>Ga0209125_1000002_pt1 | contig 666684 bp, 532 predicted proteins | sample BarGraIncub1131A_FD_184503 | JGI IMG/M metagenome (GOLD analysis project Ga0209125, IMG submission 184503) | Arctic peat soil microbial communities from Barrow, Alaska - Barrow Graham LP Incubations 11-31A (SPAdes) (version 2) | ecosystem: Environmental > Terrestrial > Soil > Wetlands > Peat...
CTATTGTTTCATATCCTTTATGATTCGTCAGCTTATGGATAAGAAGTCATTATGAATTTCAAACCACTACTCTAACTATGAATTCCAGACCTCTACTCTATCTATGAATTTCAGACCTCTACTCTACCTATGAATTCCCGACCTCTCCCCCTACCCCCTCTCCCATGGAGAGGGGCAAAGACAGTGGGCATCAGGTTGTTTTCGGTTGTATAAATTTTCTACCCGATTCATTGCTTTTTATGGATTTTGATTCGTCAGATTATGGATATGAAGTTCTCTCGTCAACAAAATAAATCATTTATGCTAAAATCTTCTGCAACCATTCTTACGCCCCTCCTTTGGAGGGGTTGGGGGAGGTCGGGAGGCTGTATAAATTAAAAAGTCTGATCCTTTCGATAATTTCCAGTTACTATTGTTTCATATCCTTTATGATTCGTCAGCTTATGGATAAGAAGTCATTATGAATTTCAAACCACTACTCTAACTATGAATTCCAGACCTCTACTCTATCTATGAATTTCAGACCTCTACTCTACTAATAAATTCCAGACCTCTCCCCCTACCCCCTCTCACAAGGAACAAAGCCTTCAAACCAAGGGTATTAAGACTGAAAGTCTGGCATATTCTAGCCCAAGGTAAAGGGTGAATAGATGAATTATGATTTTCGCCCTGAAAGGGCAGCATAAAAATGAATAATATTGATTCACAATTTTCTATATTGCCCTTTCAGGGCGCAAATTGACATATTCAATCTCCCAAGGCGTCGTCTGTCAGCTGACGGACTTTACCTTGGGGGAGGTCGGGAGGCTGTATAAATTAAAAAGTCTAATCCTTCTAATAATTTCCAGTTACTAATGTTTTTTATCCTTTTTGATCCGTCACCCGTCAGATTCATTTATTGCACTCTTCTCCTGAATTCAGAACAGACAAGTGCGGTAGCTACGCCCACGTTGAGTGATTCGGAAGTTGTGCGGCCTTCCGGGTAATTGGGGATTAGTAACCGGTGAGAAACCAGTTTTTCTATTTCAGGGGAAATGCCGTTGCCTTCGTTACCCATCACGATAATTCCGGAAGGTGATAATGATTTGCCATAGATATTCTCGCCATCCATAAAGGTGCCGTAGATGGGCATGATACCGGAACATGTTGCCAGAAAATCAACCAGATTGACGGTATGAACTTTCACCCGGGCAAGTGCACCCATGGTAGCCTGAACTGTTTTAGGGTTAAAGGCATCAACCGTATGTTCGGAGCAAAAAACGTCGGTTATGCCAAACCAGTCGGCAATACGCAATATGGTGCCCAGGTTTCCGGGATCCTGAATATCGTCCAATGCCAGGACAAGCTTGTGCTGCAGGTCATTATTTTCCCATGCACCGGAGGGTTTCACGAAAACACCCAATACACCCTGAGGACTTTTCAGGTTCGAAATTTTATGAAACTCGCCGGCAGGAACTTCCATAATTTCATCTGCCCGGATGGCATTGTTTTCAATGAGCCATTCAGGAGTAGCTGCCAGGATCGAACAAGGGAATACGGTTAGTAAATCCAGCACCAGCTTCGTGCCTTCCGCCACAAAAAGACCTGACTCATCACGAAACTTCTTTTTTTCCAGGCTTTTAATCAGCTTTATTTTGCTTTGTGAGATCATATATGATTTGTTTTACACCCCTATTATAAAAATCCCAACGGGTACGGCATACCTTTAAAAATTCACTTTAATTCTCTGATTTAATAAACGCTTTTGTGTCCTTCTGACGACAAAAGGTTTAAAATAATGGCGCAAAGCTAACAAAGAAAACTTTTAAAAAGCTATATTTGCAAATTATTTTAATTATTTTTTTTTACGGTGTATGAAGATTCGGGTTTTTAGGTTACTGTTGGTTTTCATTTTACTTCTATCAGCGTGTAGAAGTACTAAATATGTGCCCGATGGTGAATACCTGCTGGATAATGTGACCATTAAAACGGACAATCCGGATATCAAACGGGATGCCCTGAAAGATTATGTACGGCAGACACCTAATGCAGCTGTTTTTGGATTATTTCGCATGCAGCTCGGGGTGTTTAACCTGGCAGGAAATGATACGTCAAAATGGATAAACAGGACGCTCAAAAGAATAGGTGATCCTCCGGTGATTTATAATCCTTCGCTGACAACACTTTCTATACAACAACTCCAACGGCAGCTCGAAAACAAAGGCTATATAAACGGAAAAGTACAGAGTAATGTAAAAACATACGGCAAGAAAGCTTCGGTCGAGTACGTGATAAACGGAGAAATACCGTATAAAGTAAGGGATTATAAAGTATCGATCAAAAATGATGAACTGGCAAAAATAGCACAGGATACTACGCGTACATTGATTCATCCCAATATGTTATTCGACATTGATGTATTAAACGCCGAACGGGAAAGAATTTCAACACGGTTCAGGCAACAGGGGTATTATAATTTCAACAAGGAATTCCTGAATTATTCAGTCGACAGCACGCTGAACCTGCACAAGGTTGATGTGTCCCTGGAATTAAAAGATTACCTGAATCGTCCGGGTGATTCGACCAACAAAGTCATTTTTAAGCAGTATACCATTGGAAAAGTTATTTTCTATACCAACTCAGATGCCAATCTGACTTCCGATATTACAAACACTGAAAAGCTGGATACAGTCAGGTTCAGGGATTTTATACTGGTGACACCTAAAAAGCCAATCCTGAAACTGGATGCCCTGGTACAGAATTCATTTATCAACCCAAAATCACTGTACACCGACGAAGCGGTGGAACGTACCTATTCGGCCCTGAATTCACTGGGACCGGTGAAATATGTCAATATCACGTTTAAGGAAGCTCCTAACAACACCCTGGATTGTTATATCATCATTATTCCCTCGAAAACAATCTCCCTATCCACGGAACTTGAGGCGACGTACACAGCCGGTTACTGGGGCGTTGCCGGGAATATCAATTACGTGAACCGCAACAGGTTTAAAGGTGCTGAAACATTATCCTTACTGGCACGTGGGGCCTTTGAGTGGCAGGATGGTGTATGGGCACGCGAATACGGTGGTCAGGTGGGATTAAAATTCCCGAGGTTTATGTTCCCGTTTTTAAGCTATGATTTCAAACGGAACATCCATGCCAATACCGAATTTACCAGTGCATTCACTTACCAGGACAGGCCGGGCGAATTCAGGACCACCAATGTGAGTGCCGGAATCAACTACTCCTGGAAAAGACGGCAGTATCAGCACATGATCCAGTTATTCGATTTAAGTTATGTCCAGTTCCCGTATATCAATCCGGTTTTCCGTGACAGCTTTTTAAATCCGGTGAAACCTCGGTTTAACCCGTACAATTATGAAGATCATTTCATTATGCGCACCGGTTATGCCGGATCCTACACAACTTTTCGTTCGACACGTCCACTGCAGAATTATACCCTGTCACGTTATTCTATTGAAACAGCCGGTAACCTGTTAAACGGACTGAGTCATTTACTGAGTAAACCTGATACAACCGGTTCCTATAAAATCTTTAGCATCCGGTTTTCGCAATATGTAAAAGGAGAATATAATATCACCCACCATCAGATATTTGACAAAGACAACCGGTTTGTATATCATTTGGGTATGGGACTGGCCATTCCGTATGGCAATGCAGATGTCATACCGTTTGAAAAAAGATTCTACAGTGGCGGTGCCAACAGTGTCAGGGGATGGGGTGAAAGCATGCTGGGACCGGGTGTTTATAAACGGCTTACCAGTTTGCCCAGGGATTTCAACCAGGTCGGTGACATAAAGCTGGATATGAACATGGAATACCGCACCAAACTTGTCTGGTTGCTCGAAGGGGCCCTATTTCTGGATGCGGGGAATATATGGACCATCAAAAATTACAGCACCCAACAGCTGGGCGTATTTAAATTTGATTCCTTTTTATCTCAAATAGCCATTGCCTATGGAGCCGGTATGCGGTTTGATTTTTCATTCTTTATTGCCCGTGTAGATTTCGGGATGAAACTCTTTAACCCGGTATTAAACCGTCGTGACCAATGGAGAGTGAGTCCGGGATGGGATGATTTTGCGTTACACTTTGCGATTGGGTATCCTTTTTAATCAACTTCTTATCACCCAACAAATCAAAAGTCATCCGGTGATAGGGCGTTGTTCCGAATAAACGGATGGCGGCGCGGTGTTTCAGGGTTGGATAAGCTTTGTTTTTATCCCAGCTGTACACTGGATATTGGGCATGCAGTTGTTGCATAAGTTCATCGCGGTGGGTTTTTGCCAGCACAGAGGCAGCAGCAATTGAAAGGTATTTACAGTCGCCTTTTACAATCGTTTGATAAGGTATTTCGCCGTAAGGTTTGAACCGGTTTCCATCCACAATAATATATTCCGGAGTTATTTCAAGTTTATCCATGGCACGGTGCATGGCCAGAATGGAAGCATTCAGGATATTTATCACATCAATTTCATCATTGCTGACTTCGGCAACCGCCCACGCGAATGCCTCCCTTTCGATAATCGGACGAAGGGTATCGCGTTGTAAAGCAGTTAATTGTTTTGAATCATTCAGCAACGGGCAATTAAAATCCGACGGCAAAATAACAGCAGCGGCAACAACAGGTCCTGCCAGGCAACCCCGACCGGCTTCGTCACAACCACATTCATAGGTAACCGTTGAAAAGCAACTCAGTAACTTCTCAGGAGTATCAACCAAACCAACCTTACTGTTATTTTTGGCGGGTTTTCCGTTCTTCATACGATGGATCGTTGGTTTTGGTTTCTTCTTTATTCTTTTTAGTTTCATCCCACAAAGCAGGTCCTAACTTCAACAGGGGTTTGTAACCAAATGATTCCTGCCGTGATTTTTCTTTGATAAAGGAATAATGACTGTCCAGTGCATTGACCAGGTTCAGAAACACACTCACAAGTAAAGCATATTTAAGAGCACCGAACAATCCACCCAAAAACTTATTCAACCCACCCAACGCCATGGAGTCAAACAGTTTATCAAGCATACTGGCAAGCATTAATAAACCAATAGCAATAGCAATAAACACTAACAGATAAGAAACCGGTTGAGCTGTACGAATTGAGAAATCGAATTTATGAACCAGGAAACCGGATACGGCAGGTGCAAACAATTTAGCTCCGTATATGCCCAGGACAATAGCAGCCAGGGAGGCGAGCTCTTTGATAAGGCCCTTAAAAAGACCAAATACAAATCCGAAAACGATGGGAATTAAAAGATAAAGATCCAGTGTGTGCATATTGAAAAACAGGTTTGATGCAAAGATAAGTAAAATCACGCAAAAATAAATTTTTTCGTCTTCAGTCTGAACCCTGTGAATTCAATCCGGGTATCTTTTTTACTTTAAAACGTTAGCAGCTGTGATTTAATCTGTTATATCTAACATACAAGACACAACTGGAGATCAACTCACTGATAATACTTGTGGAAAACAATCTGTTTATCCATTATTATTTATTTGGCACAGTAATTGAATGCAGTATTGAACTAAAAATTACTATTTTTACAAAACATTATTCACTGCATAATAATTTAGATCATGAAAACAAAAACAGCATGCCTCCTCGTGGGATTATCACTTATAACCACCCTTGGAATGGCGCAGGACAAAATTACAGTTGAAGCACAAACTACTGACATTAGCAATAACCTCGATTTGAAAGCTGTGGCTACTGTTTTTGGAGAATCAGCCAATCTGGAAGAATTTGAAAAGAAACTGAATGATTATGACACCCAGATTTCAAACCTTGATTTGAACAACGATGGACAGGTGGATTATTTACGGGTAATTGAAAAAAATGAAAATGGCGTTCACGTTGTCGAAATTCAGGCAGTGCTTGACAAGGATGTCTATCAGGATGTGGCTTCCATTATCGTTGAAAAAGATCAGAATAACAATCCAACAGTTCAGGTAGTGGGCGATCCTTATTTATATGGAAATAATTATATCATTGAACCATCCTACGCTTATACTCCCTCCATCTTTTCATTCTTTTGGGGACCGAATTATTACAGTTGGGATTCACCATATTACTGGGGTTATTATCCAAGTTATTACCATCGCATGAGGCCTTGTGGATTAGACCTGTATTATTCGAATGTTTACGGGCACATTAATCACAACCAGCGGTATTATTATACCAACAGCATCCGTAACAGCAGTGCAGTTGCTATCAGGAATTCCATCCGCCGGAATGACCTGGGAGTAAGACAACCGGATCGTTCATTCAGTAACCGTAATGTCAATGCAAGGAACAAACGTGATTTTGAATTCAACCGGAATAGTGGTAACATGCAAACTCGTCCTTCCTATCAGGGCAGTCAATCGGGCAGCAGACCGGTCAGGGCATTTGACAATACCGGAAACAGAAACCAGAATATCCAAAATGGATCGCGTACAAACAATTCAACCATCAATACGCGTACAAATGTGGATAGCCGAAATTCCAATTCGAGGACCTATACAACACCCATGAACAGTCAACAAAATTCGAACTTTAACAGGGGTCAAAACAGGAACTATCAATCCAGTCCATCCAATGTACAACAGAGTGCCCCGAATTATCAACCAAGGAACACAAATGTTCAACCGAGGATTCAGAATTCTGCCCCAAGAGAAAATAATAATTCAAGGCAACAGGTAAGTCAGCCAAGCCGTCAAAACAACGTGCAAAGTCAACCTGCAGTTCGTCAGCAAAGTGTCAGTACACCACGTTCTGCACCAGCTCCTGCTCAACGGAGTGAATCACGTAGCAACCAATCAGGGAATAGTTCCCGCAGTTCAGATTCAAACAGAAGGTAATTTCAACATTATCTGTCGCATACATTTAAAATTACCGCTGAGAATTTCTCAGCGGTAATTTTTTTATTCAAAAAACGACAATATTAAATAATATCCATATATTTGTATCTATTTGCACGACGAATGAGTATGAACTTTAAAACTAACCCGTTATGTCTATCCCAACTTCGCGGGACAAAGAGCCTGCCAATATCTTTCTGGATATAAATAAATGCACCGGTTGCGGCCTGTGCGTTGATGTTTGCAAGGATTTTAGTTTTAAAATTATTGAAAAAAAGGTGGTCAGATCCGACACCCCTGTTTTTGGTTGTATGGCATGTGGTCATTGCATGATGATCTGCCCTACCGGTGTTATTGCCATTGAAGGACGTTCATTGTCCCCGGTACAGGTATATGATTTACCGGATAAAAGCACTATTCCTGATTTTGAGAGTTTTTTAGCCATGCTACAGCATCGCAGAAGCATTCGGGAATTCAGGGATGAACCTGTCGAACTCTATAAGATCAGCCAGATCCTGGAAGCTGCTCAGACAGCGCCCATGGGTATTCCACCATCGGATGTGCATGTGCTGGTGCTGGAAAACAAATTACAGGTTCATAATTTTGCCGTCGAGTTTTCACAATTTCTGAAAGGCATCCGGTGGATCGCTTCCAATTGGTTCCTGACCATCATGCGACCTTTCTGGGGAAAAGCCAATAATGAAATGATGAACGGTTTTATAAAGCCGGTCTTTGACATTTATGTCGACAGCATGGAATCGGGGAAAAACTGGATCAATTACGATGCCCCCCTGGCGATGTATTTCTACGGTTCGCCATATTCCGACCCTGCCGACCCAATCATAGCCGCTACCTACGCCATGCTGGCGGGTGAATCACTTGGACTGGGGACCTGCATGCTCGGGGCTATCCATCCGTTTATTCAGCAAGGTAAAAAAGCCAGGCTGTTTCGTGAAAAATACGGTATAAAATATCCTTCCCGGGAAGGATTATTCGTTATTTTCGGGTATTCGGATGTGAAGTATAAAAGAGGGGTAAAACGGACGTTTGCGGAGATAAGGAGAATTAGTTAATGTGATGATGAGAAGAAAATGTGATGATGTGATAATGAGAAGAAAATGTGATGATGTGATAATGTGGTGATGAGATAATGAGAAGAAAATGCGATGTTTGGGAGAATGAATATGATGTGATAATGTGGTGATATGATGATGTGATAATGAAAAGAAAATGCGATGTTTGGGAGAATGAATATGATGTGACAATGTGGTGATATGATGATGTGATAATGAAAAGAAAATGCGATGTTTGGGAGGTTGATAAGTTAATCCCAAACAGGACGTCACTTTGTTTTGTTAATTATAAGTAAATAAGAAGTATTTTCAGTTCAGCCCATTATTATACCAGTCACATTATCAAATTATCATTTCAACATATCATCAAATTATCACATCATCACATCATCACATCACCACATCATCACATCACCACATCATCACATCACCACATCATCACATCATCAAATCACCACATCACCACATCATCACATCACTACATCACCACATCACCACATCACCACATCATCATATCACCACATCACCACATCAACACATCATCACATCAACACATCATCACATCACCACATCACCACATCAACACATCACCACATCAATGAATCATCTTCAGATATTCCTGTTCTGTCTGACCCGGAGTGGGGATAAATTCGGCTTTATGGAGGCAATTTAAAGCAGCGAGGTCCATGATGGTGGAGTAACCCGGGCGGGAAACAATTTTGGCGGCTCCCAGCAACAGAGGCACCAGTCCGGAATCCTGAAGATGTGATACAACCCTAACATTCCCACATTGAATTTCTTTTTTTTCTGACTGAGGCTGACCGGCTATCAGAATTGTTTTGTGGGCTGCATTTCTGAAACGTGCGGTTAGAGTCTTTTCAAATAACGACCGCTGGGGTTCGGGTCCTGATACGATGGCAACAACTTCATACGTGGTATCGGGCAGGGTGCCATGCATGCCGTTGAAACGTGACAACAGGCCAATAAACGATGCGTTACGGGGCAAGGGATATTTGTGTGATAAATCACCCGACAAGCCTCCATTTTCCTGTAAATCGGGTATCCAGCATTCAGTATAACGTTCGATAAATTTCACATGGACAAAATGGACCAATGATTCAAGAAACCTGAGGTTCAACGGCATTTTAACCATTACCTGGTGGGTGATATAAACAGTATGGACATTTTTATTCCACATTCCAAAACGGTTATCTGAAATCACCTGATCGAAATGCTCTTTCCGCAACAACTCTTTCAACCACATATGTTCATGCACGATTCCTTTCAGGATTTCCGGGATGTTGAACAACATGGCTCCTATCTGTGATTTTCCGGCAGCATAAAAAACAGAATACGAAGGTAATTCAATAAACCGAAGAGTAGGAAATTCCTGTCTCAGGAATTCAAGTGGAAAGCCATCCGATGCCACTACCACCTCATGGCCTTCTGCCAGCAGCCTACGAATAACCGGAACACAACGGGTGGCATGCCCCAACCCCCAGTTCAGGGGACATATGAGTGTTTTCATGGATATGGTTGAGGGGTTGGTTAATTAGTTGTCCCGATAGCTATCGGGAGGTTAATTGGTTAATTGGTTGGGGTTTATTGGTTAATTGTAATTAGATTATAAGAATTAATTTCAGTTCAACCATTTATTCAAACCCTCTCCCGATAGCTATCGGGATAACCACATTATCACATCATCACATCACCACATCATCACATTACCACATCATCACATTACCACATCACCACATTATAACATCATCACATTATCACATCTTCACATCACCACATCATCACCACATCATCACATCTTCACATCACCACATTATCACATCATCACATCACCACATCATCCCATCATCACATCATCACATCATCACATCAATCACCCTGCCACTGACACATCAAACCCATGCAACCTGGCCTTGTCAGCAATGGCATTTAATTCATCAACGGTAATTTTCTGCAGGGTCTTAGTGGGAGCTTCCCGGTCGAGGGAATAAATCATGATTTGCTGAGGGTTGATTTGTTTCATGGCATTTATCCAGGCGTCCACTTCCGTAACAGAAGTATTGTCGAATGCTTCCCCTTTAAACTCACCACGTAAGAACATGGTTTGAATGATCAAATGACCTTCAAATTTCTTCAGGTGTTCGATAAACCATTCCACATTGATCAGTTTGCTTACCGGGCAATCAATCAGTTTCATGGTACGGTCAATGGCGGAATCGAATTTCAGGATGTTGTTATCCACAAGATTCAACGCCCTGAAGACATTCGGCTTATGAATGCGGGTCGAGTTGGACAACACACTTACTTTGGCTGTCGGGCAATAGGTATTCCGCAATTCGATGGTATCATTGATAATCCCTTCGAATTCGGCATGAAGGGTAGGTTCTCCATTGCCTGCAAAAGTAATGACATCGGGGATTTGACCTTCCGATTTCATGTCTATTAATTTTGCTTCGAGAGTTTCCTTCACCTGACTTCTGGTTGGAATGGGGGAATCGTTCATGGTGGTATTGTACCCGCATTCGCAATAGATACAGTCGAACGTACAAATCTTTGCATCGACCGGCAGCAGGTTTACACCCAGTGATAGTCCCAGCCGGCGACTGTGTATGGGACCGAAAATAAGTTCATTGAAAAGCATCATTGTTTACAGATTGGATAGGTTTCATTTTTCCGACATTCTACAAGCCTGAAAAAGTATATAAGTAATAGGAAAAATAGAATGTAGTGTTTTATTTATTTTGAAATCAGACCTCTCCCCCTGCCCTCTCCAAGGAGAGGGTGATAGAGTCAGGGGTTGATTATTCTTATTTTAAAAGTAATATAACACTATTTATTCCCCATTACTTATGTAGGGTATTTCAGTTATAATTTTATAATAATCCGTTCACCCAATGACTTGGATAGTTGTTTCTTTACTATTTCCAACTGGCTCATTTCACGCATGATTTCATCGACCAGGGCATTGTTTTTATTATCATTGGCCGCCTTCATATCAGTGAGCTTTTGCCTCATGATTTCAAGGATCAGGCAGTTTTTAAATTCGAATACCACCCTTGGGACGAGTTCGATCAGCCTGTCGGCATCGGATTCTATTTTCTTGATCTTCGAATGAATCCGGCTTAATGTATATTTTTCCGAGATCAAATCAGCTGTCAGGTTGCTGATTTCACTTTGTGAATGATACAGGAAGAAATGTTGCACGGCAAAATTATCCAGCATGTGATTTTTCCTGTATTCGTCGAGCATTAACGAGTGTAAAGGGTTATTGAAAATGAGTTTATCCTGTTCCAGCTCTTCCATGATAAAGGTACCTACCCTGACAGGTTCTTTTTTTTGTTCATCGGCATAATACAAAACGGCATCCCCGAATTTAATCAGTACCTGTAGTATATTGCGTTCCTGTTCTTCAAATTTCGAACCGGATATTCGTTGTATTTTGTTATGATCTGCCTGGGCAGATTGTGGAGTAACAGCAGGTTCTGTTTGCCTGCGAATTGCATTCTTTTCCTGTTCGTTATTCTTCAGCTTATTGATTTCGTAGTAAAGCATTTGCTCTTCCACGTTCAACAAGGTGCTGCATTCCTTGACGTACTCTCCCCGTATAGCGGTATTGGGAATAATGGAAATACTTCGTACGATGTCAAGCACAAGCCCGGCACGCTTAACCGGATCGTTCCCGGCATCTTTCAACAGCAAATTAGTCTTGAAACGTATGAAATCGGATGAGTTCTCCCCGACATACTCGATGAAATCGGACGCATTGTGCTTGCGTGCGAATGAATCGGGGTCATCACCATCCGGCAAGAGCAATACTTTTATATTCAGTCCTTCCTCCAGCAAAAGATCAATACCACGAATGGAAGCTTTTATGCCGGCTGCATCACCATCATAAATCACCGTTACGTTCTCCGTAAAACGGTGGATCAGGCGTATTTGTCCGGGAGTAAGCGAAGTACCTGACGAAGCGACCACATTTTCGATACCGCTTTGATGCATGGAGATCACATCGGTATATCCTTCCACCAGGAAACAACGGTCCTGTTTTACAATGGCCTGTTTGGCAAAGTAGATCCCGTAGAGTTCATTGCTTTTATGGTAGATTTCCGATTCGGGCGAGTTGACATATTTCGCCATTTTATCGTCCTTTTTGAGGATACGACCCCCGAAAGCAACTACTTTACCCGACAGGGTATGTACAGGGAACATGACCCTTCCGCGGAAACGGTCGCCCAGGTAGTTATTATCCCCTTCAATGGTAAGTCCTGTTTTTACCAGGTATTCTTTGTTGTATCCGGCTTTTAGGGCAGCCTGTGTAAAGGCATCGCGCTGTTCAAGGCAATAACCCAGCTGGAATTTAGCGATGATATCATCCCTGAAACCACGTTCACGTAAATAACTCAGCCCGATGGATTTTCCGTCAATGTGATGAAGCAGGGTATGGGCAAAATGCTTTTGTGCAAATTGATTTACCAGCAACATGCTTTCCCGGTCATTACGAACCGCCATTTCTTCGGGCGAGAGTTCGCGTTCTTCCACATCAATGTGGTATTTGCGGGCCAGGTATTTCAGGGCTTCGTAATACGAAATCTGTTCGTGCTCCATGATGAAGTGTATGGAGTTACCTCCTTTACCACAACCGAAACATTTGAAGATCCCTTTGGCAGGCGATACGGTAAACGATCCCGTTTTCTCATTATGGAACGGACAGAGCCCCAACAGGTTTACCCCCCGTTTGCGAAGGGTAACAAAATCACCAACCACGTCCTGTATATGGGCAGCATCGGTAATCCGGTCTATGGTGGCCTGGTCGATCATAAATAAGTTTTAATTTCCCTATTATCGACTTATCATAGAAGACAATAGCAAACCGTGATAACAGGGAATAGAATAAATACAAAACTACTGTTTTTATTCTATAAATCGGGTAAAGGAAAGTTTAAAAATTTCACCCGGTGGAAAGTTCACACATCAGATGAAAATGGATGCAGAAACAAAAAAGCACCTGTCAGGAGTGTAGTCATAAACCGGCTAAAACATTGTAACAGATAAAAATTGAATACTACCTGCCAACGTAAAAAGTACTTTAATAACTTAAATTCTCATTTTGGAAAAGACTAACTATGCTATCTTATTCAATTTCAGTAATTGAATCCTCTTCTTATACATACCTATACTATTGTTGATTCACTTTTAAATTTTCACACTTCACCCCTACTTTTTATATTCTACTAAAAAAAATCGTATCTTTGTGGTCTATTGCAGGTCAGTCATGACCGTCAGCTGATTTTCAGATTATGTTAAAGCAACAATTACAACAAAAGTTACAACAAAAACTATCGCCTGCGCAAATTCAGGTTATCAAAATGCTCGAAGTGCCTACTTTAGAGCTGGAAGAGCGCATACGCCAGGAATTGGAAGAGAATCCGGCGTTGGAAGAAGGCGCTGAACCTGAAAGCGATACAGATGAAACGGATGATGATTTAAAGCTGGATGATGGCGGGAATAATGAAGACATCGATCTGGATGAATATATGGCCGATGATGACATTCCCGATTATAAACTGAAAACCAACAACACTTCCAAAGACGATAAGCATGAAGACATCCCTTTTTCAGCGGGCATGACTTTTCATGAGTTTCTGGTGGATCAGGTGGGACTGCTTCAGTTATCTGAAAAAGACAGGCTGCTCACCGAATATGTCATTGGGAACATTGATGATGAAGGATACCTGCGCCGGACTCCGGAAGCCATGGTAGACGATATTGTATTTCAGTCGGGAGTTCAGACCAACGACGACGAGATGAAACGCATCATTCAGATGGTCCGCCAATTAGACCCCGCCGGAGTGTGTGCGCTAAACCTGCAGGAATGCCTGTTGCTACAACTCGAACGAAAGAAACAAACCAAAGAAGTCAAGCTCTCAAAAAAACTGATTAGCGATTATTTCGAAGAGTTTTCGAAGAAGCATTATGACAGGATCCAGAAGGGCCTGGACATGGACGATATCATGCTTAAAAAAGTGATGAATGAAATCATTCATCTGAATCCTAAGCCGGGGAATGCCTGGAGCGGGAATATACTTGAGAAATCGATGACCACCATTGTTCCGGATTTTAACCTGGAAAATGATGAAGGGCAGCTTTCTGTTTCGCTCAACAACAGCAATGTACCGGAGTTACGGGTGAACAGTACGTATAATGACATGTTTCAGGATTATACCGGGAACAAACAAAACCAAAGTCGCGAAATGAAAGATGCGGTGATGTTTGTAAAACAAAAGATTGATTCTGCGCGTTGGTTTATTGACGCAATTAAACAACGGCAACAAACATTACTGACAACCATGATGGCGATTGTGGATTTCCAGCGTGAATTCTTTATCGAGGGCGATGACACGTATTTGAAACCCATGATCCTGAAAGATATAGCAGACCGTACAGGATATGACATTTCGACCATTTCAAGGGTGAGCAACAGCAAGTATATACAGACTGAATTTGGGATATTCCCGGTGAAGTATTTCTTTTCGGAATCAATGACCAATGATGTGGGCGAAGAAGTTTCTACCCGGGAGATTAAACAAATATTAATCCAGTGTGTTGAAAATGAAGATAAACAGAAACCGGTAACCGACGAAGCACTTGCTGAGGTTCTCAAAACAAAAGGATACATTATTGCCCGAAGAACGGTAGCGAAATACCGGGAACAACTGAATATACCGGTGGCGAGGATGAGAAGGGAGATTTAGGATAGTGGGTAGTGGGTAGTTTGAAGAGTTTAAAGTTTGAAGTTTGAAGAGTTTTAGGTTGAAGCAATCAACATATTGGATAGAAAAAAGTAAAAATAGATAATGAATTCATGAAAAGATTCCATCACATAGTATCCCTTATATTTCAGCCGCTTTTGATACCCACCTATGCCATGTTGCTGCTTATGGATATGGATATTTTTAAGCTATTGCCTTTGCGGTGGAGGTTGATAGCCATTATCGGCACCTTTATATTCACCGGGCTGCTTCCGGCTTTGCCGATCTGGTTATTGATGAAACGCGGGGAAGTAAACGACCTGTTTATTTCAAAACGGGAAGAACGTACCATGCCTTATCTCTTTTCATTTATGGCGTATGTATTCTGGGCTTTGTTCATGTGGCGGACATTGCAGTTCCCGATGTTCATTGTAGCCATGGGAATGGGATCGGCCGTCTCGATATTTATCATCGTATTCATCAACCTGAAATGGAAAATAAGTGCCCATGCTGCCGGAATGGGTGGATTGTGCGGTGCTATTTTTGCGATTTGCTACCGTACAGCCATTAATCCTGTCTGGTTGCTTACACTGGTACTATTCATTTCAGCATTGGTTGCATTTTCCCGCCTTGAACTCAAAGCACATACTCCGGGACAGGTACTTGCCGGATTTGTAGTCGGTTTTGCCATGGTTTTTACTCCGGGCTTATTCTTCTAACCAGGGATATACTTTTCCGACATTGCGAATGCTGGAAAAGATTACGAAAGAATTTATTTACAATTAAACTATATAAAAATGATAACAATTGACCAACTGAAAAATGTGTTGGAGCGCGAGTCCGCACTGAGGAGGTATCTTTGACGTCGATACGAAATTAATCCAAATACAAGAAGAAGAGTTGCGTACGCAGGTTCCCGGTTTTTGGGATGATGCCAAGGCAGCCGAAGCGCAAATGCGCAAAGTAAAAGAGTTGAAAAACTGGATAGTAGGTTACAATGCGGTGAAAACCGCTTCCGACGAACTCCAGTTATTTTTTGATTTTTACAAAGAAGATGCGGTATCCGAAGAAGAAGTGGACGAAGCTTATAGCCTGGCCATGAATCTGATTGAGACCCTTGAAATGAAAAACATGCTTTCGCACGAGGAAGACAAACTGGGAGCAGTGATTAAAATCGTGGGTGGTGCCGGTGGCACGGAAGCACAGGATTGGGCACAAATGCTATTCCGGATGTATCAGCGATGGTGCGAACGTCAAAACTACAAATGCGAGATCACCAACATGCAGGAAGGCGAGGAAGCCGGTATCAAAACCGTGACCATGCAGATTGAAGGTGAAATGGCATATGGTTACCTGAAAAGTGAGAATGGTGTTCACCGGCTGGTGCGTGTGTCCCCTTTCAATGCCCAGGGAAAACGAATGACTTCCTTTACCTCGGTATACGTGGTGCCTTTGGTGGACGATACCATTGAAATTGAAATCAATCCGGCAAACCTGACCTGGGATACTTTCCGGTCGAGTGGAGCGGGTGGCCAGAATGTGAATAAGGTGGAAACAGGTGTACGCTGCCATTATAAGTTCAAAAATCCGGTTACCGAACAGATGGATGAAATTGTGATAGAGAATACCGAGAGCCGGTCGCAATTCGGCAACAAGGATAATGCCATCCGGTTGCTGAAATCGCAACTGTATGAACTGGAACTTGAAAAACGCAGGCAGGAAACAGCGAAAGTGGAAGCCGGTAAGAAGAAAATTGAGTGGGGTTCGCAAATACGCAGTTATGTATTCGATGACCGCCGGGTGAAAGATCACCGGACCAATTACCAGACTTCAAACGTTCAGGGTGTGATGGATGGAGATATTGATCCCTTCATAAAAGCCTATTTAATGGAATTTCCTGATTAATAAAAAAGCAGGCAAATTTTAAAAGAAGACAACATAGCGTATTTCATTCTAAAAAACGGAATGAAATACGCTATTTTCATGTTATTTACGTTTAACCCCTAAAAGATAATAAACCCATGAAACATTTCATCCTGTTGATCCTTGTAATTTTGAGTACCAGCATTGCCTGTGGTGCCGATTACAGCAAAATAGACAAGCAATCGGTATCTGTACCTCAGAACCTGAGAACAGCCAGCGATATTGCTCGGTACCTGACCAAAAACATAGATTCGTCAACCGGTAAAGTACGTGCAATATACTATTGGATGGCGCACAACATCAGATATGATCTGGCTCAAATGAATTCCAATGCAACCTATACGGATCCACGCCAACTGGTGGATGAAGTATTGAAGTCACGAAAAGGGGTTTGTGCCAATTACGCAGCATTATTCCACGCCTGTTGCACGGCTGTTGGGGTGCCATCGTATATCATAGAAGGTTACACATCACAGAATGGAAAATTAATACCTCTTGCCCATGCCTGGAATGCCGTATACATCGATGGCAAATATTCCGATATTGATGTCACCTGGGCAGCCGGCTATGTCAGGGGGAATAGCTATGTACATCAGTTCAGGGATACTTATTTTATGATTCCACCGGTTGATTTTATAAAGTCGCACATGCCCTTTGATCCGGTATGGCAATTTTCGAACCATCCCATTACCCATAAGCAATTTGAATCGGGTGATTTTTCCAATATGGGAAAAGAAACTGCCATCAATTATTCAGGAATAATTCAGCAACTTTCAGATCTTAGCGTGTATGAAAGTCTGGAGAATGAAAACAAACGGATCATAGCATGCGGATTGAACAACGCAATGATCAGGGATAAGGTAAGACAAAATCAACAGGGAATAGCTACTGAAAAGTATAATAAAGCTGCCGGATTTTACAACAAAGGAATTGAAAAATACAACGAATACATACAGTGTAAAAACATACAATTTGACAAACTAACCATGAAAGATGAGAAGGTCCTGGAACTCTTGTCTACTGCACGTCACATGATTGAATCGGCCGATCAAATACTGTCCGGTATGAATCAGGATCATACGACTGACGGCATGCAAAAATCAATAAAAAACATCCTGAAAAACCTTGACACGGAAGATACTTTCATGATCAGATATATTAAAACGATGAAACCGGCACGATTACTTTTGTTTTACAGGAAGAATGGGTAATTATAGTTAAAGCTATTTTATAAAAGCAAACAAAGGCAACATATCCGGTAAGTATGCCGTTTAAAAATTATAGTTTTAATAATACTAAAACAAATGATATGATAAATAAAAAAATCAATCAATTCCTGTTTTCAATGATAGTGGGAATTGCAGTTGTTATTTCGGCAGGTTGCACTACGGATAATCCACCTACTGCACCAACAAACAAAACGGGGTTGACAGTTTCAGTTGTCACCAGTACTACCGGTGGTAATTATTCTCCAAAACATGTTGTCGCTATCTGGGTTGAAAACAGTGCCGGGACATTTGTCAAAACGTTAACGGTTTATGCTGAGGCTAGAAAATTTGATCTGACTAACTGGAATAGTATCTCCGGAGGAAATGTAACAGATGCTACAACCGGTGCCACTCAAAGTAACTTTGGAACTATTTATGGTTCGTGGAATGGAACCGACTCCAAAGGTGTCGCAGTACCGGATGGAACTTACCGGTTGTGCATGGAATTAACGGATAAAGGTTCCACAGGTAATTTCTCTTATTTTACGTTTACAAAAGGTACTGTTGCTGAAAGCCAGACACCTTCGAATGTTCCGAGTTTCTCAACCATCACCATAAAATGGGTGCCTTTGTAATCAACACCCAATCGTTATTTTCATCAATACATTTACCCATACCTTTTCAGACAGAAAGGGTGTGGGTATTTTAATTCGGTCGGTTTAGGGGGATGTTGGAAATAAATATTTACTTTTGCAGTTCTTTTGACAAGGCAGGAATGTCATAAAAAGATTATAACAATAATATTACTATCGATGAAACCAATGAATGAACTTCGTATTGCCGTTTGCAATGACCATGCCGGCTTCGATTTAAAAAACACCGTACTTGATTATTTAAAAACAATTCATGTAGCAACAGTAAAGGACTTTGGTTCATTTTCGTCCGATAGTTGCGATTACCCCGATTTTGCACATCCGCTGTCGGAAGCAGTGGAAAATGGTGAATTTGATATGGGAATTACCATCTGCGGAAGTGGAAACGGAATCAGCATGGTAGCCAACAAACATGCCGGTATTCGTTCGGCACTTTGCTGGGAAAAAGAAATTGCTTCACTTGCCCGTCGTCACAACAATGCCAATGTAATATCCCTTCCTGCCCGTTTTATTACGGAAGATGAAGCAAAAGAAATTATTTACACTTTTCTGTCGACCGGTTTTGAAGGTGGCAGGCATCAAACCAGGGTGGATAAAATACCTTGTTAACGATATTCAACTTAACTTTTCCAATGTCAGGAACTTTGGAAAAATTTAAAAAAAAGAAACATGCAGCGAACTGAAATATCAACATACGGAGAATTTGGGTTAATCAAACACCTGACCGAAAAATTTAAGATGAAAAACCCTTCCACATTGAAAGGTGTAGGGGATGATGCGGCCGTGCTGAGTTATGAAAACAAAAAAGTACTGGTAACGACCGATCTGTTGTTGGAAGGCATTCATTTCGACCTGGTGTATGTTCCTGTCATGCATCTGGGATATAAAGCGGCCGTGGTAAACTTTTCGGATATTTATGCCATGAACGGTGAACCGAAACAAATCACCGTATCCATTGGTGTATCAAAACGCTTTTCGGTGGAGGACCTGGAACAACTATATGCAGGGATTCAACTGGCCTGTGATACATATGGCGTTGATCTGATCGGTGGTGACACATCGGCATCGCTCACCGGCTTAACCATTAGCATTACCTGTATCGGGGAAGCAGATGAAGATAAAATTGTATACCGCAACGGGGCAAAATCGACCGATCTGATTTGTGTCACCGGTGATTTAGGATCCGCTTACATGGGATTGCAGTTGCTGGAACGTGAAAAGGTTGTTTTTGCGGCCAATGACGAAGCGCAACCCGATTTTGAGGAAAGAGACTACATCCTGCAACGTCAACTTAAACCGGAGGCTCGCAAGGATATTATTAAGCTACTTCGCGACAAAGGGATTGTTCCGACTTCAATGATGGATATCTCGGATGGTTTATCCTCCGAATTAATGCATATTTGTTCACAAAGCAAGGTGGGTTGCCGGATTTACGAAGATAAAATTCCCATTAATTACCAGGCGGTGGTTATGGCGGAAGAATTGAATATGAATATCGTCACCGCAGCACTCAATGGTGGTGAAGATTACGAACTGCTTTTCACCGCATCACTTGAAGATTACGATAAATTAGTGACCATGGAAGGTATTGCCATAGTAGGCCATGCTACCAAACCTGAATTCGGATTACAACTGGTAGGACGTGAAGGGGAAGAAATAGAACTCAGGGCACAAGGGTGGAACTCGCTGGAAGAGTAGGTAGTTAGTAGTTAGTAGTTGGTAGTAGGTAGAAGAAGATAAAAGTCGGTAGTTTGAAGAATTTGAGGCTATATATTATCAACAAATTGCAATTTAACTTTGCAATTTAATTTTATTATTTTATTCTACTTAAAAAAGTATTCTTTTTTCGCTATAATTTACATTTAAAATAAAATTATTCCAATTTCTATATATCCTACTACCCACTACCCACTACCATCTACCATCTACCAACTACCTACTACCCACTATTAAATATTCTCCGACACCGGGTCAATGGACAGGTTTGAAACAATTTTATTGCGGGAACCGGTATGAAAACGGCTTACTTTTTTATTGATAATCAAAGTCGACGGAATGTTTTTCATTTCTTTCCGATCAGAGGTTGAAAGGATATTCCAGGTTTGATAACTAATCAACATAAAGCTGTTTTTCGAGAGAATGGCAGAACTTAAGCGGGTGACTTTGGTTACCCTTACTTCGTTGGGGAATTGTTGCCTCAAATCATGAATTCCCTGACGAATAATTTCACTGGTGGAAGCCAGTTTGTTGATATCAATAATATTGATTGTTACCTCACTGTTATTTTTCAGTAATCTTCTGGCATAACGCAACAGGAACTCATCGGATTCAGAATAAATCAATACCAGGGTTGATGTTATTCCAGCAAATTCACGGTTAATAAACACACCGACACTGCAATTGCTGTTTTCTATAAAATAACGGGTTTTATCTTTTATCAAGGTACCGGGATAGAAAAAGGTCTGTTGTTTGGTTATATTATTGATAAACTGATTCAGCCATTTGATATTCTGGAATAAAGGACTTTCCTTAAAGAAAGGAATACCCGAAAGGGATATACCTGCACCTACCAACAGGAAGTCATAGTTGTTGTAATTCACCGATTTCACAATACCCAATTCAATATTATCAGTCACCTTGTATTCTGTACGAATCGGGATGTTTTGCAACAATGATTCGTCTGTTATCCCTTTAAAACTGTCCACCGAAAATTGCTCCCCGTATATCGGGTTTGTATCGGTACCCGGGGTTATGTGCAGTACACTTACCGCTAAACTGTTTTTGGTTCCATCCAATACCGTTTTTGCCACATTCAGCAGTGCTTTCCCGCTTTCAGGATTTCCCAAAGCAATCAGGGCCTTAAAAATACCTTGCGTTTGATGTAAAATATAATCCTTTTCAATATCTTTTTCAGGGAAGATCCTGTTTATAATGGATAATGCCGGTGTAGTCATAAAAGTAGTAACCAGGGCCATGATAACGAGCATAACAAAGATAGCCGGTGGAAGGATTCCCATTTCGTACCCGATATTCAATACGATAAGTTCCATCAAACCACGGGTATTCATTAGGATGCCTAACGACAGGCTGTCTTTCCATGTTTCACCTAAAAAACGTGCCGAAAAGGCACCACCCATAAATTTACCGCTCACGGCAACCAGAATAAAAATACTGCAGATGATCCATAAATGAGGAGTGTTCAGTAATCCAATCTCCGTACGCAGCCCTGTAAATACAAAGAACAATGGCAAGAGCAGAGTCACGGATACATCCTCGATCTTTTCAATTACCAGTTTTCGGAAGTTAGGGAGCTGAGGCATGATCACACCGGCCAGGAAAGCACCAAACAGGGCATGAATACCAATTACCTGGGTTATGAACGACGAAAGTATCAGAATCAACAACAAGAATGCGATAATACTTTTATTCAACACTTCGCTGTTACTATATATATCGCCTATTCTTTTTAAAAATGGACGAACCACAAACAACATGACAACAACATACAAGATTGCAAAACCGATTGTGTACAATGAACTAATAAAGCTACCTGTTTTTGCAATAGCAATGGCAGCTGCCAGGATACACCAGGCGGTTACATCGTTGATTGCTGCACTGGCTATCGCCATGGCTCCCAGGTGCGTTTTGGTCAATCCTTTCTCCTGGACAATCCTGGCAAGCACCGGGAAGGCCGTTATACTCATCGATATCCCTATAAACAGTGCAAACGAAATGAAGTCTGTCTGTGAGGCAGCAAAATCCTGATAGATAAAATAGGCCAACAACATTCCAAAGAAATATGGAATCAGGATACTGGCGTGACTCACGACATACGTTACCCCCATTTTTTCCTTTAGTGATCCCATATTCAGGTCCATTCCTATTGTAAACATAAACAGGATCAGTCCTATCTGGCTTAAGATATACAGGTTCCCCAGTGATTTGGCGGCGAATAAAAAGTGGAATGCTTCCGGATAAAAATAACCCAGCAGGGAGGGGCCTAACACAATGCCGGCAAGGATTTCACCAATAACGGTTGGCTGACCTATCTTAGCAAAGATATACCCAAAGATGCGGGATACGATCAGTATGGATATGATTTGCAATAACAACATGGAAGCCGGTTCGGCAATGTTGTTCATTAGGGATTGAATGAACATGTTAATATTACTTACCGCGACACCCGATTGATTGGTTGTAGCCAACTTGGTTTGTGTCAGTAAATGACCATCAAAAACCTTGCTGTTTTGAAACAGAATATAGGTAAAGATGCAGAATAAGCTCAACATCAGACCATAAAAAATCCAGGTTCTGTAGTGTGTGTTTTTCATGATGATCAGTTAAATAATAGTACTGGCAAAAACAAAATTGGAGTCGGTAACTAAAGTTGACTGTTTGTACATCCTGACAACTCATCAACAATTACGGTTCAACCACTAATTTACGGTGCAAAGATAGTTATTTTTTCACTTTTCAAAAATTATATAATAAGATAAATCTTTCATTTGGAGTAGCATCTTGCCGGTTTTGCATATTTGCATTTAAATGAGTTACTTTGTACTCCCTCATGAAGCATACGTCAATAGGGGTCAAAATCGTTTATTCATATATAAAATGGAAATAGGCATTAGCTTTTGGATTGCTTTTATCGTGTTTGTTATTTTGATGTTAACACTCGATCTGTTTGTTTTTCACAAAAAGAACACAGTTGTGAAAGTGAAAGAAGCCTTGTTGTGGAGTCTCTTCTGGATAAGTCTGGCAGCTCTTTTCAATGTAGGTGTGTTTTTTATGGTAGGCAAGGTAAAAGCCCTCGAATTTCTGACCGGTTACCTGATTGAGGAATCGCTGAGTGTCGATAACCTGTTTGTATTCATCCTCATATTCGGATTCTTTAAAATAGAGCCAAAATACCAACACAGGGTGCTGTTTTGGGGTATTCTCGGTGCGATTGTTATGCGGGCGGTATTTATTTTTGCCGGCGTGGCACTGATCCAACAATTCAACTGGATCATGTATATCTTTGGTGCTTTTTTGGTGTACACCGGTATCAAAATGCTGTTTGACAAAGAAGAAAATGATTATAACCCGAACAAAAACTTTTTAATCAAAGGGTTTAAAAAAATCTTTCCGGTGACCGATGATATGTCACGACCCCATTTTTTTGTAAGGACCAATAAGATTCTATATGCCACTCCATTCTTTATTGCCTTGCTGGTGATCGAAGCTTCCGATCTGATCTTTGCAGTGGATTCCATTCCGGCAGTACTATCTGTTTCGAAAGATCCGTTTATCGTGTATACTTCGAATATATTCGCCATCCTGGGATTACGCTCGCTTTATTTTGCACTGAGCGGCATTATGGTTTATTTCCATTATCTGAAATATGCTTTATCGGGGATACTGACATTTATCGGATTAAAAATGTGCCTCAATGAATTCACCGTTGAACATGGTTATTCATTCCATATTTCAAACGTTGTTTCGTTATTGGTAATTATTGGGTTGCTTACCATTTCAATATTGCTTTCCATTGCTGTAAAGAAAAATCAGGAATTAAAAGCTCTCAGGCGAAAAAAACAATAATATTACAGTTTTATTTTCCATACTGGTTGTCAGGATAATTTATTCGTAATAAAATCATATTGCTTATCTACGCAACATCTTTTTCATTACAGTTTCCTTTTGTGTTGAAATTTTCACCAAATAACTTCCATATGCTAAATTTCCTACCCAAATTTTCTGATTAGGAATTACATTACGAATTAAAAATAAAACCCTGCCCTGTATATCAATGATTTCGACACTCGCATTACCCGAAATTCCACTAACAGTAATGTAATCGACAGTTGGATTTGGGGATATGTTTAATTTATCAGTCCTTGTTTTTAGTATATCTGTGGTAGTGCTTTTCTGATACAGGTAAAGTACTTCTCCTGCTGACAATGCTTTGTTATACAGGCTGAATTTATCTATTGAGCCAAGCCAGGTAGGATCACTACCGTACCCGCTTTTTGCCAGATAGGCATAATTCAGAATGATATTAGCAAGGCTGTTTCCACTACTTAAAGCAGTTGCACCAACATTCATCCCATCAATATAGTACGAAATGTAGGAAGTGGTAATCACACTTACCACCTGATGCAACCTGCCATCGTCTATTTCCAGGGAATTTACATAGCTTTCCGCATCCCAGGGTGCAGTCAGGTTGCCACATGAAATGGCAGCACGGCTTGAGTTATCAGCCCTTGCTATGGAGATGAAACAGCCGTTTGAACCCATATTGTTAACTGTATTCCCCAGATAACATAGCATTGTATTCCCTGTATTTGCCCCTGATTTTGAAGTAAACCAGGTTTCCATTGAAAGTGAAGGATAAGTTGTTATTCCTAACGAATTCCCCGGAAGTTCGAGATACTGGCCAGCTAATGTTGTTTGGAGTGCTTTGTTTCCGATTGTGGCACCTCCACGTAATGTACCGTTTGCGTTTCCGATGCCATCGTTGGCCGTACCATCGTCGAACGTCCATTGATGGGTCAGATTCGCAGTACCGGGATTCACAGCCACTAACTCAGGCAATTGAATGAATGTAGAGTCACTCATTACAGTTCCATGTTTGATAACATTACCCGGTCCCGGTAAATTAGTAAATGCAGTCCAATTGTATAAATCTGTACTGTTGGCATAAGCTGCAGGCCCATACATTGGGTCTACATACATCCTCCATGTACCATCATCCAATTTCACAATACAAGGCCCTTCCATATTGGCCCAGTCAGAGCGGTCGGCTTGCCATGTCCATGGTCCAGTAATGGTTGGTGCAGTTGCATGTCTGAGGTTGGGTGTGGTTTTAATAAAACAATGATACAAATTATTGTTTTTAATAATTTGTCCATCCAGGTAAACTGCTCCGATACCAATATCAACCGGAGCACTCCATTTAGAAAATGTATTGTCAAGTGCAGTAAACAAGTAAGGTCTGAGATCGCTTTTAGCAGATGAGCAACTGACAATAAAGCGAGGTGTTATGTTGTCATCAATTACCCATTCTGGTGCCCATGTATTCTTTACTCCGCCACCAATGGTGTCTGTTGATATGGAAGGAAGAGTTGTCCATATTTTCAGATCGTTGCTACATGCAAAACCTATGATATTCTCAAATGCGTAAGGATTATTGTAAGGTGCCGCTGTAAATACAAGATAATACTTTCCGTCGGTGTGCTTCATAATGCTTGGATCACGAAGAGAACAGCCGGCAGGACCGCTGTAGAAAGTATTGGAGTAGAGGTTAAAGTTCAATGCGTCAGTTGAGGTGTAAATCTGAAGCTTCATACCGTTTACATCATCACCGGTAAAAGTTGCAAATATATAGGTAACCTGAGACGTTTTTAACAGTGACGGTTCGGCAGAGTTATGCTCTAAAACAATGAATAAAAACAACAGTAGTAAAAAGTTAGAGTTTTTCATTTGCATATTATTTTTTGTTTTATCTTCTATTCACGCAACATCCTTTTCATTACCGTTTCTTCTTGCGTTGAAATTTTTACCAAATAACTTCCATATGCTAAATTCCCAACCCCAATCTGCTGATTAGAAATTACATTGCGAATAAACATCAATACCCTACCCTGTAAATCAATGATTTCGACACTCGCATTACCCGAAATTCCATTAATCGAAATATAATCAACGGCTGGATTTGGGGATATATTTAATTTGTCAGTCCTTGTTTTTAGTATATCTGTGGTAGTGCTTTTCTGATACAGGTAAAGTACTTCTCCTGCTGACAATGCTTTGTTATACAGGCTGAATTTATCTATTGAGCCAAGCCAGGTAGGATCACTACCGTACCCGCTTTTTGCCAGATAGGCATAATTCAGAATGATATTAGCAAGGCTGTTTCCACTACTTAAAGCAGTTGCACCAACATTCATCCCATCAATATAGTACGAAATGTAGGAAGTGGTAATCACACTTACCACCTGATGCAACCTGCCATCGTCTATTTCCAGGGAATTTACATAGCTTTCCGCATCCCAGGGTGCAGTCAGGTTGCCACATGAAATGGCAGCACGGCTTGAGTTATCAGCCCTTGCTATGGAGATGAAACAGCCGTTTGAACCCATATTGTTAACTGTATTCCCCAGATAACATAGCATTGTATTCCCTGTATTTGCCCCTGATTTTGAAGTAAACCAGGTTTCCATTGAAAGTGAAGGATAAGTTGTTATTCCTAACGAATTTCCCGGAAGTTCGAGATACTGGCCAGCTAATGTTGTTTGGAGTGCTTTGTTTCCGATAGTGGCACCTCCACGTAATGTACCGTTTGCGTTTCCAATGCCATCGTTGGCCGTACCATCGTCGAACGTCCATTGATGGGTCAGATTCGCAGTACCGGGATTCACAGCCACAACAACCGGCATTTCTGCATTTACATCATAATGAAACCAGTCTACATCAACATATCCGCTTTCTATCAGCTGATTATAGGTTATAATTCCGATTCTGTCACCCCGATAATTCCCCCAGGTAAGAGGATATTTACCTCCCAGAGTTTCGAAAGTATTCCCATCCGTACTGAATGAATATTGGGCATTCCCATCCAGACCCCAGCAGGATTTTAAATATACAACCGAATCGGTGATTGCTTTCCCTACGGTTTCAGCTCCAAAGTTATCAAAAACAATAAAACGTACTCCCGAAACCTGTTTTATCCCAAAAATAGAATAAGTATTGGCGTAATGGCATATTCCGGCAACCTGCCCATCCACCATCTTATTAATATGAACTTTTGCCACAGCTTCACACCACTTCGTTTTCATGCTTCGCTGCGTAATGGTATTTCCAACCTGGAAAAGAAGACCGGTGCCCGATGATAAGGGTTTAAATGCTTTGAGTCTTAAAAAACCAGGTCGATCTGAAAGTGACCACTTATCTGCTCGTGGCTGATAATTCCACTCCCATTGTATGGCTGGAGATGGATTCGAAAATTCGTCGCTGGTTTGCATAAAGCAGCTTTTATTACTTTTCAGGGGCATATTTGCCGACCACACCATTCTACCTATTCCATCCGAACCCACTGCTCCAACGATAGGCCATTCATTCACCCATGTAACCGGTAATAAGCTGGCTGACCGTCCTTCCCATGCACCCGTACCATGATGAGTGAAAAATTGCCAATTGCCATCCTGAAGTTGAATTAACCCTCCCTGATTGGGTTGCATGTCATTCAGTCCGCTAACATTGACATGGTTTATTTGTTTGATTTCAAAAGGGCCGTATATGTTTTTGGAACGTTCCATCATCATCACCCTGCCTTCGCTCTTCACTTCGCTGAAAAAATGATAATACCAACCGTTTATTTTGTAAAGCTTGTTTGCTTCACTTCCGGCTGATTGATGAATGACAACATCCGATGCCAGATCAAGGCTCTTACCATCGTCCTTCATTTTAAACAGGTGAATTTTATAATTATCCGAAAAATTAGTGGCGATAAAGTACAACTGTCCATCATCGTCTAAAAACGTACAACAGTCATCCCAACCGGCCACTTTCCAAAAGGAGGTCAGCGGTTCCCATGGTCCTGCAGGATTGGTAGCCGAACTCATAAAGAAACCATCATCGGGCGTACCAAAGTAAACCCAGTATTTTCCTTTGTAATATCTGATGGAACCTGCCCACACACCATGACCGTAACGGTTCATTTTATCCCAGTTATAATCCGCACCCATCAGAGTAACATCGTTTGAAACATGGCTCAAAATTTCCCAGTTTACAAGGTCTTTGGAGTGAAGAATGACAACACCAGGTGAATACTGGAAGGTGGAAGATATAGCATAAAAATCTGAATCAACTCGTATGGCATCAATATCGCTATAATCGGCAGGAAGTACCGGATTACAGTAAGTTCCATCACTTTGGTCCCCCCATTTTCCGGGAATCTGACCAAATAAACAGTTTACTATAAAAATCATATAAAGCAATGTAAAGTGTCTCATAGGTAAATAATTATCTTTTAAGGTCACATTAATCTCATTTCAAATTCTTTTATATTTTTGTAAACTTCTGCATTATTCACATTTTATGAGTTCATATTTTCTATTTCAAACTCACTTTTATTATAAGCCTTTAATGATAATCATTTCCAATTTCCATTAATCCTGGATATTCTGTTAACATGACAACTCCTAAAAATGCTCACCAGTTAAAGAACCTTTTATCATGGCAAATTTACTGCTTTTTTCTTAATCTGTATTCTTATTAATTTTATATTCGATGAGTAGCAGGAATCAATCAAAACTATACTTTTCCTTTTATTCATATCATTATCGTACGGAGTTGAATGCCTTTTCCTGATAAATCAACAACTTTGCTGTCTCATCTAATCAATTCATTACCGCACGGATCGGGATGACAGAGTTCCTACTTAGTAGAGTGAAAGCATAAATCTCAAAAAAAAGACAGAATCGGAAATCTGTCCTTCTGTAAATCAGTGGACAATCTATTTAAATTTTCGGATTCATGACAAAATGCAGATAAGCTTTTTCCTTATTTCAGTGACAATTTTCGCAATACCGGATTGATCCTGGCAGTAGCAGCCACCACAACGAGCGTCATGATTCCGCCGAATGCTACAGAAGGGATAAGCCCCATAAATTTAGCGGCAATCCCCGATTCAAAGGCACCTAATTCATTGGAAGAACCGATAAAGATACTGTTGACCGATGCCACTCTTCCTCGCATATGTTCGGGGGTGTAAAGCTGAAGAATGGTACCCCTTATCACCACACTGACATTGTCAAATAGACCGCTCAATATCAACAGCAGTCCTGAAACCCAGAACACATGGGAGAAAGCAAATCCAACCATACACAGTCCGAATGCAGCCACACACACTAACAGAATTGTGCCACTGTTCTTTACCGGTGGATGGAACATCAGGTAAAAAGACATCAGAATGGCTCCCAACGCAGGACACGCACGTAGAAAACCGAGTCCTTCAGGTCCCACATGCAAGACATCAGAAGCAAAAACAGGCAGCATAGCCACGGCTCCGCCAAATAACACAGCCAGCATATCAAGTGAAAATGCACCCATTAATTCGGGGGATCTGACAACGAACCTGATTCCTTCCCGAATCCGGCTGAACATATCTTCTTCTCCTTCGGGAGTAAAACTCACGATATGTTCAATCTGTACCGTACTAAAAATAAACAGGGATATAAGGTAAAGGATAAAAATGGAAGCATAGGCAACCGTAATGGATGAAAAGCCATAAATAAGTCCTCCGATTGCAGGACCCACTACCGCTCCAACCTGCCAGTTGGCGCTGCTCCAGGTGGCAGCATTGGCATAATCCTTTTTGTCCACTAGTTGCCCAAGTAGTGCTGTATTAGCCGGCATAAGGATACCACGCGACAATCCGGTCAGGAAAATGGTGATAAAGATCGGCCATACACCAAACCGCTGGAAGGAATGAAAGGAATCAATGCTGTATAGCATGAGAATGGCGGAACCAATGAGCAACAGGAAGGTTGTATTCCTGACAATCTTTTTACGATTCCACAAGTCGATATAATGACCAGCGAAGAGTGCAATGGATATCTGTGGCAACACTTCCACCAATCCGATAAGCCCTAACCACAGCACGTTTTTTGTCAAAAAATACATGTGCCAGCTTACAATCACCGATTGCATCAACGTGGCCATAGTCATAAAAAAACGATACCCTAAAAAATACCTGAAATTACGGTTACGCACTGCTGTAAATGCTTCGCCCGAAAAGATGTTACCCAACATATTGTACCTGTTTTTATACCGGGTACAAAAGTAATAATAAAACTATATTTTTTAGCGTCATACTTTCTGATCGTAAAATATCATATTTCGCGGTTAAAAAAATAACCGCAAATTTTAGTTGCGGTTATTTCAATTTGTTTATAATACAGGTTTAATCAATCAGCATCTTTTTAGTTATTGAAGTTCCACTTTGAGTCGTCACCTTAACCAGACAGATCCCTTTTTGCAGGTTGGTGGACGGAATCTCCAACTGATTGGTGGTAATACGCTTTGAATACATTTCCTGTCCTGTAACCTGAAATATTTCAACTGCAGCAATCGGTCCGTTAATGATTATATCATGATTCGAAAATGAATACTTCACGGCAATATCAGAACGCGAATCGGGTATAGTTTCAACCGCGGTGACATTCGGGTTGTATTCACAGGCACCCAGGTCAGGCGCCAGACCGAAGAACGGCAATCCCACATCAACGCCTTTATCAATCATTCCACTGGTTGGAGTCAGATGCAGCATGGAAATTTCAGGTAATGATCCATCCGGTTGACGGTCGTTCAGCATTTGGGTGTAGTCCAGGCTTACGAAATCACCCGCAACGCACGAAAATCCGGGATTCCACGAATTATTGGCTTGAGTCACCGATTTAGTGTTGAAGCTATTTGAGTTTTTACTGGTAAGAGAGGCACAATTTTTAATAATTAATGTTCCGTATGTGCTGTTAGAGAATCCGTAGTTGTTTGCGTTATTGTAACTGGTACAGTTATAAATAGTCATTAGCCCGGCATTGTTGTTCTGGTCAAAGCCCTTTACTTTATTCGAAACAGAAATACAATTGTGAAGAGTGGCATTATTTGCGGTATAATTTCCTCCCAGTTTGAAACCATTGCCATTGCCATAATTTTTCATCACATAACGGCCTGAAGTTGCATCTTTGAACTGATAGAACCAAGATGCACTATCGGTTTTGAAACGAATATTATCAGTCATATCAAAACTGGCCGGCGCCATGGAATAACACCAGCAACTGTCGTAAACCGTATTCCCTATCTTTTCATAACTATCCCATCCGTCATCACCGTTTCTCCACGAACGGCATCCTTTGTAGGTATTGATTCCGGAGTTGGTATACTGCTTATCGGCAAAGCCGTCAGCATTACCGCCAAAATCAGGGGTGGCTATTCCTCCGGATTTATAATCAAAGTTTTCGTATGAATCGCAGTTCAGGATGAAATTATTGCTTCCTGTTTTTAGTTGAAAGCCAGAATCGCAATTCCAACGTGCCGTGCAATGCTCAACGACATTATTGCTTCCCGTTACCTGGATTCCATTATCACCGGCACCCTGGACAATAATTCCTTTAAAATGCACATAACTTCCTGATATTTTAACTCCCTGATTACTGTCGGCATAAGGTTCATTACGGAAATCAAAGATGGGCGTTTCACCCGCAGAAGCCACTATTTGAAGGTTAGAGAGTGCAGTTCCTGATTTTGATACTTGTTGCAGGCTGGTAAAATTATACATCCCGCCACGAACAATAATGGAATCACCGGCAGAGAGTGTTTTGGCTATAGCTGTTGAAAAATTCAGCGGATTGGAAATAGTGCCTGTTGATGTGGACAACCCGGTTGGTGAAACATAGTAATTAGTTGCCGAAACGAAACAGGAAACTGCGAAACATGCGGTGATAAATAAAGTCTTCGTGGAATAGCCAAACATAGTAGAAAAGTGTTTTTTATAATATTGCGATTTTGTCTATAAACAGTCTGATGATAGAAATCTTAAACAGACTGTTTCAACGTTGCAAATTTAATTCAGATATTGAATTTTAATGTGGATTAATATGCGTATCATGTGGACATTCTGCAAAACCGGCACATATTACAAATTAAACTATTTCATTGTTGATTAATCACCCCTTTTTTACACTTAAAATTCAATAAAAAGACCATGTGTTCCCACATGGTCTTCCAACTAATATCAAACACGATACAATTACTCAACATAAAGTCATAAAATGAACTATGATTTTTTTTACGGAAGCATCGCGGTTAAATACCAACAGACTTTGTTCATTACTCAGGGAATAACCGTTTATAAATACGATTTCTTTATTTTCAAAAGTAATCTCTATGCCGGATGTGCCATCTATTAAATAGACAAATGGAACAAAGCAATAGGTAAACAAGAGATAGGGGAATGAGTATTCCGGTTGAATTAATCCTAAAGGCACAATAAACTCTTCCTGTTTCAACATGACAGGTTGAATTATCAGCTGCCCTTTATGGATGACCATACCAAGTTCGAAAAAGCGGCTGATTATATCTTCCTTGACCTGACCTGTCATACCGGGTTGCTGTACACCCGACATCCCGGGAGTATGTGAGTATGGATCGAACGGAAACGATCCATAGTCTGCTGGTGATTTATGTGCCCCGATTCCACATTTAACATCTCGGTAATGAAGCATCAACCGGTTTAATGTTTCCTGAGAAGCCTTTTTGGAGACCGCATAGTTTATATTTTCACCTATCGATAACAACAATTTGGAAACCATATGCCAGTAAATGCATCCAAGTCCTTCATACTTATAAAACGTACCCGAACGACCCGTAAACGACTGGTGGTCGAACAACCGTTCATACAACTCTTCAATTTCGTTTTGATCATTCTGTGTTATTTCATATTCGGATGTTGTTTTTAAACGGTTCAAAGCATCAGTCAGGTATCCGGCATTTCTGAAACCGGCATTGAAATGGTAAAAGCCTTTTTTGTCAGACTGAATAATACTGCTATTGCCATCGGAAGCCAACCGGCGTAGGAGTTTAATCCTTTCGATGTCTTCTGTGGGGATCAGGTTCTTATCCGGGAACAAAGGTAACTTTTTATCCGGATACAGGGTATAGCTTCCCTGATCAGCCCGATACATCGGGCTGTTGCGTAAGGCATCAAGCAAATCGAGCGTTTCATCCGGAGAAAGTTTACCTGAACTCAGCACAGCCACCTGACCTTCAAGCATTTCATACAGGTCGCGAATGGTGATGGCTTTTTCCGTAAAAGCAATCAGGTTATAGGCATGATACATGTTGTCGGAACGTTTGTTTGCATCGATCGATTGGTCAATATACCTGACCGAAAGAGTCAGGAAATCGAGTAAAACGGTTTTATCGATTGATCTTTTTTCACTGGAAAACCGTTTGTAAATACTCTTTCGGTACTCACTCCCTGCCATTCCCAATGCATCAACAATACTTCTTCGCAAATGATCGTCAAATCCGGATTCCAATTGTTCAACAAATTGGATGAATGAAGCATGGATCGCATCAAAGAAAACACACACTTCAGCTGAAACACCAAAGACTGTTTTTCCGGAATCCTGATACATTTCCCTGACAAAAGTCAGGAAACGTCTCATGTAATACAGGGTAACCATGGATGTTCCCGAACCAACCAATGCATTGTTGGCATCATTCCACTCCGGTCGCAAGGTATTCATCCAGATTCCTGCTTCCGGAATAAAATTACTGAGTTTAGTCAGCAAAGTGACCAGGATCTTTTCAGTGAGAGTAACCAGCATGACGTCATCCTGAGCATTAAGTATTTGTCGCGCATCAGCACCGTATGTTGGTATCGACTGAATAACAGCATTATGAATTTTTTCGTCAAAACGAATCGAATCTTTCGGTTGTGCTACAATTTCTTCATAACTTTTCAACCGGTATGGCACCCGTGCATAGGCAAACATTTCTTTGTCTAGCCATGAAATTAGGACTTCAGGATAATGATTCACGGATAACTCCATTAATTTCAGCAAATAAATAATCTGATGATCACCCCAGTAACCAATGTTCGACCATCGATTTTCTTTTTCAATGACTTCCCAGTCAATACCTTCACTGGTAATTTTATAAGGATTATATCCATCGGCAGTAGAGGCATTCAGAAATTTAGATATGATTCCATGTATAAAACCCGGAAATGATAGTGACAGCGCTTCCCAGTTTTGAAAAATATCACGCCAGTTACCCTGATAGGAAAGAAGTTTTTTTCCGGTATCATCTTTCACCTGAATGTCAAATACATTCCACGGTCGGCTCGGATCACCATGCCGGCGGCTAAATGTCAATGGCAGGTATTCCTGATAAAGACGGTATAAATTGTTATCCTTTTGATCTTGTATTTTTTGACCTAATTCAGTATATGGCAGTGAGACCGGCAGGCTATTGAGAAACTCACGGTACTTATCCAGGATTTTTTTATTGAAAAGTTGAATATGTTGAATAAAATCGACCGTATAAACGACGTAATTATCCCTGTAAATGCCACCCCTCATGGTATTGAACAATACATTTGAGAAATGGCGTGCCATATCATTCTGGTCGGCAGTTTGTTGAATGCCGTCTGCCTGCGAAACCATTGAAACTAATGAGTCAGATCCTTTTGTGATATTTTCGTCAAGTATACCCGCAATGCCAACAGTATGCTGAATAAAGTCTGTCAGGTTATTTACCTGTGCAGCATCCTGGTTGGTTTCAGCTATAAAATACCAGGTTTTTGTTTCGTTGGAATCCAGGTTAAACTGACTTTTTACAAAAAATGCACCTCTCACCCCCTTCGATTCGTATTCCGGCGTTACTGGCTGTCCATTTCGAAAAGCATTGAGTTGAAATGAACTGAGTAAATAACCTGACTTTTCGAGCCCATAGTTCCAGACAGTATTTACCCGCAGGGATTCACTCGGTTCGGCCTTGTCCGTAAGGATAGATTCCATTCTAAAAAGACCCAGCCCGCACGATTCAATCAATTCCGACTTTTTATATCCATCCACCAGTGTTGAGAAGGTGTTTTGGGTCAACCGGTCGATACCTGCCGGAAGGATATTCTGTAATCCATCCAGCAAGGCAACCTGGATGGAATGATCACTATCATTCACCAACCTGCTTTTCTTCACCCACCCGAATTCATCGGCATTCATCCAGGCATAACTGAAAGTAAGGCCTAAATCAATATTTCGTTCGTCAAAAATCAGTTTATTGCCAATCGTACTTTTCGAGATGGTGCGTTCTATCGCATAAATTCCTTTATTCCGATCAGAAAAAGGCTCCCACAAAAATGTTTTGCCATGTAACTGCACATGCAGAATGGTTTTACTGCCTGTTGTCTCAGCCGATTCATGAATCTTGTCATCGGTATAATAAGGGAACAGTGCCTGATCAGGATTCTTTCTGCCTGCCGTTAATCCCCCTGTACTTGAAATATACATCCACAGGTTGGAATCGCTGGCTAGGCTGATAAAGAAAGGCTGCATGGAATCGAAGTTTTTAATCTGATAAAACTTTTCATCACCTATCAGAATGAACTGACCGGAAGCTTTCCGTTGAACATATTTAACCTGATTATTTCCTATAAAATAATTATCCATAGTAAAAGAACCCCTAGCCCCTAAAGCGGGACTTCGGTTAGTTTTGTTTGTTAATATAAAATGACGTTTTTATTTCACCGATAGAATTTCTCTGAATGGTTTATTCCAATGCACGTTTTGCATCCAGTTCTTTCTTCATTAAGTCGGTTGTTTTTGAATCGATCTTATAAAAGATCATGAACAAAGCACATGACATGTACAGGATTCCCGGAATAACCGATACCAATAATTTTATGCCGGTAATAGCTGTATCGCTTTGGGTTACATTTGGTACAAATTGTGAGATGGTAAGTATCCAACCGGCAATGGCAGCACCGATTCCCCATCCTGCTTTCTGTGCAAAAACAGCTGCCGAGAAATAAAGCCCCGTTGCACGTCGTCCCGTAGTCCACTCGCCATAATCGGCGGAATCGGCAATCATGGTCCAGAGCAATGGTACTGCAGGTGCATAGGCCATTTTTGCAATAATGTTAAAGATATAAATAGTGGTGATATTGTTCACTCCGGGAAGATAAATCAGCATAAAAAAGATACCCGATAGCAACGAACTGCCAATAAATACATTCCTGTTCCCATACTTTTTAGCCAATGGCTTTGACAAAGGCAAGGCAACAATTAAAGCAACAGTTCCAAGTACATTGAACAACTGAACATTGTTTTCACGACCCAGGTAATATTTAAAATAGTACGCAATCGCCGCATTTTGCATGGCAAACATAATAAAGGATATAATGCCTACAATTGCCAGTATTCGCCATGCCTTATTGGCAAATAAGTTTTTTAAATCTTCCTTTAATGAATTCTTCTGAGCTTTTGGAGGCTGAACTCTTTCTTTTGTAGTCTGGAAGGTAATAAAAAAGAAAATCAGGCTCAGCACGGCAAACATGAATACCGTATACTGAAATCCCTGTGCCTTATTGCCATGTCCAAAATACTCAGCCAGTGTCAGGGCAAGACCGGTCACAATGAATTGTCCGGAGAATCCGGCAATAAACCGGTACGTATTGAGTCCTGCACGTTCATAGGTATCATCGGTCATTACAGCTCCTAACGCTGAATAGGGAAGGTTTATAGCAGCGTAGGCAGTCATTAAAAGCACATAGGTAGCCCCGGCATAAAGTATTTTACCAAATTCGCCAAAGTTCGGAGTAGTGAAAGTAAGAATAGCAAGTACAGCATACGGGACAGCACCAAATAAAATGTATGGACGGAATTTACCCCAACGGGTATTGGTTCTGTCGGAAACAACGCCTATAATTGGATCGATGGCCATATCCCAGAAGCGGGCAACCAACATAATGGTACCGGCAGCAGCAGCTGAAATCCCATAAACATCCGTATAAAAAAACAAAAGCCAAAAACCAACCATATCCCATACAAAATGGGACGCGGTATCTCCTAAACTGTATCCGACCTTTTCTTTGAAGGATAATTTTAAATTTGTGTTGTCCATAACATTTTATTAGATTTAATTTTTTCGGATATTATCATCTAAATATACTTATTGTCACCATTCATTCGGAGTAAAGGTGAAGCAATCGTTTGGTGGTTTTGAATCCAGCTAAACGTACCGGGTTTTGAATCACGACTTCGATGACTCTGCAAAAGGAGTTATTAACCAACCCCATTTTAGCAGTTGTCTTCTTCGTAAAAGAATAATTGATAAGATTGGATGCTTTAAGGTTTTCATTAGTCTCGACAAATAGTCAATCTTTGTTACAGGATTGCATGTGTATCTTTATATAAAAAAGGTTTTCTGTGATGAAAGCTATTACGATAATATTTATCTATCCCTGAAAATAAAGTTGTATAATTTTCAATCTCAATAGATTCAAACTAAATGTTTAAGTTTACACACTGAAACATCATAAAAATAATACAGAAAACAAGAATGCTTCTACTTTTCATTTCATGAAAAGTATTAAAGGAATAACAAGAATTGATTTTAAAAAAAATAATCCGCGAAGTAATAATTACTTCGCGGATAAGGAATAAATTTATAACCTGACAATCTTTTGGTTTACGAGTTCACCATTTACCAGTTCAACAGTGACAACATAATTACCCGAAGCTATTTCGGTCAGATCAATGGTGCCTGAAATACCATTCATCCGAACAGATTTCACAGATTGACCTAACAAATTCCGTACTATAACCTGACTGATATCTGATTTTGCAGATATTGTAAGTTTATTGACAATTGGATTTGGGAAGCAATTAATGCCGTTATCAGAATTGACTTTAGAAAAACCGGTGCTGGCATCATTAAAGAAATACAAATTATCAAGATATACTGTTTTACCATTTGAACCGACAAACTTAAACTGGTATATAGCAGCTTTATTAACTCCGGTAAAAGAAGATAATGGAATATCAAAACCTGTCCAGGTATTCAATGGTAAAGGTGTTAATGCAACCAAAAATTCTTTACCAGGACTTATTGGGGTTACCTGCAATGAAGTTTCATCAACTGGATAAACATCAACATGCAATTTATTCATTGCACTGGCATCTACTGATGGAAATTCGGTACCCTGATAATTCAAATTAGCATATTTTATCGTATTATTTCCACCCAGTTGGACCATGGATTGAATTGTTGATTGTCCCCAACCCGGGTTAAAATTAATACCAACAACATTTGTATATGCATCGCTGAATATTGAAATTACGGTTGCTGCATCTTTTGTTGGTATTGGAGCAGAAGGTAAAGAAGTCAAAGTTGTTGCATTTACAACGATTGGAGCGCTGACAGCATTTCCTGATCTATCTTTTGCAACAACTGAAAAATTATAGTCAGTACTGCCGTTTAAGCCTGATATTAAAAATGATTTTTGAACGCCCGAAGCACCCGAAGTTATCACGGTGTTCGAATTATAGGTAATTTCATAAAAAACAGCTCCTGAATTATCGGTAGCATTTAATAACAATTCCACTGCATCTGAAGCAACAGTGCCTTTAGTGGCTGTAAAAGCCGTTGGGGCCTGATTATCGGTAGCTGTTGTATAAAAATAAATGTTATCCAGATAAACAGTTTTACCTGAGGTTCCAACCACCTTAATCTGAAACAAATCAGACATAACAACTCCGGTAAAAACATCAAGCGGAATATCATAACTATTCCAGCTATTTTGTATTAATGTCGGGAAAGTGTATAAAAGCTCATGTCCCGGACTAATTGGAGTAATTTGCAATGATGTTTCATCAGTTGTAAATACATCAACATGCATAAAGGCCATATCTGCTGCATTCACATGAATTCCAAATTCAGTGCCCTGATAATTCAAATTAGCATACTTAATAACATTATCAGAACCGATTTGAATCATCGATTGAACAGTTGCCTGCCCCCATCCCGGATTAAAATTTGTTGATCCTGCGGCATTTGCATACGAGTCACTAAAAATTGAAACTACCTGAGCGGATGTTCTTGCCGGAGGTGTTGGTGCTGATGTAGCCGGATCGGCTAAAGTGGATGCATTTGTCATACTACACCAGGCAATCATTACAACCAGAACGAAAATAAATTTTGTAATTTTTTTCATATTCGTAAATTTTTAAATTAGTATTAAATAGTGAATGAAAATGATCTTAACAAGCATATGAATAAGAAAATGAAAATTCAGGTTACCAATTATCTGAAGAATCACTTATAAACCTTTTATCAGAGTTTTGGAGATTATTAATTCTTCACCCGGAACACCTTTTTGATATAACTTTACATAGTCAACGTACATTTTTGCTTCACCTTCCTTTAAAGCCGTAATTTTATTGACATCCAGTATCCCGGTATAATTGCCACCTACAGCCAGATTAAAAACGATAAAATATTGTTTATGAAAATAGTGTGCTACGTTATTTGGGACGTCATTTCCGGTTATAGGCATTTCAAAATACGGATCAGCATCAGGATGTTTATCCAGATCGACGTACATTTTCAAAGCCTTTTGATCCCAAATCAAGGTATACAAATGAAAACCATCCTGCAGGCAGTAGGGATTTACGGTTGACCTGGCATAGTTTGGATACTTACCATGATTAAATTTTTCTCCCCAATGACAGGCGCCATTGAAAAAACGATCCTGCTTACCCTGAATGATCCCGTTATTGTTCCCCATTTCCATAATGTCAATCTCTCCGCATTTAGGCCAGACGGCTTTTGGATTATCACTTCCCAACAACCAGAAAGCAGGCCATAAACCATTCGCAGTTTTGGGCACTTTAATTCGGGCTTCTATTTTGCCATATTTAAAAGAAACTTTGTTCTGAGAGGAAATCTTACCCGAAGTAAATTTATTAAATAAATAGTTCTCTTTTTTGGCCGATATGATCAGGCAATTTTCACCGCTCACCGGTTCATTCCCTATTTCAATATTACTCCGCTTGTAATATTGCAATTCCCTGTTGCCTCCACCTTTCCCGTTTATTATAATGTTCCAGTGGTTCGCTTCATTTAGCTTGGGTCCATTAAAATTATCCTCCCAAACCAGTTTATATTCATCTGCCTTTGAATTATCAGTTTCAATGATATTATCATGTTGCCCTACTATGCCGGGAATAAATAACATCAGTATAAAACTAAAATTGAAAATCCGGTTTCTGTTTCTCATAAAATTAAATATTGATCATTGAATCTAAAATACATGACGAATAGGTTTTTACTTTGATTTATTCCATGCACAAATAAATCAGTTCCTTTAAATTTATTCTTTCGAAAACTAAATTTACAAGACAAATTTAAATGAATTAAGGCTGACATACATAACATATTACCTCACAAAAATACGATTGTGCTCAAAGTTAAGTACTCAAAGTTACAACATTTACAATGCTACCAGACTGTATTTCACTCCCTTAAAAAATTATGTGTTTTTAAACATATTTCATCTGATATTTCAAATGAATAATTTATGTTAACATTGAATTTTATTTCAAATAAAAAGGTATATCAGTTAAAATTGAAATTATGAAAAGGATCATTTTACTTCTGGCATGCATTCAGTTAGCAATTCCGGTTTTTTCAAACCAACCATTAGTCAGAAACTTCACCCGGTCAAATTATAATGCAGGTACTCAAAACTGGGCGATTGCACAGGATAAATTAAACACCATGTATTTTGCCAATAATGTCGGATTGCTCGAATTTGACGGTAAAAAATGGTCTACTTATCCCATCCGAAATGGAACAAATGTCAGATCAATCCTTTACACGCAAGATGGAAGAATCTATGCCGCTACTTTTAATGAGTTCGGTTACTATCAGGTATTAGGAAATGGTCAACTTGAATACTGTTCATTAATGAATAAACTCACAGAAAACCGTGTTAATTCAAACGAACTCTACAATATATTGCAGGGAGACAAAAAAATATATTTTCAATCCGATAATTCTATCTACCAGTATAACGGTGATAAAATATCGAGCTATCCATTCAACTCAAAAATTGATGTGGCCGCTTTTGTTCACAATGTATTGTTCGTTGCCAGTTCGGAGAAAGGTATTTTTATGCTGAATGGTCGGTTGTTTGTCAGGATTTCAGGATCCGAATTGTTGATGAACAAAAAAGTATGTTCCATATTACCGTTCAACGAAGATAAAATACTGATAATTACCAGTTTTAATGGAGCATTTCTGTTTGATGGGATATCAATTGTTCCGTATAATACGGGAATCGATGACTTTTTAAAGAAAAATCAGGTGTTTTGTGCCACAACCAATGGAAAACAACTTGTTTTCGGAACCGTTCAACAGGGTGTAGCCATTCAGAATCTATCCGATAAAAGCGTTATTTATATCAACACATTTACCGGATTACAAAACAATACGGTTCTCAGCGCTGCATTTGATCATCAGCAGAACCTGTGGCTCGGACTTGACAAAGGCATTGATTATGTGATGCTGAACAGCCCTGTTCTGAATATGTTTGGTACAAATAATTTATACGGGGCCGGTTACACCTCATTAGTAAAAAATAAAGTATTGTATTTTGGTACGAACCAGGGCCTTTATTCCACTTCTTACCCATTGGTAAATAACTCACTTCCGATTCAGTTAAACCTGATTAAAGGCATGGAAGGACAGGTGTGGTGTTTAACAGATATAGAAAATACTCTTTTCTGCGGTGATGATCAGGGTGGATTTATTATTTATCCGGATCATACCGAAAAAATACCCGGTTTAACCGGGACCTGGTCGTTTAAGCACCTGCAACATCATCCTGACCTGATACTTGGGTGTTCCTACCAGGGATTATTTATTCTCAGGAAAGAGGGTATGAAATGGAAATTCTCCCATTTCATCAAGGGTAAATTCACTGAGACAAGCCCTTTGTTTGAAGAAGATGAACAGGGAAACATTTGGTTTAGCCATTGGCAAAAAGGGTTATTCCGTTTGCATTTCAACGCGACAATGGATAGTATCAACCGGGTGGATCTGTATGATACAAAAAAAGGCTTTCCAAGCAACCGGAATAATACGCTGTTCAGAATCGGGAATGAATTCATTTTTTCTTCCGAACGTGGGTTTTATACCTACAATAAAAAAACAGACAAAATGGATCCGAATCAGAAATGGAACAAGTTGTTTGCATCTCCGCCAAGTTATATGCGGTTGCATGAAAGTCTGAACGGTGATGTATGGTGTGTTTCCGGTAAATTTGTCGGCCTGGCTAAGAAAACACCTGGTAATTCGTATCAAATGGATTCGTTGACATACCGGATCCTTCAGCCAAAAATAATTATTGGTTTTGAGCACTTTAATTTTATGGATAAAGACAACCTGATTCTGGCTACAGAAGATGGTTTCTGCTGGCTAAACACATTCAGGAAATATCAACCTGACAATTTATTTAAAGTTCATCTTCATAATGTCATCATTTCGAATAATAATTTATCTGCTTCCATAAAATCAGGAATCCTGGATGAACTAAATTCAACCTATGCCTATAGTCATAACCACAATTCAATTCGTTTTGAATTTATTGCCCCGGAATATAGAAGTGAAAACATAGTGCAATACAGTTATATGCTCGAAAATTATGATGACTCCTGGTCAAAGTTTAGTGTCGACAACCTGAAAGAATATACTCATCTACCTAAAGGACATTATGTTTTCAAAGTCAAAGCACATAATGTGTTGGAACCAAAAGACGCCGTTTGCTCCTATTCTTTTACTATTTTACCTGCATGGTACGAAACACAACTTGCCTGGATCATCTATTTCATTGCTTTGTTTTTGATGTTAATTGTGTTGGTTTTGTTTATCAACCACCGCTCTAAAAAAGGAGCCATGGATATGGAGAAACTCAAAGAAAAGGAGTTGAATGAACAAAAGAAAGTTTTTGATGCTGAAACATCTGAAAAAAAGAAAGAAATAAAAGAACTAAAGAATCAACAATTGCAATACGAACTCAGGCATAAATCACAGGAATTAGCCAGTTCAACGATGAATCTGATTCGAAAGAATGAAATTTTACTCGAAATCATGGACAATATCTCCAAAGTTTCAGCGGATATTAAATCCAACCATGAATCCGGAACAGTATTATCACGCCTTACTAAAATGGAACGAAGTATCAAGCAAAATATCGAAAACGATAATAACTGGAAACGCTTTGAGGAAAATTTTGATCTGGTATATGAAAATTACCTGAAAAGACTGGGTGATATGTTTCCTGAACTAAATACAGGGGATAAAAAACTCTGTGCCTATCTCAAAATGGATTTATCGTCAAAAGATATTGCTCCCTTGCTCAATATGTCAGTGAGAAGTGTAGAAATGAGCCGCTACCGGTTACGTAAAAAAATGTTTCTGGACAGGGAAGTCAATCTGAGTGAATTTTTACAACGATTTTAAATACCAATATTCAACCAAAAGCTGAAATACATATGATGATTAAAAAGTTGGAAGTGACACACCAATTTCACAAGTCATATCAACAACACACTATCGCATTCCTGAAAATGGGAAAGTACGGAAATAAACACACCCTGAATTGTCAGTCAACAGTTCAGGGTGTATTTATGTGAATCATCAGATCGAATAGTCTATAAGCAGTAAACCTCTTAAAAAAAATAGTTTCTTCTTTGTAATGCCCTGGATACTTCTGTTGATTATTTTTTAGTCAGTTGATGTGTTTCAATATTTCCATTCGGATCAACTATCTTAACCAAATAATTTCCGGAAGGAAGAGCAGCAGTATATATTGTTTTTGCATTTGAAAGGTTCATCATTTCTTTACCTGACATGTTGTAAACCGAAATATGGAAAAGCTGATTATCTGTCTCAACAGTAACCTGATCCGTAGCAGGATTCGGATATATCCTGTAATGATCTGCTGCCCGGACCGTTTTTACATCTGTTAAAGCCAGCGCCGGTCCATTATATTCTTCCCCATCCACACCTTGTTGATATACCCTGACGTAATCAACGTACATAGCGGCATCCCCGGTTGATAAAGCAGTTATCTTGTTAATATTACCATTACCGGTTATCCCTGTAAAATTACCACCGATTGCCATGTTAAATATCACATAGAATTGTTTATGGAAGTAATGAGCGGCATTACCTGCCACATCGGCTCCGTTTATAGCCATATGGGCTAAAGGCACGGCCGTTGGGTTTGTATCCAGGTCCAGGTAAGTTTCCACGTAATCTGCATTCCATACCAGGGTAAACAAATGAAAACCATCCTGAATACTGCTTGTCGCAGTGGCATCATGTCCCCAGTTTGGATAGGCACCTCCATTCCAGCTTTCTCCCCAATGATACCATGTACTGTAATAGCGATCCTGCGTGCCTCTGTTTATTCCGTTTACATTCCCCATTTCCAGTATATCCAGTTCTCCGCATTTAGGCCATCCAACGGTAGGATAATCAGTTCCCATCATCCAAAATGCAGGCCATAAACCATTGGCCGTATGAGGTAATTTGATGCGTGCTTCCACTTTTCCATGTTTGAATGCCATCTTTCCGAATGTCTTCAGTCTTCCTGATGTACAGGTTTTACCCGAAAAGTTTTCTTTTTTGGCTGTAATAATCAAACAACCCACACCACTGACCGGTTCCGCCCCGACAGTAATATTTTCACGCCTGTAATATTGCATTTCGTTGTTTCCGCCTCCATCACCATTTACTTCGATAGCCCAGTTATTAGTCTCGTCCAGTTGGGTTCCGTCAAAATTATCCTGCCATACCAAATGATAATCTGAAGTTAGAGTATTCACACCTGAATTACTATTGGCAGTTTTATAAGGCAAACTTTGTCCGAAAGTCAACTGAAAGGATAGGATGAAAATTGCACACCAACCTGATATTTTTACACGATTCATGCTGATATTTATTGTTTTTAGGATTTTCATATATTGATTTACAACGACATGACATGCAAAAAAACTATTTTTCGTATGTCTGTCTGATTAAATTTTTTTAATGTCTCTTTTTTTATTAATGATTATCCGCAATTATTTCTAAAACGCATTCATGAAGCCCTCACTACACAAATTTTTAGAATGTGATAATCCTTTTCAATTTTTATCCTCTTATAAATAATTACAGAGTGAGGGCTTCAATAGAACTGTTCTGCAATCATGGCTCAAATTATACAGTAGGACACTTTGCGGATAATCATTTTTTAATAATCTCTTCACACTCTTTTATTTCATAATCTTTTGGGTTAACTTCTTACCATCTTCAAAAGTGAGTTGAATCACGTAAATTCCTTTATTAAATTGTTTCGTATCAATATGTTTTTCGTTTGTTCCCTGGTAAATGATCATACCAGTTAAATTGTATATCTTGATTTCTTTGGTATTTTCAGGAGAATCTATATTCAGAACTTCCGTAAACGGACTCGGGTAAAGCAATGCTCTGTTTTCAGGAACAGCTTCTACTTTCGACGGCGTTTCATTTTTGGTTATTTCCCACCAATTCAGTTTTAATCCGCCCCGCTTGAAATCGATGCGTATTTTCTGCTTCCCTGCATCAAAAGTGGCTTTGCATTGTTGGGTAGCCCACACATTTATCCCCTTGCTTTCGAATACCATCGACCCTTTTTCTACATCATTTACTGAAATTCGTACTTCTGAAGCATCTCCATATTGATCGGCATAGCGAAAAAATACATTGTATTCACCTGCTTCAGGAATATCGACATTGTAATCGACGAAGTCATAAGTGGGATCGAAATTCGTAATGTTAAGGTGGTCGGAGACATCCGTGGTTTTTTCCAACATAATGCCGTTCATACGAATATAATGTTCTGATGGAATGCGTTGCGATGGTGTAAAAAAGAAATTATCATCATACGACGACATATAGGTAAATATCTCACCTAATGGCAACAAAACACCTTCTTTCCTGTTATCCAGCAATTGCATATACGGATATCCTCCGCTATAACCTCTTTCTTTGAACCATGCATACCGGAATATGGAAGGGTCGGTTTCCAGATAATCCAATGTCTGGAATAAAAACTCCTGCTGTGAACCGACAGTCGTATTTCCGTCCCAGGCACAGAATTCGGTTAGCCATATTGGCTTTCCATATTTTTTATATTTGTCGATGCTTGATTTAATAGCGGATACGGATGACATATACAGGTGAACGGCAATATGATCGACGCGGCAATCAGGACATGCCTGAAAAAATTCATCATACCATTTGATCGGGTCCTGGTAAGGTGCATCGGGACTATAATTCAAAGCAGGTCCAACAATCGTTAATCCGAATTCATCAGCAATTTTTTGCACGTCAGCCCATCTGGCTGCTGCCACAGTAGGTGTAAGGTTAGATTGTGACTTGAAATTCGGCTCATTGAATCCGAGTATGTATTTTATTTCAGGGTGTGCTATCAATAACGCCCGGATCTGAACCTGATCGATTCCATTCCAGGCCATGGGAACAAAATCAACACCGAATTCTTTAAAAGCTGCATCATTGCCAGAACCTGATTGTCCCCAGTTATACCCCCATGACAGACCCGGCGACAATGCCTGAACATCTTCCGTCAGCAGGTTGTTGAATCCAAATCCTCTCTTAAAACTTCGGGTTTGCGCCTGAGCTAACATGATACTCATACAACATACACACAGGAAAATACTATATTTTTTCATTTTGTCATTTTATCTTTGATGCAGGTATCGGATCAACCAACCGGCTTACAGGAATGATGTGAAATAATTTATATAAAAAATAATGCTAAGGAAACTTCACGTTTTATCCGTTTTTATCGGGTATTTTTACGAAGACTTCCACAAAACAAATTCAGTCAACTGGTAAAAAAATCCATTGATGTACATGAATGCAGTCAGTTAACTCCGAAAAGTAATAAGTATCTCTTGAAAAACTACCACTAAGGAACTATTTTACTTATGATATGGTAGTGTTCCTTAGTGGTTTTTTACTGATTAGCTCTTTTATTTAATCATAATTTTAGCAACAGCATTGCCCGATTTAACAATGTACGCTCCCTTTGCCAGTTCTTCAACGCCAAATATCGGTTCTACCGACGTTTTTACCAATGCACCTGTTATACTGAACACTTTAACAGGGGCAGTCGTATTCAATACTTCAACAATCCGGTTGGTTACCAGAACGTTTAATTGATCCGCCTTCACATCGTTTATTCCAGTAGAAGCAGTACTATAAAAATAAACGGCATCAAATGCTATGTTATTTGTAGCAGCTCCACTTAATACGACAAAATAGTTTCCTTTAAAAGCTGTACGGTTCGTAAAACCGTAGGTTCTCAATTGCGACACAGGGATATCAATTATATTCCAGGTACCGTCCGATTTAAAATTAGGAGTAATGTTTGGTGTACTTTCAAATGAACCAACGCCAACAGAAAACTTTGCTACTCCGGTAGAGCTACCAAAAACCTGAATTCCGGAAGGCTTCCCACTGGTTGTTTTTACAGCCATGTGAAAACGATAACTATCAGTCACTCTGGTTAAATCAACCGGGAATGATCCGGGTGCATCACCCACATTACTGGTACCGGTATCTCCAAATGTGGCATTATCACCATTGAACCTCATACAAAATCCCAAACCCGACCAACCGGAACCTGTGGCTACAGAAAAATCCAAAAAACTGCCAATCTGCCCTAATGAACCTTTTCCGGTTGCAGAATTTGCTAAATAAGTGTTTGACCAGATATACAATGCTTTTTCGCCTGTTGGATTGGTTGACACATCCCAATTCAATCGTAAATCCTGAATAATTTTACCGGTAATTCCTGCTCCGGCTTCAGTATCGGCATCCAAATAAATTAAATAATAGTTACTGCCTCCCAGGGAAGACAGGTCCTGAGCTTTTGCCCTGCTACCCATAAAAATGACTGCTGACATTACAAACATAAAAGTAATTGCTCTTTTCATAATAATAAGAATTAATAATTAATAATTGATTGTTTAGTTATAGTTGCCCTCCGTATCTTTTCAGGTTGATGCAGAGGAACGGATCTTTCTTTAAGGTACCGGTATTCCATCGTAGCCGGGATTTTGAGGCATTGGACTATTTAAGTCGCGTTCTTCGAGTGGAATCGGAAACAATTCATGCTTTCCTTGTACAAATTCGTCCATATGTGTCGATACCTGGGTTTTAGTGGATGCCCGGTAGTGATTCATCACATCCGGTAAAAGACCCCAACGTTTCAGGTCGAACCAACGATGTCCTTCCATGGCCAGCTCTACCCGCCGTTCATGCTGGATAGCCAGAAACAGGTCATCGGCATTATCCTGTAATAGCTTTGTTCCGCTTTTTCCTTCACCCTGCAATGAAATGGTGTAGTTTGGAAAATCGGGAAGAATATCGTTTCTGCCGGCTGTCTGGCGCGCACGGGTACGGACTTGTCCCAATGCCTGTTTTGCTTTATTGATGTCGGGAGTCGCTTGTTTCAGGCATGCTTCGCCATACATTAACAACACATCGGCATAACGGATTTCCTTTCGGTTGATTTCCCCTCGTGTGGAATGCCCTAAACCTATCCAGGTTGTATCAGGGTTCATCATGGAATATTTTCGGGCAGTATAACGATCACCCAAATACACATTGATATTGTTGGTGTTATCGTCGCTGGCTACCACCTGTTCCAGCGTCGGTGCGTAAATAGCAGCATCCCGGCGTGGGTCGCCCGGTTCAAATTCATCATACAATTCCTGGGTAGGCCGGTTGAATCCCCAACCTTCCTGGCTTGCCCAACGCGGACGTGTCATGGTGGGTGTCAGGGTACCGCGTGAAAACCCCATTCCATTAAATCCATCACTTGTCCCTTCGGCAATGTATTGTATTTCGAATACTGATTCGGAATTATTTTCACCTGCTACCGTAAAAATATTGTTGTAACTTGGAACCAGCGTATATTGAGATGAATTAATAATGGAATCCCCCTGCAACCTGGCAAGGTCATAGGAATGGTTATTCATATAGGCTTTCATCAATAACGCACGTGCTGCACCTTTGGTTGCGCGACCCAAATCAGTGGCTGCATACCCGCTTCTTTCCGGCAAATATTTAATAGAAAACTTTAAATCATTGTAAATCTGATTATACACTTCACTTTCAGAAGCGCGCGGCTGTTTCCATTCAGACTGTGCTTTGATAACATGATTTACAATCGGGACACCTCCAAACACCCGCACCAGGCGAAAATAATACATGGCACGAAGAAATAATGCTTCGGCAAGCACCCTGTTTTGCAATCCTGCCTTTTCTTTGGCAAACAACGCCGGCTTCATAGCCGGTACATATTCATTTACCAGGTTGCAACGAAATATTCCCATATACTGGCAACGGTAAAACCACAATAAAACACTGTTGTCTGATTTCGTCTTAAAATTTTCCATATCATACACCAAATCCATATCACTCAGCGTGGATCCTCCTTTCAGGGCATCATCCGAGCAAATGTCACCAATCCACCATTCATTAAAATAAGTGCCACCGTTGTTTTGAAATTCCCAGGTCAACGGAGCATAACAAGCTGTAGCCGACTGAACCGCCGATTGTGCACTTACAAATGAATCGTTTATATCAGCAGCTCCTTCTTTCGGAAAAGATAAGTAATCATCGCAGGCTGCTAAAGAAATGCCCGCCATGGCAAGTATAATAATTGTCTGTTTTTTCGTTTTCATCGTATAATTACTGATTAAAAGTTCATATTTAATCCGACAAGTACTGTACGTGCCTGTGGAAAATTTCCATAATCCCGTCCGCTATTACCCACTTCGGGGTCAAAACCTTTGTATTTCGTAAAAGTCAGCAAATTACTTCCTCCCACATAGAATCGCACTTTACTGATTCCTGCCTTTTGGGTAAGTGTTGAAGGTAACATATAACCCAGTTGCAGGTTTTTTAACCGCAGATATGATGCATCTTCCACAAACCGGCTTGAAGCAAGCTTATTATCCGTACTTCCTGTGGCTGATGGATTTGGGATAGAACCGTTTGAACCCGGCATTCCGTTTATCCAGGGGCTATTCTGGTCATTTGGATCTTGATGTACCGGGAAAAACACATTGCGCATCTCGGCGCTCAACACTGATTCTGAACCGTCATATTCCAGTTTGCTTTGCCGCAATCCGTTGTATACCTCGTTCCCGGCAACTCCCTGAAAAAAGAGTTGTAAATCGAATCCTTTAAAATTGGCCGTTGCATTAAAACCATATGTTACCGGTGGAAACGAATTACCCGCATCAAACCGGTCCAAATCGGTAATTTGTCCATCATGATTTATATCGGCATACTTAGCATCCCCCGGTTTAGCATCTGGTTGTACCAGCTGTTTTGCATTTGTTGCCGGGTTTGTCCAGGTATACGCATTAATTTCATTTTGATTCTGGAAAACACCCTGATATTTCAGTACATATATGGTATTTAAAGCATAACCCTGATCGCTCATGATGAAACCATCCCAAATAGTCTGCCCTCCATTAACAGCTGTCAGTTTATTGTCGATCAACGAAATGTTTCCTCCTACTGAATAATTAAAAGCACCGGCTTTATCCCTGTATTCCAGGGTAAATTCTACTCCCTGATTACGAACGGTAGCTGCATTGGCTGTGACATCATATCGAAAACCTACATGAGCCGGTGCTTTTACAGCCATGAGCATTCCTTCCGTATATCTTAGAAAAAGATCTAAACTACCGCTCAATTTACCAAAGAAACCAAAATCAAGTCCAACATCTGTCTGGTTTGTTTTTTCCCATTCAATGACCTGCGGGAAATTACCAACGGATAAACCGGTACCATTGGCCAGGGTGCTTGGAGTACCAAAGGGGTAACCTACCTGATAACTACTCGTATTCCAGGCTTCCGGGAAAGCGGCATTTTCTGACAATGACCGGTCATTTCCCAACATTCCCCATCCGGCACGCAATTTCAGGAAATCAATGGTGTTTTTAAATGGTTCGAAGAAATTTTCTTCACTCACTTTCCAGGCTGCGGCTGCCGAGGGAAATGCACGCCAGTAATGACCTCCTGAAAGCTTGGATGAACCATCGTACCTAAAATTACCGGTCAACAGGTATTTATTATCAAAGGCATAATGCAACCTTCCAAAATAGGATGCCATTCTTCCTTTGCTTACGGCATCACCCCCACTACGGGTAGGTGTCGCCACTTTGGTAACCGGATCAATGATCACCGTATTTAAAGTCCTCCCCACATACCAGTTCTTTTCATCGTCGTTCAACAAATAGTCACCACTTGCATTCAACGAGTAGGAATTAATTTCTTCCATTGACGATCCAACCATAGCTGTCAGTTCATGTTTGTCTGAAATTTTTGTTTTATAAGTTGCTGTTCCTTCATATGTAAGTTGTTTTGACCGCGACATGGAAGCCGAAACATTGTTCTTTGTAATCGCATTGTAGATGACATCCAAAACAGGAGTATAAGTTCTGGTCATTCCGTTCCACAATTTCATGTTTACATCCCCACGTACCACCAATCCTTTCACAGGGGTAATTTCCAGATAAATATCACCTACCCAGTCTTCATTGTTGTTTTTGGGTTTTGAATTGTAGACCTGATTGTAGGGATGCATGACATTTCTGAAAAGTGAAGGCGTTGAATACCGCCCACTCAAATCTACCTGCGTTTCAGGATGCAAACGGGGATATCCGCTCAGACTGCCTGCCGGATACTGCAACGGATCCCAGGGTGCCATCGAAAGTGCACTCGAAATAAGCGCTGTATTTCCATTTCCCTGTACATTGTAACTTTCCGAATTCGTAAACGAGAGATTTTCACCAATACGCAACCATTTCTTCAGCTGGAATGATGTATTTAACCGAAGTGTCAACCGGTTGTACGATGAACCGATCAGGGTTCCTTTCTGATCAAAAGAATTGATACTCATCACATAATTTCCCTTCTCAGTACCACCATCAGCCGAAAGGTAATAATTTTGCATCAGGGCATTATTTACAAACACCTGGTCCTGCCAATCGGTATTATACCTGGTATAATCAATTCCGGGCGTCTTTACGGTACCATCCGTATTGTACTCGATAATGCGCGGATACCGTACATCATTATTCGGGGTAAAATTCGAACGTATCCATTCATTCAATCCAACGGCATCATACTCTGATTTTGTATTTCCCAACAACGCCCGTGTTGAGGCAAATTCATCCCGTCCCATGACATCCAATTTTTGCCAACGGTTTTGTGTGCCTACATACGATTCTAAGGTTATGTTGGTCTTCCCGGTATTATTCCCTTTTTTGGTTGTAATCAAAATGACCCCATTGGCGCCGCGCGAACCATAGATGGCTGCCGTGGAAGCATCCTTTAATACTTCCAGGGACGCAATGTCACTGGTACTTAAAAAATTTATATTGTCCGTAACAATTCCATCCACCACATAAATCGGGCTTGAGTTGCCGGTTGTACCAACACCACGAATACGAATAATAGCATCAGCTCCCGGTTGTCCAGAATTGGAATTCACCGTTACCCCTGCCATTCGCCCCTGTAAAGCCTGGTCAACACGTGCTACCGGCGCCAGTCGCAACTCCTTCCCTGAAACTGAACCGACCGATCCGGTCAGATCGCTTTTCTTCATGGTACCATACCCAATGGCTATTACCTCATCCAACATTCGGGTATCGGATTGTAAACTGATGTTCAATTGCTGATTCTTAGTAATTTCTTTCGTCATGAAGGGCCGGTATCCTACATACGTAAAAGAGATTGAACGTCCTTTAGGCACATTGATGGAAAACTTCCCATCAACATCAGTAATGGTTCCGGTAAGCTTTTCGCCTTTGACCACTACACTGACTCCCGGCAATGGCAATCCATCTTCCGAACCTTTGACTACCCCGGACACCTGCCATGTTTGGGCTATTATCAATTGTGCTATTATCAGGCAACACGTGAGTAAAATTATTTTTTTCATAGGATAGAAATAATAAATTAAAGTGCATGTAAGTTAATTGATCATTGCAAATTTAAAAAAGGATTGTTGTTTCCTAAAATATTTTACCACACAAAAATTCAATCTGTAGACAATCAGACCTCACATTATTACTACATTTATCCGGTTTAACACGTGTATATCTGCGGTTTACATTTTTATATGTTATGTAACATAATTCAATACACTTTACATAAATCAAAACGGACATGATTTCAGGTAAAATCCAAAATAGAATGCCTCCTGGAAGATGTAAATCAGGGACTTTTAACACCCAACCTATCATCAACCGCATTTCAGGTATCTACCCCATGCTGTTTATAAATGATTGAATATATCGTGAGCCTTCGATCAACCTTATTCGTAAAATACAATTTTCAGATTTTTATTTACGGATCTAAAAGCAATGAAATATAAACGAAAATCCTATCTCAAAAACAGATGTATCAAATCAGAACGAATGTTTGGCTCCTGATTAAACCCCAAACCATTAGAAAACCTGAATTTTAAAAACCGAATCTTTTCCCGGCAAGTCAGGTTACTGACAATGTGACAACTACATTTAAATATTAGCGGCACAAATCAGCAAAACCTCCAATAACCCTTCACTAGCCCTTTTACTACCTTCCGGAGATATTACGGTGATATTACGGTGGTATTACGGTGATATTACGGTGATATTGCGGTGTAATATTAGACCGCAATACTACCGCAATATAAGCGTAGCATATTCTTAATAGTTTCTTAATACAAGCGAAAGTTAATAAAAGGGCTAGTGAAGGGCTATTGGAGGCGAATAAATCAATTAAAAACCGGCAATGATAGAAGTACTGGAGTGATAAACGAATAGTGACGAACGAACAGTGTTTCGGGGATTTATGATTTTTGAATCAGGGAAAATAAAAACAACCATAAAAAAAGGTGCTTTATGTGTTACGCTCACAAAGCACCTTTATTAATTATATTAACGAATACGCTCATCACATTGCATAACCTAAACCTTTAGTCACAAATTGATATGACATTACTTAAAAAACGACTATAAAGCTATCCTATTCAAAAGTGTGAGTAAGGCGAAACGCTTACCCCAAATCTGCATAGAGCAGTATAATCAGAAACGGAATAATGATGACAGCCAGAAAGAGGCCATCATTCCATTCAAATTTTCTTTTTTTGGTGATTTCTGTATTCATTTCTAATACTTTGTATAGTTATCTACTAATTAATTCTCCCTGATTTTATATATGAATCAGAATTTTCTCATGAAGAATCATATTCATTTAAAATTATTTCTTTAAAAATTTACAGATTTTAATCCCCGAATTCCCATCAGTTACAAGGGTATACAAACCGGTGTTACATCCTTTTAAATCACATTCAATTATATCACTTGTCCCCGATTTGACAAGAATCGTTTTTCCGGTAATATCAATAATTCTTATTTTTAATAAAGTATCGGAAGCCGGTTTCGAAATATAGATTTTATCTTTAACCGGATTCGGATAAATGATCAGCTCATTTTTTAAAACATTAGTAATATTTGTTCGGGAATCATACACGACTTTTACAACATCAAAATCAACATCTTTTCCATCATCTACGGTCAGTTTAAAGTAGTATTCGCCCTGTTTTAACCCTGATACCTGAGTGAGTTCAGCAGAAGGATTTACAATGGATGCATAGGAGGGTCCGGCAAGCTGTTCCCAGGCATAGGTTAAATGGTCATGATCGGAATCAGAACTGGAACTTCCTTTTAAAACAGCTACTTCCGGTGTCGATTGGCTCATACCGGCAACTGCCACCGGTGCATGGTTGGTTGAGTTCAAAAACGAACCGTTAACAGAGAATGTATAAAAAGACGAACCATATTGTGTGGCACGTTGAACACAATTTACTTTTAAATACCTGCCGGAAAGAGAATCGGGGTTTGAAATACTGCTGGTACCTCCGTTAAAAGCGGAGTTAGAATAGAGAGGAGCCCATGAAATGTTATCGGCAGACAATTGGACATTAAACTGACGGGCATAAGCAGCTTCCCACACAATGGTGATGGTGGAGGGAATTACCTGATGCTGCAAATCAACCTGCCACCATTGATTATCCTGAAAAGCCGATGACCATCGGGTGGAAGAATTCCCATCAACCGCCATACCGGCACTGGTGGCAGAAGTTTCGAAACCGGAGGAACCGGTAGGTTTCATATAGGCCAGATCGGTACTACCGTTGACATTCATCACATTCAGGGTGACTTGTGCAGAATTTGAACCTGTTGCATTCAATCCGGTGAGTTTAAAAACATAGGTTCCGGCTGTTTTAAATTTAACAAGGGTTAGAGCAGAAGTTGGATCCACGATTTCAACATCAGATGAACCTGTAACCAGACTCCAGAGAAAGGATAATTTCTCTTTTACAAATATACCTCCGGATAAAGTTCCATCCATCACCGTTTTGGCATATGGCAGATAAAGTGATGTTTCAACAGGAGCTATCTGAATATCAGGGAAACTTTGTAATATTTTCCCGTTTACCACTACTTCATAGATGGAGAAACCATAGTAAATTCCGCTGATTGGAACCCTTTGCAGGCATGTTATTCGTAAATAACGAACCTGAACCGAACTGACAGGATATGATTCTGTATTACCTGCCCCGACAGTAACATTATTCAATAATGTCCAGGTGGAACCATCCAACGAGCTTTCAATTTTATATTTTTGGGCATAGGCACTTTCCCAGTAAATGGTTATTTTCTGTAGTTCGGCTATTGCCTGTAAATCAATGGTGGCATATTCATTATCCGTTTTTCCGGATTCCCACCGGGATGTTAAATCACCATCCACCATCGAGGCAGCTACATTTGTCCCGTTCACGGAGGAGCAGGTTACAGGTTTCATATAAGCCAGGTTGGATATTTTTGGGTCCAACAGCGGATCAAATACTTCAAATTCACTGGAAAATGAGTTATTAGTGGCATCCCATTCCTGTGAAGTTCCCTGGTTGAATGCAAGGTCTGCAGATAAGGTTGCTTTACCCGTTTGATCTGCTGTCCATACACCCGTTGAGGCAATGAGTTGAACCTGCCCGGGAACAATAGCGGTAGTGACATTCACAGCACCTGCTACTTTCGATCCATTCATGTTGAAATCAATTTTGAAAGGGGATGCAGAGACATTCGAAGCATTGCCCTGATTTTTAACCAACGCATAGAAACTGACTTGCTGTCCTTGCAACGGATAACGGGGCATGGTGTAAATCCTGGTTATTTTCAGGTCCGGTTTTTGTTCTCCGTCTGCCAATACAATTGTTGCCGACAAAGGCAAATGATCGGAGGATCCACCGACTTTTAGGGTGAAAGTACCTGATTGAGCCTGATATTGAGTTCTATTCCAAAAATAAAAATCATCTGCATTCAAACGAAAAGTAACAGTTTTGGTTTCACCAGCTGTCAATGAAATCCGGTTAAATCCCCGCAGTTGTTTCTTTGGCATCCAAACAGCAGCAGTTGAAGGTGAGCTGATATACAACTGTGCAACCTCTTCTCCGGCAAGATTTCCGGTATTGGTTACATCCACCGTAATATCCACCGGCTCACCGGCAACACTTACAGAAGATACAGTCAAATTGCTGTATGCAAAAATAGTATAACTTAATCCGTAACCGAAAGCATATTCGGGAGTAATTTTTTTTTCATCAAACCAGCGGTAGCCACCATCGAGGTTGTCCGTAAATTTGCGAAAGCTGTCCTCCACCCACGAAGGGTAATCGGAATCCTGTTTTGGCATGGTCACCGGCATTCGTCCGGCAGGATTATAATCACCGAACATCACATCGGCTATTGCTGTTCCGGCTTCCTGAGCTGCATAGAATGAATAAACCAATCCTTTGATCCGGGGCAAACAGGAGTTCAGTGCACAAACACCCCCACTTTGAATAACCACCACAATATTAGGATTTACAGCAGCCAGTTGGTTGATCAGGTCCTGTTGCTGTCCTGGCAAAGCGAATGATCCACCTGCCCTGTCATTGCCTGAATTATACCCTTCACCTTCCTGGGTAGCATCAAGCCCACCTGCAAATACTACGATATCGGCGGTTGCAGCCAATGAAAGTGCTGCCCCAAATCCGGTTCTCGATGCTGAATTTATATCACATCCGGCTGCATACAAGATATTTGAAGCCCCGATTTTAGCCTCTAATCCAGCTTTTACATTTATGGCATAAGGAGGGAATGTTTCGCTGCTTCCATAACAGTTGAGGTTTTCACCTGTTGCATTTGGTCCGATAAGGGCAATCTTAATCCCTGTTTTTTTTAACGGTAGAATCGGTGACCCATCAGTTTTCTTTTCATTTTTGAGTAATATGATTGATTTCTGCGCTGCCAGTTTATTGGTCGCATTGATAGCATTTGTTTTTGCCGATCCGGCATCACCTACTGGGAAATAATCAAGCATGCCATTTAAAATCTTCGTTCTCAGAACATGAGTAACGGCATTATCAAGGTCAGAAATTGAAACAGCACCACCGGCAACCATTCCGGGCAAATCAGAAGCATATTTGTTAGAACCCATACAAATATCAGTGCCTGCCTTGATAGCCTTTTGTGAATCCCAGATAGCATCCCAATCGGACACCACATAAAATGGATAACCCCATCGCTCCCTCAGAATCGTGGTTTGCATCAGGGAGCTTTCACAGGCTTTATCTCCATTTATTTTATTATAGGCACCCATGATGCTCATCACACCGGCATCCTGAATAACAGTACGGAAATTATATCCCGAGAAATCCATAAGCCATCGATCAGTTGCCAGCACATCCATATTATGGCGGTCCAATTGCTTGCTTTCACCCATATAATGCTTCACAGTTGCTACAACAGGACTTTTTTGAATTCCTAAAGCAACCGATTTACCTATTTGACCGGCCAGATAAGAATCTTCACCCCCACTTTCGGCCGTACGCCCCCCACGAGGGTCGCGACAGATATCGATGCAGGGACCTAGTTGCTCGTTTCTGTTAAAAGCCCAAAACTCAATTCCCATAGCTACTCCAACCTGATAAGCTATTTCCTGATCCCACGTGGAAGCCATGGCAATTCCGGTGGGAAAAGCGGTAGCTGTTCGTCCGTTTCTGTCGGCGGCAAAACGTACCCCATGGGGTCCATCATCCATGACGAATCCGGGAATTCCCAACCGTGCATTTGTGGGAGTACCGCCAAAACTACTGTTGATTAACTGATTTATCTTTTCCTGAGGAGTCATGGCATCCATCAGATCATTGATGCGTTTGTCCAACAATGATTGCGCTTTGACTTGCTGACAAGAGAAAAGGAGTATACAGAGGAATAGAAACAAAGATGATGGGAAGATGGATTTCATCAGTATGGATGTATTTTCTCAGATTTAGTTTTAAGGATAAACGTTTGGCAAAGATATGCTAACTTTTCATCTTTTGTGTATATTCTATGAAACGTTCAGCATAAAAATGGAAGAGGGAAAATTCGATCCCTCTTCCATATTGGATTTATTGTATTTCTATTTTAAAGGTATTTTGATTCGAACGTTTATCGGTGACCCTGATAACGTACAGCCCTTTTGCAAATGTGGAGACATTCACTACGTTTGTATTTATATGCGAAGATACGAGTTGTCCCTCAAGCGAATAAAATTCCACTTTAGCCACTTCTCCGGAAATATAGATTCTTTCTTTTGCCGGATTTGGATATACCGCAACAGGATTCAATCCAACATTCGGGTTCAGGGTGCCCGTATCGTTTATACTGGCTATGGCAGAACTATTTCCTACAAAATCGACGGCTTTTACGGTTACTAAATCTGAAGCATTTATCAACGTATATGAAAATGAAGCTTCCCCTAAATCAAATACCGTGACAGGCGTCTGCCCTGATTCGATTACCACATAACTCTTGACTCCACTTAAATCATCACTGCTTGCCGGCCAGGTTAACGTACTGCCTGTCAGGGTCAGTATTGGAGTCGTTGGTCCGGAAACATCGGCTTGTCCGATATCACCTACCACATAATTGAACACTCCGGTAAAGAAATTGCCTCCTGCAGGTATACCACCAATACCGGCTGCACCCCAGAACACAGACCATTTAACCTGCAACAATGCACCGGTATTAATGACTTTACTGCCAACTGATCCTGTAAATGTTACGGTTGCAGTTGTAGCATCGACATCTAAAGTCAGAGGATAAGATACACCATCAACAACAACTGATGGATTGTTGAATATTTTATTTCTGTTTCCTGCCGGAATAAGTAATGACCGGGTAGTACAGCCAAGCGTTAAATCATTCCCGGTCTGTTTAATGATAGTAACCAATTCACCACCAGGTGCAACCGGAAGGACTAATGTGTTGTAATTTGTATTCGTACTGTCTTTGATATTACTCCGGGCATTCATTGTTTTTACAGTTACTGTTTTAGCTGCCGAAGTGTTGCCGGATAAATCGTACGGGGTTACATTCAGCGTATAGACTTTACCGGGATCAATCGATGTCAGGTAATAATTCCCGGTCCTGAATGCATTGACCGTTGATTTGGCGCCTGCAATTGTATAATAAACAGTACCACTGTTATCACTCCCGTTCAGGTTCAGTTTTATGTAATTGGGAGTGGCATCCACCAGGGTAACATTGTTTAGCGTTGGTGCAACCGCTTCAGCCTCTGATGAAGAAATACCGCCACCCATTTGATGCTTGATAGGTGTTCCGGATAAAATACCTGATGTAATCGACGTATTCGAAACGACATAATCCGAATAATCAGGAAGTCCGGGAGCAATCCAATAACCACAGTTTAGTGAAAGAATTTTACCTGCAATGTTAGCATCGGTCGTCACACCATACACATAAGTGCTGTCGGGACTTAAAGCGGGTTTAATTTCAAACATGGTACCACCGGCAGGAGTAATCTGCATGAATGCATCCCTGAATTTTTTAGACGGATCAACCAGTTGATAATAATACTCTAATTGAGTGGACGAACTTTTGAAGACAAATTTAATATCTTTGGCAATTCCGGAAGTTATTTGCATTAAACCTGATGTATTAAATGATTTTACAAATGGCGTTCCTTCATTCCCGTTAAAATCAATAGGAGTGATGGTAAATGTATATGTTGTTGATGCTGCCAATCCCTTTACAGTGTATGTGTTAGACAAAGCAAAATCCTCAACGCCATGTGCTGAATCTACAATGTAATAGTATAAATCACCACTGTTGTCGGAGCCTGTGAACGAAAGGGCAGCAGTTGTTTCTGTTGGTGTCACGTCGCATGCCGTCAAGGCTGGAGGTGTTACATCATCCCCTACAGGACTATTTTTGGCAGTAATATCATACGGAATCAGCAGCGTTTCAGCAAAGCCTCCCGGATTTAAATTCTGAAAAAATGAAATGTTCAACGGAGTGGGTATCGTTTTCGTGGTAGAACCGTAAATGATTTTTGCACTTGCATCCCGAAAATCCGTTAAATTATTTTCTGTCTTCCCGTTCGTGGAAGTCCAGTATCGGAGTTGACAGGTCCACGCAGCACTAATATCAATGTCGGAAGTCCCGTTAAAATGTAAATATGCCCAACTTTTTGATCCTTTAGTGACCACCTTATAGTCGAGGGTTGACGTTACTATCGGCGAAGCAACATTGCCTCCCGCTGTTCCCTGGGCATAGAATGGGATGGCTACTCCTTTGATTGATCCATGAGTTACAGCATTGACCGAAAATAATCCCAACAGCATTGAAGCGAACAACAATCCCGTCATTTTTAGAGTTGAAGTTTTCATAAATTGTGAAATTAAAGTTAGTAATTAGATTGAAGATATTGATTGATTTCATCTTATTATATTATTTTCAACTGAAAGTTATGGTTTTCCACTTTGACTATTAGATGAAATCCATACCTGAAATTCATCCGGTTCACATCTTTTTACCATATCTGCATTCGAGGATGCCAATTGTTCGTTATAAATTTTAAATACTAATCCTGTAAAGAATATTGATTGCCTGACATCAAATTGTCATCAAGTAAACAGTATTTCATTTAAAATCGGAAATTGCAAATATATTTATAATATACATCCTTTACGAATTATCTCCCTCACAAAAACACATCCATATACCAAATTAAATACAACAATTATACTACAATCGCAAACTTATATGTCTGTATTTTAGGGTCTTGTAATTTCCTATGTTCTATAACACATATCAACACATGTTACACCCGAATAAATACGATTAAAATGGACATTGAAAATGACAATATTGAGATTTCGTTCGCATTTTCCGAACCATAGAATCAGTGATTATAAGTTATGTGCTTTTTAAAAGTGAAACTGTCATCGAAAGAGATAACACTTTTATTCAGTACGTCATTCAGGAGTGTTGAAATGAACTGATCTGTTTACGTAAAAAAACGTATTTAAACCAGGATATTCCTCCGACAGAATTCATACAGAATTTTCAGCTAACTCTTAATGCAAGTTATTAATTAAAAATTATGCTCAACAACATGAATTTTTAACGGACAAATACTCCTTTTTTGCGTTAATTTGCGTTCTAATGAATAAATGTAAAAAATACAATTAATTATGACTGTACAAGAATTAAAATCTGCTTTCGAAACTGCTTACGGCAAGGTGGCTGATGCAGTTTATTTTGCACCGGGGCGTGTAAATCTTATCGGAGAACATACCGATTATAACGGGGGTTCAGTTTTTCCATGCGCTTTAAGTTTTGGAACTTATTTATTACTTCGCAAAAACGATGATAAATTTGTTAATTTTCGTTCTTTAAACCAACCTGAAGTAATCAGTCTTGGACTAAACCAATTGACTACACCCTTAGATAAATCGTGGGTAAATTATCCACTGGGCGTATTTGCTCAATTCATTAAACGCAATGTTGAAATTAAAACAGGTTATGATATCCTGATTTGGGGAAATGTTCCTAACGGAGCAGGTTTATCAAGTTCAGCAGCGTTGGAGGTTGTTACAGCATTTGCTTTGAATGATCAACTCGGAACAGGTTTCAACCGTACTGTTTTGGCTCAGATCGGTCAAAAAGCCGAACATGAATTTGCATTTGTAAATTGCGGTATCATGGATCAGTTTGCTTCAGCCAACGGTAAAAAAGACCATGCTATTCATTTAAATTGCGATACACTTGAATTCGAATTAGTACCCGTTAAACTGGAAGGCGTAAAAATATTAATCTCAAATACTCACAGCCCGCACAAACTGGATTCAGGAGCTTACAACCAACGTGTTGCTGAATGCAAACTGGCGGTAGAACAATTAAATAAAGTTCGTCCCATTAAATACCTGGCTGAATTGACAGAGGCTGAATTCAAAGAAATCGAATCGGCTATCACGGATGTGACTGCTCATAAACGTGCCCGTCACGTTGTAGGCGAAGTGCAACGTACCTCTGATGCTGTGAAGGCATTGAAAGCAGGTGATTTGGTAAAATTCGGAAAATTAATGAATGCTTCGCACGTTTCTTTGCGTGATGATTATGAAGTTACCGGATTGCAACTGGATACCATGGCAGAAGAAGCCTGGAAGATTGATGGAGTCATTGGTTCGCGTATGACCGGTGGTGGATTTGGCGGGTGCACTGTTTCGTTGGTGAAAGACGAAGCTATCGATACTTTTATTGAAAAAGTGGGCGCAGCTTACGAAGCTAAAACCAGTATTAAACCTCAGTTTTACATCGCTGAAATTGGAGACGGAGCCTGTAAAATAGATTAATCGTTTTTAGTTATCCCGATAGCTATCGGGATAACCAATTAACTAATTAACCAATCAACTTAATTAACCTCCCGATAGTTCTCGGGGCAACCAACATGAAAACAGCCAAAGAATTACAAATAGAATTAGATGGTAAACCCGTTTCATTATACACACTTTTCAACAGGAAAGGTATGTCAGTGGACATCACCAATTACGGAGCGAAAATAATACGATTGCTTACTCCCGACAAAAACGGGGTATTCGACGACATAGTACTTGCTTTCGATACACTGGAAGAAGTAGTCGAAAAAGAAATCTATTTCGGAGCCATTTGCGGACGTTTTGCCAACCGGATTAAGGATGGTAAATTCACCCTGGAAGGAGTCAGTTACCAGCTACCGGTAAACAACGGGACCAATGCCCTGCATGGGGGGATTCACGGATATAACGAAAAAGTATGGACCGTTAAATCGGTTACCCAACAGGAACTGGTACTCACCCTATTCTCTGAAGATGGTGAAGAAGGTTATCCCGGAAATCTGAGCATAACAGCTACCTACTTTTTATCTGATGAAAACGAATTGAAGATTCATTACGAAGCTACAACAGATAAAACAACCATTATTGGGTTGACAAATCATTCGTATTTCAACCTGAAAGGTGCAGGGAATGGAACGATCCGAAGCCATCAATTACAACTGAATGCTGATTATTACACGGTATTGGACGAATCATTTGCCCTCACAGGTGAAATCCGGCCGGTAGAAGGAACTCCATTTGATTTCCGTCAACCCACTGAAGTGGATGTACGGGTTGATGATGAAGCATTCGTTCCAGGTTGGGGATTGGATAATAACTGGTGCATACGCAAACATCAGGCAGGTGAATTAGCACTGGCCGGATATATTTACGAACCAGAAAGTGGCCGTAAAATGGAAGTACTCACGACTCAACCCGGCATACAAATCTATTCGGGTAATTGGATTGAAAACGTAACCGGAAAAGAAGGTAAAAAATACGACCGTCAGGATGCCATATGCCTGGAAACACAAGGTTTCCCAAATTCACCAAACATAGCACATTTCCCAAGTCCGGTACTACGTCCGGAAGGAAAATATGACGAATGGTGTGTGTATAAATTCTCAGTAGAATAAACCTGCAACCGTTCAACTATATAAAAGCCAACTGAGAATGAAACATCTTTGTTGGCTTTTTTGTTAGTCTGAATAACAGGCTTATTCAAAAAAAATAAAAATTCCATACTCCAGTACATACCTGTTAATTAGCTCCTTATTTTAATTTCCTTAAATTATTCCACCTGTTAGCTGTTAAATCCAAATGAAAAACACACTTCTCTTTTTTCTGACAATTCTTTCCTTAAATGGTTGGGCATTGGATACCATTTTTCCAAAAACTGATGTATACAATGGCGGGCGTGGAATAAGTTTTAACGAGAACTGGAATTTTTACCATGGTGACGCCAGTGGTGCTGAATCTGTAATTTTTAATGATGGATCGTGGCGTAAACTGAATCTGCCACATGATTTCGGGATCGAGAATACATTTAATGCGTCTTCCCCGGCAACCAGTGAAGGTGGATTTCTGGATGGAGGAATTGCGTGGTACCGTAAAACATTCACCTTACCCGACTCTGACAACGGAAAAAGTATTTCGATTACGTTTGATGGATCGTTTATGAATACCGAAGTCTGGATAAACGGTCATTATTTAGGAATACGTCCGTACGGATTTATCACTTTTCAATACGACATTACTCCATACCTGAATTACGGCACTACAGCTAATATTATTGCCGTAAAAATCAATAACATTCAAAAGTCATGCCGGTGGTATTCGGGTTCAGGCATCTACCGGAATGTATGGCTGAATGTTCTGCATCCGGTACACATTGCATTTTGCGGTTCTGCAGTGACAACGCCTTTGGTTTCAACCTCATCAGCGGACCTGGTATTGAATACAGATGTTCAAAACACGAGTTCCGTGTCTCAAAATATATCACTCAGTTCAACGGTTTTTGATCATACGGGTGGAATCGTTGCAACTACAACCAGTTCATCAGCTTTACTTTTATCAGGTACAGTTAATTCACTAACCTCCAATATGACAGTAAGCAACCCTGTCTTGTGGTCGTTGGAGAATCCATATTTATACACACTGAAAACCATTGTTATAAACAATTCAATCAAAGTGGACAGTTTCTCTTCAACAGTAGGATTCAGGAATGCTGTTTTCGATCCGAATACCGGATTCTCGCTGAACGGAAAAAACCTGAAGATTCACGGGGTATGTATGCATCAGGATTTAGGGAGTCTGGGGTCGGCACAAAACTATCGGGCCCTGGAACGGCAGGTTGAAATTATGAAAAAAATGGGCGTAAACGGAATTCGTACTTCTCACAATCCCCCTGCCCCGGAGTTACTGGAGATTTGTGACCGGCTTGGAATACTGGTAATGGACGAAATATTTGATTGCTGGAGCGCCGGAAAAGATTCATATGATTACCATCTCAATTATGCCACCTGGATGCCTCAGGACGTCAAAAACTGGGTCATGCGCGACCGAAACCATCCATCTGTCATCATGTGGAGTGCCGGGAATGAAATACCTCAAATGGACGCTTCAGGATTAGCCTGTTTAACCAATATCAAAACAGAAATTAAGAAGCAGGACACGTCAAGACCCATAACCATGGGGTTGAATAATTCGAGCTATACACCGATCAATGACGCACTGGATATTGTTGGATTCAACTACGCAAACGGAGGTACTTATGATAATTACCATGCAGCCCATCCCACCAGTATTATCATAGGAAGTGAAACATCTTCCGCCGTCAGATCACGCGGGGTATACCATACTCCTACGACTTCCAACCTGCTGACAAATTCTGATTTGCAGTGTTCTTCGTACGATAATTCGGTGGTTGGCTGGGGACACAGTGCTGAAGATTCATGGAGGTTCGACCGCGACCGTGCTTTTGTGGCAGGGCAGTTTATCTGGACGGGATTTGATTATATTGGCGAGCCTACACCGTACAATTATACCTATCCGGTCAAGAGTTCTTATTTTGGAATCGTAGACTTATGCGGTTTCCCTAAAGATATTTATTACTTCTATCAAAGTCAGTGGACAGCTGCCCCGATGGTCCATATCCTCCCTCACTGGAATTGGCAACCAGGCACAATAATTCCGGTATGGGCCTATACAAATTGTGACAGTGTGAGTTTATTCCTGAATGGCAGTTCAGCAGGTAGCCGGAAATTTATTTCCGGAGGAGCCATGCATCTTGAATGGCAGATTCCTTTTGTGGCAGGATCATTAAAAGCAGTAGGCTACAGAAATGGGGTGATAGTAGCCAAAGACAGTATATTTACTGCTGAGAATGCCAGTCAGCTGGAGTTAAAAGCCGACAAAAATAAAATCCAGGCCAATGGACTTGACCTGGCATTTGTTGAAACGAATATATTGGATGCCCGTGGTGTATTTTGTCCGGAAGTAGACTCTCTGGTCAATTATACCATCACCGGACCAGGTAAAATAGTTGGTGTCGACAACGGGAATGCTGCCAGTGTGGAACCCTTCAAAGCCTCTCAACGAAAATTATTTAACGGGAAGTCGATGGTTGTGGTTCAATCTACCGGGTTACCCGGAGACATTGTTGTGACTGCCAACTCTCCTGAATTTCCACGAAATGTAGCTGCAGGTAAGACAAGCAGTGCCGATTCTGAGAACAACACCCAGCTACAAAATATAGCACTTGGTAAAACTGCAACTGCCGATTCTGAAGAAACGGGAAATATTGCTATGAATGCAACCGATGGGAGTAGTTCAACACGTTGGTGCGCTGCAAACGGGAGTGCAGGCCACTGGTTAAAAATTGATCTGGGGAGTAACAAGAATATGATTGGAGCTGAAATTGTTTGGGAAAAATCGGGTATTACCTATTTGTACAAAATTGAGACATCAAGCGATAATGCCGTTTGGTCGACAGTGATGGATCATACAGTTTCAAATGCAAATACTGCTCAAACTCAACCTGTCAGCTTTGTCTCGATAGCCCGTTATATCCGGATAACCATTACCGGAGGTGTCAGTTCTTCTGTCTGGGCAAGTATCTTTGAATTCAGGGTCTTTGATGGGTCACAAATTCCAATGACAGATGGAAATGTAGCTTCAAAAGCGAATGATAACAATCCGGGCAGCTGTTGGATGGCAGCAGATGGCAATACCAACCATTGGTGGATGGTTGACCTGGGAAATACTGTTGCTGTAAAAAGTTCATCGATTACCTGGATGAATGCCGGAACAGGGTATCAGTATAAAATTGAAACATCAATTGATCAGTCAACCTGGACACTCGTAGCAGATAAAACAGCTTCTGTTAGTGTACTGCAAACCCAATTGGATTCCTATTCTACGAATGCCAGGTATATCCGGGTAACAATTACCGGAGGAGTGAGTTCTCTAAATAAGGCTAACATAGCTGAATTCAGGGTGTTTGATGGTACAACTACTACTTTTACACCTTCAAGTATCACGATCCAGGCAATTGAAAGTTCACCGAATACCGGTATTCATCAGCCCATATCCGAACCAACCTTTCTGATTTATCCAAATCCGGTAAGTACTTCGTTTACTCTTGAAATGAACGGGAATCCCCCGACTCCTGAATTGGTGGAAATTTATAATTCCATGGGACAGAAAGTAATATCTTACAGGCTTGAAAAATACCAGAACAGATTACAAATCCCTGTAACAGGTCTTAGTACCGGCATTTATTACATTAAGGTCAATAATAATTCTCAGAAATTTATGGTGATGAAATCTTAAAACGGTTACTGGTAAAGCAGTGAAACCCTCACTTTCAATATTGTGGTAAAAGCAGGAAGTCAGATAAGTGAGGGCTTCACTCTGGTTGAATGAGCAGTGAAACCCTCACTTTCACCACACTTAAGAAAAAAGTGTAACACCATTTTAGTATAATCCCTCCTGAAATCAGAAAACATCTTAATAAAAGCCCTGCAAAGTCATCTCAGCGGGTTCTTGAGATTGACATTCCGAATTAATGTCTATATTTGCGAAGCTAAAAATATTTCGCCGCTCAAGTAAAATTCGAAAATAACGAAAAAGGTGGATTTATTCCGCCTTTTTTTATGGGGTTCAGCGAAGTATGAAAAAGATTGCAATTCATGCATGAGTCATTTATTTAAATCAACTGCAAACGATATTGATTTACAGATACGAAATTTACACTCCTAAAATATGCATTTTATGAATTTGAAAACATTCTACCCCATCTCTCTTCTTCTACTTTTTACACTGTCAGTATCGGCTGCAATTCCGGCAGGTTATTATTCCAACATGGATGGTAAAACAACCGCTGATTTGAAAACAGCAGCTTTTCTGGACATAAAAACACATATCAGTCTGAAATATGATGACATGTGGACCTATTTTCCACAAACTGATTTCTTACCAGCTAATCCAACCGAGATTTGGGATATGTATTCAAATAACATTGTACTTTTTACGGCGCACAGTTCCATTGACAAAGAACATTGTGTGCCTAACTCCTGGTGGGGAGGTCCAACAGTAGATAATGAATATGCATATGGGGATTTAATGAATCTATTTCCATCGAATAATTCGATCAATCGTTCGAAAGGAAATAATCCCTTGAGTGAAGTAGGAACAACAACACCTGCGGGGAATAACGGTGTAAGCAAAAGTGGTTCTTCCATCACCGAAGGATATACCGGGAGCGGATTTGAACCGGCCGATGAATACAAGGGTGATTTTGCGCGTACCTATTTTTACATGGCAACCTGCTATCAGAATTATACATCCTGGTTATCAGACACTACCGGGGAATATCAAATCACAGGTGGAGTATACCCTTCCTTTCAGCCGTGGGCAATTCCATTGTTATTGAAATGGGTCCGGATGGATCCAGTCAGTGAAAAGGAACAGATCCGTAATGAGACCGTTTACAGGCTTCAGAATAACCGCAATCCGTTTGTCGATTTTCCGCAACTGGCGGAATATATCTGGGGCAACAAGAAAGACAGCATTTTTCATTTAAATGCAGCAACAGGTTTCGATACACCCCTGGCCCGAACACTATCCATATCCCCGAATCCGGCAAAAGATCGGATTCAGTTGAATTTTGAAGAAAATGCAGGTACGTTTCATTACTCGATTTATTCCATGACCGGATCTGTCGTCCAATCCGGGAATACGGATTCACCTGTTATCACGGTTTCGGGACTAACCAGCGGGGTGTATTCATGCGTAGTTGATATAGCCTCCGAAAAGCTGGTGAGTAAACTGATTATCCTGTAGTCTGAACAAAATTCAGTGTATGAAGTTATAAGTATACCTTAAGTCCGTCTGTTGACGGACCCGAAATCTTCTTTAAATTTTAATATATGGAAACGGCGACAAAAAACCTTGAAAACGACCATGTATATATCCTGCGGTTGATTGATGTGATGGAACAAATGGTGCTCACCGTTTCGACCGAACTCAAGCATATCGAACTGGCAGTTGGTCTGATAATAAATTATGCAGATGGATTTCATCATGCTAAGGAAGAGAATCTGTTATTCCCCCTGCTGGAGAAAAAAGGATTTTCATTGGAACAGGGACCTGTGTCGGTGATGCTATATGAACATTCAGAGGGCAGGCGATTCGTCCGGGCAATGATGGATGAGATCAATAATATCAAACAGGGTGACGAATCGGGCCTGACGGTATTGTATGAATACATGCAGGGATATATCGACCTGTTACGAGCCCATATCAAAAAAGAAAACAACGTGCTGTTCAAAATGGCGGAAAAAGCCATGACCCCCGAAGAACAGGCAGAACTTTTAAAAGAATTTGTGGCCCTGGAAGTAACAAAATACGGCAAGACCCGGATACAACGGTTTATCTATGGCATTGAAGGACTGGAGGCCGTTTATCTGGGATGAATATAGTTAGTGAAACCCTCACTATCAAAAGGCTTAAATAAATATAAAAATATATGAAAACAAAAATTGGTTGGATAGGCCTTGGTACGATGGGTGTTCCCATGGTGAAACGACTGTTGGAGGCAGATTATCCTGTTACCGTTTATAACCGTACGAAAGCGAAAGAATCAGCTTTATCAGAATACACTGTGTCGGTTGCATTGTCACCGGCAGAGCTGATCAGACAAACCGAACTAATCATCATCATGGTGTCGGATGACCAGGCCATACGGGATATTTTTACCGGTTCAAATGGATTGCTCAGTTCGGGCGAGAAAGGCAAGATTTTAGTCAACATGAGTACGGTTTCCCCGGAAATCAGTAAAGAAATGGCCTCCTTGTGCAGCGAACAGGGTAATTATTATCTGGATGCCCCCGTTTCTGGGAGCGTGAAACAGTGCGAAACCGGAACACTGGTAGTGATGGTGGGTGGTGAAGAATCTGTTTTTGAACAAGCGAAACACATTCTGGATCATTTGAGCAAACTAACCATCCGGGTTGGAAGTAACGGGGCAGGCAATTCAGCCAAACTGGCGGTGAATGCCTTGTTGGGAATCATGAGCCAGGGACTGGCAGAGGTGGTTCTTTTTGCACAATCGAATGGCATTCAGTCGGAAGATCTGCTGAATATCATTAACAACAGTGCCATGGGAAATGTGTATATGAAAATAAAAGGCGAAGCAATCCTGGAGAATAAATTTCAGGCTGCATTTGCGTTGAAACACATTGCCAAGGATTTACGACTTGCAAAACAAAGCGGATTGAACTCACCGCTTGGAGATACCATCTATAAAACGTTCCTGGATGCTGAAAAGGAATTCGGGGAAGAGGATATTATTTCGGTGATTAAAAAGCTTGAAAAAGACAGGGCTGTTTAATGTTCTGTGTTCTGTGTTCCGTGTTCTGTGTTTTGCGTTTTGCGTTTATTTGTAGGATGTAGATATATTTTGAAGGATTGAATTTGTTGATTCCTGAATAGTTTAAAAATTACAAATCCGGCTTCGAATTCATCGAGACCGGATTTTAGTTTATTTGTATAGAAAATCATTCTATTCAGTTGAATCAAAACAGAGAAGGTGAAAATGATCATTCATTTATCAGTTCCGGTGTATTTGTGAGTTTCTTTCAAATCACGTGCTTTCACATTCATCACTTTCCCGTTTTCAGAAAATATAAGTTCACCATCTTCCTTTTGTCTTTCGGAAAGCAATTTATTGAATGAGATTTCAATTCCCTGAAGAATTTTTGTCCTCATAATTTTTATTTCGGTTTCGTCCATGATATAATAATTTGATTATAAGTATGTTGATTTATCAGTTCTTTTATTCGACCTAACATGATACTCCCTGGTAGAGAACCAAGAACCAAGACAAAAGAACCAAGACAAAAGAACCAAGAACCAAGACAAAAGAAGAAAGACAAAAGAAGAAAGACGTACCTTGAAATATTATTTACATACGTTCTCAAAAAAAATCCGGCATCGAATTCATCGACGCCGGATTTGTTATTTTAAGGATAAGTAAATTAGATTTATCAATGACAAAAAGCTGTTTCACTTCTCATTCTTCAACTACCTACTACCTACTCCTCACCCCTTACCACTTACTCCTTCTTAATGTCTCCTTCGGCAATCAGGTATTCGGCGATCTGCACGGCATTAAGTGCTGCGCCTTTTTTGATCTGGTCGCTGACACACCAGAAGGTGATGCCGTTGGGATTGGATATATCTTTGCGGATACGTCCCACATGAACAGGATCTTTACCCGAAAGAAACAACGGCATGGGGTATATCTTTTCAGCCGGATTGTCCATCAGTTCTACGCCCGGGGCAACAGCAAATGCAGCACGGGCCTGTTCCACCGAGATGGGTTTTTCGGTTTCGGCCCACACACTTTCGGAATGTGCACGAAGGGCAGGGACACGGACACACATGGCGCTTACCTCTACATCAGAATGCATGATTTTGCGGGTTTCGTGGTACATTTTCATTTCTTCCTTGGTATATCCGTTGTCGGTAAAGACATCAACCTGTGGAATCAGGTTATAGGCCAGTTGATAGGCAAATTTTTCGACAGTGACCTTTTCACCGGCAATCACCTGTTTGTATTGAAGTTCCAGTTCATCCATGGCAGCAGCTCCGGCACCACTGGCAGCCTGATAGGTGGCTACATGCACACGTTTAATATGGGAAATATTTTCGAGGGCCTTCAATGCCACAACCATCTGAATGGTGGTACAGTTCGGATTGGCTATAATACCACGTGGGCGCGTTTTCGCATCAGTAGGATTTACTTCGGGGACCACCAATGGTATATCTGCTTCCATGCGAAATGCAGAAGAGTTATCAATCATAACGGCACCAAAACGGGTTATGTCAGCTGCAAATTCTTTGGATATACCTGCTCCGGCAGAAGTAAACACGATATCGAACGGTTTAAAATCATCCCCGTGTTTAAGCTCTTTGACTGTGAGCTTTTCACCTTTAAAGTCATACACTTTACCCGCACTGCGTGACGAACCGAAAAGGCTCAAGCCTGTCAACGGGAAACTGCGCTCAGCGAGCACACGTAAAAATTCTTGTCCAACGGCACCACTGGCACCTACAATTGCTACTCTCATCGTGTTGAAAATTAGAATTCCCCCTCCATTAAAAAATAAAAGGAGGAAAATTATTTATTAACTATATTCTGTTGGTTGAAAAATTCATTCTTCTATTCAATAACAATGAAAAAAGAGATTTAATTATTGAATAATAATTATATTTGCAGTTTGAATGCACCATGCTACCGATTCAATCTGATTATTCCTTTTTTAGGGATAACGGGTAGTATACTTCTCTTAAACAGACTGCAAAAGTAATTTATTTCAGTAGAATTATGACACACTATGAAGAATTTAAGTCTCTTTTTTGTGTTTTTTGTGCCAGTTTTATGCTTTAGTCAGGTAAATGAAAACTTTTCAGACGGGGATTTTACAAATAATCCGTGCTGGACAGGCACTACTTCCAATTTCGTAGTAAACACTTCTTTTGAGTTACAATCGCAAGCAAAAGAAGCTTCCACCTCCTTCCTGTTTACCCCATCCGAAGCCTTTGAGAACGCCATGTGGGAATGCCGGATAAAAATCACCTACAATCCATCGGCCTATAATTACGCCTGTTTATACCTGTCATCCGATAGAAATGACCTGACAGGGGGATGCAATGGTTACTATGTACAGGTTGGAGGAACAAATGATGAAATCTCCCTGTATGTTCAGCAAGGAACAAAAAAGACCAGGATTATTGATGGAAAAGACAAACGCACGGACACTAATCCTGTTGACGTTCGTATAAAAGTAACCCGTGATGCCATGGGTAACTTTACATTGTTCAGCAAGCTGGCCACGGAAAGTGATTTTGTGCCCGAGGGTAGTGTTCAAAACAATGACATAAAAAGCAGCTTCTACTCCGGACTCCTTTTTACCAACACGGCAACAACCGGTAAAGACTACTATTTTGACGATATCCGGATCACAGGAGCGAAATCAATTGATACGGAGTCACCCCAATGGACGACACTCGTGCTTGAACAGCCAAACAGACTAACGGCCGGATTTTCAGAGGCTATGGACTTTTCGAAAGCCACATTCAGTGTTGATGAGGGAATGGGTCACCCTGCTTCGCAGGAAACAGCTGCAGACAAGAAGTCGGTCACACTGTTTTTTGAAGCGAATTTTGAACGCGGAAAGCTGTACACACTAACATCAACCGGGCTGACTGATATAGCAGGCAATCCATTAACGCCTGCTACCCACACTACCGGAATTTCAGAATCCATTGGTATCAATTACCTGGTGATCAACGAAGTGATGTTTGATGCTCCGGACAGTTCGGCTGAATACCTCGAAATCTATAACAGGTCGGATAAACTGCTGGATCTCTCGGGACTCGTATTTACCACCCGTAAATCAGATGGAACCCTGAACCCGGGGAACAGCACACCACCAAACACTATCATGCTTCCCGGCGACTACCTGGCCCTTACTTCGGATGCCGGAAAAATACGTGCCTGGCATGGCGCCCCGGAAGGAAGTAACATACTGACAACCGGTTGGACAACCCTGAATAACGATGGTGCTACCGTTGTACTTTGCAATACGGCAAAGGATACTGTTTACGACGAGCTGTCATATAACGTCAGGTGGCATCATTCGCTGGTTAAAAATCCGAAAGGTGTGTCGTTGGAAAAGGTCAATCCTGAACTTCCAACACAACAACAGGATTCCTGGCATTCGGCGGCATCGGATATAAATTACGGGACTCCGGGCTATAAAAATTCACAGTATCGCGATCTACAGGAAAAAATTGTGGAAGATAAGACCATTTGGGTGGAGCCCGAAAGTTTTTCGCCGGATAATGATGGGATTGACGATGTATGTTTGATTCATTACAAAACAGAAGCAAGCGGGTATGTAGCAAATGTGCTTATTTTGAATGATGTTGGGGTCAGGGTTTATCAATTGGCTTCCAACATCTTACTTTCCAGCGAAGGTTTCCTGTCCTGGGATGGCAGGACAGACAAAGGGAAGAATGCAAATGTTGGAATTTATGTGCTTTATTTTGAGATGTTTAATTCGAAAACGGGTGTGAGAAAACAATTGAAAAAGCCAATTGTTGTATCATCTCGATAATTTCGAAATATTAACACGCTATTATCCAACAAATCAGCTATCTTTGCAGCGTTTTTTCAAGTTAAACGAAATATTAATTCACAATACAATCAGAAAATATTAATTCACAACACAGTAAGAATGGAGAAAATAAGTTATGCATTGGGCTTAAGTTTGGGCAACAATTTGTTAGGTAGCGGAGTAAACGCATTGGATTATGCTGAACTTGCTCAAGGGATACAAGACGTTATGGAACAAAACAAACCTAAAATGAGTTATGAAGAAGCTCAAACGGTTATCAACGATTTTTTTCAGTCATTACAGGCTAAAGGTGGAGATAAAGCCCAAAGCGAAGGAATAGCTTTCCTGGATGAAAACAGCAAACGTGCCGGAATTGTTACCACAGCCAGCGGACTTCAATATGAAATCCTGTCGGAAGGTACCGGTGCAACTCCAAGCGCTTCCGATTCAGTAAAAGTACATTATCACGGAACATTAATAGACGGTAAGATTTTCGACAGTTCTGTCAATCGTGGCGAACCCGCCACTTTTGGTGTTACCCAGGTTATAAGCGGTTGGGTGGAAGCCTTGCAGTTAATGCCGGTAGGGTCAAAATGGAAATTGTTTATCCCTTCAGAATTAGCCTACGGGGCACAGGGTGCCGGTCAGGCCATTGCACCACATACTGCTTTGATCTTTGAAGTGGAACTGTTGGAAATCCTGTAAAATCAGGTGTCATCCAAATATTAGCCGGACAAGTTTAAAAATTTAATAATTACCATTATAATCGACCAAATCAAACAATTAGAAAATCAAGTATGAAAAAAACAGTATTATTTCTTGCAGCAATAAGTTTAGTCTTTGCCACTACAGAAGCAAAAAGTAAAAAACCGGAAAAACCAGTTCAGGTTCCTGTACAGGTATTAGTAAACGATGTTGATTCTATGAGCTATGCCCTGGGATTGAATGTCGGATCGGACTTTGCAAAAAACCTGAAAGCAATACCAGGTGGAAAATCAAATGTTGACATGTTGATAAAAGGATTTACCACTGCCATGAAAGGTGATTCATCGTTGATGAAACCTGAAGTAGCCATGGAATTTTTCAAAAGTTATATAGCCAAGGCTCAGACTAAAGATGCCGATGTAAAAAAAGAAGCCGGAGACAAGTTTCTGGCCGAAAATAAGACAAAAGACAGTGTAAAAACAACTGCAAGCGGATTACAATACAAGGTACTTGTTGCAAAAGATGGTCCAAAACCACAGTCAACCGATTCAGTAAAGGTTCATTATCAGGGATTCCTGATCGACGGAACTAAATTTGACAGTTCAGTGGATCGTGGAACACCGATTACCTTTCCGTTAAATCAGGTTATTCCGGGTTGGACAGAAGGAGTTCAATTGATGTCGGTTGGTTCAAAATATAAATTCTTTGTACCTTATACTTTAGGTTACGGCGAAAAAGGTGCAGGGAACGGTGCTATCCCGGGATTCTCTACCCTGATATTTGAAGTAGAATTACTGGATATCAAACCGGTAAAAGCAATCACTCCGGTACCTGAAACAAAAATAGTAGTAGCACCAAAAGCAGTGAATAAGAAAATCACTCCAAAACGTGCCAAATAATTTCAGATAACGACAACAGTCATTAGTAACTAGCAATCAATAAAAAATTTATAAATTACAAATCAAATGAAAAAACAAAGTATTTTATCGTTGGTAGCCCTGGTTGCCATTTTCGTGCTTACTTCGTGCAATAAATACGAAGCTAAAAGTGCCACACTTAAAACTCAGAATGACAGTTTGAACTATGCGCTTGGATTAGCAAATGGTGATGGTATTAAAAGCTATTACATGAAAACAGATTCTTCAAGCAAGCCAATCATTGCTTTAATGAAAGCATTGGATAAAGCATTCAAACCGGGAGCAAACAAAGGTGAAATGTATAAGTTAGGACTTGAAATCGGTAATTCATTCAAACAACAAAAAGCAAAAGGTTTAATGGGTGACTCAACACTTGTATTTAACGATGCCTTGGTTAAACAGGGACTTGTAAATGCATTGAACGGTTTTACCAAAGGAATGACAGCGAAGGAAGCTCAAGATTTTATCCAAAAAACGATGATGAAAATTCAAAATGAAAAGATGAAACAACAAATGCCAAACATGCCTCAACAAGGACAAGGAATGGCACCTCAGGGTCAACAAGCTCCACAACAGGCTCCACAACAAGAACCACAACCAGTTAAATAATCGTTCAACAAAATAATAAAAACAGAAAAATGAAAAAACTGAATATATTCATGGCAGTGGCCCTGGTTGCCGCATTTGCATTTTCTTCGTGCGATAGCAACAAAGCAAAAGCGCCCACATTAAAGACTCAACTTGACAGTTTGAATTATGCATTTGGTCTTGCCAATGGTGATGGTATCAAAAATTATTATATCAAAGGTGACTCCGCTCAAAAATCGATCAAAGCATTGCTGGACGGATTGAACGAAGGTATGAAAGGTAAAATTGAAAAAGGCAGTACTGAGCTGACTGACTTAGGAACAAAAATCGGTACTTCATTGAAAGATCAACAAAAATCGGGTTTAATGGGAGATTCTACATTGAAAGTCGACATTAAACTGATCAAACAAGGATTAATCAATGGATTAAGAGGTTCGAAAGTTCAAATGACTCCGGTATTGGCACAGGAATACCTTCAAAAAACCATGATGGGATTGCAATCTAAAAAAATGGAAAAACTTTATGGTGGCAATAAAACAGCCGGTGAAAAATTCCTGGCCGAAAATGCTAAAAAACCAGGTGTTAAAACAACAGCTGATGGTCTACAATATGAAGTGATCAAACAAGGTACAGGTGTTCTTCCAACTGATACCAACCACGTAAAAGTGAACTACCACGGAACATTGATTGATGGTACTGTATTTGACAGTTCAATTGAACGCAAGACTCCTATCGTATTCCAGGTAAACCAGGTAATCAAAGGATGGACAGAAGCATTGAAAATGATGCCTGTCGGATCTAAATACAAATTGTATATCCCTCAGGAATTGGCATATGCCGGTGCTGACCGTGGTAAAATCAAACCTTTCTCTATGTTGATTTTTGAAGTTGAATTAATTTCAATTGAAAAAGGACCAGCTCCACAACAAATGCCACAACAACAACAAATGCCTCAACAACAAGCACGCTAATAAGCAACATAGCTTATCAGTAGCAAGGCAATTATAAAAAAAGAGTCTGTCTCCTATCAGTGGAGACAGACTCTTTTTTTACGATGTATAGTTTATATCCAATTAAAAATAAAACGGTTCAAAAAAGCAATGATTTATAATACCATTATATTCCACCTGATTTAATTCTGTATCAAAAGTAAATAATGCAACCCATCAATATGTTATTTTAACCAGTGACACAGCCTGGCGGGGCAGTTGCATCCTGAAGATGGCCTCGTGATTGCTAATGATGGTATTTTCAGGTTTATGCAACATTTCCAACCGGCCTGATTTTTCCAACTGAACAATTTGTTCGGGTGTCGGCTGTTGTGGGGAACCCATTTTCTTCCATACTTCATAGGAGTTGCTGTAATTCCCATCAATCCTGTAATGGGTAATCACTGCTTTCCGGGTTGGGATGCCTTTAATCCGAAGCTCAACCACTGACCCGCTATCCTGAATATTATCATCGTGATAATTCCAGAGTAATACAGTCACAGATTTTTTATCCTTACTTGCCAGTGCATTTATATCGGTCAGACGGCCACGAACACTTGAATCACAAATCAGCTTATAATCGTAAGCCAGGTCACCACTTACTTCAACACGCTTTCCGGACATCATACCCAACATTCGAAACACGTTGAGAACGGGCTTGTCCACACCATTTGTTGCCAGATCACGGAAACCCGCAAACCAGGGTTGATTTTCGAATTCAAACGACCAGTTGACCGCTCCAATGAGGTTGACACCATATCGATCGGCCAGTTCATATTCCCGGGCAATGGATGCAGCGGTATAGCTGGAATACATGGTCCCGTTGCGGTAAGCATTCTCCGGGTTGGTTTCCATGCCACAGGCAGCACAACCTTCGGGATCGGATTCCCCTATGATAACCGGGATGTTTTTCATTTCGGGAAATGAAGCAATCACCTCAAAATTATCCTTCATATTCTTCAACTGTGACCTTATTCCCATTTGTACCACCCCATTGACAACCTTCGGTGATCCTTTTGCATGAAAGGCAACAAAATCGAGTGGTGTTCCGGTTTTACCGGTAACCATATTTGTATCCTTTAAACAGTGCCGGATAAAGGTACGCAGGAATTTGACGCCCCCTCCTGTCGTATGAGGCCCTCCGATCCGTGCTGTGGGTAATGCCCGTTTAACGGCTACGGAAGCATAATCATACATTTTACAATATTCTTTTACACGATCCGTAGTTTTTAAATATGATCCATCCGGTTCGTTCCATAATTCCCAGTACCAGCTTTCCACCTCGGCCTTTCCATACCGGTTGACACAATGGCTTACCCATTGATAAATTAATTCCGCCCATTTTGTATAGTCTTTTGGCGGATAAGCCCATCCGGTTTCAATCACACTGTACTTTTTCCCGGGAGCCCAGTTGTGCTGATACGGAACAGGATTGGGAGAAAGTGCCTCGGGCATAAACCCGATCTGGGCTAACGGTTTCATGTGATGTTCTATATAGGTATCGAATATTTTATCGATAATGGTCCAGTTGTACACCGGATTTCCATCTTTGTCTTCCGTATACATATTGGTGGATCCCCATTTAAGTGCCGGAGTACCATCTCCCGAAGTCATAAGGTTATGAGCTCTGAAGTAAACCGGTACCGGGCTAAGAGCTTCAATCTCTGCGAGGAGTTTCTTTCCATCTTTCATATAGGCATAATTCGGTTCATCATTACCAAACCAGGCCCAAATGGGCTTCATGTTTCCTTTTTCTTTTGTCAGGTCGACAAGAATTTTTACGGGGGATGTTTGACTGTAAGCTTCAACTGTCATACACAGAATAAAACACAAAAACAAAGACTTCAGGATTGAAAAATGGTTTTTCATTGGATTTGTTTTACTTGATTGATTCGCAAATTTAAAACATTTTAGCAAGGAGTGTACCATATCGGAAAAAATATTATCGTGTTGTTATTTACCTTTTTTTATAAAGTGTGGTTGATTTCTGTTTTTAGTTAAGCCAGGACGGATTTATAGTTCTATCAAAATAAATTCTTACTTTATATATATTGAAAAATCAGAGCAATTGAATCGTTAGACCGATTTATCGATTGAAATTAACTGTCCGAAATCCTGTCAATTTTAAAGGTGGAGTTCTTTGTAATTGGAAAATCACTTCACTAACTGTCAAAACGACAGGAATAATGAACAAAAATCTATCTTTTATCCTCAAAATTCTGTTATTAACGTGTATAATCTTTCATTTACCATTTATTTTGTATAATTTTGCTGCCAATATGATAAACATAAATCAATTTTCATGGAAAAGATAGATCAATTAGATAGAAAAATTCTTCAGATCATTACAAAAAATGCCCGCATGCCTTTTAAGGATGTGGCTGAAGAATGTGGCGTTTCGCGTGCTGCCATTCATCAACGCGTGCAACGTCTGATAGATATTGATGTGATAACCGGCTCGGGTTATACGGTAAATCCGAAGATGCTGGGATTCCAGATGTGTGCTTATATTGGCATCACCCTTGAACGTGGGTCGATGTACAAGGAAGTGGTGTCTGAACTCGAAAAAATACAGGAAATCGTAGAATCGCAATATACCCTGGGTTCGTATACCATCCTGATAAAACTGTATGCCAAAAATGATGAACATCTGATGGAACTGTTGAATGGAAAGATTCAGGAAATACCGGGAGTGGCAACTACTGAAACTTTGACTTCGCTGGATCAACGGATTAAGAGGACCATTCCTATCGAGTAAAAGTCTGAAGTTTGTAGTTTAAAGTTTATAGTTTGTAGTTTATAAATAGTAGTTGAAGAAGTTACTTCTTTAACTACTATAATTTATTTATATCGTTTACCTGAAGCTCTTTACAAGATCGTATTGGAATCGGGTAAACCGTAATTTTAAAAAAATGGAAACAGTTGTTAGTGGCATTCGGCCAACGGGAAACCTTCATTTAGGAAACTATTTTGGAGCGTTACGTAATTTTATCAGCATGCAAAATGAACATAATTGTTACTTTTTCATTGCCGATTATCATTCACTCACCACACATCCCACTCCGGCGGATTTGCATGGAAACGTTCGCCAGATTCTGGTGGAATACCTGGCTGCAGGACTGGACCCTGAAAAATCGACCCTGTATGTTCAAAGTGATGTTCCTGAAATAAACGAGTTGTATCTTTTTCTGAATATGAATGCCTATATCGGAGAGCTGGAACGTTGTACTTCTTTTAAAGATAAAATACGCCAGCAACCAAATAACGTCAATGCAGGTCTGCTGACTTATCCGACCCTAATGGCTGCTGATATTTTAATTCACCGCGCCACCAAAGTGCCGGTAGGAAAAGACCAGGAACAACATTTAGAGATGACCCGTACCTTTGGTAACCGGTTTAACCGATTGTATAACGTTGATTATTTCCCGGAACCACAAGCATTTAACTTCGGACAGGAACTGGTGAAAATACCGGGATTAAACGGAAGCGGCAAAATGGGTAAGTCGGAAGGAGAAGGCAATGCCATATTTCTGGCAGATGAACCGGAAGATATCCGTAAAAAAGTGATGAAAGCAGTAACTGATGCAGGTCCAACCGAACCGAACCAGTTAAAACCTGAAGCTATTGAGAATATATTCCAATTGATGAAGGTTGTTTCAGCTCCCGAAACATTTGACTTCTTCAATGAAAAATACAATACCTGCCAGATTCGCTACGGTGATATGAAAAAACAACTGGCAGAAGATATGATTCAGTTTACTACACCGTTCCGCGAGCGAATTAAAGACCTTTTAAGCAATGAAGCATACCTTTCGAAGGTAGCGCGCATGGGAAAGGAAAAAGCACAGGCAAGCGCCGCCAAAACGATTCGTGAGGTGCGTGAGATTGTCGGGTTTAAAGCTTTTTGAAGATAGCTGGTAGTTGGTAGTAGGTAGTTGGTAGTAGGTTATCTAATATTCAGCGATAATAATTTATAGTTTAAAACAAATAAAGGCTTTTCCATTTCGGAAAAGCCTTTATTGTTTATACTTTCTTAATTAATCACCCTCCCGATAGCTATCGGGACAACCAATCAATTTATTCACCCATTTAACTAATTAACTAATCAACAAATTAACCAATTAACCAATCACCCGCTTCCTATTTATACAGACATAAATAAGGAGTGTCCTCAGACGCTTTAACCCTGAATTTAATTCCTTTTGGAACGATAAAACTTTCGAACTTTTTGTAGGTTTTCCATTCTGTCTGCAATGGTAGCAGGATGGTCAATTCTCCTGAAATGACTGTCATAACTTCGATGGTATCGGTTCCGAATTCATATTCTCCTTCAGCCATTACTCCTACTGTTGCTCTTCCTTCGTTTGATTCAAGGGCGATGGATACAACTTTTCCATCGAAATACCGGTTAGTTTTAAACATTTTGCTCAGATTAATGTATTATTAGTTTATTTATATTCAGAAATGAAATAATCCTTGTATTTTTATGACAAAGGTAGAGTATTATTTTCAGATGTTGCTATTTCAGAGATCAACAAATGAATAAGAGATTGTTTCCACAATTAAATATCGTATTTTTGTACCATGAAGCGATTCCTCACCGTATGTTTGGTTGCTGTTATCCTGCTGGCAGGTGTAGCTTCAACTTCCAGGGTCCAACGGGGAACAGTTGCACCTGGATCAACTTCAACCAGCCATCAGAAAACAACACCTGATCAGCATCAAACATTTTTTGATGCAAGCGATTTATTGCTTTCAACGGGGATGACAAATGAACAAATCAGGCTCACACATTCCATCCCAAATGTATCATACAGAATATACCCTTCCTTATTAAATGGGTACAGGATTCACCATTCGGAACAACTGGTGCAACAAAAATTCTTCTCAGGAAATGTCCTTTTTTTACTGAATTGTGCCAACAAACAGCTGAGAGGCTATTACCTGTACTATCTCCGCAAATTGCTTATTTGATACCTTTCTTAACCTGCTTAGGAAGGCTAATTATTCAGTACCCCGTTTTACCAATAAATTATTCATTTACAAATAACAATTTGTGAACAACACTATTGTGTTCACAGTCAACAATACACCCTTATGGAAACAAATGCATCAATAGAACAGGTTTTAGAGAACCTGGATAAAAACATAGTTTATAAAACAAAAAATTCTGTGCTCATAGGTTTAATTTTAGTATCAATTGGGATTGGATCCCTGATTATGTATTCCAGGCTGGAATCGGCATCAGAGAGTCTTATGGCACAATTTATTTTTGTGACAGGAGCCATTTTATTTACAATAGGAATCTTTAGGATTTTCATCCGGAAAAGTTATTATGTTTCTGCCGAAAATCATCAGAAGTTGATCGTATTCGAACTATACTTCAATGTGACAGAGCGAGACAAACTGGCCAGACTATTGGAAACCGGAAATTTAACCGGAATAAAAGATCTGAATGCTGCTGTTGTCGATGGCCTGAAACTACGGGTAATGGCAACAAAAGATGGTCATCTTTGTTTTTCACAGGCTATCGGGTTTGTATCATATGAATATGTAACTATTACTTCTGTCATTGATCATTCAAAGGCAGACTATGAAATCCTTTCCGGGATAAAAAAATCCAGGAAATAGTATTTCATTCATGAACGGAAATAATACTTTAACATGAACTAAAAAGGGAAGCCCGAAACCGGACTTCCTTTTTTTTAAATCAACCGTGCGGAATTAGCTTTTAAGTGAAACACAATTGAAGGTAAATAACTACTTTTGCTAATTGTACTTTTCAGTTAACCCAATTCAAATCAAATATTATAAATCCCCAAAAAATGAAACAATTAAAACTGATACTGGCATTACTTTTCATAAGCACCTATGCCTTTTCGCGGGTACCTGTTGATACGATTTCAGTATTTTCACAAAAAATGAAGAAGGAGGTAAAAAGTGTCGTGATTGTACCGGAAAACTATTCTTCCAGGAAACGTTATCCGGTAGTGTATTTACTGCATGGTTACAGCGATAATTATGCCACCTGGATTAAAAACGTGCCGGCTATTAAATTGCTTTCCACCGAACACCAATTTATTGTTGTTTGTCCGGATGGTGGCTATAGCAGTTGGTATTTTGACAGTCCCGTTGATTCAGCCTTCCAGTACGAATCGTATATCACCAGGGATTTGCTGACCTTTATTGATACACATTATTCAACTATTGCTGATCGTTCGGCCAGGGCCATTACCGGTCTAAGCATGGGTGGTCATGGCGCATTATACCTGGCAATCAGAAATCCTAAATTATTTGGTAGTGCCGGTAGTATGAGCGGAGGTGTTGATTTAAGAGCTTCCACTAAAATGTTTGATATCTCAAAACGGATCGGCAGTATCGAAACAAACCATGCTGAATGGGACAACCGCTCAGTAATCAACATGGTAAATGATATAAAAAACAATGAGTTTAATTTGATTATCGATTGTGGTGTGTCAGATTTCTATTACCTGATTAATGCCGGACTGCACAGAAGATTGATTTCCCTGAAAATTGATCACGATTACATCGAACGGCCCGGAGAACACAACTGGCAATACTGGGACAATTCCATCAGGTATCAGTTCCTGTATTTTGACCGGTGTTTTAAGAAATCAGGTAAAATATAACTCAACCACTTAACTGCATGTTGATGAGCTTTTTAATTTTGCACAATGCCAGATGGGAGACTGAAATCAGGTGTTGATTGTATACATCAAACTTTTGGAAAGATTCCTGGAAACAGGAATTTCCTCATCTGTACAATCTAAAATCAGCCGAAGACCCTGTGAATTGCCTTTTACCCGAACAACTTTAGTCCTGTTGACTAAAAATGCCCTGTGACATTTTATCATACAATGATTATCCTTCAATTGATCTTCTGCTTGTTTTAAGGTGTTACGGAGTAACATGCTTTTCATCTCAATCCCTTTTTTAAAAAAAACCTGAATATAATTACCCGTGGATGTAATGTAGATAAGATCCGATGAATTCACTTCCAGTTTATCTTTGCTGTTTTCACCCATAAGGCAAATTTTTTCTTCTTCGAATTGCATATTACCTTTTGCGGCAAAATCATCGTTGTAGAGATTAGCCATTTTTAAGTTTTCTGTAAGCAAACGATTCTGATTTAATACAGTTATCACCACTATAGGGATAAATCCCACTGACAAAGTGTAAAACTGATAGTAATAAAATGCTCTAAAATTATCGACGAAATGAAAGAAATAGGAAGAGTACAGAAAATTGGCAAATCCAATGCTGAACAATACCCAAATCTGCCATAGTATTTGCTTTATCACTGTCCATTTTGAGGCATTAAACACTTTCCCGAATATAACTGGTAATGCAAAATGGTTCAAAAGGAGTGTCAGGGAAGTAACTGCTCCAAAACCTGTTTCAAAGTAATGACGATGTTCGTTATGGAAAGAAGACAACCCAAACGGTTCAAAAAAAACCAGAAAAAACGAAATAAATAAACCAATTGCAAGTATAATTTTCAAACTCCTTTTGAAAAGTGGATAAGGCTGATTTATATATTGTTTTATCATCTCCGGTTTTATCATCTCCTGTATATTTGGTTATATGTGTCTACACTTTATTTTTTTGCAAATGTAATTCTTTTTTATGATTATCCGAAAACGCAGATTCAATTAGGCCTGAATTTTAAAAATGATTTTTATTCCGGTTTATTATCTTTTTGATTTGAAGCCATTGAAAATAATCATTTTTTTACCGGTATTAACTCAGGAGTTAGCTGTATAATAAAAAAAGATACAAGAAATTGTGTCTTTTTTTATTATTACAAATCAGCTATTTTACGCGAACCATACATACCAATGGTGGGATGATGTTTACTTTTTAGTTAAGGCAAAATCCACCCAGTACCTTCCCCAGGTAGGAGTGAGTAGTGTTTTATTTTCACCGGCAAAAAGTGTGGCAGCTTTATCGACCTCCTTTTGAAAATCTACGTAAGTTTGATGCATAAATTTAGCCATATCGTTTTTAAACAGAGTGGATAAAATAACAGCTCTTGGGTTGTTTGGATTTATGCCAAGTGCGCTTTCATAATCATTAATAATTTCGCCTGAATACTTCGGACCGTTTGTTTGCGGATCGGAAGCAATAAGTGCATAGAGTCTGAAACCTTTCAACGTAAAGAGTTCAGACTTATCGGTCTCTTTTAAAGCCGTTAGATTATTCAGGGATGTTTCGGCCTCGCTTAAGTACTTCGACTTTTCATCTTTGTCGGGCACCCTGAATGACAGTTGGACATCTACATAAGCCAGATAATATTCTGCCAGCCATTGCTGAGGTTGCGCAACAATGAACCTCTCCAGCTGGCTACGGACCTGTATAAGCTCAGAAACATCCTTTGCATTGTTTACATTTTGAACTACCGGAGCGAACTCTTGCGCCGAAACAACAAACGACAACGAGAAAAATAATACACATAATAAGCTTTTAATTGTTTTCATTTTGATTAATTTTTAGAATATAAATAATTAGAAGTTAGAAACATCGTAAGCAGTTTTGCCGCTGAGTGTGATAAAGATTCCGATGTAAAAGAAATGACTGCCTGAATCGATAACCGGCGTTTTTCGATATCCATTCGGACTGGTTGCATCGGCCGAATAGGTATAGTTATACACATTTTGCCGACCGAGTAAATTAGAAGCGGAAGCGTAAATTATCACCTTTTTACTTGCCAGATACGTGAGACTCATATCCACACTATTGTAATATCCGGTAGTTGAATTCATTATCCCGCCTTTAATTGGATCGTGATATGGACGACCACTTGCAAAGCGATTGGTAATTCCCAAAATACTTTTAACAGCCGGAATGCTGTATTTAACGGATAATGAGGCATTATGCGTGCTTGCGTATTGTGGTGTCGACAATTCTGTGTAGTTCTGATATTTTCTCTTGGAAAGATTGAAAGAATAGGCCAGCATATATTCAAAATTCTTTATCAGGTCGCGGTCATTGAAAAAAGCATCTACTCCTTTGCTGTGACCATAACCATCCGAATTCAAAACAGTCGGTTCCTGAAGAGCAAGGTCGCTGTAAGTTTTATAGTAGGTCTCTATCCTGTACACTTTGTTATTTTTCTCATAATAAACACCTCCGACATACTGGGTACACTGTTCGTCGGACAGTTTTTTATTCAGCATCAGATATTTATTTTCGGGAAGCTGGGTATATTTACCAACGATTCCTGAGAAGTGTATTCCGTTTAAATTATAACTCAGAGCCAATCGCGGATTTGAATTCCACAAATCATTGATACCCGTATATTCCATTCTGTTCGAAAGTTCGGCATAGAAATTCGAATTGATATTGAAAATAGCCGTAGCAAACAGTGCACTGATAGAATGGTTGATGGAGTCGGTATGTACTGTGGAGGAATACATATACCCGGTTTCGTCATGGCGCATGAAGTTCTCCAGTCCGGCATTCAGCCTTAAGAAGTCCGTGAAACGCTTGGTAACTTTCGTTTTTAAATGGATCTCCCACTCTTTTTCACGATATGTATCAGTCTGAATGACCGCATTGTCAATGTTTTGATTCTTTAAAGAAAATGCAGCTCCTGCAAAGATTTTGTACCCCGATTCGGTTGTTTTCTGAAATGTGGAGTTTAAGTATAAATTATCGTCCTTCATGCTAAAATCACGCGTTGATAAATTATCAGGTGAAGTCAGTTGTTGAATAAAGGTGGTTCTGTTATATCCGATAAAGGTTTTAATGACTGTACCCGGGTTTGGGCTAAACCGTATCTGAGAGCTCCCTGAAATAAGCATATAGGGATTAATCCAGTGCAATCTATCGGGTATAACAGCATAGTAAGGTTTCATATTTTGATAATCGAGGCTTACTGATGCCGATCCTTTGTCAAAAGCCTGCGTTCCCCCACCACTTATACCAACAGTAGATGCATTCATTCCAATCTTAGTGATTGGACTGACATCTTTGGTGTTCAACGCCAGAACACTTGAAAGACCCTGAGCATAATCCGATGATCCGGCACCTGTGGAAAAATTGATTCCTTCAAACATAAATGGTGAGTATCGCCCACGGACAGGTATATTGTCACCGGTTGTGGTATAGGGAGAGAGCACATGCATTTCGTCTATGTAGGTCTGTGTTTCATTACTGTCACCTCCACGAATAAATAACTTTCCACTTTCGCCTACCATTTGAGCCCCCGGAAGTGTCCGGAGTGAATGATACAAATCTCCCGTTGAACCGGCAGTGGTTACAATGTCTACTGCTGACATTTTTCCAAACTGGCCTTTTCCTTTCAGCCTGAAATTACCGGCAGTAACCACCACATTATCCAGTGTAATGTTATCAGGTCGTAATTTCAGCACCAACCCCGTTATTTTATTTTCGGGTACCTGAACAGTTAATACGGCATACCCGAGTAAACGGACACACAATGTTAATTCACCCTGTTGAGTGGTAGTAAACCGAAAGTATCCCAGTGAATCGGTGATTGATCCATCAATTGTTCCTTTTACAAATACATTCGCATTGGTCATCACGTTAGATTGTTCGTTCAGAACCTTTCCTTCAACAGTGCGGAGTTGTGCAAAACTGCTCAAAATTCCTGCAAAAAGAAGTACAAAAAGTAAATAAATCTCTTTCATATATTCCTGCTTTAAAAATTTCATGCTGCAAACGTAGATGAAAGAATGCTGACCAGAAAGGAACAGGGATGGATGGATTATTTAAGTGACGGAAAGCTAGTCAACAGGGATGAATGGTTGTAAGTCGGGACGATTGGGTAAATTTAGATATCTTGTATTTAGAAATTTATAAAAAGAAATCCGAACTGTAATTTCTCGATTGATACCATCGTATCTTACTGTAGGGCCGGTAATGATTATTAAAACCTTTTTATTAAACCGTTCGACGAAAAAGGGTAAACTGGGTTATATACAAACGAAAAAAAAGAAGCTGTTCGATACCGAACAGCTTCTTTTATATGGATAAGAGTCTTATGAACTCTATAAATTGATTACAATTGTGGTCCTGATGGGATCAATGCTTTAGCAGCATCGTTGTCACAGTATTGTACAAAGTTCTTGATGTACATACCGGCCAGTTTGGTTGCTTTCACTTCCCATTCTTTTACATCGGCATAAGTATGACGTGGATCAAGAATACCTTCTGATACATTGTTCAATGCAACCGGTGCATACAGATTCATGATTGGAATGTGTACTTTTGCGGCTTTTTCAATTGAACCATCAATAATGGCATCAATAATGGCACGGGTGTCTTTTAATGACATACGTTTGCCTGTTCCGTTCCAACCTGTATTTACCAGATAAACTTTAGCTCCGTGTTCTTTTGCTTTACCAATCAGAGTTTTTGCATACATAGTTGGATGCAAAGTAAGGAAAGCTTCACCAAATGCAGGTGAGAAAGAAGGAACCGGTTCGGTGATACCACGTTCGGTACCGGCCAGTTTAGAAGTAAATCCTGAAAGGAAATGGTATTGTGCTGAGTTTTCATCAAGAATAGATACCGGAGGCAATACTCCAAATGCATCAGCTGACAAATAAATGATTTTCTTAGCGTGACCGGCTCTCGAAGGAGAAACGATTTTGTTGATAAAATAGATTGGATACGAAACACGGGTGTTTTCGGTTACCGATTGATCTTCGTAATTGATAACTCCTGTTGCTTCGTCTACTGTAACGTTTTCCAACAATGAATCACGACGGATTGCTCTCCAGATATCCGGTTCGTTCTTTTCAGAAAGACCGATTACTTTTGCATAGCAACCACCTTCGTAGTTGAATACACCGTTGTTATCCCAACCATGTTCGTCATCACCGATCAGGTAACGTTTAGGATCAGCCGACAAGGTAGTCTTACCTGTTCCTGATAAACCGAAGAAAATAGCCACATCACCATCTTTCCCTACGTTGGCAGAGCAGTGCATGGAAGCCATACCTTTCAATGGCAGGTAGTAATTCATCAAGGCAAAAATACCTTTTTTCATTTCACCACCATACCAGGTACCGCCGATTACCTGCATTTTGGTTGTCAGGTTGAATAATGTAAAGTTTTCAGAGTTTAATCCCTGTTCTTTCCATGATTGGTTGGTTGTTTTCGAACCGTTCAATGTAACGAAATCAGGTTCTCCGTAGTTGGCCAAATCAAAATGGGATGGACGGATAAACATGTTGGTAACGAAATGTGCCTGCCAGGCCACTTCCATGATAAAGCGAACTTTCATGCGGGTATCTTCGTTTGTACCGCAAAATGTATCCACCACATATAATTTCTTTGCTTTCGACAACTGGGTTGTAACCAGGTCCTTGCAGTGATCAAAAACTACAGGAGTAGTCGGGCGGTTAATGGTACCATCCCACCAAAGATTTTCATTGGTTACTGCATCCTGAACAAAATACTTGTCCTTTGGAGAACGTCCGGTGAATTTACCGGTGAAAACTGCAACTGCACCTGTGTCAGTTAAAATACCTTTTTCAAAACCTTCATTAGCAGGATTAATTTCATCCTGAAATAATACCTCGTAAGAAGGATTGTGTACTATTTCGAAATTACCCGAAATGCCGTACTTGCTTAAATCCAAATTTGCCATTTTCTTTTAAATTAATTGATCTTATGTTGATTTTAATATCTCGCTAAACTACGCCTTCTTTCACGCGACAAAAATACGATAAATTTTGCAAGTAAAGAAACAATTAAAGAAATTTTTCTTTAATTATAACAAAATACATAGAATGCAGATAATTATACAAAATACATACGAAAGCAGGAATAAACAAGATTATCTGATAATTCAATTCTGACAATTGAATCAGTTTAGGTCGATAAAATGGAAATACGTGAACGAACCACTAAAGAATAAAAAAAATAAATTCATTTATTTTGCCGGACACTGATGAAAGTTTCATCGCATTCTTATTTCTTTATTTTAAATAATGACTTTATCAGGATTGATTCTGAGTAATCTACAGATAAAGTCATTATCTTTGTTCGTGAATTACTAATGTTATGATCATGAAAAAAACACTCTTTCTCACAATTTGTATCTTCCTGAACGGGTTATTTCTATTTACACAAGCCCAGGCACCTTTTAGCCGGGGAGTTAATCTCACCAACTGGTTTCAGACTACAAGTCCCCGACAGATTCAGTTCTCAAAGTATACCAGACACGATTTTGAAAACATTAAAAGCCTGGGGTGTGATGTGATACGTCTTCCTATCAACCTTTTTTACATGGCTGGTCCAAAACCCGCTTATACGGTCGATCCCTTGTTCTTTGAGTTTTTAGACCAGGCGGTAACCTGGGCCGAAGAGTTGCACATGTACCTGCTGATTGATAATCATTCGTCGGATGATATAGCCAGTTTGAATCCGGACCTCGAAACGATGCTATCAACAGTATGGACACAAATGGCTGACCATTATAAAAACAGATCGTCATTCATTCTGTATGAAATCATGAATGAACCCCATGGACTGACCACCCAGGTATGGGGCAAAATTCAACAAACTGCCATTACCGCCATCAGGAAGGTGGATGCCACCCATACCATTATCGTTGGTCCCTCAAACTGGAACAGTTATAATGATTTAAGCCTGTTACCGGTATATACCGACCCAAACCTTTTATATACGTTTCATTTTTACGATCCCTTTATATTTACCCATCAGGGTGCTACCTGGCCTGTGCCTTCCATGGGTTCGCTGGCAAATGTCCCTTTTCCGTATAATGCTGCTACGATGCCTTCCGTCCCTTCCGACCTGGCAGGTACCTGGGTGGCAGGATCGATGGGAAATTACATGAATGAAGGAACAGTGGCAAAAGTGCATACACTCATCGATATTGCCCTGGCATTTAAAACCAGCCGGAATGTAAAACTGTATTGTGGTGAGTTCGGGGTATACAATCAAAACAGCAATGATGCCGACAGAATTTATTGGTACAGTGAAATGCGAAAATACCTCGAATTAAAAGGCATTGCCTGGACTACCTGGGATTATCAGGGAGGTTTCGGACTTTTTAAAAAAGGATCCAATGAGCAGTTCAATTACGACTTAAATATTCCGTTGGTACAGGTCCTGGGATTGATTGCACCGCCACAACAGGTTTATGTGATGACTCCCGATGTGTTCGGATTTGATCTGTATACTGACTTTTTAGGTGGAAAAATCGTTGAATCGAGTAACCCGGGTGGCGGAACGGTCGATTATTACTCCACTGATAAACCGAACAACGGCAAGTATTGCATCCTGTGGTCCGGTTCTGCACAATACGGAACAGTTGGTCTTAATTTTAGCCCGGATAAGGATCTGTCAACCCTTAAATCCCAAAACTATGCACTCAGCCTTATTGTGAAAGGGAATTCTCCCGGTACTAAATTCGATCTTCGCTTTACAGATACCAAAACATCAGTTGCCACCGATCATCCCTGGCGCATGAATTATACCATTGATGATAGCAAGGTTCGTTGGGATAATACCTGGCAGAAGTTGTATATTCCTTTGAGTCAGTTTACAGATGGCGGCTCATGGGATAATGCCTGGTTCCCTCCGGTTAATGCATTCGACTGGAAAGCTGTCGACCGGTTTGATATCTGTGCCGAATACATGTCCATGGCCGGTAAATCCGTTTGGTTTGATAATATCCGTATCACCAATATGGACACCGCTCAAATCCTGAACACCGGATTCGGGAAACCCATCATAACTCAAATTTCCGGACTGAAAGTCTATCCGAACCCTGTAAAAACTTTTGCCACCATCAACTATAACCTTGCAAACACCCAACATGCCGATCTGAGCATTTATAATATTTCAGGACAAAAAGTGAAAACTCTGATTAGTTCAATGCATACTCCGGGTGATTATACCAACATATGGAATGCTGACAACGATAACGGATCTCAGGTAGCAAATGGGGTCTATTTTTGCCGGCTTTTAGTGACTGATCAAACTGTGAATGCCAAAATTGTGGTATTAAGATAGTAGAAATATCACTCTCATCCTCTTTTAGCTTCATTCAATCTTTATACAGAATTTTATATCAGGAAATAAAATCCTGTTATTGCTAAGGGTTTTAATTCATTTATCGAAACCTTCCGTTTTACTATCCTTTTAGTATTCTTTTATTCTGGTTTTATCGTTGACCGTAAATTGTCCATTAGAACTCCGTATATAGTCCGCTATAAGTCCGTATCTATATAGAGACGGACTTATAGCGGACTATATACGGATCGGTAGCGGAGTATATACGGACCAAAGTAAAACCGGAGTAAAACAACAATAGAATCAAAGCCGAACACACGAAAATTTACATCACTTTAAGAGCATGGGATTATATTTTTTTTAAAAATAAACCCGGATATAAAATTCTAACCAGTAGAATAATCATTTTTAAAGAAAGGTATAAATCACGCACTCCAAAAAAGAGTGAAAAAATCATGTTGTTGATTTTTTTAAAATTATGCGGATAAAAATAAAAATTAATATTCAAAAAAGTCAATTTAGAACTCACTAATAACATTTAGCCCCGTTACTGTTTACATACATGCTCCATCAGGCATGATTTTAAACCGTATTTTTGTAACGATATAAAAGGGGACTGCGATTCTGTTATAATGAAATCTGATATTCCAAACTCTTCTCTTCTAATACTTAATTCAAATACTATAAAATTATCATGAAAAAAGCACATGTACTCACTTTCCTCTCCTTCCTTCTGATCATCCTTCCATTAAAAGCCCAACCAAATGCAGCCGGATACGACTGGAAAAGTGTCAAAATAGGTGGTGGCGGATTTGTTACCGGCATTATAACCTGCGCACAGGAAAAAAACCTGATCTATGCCCGTACCGATGTGGGTGGAGCTTATCGGTGGTTAGAAGCTTCCAAAAGCTGGAAACCACTTACCGACTGGGCTTCAAAAGCTGAATGGACTTTCCTGGGAGTTGAAAGTATTGCCATTGATCCTTCAGCACCCAATAAAGTATATCTTTCAGCCGGATTGTATACCAATACGCCACATTCTATCCTTCGTTCGAGCGATTATGGCGAGACATTTCAGCGGAGTGACGTTAGTTTTCAGATTAATGGAAATGGTATGGGACGAAATAACGGCGAACGCTTAGCTGTGGATCCAAATAACGGACAAATACTGTTCTGCGGTTCGCGTGCAGCGGGTTTATGGAAAAGTACGGATGGGGCGGTAAACTGGACAAAAATAAGTGCATTTCCGGTAACAACTACCACCAATGGCAACGGAATTGATTTTGTGGTTTTTGATGAAACAAGCGGTAATGGTTCGGCAACTCAACGGATCTATGTGGGAGTTTCACGGATCGGGGCCGATAATGTGTATGTTTCGGAAAATGGTGGCGTAAGCTGGAATGTCATTCCCGGGGAACCAACCGTCACCCTGATGCCACAACGGGCGCTCAAAGCGGGTGATTATCTGTATATCACCTACGCCAATGCCGAAGGACCTTATAATGCAGCTAGCGGAGCTGTCTACAGGTTTAATACCAAAACATTGGAATGGAAAAGCATAGCACCTGATGCTTCACCTTACAGTGGAGTCACAGTGGATGCCTCAAATCCGGATATCATCATGCTCTCAACAATCAATGTCTATTCACAACAAGTTTGGGCAGGTACAACCAATGTTCCTTATGGTGATAAAATTTACCGGTCGACTAATGGAGGTACCACCTGGACGAACCTGTGCACAGGGAATCATTTAAAGGCGGAAGTATCCCAGAATCCCTGGATTGGTAAATCCCCGCAGCTACATTGGGTGTCGGATATCCGTATCGATCCCTTCAATCCTGAAAGGGTCATGCTAAATTCCGGCAATGGCCTTTTTATGACAGAAAATATTTCTGCACCAACATCAACCTGGACATTTCAGGTCAACGGACTGGAGGAAATGGTGCCGCTGGATATGGTAAGCATTCCCAATGGTCCGTTTATCAGTGTGATTGGCGATTATAACGGTTTTGTACATACCGATCCTGAAATATCACCTGCAACAGGTGCGCTTAGTTCAGGCATGGGAACGTCAACAGGGATCGATTTTGCTGAAAACAATCCTGGTTTTGTTGTTATTTGCGGAAACTCGAATGCATTTTATTCTGTCAACCAGGGAAGTACCTGGACAAAGGTAACTACATTGCCTGTTACGGGAGCTACCAGCGGTAGTATAGCTGTATCGGCTGATGCAGCCACGATTTACTGGTGTCCGGATAATGGCACAAATATTTATTATACAAAAGATAAAGGGGTATCCTGGAAACCTCTTTTAGCATCGTTGGCTCTAAAAACACGTCCGGTTACCGATCGGATAAATCCGGATAAAGTGTATGGATATGTCAATTCAACCGGTGTCATGTATGAGTGTACGTATAATTCTGTTACTTCTTCCTACGATTATACAACAACTACCCTGACTTCCTGGGGAAGCAATATTATTCGCGCAGTACCCGGTAATGAACGTGACATCTGGGTACCGCTTTATGGTAGTGGATTGGTGCGATACACGAAAGGGCTGGCAACTGCCAGATTATCATCGGTAAGTACGTGCGATGCTGTTGGTTTTGGCAAAGCGGCCACCGGAAAAACATATCCGGCGATGTATATCTGGGGAACAGCAGGCGGTGTATTGGGTATTCACCGCTCGGACGATATGGGAACAACCTGGACAAGGATCAATGATGACGCCCACGAATTTGGAGGCCCGGGAAACGGAAATTTTGTGATGGGTGACCGGAATGTATACGGACGGGCTTTTATGAGTACAGCGGGCCGCGGAATCGTTTACAGCGATAAAAATTCCAATACAGGTTTCTTTTCTCCACAACAGGAAAGAGTCACTAAATTTTATCCGAATCCGACAGACAACTTGCTTTACAGCAGCGAATCTGCCAAACTGATAGAGATATTCGGTTTAAGCGGAGTAAAACTGAATGAAACGAATCAATCTGAAATTTATGTCGGACAGCTGAAGAACGGTTGTTACATTGCCAGACTCACGACAGAAGAAGGAATTTACAATCAGTTGTTTGTTAAAAAATAATATGACTATTCTCTAAATGTTCCAACGTTTAAATTAAGCCATGATGACAGAATATTTCTATTGAAGCCTTCACTATGTAATTTGTGAAGTGAGGGCTTCATGAATGAGTTTTATAACTGATTGCGGATAATAATATTAAAGAATGTATTCCTCATAAATATTATTACTTTAAAAAACAAAAATCAACCGTATATTTGTATCCTATAAGCTTGACAATCGGATTAAAAAATTAAAAAAACCAGTATGTATCTTATGAAAAAACTTAACCTGCTTTTGATTATTCTTTCAGTGTGTTGTCTTTCCATCTCCGGAAAAGAAATACATAATGTCCAATCATTCAATCAGAACTGGAAGTTCACATTAGCCGATAGTACATTAAATGCTTCAACAACAGTTTTTAATGATGTCTCGTGGCGCAACCTTAACCTGCCGCACGACTGGAGCATTGAATCTGATTTTGGCAAGGATTTTCCGGCATCTCCTGGTGGCGGTGCATTGCCGGGCGGAATTGGCTGGTATCGTAAATCGTTCATAGTCGACAAAACCAACAAAGACAAAAAGGTGTATATTGATTTTGATGGCGTTTACCGGAACAGCGAAGTATGGATCAACGGCACTTCGGTGGGAAAACGTCCGTACGGGTATATTTCGTTCCGGTACGACCTGACTCCCTACATCAAATTCGGTGAGAACAATGTGATAGCCGTCAAGGCAGATAATTCGAAACAGCCCAATTCACGCTGGTATTCAGGATCGGGTATTTTCAGGAATGTATGGCTTACCATCCTGAGTACTGTCCATGTGGATCATTGGGGAACGTATGTTACTACTCCTGAAATTAATGCCGACAGTGCCATTGTTGCCATCCAGACGTCCGTGAAAAACAATGACCCTAAATTAAGAACTGTCCGGGTGGAACAATTGCTTTATGATGCTCAGGGAATACTTGTCGGTAAATCGGATGGATCGTTTTATGTAAATGCAGGAACATCGCATGAATACTTGCAACGAATCGTAGTAAAAAAGCCGCTGTTGTGGAATCTTGAAAATCCGTATTTGTATAAACTGGTTACCCGGACCCATTCTCTTTTCCGTGTTACCGATGAGTACGTCACACAGGTAGGTATCCGTTCGTTTACTTTTGATGTAAACAAGGGATTAATCCTGAACGGGAAACATGTAAAAATTAATGGTGTTTGCAATCACCACGATTTAGGAGCTCTGGGTGCTGCAGTAAATACACGTGCCATCGAACGCCAGTTGCAAATCCTGAAAGATATGGGATGTAACGGTATCCGTTGTTCGCATAACCCCCCGGCTCCCGAATTGCTGGATCTGTGCGATAAAATGGGTTTTATCGTGATGGACGAAGCCTTTGATATGTGGAAAAAGAAAAAGGTTACCTTTGATTATTCGCTTGATTTCGATGAATGGCACGTACGTGACCTGACCGATCTGGTCAAGCGTGACAGGAACCATCCATCAGTGTTTATCTGGAGTATCGGCAACGAAGTAGGAGAACAATGGGGAGAAGCTAAAATCGATGACTCTGACTTGCAGAAAGCCAATATTTTGTTGAATAACAGGAAGGCTACCGAAACGGAAGACTCAAAATCAGGTAAACTGGACAAAAATGCATTACTTACCAAACAATTGGCTGATATTGTTAAATCAGTTGACCCCACCCGTCCTGTTTCAGCAGCATGTAACAATACCAATGACAATAATCCATTGTTTTTATCCGGGTCATTGGACTTAATCGGATTTAATTATCACGAAAAGGAGTATTCAGGCATTACAAGCCGTTATCCGGTTACACCGTTTTATTCGAGTGAATCGGTCTCTGCACTCCAGACCCGCGGCTTTTACCTTATGCCTTCAGATAGTATGAATATATGGCCCGAAAGTTGGGATAAACCGTTTAGTAATCCTTTGCAAAAATGTTCGGCATATGATAACAGTCATGCTCCGTGGGGTTCGACACACGAAGCAACCTGGAAAGAAGTAAAAAAATACGATCATGTGGCCGGTCAGTTTATCTGGACAGGATTTGACTACCTGGGTGAACCAACGCCATACTGGTGGCCATCCCGTAGTTCTTATTTCGGGATCATTGACCTGGCGGGATTTCCCAAGGATGTGTATTACATGTATCAAAGTGAATGGACTACCAAAGACGTATTGTATATCTTCCCGCACTGGAACTGGAAAGCCGGACAAACCATTGATGTGTGGGCTTACTACAACAATGCCGACGAAGTGGAGCTGTACCTGAACGGACAATCACTGGGTAAACGCAGTAAAACCGGTGATGACTTGCATGTCATGTGGCGGATAGCTTATGCCCCCGGAACACTAAAAGCAGTTTCACGGAAAAACGGAAAAGAAGTATTGACCAAAGAAATAAAGACAGCCGGTGAACCTGTCAGCATTCGTATGACACCCGACAGATCGGTCATTGCAGCCGATGGGAAAGACCTTTCGTATGTAACGGTAGAATTACTCGACAAGGATGGCAATGCTTCTCCATTGGCTGATCAACTGGTGAAATTCACGGTGGAAGGCGAAGGTGCCATTGTTGGAACCGATAACGGTGACCAGAACGACCATGTATCCCTTAAAAAGCCTGAACGCCACTTGTTTTATGGGAAATGCCTGGCTATTGTACAAAGTACTTTCTCAGGAGGTAACATTGTATTGAAGGCTTCGGTTGAAGGAATGCCGGTACAGCAAATCAGCATCAAAAGCAATTGAAAAATACAGAACAACAGGGAATCAGATACAGGATATCAAAATCATGATTTAAACATTCTTATTTTAATTGACTCTGTATTCAATACTCAGTTTATTAACTAAAAAATCCCCCGGTTTATTTGCATAAGCCGGGGGATTCAACCTTAAAAAAACTAACAACTTTTCAATCTTAAAAAAACTAATACCTTTTCAATCTGAGAAAACTACACGTAATTCATGCAAAAATGAAGACAGACTGGTAGAATTAATGTGCCCGATCTGTAAATTTTTATTATTTCAAGTTTCAACAATCAATACTAATACGAATCAAACAGCCCGTTTACCTATTTCCGGGCAATAGATTTTACAGTTACAGAATAAGAATTAATTCTGACTTATTGAACCATTTATTAAAACGAATGATTATCCGCAAAACGTCCTAAATCTACAAAAACAGATTTTGGTACTTCAGGAAAATCTATTTGTTCAATTACACCCTTTCTACCAAAATATCGGAGCAAACTCTCCATAAATAACTTTACAATTTTAATCCTACCTTATTCATGGACACATTTATGATAATCATTTAAAATGATCTGTGGTAATCTGTGTAATCTGTGGACAATCTCTTTCTTAATTTCTTTCATTAAAAAATAATCTGTGGTAATCAGGAGAAACACTTTATTTTCCTGTTGCACCCTGAATCAGTCCATCTAACGCTTGCTGATCAGTTACGGTATATGTGTTTCGATTGATTAATCCACCGATATCCTGGAAAAATGGAAACAATCCGTATACGTTGGCGAGTTATGTGACATATTTAAAAACTTGCCCTTGAAGCCAAATGAAGATTCAATACATTGTATGTCAGATTACATAGTTTAATAATTATGAGTTCTATGGGAGCAAGTTATGATTTCTAACAAGAAGAAGATATAAGTGCCAGAAAAACTGTGACTATATGATTCTCTCCAAAAGTAATAATTAGAGGAGGTACAAAGACCTCCTCTAAGATTTTAATTATCAAATTGCTACCTTAATATTGTTTTATCAATTGGACAGCCTGATCTTCATTTTTAGTTCCATTCCGTTGACCAATCCATATTCCGCTGCTGGTATACGGAGTAGTACCCATTGTAGTAACATTTAATACATTGACACCGGTTCCTGTCAGTGTTATGTAGATAAGACTCCATTCAGTACCGGTAAGTGGCGTTCCGAATGTAATTGAACCATTTGAAACTGAATAAGTATTGGCAACACCGTTAAGAACGCAAGATCCATCGGCATTAAACACATACGTGTTGGCATCTGCATTTGTAATTGTAGAAGCTGATCCACCCCAGCTTACCAACGTTGTAATCATGTCAGCACGTGTGAGCCAGCTGTTTCCAAGTGATCCACCGCTACCGGAGCCTTGTACTTCCCAGCTAATCCAGTTTTGACACAACAGATTATATTTCCATGTTCCTACAAGATCTTTTTGAGTAAAGCTTGATTTAATAGGTTCTGCGTATTTAACTACCGGAGGTGTGTATGAGTTTGCATAATCATCCGATACAAAATTCCAGACATATAAATAATCACCTTCAGAATTTGTTCGTCGGACACCAACCATTAATTGATTTGCAGTCAAAGTCAGGATTACTAAATTTGTATTCCAGTTCGTAGCATTTGCAATAAAGCTGGGTGAACGAAGAATTGTTGCATTCGTGGTGCTCAGCGTATGGTTTATTGTATTTAACATAAAGGATCCCGATTCGTCAATACCTTCTCCTACTTTATGAGTCGTTAGTAAAGCACCGCCTTTTAGACTGAAAGTCATACGGCTTGCCTGGTCATCGGCTGAAATAATCCACGTATTATCTTTCCATGCAGGAGCCCAACCTATATCGGCTTTTCCGGCTTGCCATTGTGTCCATGTTGTCAGTGGTCCACAATAGGTTAGTGGGCCTGCTGCCAGACCGTAACTGCCATAATCCAGTCGCCATGTTTTCTGACTTCCTACTCCTCCTGTAAGATTCGTCCATAAAGGATCATTCACGTAGGAAAAGTTATTATTAACAACATTTATTGTAACAGTATCGGCTTGAACTAGACCACCTGCACTTTCCACACCATAAACGAATTTATAGGTACCGGCAAATGCAATTTTAACGGTGTCCTGAACCCGGATGGATCGTCCAAATGGAGTAACCCATTGAGGAGTAACCCCTGGAGTTAAGCTTTTCAGAATAATCATATTTGGTTCCTTCGAATCAGGAGTGATAGAAAACTTTAACGTGCTTTTATCTGCAAGAGCTCCCAATTCGTAATCTTTGGGAGTACAAGCAGTAAAAAGCAATGCAAGCCCTAAGAAAACATTTAGTATTTTAAATTTATTTTTCATATTCGTATTTTTTTATGGATTAATTTATTACCAACCTGCGTTTTGTTTCAACACTCCTGAGGACAAGGTAACCTGGTCATTCGGTATTTGTTGGAAACCACGGGTAGTAGTTATATTAGCTTGTAATTGGGCGGCTGTCGGTGCAGTATGTCCATCACTTATGTAAGATAGAGTTGTATTATTGGCAATAGTTGAAGCAGCAACAGCGATTCCCTGACGTAATAAATCCCAGTAGCGGATCCCTTCACCTACAAATTCCAACTGACGTTGCGCCATAATGTTCGCTTTAGTAGGAGCTTGTCCTGCTGAAGCACCTGCACGGTTACAAACTGCATCTAAATAATTTTGTTTGCTCGGACTTCCCAGTTCGGCAGCCATCAACAATACATCGGAATAACGTATGGAGAAATAATCCTGGTATTGACCAATCATAAAGTCAGTAACAACCGATTTGCCTGTTTTATCGCATACCGGACTGTATTTTTTCAAATAATAACCTGTGTATTCACGATTATCAGCCGCTTTTGTGTAATCCAGACTTTCTTCAGTAACTGCAGTTATTGATGCATACTGACGGGAATCACCTGAAGGAAATGTTTTGTATAGTTTAGGATCGACAGTACAAGCTCCCCAACCATATTGATACGGAAAATGGGATTCGCTTCGTAATCCGGTTATAACCATCCATTCGTTTCCGGTAATGTTTCCGTTATAATCTTCCGATGAAGAATATTTAATTGCAAAAACCACTTCTTTGTTCACTTCGCCTGCATAACTGGCGCCTTTGCCTGCTGAAGCAGCCGGCCACAATGTGTTAAAGTCACTTACCAGTCCATGTCCGCTCTTTAAGATGACATCTTCCAATCCTTTTAAAGCAGTTGCAGCGGTTTCACCACCGATGGAAGCAGTATAATCTCCTTTTCCATAATACCCATCATAAAACAAATACACCCTGGCTAATAATGATTCTGAAGCCCATCGGGTAACTCTTCCACTTTCAGTATTCAAATATGACGTCGAAGGCAGACTATCGGAAGCATAACGCAAATCACTCATGATTTGAGCATAGGTTATGGCTGGTTCAACCTGAGGCACATTCTCAATAGTTGGAGTTAATACCAAAGGCACTTTTTCCCATAAACGAACCATGTCGAAATAACAAAACGCACGGATATATTTTGCTTCTGCTTTATATTGTTTTTTTAAAGCTACAGTTGAGCTATCCCATTTTACTTGGTCCAATTTCCCAAGTAACACATTGCAACGATAGATAGCCTGGTAATATGCTTTCCAGTTAGAGCTGTATATCGATATATCTGCAGGAGAAATCGTTTTATTAAATTCGTCGAGTAACTGGTAACCATAACCATCCGAAGATCCTGTACCTCCGAAACAGTTATCCGATAATACCTCCGAAGCAACCGGGAATGCAACACCCTGATTCCAGATCAAATTTAATCCGTTGTAGCACCCTATCAAAGCGGTATTAGCCTCAGCAGGAGTTTTATAATACGTGTCGGTAGTTTTCTTAGCATCTGTCAGTTCAGTGGTAAGAAAATCGTTGCACGAATTGAATGAAATCATTGCAATAAATGCAATAGCTATAATTTTATATGTTTTCATATTCATGTTTTCTTGATAATTAGAATTTTATATTAACACCTACTAAGTAAGTTTGAGGACGTGGATAGGTTCCAACGTCAACACCCTGACCAAACGAATAAACTCCACTGGCATCTGATGCTGAAAAACCAACTTCAGGATCCATTCCTGTGTATTTAGTAAACGTGAATAGATTATTAGCAGCTACGTACAAACGGAATTGATTTAATTTTTTCCATTTGAGTTGTTTTGCAAAATCATATCCGATGGTTACATTCGAAATTCGTAAATAACTGCCGTCCTGAATATAAAGATCTGAAAATTGTGACCAGTTGGCATTGTCTTGTGTAACACGAGGAACGATATTTGAAGTCCCTTCACCATGCCAACGACTCAAAATATCAGTTGTCCAGTTGCCATATGAACTTGAGATGTTACGGTAGGATTGAACAATTTTATTTCCGGCAACACCATTCGCATTGACTGCGAAATCAAAATTTTTGTAATTGCATGAAATACCAAATCCAAAGGTGTGATGTGGATTTGGATCACCGATATTGGTTTTATCAGAAGCGTTAATTACACCATCTCCATTCAAATCTGCATATTTCAGATCACCAGGTGCAGCGGTAGGTTGTAATACTTTCCCATTGCTCTTGTAAGCCAACACTTCTGCTTCATTTTGGAAAACACCTGCTGTTTTGTATCCCCAGAAATAACCAATTGGTTCACCTGCCGAAGCACGAAAGAATTCTCCAGCATTTTCATATAATATATTTGTTCCTCCGTGTATGATACCATCGGCTGTAGGAATGTTATTTACCTGGTTTTTATTATAAGCATACGAACCGGTAACAGAATAATTAAAATCTTTACCAATTTTATTGTTATATGACAATTGAAGCTCTATTCCTTTATTGGTTACATCTCCCCCATTGATATAAGGATTCGTGGCAACACCTGCAGTTGCCAGTAATGGTGCTGCTATAAGCCAATCTTTTGTTAATTTGTTGTATAAATCAACACTCAGATTTAAATGATTGTTCAGGAATATTGATTCAAAACCAAGATCCGTTTGATACGAAGTTTCCCATTTTGTTTTTGTTACACCAATAGTTGAGGGATAGGCTCCGGCAGTCAATGTGCTATTATCATTGCCAAAATTATACTGTGCATTTGCTAACTGAATTAACGACAAGTAATTAAACTTGGTAATATTATCATTACCATTCGAACCCCAACTGGCACGTACTTTCAGAAAGTCCAGCCAGTTTTTCGTTGATTCCATAAAAGCTTCATTGCTTACTACCCAACCTCCCGAAACTGAAGGAAAGTATCCCCATTGTTGACCACCGGCAAAATTGGTGGAACCATCAGCACGAAAAACTAAAGAAGCTAAATAGGTTTCTTTGTAGTTGTAATTAATACGGCCAAAGAAAGAAGCCTGTGAATAAACTGATTCCTGATTACCTGTAGCTGATATGGAATGTTTAAGATCTTGTTTTGCTGCCGCAACACGTTTATAATAGTCAAGATCTGTTTCTGTGGCTCCCTGTGGTGCAATGACAGGATTCATGGCATATCCAGTAACTTCTGAAGTACTTAAGAATGCACGGTCAAAAGTTCCAAATAAGGTTGTGCCTGTATTGGAAGCATTCATCCAAGATCCTTGATATCTGCGAATTGAACTACCAGCCAACACATCAAATTTATGCTCGTTGATATTAAACACATAATTGATCGTATTGTCAAGGTTCATGGTATAATTCTGTTTTGAACTTTGAGTAATACCTTCATATTTGTTAAATGAATATATCGATAAATTACTATATATCGGAGAATAACTGTTGTATGCTTCAGAATAGTAATTTAATCCAAATGTTGATTTAATTTTTAAATTTTTAATCGGTTGAAGTTCTGCATATATATCACCAACTAATGTTTGTGATTTAGTATTGTTCTGATTTGTATATTGCATTACAGCATATGGATTGGCTTCCGTATTATTCCAGACTCCACCATTATATACAGTAGATTTTTCACTATCCAGGTAGTTACCCTTTGAATCGAACATGGCTAATAACGGACTTGTTTGCAATGCTCCACGTATAGAGTTACTGTATTGGCCGGCATCTTTAATCCCACTTTTATTAACAAATGAGAATGTCAAATGTTGTCCTATTTTTAATGCATCCCCGTACATTTTATGTTCTGTATTTGAACGGAAATTATAACGATCATAATTCGAAAGATTTGTTCCACCAATAATTCCACCTTGTTGGGTATACGACAGACCTAATGAATAATTTGATGTTGCATTTCCACCATTTGCTGCAAAATTATAATTTTGAGTTGGTACGTCTTTTGATAACATTTCGTCCAGCCAGTTTGTTCCTGTTCCTAATGCAGCAATTTGAGATTGGCTGAAAAGTGAGGCTTTACCTGAATTTATGGCAGCTTCATTTTGCATAGTGGCATATTGTTGTGAATTCAACAGATTGGTTTTATGCGCTACATTTTGAATTCCGTAATACGCATCGAACGAAATTTGACCACCTTCTTTCCCTACCGAACTACCGTTTCTTGTTGTGATCAGTACCACACCATTTGCCCCGTTTATACCATAGATGGCGCAGGAAGCAGCATCTTTCAAAACATCAACTGCCGCAATATCCGAGTTGTTCAAATAAGTAATGTCACCTGTGATAACCCCATCCACAACGTACAAAGGGTTTGCATTTCCAATTGTACCAACACCACGAATGTTTACTTTAAATCCTCCTCCAGGCTGTCCTGAAGTAGAAGTGATATTCACACCCGAAATTTGTCCCTGCATCGCTTGCATGGCATTTGTGGTGCTCAGCTTTTGCAAATCATCTCCTTTTACAGAAACAGTTGCACCAGTCACTAATTTTTTCTTTTGAACACCATATCCAACGACAATCAGTTCATCCAGTGTGTTGGCCGATTCTTTTAACCGTACAGTTAAATTCGATTCAGTCACTTTTATTTCCTGGGTAGAAAAACCGATATAGGAGAACTTTAATGTTTCTCCCTTTTTTACCTGGAGTGTAAATGCTCCGTTCAAATCTGTAATAGTTCCCTGGGTTGTACCTTTTACCAGAATACTGACCCCAATAAGCGGTTCACCATTGGTTTCAGACAATACAGTTCCGGAAACTTTTCCGTCGAAATCAAACTGGGCATAAGCCTGTCCAAAAGAACAAAGCATTACCGCGATGACGACGTACTTGCTAAAAAGGTTTTTTGTTACCTTTCGAATGCATTGAATCACGTGATTTTCATTCATAATTCATTTTTAATTTAATGTTAATAATTGGTTGTCTTTATGTAATTGTAATATTATAATGCGATGGAAGTTTTATCTCCTGTATAATGAATAACCTTCATATCCTTCAACGGGAGATCTATCCCTCCCGGATTTTTTGAATCTACCAGCTTAATCTGAAAATTCCGTTCTTTGACCATTCCGGTAAATTTACCTTTCCTCTCACCGATACTGAGCGATTTATCTGTATTGTTGTACGAAAATTGAATCGAACTAAACGATCCTTTTTCGTAATTGTAATTTACATTTTCGTCTTCATACAAGGTAAAGGTTCCGTTTTGTCCGGCATATACGAAAATTGTCAGATCAGTCTGTGGTGTGGTTGTATTCTGTATAAGTTTTCCCACCGGAAGAATACTGCCTGCCGGAACATAGATCGGCATACGGTCGTAAGGTGCCTGAACGGTTTGTGTTTTGCCGCCCTCATTGAATTTGCCATCATACAAACTGTACCAACCGGCATTTTCAGGGAAGTAGACTTCACGTGTCCGTGCTTTGTACTCATAAACCGGACAAATCATCAGGTTGCACCCAAACATATACTGGTCGCTTATGTTGAGTACCTTTGTATCTTTTTCATAGTCCATCATCAACGGTCGCATGATGGTAAAATCATTGAAATGACTCATCCCTGCCAGGGTGTAGATATACGGCATCAACCGATAACGCAGTTGGGTATAATACAACATGGATTTATAGGCAGGATGTGTATCGGGAGCAATGTTCCACAATTCACGGTAAGGAGGCTGTCCGTGTGAACGGAATAACGGAACAAAAGCACCAAACTGGTTCCAGCGTACATTAAGTTCACGCCATTCATTCAGGTCTTCCGAACCTTCCGTTGCTTTTTCGTAGCGTTTTTCAACACAAAAACCACCATTGTCCATGGTCCAGTACGGATTGCCCGAAATGGAGAAGTTTAAACCGGCAGAAATCTGTGCTTTCATATCTTCCCACCGGGTACCGATATCTCCACTCCAGATGGCTGCAGCATATTTTTGAGATCCTGCAAACCCGGATCGGGTAAGTAAAAATACCCGGTCGTTATTATTGGTCGAGCGTTGTCCTTCGTAGATCCCCTTTGCATTCATCAAACCGTATGCATTGAAAAATTCAGTGGAAGAACCTGATGCAGTAGGGTTCATGAGTTTTTTACGGTATGCCATGCTTGAATTCGAATTGATATCCGGTTCGGATGCATCCATCCACCAGGCATCGAAGTGCTTACTGTAGAGATGGTCATTCATTTGTTTCCAGAACATTTCACGCGCCCCTTTACTGTAAGCATCATAAAACGAACCTGTATACCCGTTCCCTATCCAGTCTTTGACACTGTCGGTAATTGCTTTTTTAAACATCCAACCGTTTTTGTCAAATTCCGTAAAATGTTGGGTGCCCGTATAAAATTTTGGCCAGACTGATATCATGATACGTGCACTCGAGTCGTGCACTTCCTTTACCATGGCATCCGGATTCGGGAATCTTTTTAAATCAAATTCATGACTTCCCCATGCATCCTGATTCCAGTACGACCAGTCCTGAACGATATTATCGAGTGGAATCTGACGTTTACGGAATTCACGGAGTGTACCCAACAATTCATCCTGGGTCTTGTAGCGTTCGCGGCTTTGCCAGAAACCCATGGCCCATTTGGGCATTACCTGCGCTTTGCCCGTTACAAAACGATACCCGCTGATTACCTGATCAGGATTATTGCCACGAATAAAATAGTAATCAAGCTGTTTCCCCATTTCCGACCAGAAGGATAATTTGGTTTGTTCTTTGTCCGGAACAGGACTCAGGGCTTTTAAACTGATATATGATACACCGCCATCAGGCATCCATTCAATTCTGATTTTATGTTTTGTATCTGCCTTCATATTGGCAGTAAATTTATAACTGTTCGGATTCCATGCCGTACGCCACCTTTCAGCCACTACCAGGCTGTCATCGAGGTACACTTTTGTATACCCGGCATAATACAATATAAAATGATACAGTCCGCTTTGATTTGGTTGAATCTGGCCTTCCCAGCTAATAGCAGCATTATTAAACGGAAAATCTTTTGGGAAGTCAGCAACTGTTTCCAGGTTCTCGTAATCAATTTTACTCTCCAGCCTCTCAACAAAAACATTTTTTGGATCTTTATTAATCAGATAGGTTGCCGTCAGGCCACCTTCATTTCCTTTTTTATCGAAGAGTTTGAATTGATTCAGGTTAGAATATTCAAGTGGATTACCGAACCGGGTCAGGGAATAATTATCCCAGAGAATTCCGTAATTTTTGTTTGATACAATAAAGGGTACCGATACTTTCGTATTGTATTGATACAATACTTCGTTTTTCCCTTTATAATTAAATTCATCCGATTGATGCTGACCCAGTCCATAAAATGCTTCATCAACGGGTGATTCGAATACCTGACGGAATGTATAACCCGAATGACCATCCGCCTGGATGGGTTTGAAAGTTTTTCCACCACCAAGTTGTTCCTGCAGGATTGTCTTTCCCTTCAGGTCCGTAAACCGGATTTCACCGGTTTTTAATGAAACAATAGCTTTGGTGGTGGTGGTTTGAAGAATGATATCTTCTTTTTCCTGTGATACTTTCCAGTCACCATGAACCACCGGAGAATAGGTGGCAATCAGACTGGGGTTTTCCGAAAGTTTTTTGGAAGGAGAGGCGGTGACATGAATGATATCATTGTTAACAACTTGCAGGCAAACCGTTTGAACATCATTGACCGAACTTTGCTTTAACGTAATCAAAACACCATTTTCCAGTTTTTGATAATTAGCACAATTGCAACCTACCAACGTTGCAAAAATAAAAAACAACACAATAATTTTATACCTGATCATGATCTATATATAGTACTTTAAATTTTTAATATTAAAAATCCCGCATTTAAGGTTGTACAAATATACGTTCTTGATTTTAGAATCCTTGGATTGTATGTTCTTATCGTTGGTTGCATTTGATAACCTACAGGGGTCAAATGTTATTGAATAGGGAGCCGAATGATAACTAAGCCGATTGAATCCCCAATTGACACAATAATTTCATACATTTGTGTGTTCAAATCAAAGACTTTCCTGTTTTATGAAAAAAATCCTATTCTCAATTGCTGTCTGCCTGGCAATCGGTTTACATGCCGAAACGTATAATTTTGCCCGGATGGATAATACATTCGGATTATCCAACAACCAGGTAGAACGGATTTTCAAGGATAGCAGGGGTTTTATGTGGTTTGGAACTAATTTTGGACTTAACCGGTACGATGGATACCATGTCAAAGTGTATAAATCCATCAAAAATGACAATACCAGTTTAATTTACAATGCTGTTTCCAAGATTCAGGAAGATAAAAACGGAAACCTGTGGATTGCCGGAAAACCATACTATGTATTTTATAATGTACTTACTGAAAAATTCAACCGGAATATCTTAGGATATATTTCCCCCCTTGGAATTCATTTTATTCCGACAATTGTTGAAATTGACAATGAAAAAAATTACTATTTTTATAAAGCCAATGATGGCATTTATAAATATGACATTTCAACCAAAAAAGTATACCATTTTAAACAATCCACGAATATAAACACACTAAGCAAGGGTACTATTAACAGTATCCGTCCTGATCACGGGTTTTTCTGGGTACTTTTCAAATCAGGTTTACTCGAAAGGGTGAATGAAAAAACCAATACAGTCGATTTTCGGAACAGTTATGTCCAGGAAAATGCGATTGGTTCTACTCTGGATAAAAGTCTCTATATTGATGCTGATGGATTTCCATGGGTTTATCCCGGGATTGGAGACAAGGGGGCACTCTGTTTTAATATGGGCAAAGGGCAATGGATATTTTTCGGAAATGATAAGTCTGAATTTCACTATTCTTCCGACAAATATATTACCTCTAATTTTGTTCGCGATATTGCTCAGGATAATTCAGGGTGTGTATGGATTGCAACGGATCATGGGGGAGTAAATATATATGATAAAAATACGAATAACATAACCGTACTGAAGAATGATCCGTTAAATCCGAACTCTCTGAGTCAGAACTCTGCCATTAGCCTGTATTACGATAATACCGGCATCATGTGGGTTGGAACTTATAAAAACGGGGCGTCCTATTATCATCCTGGAATATTTAAATTTGATAAGTCACCCTTGTTTTTTTACAATAACCCGGATCTTGAAAACAAAGATTGTGATATTATTCGTGAAGATCATAACGGAAACCTATGGATTGGTACCAATGGAAGCGGACTGCTAAAGTGGAATAAAAATACACGGAGTTTCAGCCTTTACAGGAATCAGAAAGAAAATAAATCAAGTATATCTTCTGACATTGTCATATCAATGCTCGAAGATAAAAAAGGAACCATGTGGTTTGGTACTTACCTGGGTGGATTGAATAATATGATCGGAGATCGGTTTATCCACTATGAACTGGACATAAATAATTCCAATTCATTGTCGAATAAAAGTGTATATGGTCTGGTGGAAGATCATCAACAAAATCTTTGGATTGCTACCCTGGGAGGGGGAGTAGATGAACTGGATATATCCAGGAAAAACTTTACACATCATAATACCAACAATACCAGGGAACTCTCATCGAATTACGTTTTATCCATGTATTCCAAAGACTCTTCCCTGATTTATTTATGTACTTCAGTCGGGATTAAAATGCTTAATACTGCTACAAATAAAATTACATCAATATTCAAAAATAGCTATCAACAAAACAAACTATCAGATTTAATTTCGTATAACACATTGCTGGATAGACGGAATCAACTTTGGATTGCCACCGATAACGGAATCGTTATTTACAATCCGGAATATAACACCATTAATTACATTAATAAAACAAACGGATTATCCAGCGACCAGGTAGTATCGTTGGTCGAAGATAACAGTGGAAACATATGGGCGGGTACCAGGAACGGATTGACATGCATTTATTGTACCACAAATCCCGAAACTAAAAAATATGAATACAATGTGGTATCCTTTGATGAAAATGATGGGTTGTTGAGTTCTATTTTTAATCAAAATGCTGTGTTCAAAAACAAACAGGGGAAGATATTTTTTGGATGTACCAAAGGATACACTGAATTCGATCCACAAAAAATTCTTTTCAATACCATAGTTCCAAAACCCCGGTTTACAGAACTAATCATTGGAAACGAAGAAATTCAACCGAATGGTAAATTTAAAAACAGAATAATTCTCGATGCTTCCATTATTCATAAGAATAAAATTGAGTTGCATTATGATGAAAAAAACTTCACGGTAAACTTCTCGGCGATGAGTTATATCCATCCCGAAAAGAACAGGTACCGCTACAAACTAAAGGGCTTTGACGAAGACTGGATTGAAACAACAAATGGAATTGGTTCCGCTTCGTATTCAAACCTCAATAAAGGCACCTATCAGTTAGTGGTTTATGCCAGTAATAACGACAATGTCTGGAGTGCAAAACCACTTATCCTGGAGATTGTCATACTTCCGCCCTTCTGGTTCAGTTGGTGGGCTTTTATTTTGTATTTTATGTTGGGTGGCATGTTGCTTTGGTATATTGTTAATTTTAATCTGCGTAAACAAAAACGTGAATTTGAAAATCAACAGCATGTCCGTGAAGCGAAACAGCTGCATGAAATGGATGAAATGAAATTCAGGTTTTTCACCAACATCAGTCATGAATTCCGTACCCCTCTTACCCTGATTATCAGTCCGGTTGAAAAACTACTTCAGGAATCAAAAACAGATGAAGAAAAATCCCTGCTTTCCATCATTCAACGCAATGCCTTTGGATTACTCGAACTGGTGAATCAACTGCTCGATTTCCGCAAACTGGATGTTCAGAAAGATTCATTGAACATCTCGGTGGGTGATATCACTGCATTTATCAAGGATATCTGTTATTCGTTTACCGAACTGGCCAATAAGAAATCGATCAATTTCTCCTTTTCAACCTCTGTTTCGGAACTTAGAATAGAATTTGATCCGGAGAAAATGCGTAAAATAGTGTCCAACCTGCTGTCGAATGCCTTTAAGTTTACCCCTTCCGGTGGAAAAATTGATGTCAATATGGGATTAATCCAACAAATTAATGAGGATAAGCAATTGTTGAAAATTTCTGTATCAGACAGTGGAATCGGGATCCCGGCCAAAGACCTGGAACGGATATTCGAACTGTTCTATCGTGTTGAGAACCCTGAAAACGGACATCAAACCGGTACCGGAGTAGGACTTCATATTGTCAGTGAATATGTAAAACTTCATCAGGGAGATATCGGTGTTGAAAGTAAATTGGGCAAAGGTTCCATTTTTACCGTCACCATACCTGTCAATCAACATCTACAGGAAGAAATAATAAGCCAAAACGTGACCCCGGACATATACCCTGAAGTTCAAACGGAGGAAGAAGAAGCTGTCATTGAAGAACAGCGCCGAAAATTGCCTCTTATGCTGATAGTTGACGATAATGAGGATTTCCGCAACTTTATTGCAGCCCTGTTTACTGAAAATTACCGGATCCTGAAAGCAGAAGACGGGGTAATAGCCTATCAGATGATTCTGGATAAAATGCCCGATTTAATCATTTCCGATGTAATGATGCCCAACATGGACGGATTTGAATTATGCCGGAAGGTGAAACAGGATATTCGTGTTTCACACATTCCAATCATCCTGCTCACCGCAAAGGCAGGGGATGAGAATAAATATAAAGGACTTGAATCGGGTGCGGAAGATTATATCGCCAAACCCTTTAACATGGAAATGCTGGCACTTAAAGTGTCCCGGATTGTGGAACGTCAGAAAAAAAACCGCGAACAGTTTAAAAGTAAGGTGGATATCACCACCAATGAAGTAGAGATAACCTCCATGGATGAGAAGTTCGTCAGGAAAGCGGTAGCCCTGGTGGAGGCCAATATCTCCAGCAGTGAATTTCTGGTAGAGGACCTGTGCCGTGAGATGGGAATGAGCCGGGTGTATTTCTATAAAAAGATACTCTCGCTGACGGATAAAACACCCTCCGAATTTATCCGGTTTATCCGCTTGAAACGTGCTGCCGAATTTCTGGAGAAAAGCCAGCTGTTCGTCAATGAAGTAGCCTTCCAGGTGGGCTTCAATGACCCGAAATACTTTCGTAAGTATTTTAAAGTGGAATTTGGTGTCAGCCCCAATGAATATAAAAAGAAGTTCCTGGAATCGTAAGGTTCATTTTTCTTTCGGCCCGCCCGCTATCAACGAGCGAGCCGGTATTGTTTTACTTCCGCTCCCGGTACAGATCCGGGGATGCGTTTAACATGGGAAACTGCCTTTGGTGCCAGTAAGGGTAAGCAGGAAGTATTTCACTCGCTTTATCCAGTCTTTTTACCTGTTCAATTGAAAGATCCCATCCTGTCGCGCCCAGGTTTTGTATTAACTGTTCTTCATTGCGTGCCCCGATTATAATCGTTGAAACCGTCGGACGTTGTAACAGCCAGTTCAATGAAATCTGTGCTACTGTTTTCCCTGTTTCAAGGGCTAGTTCATCCAACACCTCCACGATCGTGTACAACCTTTCGTCATCGGACGGAATCCCCTGCAGCGGACTTCCTCCCTGCGCTATCCGGGCATCGGGTGGGAATGGCAGGCTTCTGCGGTATTTCCCGCTTAGTTTTCCACTGGCCAGCGGGCTCCAGACAATGGTGCCTACTCCCTGATCAATCCCGGCAGGCATTAGTTCCCACTCGAAATCACGGTTCAGCAACGAGTAGTATGCCTGGTGTGCACTATATTTCGACCATCCGTACCGTTCGGAAACCGATAAGGACTTCATCAAATGCCAGCCTGAAAAATTGGAACAGGCAATATAACGTACCTTGCCGCTTTGTACTAAATTATCCAGGGCCTTTAAGGTTTCCTCGACAGGGGTATTGGCGTCAAACCCGTGCATGTGGTAGATGTCGATATGATCCGTACCTAACCTTCTCAGGCTGTCTTCGCATGATTTTATCAGGTGAAGTCGCGAAGATCCATAATCATTCATGGCATCCGACATGGGGAAGGTTGCCTTTGTCGATATCAGCAGCTTGTCCCGTAACCCAATGATGGCTTTTCCTAAAATTTCTTCCGCTGCCCCTTTGGAATATCCGTTAGCGGTATCAAAAAGAGTAACCCCTGCATCCAGGCAGACGTTCACCATTCGTGTTGCTTCGTCCACCTGGGTACTCCCCCAGGCTTTAAAAAAATCATTGCCACCCCCAAAGGTAGCGGTACCGAAACTCAGTACGGGCACTCTAAGCCCTGAATTTCCTAATTGTCTGTATTCCATTTTTTTCTGTTTTTAATTTGTTAGTAAAATTGCCGCAAAGGAAGGAAAGACGTGTTCTATTCATTCCCCTTTCATAAAACTAATGAATGCACCGGAATGTTCTTTCACCTGTTATTATAGGTATTTATTCCTAAATGATTAAAAAAACATAATTATTTATAATATTATTTTGAGATTCAAAAATATTGCTCTACGTTTGTAGAGTAAATTATATTATTTTAAAAATATGAATCTATCAAAAACAGAAGAACTACTGATGGAAATCATCTGGAAATACGAAAAAGTATTCATGAAAGATATCATCGATAATTGTCCTGATCCCAAGCCCGCTACAACAACTGTGGCGACTCTGCTGAAACGAATGCAGGGCAAAGGTGTTGTGGCTTATCGTCTGATAGGAAACCTACGGGAATATTATCCACTGGTCAGAAAAGAAGACTATTTTTCGAAACATTTAGGTGAAATGGTAAAGGAATTTTTCAATAACTCTGCCTTGCAGTTTGCCTCCTTTTTTACCACTACGAGCAATTTGTCGGAAGATGAATTGAAAGAATTACAAAAAATTGTTGAACAAGAAATCAATCGGAAAAAGAAATGATAGTTTATTTTGTTAAAGCAACACTTTGTGCACTTTTTTTCCTCTTCGTATATGTGCTTTTGCTGGAGAAGGAAAACATGCATCGATTCAAACGTGCATTTCTTCTGTGTAGTTTGGCTTTATCAATGACTATACCTTTCGTGAGAGTACAAATTGCACTTCCTTACGCGCCGAAAGATCTAAGCAGCATTCAGATAGAAAGCAAATCTGATCTTTCAGGTTATGCGCCTATCAAAGTTGAGAACTTTATAAATCCGGTAAAAGTTGACAACCGGGCTGATTCAACTGTGGATTACATGCTCTGGTTTAAAATAATGTACGTCTCAATTACATTGATTCTCCTTTTGCGATTGGGACGAAACCTGGCTAGCTTTTATTTCTCTGTAAAAAAAGGACAACTCGTTATACAATCGGATAAGACAATTGTTCTTTGCAAGAATAAAGTTCCACCCTACAGTTTTGGTAAATACATCTATCTGAACAAAGACGACTATGATAACGGACGAATTGTTGACGAAATCATTTTTCACGAACAAGCTCATGTATGTCAAAAACATTCATTGGACATCATTTTCATCGAACTGCTGATTGTTGCCTGTTGGTTCAACCCGGTTTTATATTTATACCGGTTGAAAATAAAACAAAATCATGAGTTTTTGGCAGACGAAAACGTTCTCAAAACCAACAAAGACATACCCGGGTATCAAAACATACTGATCAGTATAATTAGCAACAAAGGAAGTGCAGGCCTCGCTTCCGCAATTAATTATTCAATCATTAAAAAACGATTTATTATGATGACCAAAAAAACATCAAAGAAGAAAGCATGGTGGAGCAAAGCCCTGCTTGTACCGGCCTTTGTGGTCGCAGTGTTCTTGTTTTCGACGCAGTCAATTGCAAACAACCCGTCGAATGCCTTGGGTAATACACCCGCAAGCAGCAAGCTCTCTAAGGATAGCTTAATCGTTCCTGGTAAAGGTGTTTCTGACAAAATCCTGAAAGAATACCAACGTATTGTGAAAAATAAGTATCTGTTGGAAACTAAACCCAACGGAGATATAAGTTGGAAAACCATGAAACTGGACAAAGCCGATTTAGACAGATTGTACCCGATCTTTGTTCAAATGGACTCTTCCCAACGATATACTCAGTTGATAGGGTTCGCCGGTCCATTCACAGTCATGAAGTTCCGTTCTCCAAACAAAGATGAATGGAGTTCTTCCAAACGAGCCAATATATTGTGGTTCAACGGAAAGCGGGAAAACCTGTCTGTATTAAACAAATATACCAGAAAAAATATTTATTCCTTTTCAAATTGCTTTATAGATAGTGAAAAAAAGGTCTATCAAGCCGTATTGTGGACAAAGGATGGATACAAAACGTACATGGAGCAACACAAGAAAGGTGTGGCTTTGTCCGAACTGCTGTCGATAAGACCCCAAACCTGGATAATTACATCCCGGAAAAAGGAAACAACGGAAGCGAAACATATGTCACCCCAATAAAACGAGCGAAATATATCAGTACAGAAAGAATCCCGGCTATTGAATCAGCCGGGATTTTTTTGCTACTTATGCTAGTCCATGTAAATTTAATGCTATCCACTGACTGTAAATTCATAGTCAAATAGAAAATCAAATGATTCGCTATTTTGAAGTAACAAATCTTTGTATTGAATAATGGTAATGCAGAGAATAAACCCTGAAACACTTTTGAAACAATAAACAGGTTAGTCGCTTTGCAAAACATTATCGTGTATCCGGTTGTTTACAGGCAAATTAGTAACAACCTCAGGTTCTTCAATTGTATTGGAGGATGAATGGTCAAAAATAAAATACGGGATATTACTTTCTGTTTTCTGAAATTTGCCTTACTTTAGATGTCTGAATGTTAAAGTCCATAAAATAGTTTGAAAATGAAAAAAACTTTTATCCCCGTTATTTTAATAACCTTATTCTGTTGTATACTTCAGGCACAAACCACAACAACCCGGGTAAACAATCCTGAACGCCCGAAACTGGTCGTTGGAATTGTAGTCGACCAAATGCGGTGGGATTTTCTTTACCGGTTTTATGACAAATATGAAAAAGGAGGCTTTAAAAGATTACTAAACGAAGGCTTCTCGTGTGAAAACACCATGATTAATTATATCCCTTCGGTGACTGCAATCGGGCATACCACCATCTTTACAGGTTCTGTACCGGCAATTCATGGCATTGCAGGCAACGAATGGTACGATCCTAAAACCGGGAAGTCAATCTATTGCACCGACGATTCCACAGTACAGGCTGTTGGTACTGACAATAAAGGAAATAAAATGTCACCCCGACGGTTACTGGCTACAACCATCACCGATGAATTGCGACTGGCCACCAACTTCCAATCAAAAGTAGTCGGAATATCCCTCAAGGACAGGGCCGCCATCTTACCGGCAGGACACAATCCGACAGCTGCCTTCTGGATGGATGATGCATCCGGCAAATTTGTAACCAGCTCGTATTACCTGCCTGCCCTTCCGGAATGGGTGAATGATTTTAATCGTTCGAATGCCATTGACAAACTACTGGCTAACGGTTGGAATACCTTGCTTCCCATTGATCAGTATACCCAAAGCACACCGGATAATGTCGAATGGGAAGGCACCCTCAAAGGAGCCAAATCTCCTGTTTTCCCCTACGACACCAAGAAAGCATATTCCCTGGACCATGCATCCCTAAGGCAAATGCCTTTCGGAAATTCCCTGACCCTGCAATTTGCAAAAGCTGCAGTAGATGGTTATAAACTGGGACAGGAGAAAACAACCGATTTTCTGTCCATCAACTGTGCCTCTACCGACTATTCGGGTCACCTGGTAGGTCCGAATGCTATTGAAATCGAAGATGTATATCTAAGGTTGGACAAAGACCTGGCAAGCTTCTTCACCTACCTGGATACCAAAATCGGGAAAGGAAACTACCTGCTGTTCCTGACTGCCGACCACGGTGCTGCACATGCCGAAGGGTTTATGGAAGCCCATAAAATGCCGACAGGTTTACTTGCTAAAGACCTTGAATCGAATCTTGAAAACATCCTGGATAAACAATTCGAAAGCAGTCACCTGGTTTTTGGCATCGAGAATTTTCAGGTAACTTTTAATAAGAACCGCATTGACAGCCTGAAACTGGATTTTCAGAAGATTAAAAACACTACCGTTGATTTTCTGCAACACCAGGAGGGTATTCAATTTGCAGTTGACCAGGATAAAATTGCCGAAGCATCCATTCCATCAAACCTGAAAGAAATGATGATTAACGGGTATAACAGGCAACGCAGTGGTAGTGTGTTGATGATCACCATGCCGGGCTGGTTGCCTTATTATTCAAAAAAAGGAACTACCCACAGTGTCTGGAATCCGTACGACACTCATATTCCCCTGATATTTATGGGATGGAAAATAGAACATGGCTCTACCAACCGCACAACATTCATGACCGACATATCCGCTACCTTAGCTGCCCTGCTCCACATCCAAATGCCAAACGGGTGTATTGGTACTCCGGTGACTGAAGTACTGACTAAATAAATATAGATTTGACAACTTTTCTTGTACCATGCGAGTACCTTATGCATACGAAAAGTTGTCAAATCTCTTGCATCTTACAAAAAAAACTGTCAAATCTTTTGTAATTAAAATATAATATTTTATTTTTGTAAAACATTGAAAAAGGATTTTTACACTGTCTTTTTTTTTGAAACCCACCTGTTTGAAGTATCAAATTTCCGTTTTAATTTTTCAGGTATTCAATTCATAACCTCCGGTTACCTTTCACTTGCGGTTTTGATCCCATTTTAAGATATTACATACATAATACATATATAAAGCATACTTAAAATATACATAAACATATTTATATAGGTATGTATTATGTGTGTTTTATGTGTGTATTACGGGTGTTTTTCTTGAGTTTTTCCGGAAAACAGGATCAAAATGGGTAGTGAAAGGCTAGTGAACAGGAAGAAATGGGTAGTTTTTAGTGGGTAGTCGGTAGTGGGTAGTTATTAGTACCGAAAAATAGGATGTCGTAAACTCCATGGATAATTAGCCGGGAAGCAATTTATTTTAGCAGCTTTTTGAAGGAATTTTCGAATTAGAAATTGAAACAATGAATCAGGATAAAAATTCAAACAGCACCATAAAACGTGAATTTTAGTGTGTTGTTTGTTTTTTTAGGAACAAAAATAATAAGTTGCCATAAAATATAAAAACAGAGTCGACAATTTTTAATCTGTATTACAGATTATTAATTAATATAAATAATTGTCAACTGTTTTGTTTTCAGTTGGTTGATTTACCTGCACGACGATTTGATTTTCCAGCATCATACCTGGGAGTGGAAATGTTCGGTTGGGAAATGTTGTCAACACCATCCCCGATATAGAAACCCAGGTAAGGTGGCTGATTATAGGCCACATTTTGCCAGGCAACACCCAGCCTGTAAGTCGAATCGTGCATCAGGGTGAAGAGCCTGTGGGTGGTTGGGATAATGGTTGTATAGATCAGCAACTTGCTGGAATCTGTTTTGCAGCGTAAAATCACTTCTTCCCGCCAGTCACCCAGCAGGTCGGCACTCAGGCAGGGAGTTGCTTTTGTACCGTTTATGGACGAGGCATCACTGAAATTCATGATTCGCACGATTCCATCACCGGTCCATTTATCGATGCTGGTACCATTTAATAATTCGTCCTGCAGATCACCATCCCAATAGATCCTGAAATTAACGGATGGTTTATTATCCGAAATTTTCACGCCTTTACATGTATAGGTTCCTTTGCCGGAAGAGCTCCACATTTCAAACCCCCGGTATTTAGGATCGATATCGGCAGCTAATCCACGTCCGTTATCCCCGCCGGTAGATTTTCCCCATAGGATCTCACCTGTTTTGGCATCATGCAATTCATACCCGTAGGCTACATCTTTATTTTCATGGACTTCCCATACTTCCAGTCCCGGACGATCAGGATCCAGATCGGACAGATGCATGGCATCTCCATGGCCCAGTCCGGTGCGGTATAGCAATTTACCGGTATCATCAATGGCACACGATCCGTAAATGATTTCATCTTTCCCATCGCCATCCACATCACCTACACTTAAATTGTGATTTCCCTGACCATAAGCACCAACACCCGGAACAGCACCCGAATCATAGATCCAGCGTTCAACCAGTTTCTTGTTTTTTACATCGTATGCTGCCAGGACAGCCCGGGTGTAATATCCGCGGCACATGACTGCACTGGGATGAACACCATCCAAATAGGCAACACACGCTAAAAACCGGTCTTCCCGGTTGCCGTAATCATCACCCCATTCATCTTTTAATTTCTCTGTTGTTGGTTGTTTGGTTTTACGATCCCTTGGTGGATTGTAAGCTATCGTATTCAGTTCTTCCCCTGTTACACCACTGAACAGTGTCAGGTATTCAGAGCCTGAAATAATGATTCCTCTTCTTCCTTTGCCGGTTGAATTGTCACTTTTGGTACGGTAATCGGCATTCGGGTTGTCATTTTTCATAATAACCATTTTTCCTTTTCCGTCCATGGTTCCGGGAGCGGTTTTACAGATTACTTCTGCCACGCCATCACCGTCAAAATCATACACCATAAACTGGGTGTAATGGGCACCCGCCCGGATATTCTTACCCAGGTCAATTCTCCAGAGTTCGGTTCCATTAAGTTTGTAGGCATCTAAAAAGACATCCCCGGTATATCCTCCACGGGAATTATCTTTTGCATTGGTGGGATCCCATTTAAGTACGATTTCATATTCGCCATCTCCATCCAAATCACCTACGCTGCAATCATTGGCCGTGTAAGAATAGATTAATCCGTCGGGAGTTACTCCGCTTTTTGGTCGGTTCAACTGAATGGTTTTATATTGTTGCTCCCACGGAGTGACGGAAACAGCGGTTTCACCGGTATCTTCTTTCCCGTTTAATACAGGTCTTACGGTATACCGGTCGGCCAGGGTGCCAATGCTGTCTACGAAATTGGTTGATTCAGCAACCGGGGTATTGTTGATAAGAATATCCTTATTGCGGTAGATATTAAACGAAATGTTTTTAGTGTCTGTTCCCAACATCCGCCAGCTTAGAAACACTCCATGACTGACTTTTACGGCTACCAGACCACGATTCAAATATTCCATCTGACGTTTTTCTGCTTTCAGAAATGAGAAGCAAAGGGAATAGATGGCCAGTACGATTAGAATAAAGGTGACTTTTTTCATTTTACAATAGATTTTTTGAATGTATTATTTTCAATCAGGTTATTTGAAAAATCAAAGATAGCACTCTGAAATTATATCAGAATAAAAATTCTGATATAATTTACCTTAAATTTGATTTTCAACATTAGATTGTTAATGATAATCACATGACATAGAATAATCACATGATAATATTTTATGATTATCCGCATAACGTCCTAAAACGCATTCATGAAGCCCTCACTATAACTTATCTTCGGTTGAGGTTTTAGTATGGTTTTACTCCTATTTTACATAGGTCCATATATACTCCATTATATGTCCATATATCGTCCATTATAAGTCCATATTTATATAGATATGGACTTATAATGGACGATATACGGAGCTGAATTGGACAATTTACCGGCTAAAATAAATGGAGAGTAAAATGGATATAAAAGGATAATAAAAGAGGAGTAAAAAATTAACGTAGTGTGGATTGGGACGATTGTTACTATAGGATTTAAAAACAATTGGTTTGTAAGAAAGATGAAGATGCTACTCTAAAATTCCAAACGGTATTTTAATAAATTACGATTTAAGTATTTAATTATGATTAGGACCCTTTGCGGATAATCATATATTTTTTTTACCTGAGGAACAATTCCACTGAATAATACATATCAACCCCCAATAAGAAACATCCGACTAGCATTATTATTTTTAAAATAACTATTTTTGCAGTGTTAATAAACGCAGATTAATTTATGAAAATCACCACATTCCGTATCCTGGTACTATCTATCCTGGTGCATGCTTCAGTTACAGCTCAGACGGTTTTCCCGTTTCAAAATACATCATTAACCGATAATCAACGGCTCGATAACCTGCTTTCGTTGATGACCATCGACGAAAAGGTAAATGCCCTGTCGACAAACCTGGGTGTGCCGCGCCTGGGAATACGGAGTACCGGTCATTCGGAAGGTTTACACGGCATGGCGCTGGGAGGTCCGGGCAACTGGGGTGGTTTTAATGACAATGGAGCTAAAAAAACATATCCTACCACCATCTTTCCACAATCCTACGGTCTGGGTGAAACCTGGGACCCTGAACTCATTCAAAAAGTAGCCGATACAGAAGCTACCGAAGTGAGGTTTTACACACAAAACCCGAACCTGAACAAAGGGGGCATGGTGATGCGTGCCCCGAATGCCGACCTGGCCCGTGACCCGCGATGGGGCCGTACCGAGGAGAGTTATGGTGAAGATGCCTTTCTGGGGTCACGTCTGACAGTTGCTTTCGTAAAAGGCTTGCAGGGAAATGATCCGAAATACTGGAAGTCAGCTTCTCTGATGAAACATTTTATGGCCAACAGCAACGAAGACGGTCGTGATTCCACCTCATCCAATTTTGATGAACGGTTGTTCCGGGAGTATTATTCTTTTCCGTTTTATAAAGGGATTACCGAAGGTGGATCCAAGGCTTTTATGGCATCCTACAATTCGTGGAACGGAGTACCTATGACTATACATCCCATCCTGAAAAGTATCACCCGCGATGAATGGGGAAATAACGGCATCATCTGCACCGATGGAGGAGCGCTTAAACTATTGGTCAATTCACACAAAGCATTTCCTACATTAACCCTGGGAGCAGCAGCCGTTGTCAAGGCAACGGTAGGACAGTTCCTGGATACTTTCAGGCCTTATGTGTATGAAGCATTAAAAACAGGGTTGCTCACAGAAAAAGACATCGACACTGCCATCAGGGGAAACTTCTATGTAGCCTTGCGTCTGGGCATACTGGATAACGACCAAACAAAAGTTCCGTATACAAACATTGGAGTGACTGATACCCTGTCGCCTTGGTTAAAACCGGAAACACAGGCATTTGTCAGGACAGTAACCGCAAAATCGGTGGTACTGCTTAAAAACTCCCTAAAATTATTGCCCTTAAACCCCTCAAAAATAAAATCTATCGCGGTTATCGGACCACGAGCCAATGAAGTACTGCTCGACTGGTATAGCGGAACACCACCTTACGCAGTCAGCATCCTGGAAGGAATTAAAAATGCAGTGGGAAAAGATGTGGAAGTTTTCTTTGCGGCATCCGATGCCTTGGACCTGGCAACCATAGCTGCCCGTAAAGCAGATGTGGCCATTGTCTGTGTGGGGAATCACCCGTATGGGACTGATGCCAAATGGATGGTTTCGCCGGTACCCAGTGACGGACGCGAAGGAGTCGACCGGAAAGCCATTACCCTGGAACAGGAAGACCTGGTAAAAGTGGTCATGCAGGCCAATCCGAAAACGATTATGGTGCTGGTCAGTAATTTTCCGTTTGCTATCAACTGGTCGCAGGAAAATGTGCCGGCCATATTGCAGGTAACCAACAACAGCCAGGAATTGGGTAACGGACTGGCTGATGTGATATTCGGCAGGGTGAACCCGGCAGGACGAACCACCCAGACCTGGGTGAAAAACATTACCGACCTCCCTCCTATGATGGATTATGATATCCGCCATGGACGAACTTACCAGTATTTCAAAGGAAAACCCTTGTATCCGTTTGGATTTGGATTAAGTTATACAACATTTTCCTATTCCGGACTTAAAACTTCCAGCCCATCACTCTCCGATTCAATGCATGTTTCTGTAAATGTAAAGAATACCGGCAATGTGGATGGAGAGGAAGTGGTACAACTGTATGTATCATACCCGGGCTCAAAGGTGGAACGCCCCATCAAACAATTAAAAGGATTTAAACGGGTATTTATCCCGGCAGGAAAAACAATTACAGTTGATATTCCCCTAAAAGCGGCAGATCTGGCTTACTGGAATGTCGAAAAACATGCATTCATCGTTGAAAAAGGGAATGTAAAAGTTAATATGGGGAGTTCATCGGCTGATATCAGATGTGCCCTCACTTTACGCGTTCAGTAGAAACCCCGGATCGAATGAAAAGTAAGATTGAAGAATTAGAAAAACGTGGATTTATTGCTAATGGAATTGAGCTTAAATATTCTGTTACTTCATTTGAACAACGAAAAGAATTATTAAAAAGTAATTTACCATGTGAAAGAACTCTTGGAGCAAGATTATTAGGGACCTATCCGGATTTGAAAGTTATCGATTGTTTAATTGAGGCTTTCATACAGGAAAAAAAGCTTTATACAAAAATTGAACTCAGTAATTCACTTGTTACTTTTGGAAAAGACGCAGTGATTCAGTTGATTCAGTTACTTGGAAAAATTGGGAATAACCGGCATACAACAATTTCTGAAACAGATTTTAGGAAGAAAAGTTATCCTTTGCCAAGGGATATTGCCGGGAGGACATTAATTCGAATAGGATCAATCGCATTACCTGATTTAGTAATGGGTCTAAAAAGTGAGGATGTTAGCATGTTAAGCGAATTAATTGATGCTATCGGGTTTATTTGTTTTTATGATCCACAACCCAACTTGCTTGGTGAACTTAAATATTGTTTTTTTCGAAATGAACAGAATGAATTGATAAAATGGAAAATATACAGGGCAATGAGTGCATTCCCTGAAAGCCTGTTATTTCTGAAAGGGGAACAAGTAAAAGAAGATAATTCCCTTTTAAAACGTGAAATTGAACGCAGTCTATCTTTGCTGGAAGCTGGCGCTTAGAGAACCCCTGGCCCCTAAAGGGGGATAAGAAAAAAAAAAAGATTGATGATTTATTCAATCTCAGGAAAAAGAAATTAAAATAATAACAAATAAAATAATAACCGAACTATTCTAATTCCCCTTTAGGGGTTAGGGGTTCTTATATTTATAGTATGAAAAAACACTTTATTCCCGCATTGTTGCTGATTGGTTGCATGAGTATGCAACCTGTTTCTGGTCAGCAGAAAAGGCTCCTGGGTGATCCCGTGGATATGAGCCTTGACTTTAAGGATTTTCACAACACCTTTTTCTTTGCCGATAAACTGGCTTCGTTTGATCCGGTAACGGCAAAAGGGAAAATCAGTTGGAAACGCAGTTCGTTGTATACCCGTCAGGCATTTGATGTGAATACCATCCTGCCTCAGGATTTACTAATGCTCGATTTCCCCGGTCCTGCATATCAGCAGAATCCGGAACTGAGCTTCACAGTCGATTTTATTACACCCAGGACATTACGTATCCGGATGCTGACTACTCCTGTTGAACCCAAACCGTTTGATTCGCCCATGCTGGTAAAAGAACCGGGCAGGGATACTTCGTGGAAATACCTGAAAACCGCAACCGGTTACAGCTATACCAGTGCATTCGGCAAATTACTGATTGAAGAAAACCCCTTCCGTATTGTGCTGATGGATGGCAAAGGCAACCGGCTTACGGATACCTGGCGGTGGGCAGATAATGATTCGTCGCAGGTAAAAATACTTCCGTTCAACTTTATCAAAAAAGGAGTGGATAACAGCCGGGAGATCAATCCGGTGTTTTCATTATCCCCGAACGAAAAGATATTCGGTTGTGGGGAATCGTTTACCAAACTGGATAAACGCGGTCAAAAAGTCAATCTGTTTGTGACCGACCCACAAGGTCCGGAAACTGATCAGATGTACAAACCGATTCCATTCTTTATGAGTAACCGCGGGTACGGGATGTTTATGCACACTTCGGCACCTGTTACCTGTGATTTTGGAAATACCTATGTGGGAGCCAACAAGCTCTTTATGGGTGACGAAGCATTGGATTTATTCGTATTTGTGGGTGACCCGAAAGATATCCTGAATGAATACACCGAAATTACAGGAAAGGCTCCCATGCCTCCACTATGGTCGTTTGGTACCTGGATGAGCCGGATCACGTATTTCGAACAAAAAGAAGGGTACGAAGTGGCTGCCAAATTACGTGAGAATAAAATACCTGCCGATGTGATTCACTTTGATACAGGTTGGTTTGAGACCGACTGGCAATGTGATTACAAATTCTCGCCATCCCGCTTCAGCGATCCTCAAAAGATGATCAATGATTTGAAGAAAGACGGTTTTCATATTTCACTCTGGCAACTGACGTATTTCACCCCAAAGAATAAATTCTTTCCTGAGATTATTGATAAAGGCCTGAACATTAAAAACAGCAAAGGCGAAATGCCTTACGAAGATGCAGTGCTTGACTTCTCTAATCCAACAACTGTAAAATGGTACCAGGATAAACTGGCAGGACTGCTGAAAATGGGAGTTGGAGCTATCAAAGTCGACTTTGGCGAAGCTGCTCCACTGGAAGGTATCTATACTTCAGGCCGTGGCGGATGGTACGAACATAACCTGTATCCTCTACGCTATAACAAGGCGGTGGCAGAAGTTACCAAACAAACCACCGGCGATAATATCATCTGGGCGCGTAGTGCCTGGGCAGGTAGCCAGCGGTATCCACTGCATTGGGGTGGTGATGCAGCCAACAAGGATGTTGCCATGGAATCAGAATTACGTGGCGGATTGTCATTTGGATTGAGTGGATTTTCTTTCTGGAGCCATGATATCGGCGGATTTGTGAAACCTTCACCCGAAAGCCTGTACCGTCGTTGGTTACCGTTTGGCTTTTTGACATCTCACAGCCGTGCACACGGAGCGCCTCCCAAGGAACCATGGTTGTACAATCCCGATTTTGTGAAAGCTTTCCGCGAATCGGCTGAATTGAAATATAAATTAATGCCATATGTGTATGCCCAGGCAAAAGAATGTACCGAAAAAGGATTGCCGATGGTACGTGCCTTATTCGTTGAATTTCCTGAAGATCCGGGAGCCTGGACAGTGGATGATGCCTACCTTTTCGGTTCGGATATCTACGTAGCACCTTTGATGGAAAACACCAAAAGCCGCCAGGTATACCTGCCCGGTGGAAAATGGATCGATTACCAGACAGGCAAAACCTACAACCAGGGTTGGAACCTGATAGAGACAGCTGAAATCCCTTGTGTTATTCTGGTTCGCAATGGAGCAGTTATCCCACACGCCACACTGGCTCAATCAACAGATAAGATCGACTGGTCGAATATTGAATTGAAAGTATACGGCGAAAAAGCTACTGCAAAAGGCCTGGTTTGTTTACCGTCGGATAATAAACTGGTGGAAGTGGTAGTGACAAAAAAAGGTAATGTTTATCAGATCGATAAAGGCTCTATTGCCGGAGTAAAGTATCAGTTGAAATAATTAAAAGTATTGATTAAAAAAAAAGAGCTATAGAATTTTCTTTAATTCTACTTTGCCAAATAAGATACAATAAAAGTTCACAATTGAAAAAATACATGATGAAAAAATATTCAACTTTATTCCTGCAAATAAGCATGAGAGGTTTCTTCTTTGTAGTTCTTTTTTGTGGACTTTTAATGTCTGTATCGATGAAAGCACAGTTACCAACTGCCGGACAGATTGCCTCTAAGTTGAAAATCGGGTGGAATCTTGGAAACATACTTGAAGCTACCTGGGTTCCCCGTAATTCCTTTAGCACAACTACTCAGGCAACCATTGATTCTGTAAAGGCTGCAGGATTTAATACTGTCAGGCTCCCGGTTGCGTGGTATTACCATTCCAATGTCAATACCAGTGTCATTGATACAGCATGGCTTAGGAACGTAAAAAAAGTGGTGGACTTTTGTATGAAAGACAGCATGTATGTCATCATTAATGCCCATTGGGATACAGGTTGGTTAGAAAATCATGTTACTGTTGTAGATTCAGCATCAGTTAATCCACGTCAACGTGCGTACTGGACACAAATTGCCAATTATTTCAGAGAATATGATGAGCATCTGCTTTTTGCCGGAACAAATGAACCCAATGTTTCAGATGCTACCGGTATGTCTGTCCTTTTATCGTATCATCAATCCTTTATTAATTCCGTTCGGGCAACAGGGGGAAATAACAGTTCGCGTACCCTTGTTATACAGGGACCGTCAACGGATATCCAAACCACCAGTAAATTAATGAATGCAATGCCTGTGGATGTTATTTCAAACCGATTGATAGTTGAAGTACATTATTATACTCCATGGAATTTTTGTGGAATGAATGCTGATGAAAGCTGGGGCAAAATGTATTATTTCTGGGGTAAAGGGAATCATTCCACAACCGATGTTACCCGTAATGCTACCTGGGGTGAGGAAAGTGATTTGGATAACTATTTAACTCTAATGAAGACAAAGTTTATAGATAAAGGGATTCCTGTAATAATTGGAGAGTATGGTGCTTTTAGAAGAAAAATCAGTCTTCCTTCTGATCAGGCGCTTCATAATGCATCCATTGAATATTATTACAGGTATTTTGTGAAGTCTGCAACCAATAAGGGAATTATTACCTATTGCTGGGACACGGGGGGGATATTCAACTTCACTACGGGAAAGATAATTGATAAAATCGTTCTGAACGCTATTATGCAGGGAACCAAAGATGCAACCACAGGTGATGTTCCTTTAAAAGAAAATGCAATAGCAGTATATCCCAATCCATTTACATCAACTTTCAAGATTCATGTAGATAACCTAACTGATTTACAAGGTATTTCAGTTTTCGACATTCTGGGGAGGCAGGTTGAAACTGTACAGCAATCGGCACTTAAAAACTCAATGGATATAGGTGCTTCCCTCAAACCCAATATGTATATTGTACAGGTTTATGGGGCAAACCGGACAAAATCTTTTAAAGTACTTAAAAAATGAATAACTAAAACATTCATCAGATTCAAAACTTATATATGAAAACAATACACTTATTTGCCATTCTTGGAAGCTTATTTATCAGCAGTACAATGGCACAAAGTATTTCCAGCAATCATGCTGTTTCATCAGAACGGGTTATCAGTGCTGATTTCAATCAAGAAAAAGGCAACCTGAATACCATGTTTAAGGAATGTATCGGAGCAGGCCGGGCTAATGAAGGGTTGCGGGCTGACTGGCAACAACAGTTGGCGTATGTAAAGAAGCAATGCGATTTTAAGTACATCCGCATGCATGGCCTGTTAACCGACGATATGGGTGTTTACCGCGAAGATAAAAACGGAGTACCGAAATATAATTTTCAGTATGTGGATGTGTTGTTTGATTTTCTGCAAAGCATCGGCATAAAACCTTTTGTAGAATTGGGATTTATGCCCTCCGCACTGGCCAGTGGCAGCCAGACTATATTCTGGTGGCGTGGAAATGTAACGCCTCCAAAAGATTATCCTAAATGGGAAGAATTAATTCGTCAGTTGACCCTCCATTTCACCGAACGGTACGGGGTGGAGGAAGTAAAGACCTGGTATTTTGAGGTGTGGAATGAGCCAAATTTATCACCGGGCTTCTGGTCAGGCACACAGGCAGAATACTTCAAATTGTACCAATATTCGGCTAATGCCATCAAAAGCGTAAACAAAGCTTATCGTGTTGGAGGTCCTGCCACTGCCGGCGCAGCCTGGGTACCTGAAATGATTGATTTTTGCAGTAAAAACAAGGTGCCCCTGGATTTCATAAGCACCCATACATACGGAGTGAAACAGGGATATTTAGACGAATACGGAAATACAGGCACTGTTCTCAGCAAAGATCCAATGGGTGTCAGTGGTGATATCCTCAATTCACGGAAACAAATTGCAGGTTCAGCGATGCCCAACCTGCCGCTTCATTATACCGAATGGAGTTCTTCGTATACGCCATCCGATCCGATCCATGACAGCTATCACCAGGCAGCCTACATTTTGCAAAAGATCAAACAGGTTGGTACGGCAGCCAATTCCATGTCGTATTGGGTATTTACCGATATTTTCGAAGAAGCAGGGCCACGATTTACACCTTTTCACGGTGGATTCGGGTTGCTGAACACACAAGGTATTCAAAAACCGGCTTTCTATTCGTACAAATTTATGAATAATCTTGGAAATAAAGAACTGGTAAATGCTGATTCCACTTCCTGGGTTTGTAAAGATGAAAAGGGGAATGTCCAGGTTCTGTTATGGGATTTTACAAATACCCATCCGGGTGATTCGGTAAACAATCAGGTATACTATACACGTGATTTGCCATCAAAACAAAAAGGGAAAGTAAAAATAACCATTTCCGGAATCCGTAAAGGTGCCTATACCCTCGAAATATATAAAGTAGGTTATCAGGTAAACGATGCCTACTCAACTTACCTGGCGATGAATAAACCCCACCAAATTACAAGACAACAGGTTGCACAAATAAAGAAACAAAATGACGGTTCACCGGTTGCCAGTGAAATTATACAGGTCAAAGGTGATGGAACATTTACGAAAGAGCTCGATCTGCGTGAGAATGATGTGTATTTTTTAAATCTTATAAAGCAGTAAATCAATCTAACGAGTTGACTTTATTTCGATAATAAACATCTCTCATTATTGCCTTTTTCCATTCATAAATATAATTATCAAACAAAACCCGAATTAGCTATTACCTATGAAAAAGAAATTTGTTTTTATATTTTTATTTATACTTACAATTCTTGCTTCTTATGGGGAGAACCCACAACGGTTTTTCCCCAAAAATAAATTAATGCCCATGGGTATTTATTATTACCCGGAACATTGGAATCCAACAGAATGGGACCGTGATATAAAACGAATCTCGGAGCTGGGTTTTGAATTTATCCATATAGCGGAATTCGCCTGGATTGATCTGGAACCGGAAGAAGGAAAATACAATTTCGCCTGGCTGGATGAAGTAGTAACACTGGCTGCAAAACACCATCTAAAGGTGATTTTGGGAACGCCTACTGCCATTATGCCTGTGTGGATGGGAATAAAATACCCGGAAGTTTATCTGATGGATGCAACTTATCAACGTGCCGAACATGGCACCCGTGCTCAGGAATCCATATCAAATTCAGATTACCGCCGTTTGTCGGTTCAGATTATCACTGAACTGGGAAAAAGATATGGTAATAATCCAACAGTGTGGGGCTGGCAACTCGATAACGAACCGGAAGCAAAAGCTGATTACAGTCCGGCATCGAATCAGGCTTTCAGGGAATGGTTACTTAAGAAATATTCGAATATTACCAATTTGAATTCAGCCTGGGGAAATGCCTTTTGGAGCCAGACCTACAGCAGTTTCGATCAGATAAAAACTGTCAACACGGCTTTAGTGGGTTGGTGGGGAGCCAATCCACATGCCATTCTTGATTTCAAACGCTTCACCTCCGATATGCAAGCTGCCTTCCTGGATCTACAGGCAGAAACGTTACGTCCGCTTATTTCTGTGAAACAGTTTATTACCACCAATTATTTAGGCTGGAGTTCACAGGCTGATATTCGAAAGGCGGTAAAGATGGATTTCCCTTCGTATACCATTTACCCGAATGGTGGCTCTGCCAATCTGGGTGATCAGGGTTTCAGGATAGGGGATAACCGGGCCATGTCGTTTGCACCCGATTTTCAACGATCATTCCGTGGTGTAACCGGTGTCATGGAACTGCAACCCGGGCAGGTAAACTGGGGCAATCCGAATTCTTTGTTAATGCCCGGTACCCTGCGCATGTGGTTATTCCATTCGTTTGCTTCGGGATGTTCTTTTGCCTGTTCGTACCGGTATCGCCAGATAAATTATGGTGCAGAGCAATACCACGGTGGCATTATGAAACTGGATGGGGTAACCCTTTCGCAAGGCGGAAAGGATTACGAACAAACCATCAAAGAGATGAACGGACTTCGAAAAGAATATGATCCAACAGCAGTTTACCCGGCTAAGCTGAAAGCACGTAAAACAGCCCTGCTTTGGAACTATGATAATTTCTGGAGCCTGGAACGTCAGAAACAAAATTCACAATGGGATACCCGCCGCTTTTTTCAGGATTACCTTGAAATGGCCAAATCATTCGGTGCCCCTACCGATATTTTGTATGAAAACGACGATCTTTCATCCTATAAAGTAGTCATTGCACCGGCATTTGAACTGGTTGATTCGGCATTGGTAGTGAAATGGATGAATTATGTAAAACAGGGTGGCAACCTGGTATTGACCATTCGTACCGGAGTAAAGAACCGTTGGGGACATCTCTTCCATTCGGGTTGGGCAGGACCCATTTACCCGCTTATTGATGCTTCGATCAGTGATTTTGATCAACTCTTACCTAATGCTAAAGGGAAAATAGCTTTTCAATCGAAAAGCTACTCCTGGAACATGTGGGGGGATTTAATCACGGCCAACAAACCTGAAAATGAACCGGCACATTATTCCGATCAGTTTTATGCCGGTAAAGCTGCCATTGTGAAAAACAGGATCGGTAAAGGAACAGTAACTTACGTTGGTGTAAGTACCGACAATTTACAACTTGAGCGAGATGTTTTACGTCAGGTGTATGAACAGGCAGGAGCAACTATCGAAAATTATCCGGAGGGTGTTTATGTACAATGGAGGGATGGATTTTGGGTAGCTGTGAATTATTCTTCAACAGAATATACATTGAATATACCGGCAAGTGCAAAAATTATACTGGGAGAAAAAATATTAAAATCACCCGGAGTAACTGTCTGGAAAGAATAACGTGTACTCCCGGTTAAAAGTGAAATCAGTAGATTGAAAAGTATGATATTTTAAGTGGTTGGAATAATATAATTTCTTGTTTTATTCTTCTTAATATCAGACCTCTCCCCCTGCCCTCTCCCAAGGAGAGGGTGATAGAACTGAGGGTTGAAGAAGTTTTATCTAAAATTATAGATCACTATTTATTTCCTTTTACTTAAATGCTGTTCAATTTTGGTTTAATTGAATAAAAAAGGAACTCAAAACTTTCATTCATATTAACTATATTTGCACCTGTTAAGCATTATAGCTATGAATAATATGAAAGAAACTCTTTATTTAATTCAACCAATAATATGAAAAAGAATGCATCCATGACTGAACTAAATTCAAAAAAATCAACTTTACCACAGAAAAGTTTCTCTTTAAAAACAGCACTGATTCTGGTACTGATTTTAGTACTAAACAGTTCTCATATTTCAGCCCAACAGTTGGATGCATGGGCGCCCACTCCCCCCATGGGATGGAATAGCTGGGATTGCTTCGGCCCGACAGTCGTTGAGTCTGAGGTCAAAGCCAATACCGATTACATGGCAACATACCTGAAGCCTTATGGCTGGGAATACATTGTGGTTGATATCCGCTGGTATATTGAGAATGATAAGGCACACGGATATAACGAAAAAGATGCCATTTATGTGATGGATGAATACGGACGTTTATTACCAAGTCCGGTACGCTTTCCATCCGCCGCCAACGGGAAAGGGTTCAAACCGCTGGGTGACTATATTCACGGCAAAGGTCTGAAATTTGGTATTCACATTATGCGGGGAATACCAAAAGAAGCAGTAAAGAAAAACACTCCTGTACTGGGCACAAAGGTACATGCTGCCGATATTTACAATACCGATAGGCTGTGTAAGTGGTTGGGGGATATGTATACGGTTGATTATAAAAAAACGGGCGCTCAGGAATATTACAATTCCCTGTTCGATCTGTATGCTTCGTGGGGACTTGATTTTATCAAGGTGGATGACCTTTCGGTCCCATACCATCTGGAAGAGATCGAAATGATTCAAAAAGCCATTTTAAGAACGGGAAGAAAAATTGTATTCAGCACATCACCCGGAGAAACACCCATCCAGGATGCTGTACATGTGAAAACTCATGCCAACATGTGGCGTATTGTGAATGATTTCTGGGACAGCTGGACGCCTTTGAAAGATCATTTCGAAGTATGCAACCGTTGGGCTCCATACATTGGTAACGGACATTTCCCGGATGCCGATATGCTTCCGATGGGTCGCATTGGTATCAGGGCTGAAAATGGTGATAACCGGATGACCAGGTTCACAGAAGATGAACAGTTCACCATGATGAGCTTATTCTCGATATTCCGCTCACCCCTGATATTTGGTGGTAATTTACCCGATAATGATCCCTTTACCTTGTCACTGCTGACCAACAACGATGTCCTGAACGTCAACAAATACAGTAAGAACAATAAACAACTTTTCAGGGAGAACGACCTGATAGCCTGGACTGCCGATGATACTAAAACGGCGGATAAATACCTGGCAGTGTTTAATGCTCAGGACAATAACCCGGTGAATGAAAACAAAGCCATCTGGAAAAGTGACATCGTTTCGCTTTCCAACAAACAACAAACAGTCACTGTAAAAGCGAATATTACAGGTGCTAAAAAACTCTACCTCTATGTCAATGACGGGGGAAATGGAAACAGTTGGGATCATGCCGACTGGATTGAACCTACCCTGACAGGACCTGACGGAAGCATAAAACTCACGTCACTGACCTGGAAGAGTGCCACATCGGGCTGGCAGAATGTATTGCTGAATAAATCGGTTGGCGGGAATGCATTGACTGTTGAAGGCAAGGTGTATGCTGATGGAATCGGAGTACATGCTTATTCGTTAATAGAATATGATATTCCGGAAGGTTACACACAATTTTCAGCCTTGGCAGCCATCGATGATGAAAGTATCCTGCATCCGGAAGGAGCGTCGGTGAAATTTATGGTATTCACACAGAATCCGAATGGTACCATCCCTCCTGAAGTTGCCCAAATACCGGTCACGTTCAAAGATATGGGTCTGAACGGAACGTATATGGTGACTGATTTATGGAGCCATAAAAACCTGGGTAAATTTACACAGAAGTTTGCACCTTCAATTAAAAGACATGGTGCCGGATTATACAGGTTATCGAAGACCAAATAGTTTTTTTACAGAAAATAAATTCAAAATGCCATCCCTCTGTTTTTTATTGAAGGGTAAATATTTAAATTGTTGTTTATGAAAAAAATCATTCTTTCTGTTTTTTGTTTCTTACTCTTAGCCGGCAGCAACCTGTTGGCTCAGTCCGATCATGTACTGTGGTATCATCAACCGGCCACTTATTTTGAAGAAAGTCTGGTACTGGGCAATGGTAAAATGGGAGCAACCGTTTTTGGAGGAGTTGAATCCGATAAAATATATCTGAATGATGCCACCCTTTGGGCAGGTGAACCGGTGAACGCCAATATGAATCCCGAAGGATATAAAAACCTGCCTGCCATTCGGGAAGCATTGAAAAATGAGGATTATAAACTGGCTGATGCGCTAAACCGCAAAATGCAGGGAACGAATTCCAATTCGTATGCACCTCTTGGAACGCTTTATCTTAATTTCAAAAACAGTGGAACACCACAAAACTATTACCGGGAACTGGATATCAACAATGCCGTTTCCAGGGTGACTTATGAATTAAATGGGGTGAAATATACCCGTGAATATTTTGTTTCGCACCCCGATCACGTGATGGTTATCAAGCTTACCAGCAACCGGAAAGGAGCGTTAAATTTTAATATCAATTTTAATAGTTTGCTGAAATACAATGTTTCCTCAATTGATAAAACACTAAAAGCAAAAGGGTATGCTCCGGTTACTGCCTTACCTGGTTACACAGGGAGTGGTAACAACTCAGTGGTTTTTGATGAAAAAAGAGGAACACGTTTTTCAACCTGCCTGAAAATAAAAAATACCGATGGGGTTGTATCAACTACCGACAGCACACTTATACTCACAAAAGGAACTGAAGCAGTGATTTATGTTTCTGTGGCAACAAGCTTCAACGGCTTTGATAAGAATCCGGCAACAAACGGATTAAACAATGAAAAGATAGCATCCGATCAATTGACCAATGCGTTTAAAAAATCTTTTGGGAAATTGAAAAGTGCCCATTTGAAGGATTACCAAACCTATTTTAACCGGGTAAAATTAAATTTAGGCATGACGAAAACTCCCGATATCCCTACCGATGAACGTTTGAAACGGTATGCAAAAGGAGAAGAGGATAAAAACCTGGAAGTGCTTTATTTCCAGTATGGCCGCTATCTGTTAATCAGCAGTTCACGTACCCCGGGTGCTCCTGCAAACCTGCAGGGTATCTGGAATCCATACTTGCGTCCACCCTGGAGCAGTAACTATACCACCAATATCAACGCGGAAGAAAATTACTGGCTTGCCGAGAATACCAATCTTTCGGAAATGCATCAGCCATTACTGAGCTTTATTAAGAATCTGTCGGTAACTGGAAAGGTAACTGCCAAAACATTTTATGGGGTAAACGGTTGGGCCGAATGCCATAACTCCGATATCTGGGCTATGAGTAATCCGGTAGGTAATTTTGGCAAGGATGATCCTGTATGGGCTTGCTGGAATATGGGTGGAACCTGGTTAAGTACCCATTTATGGGAACATTATCTGTTTACGCAGGATAAGAACTTTCTTAAAAATGAAGCCTATGAAATCATGCGGGGTGCAGCCCAATTTTGCATGGAATGGATGGTTGAGGATAAGGAAGGAAAACTGATAACCTCCCCGTCAACTTCCCCTGAAAATAAATTCATCTCTCCTACCGGCTATCAGGGTGCAACTTTTTATGGTGGAACAGCCGATCTGGCTATGATTCGTGCCTGTTTGCTGCAAATTATCAACGCATCAAAGCTGCTGAATGTGGATGCTGAATTTCGAGCAAAAGCTGAAAACACACTGGCTCGTATGCACCCGTATCAAATTGGTAAAAAAGGAAATTTACAGGAATGGTACTTCGACTGGGAGGATCAGGATCCGCAACACCGGCATCAATCCCATTTATTTGGTCTTTTCCCCGGTCATGAAATTACACCCGGCTCAACACCTGAATTGGCGAATGCCTGTCGGAAATCCCTGGAGATTAAAGGTGATGAAACAACAGGCTGGTCGAAAGGCTGGCGTATTAACCTGTGGGCACGACTCGGAGATGGAAATCATGCCTATAAAATGTACCGTGAATTGCTGAAATATGTTGATCCTGATGGTGTAAAAACAAGCTATAACAGAGGTGGAGGTACCTATCCGAATCTCTTTGATGCACACCCGCCTTTTCAAATTGATGGTAACTTTGGTGGTGCAGCAGCTGTTGCTGAAATGCTGGTGCAATCAAGTGAAACTCAGATCACCTTATTGCCTGCTTTGCCTGATGCATGGAAGGAAGGATCGGTCAGCGGAATATGTACCCGTGGTGGTTTCATTATTTCCATGGACTGGTCGGACAAGACCTTGAAGAAAGTGACTGTGGAAGCACGAAGTAACGGGAAAACCATTTTGAAGTCAGGCGATAAAATCAAAGAGATAACGCTGGCTAAGGGTGAAAAGGTAACCTTAGCCTGGTAAAGCCTGTTTTTCGAAAATAGAACAGGGACTGAGAGTAGAAAAAAAATAAAACGAAACCATAATTTATATTCAAAAACAATGAGAAAACTGAAAACGGCCTTGTTTTGCCTGTTGGTGGCAGGACTGCAAACCCAGGCACAAAGTGCGAAACCTGTTTATACAGACAATATGCAACCCATAGAGAAAAGGGTCGAAGACGCATTATCCCGAATGACACTCGAAGAAAAAGTAGCATTGTGCCATGCACAGTCGAAATTCAGTTCACATGGTGTACCCCGTCTGGGAATACCTGAAATATGGATGAGTGACGGCCCCCACGGTGTTCGGGAAGAAATACTTTGGGATTCATGGAATGCCGCAGCATGGACCAATGATTCGTGTACCGCATTCCCGGCACTGACCTGCCTGGCAGCTACCTTTAATCCGGATATGTCGATGGCATACGGAGTGGCAATAGGCGAAGAAGCCCGTTACCGCAAAAAGGATATTCTGTTGGGACCCGGGGTCAATATTTACCGCACTCCGCTGAATGGCCGTAACTTTGAGTATATGGGAGAAGATCCCTATCTGGCTGCCCGAATAGCAGTGCCTTATATCCAGGGCGTGCAACAAAACGGTGTGTCGGCCTGCGTAAAACATTTTGCGTTGAACAACCAGGAAGAATGGCGCGGACATATCAATGTTAACCTGAGTGACCGTGCATTGCATGAAATTTACCTTCCCGCTTTCAAGGCAGCCGTGGAAGAAGGCAAGGTCTGGTCGATCATGGGATCGTACAATCAGTTCCGTGGAGAACATTGTTGCCACAACGATTTGCTGTTGAACAGGATCCTGAAAACAGACTGGAAATTTGATGGGGCAGTTGTATCCGACTGGGGTGGTGCACATGATACAAAACAAGCCGCATTGAACGGTCTGGACATAGAAATGGGGAGTTATACCAATGGCTTGAGTTCAAAAGCAACATTTGGATACAATGATTATTACCTGGCTACTCCTTTCCTTGATCTGGTAAAAAAAGGAGAAATACCCCTGTCGGTTGTTGATGATAAAGCTTCACGTGTATTGCGTCTAATTTTCCGGACCATATTGGCTAAGAATCGACCGTTTGGAAGGTTTGTTTGTCCGGATCACAGTGCAACAGCTTTAAAAATTGCGGAAGAAGGTATTGTATTACTGAAAAATGACAAGCAATTTTTTCCTGTTCCGGCCGGAAAATATCAAAAGATTGTCGTTGTAGGTGAAAATGCAACACGCAGTGTCACCGAAGGTGGTGGATCCTCCACCCTGAAAGTGAAATATGAAGTTTCACCACTGGATGGATTTATTGCCCAATACGGTAAAGAACACGTGTCCTATTATCAGGGGTATGCTTCAGGGGCTTCGTTGTATGACCGCGAAGAGCCTTCGAAGCTGAATACGGCTGCCTTGTTTGATGCTGCCGTTACAGCCGCTAAAAATGCCGATGTGGTTTATTTTGTCGGCGGATTGAATAAAAATCATTTTCAGGACAGCGAAGGTGGTGACCGCAAGAGTTATAATTTGCCATTCGGACAGGATAAGCTGATTGAAGCCCTGCTGAAAGCAAACAAAAACCTGGCTGTTATCCTGATCAGCGGCAATGCAGTTGCTATGCCCTGGGTGAAAGATGTACCTGCCATTGTTCAAATGTGGTATTTGGGATCGGAAGGTGGAAATGCCATTGCCAATGTGCTGACCGGTGCTGTGAATCCTTCCGGTAAATTGCCGTTCTCTTTTCCAAAAAAACTGGAAGACAATGCTGCCCATTCGTTTGGTAAGATCTCTTATCCGGGCGACAGCATCAACGAGATTTATAAAGAAGATATCCTGGTAGGTTACCGCTGGTTCGATACCAAAAAGATCGTTCCCCAGTTTGCATTTGGTTACGGACTTTCATACACAACGTTTGAATACGGGAAAATCACAACTGATAAAAATATCTATAATCCCGAAGAAACCATCAATGTATCGTTTACCCTGAAAAATACCGGTAAGTTAGCCGGAGCAGAAGCAGTACAGGTTTATGCCTCACAACCCAAAGCATCGGTTATGCGTCCGGTGAAAGAACTCAAAGCATTTAAAAAGGTCTATCTGAAAGCCGGTGAAACCCAATCAGTCCAACTGGAAGTAAAGGTAAAAGATCTGGCATTTTACAATGACAGAACCATGCAATGGACTGTAGAACCTGGAGAATTTGTATTGCGCAATGCTTCATCATCAGCTGAAGTGAAAAGCAGTGTAAGCTTTCAGGTGAAATAGGATTCTTTAATATGCGTGCATTTGAAATGGCATGGATATAAAATTACAAAACACAGGCTGATTCGAAAGAATCAGCCTGTGTTTTGTAATGTAGTGTGTCACTAAAATTTTATTCGGGTCTTATTGTTTTGTATAAACAATCGTTTCATCAGTACCTGTATATAAACCATCTCCATTATTATCGGTCATAATGGTCAGTTTATTTCCGGAAACACTATATTTCGAAATATAGGAAAGTGTAAATCCATTTACTGTTAAATAATTCTGAAAGTCACTGCTTCCAACAGGGTACAATATGGTGATTGAACCATTACTGTCGGGTATCATTCCAATCCCGGTAAAGGTGGTTGTCATGGTTGAACCGTTTACTGATATGGTAGCGGTTGTTTTTAAAAAGTCAATCCATATGTTTGTAGTTGGAATTGACATTTGACTTAATTGGGTAACTCCATCTTTGGTGAAGGTTATGTTATCCTTAATTGACATTCCGCTTTGGGTACTGGTAGAACTCCATGAACCTACATAATCCGGACCAACAGCATCATCTTTGCTACAGGATGAAAATAACAGAACCAGGACAGAAAAAAACAACATTGATTTCTTTGAAAAAATTGTCTTACTCATTTTGATTAATTTTAAGGGATGTTTTAAATGATTTAAATTCTTTTGGAAAAGAATTCGACAAAGTTAATAAATAAATACAAATAACCGCCACAATGTAAATTAAAACGCCATATATGTAAAATAAAACAACCCGGAAGTACTTTACTCCCGGGTTGTTTTAAAAATATTGGTTGATAGTATTCGCCTTTATTTTTTTTTCAAATAATTCATTTCAATCACGAATGCCACCAACAGACCCATACCACCGAATAATAAGACAGAGGCACCATAAACAACGCCTGATATCTCGTTTGCATTGTTTCTTAAATCCATCGTGCTGTAACCGGCTATCGAACCCAGGCAGATAAAATATCCGACAAGCAACCCCAAACCGACACCCAATAACAGACAGGCAATTTTCAATGTGCTGAAAGTACTGTTGCCGGTAGTTGCCATCGGAAACGAGAACTTGTTTTCAATCATCGAAGGATCAAATTTTTCACCTATTTTCTCAATAATGGCCAGACGCTCTTTTTTGCGTACAAATAAATCGAACAACCTGAAAATACCAAAGGTTATTATTCCAACAACCAGTGGAATGCTAATAAAGTCCATCATAATTTTTTGTTTTTAAATAAATAATTTCGTTCTTTGCACTGTTTGACGCATCTGAGTGAAAATGGTTACAAAAGTAATGGCAGTTAGTCAGCAGCATTAAGCATAGAGCATAGAGCAAAGAGCAAAGAACCAAGATCAGAGAACGCAGAACGCGGAACACAGAACGCTGAACAATCTTGTAACCAAAATGACATTCCTGCGTCTATAGAATCAATATGGAGAATCCTGATGAAACAATCTACATAAAGCGTATCCTGGATGGTGAAACGAACCTTTTCTCCTACTTTCTGGAGCGTTACAGTGCATCCATTCATTCGTTGATCTGCCGGATTATTCCATCTAAGGAAGATGCCGAAGAACTGACTCAGGATACATTTATGAAGGCGTTTCGAAAATTAGATACCTTTAAAGGAGATTGCAGTTTTTCCACCTGGTTGTTCCGTATTGCCTATAATACAGCTATTTCAGCCACCCGAAAGCGGAAAATCGTCTTTCCATTTATCAATGAATCGATGTTGGAAAGTGTTACGGAAGAATTGATGGATACTGTTTTTGAAGATGATGTAACTGATGAAAGGCTGCAAAAGCTGGAACAGGCGATTACAAAACTTTCTGTTGAGGAAAAGACACTGATAACACTTTATTATACGGATGAAAAATCTGTTGCCGAAATAGCTTTCATGCTTGAACAAACGAATGACAACGTGAAAATAAAGCTATTCAGGACAAGAAAAAAAATCTATGTTTTAATGAATAAATGATATGAAACAGGACAAAGCAATTATAAAAGTTTTAAAATCAATGGACGAATCCTCACTTTCGGATGGTTTCAATTTGTTGATCATGAATCAAATTCACAGGGCAGTTGTCAGGAAAAAAAAGCGTGCCAATATCCTGAATTTATGTTTGCTGTCGACCGTCTCCCTGGGACTTATTTCGTTGGGTATATATATGCTGAAGGATTATTTAACGGCTAACTTTATTTTTCAATTACCAACCTTGAATAATCTTTCTGAATCAATTTCCAGATACAGTTTCAGTGTCTATATTGCCATCCTGATATTCATCCTGGTAGGGTTGGATACCTATTTCAGGAGTATCTGGAAGAAACATAACGGGCATAAAGCCGGGCAATTCAATTAAGAAGACTTGCCTACTTCGTTTATGGGAAAAAGCTCTCTTGTGAAACAAACCCATTTTATTTACAATTTACAATTTGCCCGTTTACAACAGTTTGTTTCTTCTGATTTTGGTCCGTTAGCCGACGGATAGGAAGCTCGTATGAACCCTAAAACGTATAATCATTCGGCGTTACAAGTATTACTATTTATCTGTTATTCCGGGATGTAAACTAATAACAGGGATTTGTTGTTTTACCAATAACCGGGATTTAAATGAATGATCTTACTCCCTGAACAAAAATACTATAAAATAAAAAATATTCGTCATACGTAGATCTCCGGGTATTTCGAAAACCTGTAATACATGAATAGCATTTTTAAAAAAAAATGCTATTTTTTTTTACCCTGAAGGATTTTCTAAATTAGTTTAAGTAATTTTATAGTCTCTGTTTTGATTAAACCAGAAATGTTGAAATCAACCATGCTTATTAAAATACATACTCCTATGAAGAAATTAATTTTTATGCTTGTTCTGGTGGTGCTATCCCCCATGATACTGAAAGCCCAGCCTGTTCAGAAACAAGAATCCTATGACATTACGAAGGACCGGTTGCTTTATACAGTCGGGTATGCGCATCTCGACACGGAATGGAACTGGGATTACCCCACCACTATCAACGAGTATATACTGAACACCATGGTGGAGAATTTCCGTCTTTTTGAGAAATACCCCGATTATGTTTTCAACTTTACGGGTTCCCGGCGGTATGAAATGATGAAGGAATATTACCCTGAATTGTATAAAAAGGTGGGCGAATATGTAAAACAGGGACGCTGGCATGTGTCAGGTTCTTCAGTTGACGAAGGGGAAGTGAATATATCATCATCCGAATCGCTGGTCCGTCAGATATTGTATGGAAATGGATTCTTCCGTCGGGAATTTGGGAAAGAAAGTGTTGACTACATGTTGCCCGACTGCTTTGGATTCCTGTGCAACCTGCCTACCATTTTTCATTACAGCGGGCTGTTGGGCTTTTCAACTCAAAAGCTGACATGGCGTGCTGCGGTTGGTGTGCCTTTTAATGTGGGCGTATGGAATGGCCCTGATGGAAAAGGGATTATTGCCGCCTTAAATGCAACGGACTACAACGGAAAGGTAGAAACCCGCCTGGATAAAAATAAGAGTTGGATAAATCGTCTGGATGAAGACTATAAAAAAACAGGGTATGCATTCGACTACAGGTATTACGGTGTAGGTGACCAGGGTGGTGCTCCACGTGAAAATGACATTAAGCTTGCTGAAGGCAGCCTGAGAAACAGTGACAGCAACTTTCGGGTGTTGTTATCTTCCTCTGATCAGATGTACAAAGATATAACCCCTGATATACGAAAGAAACTTCCGGTTTATTCCGGCGATTTATTATTGATCGAACACAGTGCCGGATCCATGACATCCCAGGCATATATGAAACGGCTGAACCGTAAGAATGAGATCCTCGCCCAGTCGGCCGAACAGGCTTCGGTCATGGCTAACTGGATGACTGGAACATCCTATCCTCAAAACAAATTGAATAAAGCATGGGATCTGGTGCTGGGCAGTCAGTTTCACGACATTTTACCGGGCACAAGCATCCCGAAAGCGTATGAATATGCCTGGAATGATGAATTTATCGCGGCCAATGGTTTTGCCGAAGCGTTGAAACACGGAGTGGGTGATGCATCCGGCAAACTGAATACACAGGTGCAGGGCAAGGCTATTGTCGTCTATAATTCCGTAGCAAAAACGCGTGATGATATTGTGACAGCCGAACTGGAATATACGGTATTGCCTGCATCCGTAGCTGTATTTGATACAGATGGAAAAGAAACCCCTTCTCAGGTTATTGCTAAAAAAGGCACCAAACTAACGATAATTTTTCGGGCACAGGTGCCTTCTGTTGGTATGGCAGTTTATGATATCCGTGAGGATGCAGGCAGTAAAGTAGCTTCTTCATTATCCGCCACATCCAATTCCCTTGAGAATGATTATTACAGGGTCAAGTTTGCTTCAAACGGGGACATTACAAGCATCCTGGACAAAAAAGCATCGAAGGAAATCCTTTCGAAACCTGCCGGACTGGACTTTCAACAGGAAAGACCCAAGGAGTGGCCGGCATGGAATATGGACTGGAAGGACCGGCAGAAAGCACCGTTTGACCGAATGGATAAAGAGGCCGTACTGACTGTCGTTGAACAGGGTCCGGTACGGGTTACTTTGCAGGTTACCCGAAAAGGTCAGAATTCAGAAATCACCCAACTCTTTAGCCTGGCGACAGGTGATGCCGGAAAACGGTTGGAAGTAACCAATAAAATCGACTGGCAATCAAGGGAAGTAAGCCTCAAAGCTTCCTTCCCATTAACCGTTTCAAATGAAAATGCCACGTATAACCTGGGAGTTGGGACTATATCCAGGGGGAATAACGCTGAAAAAAAGTTTGAAGTGCCCTCCAAAGAATGGTTTGACCTGACGGATACATCAGAGAAATATGGTGTATCCATCCTCGAAGATTGCAAATACGGTTCGGACAAACCGGACAATAATACCCTGCGTCTTACACTGCTGTATACACCAAATGCATCCAGTTTCGGAGGATCATTTATCTATCAGAGTACCCAGGATTGGGGAATTCATGATGTAAAATATGCCATCTACGGTCATAGTGGTGACTGGAGCAAAGCTGAATCACCCTGGCAGGCTAAGTTTTTTAATCAACCATTACTTGCTTTTGAAGCTCCGAAGCACGAAGGCGAATCAGGGCGATCGTTTTCGATGGTAAGTATCAATAATCCTCAGGCAGGATTGATGGCTTTCAAGAAAATGGAACAAGGCGATTATTACCTCGTTCGGGTAAATGAACTCTCGGGTCACGACCTGAAAGGAGTGAAACTGACATTTCCTGAAACAATTGCAGATGCCTACGAAGTAAACGGACAGGAAAAGAAGATAGGATCTGCAAGCTTTATCAATGGCTCACTTTCATTTGAATTAAGTCACTATACGATCCGGAGTTATGCCGTGAAACTAAAACCATCCGTTTCGGCAGTTGCCAATTTAGCTCAAACAACAGTAGAACTTCCGTACAATACGGATGTCATCAGTCATGATGAAAACAGGGGTGATGGAAACTTTAACAACGACCAGTCGTATCCGGCAGAAATGTTGCCCGATGCTGTAGAAAGCGAAGATATAAAGTTTGCATTGACCCATAAAACGGATGGTGAAAAGAATGCACTTGAATGTACAGGGCAAACAATTCAGTTGCCTCAGGGAAATTATACCAGACTCTACCTGCTGGCGGCCGCCAATGATGATACCCGGGCTGACTTTATCCTTGATGGACAAGCAACCCCGCTCCAAATCCAGCAATGGACCGGCAAGGTGGGGCAATTCTACAACCGCATATTGAGCCGGGATCAAAACTACGTAGTGGAAATGCAGAATCCGTTTGTAAAATCAGATAATATCGCCTGGTTTGCGTCGCATACCCACAGTGCTTATCCTTCCAAAAATGAGGCATATCAGTATTGTTACCTGTATAAATATGAGATCACCATTCCCGCTGGTGCGAAGACACTGACTTTGCCCGATAACAAAAAAATCAAATTGTTAGCGTTGACTGTTGCTACACCGAATGCCGGGAATGTTACACCTTTGCAACCCCTTTATGATGATTTTAAAGGAAATGACGTATTTAAATTGAAGACAGGTAAATAATTCCTGAATGGGTTTTGAATCGTACTAAAAAGAGGCTGTCTTGTATTGAGACAGCCTCCTTTGTGTTATATTTATTTGCTTAATATATCATGCCATTCAGAAAGCTATCGGATAACATAACCGTTACGCCCTTTTACAAAGAAATAAATCTGTTGAACCGTAATGTGCCTTCACAATTAACTAATCAACCAATTAACTCAATTAACTCAACTTCTGATTCCTGTATTCCTGTATTCCTTAGGAGTCAGGTGGTACTTCTTGGCAAACTCGCGGTAAAAGTAAGCCTTGTTATTGAACCCGCAGACATACATGATTTCCTGTACCGTATTATTGGTGGTTTTTAAGAGCTTTTCAGCCTGTTTTAATCGAATGGAACGTATATACTCGGTTGGAGTTTGACCGGTAAGTTCCTTCATTTTACGGTATAACTGCATTTTGCTGATGGCCATTTCACCGGCAATATAATCCAGTGTGAGCGATTCATTGTCCATTTGCTGTTGGATAATCCGGGTAATGTTCACCATTAGTTCTTTGTCTTCCCTGTGTATCAGTTTCCCTTCATATTGTTCCAGGGCGGCATAGCTTGATTCGCTGTAATCCAGTATGGCCTTGTTTCGGTGCAACAGGCTTTCAACCTGCGCTTCCAGGTGACGGGGATGGAAAGGTTTGCTTAAATAGGCATCAGCACCGGTCTCAAGTCCTTCAATCTGGTTTTCCACCGAACTCTTCGAAGACAATAGTATAATGGGGATATGACGGGTCAGTTCCTGTTCTTTCATGATCTTTATAAATTCCACTCCGTCCATTACCGGCATGATGATATCGCAGATAATTAGCAGGGGCATACGGATACGCATAAGTTCGAGGGCTTCTTTTCCATTGGCTGCCAGGGCAACTTCATACCGTACACTCAAAAAATCACTCAGCATATTCCTGATTTCGCTTTCATCGTCAATGACAAGCACAAGGCCTTCCTTTTGGGTATCGGGTATGGAAAACCGTATTTTTTTCTCTTTTTCCTCCAGGTTTATTTCTTCCGATGGAACAGCTATAACAGGAGTTTCGTGCACCTTGTGTACGGCTGTCTCATCGATGGCCTGTTCGGGTAGGTGTACCCGGAAGGAAGTAAATGTTTCACCATCACTTTCAACTTCAATAGTTCCCTGCAACACTTCCACAATATTTTTACAAAGGGCAAGACCAATGCCGTTACGAGTTTCAATTCCTTTGGAAAGTTGCATTTCGAATCGTTCCAGTACTTCAAACCGGTCGAATATGGTTTGTTGATAAACCGGTTTTATGCCTACCCCGGTATTGGTGACAACCATCATTAACCTGTCCTCTTTTATTTCTGCCAGCAAAGTGATATTCTCGTTTTCAGGGGTGTATTTTACGGCATTGGATATGAGGTTAAAAACTATTTTTTCTATGCTGTTCCGGTCGGTCTGCCAGATGATATTCGGTGGTATAAAGTTGAACGTGAACAGAATCTTCTTTTCTTCGAGAACTTCCATAAAGTTATCGGCAACAAATTTTATCAGTTCAGGGATATCCACTTTCTCAATATCCAGTTTCAGGTATCCGGTTTCGGCTTTGCGAAAATCGATTAACTGTTGTATCAACGTTTGCATTCGTTCGGAGTTCGATTTAATAATGTTGATGTATTTCCGGGTATAGTCATCCGAGAAATGGGTACGGAGCAGTTGTTCGCAGGGTCCGTAAATAAGCGTCAGGGAATTGGAGAATTCATGGGCGATATTGGTAAAAAAACGCAATTTGGCTTGATGGATTTCTTCTATCTTTTGTTTCTCCAGGTCCTTTAACAGAATATTATTCTTGGTTTTAAGCTGATCTTTGATAAACCGCCTGACAATGGTAAACACTACCAGTAACAACACGGAATAAATTAAATAAGCAATGGGACTGGCCCACCACGGTGGCAGCATCCTGATCGGGAGTGTAAAGTAATGTTTGCTCCATATTTTGTCGGCATTGCTGCAGCGCACTTTCAACAAATAATTTCCTTCGGGCAGATTGGTAAACACGATGGTATTGGAAGTCCCGAGTTGGATCCATTCTTTCTGATACCCTTCCAGCATGTAGGATATCTCGCACTTTGTACCGGAGAGATAATCGAGTGGAATAAACCTGAAACTGACCGATTTGTTTTTATACGAGAGTGTCAGGATTTCCCGGGTATGTTTTATTCTGGAATAATCAGTAATATTTCGTTCAATATTATCCACAAAGAAAGCATCGAGCCGCAACGCAGGCATGTAATTGCTGTGGCTGATCTCAAGAGGATTGAATACATTAAAACCACTGATTCCGCCAAAATAAAATTGATGGGTATTCGGACTGTTATAAAACGCTCCATCCGAAAACTCGTTGTTTTGTAATCCGTCCTTCTTAAAATAGGATACAATGCGATAAGTTGAATGGTCGCGGATTAATTCAGCCAACCCTTTGTTGGTACTAAGCCAGAGATTGTGTTCCTTATCTTCCAGGATACCATGGATGGTATTATTAGGCATGCCCTCTTTCTCCGTAAAACGTTCAAATACCGGTCTCCCTTTTTCAAAACGAAGAAGCTTGTTCAGGCCCATGCTCGTTCCGGCCCACAAGGTTCCCCGGCTGTCTTTATACAGGCAAAGGATATCGTCGCTGCTGATAAAGTCAGTACCATCGGAGTCATACCGGTAGTTTTGGAATTTCCCGGTCAGACAGTTAAAACGGTTAAGCCCACCCCCCCGGGTGGCAATCCATAAATGGGTGGCATCATCCCGAATGATGGAATACACGATATTGTTGCTCAGGGAAGTTGAAAGATTCGTTTTATAAATATACTGCGTAAAGTTTTTTATGGAATAAGGCCATGTACTCCGGTCAATTTCCAGCTTATACATGCCATAACCACTGGTTCCTACCCATAAAGTATTCGCACCATCAGGCAGGATGGAATAAACCGATGACAGGTTAATCTTCTTCTCAGGGCTTTCTTTGACCGATAAAGTCTGAATTCTTTTAGTACCGGTATCGTAATAATTGATTCCCTGTCCGTCGGTTCCAATCCAGTATTCGTTCCCCTGGCCCTCGACAATGGTAAACACCGAATTATTCAATAATCCGTCGGTAGTAGAAAAATGACGTGTGAAAGTACTTGCCTGTTTGTCAACATTCCGGTTGAAGGTATAAATACCGCTTCCTTTTGTTCCGACCCAAAGTATCCGGTTGCGGTCCTCGAAGAATGTACGTACCGGGCTGTTTCCAAATGATGGGATATTATCGGAAGAGAAAATATGAAATTTCTCCCTGGAAGGTGATAGTTGAAAGATTCCCCTGGCATCGGTACCTACCCAGATAATTTGTTGTGTGCCCGTTAAAATGGACAAAACAGATACATTGGACAATACCGTTTCAATGGATTTTGATTTTAGGTCGTAGAGAAAAAGTCCGTTACTTGTGCCCCACAACTGGTAGGTATCCATAAATGCAATTGCCCGGATGGTACCTGTCTTTTGGTTTCCGGTAGTTGATTCGGCAAGGATACCCTCCGAGATTCGGTAGGAAAAAATCTTATCATCGAGAGTTTGCATCCATATCTCGTTGTTCGAATGATAGAACACCGACTTTATATTTTTTAGAAGTTGAAAATGTATGACATTTTCAACAACAGGTGTTTCTGATTTTCCTTTTTTAAAGACTATTTTAATCAACATTCGCTCATTGGTATACAGCCACAGGTTGTCATCCACATCGAAAAAAATCTTACTGATCCTGTAATTCCTGACGGCGTTAAGATGATGAAATTTATGAGTTTTTGAATTAAAGAAAAATACGCCCTGGTCATATACGGCTGCGAATATGCGGTTTGTGCTATTACGAGCTATGAAGAAGGAATTTTCGGTGAATATAGTTTGGTTGCCATTACCCGTAAAAAAACGTTCAAATGTATTCTTTCGGCTGTCCAGCCTGTTTATCCCCCGGTCGGTGGCAATCCAGTGAATGTTGTTTTGTTCCTGAACGATGTCACGGATGATGTTGTTACTAATACTTTGTACATTCCCCGGATCTGGCTTGAAAACTTTAAACTCCCTGCTATTGTATACATTTAACCCATCCCAGGTACCGAACCATATCAAACCGCTTGAATCCTGATGAATGGTGTTAATGGAACTGTTCGACAGTCCTTCATTATTGGTCAGGTTTAAAATGTCGTAGTTTTTAGCCGACAACAAAACCGTTGATAAAATGAAAATAATAAGGAAAGTGTTTTTCATTGAAATCCGTGTTGATGATAGTATATACAAATATACTATCATAAAGGTTCATTTTTACGCATGATGAAGTATCTTTTTTTATCAAAAGAGTATCGTTTTGCCCATATTCAGGGAATAGATACCTTTTTGTCAAAAAAAGATACTCCTGTAAAAATATGTCAGTCTATATTTGTACCCTAAACAATCTTAAATCAATATAAATATGGATATTGCAAAACGATCATCATATAACCCGCTGTTACGTCCCGGTAACCTGACAGCCGGAATAAAAGGAATGGAAATTACCTGCCTGCTCAACCCGGGTGTTTTCAGGATGAATAACAAAACATGGCTGTTGCTTCGGGTTGCCGAACGACCCACACAAATTGAAGGGAAAATAAGCTTTCCCATCTACACTCCACAGGGAAATATCGAAGTGCTCAGCTTTGATAAAAACGACCCGCAACTTGATACCACCGATCCACGTGTCATACTATACAAAGGTAAAAACTACCTGACCACTCTTTCCTACTTACGGTTAGTTTGCAGTGACGATGACATACATTTTCACGAAGACCCGGCATACCCACCCATTTTCGGACAAGGGGAACTGGAAGCATTCGGCATTGAAGACTGCCGTGTAGCAACTATGGATGATGGTTTTTACCTCAGTTTTACAGAAGTTTCGTCTAAGGCAGTAGGAGTTGGACTCATTGCTACCAAAGATTTTAAACACTACGACCACAAAGGAATGATATTTCCTCCCCACAATAAAGACTGCGCCTTATTCGAAGAAAAGATAAACGGAATGTATTATGCCTTTCACCGTCCCAGCAGTCCTGAATTGGGAGGTAACTATATCTGGCTTGCCGAATCCCCGGACAGGGTACACTGGGGAAACCACAAATGTGTGGCCATCACCCGTGATAACAGTTGGGATTCTGCACGTATAGGAGCCGGTGGTGCACCGGTTAAAACGTCTGAAGGCTGGCTGGAAATTTACCATGGTGCCAACAAGGACAATCGTTATTGCCTGGGAGCTTTGTTACTCGACCTGAATGATCCTTCGAAAGTACTGGCACGAAGCGTGGAACCCATCATGGAACCGATAGCCGAATATGAACAAACAGGATTCTTTGGAAATGTAGTATTTACAAACGGTCATTATGTCAAGGGAGATATCATCAAGATATTTTATGGCGCGAGCGATGAAGTAATCTGCAGTGCGGAATTCTCCATAACACAAATTTTAAAAACACTAAAAAAGAACTAATGGCCAATAAACTAACGGGAGAATTTCTATTCTTTAAGACACAACCCAGAAATATACGTACACTATTGGTCACCAATATGCTGTATGGCCTGATATTACCGATCATTGAAATATTCGTTGGGGCATATATCATGCGTAACACGGGGAACTCTTCGTATGTAGCCATTTTTCAGTTGTTTATGTATATCGGCGTGGTAAGTACTTCCATCCTCAATGGGGCATTGCTGAAGATATTCAAAGTGAACTGGTTGTATAGTTTTGGGATTGTTCTTTCGGCTATTGCATTAATGGTGATGATGTTCGTTCATTCTATCGGGATTATTCAGCTGGGAATTGCAGGTTTTGCCATTGGTGCTTCAACCGGGTTCTTCTGGACAAACCGGTACCTGTTGGCTCTGACTGCTACAAATGACAAGAACAGAAACTATTTCTTTGGGTTGGAATCATTCTTCTTTTCCCTTTGGAGTATTGTAGTTCCTTTGATGGTGGGTGCTTTTTTGGGAACGATCGACGGAAAAGAATTGTTTGGTTATGCTGTTAATATCAATATGGGATACCAGATCATCACGGTGATCGTGTTTTTTATTGCCATTGGTGCATGTATTGTACTGTCAAAGGGTGATTTTGTAAACCCGGTACAAAAGAAATTCGTTTATTTCAAATATCATGTGTTGTGGCAGAAATTCCTGGCATTGGCTAGCCTGAAAGGAATGGTACAGGGGTTTTTGGTAACAGCACCCGCTATTCTGGTTATGAGGCTGGTGGGAAATGAAGGTTCATTGGGGTTAATCCAGGGAATCGGAGGTGGTGCAACTGCCATCATTGTTTATTTACTTGGTCGTACAGCTAAACCGGAACACCGGATGAAGATATTCGGATTTGGATTATTTGTATTTTTTATCGGGACACTGGTCAACGGAATCATGTTTTCAGCCATTGGAGTGATCATCTTTGTTTTGTGTAAAGTACTGTTTCAACCCTTACATGACCTGGCTTATTTTCCAACCATGATGAAAACCATTGATACGGTTTCAACCATCGAAAAACGGAATGAATATGCCTATATATTAAGCCATGAAGTCGGACTATTCTTTGGACGGGCATTGGGGATGATACTGTTTATTTCACTTGCCTATTTTGGTTCCGAAATCTTCGCTTTGAAATATGCCCTGATCATTGTGGGTGCATTGCAGTTAATTTCATTGCCATTGGCAAAACATATTATTCATGAGATAGACACAAAATATAAAGGTTAAATGTTCCGCGTTCCGTGTTCCGTGTTTTCTGTATTTGAAGCAGTCTGCAATTGGAATAATACAATTTTAATAACGATATATTTTAATAAAATATTAACTTGATCAACTTAATTAACCAACGGAACGCGGAACACGGAACACGGAACGCGGAACACAGAACAAAAAAAACGAAAACACATGAAAACTTTTAATTCAACACTATTCGTCATTCTTCTGGCGGGAATTTTATCTTCCTGCGTGATGACTGATAACTACGGAATGACTGTCATACAGACGGCTATCCCGCGAATAGAATTGATGCCCAATGCTCCAACACCTTATAAGATTATCGACTGGAAACAAAAGGCGAAGGACTATGATGCTTATGTTTTTGATTTCAACACCGATATGCCTGCCGGTAAAATGATCTGGCTGGACAATAGCCAACGGAACTTACACCAGATAACCTTCGGGCTTTATACTGCCATTAACGATGTCAGACAGGGACCAGCAAACAATAACGGCGAGTTTCACGAAAGCCTGAATTCTTTGTCCGCCATACTGGGCGCCGGATTAATGGGAATCGACAAGACACATCAAAACGGATATAACTACGTGAAGATGATTCAAAACTATTACAATTCGGCCACCGGATGGAATATCATGATGAACAATACCTGTCCCGAAGTGGCCAGACTGGGCGGTGGGTATGGCAGGGACTGGTGGTATGATGTATTGCCGAACGTGTTGTTTTATGCGGTCAGTGACGTCTTCCCGAATGTGGAAAATGCGGATAATATACAACTGAGCATAGCTGAAAAGTTCTGCAGCGCTGATTCGGTACTGAATGGGAATTATGATTATTCGTATTTCGATTATGGACAAATGAAAGGGATGGTCAATCAAATACCTTTTCAGCAGGATGCTGCCGGAGGACATGGTTATGTGTTGTATGCAGCGTACCACAAGTATAAAAATGCCCGTTACCTGGCACATGCCAAATCGGCCATTGCCGCCCTGAATAATCAAAAGGAGAGTCGTTTTTACGAGATCCTGCTTCCGATGGGAATATACACAGCTGCCCGACTGAATGCCGAACAGGGAACGAATTATGATATCGAGAAGATGATAAACTGGGTTTTTGATGGGTGTAAAAATCCGAAAGGGCGTAACGGCTGGGGAGTGATTGTCGGTAAATGGGGCGATTATGATGTCAGCGGACTGCAGGGCAGTATCATTGATGGCGGGGGATATGCTTTTTTAATGAACAGCATGAAAATGGCATGGCCACTTGTCCCTATGGTAAAATATGATCCACGTTTTGCCCGTGCTATCGGCAAATGGATGCTTAACAATGTCAATTCGGCACGCCTGTTCTTTCCCAATGAAATACCCGATGGCAATCAATGGCTTCCGGAATTGAAGAACTATACCCATTCAGTCGTTGCGTACGAAGGGCTGCGCTATTCCGATTGTTACAATAAACCGGCGTTGAAGGATGTGCATCCTGTAGCGCTGGGTGATGGACCAAACTGGAATCCAAAAAACCCGAAAGAATCCATGTTCAGCCTGTACAGTACTTCACCGGTTGGCATCATGGGTGCTATCGTGGATACCACCGATGTAAAAATGATCTTGCGGCTTAATTGCAACAAGACTGATTTTTATGCAAACACTACCTATCCGACGTATTTGTATTATAACCCGTACACTGTACCCAAAAATATAACCTATCATACTTCCGGGAAGGTTGATGTGTTTGATATCGTCTCTAAAAAATATGTGGCACGGGCCATAAAGGGTGATTCACCTGTTTTGATACCTGCCGGTCAGGCCAGCATACTGGTGGAAATCCCAACAGGAGTAAAAATAGAGAAAAAGAAAAATTTACTTGTTGCAAATGGAGTAACTATCTCTTATAAATAATCTTATTATTATTAATTTTACATCTTATTTAAAATGAAAAAAACACTATTTCTGATTTTCCTAAGCTTTTTCAGCTTGGTAATGCAGGCTCAGAACGTTCAATTGAAAGGAACGGTAAAAGATGCAGCAACAAATGAAGAACTTATCGGGGTAAACTTAATTGTATCAGGCTCTAAAACCGGAACAATTACAAGTATAAATGGCGACTTTGAAATATCAGTGCCACAAAACGCGACTCTGAAAGTGTCGTATGTAGGCTACAAATCGCAGGAGATTAAAGTGTCTGGTTCAGGTCAGACAACATTGGATATTAAGCTTGAGTCTGATACAAAGACCATCGATGAAGTTGTTGTAGTGGGTTATAATACTCAAAAGAAATCATCTCTTACCGGAGCTGTCTCTTCTGTTAACATGACCGATCTGGAACAACGCAAAGTTCCGGATGTAGCACAAATGTTGCAGGGGCAGGTAGCCGGAGTGCAGGTAACACAGAGTACAGGTGCCCCCGGTGATGAGATCAGCATTGTTGTTCGTGGGGTTGGATCTATCAATAGTGGTACCAAGCCATTATATATTATTGATGGAAATCCCTCAGAAAGCATAAGCTTTATCAATCCTTCTGATATTTTATCCATGACTGTTCTGAAAGATGCTGCTGCTGCGGCACTTTATGGAGCCCGTGCATCAGGAGGGGTCATCGTTATAACCTCTAAAAGTGGTAAAACCGGCAAAGTTAGTTTTGAAGCAAACTACAATCATGGCATCCAACAGGTGACCAACCTGCCTAAAATGTTGAATGGCAAACAATATATGGATAAAATGGAAGAAAGCTGGAACAATGCCAATCCGGGTCAATCAGCCGTTAATCCGTATACTCCCGAAAAATCGCGTACTGATCTGGCCAATACGAACTGGCTGAAAGAGTTATTTACGCCCGGACAATCTGACAATTTACAACTCTCCGTAAGCGGGGGAACAGAAAAGGTTCAGTATTATCTGTCAGGATCCTATTTCCATCAAAACGGTATTGTGGTGTTCAACAATGACCAGTATGACCGGATCAATTTCCATTCCACGATAAATGCCAGTTTAACGGATTGGTTCAAAGTCGGTACGAATCTGCAAATTATTAACAGCATGCAGGATGCACTGTCATCCAGCGGTGACGCTCCGGGCATTATACGCCACGCCTTTCTACGGCCTCCTGTTATTTCGGTATACAAAGATCCTTCCGATCCGACATACAGAGCCTCCGATCCATTTACCGATTTGCCATTTTACAGCAGCAACCTGCTACGCAACGGAGGTAAATGGGACAACTCAAACAACCTGTACGAACTGAGTCAAAACCCGATAGCACTTGCTTATAATACTAATGATAAAAGGGGAAGCTTCCGTACTTTCGGGAATGTATTTGGTGAACTGGCTCTTTTGAAAGATAAATCATTAAAATTCAAGACAAATATTGGAGTCGATGTCAATTTTATTCACAACAAGGCTTTTAATAAAAATTTTGGTGATGACGATGGACAAGGCAGTGCTGTATACGCAGGTCAGGGTCGTCAAAACAGGCCAAATTCACTCTCTGAATCACGTGAACAGGAAAGTACGATTACCTGGACGAATACAGGCACGTACAACAAACAGATCAATCTGCATACGATAAGTGCATTAGTGGGCAGCGAATATGTAGGCTACAATAATTCAGGTATTAATGGAAGCCGTGATAACTACAGTAATTCCGACCCTGCTTTCCAATACCTTGACTTTGGGAATCAGAATCTGCACGTCTGGAATGGAGGTACGGAAGTTAAATCAACCTTATTCTCTTTGTTCGGCGGGGTTAACTACAATTACGACAACCGGTATTATGCCAACATCAATCTGCGTCGGGATGTATCCAGTCAGTTTGCCGCCAATAATCAGACAGCTTATTTTCCTTCATTTTCAGCTGCCTGGCGCATCTCTCAGGAAAAATTCATGAAAGATATTGAGGCTGTTTCCGATTTGAAACTAAGAATAAGTTCCGGTAAATTAGGAAATCAATCGGGGTTAAGCAATTATCCTTCCTTAGCCATCTATGATTCTCAGGGAACATTGAGGCGCTTAGGCAATCCCGACCTGAAATGGGAAACCACGACACAAAACGATGTTGGATTAGATGCAAGTTTCTTCAACAGCAAATTGTCGTTTACTTTCGATTATTATCAAAAGATCACCTCCGATCTATTACTACCTCTGAATTTGCCAACTTTTGTGGGTGATTTGAATCCTACCATTGTAAATGCAGGAAAGATGACTAATAAAGGTGTGGAAATATCAGTTGGTTTCAAAAATTTTGATCATGATTTCAAGTATTCTGTCAATGCCAACGCAGCCATGGGGAGTAATGTAGTTGATGAGTTGCCAGCTAACCTGCCAAGTATTTACGGACAAGTAACCAAAACGGAAGCCGGTCACCCACTTAATTCATATTACGGGTATCAAATGGCAGGCATCTATCAAACACAAAGTGAAATTGATGATTACTTAAAAGGAGCTCCGCACAGCGATATCAAGCCGGGATATATCAAATTTAAGGATCTGAATGGTGATGGTATTATCAACGACAAAGACAGAACCTATCTTGGTAACCCAAATCCCAGAATGACATACGGATTAAATATCACGTTCAGTTACAAAGCACTCGATTTTTCTATGTTCGTGCAGGGAGTACAGGGTGTTGAACGATGGAACGATTTAAAAAAGATTCTTGATTATGACTCACGTCCCTTTAATCACACGACAAGCACACTCAATTCATGGCATGGTGCAGGAACATCCAACACGATACCAATTTCTACCTTTGCCGACAATGGAAGCAGCAATAACTCCAGCATATTTGTGGAAGATGCTTCGTATTTGAGATTGAAAAATGTGGAAATAGGATGTTCTCTGCAGGAAGTTTTCAAGAAATACAAAAATGTGTTGCCGAATATCCGGATCTATGTATCTATGCAAAACGTGCTTACGCTAACCAAATATACCGGTTTAGATCCTGAATCTACTGGTTTGATGGATATGGGAACCTATCCGCAGGCAAGAGCTTTCTTATTTGGTTTTAACACAAAATTCTAATACATCTACTAAAACATTCAATATGAAAAGGACAAATTTAATAAGTTCAAACACATACGGGGATAATTGCAGGCATGAAACGAACACCTTTCAATTTTTTAAAACAAATTTAAGAATGAAATTATTCTATAAGACATTGACTTTAGCTGTCATTCTCGGTATTGTTTCGTGTAATTCGCAATTGCAGGAGCCCCCTATCGGCATTATAACAGGACAAACTGCCCCGACAAACTCATCAGTGGTTTACTCTGTCAAGAACTCATACCAGTTATTGTCAAACACGTTAAATATCATTGGCGAATGGGGCTGGGATGATGGTACGGTCATGCGCAATGACTTTGTATTGCAGGATATTGCTTCGGGCGATTTAATGAAAAAATGGAGTCCTGACGGTGACCAGGCCTGGATGGACAAGTTTGCCGATTTTAGCATTACAGCCGTCAATGCAGGTGTTAAAGGACAATGGAGCTACGATTATGCAGGTGTGGCAAGAGCCAATTTGTCGGTCAGTTATTTAACCAACCTGGAATTATGTAAAACAATTGCTCTTGACGAAGCTTCGAGAAAATACCTGTTGGGACAAGTCTATTTCTTGCGGGCATTTTATTATTTCGATCTGATCAACAACTATGGCGATGTGCCTTTGGTACTTGAGCCTGTAAAAAGCTTTTCGGATGCGAGTAAACTGGCAGTACGCGAAACAAAATCAAATGTTACAACACAAATTAATAAGGATTTGACAGATGCTTTAGCACTCATTCCCGATGGTAAGTACTCTGATACGACCGAAAAATGGAGAGTCTCCAAAGGAGCCGTTTTGTCTATGCAGGCAAAAGTAGCTTTATACAACCAACAATGGGCAACGGTACTCACTACCATTGGCACGCTGGAGTCACTCAATTATTACAGTTTGAATGCCAATTATTTTGATTGCTTTGACCTGACTAAGAAATTTACCGAGAACGAAGATATATTTGTGGCAAACCATGAATCACTTACCACACCGGCATCCGGTAACGGGTTGTGTGCATTGATGGGCTGGGGCTTTTTAGCTCCCACTACTAATTTTATCAATTCTTTTGAAGCAAACGACCCCCGGTCAGCTTATACGGTAGAAGTATCTAAAAAGCAGATAAACAAACTATTGGGCACATTGGACGGAACAAACCTGGGGAATGATGATGCCGCCAGCAATAAAATTTATATCCGATGGGCAGATGTGTTATTGTGGAAAGCCGAAGCTGCCCTCGAAAGCGGCGATAATGCAACTGCCATTGTTTATATCAACAAAGTAAGACTAAGAGCCAGAAACACGGTAACGGTGGCCGGCATTGTCTCACCTGCCGGTACATTACCTGACCGACCTGAATCCATTGATAAGGTAACCATCAAAAACTGGCTGGTGTCAGAACGAAGAGCCGAATTGGGTTTTGAAAGCCAACGTTTCAATGACCTGAAACGATGGGGTATTGCCAAAACATTTTTAAACAGCGTTGGTTCCAATTATCAGGACAATAACAATGTCTATCCAATTCCTCAAACTGAAGTGGACAGAACCGGCGGAAGCATAAAACAAAACCCACTCTATTAATAAAAAATGACAAGTAGTTTTTATTAAACTTTTAAGGGACTTGATCTTACCAGTAAGTCAGGTCCCTTTGTTTTATAATCACCACATCATCACATCATCACATTATCACATCACCACATCATCACATTATCACATCATCACATCACCACATCATCACATCAAAACATCATGCTCCGCCACACCCTGAAATATCTTATCCTGTTTTTTGCCATGAGCGTTTCTGCGCAACAGGTAACCGATCGCCTCTGGTGGAAAGAGACCGTCTTTTACCAGATCTATATGCCCTCTTTCCAGGACAGCGATGGCAATGGTATCAGCGACTTTAAAGGCATGACCTCCCGCCTGGATTATCTGCAGGCATTAGGGATCAGGGGAATCTGGCTTACCCCGTTTCTTTCATCACCAAAGGTGGATAACGGGTACGATGTGTCAGATTATTATCAAATAGATCCTGTATATGGAACGGTGGATGATTTCAAAAATTTTCTGAATGAAGCACATAAGCGGGGAATAAAAGTCATTATGGACATGGTACTCAACCATACCTCCACCGATAGCAAATGGTTTCAGGAATCCCGCAAATCGACCGGTAACCCCTACCGCAACTTTTATATCTGGAAGGACAAACCCAATAACTGGGAATCCTTCTTTGGTGGAAGATCCTGGAAGTTGGACACCCTCACCAACCAGTATTACCTGCATAAGTTTGATACCCGCATGGCTGACCTGAACTGGTCGAACCCTGCGGTGATAAAAGAAATACAAAAGGTACTCCGCTTTTGGCTGGATAAAGGCATTGATGGGTTCCGCTTTGATGTGATTAATTTTCTGAATACTGATGATATCATGACCGATAATCCGGTCATAGACGGGAAACTGCAGGCTGTCTATAATATCAACCAACCGGGGGTAAAAAAAGCCATATCCATTATCAGGTCTACCGTCAATGAGTACAAGGATCGCTTTACAGTGGGTGAAATAGGGAGTGACAGGATCGAAGTCCTGAGACAATATCAGTCGCCGCAACTATTGGATGTGGTGTTTAATTTTAATTTCGGGAGTATCCCATCCTTTTCTGTGGAACGTCTTTTCAATGAGTTGCAAAGCATGGAACAAAACATGCCGGGGTATCCTACCCTTTTCTTTGGTAGCCATGACAATCCCAGGATCATGAATCGCCTGGCAGGCGGGGATATCGAACGGGCCAGGGCACTGGCGGTTCTTATGCTCACTGCCAAAGGGGTACCCTTTATCTATTACGGGGAAGAAACAGGCATGGAAAATATTACTGCTGAATCAACCGATGAAATAGCGGATATCCAGGGTAAAACCTTTTATAAACTGGCCATCGATGCAGGGAAGACACCGGACGAAGCACTACTGGAAGGGAATAATCATAACCGGGACAAATCCCGCAGTCCGATGCAATGGGATAACTCCACAAATGCGGGATTTACTGCCGGGAAGCCCTGGATAAAATTGAATAAGAATTATAGGGAAGTAAACGTCAGGAGTGAATTACGTGCGGAAAATTCCATGCTGAAAACGTATAAGGCATTATTGCTGCTGAGGAATACGGAAAAGGCACTACAATATGGAAGTTATCAAAGACTGGAAAGAAAGGATGAACTGATCTTCTTTTCCAGAACCTATAAGAAAGATAAAATAACGGTCATGATAAACTTTGGGAAAGAACAAATTGTTGAACTTCCTAAGGATGCCATCATACTCATGGGAAATGCTTCTTTAAAACAGAATGATTTCCTGATAGTTAAATCAATTATTTAAAAAGTTGATTAAGATAAAAAAGGTACTACGAGCGTTTAATTGACAACATGAAATATATCTCAACATAAATAAAACGCTTTTGCCCGTCTAACTTTTCCAAAGTTTTGAACTTTGGAAAAGTTAACAGATACACTAACACAAATAAACATCCCCATGAAATACAGACACTGTCAATTCCTGCTTCTTTTGTTCCTGGTAATAACACCCCTTTCAGCCGGTGAGTTGAATCTCAAACTCAGGGGAGATTCCATAAAAGGCTTTTATGTTGATGCCTTTTATGGTTCAGTCGCTGTGTCCTCTCAGGAAAAAACCGGCGAACTAACTATGGTCTTTGAAAATGAGGACCGTTCCATCCGTGATACTGTCAAGTGCTGGAAGAGCTCATCTGCTGTCCAAACCGAACATGGTATTGTCCTGAAAGGCCTGGCTAAACTTCCTGCTCTGGAAACTGATGTAGCCATCACAGTCACCTATGAAATAGTCAACAAACACGTAGTTGAAAAACGCATGGAGTTCCGTCAAACCAATCTTTCCACACTCTATTATTCGGTTAATAGCTCCCTGTCGTTATCTGCACCCCCTTCCCGCTTCTGGAGTTTTGACAATGCGGATAACAAAGGTGGCGTGGCACATGAATCGTATCCTGCCGCCGGCTATATGATCGGGGATACCCTGGCTGTGGGATTGCTCACTGATGCCGGTAACCGGAATCTGTGGACCCGCAACATCCGTCGACGTCCTTCCACCGGTGGAGTTGGCTTCCGGGCTATTCAGGAGATCTGTGATGCCAACCTGTACCGGGTGGCTTCCATGGATGATCGAAAGGCTGGCCGTAACTTTGTCAGACTGACCTTTGGCGAACTCTCGGATTTCAATCATCCGATCGAAAAGATTCCATTTATTACTCCGGAAATAGCAAACTGGAAATCATACAACGGTGCCGGAATCCAACTTGATACAGGGATTTATGTTCTTACAGGGAAAAAAGCAACGGCTGATATGGCCGGATTCCGGTTGCCATATCACTTGCCGGATGGATTTTATACCATCCGTTTTAAACATCGGTCTGCCTTTCCCGTTAGCCTTCGCCTGTGGAAAAATGAGGGTACTACCGCCAACGACGTGCAGGGATTTCATTACCAGACCAATATACCTTCGTCCTATCCGGGATGGACGCAACTGGAAGAAACGGTCTTTCTGGCCAATACCGAAAACGGAACAACCAATCTACTAATCGCTGCCTCCGGGCTGAAAACAGGAGAACCGTATCAACTGGAGATAAAAGACCTGGAAGTGATTCAATCGGTTGCCCTCTCCCTGCCTTACCACAAGCTCGTGTCAGGGGTTCAAAACACAAAACGTACATTTATCTTCGTGACACCTGCCGGTCCAACCCTGCACGACGTAAGGCTATCCTCACAGGTCTGCCTGGCCGATGGGTTGAGGTTCAAAGGCACTACCGAAGAGAAATGCCTGTATTCGTGCTACCAGATGCTTATGTGGATTACCAGTGCCGGAAATTTTAAACCGCTGAGCGTACCCAGCATCAACTATGCTCCCGACATGTACAACCGCGATTCGTTCTGGAGCATGATGGGAACATATAACAAAGAAAGCAGTGAAGCGGTATTCAATGAATGGGCTGCCACACAAAATGAAGCAGGGACCATTGGTACCATTATCACCCCTTCCATGGGAAGCAGGGAACTAAAGGGAAATGATGCCACACTCGAATTCCTGTGGTTTGCGCTGGTAAATAAACGGACTTACGGAACACCTCCACCCATGGATAAAATCACCAAAGCATTCCACTATATCCTGAATGAACTTGATGCCGATGGGGATGGCATATGCAGTGCCCGATTCGTGCTGGGACAGAATGATTGTGTGGAATATCCCAACCGCACGTCCAGCCTGTCGGTCAACCAGGGCATGCTGGCTGTTACACTCCGGGTGGCTAAGGAACTGGGATTGCCCGTTTCAAATGCGACAATCGAAAAAGCCAATGCCGGATACCGGGCGTTCTATGATAAAAAAAGAGGATACCTGCTGGATAACAGGGCATATCCCTATGTCATCACGTTCAACTCCCTGTTACCCGAGTTTGTTTCGCTGTGGCTGTTCAACACTCCTATCCTGACCTCTGAAATGGTGAATAACACCCTGGACAAAGTACCCGTCAAAAACGGATACTCCCCGTTGATCTTTCATGCCACCAATACCTATTTCACACAGGAAAACAAACCCTTTTCACCCAACCTGTTCTGGGATAACGGGATTTATTACAATGCCGGAAGCTGGATGCGTGAAGAAATCTGCGGTTATGTAGCCGGTATGAAACACGGATGGAAGCCTGCTGAAAAACGCATAAAGGACCGCTTAACCACCGAAATCACCCTGAACCCCGACGAACCGTTCAGTCATGAGTTTCTGCCATACGATCTTTCGGTACCCGGTTGCTGGTGGCCCAGTACCCGCGTGTTCTCGTGGAATGTATTTGTCCTCCGTGCCCTCGAAGTAGCCGGCATGCGTACCCCGGAACAAGATCCGGACTACCTCCAAAAGTGAGGGTTCGATAGTGAGGGTTTCACTTTCTGATTAATGCTTGTTCGAAGTGAAGCCCTCACTATCAAACCCGAAGTGAAGCCCTCACTGCTGGATAGCGTGATAGTGAGGGTTTCACTTTCTGATCAATGCGAGTCTATTATTCATGCGAAGTGAAGCCCTCACTATCGAATTTATTCTTTCACCGCCTTTTCATAGCTCCCGGTCACATCATTCTTTTTCAATAAGCCGGATTGATACACCGGCACAAGTTCTTTTGTGGCGATATTCAGTTTGAATTTCTCCAGTTGAATGCGATACGAGTAAGAGAGAAAGGATGGTTCATGATTCCCCTGATAGTCGGTACTTCCGGTAAGCAGGCCTCCGCTTATGGAATCAAGGGTAAATATCCCTTTATGTAGTTTTTGTTTCCGGCAATAATCCTCTACCATGTCATCCGCCTTGCATTCAGTGAAATATTCATACTGATCCTTACCCTGTAAGAATATAAAATACTTTTTTGTTTCGTATCCTTGTCCCTCAATCATATCAGCCCAAATTACCAGGTCAGCTTTTGAGTCATTATTCAGATCGCCTTTCACGAATTTCGCATTGTCTTTTCGGAAAGTATAGCTCACTACCCCCGGAATCCCTATCCGGATACCGTCAGCAGTCTCAACAGCCGTTATTTTTTCATTCTGGTACATGTTCCCGTTAAACTTCTTCTTCATTTGTTCGGTTAACCGTTCAGTGAATGAATTATAGGTATCTGTTTCCGCCTGACCGATTGATTTGTCATTTTTGATCTTAGGGGTACAGCCCAAGAAACAAATAATAGTAATTAATACAGCTGATTTTAATTGATTCATAGTTTATAAACTTTATTTAGTATGAAAACATTGGTATTATTCTTTTCTTTTTTTAGATCGAAAAATAACGGATGAGAGGCAATTATGATCAAACTGCTCTTGCCACGAAGTCACTAAGACACAAAGATGCACAAAGGAAAGAAAATTAATATAGTATGATTAGTGATCCTTAATGTCTTAGTGACTTTGCGGCAAAATATTTTTTTTATTTCTATTTGTATCTTATCATATTGGTCCGTCAGCCGACGGATATGAAACTCTTATAAATTTACGAATTGCAAATATAGTGAATGTTTTGTATTAAAATTAAAATGTCAGAATCAAAAAAAACCGTCCCGATATAGTATCAGAACGGTTATCCATGATGAAAATATAAAACTGACTTGAATGAACCTCATTGAATCAGACACTGATAATCCATCTGTTGACTTTATGCCCGACAGAGTTTCAGTTTGTCATTCAGAGTTTATTTTTTCAATACCTTCCATTCAAAAGCATCCTCACCGGTAATGATCTTCACCAGATAAACACCCTTGGCCAGATGACTTATTGAAACAGGTTCATTGCTATCTACCTGTTTTGAAAGCATTTCTTTACCCTGGATATCAGTAAGTCTCAACCATGATTTTCCGGGGATACCCCTAACCATAAAACTTTCACTGGCAGGGTTTGGATAAAGTTGGAATGCTGCACTTGAATGTTGAGGCTTCGTATCAGTGACTACCTGAACATTCAACAACCCGTTTCTGGAAGCATATAAAATGTTTTCAGAATTCATATCGCTTATCAATGCATTGCTAAAAGTCAAATTATAAGATCCATACCCTAAACCGGATTCAGAATGAAAGGGTATATTCACCACAGGCCCTGATTGACCGGTAAATGCCTTTTGCCCCGGACTGTATACCAGAATCCGGATGCTGGTAGCTGATAAAGCAATTGCTGTAACAACATGATCTTGCTTCCGGTTACTCAGAGCGATAGCATTTAAGTCGGGGGTAAAACCCAATGGAAAACTTAAATCGAATTGCATAGCCACAAAAGGTTCCAGATTTTCAACTTCCACAGCAAGAACCTTTGATTCCCCCCGAAAGAAATTCTGATTGTTTATCAGCATGTAATTTGGTACAAATGCATGCCCGGTGAGTTGAACAACAAACGGATTTTCATCCGGGTCATTACTGACAATCTTAAGTGTAGCATTGTACGATCCTTTTACCGGGTTGTTGCAGGTAACCGGTATATCAAGATACCCGGAAGGATTAATGCTGACAGGCAGTACCTGACTGCTGCTTACATAAGAACTTGAAAATATCAATTGACTAATATTCAAAACTTCTCCTCCACGATTTAAAATACGATGCATAACAGTTGCATTCGATAAAACGGACAGTTCAGGAAATGTAAGCTGAGCAGGAGCGTCAATATCGGAAGCAGAAATAGTAAGTATACCATAAAATGTATCTGAAACTATATTTTTACCCGCTGCGCTGGCAATAATCACCTGACTGGTTTGAATCTGACAACTATTTGATACTCCGTTTATTAAAAAATCAAGGCTAAGTATTTTACCGGCATTGCCTGTAATGTTTTTATTTCCCGGTGAAAAAACCAATACCCTGAGCGTTTGATCAGTTACCTGATTAACAGAGATAATCTGATCCTGGTTACGGAATAATTGAGCCGTACCGGCAACATAAGTTATCGCTTTCGGTAAATTTATATCAAACTGAATGCCGGTGCATGCTTCCATGTTGTTGAGAGTAAACTCAAGTGTTTTAGTCGTTGTTGAAGCACCGGTTATGTTTCCAGGATGAATCTCATTGACAGAATAAGGTGTTGCATTCAATACGACCGTTGCCGTAGCCTGATCAGGATCATTACTCCCGATCAGTAGTTTCTCTACGTAAATTCCCGGGGTTGTGGCAGTCAATTTCACCGTGATAGTATGACTTGTCTGTGGAGCGATGGTAAAACCGGGTACGTCTGTGGTTGAAAACTGCGCGTTACTAAAATCCAGACTCTGAATGACCAGATCGGTATTTCCTGTATTCGTGATTTGAAAAGACTTTTCTGCTGCAGTTCCGAGTGGCACACGGGTGTAATTCAAAGCACTTAATGAAAGTGAAATATTGGGTGCCATTACAGTTACTGACCCATTGGTACTTCCGGTAAGGATATTATTCGACTCACTATTACCAAGCATCGCCTGATTCAGGGCAAGGGTATTACTACCGGGAACTGATCCGGTTTTAAATTTAAAACTCACCAACGTACCTGAATTTCCTAAGAAGGGAGAATTTCCAACAGAATAGCCAATTAACCGGAGTATATTCCCGTCAATCAGGTTGGCACTTAATGCATGCCCCGAAATACGGGAAGCATTCAATATAGCTGATCCGGCAACGTAGGTAAAACCCGTTGGGACGGGAATATCTACCTGAAAAGCAGAAAAGGCAGAACTGTTTTCAGCGATAAGCTGAATGTCAAATTCCGTATTGGGCAATACCTGATAGATTCCTGTTTTTAAAATGTTTTGTGCCTGTAACTGGCAGGTCAACATCAATAAGAACAAAATAAATCCTATGGTTGTTTTTTTCATGAGTTGCAATTTGTAAGCTTTATAATGAAATGATTCGTACGAACGAAGTGCAGTGATTTATAACATGTCGGGGTTCTGATAACATGTTTTTTTAATCTGTCACTGCCTCCGTTCGAAGGATAGCAGTGACAGAAAACTGTATTATTGTACAATCATTTTTTTAGCCGGACAAATCTGTTTTTGATTATTCGTCCTGATTTCGAGTTTATAGATAAACATCCCTCTATTCATTCCTGCATCCCATGACAATAAATGCTCTCCAATTATTGGATTGCTTAACCGCATAATCCCGACTTCCTGACCCATCATATTCACGATTCGAACCACTGCTTCATCCACCGCTTCATAGATATGAACAGGTATACTCGTTTGACCCGTCAGTGGATTAGGGAAGTTCTGTCCCAATTCAGCCATTGTTTGATTCATGTTGTTGCTGATATCACCAATTCGGGTTAAAATGAAATTCACCTTGATTGGCGATCCGTTCGTTCCACCAAAAACAGCATTCACAATCTTACTGCCACTTTTCATAACAAGAAGCGGGATATGTGTTCCGGCAGGTATGTTCTTACCCGACATGCTGTAGTATAATAAACGCAATCCTGTTTCGGTAGCAGTATAGCCCGATTCAAAACCTCCGAGAACAGGTAAAGCAGTCATCTCATCCATGGAAGTAACTCCACTCAGGTCAAACTGTATTCCTCCAACCGGTACGTTGGTATCGGCAAACAAGGTATCATTCTCCATGTATAAACTTGCCTCTTGTTCCTTTGCCATGCCCTTTACATTTTGCGGTCCATGAAGCACCAGATTCACCACTCCGACAATATCAAGCACATTTATATTATTGTCACTGTTCACATCGGCAGCTGCCAGTATAAAAGGCTGTGGGTTATTATTCAACAGATAGGCTACAATGGATGTAATATCCAACACATTGACGCTCAGGTCACCATTCGCATCCCCTTTGGTTGCTGTATACGGAATGGCACTCACTACCTTGGAAGGATCGGTTTCCGTCAAGTTAGTACGTACGATCTTATAATAGTAATAATATTTTTTATTGGGTGTTACTGCAAAATCAGTATACAGTGTATCGGCAATCAGGGTTTTATTAATCAGAACAGGAAGGGTCAATTGCGTATCATTGATATTTTCCTGGCGATACAAATTATAGCCCAATCCATCAGCCAACTTGCTATTGTTCCATTCCAGGCTTACTTTTCCTAACCCGGCATCTGCCTTAAATTCAAGCGAAGATAAATTGGCTGTTCCAACAACCACCCTGAAACGCCTGTCTTCAATCGGAATTTCAAAATGATCCATATCTTTGGCGCCGGTTACCCTGATCGTATTTATGCCATCACCGGTAGTCAGTCCCACATTTTTATAGACAGTATAAACAGTGGAATCTGCACTCCAGACAGCATTTTCGGCAATAACGGTTTGAGAAAACGGGGTCTGTACTCCCATGGTCACGGTCGGTGGATAATTAATGTCCATAGCACGGTTAAAATACACTTCAAACTTTTGTTTCCCAACCCCTAACGGATCTAACTGGTTAAATTCATCCTGTGCATCTTTGCCATTCACTACGACTTTCCATACCAACCCGTGATTTACGTTGGATGGTTGGTTCAATTTATTCTTAATATTAATCATTGGCCTGGTGCCCCACTCTCCAAAATCAAAAATACCTGCATTAACTATATCGTCATTCGTAGTGCCAAAATAGTTGGGAGCGAAACTACTTATCTGAAAATAGTTCGTTAGAATAAATATACTTTTATCAATATTATTTAATCCCGGATTATTAAATATGCTATTCTGAATTAAACTATCAGGACTGCTTAATCCATCAATTATGGGTGAAGCATCTCCGTCCTTATAAGATTGTTTATTATGACAAAAATTATTGTTTGAAATATGGGAATAATACGTATCCGTAATAATCCCGGTGTACATAGAATTTCCGGTAAAAACATTATTTTTAAATATAGCACGATTAGATTTAATTGCTCCAAAATTATTTGTAAAAAGTGTATTTTCAAAACTAAAACCTAATTCATAATTATCATTCAAAACATAATTTTCATATCCTTCAACAAGACCACAATAAGAAATCTTTCCATATTTCATTTTTAATTTCCCTGAATTATCAGTCATTATACCTGCCCACGAAGAAAATAAATCGCGTTTTGTAAATGTTATCACACTATCCGGAGTACCATACGCAATCACTTTTCCCAAAATAACCAATGATTTGTTTTCGGCAAACTTCAGGGTTGTTCCTGGTTTGATAGTTAAAGTAGCACCTTTGTCAACTGCCAGATTATCCGTAATAATATATTGTTTGTCCGCATAAAGCGTCTTATCACAGTCAATTACACCTTTTAATTCAATCCCGTTCTCAATTTTGATGGTAATATCCTGACTCGTTTGTCCTTGGTGGTCACCATACCATGTTTTCAATACAAAGTTTATGTCCCTGCCATCGACTAAATCCTTCGAGATTTTAAACTTCAACGGAATAACATTTGACCCCGTAGCATACGCTGAAATACTTCCTACAGGTACTTCCGGAGTTAGAATGGTTGCTGTGGTCTGATCTTCAAGTTCTTTAAATGTAAGGCCTGCTTTTACATCAGTTGCCAGTCCCCAGGTGTTTCGTACGGTGACTCTCAGTTCAATCGTTTCTCCCACATCCGTTCGCCCATCCTTATCTCCATCGAGCGTATCAGCCACTGCATAGGTAACTATCCCCAATTGAGGAGTCGGTACAACGGTCAGTGCTTTTTGAATATCCACATAGTTTCCAATGGAGTTTATCAGGTTTCCAAAAATCATTTCCTGCGATTCATTGGGTTTTACCGAACGATAAAGTGCTGCAATACCCGATACAATAGGTGCAGCCATGGAAGTTCCCTGAAATACCCTGTAATTTCCATTGGGCACCGTACTGAGTATATTTGTTCCAGGGGCCTTCATCTCGTAGTTTAACAAATCAGGAGTATTACTGAATGTCGGACCGTTGCAATCATAATTACTGAAACTCGCTTCCGGTGATTGTACGCCCAATACATAGGACAGGGCTGCCGGAAAAAACTGGCCTGAAGGGAAACAACCTTCCAATGACAGATCATCATTTCCTGCTGAGGAAACTAACACGCACGTTGTATACGCATTTGCCAGTGCATCTTCCATGGCCAGTGATCTGGAATAGCTTCCAAAACTCATATTGATTACGGTTGCTCCATGAGTCGCTGCATAATTGATTCCTTTTGCAATGGTAGCCACGTCGCCTTGACCTGAGCTTTGGAATACTTTGATGGGCATAATCCGTGCATTCGGGCAAATCCCTGCAATTCCGATTCCATTATTGGTTTCTGCTGCAGCAATTCCGGCCACATGCGTTCCATGGCTGTTATCATCCATGGGGTCATTGTCTTTGTTGATAAAATCCCAGCCACGAATATCATTTAGTATCCCATCGGCGCCCTTTGTAGTCACCGGATTCGGATTAACCCATATCTTATTTTTCAAATCCGGATGATTCCAGTCAACACCTGTATCCAGGATGGCAATTATTTGTGTGCTTTCCCCAATCGATTGTTGCCATACCGCATCCGCTTTTACCGCAGGAATGTACCACTGTTGTCCAAACAATGGGTCGTTCGGTAAATAAGATGCTTTTGTGCTATTCGAATTATCAGGTTGGTTTTTCAGTACCTCTTCCGCTGACATGATCTCACTGACCGGCTTCATGGCATCAATGGAATAGATATAATTCGGCTCGGCATATTCCACTTCCGGTTGAGCCTTTAATGCTTTTATCAATTCAAAAATAGCATCCGGAGCATTGGATTTCGTGGCTGCAGGTGGTACGCAGATCTTATAAATCTTATCCAGCGCCGGAATTTTGAACTCCTTGCCTTGCGGACTTCTCATCATTTTTGTGCTCAGCTGCTTTTGTTCTGACGGAAACAATTTATCCAGCGAAGTCACACCATACGACTTTAACAAGTTATCCACCTTGCTAATCCCGGCAGTCTTCATACGTGCACCCGGTTGAACCGGAACAGCATCCTTAAACTTTACAATCACTTCGTTCGGAACGAATTTCATCCGTTCCACTACCGGATTACGGGGTTGATCACTTTTGTTCGTTGTAAATACAGAAGACTTATTCTGTGCAGATAAGTAAGTAAAACCGGAAAATACTAAAAAGAGGAGTAAAAGTTTTTTCATTATCTATATTTATTCGTTTTGTTTTTTTGCTGTTTGTGAAATTATAATGTAGAAGGAATTATCAGGTATGTCAATATGAATTTTTTATTCTGATTGCTCATATTCTTCCTTCTCATATTCCATTTTTAAAAGACTGCCTTTTGTTTCTTAATTCTCCGTTCATTTCAGCATCATAGCCCGTATCAGATAAAAATTATTTTAAGTAACAATAAATAGCTATTCGTTTAAATAAGATTTTAAATGTCTAAAATGATATTGATTTTAGATGGATACAAATGCATGTAAACGGTTAAATCAGTCCCACCGTTTAATTGAAATTCATGGTTATGTAGTTGATACAAAAAGAAAAGAATATGGGTGCCATCATCCATTTGAGATGGCAAAATCAAAAACAGTACAAAGTTACTGTATCACAATTTAATTTAATAATTGTTATGGGTACATTGAGGGTACATAGGAATAAATAGTGAGGGTTTCACTTTCTGATAGTGAGGGTTTCACTTTTTGTATAATGCGAGTCTGCTAATTAATCCGAAGTGAAGCCCTCACTATTATGCGAAGTCCGAAGTGAAGCCCTCACTATCATGCGAAGTCCGAAGTGAAGCCCTCACTGTCGCAAGAGTGAAGCCCTCACGATCCAAACTTTTCGCTTTTTTCAGGATGCTGCCAGTGAGGGTTTCACTTTTACCAGGTTCGAAAGTTGGGGTTCGATAGTGAGGGTTTCGATAGTGAGGGTTTCACTTTTTGTATAATGAGGGTCTGCCATTCAATCCGAAGTGAAGCCCTCACTATCATGCGAGGTGAGGGTTCGATAGTGAGGGTTTCACTTTTTGTATAATGAGGGTCTGCCATTCAATCCGAAGTGAAGCCCTCACTATCATGCGAGGTGAGGGTTCGACAGTGAGGGTTTCACTTTTTGTTTAATGAATGTCTGTTATTCAATCCGAAGTGAAGCCCTCACTATCATGCGAGGTGAGGGTTCGACAGTGAGGGTTTCACTTTTTGTTTAATGAATGTCTGTTATTCAATCCGAAGTGAAGCCCTCACTATCATGCGAGGTGAGGTTTCGATAATGAGGGTTTCACTTTTTGTAGAATGCGAGTCTGCTATTCAACACGAAGTGAAGCCCTCACGTTCGATAGTTAGGGTTTCACTTTTTGTAGAATACGTATCTGCCATTCAATCCGAAGTGAAGCCCTCACTATCGTGCGGCAGTGAGGGTTTCGCTTTCCGATAGTGAGGGTTTCACTTTTTGTAGAATGCGTGTCTGCCATTCAACACGAAGTGAAGCCCTCACGTTCGATCCCGATGTGAAGCCCTCACTATCAGATGAACAACCCAAACTCCTCCGCTCTTCCCCGATTAATCATTTTTCCGTTTCTCATTCCGTTATAATCGCGGAACGAGGAGAATTCCCAGTCTTCGGGATGTTTCACCAACCCCGCTTTAACAGGATTATTGTGGATATAATCAAAACAGACCTGTGGATATTCCTCTTCCGGAAAATGTTGGTTGATAACCGTACCGTAAAGGGTCTTAAAAAAGGCAGGAGTATGAAGGTCCGGCTGAGTGAGGCAGTTTGCTTTTGTACTTTTCCGGAATAGAGAACCGGTTTTATCTTCCTGTTCCTGGATAGCACGGGTATAAGACCGAAGCATTATTCCGATCGAATTATTCAGGTCCCGTATTTTGGGAATGGTATTGGTGCTTGCGACATCCTGCTTGAAGTCTGCCGGTAGGATCAAAGGCTGTTGCTTGCTTTTTTCCTGAATTTCAATCTCCAGCGAATGCACGTAGGCCATCAGATGAAAATGATTCGGCATCAGGCACCACGCCAGCAAATCGGCATGAGGCAGTACATGCAGTTTTATTTTCTCCAAAAAGTGAATATAATTCTCACGCGAATAAAAAAGGCGGACACGATCGTTCCCCTGGTTGTAGATGTGGTATACATCGCCTGTTTCGAAATGCATAGTATATAGGTTTTAGTGAGGGTTTCACGTACGATAGTGAGGGTTTCACTTTTTGATCAATGCGAGTTTGCTACTCATACCAGAGTGAAGCCCTCACTATCGAACCATCGGACCCGAGTGAAGCCCTCACTTTCCAAACTTTTCGCTTTTTTCAGGATGCTGAGAGTGAGGGTTTCACTTTTACCAATACGCGAAGCCCTTACTCTCACTACAGAATACAAAAATAAAAAATATTATTTATTTAATAAATACGTATTTAAATTAATTAACTTTCTATGGTGTTGATAGTGAGGGTTTCGATAGTGAGGGTTTCACTTTCCAATCAGCACGTGTATGTTACTCGTACGAAGTGAAGCCCTCACGTTCGATAGTGAGGGTTTCACTTTCTGTAGAATGAGTGTCTGCCATTTAATCCAAAGTGAAGCCCTCACTATCTGCACAACCCGATGTGAAGCCCTCACTATCGAACCTCTCCAAACATCCTCTTCGCCATTTCCCGAATGAGTGGTTCCATGTTCAGGTATTGTATCCAGTTTGCAGGTATGGCTTTTTCGCCCAATAGAAGACCCAGGATGTTGCCGGTAATGCTTCCGGTACTATCGGTATCCCCGGAGTGGTTTACGGCCAGCAGAACGGCTCTTTTGAAGTCGGTGGGGTAGTGCAGGGCGCAAAACAGCGATATGGCCAATGCCTCCTCGCCTACCCAACCGCCACCGAGCTTTTCCAGGTTTTCGATGGTGGGTGCATCCTGTTCAACGCTATGGATGGCCTGAAGGATGGCTTTTTCGGTATTTTCGTGGTAGTTATAATGGCTGAGTTCTGTCAGGGCGCTGTCGATGGATTGGAGCAAGGTGTTTCCCTGTTGGATAAAGGCAATCAGGCAGGCCAGAAATCCTGCAGGCAGATAACCATCGGGGTGCCCGTGCGTCATGGCTGCCAGTTGCACCCCATCGCGGAAAGCATGTTCCGGCGAAAGCCCGTGTATCAGGCCCACTGGTGCCATTCGCATTACGGCGCCGCACCCTTTGCTGTCGTTCACCGGATGGTCCACCGTACCCCACTGCCCCGTGCGGGACGTTTTTTCAAGAGCTGTCAGGCAACTGTATCCCGGTGCCCGTCGTTTATACATTCTTTTATCAAATACCAGCCATCCCGGATGGTCGGCATGTTTGTTTTTCACCATCGACTCCTCAAAACTCAGCGTCTGGGTATCGTACCAGCGGAGATACGCCTCGAAGGCAAACCGACCGATTACGGCGTTGTACTCCTTCTTCCCTACACCGGCTTGCAGGATGGCTTCGGCGGTGAACAGCACCATCTGGGTATCATCGGTGACTTCTCCCCTCCCATCCGCAAACTCATCATACTCACTGATGCCTCCCGGACCGTATGTCTCTACGATCTCCTGCCGGCTCAAAAATTCGGTAGGTGCTCCCAACGCATCACCCGCCGCACCACCCAACAGGCATCCGGTAAAATTATCCAACGTGCGTGCTGCCATAACAATTGCTTTATCGAACGTTACAACCTGAACGGCCCTATTCCGTCTTCAATTCCTTCAACGCCATATCCAGCTGCGCCAGCACAATCTCGATCTCACTCCGTAAATCGTCTTCTATCAGCGGCTCCAGCTCATTGGATATCAGATTCATCGCCGAGGATATGGCGGATTCTATTAAAATTTTGTTCATAATTATATCTTTTATGGTAAAACAAATTTTTCTTGTTCTGGTTCTTACCTAAAAACTTTACTTGAAAATATTTATAAAATCTGTATCCCCAACTCCTTTAAATACTCAAAGGTACTATCATAATATTCAGCTTTACGGGTATGATCTTCCGGATTCCCATCAGGAATGACAATCACCATTCCCTGGCGTGCTCTGGTAAGCAATACCCGATAAGCATTAAGTAAATATTTCTTTCTTTCCAGTTTATGAATATTATTCCATTTGCTACCTACAAACGAATAACTTTTCCATCCCTCGTCCGTAAACCTTAAATCACCATCCCACGTAACGCAAGCCCAATCCAGTTCCAATCCCTGTACCTGAAACTCTGTAGCTACATCTTCCAGATAATACGATGAACGTACATCTTCTTTTCCATCCAAAAACCAATGAATTGGATCAATTGCTGATCTTACATCGATGGCCAATGGTTTTAATCTCTGTGCCTGTGATGACACCACGATACCATACCGTTCTGTTCCACGTGCTTTTTCCTTCAACCACGCTTTGGCCTTATTCAAATCCCTTGTAAGTACAATAGGGTATTTATCCGAAATCAACGATAAGGTTTTTTTTGCCTCCTCAATATCAATATCCAACAATTGTTTTACAAATAACGACACACTTTCCGCCCGAAACGACCGCATCGATACTGCCAAATGTAAATCCTTATCAAAATTAGTAATACATTTCGACTGTAACTTTTCAATTGTATCCACCGCATTATATTCACTATCTGTAAGATTGGGTGAAATGCAAACTTCCCAATCCGGAAAGGAATCATAGATTGCATTCAACCATTCCGAAATACCGGCTTCACCCGTATTGATTTCCTGACCGCCACCCACCAAACACACTACAACCGCCCAATCCTTATGCCTGTCAAGACACGATATCAGGTATTCAGGCTCTGAATACTTAAAGTCAGGCTGATTCTTTTTGGTTTTCATAAAGTTCACGGTCTGTTCTTTATTCCATGCCCGTTGTGCTTCATCAAATATCGCCACATGATCATATGGTGCTTTCGGGTCTACCAGATAAGCATCACGGTAATGATGAATAATCTGAATAAAAGCTTTTACACCTTCACGAGCAAAACCTTTTGTCATTTTATTTCCCAATGCTTTTTCACGAAATACTTTATCCCGTGTCAAAGCCTCCTGAAGTACAGCCACCAGTGGACCATTACCCGAAAGAAATACGGAACTGTTTCCTTTTGCTTTGTCCAAATGACTGGTTGCCACTTCCAACCCAACAAGTGTCTTCCCTGCTCCGGGAACACCTGTTACAAAACAAATCACTTTTTTGCTGTTTATTTTTGCATCATCGATAATAGCCGAAATTGACGAAGTGGTTAGGCTTAAATTGATAGCATCGGCATCATTGCGTATAATATTCTCAACAGTATGATGTTGGTAAAGTGAAACAGCTGCTTCAATTATGGTAGGTGTGGGTGAATAACTCCCATTGGCATACTGATCTTCATTCACACAATTCCGATGCAATGAAAAGGTAAGTGATTGATCAATTATTCCTCTTAATTCATTTTTATTTGATTTGATGGGAAGTAATAATCCATCATTATGAGACGTTTCAAAAAATCTAATAAATGAATTCTTAGCTTCCGAAGCCACCAATATAGGAACCAATAATGCCAAATGACTTGGCTGGTGGAAGTTCTTTAAATCAAGCGCATAATCCCATACCTGATCGATATTGGCACTCAGATACTCCTTCTCCCCGATCTTAAACTCGATGACAAAAACCACATTCTCAATAATTACCAGGCAATCCACCCTTTTCCCCATTCTGGGTATCGAGAACTCCAAAAACAAAGTCCCCACAAAACCCATCAGGCTTTTTTTCAATAATGGTATTTGTTGCTCCCACGATTTATTTTGATTCTGACTCGAATCAAATTGATTGGAAAGGGTAATACTACCAATGATTTCTTCGGTACTTTTTACTTGAAAATGATCAATGGAATCAGAATAATAAAAGTTTATCATTATATTATTGATAGTATCTTAAGGATTCTTCATTAAAAACAAATAAGTAAATTTTTATAAATTTAGCTATAGAATTCAATATGTGTTGTGTAATAAAATAAACTCTGTATAATATTATTTTTTACTTCCTATTATCAAAAATTCTTTTTTCCCAAAATTACTTCTATTTAAAGCATATGAGTAATCACCTAAATCTATAATATCAACTTTGCAATTTATCATATGAGTTTCTAAAATTTGAGAAATATCATCTATTGAAGGATATCCATGATTTCTATACGATATAGCAATAATTGAATTATTATGCTTTTCCACTAAATTTGCAAGATCATTACAAAAAGTTTTCTTGTCTTCAAATTCAGCAGTTTTATTAATAATTATCTCTTTATTGTTTTTTTGTAAAGAAATATTACTTTCAAGTTTATCATAATTAGATAAACCTTCTAAAAAATGATATCTAGAATGATAAGAAACATGAGTGCCATTTTCATTAAAATAAGGTGGGTCAATATAAACTAATTCTGCATTATAACTACAGTTTAATGCTGAAGAATTAATGCAAATACTTTCTTTTTGACTTTCAAATTGAAATTGTTTTAATTCTAAATGAAATTTAATGAAAAGGTCTTCAAAGGTCTTCTCCCATGTTTTCTTATTACCAAAGTTTGAATTTACATGGTTTAATCTTAATGATAAATTTTTCCTATGAAATATATTAAATGGCCTTTTAATTAAACATGTTTGAAATAAAACATAATAAGCACTGGCTTTGTCATGTTCATTTTCAAGTTTTTCTATATTTTGAATTACAATATCAATTAAAATATTTTCTTCATCAGTGAAATAAATATCTTTATAATTATCATAAATCACATGCCTATATTTTTCATTACCTTTTGGTTTTAATAAATCAATAATTTGATCTTGAGTAATTGTTGTATTATTGTTATCAATTAAAGCTGTGCCAATTAAATAATTAAATCTAAATATATCATTATATATAACTGATTTATTCTTTGTTTTTGCATAATAAGAAAATATAGCAGAACCTCCAAAAACATCTAAAACAGAATTAAAATCTAAATTTAAATCTTCAAAAACTGTCCATATTTTTTGTACTAATTTCCTTTTTGATCCATAATATCTTGTAACTGGTAATTCTATTCTTTGCATTTTTCTAAAATAATTGCTTTTAATTTTTCATAAGAAGGTTCAGCTATACATGTTAGCTTTTTTTCAGCATTATTGAGTATTGGAAATTCAAACCAATATGGAATTGTAGAAATCTCTTCTCTTTTACAATTATATTCTGGATGAACTTTTTTCCCTTCTTCAATATAATACTTATATACATTGCAATTGTCATCACTAAATGCAGAGACAATTATAAATTCAATATTACTAATAATTGGAGACATTTCTTTAATTAAATTGTCACAAGTTTTTTCAAATTTCTCAATATACTCCCTAGTTAATTTGGTTTTAGTTTCAACTATATATAATTTTGATCCTGACTTAATTAGGAAATCAATTTCACAACATCCAACTTGACTAATATACTCTAATTCATAATTTGAAAGAAAATCAAATTCTAAGTCTTTCAGTATTCTTTCAAAAAAATCTTCAAAATATCTATATCTAAAATAAAAGCTTATTTCTGGTTTTAGAATACTAACAATTTTTTTTGGTTTCTTTTTATTGTCATCATTTGTGAATAAGTTTACATTTTCATCTTCGTTCGTAATCCAATTAATAAGATTATAATGAGTTTCTGATGGTTTTTTGTCATTATGATAAATCCCTAAAAGAGTTTTTTTCCCTTCTCGGATGTCTGGAAGATAAAATTCATAACCGGAAATGTGATCTAAATTAGAAATTGAAATTGCATTTTCAAAAAAAATATTATATTCAACTGGGATGTCTATTCCTTCAATATACAAATTTTTTTTAAGATTAGAAAGCAAATTTGTGAAAGATTCTATTATTGAATTTTTATTGAAATCGTTAACGATATCATGATTTATATTATGAGATTGTTGATTTTTTCGATAAACATTTCTCTTAAATAGAATCCAATAATATTCGAAAATATAATTTGAGTCCAGGATTTTGGTTAAATCTTTAGCAATTAAAAATGCTGTATTATCGACTGAAAATCCAATAATTTGATTGTCTGATTTCAATAAAAAATAGTCAGATACTGACAAAGAAATATTATAATATTTCTTTATTGCTTTCTGATTAATCCAAACATCCTCTTTTTCCATAATTTCTCTTTTAATTGAGATTTTATCAAGAAAGGATTCATTTAAAATTACACATTTAAGATTAGTTTCCAACTCAAATTTGACAGATTCTCTATTAATAATCCAGTTATTAAAAGTATTTAATTGATCTTTAATACCTTCATTTAAACTTACTTTTAAAAGGGCTATTAACTTTGAGACAATTCCATATCTTGATATAATAATAAAAAATATGTTTTTATCATTTAAAGAATCTTCGAATACAATAATATTTTGCAATTTATCAATAAATAATATATTTTGAAGTGAAAGTGAATTTAAATTTTCTGTAGATAAAATGTTATTTAAAAAAAAAGTAGATAAAATGCTCAATCCATTATTTTCATGGTCTATAAGTTGTTCTTTAAAAATTAAAGACTTATCTTTTAGGTCTTTAATAATTCGAGGATTGGGTATCTTTTTTTTAAGTTCTTTCTTAGTTAATTTGTTTAAATTATATAATTCTGATTTTAAATTTATCCCTATCTCATTAAAAACAGTATCTACTTTTGAAAAGTCTATTAATTCTATTATACTAAGTTTTTCTTTCTTTTCAATTGAAGTAATCTCTTTAATAAACTCTATAAAAGACTCCAAAACATCTTCTAATATAACAGAATATGTATATCTTTTGGTGTTCTTCTTGTTTTTAAACATCTTATAAATTCTTTTTTGTATATTCAAATACTACTTTTTTAATTTTTAATCCATGTTCAAGATTTTCATCTCTAAACATAACCAATAAAGTCATTAATGACTCAGGATCATATTCGATAATTTCAACATCTTTAATATCATTTTCAATAAGTTTACTATAAGATAAATCTAGTCCAATTGGACAATAAATTAAAATTTTCTTATCTTTATATTCATCGTAAATATTTAAAATCCTTTCAAAGTTTGATTCAAAATCTGAATTAAAAAGAAAAACGCTAATAGAATTAAACTCTTTATTTATATAAGCTTGTTCACCTTGACTTTTAATAGTAAAATCTTTTTTAAGATAATTATTTGCAAGTAAATAAGCTTCCAATGGATCAAAAAATTTGCTATTGATTCTTTTGAAAGATTCCTCCATTTCAAGTCTTGACTTAGTTTCATAATATAATTCAGATAATGAATATTCTGACAATAAAATTTCAAGTGTTTTATTGTCATTATTTTCGATTAACGAACTACAAATGAATTTGACTATTTGGCTATTTTTATTAAAATTCTCTTTTTTAATTGATTTAGCAATTTTATTAATATCAACGACTCCATTTGGATTCAATAATTCTTTAAGATTAGTCGTTAATTCAACTAAATCATCAATAAGAGTTATTAATGGCAATTGAATAATTCGATCATCTATTCGTCTAAAAAAAGCGGGATTATACGTTTCAAATGAAACGCTACTATTGCCTAATGAATCTGTAAAAGATGTAAAAAGAAAATGACCTTTTATTAAAGATGATAAATCTATTAGCTCTCTATATGATGTCAAAAAATGACTAAATCTTATTTTTGATTTTTCTTGAATCTTCTCTAATTCATCTATTTGGAATATAATATATTTACCTGTCAGTGCAATTATATTTAAAAAAAGAACTAAGACTTCTCTACGATTAAAATCAGTTAATTGAGCTAAATCAAATTCGTTAAAATTTCCTTTAGAATATAATCGTCCAGTTCCTAATGAAATCAATTTTCTTATTTTTTCATTTTCCGTTTCTGAAGAAAGTTTTAATGCGAATTCTTTAATGGCCCCAAAACTATCTTCAAAGTTATTTGCTAATTTGCTAATATCAACATTATTATCTTGTAAGTATTTTATTGATCTCTCAAGATCCTCTCTCAAATTATCTTGAATTAATTTTAAAAGAAAAAGTACGAGATCATATTGATCTATATCAGCTCTTGTATAAACTACTTGAACATTAGGATTATCTTTAGTCAACAGCTTTAAATATTTCATTAAATTTGTTTTACCGTTTCCATGAGTTGAAGTAATTATACATGTTTGTAAAGTAATATCAATTTTAGAAAGATATTCTCCAATTCTCACTTTTTCCTTTTTCATATCAACAACAAAAAAAGGAAGTTCAGGAACTCTACCCTCTTTTAAATCTCTTTTAATTTGTTCAAGATTATCTTGAATGGGACTAATTTTATCCCATAATTTATCAATTTCCATATTCTAAAACATTTTAATTTTAATTACAGGAATATTCTTAACAAAGAAGCGCTTTCTTTTATCTATTGAAGAAACTGTATTACTGAAAAGAATCATTTTTTTCTTTCTGCTTTCTTCATAAAATTCATTTAGTAAGATATCAAATTTATCATATGACATTCTAAATTCCTCTTTTATGTCATAAAGGTTCACAAATCCAAGGTCATGCAAACCTTCATTAATTTTTTTATTATAAATTTTTACTAATTTGTTAGAATTAATAAATTGTTTGTTATTTATTTGAAGAGAAGTTTTTTCAAATATAATATATCTTGAATTTAATGTATTGTATAAATCATTATATTCTAAGTTTTCATGGATAATATTTAAATACTTCTTTTTTATGTTTTTATGTTTATCTAAAATATTTAAGGTATCTATCCAAAATAGTCTCACATTGTCATAATTAGTACTTATACTTTTTTGAATGAACTTAAAGTAATTAATTTTATAAAATTCTTCAATAAATTGTAAGTGAAAATCTTCAATCTCTATTTCTTTAAATTTATCCTTACTTTTGAGAGATAGGCATAACGAAATAGTCATCAAGAAATCAGAGTAAATAATTCTCTCAAAGAAGAAATATTTTTCGGAATTAGTCATTAAAAAAAAAGGTGCTCTAAGAGATAAAAGGATATTTCCGCACTCTGTTAGTGCATTTTTATCGTCAATTAACTCAAATTTATCTTTACACAAATTAATATAATATGATGCAGCTTTATAAGTAGAATATATTTTCTTATCGAGTTCATCATTTCTATCAGTTAATATAACTTTTAATCTTTTTTCTCTATCATTTTTTGGAATTGTTTTAAAATAAATAACGATTTGAGAAATAGTATCCTTATTTGGTATGCCATCTTGATTTTCTATCTTCTGTATTTTCTGATACTCTTGATTTAGTTTATTAATTAGAAAAAAAAAGAATTCATTATAGAATTCAGATAGCTTAATCTTTATTCCTTTTCGATTATTCTGATTTACAAAAAGACAAACCCATCTTGTAGCCTTTAAAGGTTTATGAAAAGGCCTATGTAAACTATATAAAATTCTATCTGAATCCATTATCTATTTTAAATTATGCAAAGTAACAATATTTTATTCACATATTTATTATAATTAAATATTTTACGTCGATGTTGTTTATTGTCTTTAATAAGCAACATCAAATTATCAATGTAATTATTCTGATTAGTATAAATTTTTAGAAAATAATTTAGCGAAATTGAAAATTTAGCGTATAATCAGCATTTAAAAATTGAATAAATATTTAATCAGTAATAAAAAATTCATTTAATACTGAATATTGAATTCAATAAAATTTATTAATAATATTATCCTATGGAAATAATTTGTTATAGATTCTCACTCCCCCTCATACACCATCTTATCCACTACATCGATATCCGCTTCCGCCCAGTCGAGGGTGGCGATCAGGTCTAAGGGCATCCAGTTGGCCTGCAGGTGTTCGGTCAGGGTGAGGTCTTTTGTTGGGCAGGAGCATATAAAACTATGCAGGGTAATTTTGAAGTCTGGGTAAGTGTGTTGGGTGGTCAGGTACGGGCGTTGGATGGTGATGTCCATGTGGAGCTCTTCCCGGATTTCACGCAGCAGAGCCTGTTCGGGGGTTTCGTGTTTCTCGATCTTACCGCCCGGGAACTCGTATTTGTAGGAGGTATACGCGTATTTTGTTTTGCCGCGCTGTACGCACAAAATCTGATTATCCACGATGATAATGGCTGCAACTACTTCAAGATGTTTCATGATCATGAATTTTATTCCGGAGGATCAGGGCATGCTGGCTTTTCATTCAACAGATGCTTTTGGCAACTACCTGTTTTCACTTCTTTATCAACTCTTTGCCTTCACCCGTTTTATTCCGGATTTTAATAACCTACAAAGCTACTCATTCATTTTAACACGTCCTATTATTTCAACTAATTTTATTGATGTGGTGATGTGGTGATGTGATGATGTGATGATGTGGTGATGTGATAATGTGGTGATGTGGTGATGTGATAATGTGGTAATGTGATAATGTGGTAATGTGATAATGTAATTATAAAACAATTAAATTGTAAATTGTAAATAATTAAATTGTAAATTAAAAAACCGCCCCCGGCATAAGCCAAAGACGGTTCATTATCACTATAATTGTCCCTAAAATACGGGATGTCACAAGCTCCCTAAATTGTAAATAGTAAATTGTCAAATAGTAAATGAATTAATTTGAACCGATGTTTCCATGACTAATCACAGCACCAGTCAATACGGACGATTGATAGATATTGATATACCCGTCATAGGCCATCCAGTCGTTGTATCTGATCGCCATGTCACTGTTCAAAGCTTTGATATTGGTATAACTTTTACCGGTGATGGGGTCAACATTCGCAAGGGTTGCCACTACCGGTCCGCCGCCCATGGTGGTGACAGAACCCAGGTTAATGGTGGCCGGATACATGTCACCGGCAATCGTACCTTTCAAAGAAATGGTGACCAGGGTATTTCCATTGACCCTTTTTTGAAACAATGCAGTCCCCGAAACACCAAACGTACCCTGTGTTGCCAGATTATACGTTTTACTGGTGTTGGTTAATACATTACCGCCTATATCTCCCTGTGCCAGTACGGTACCCAATTCGGCATCGCTTTTAAGGACTTTCACCGAACCATCGAAAGCAACCAGTTCGGAGTAACTGATATCGCTTACTGTCGTCGAACTTTTACCGCTTTCATCAACCGGTTTCAACATCAGTTTAGCAGTTCCGCCTTCTATCACCGAATTTGAATACAGTCCGGCCGGATGAGTTCCCGCAGGTGCACCGGTGAGGGTAATATTGATGGTAGTTACCGTAGGGGATGTCTGAACAAAAGTAACTGCACCGTTTACGCCCAGCACATCTTTTGATTTCAGATCGTACGTGGTGGTTCCTGAATTAACATCATCTTTGGAACATCCGGTACTGAACATCATTCCAATTCCAAGCACAAGCATGGTACATGCAGTTATAACTTCTCTTTTCTGAAACATACAAATCGTTTTTAGTTCCCGCTTCTGGCAGGGCAGATGTGAATTTTTTTTTCACATAAAGTTAAAACTACAATCCTTGCTGCTTATTACTTTATTCCGGACATGGATGGCTTGTATCCCGCTCTGAATGGTGATTTGAATCCGATCAACGGAATAAATCACATCCCGATATGTTCTGTTAAAACATAACCGGACAACTGGTTAAGCATATTTCCTCACCCTTCGTTTCAGTGTGAGATAAAGAATCATAAAATTAATATTTATTAGCCATTTTGACGATCAGACCGCCCGGTTTACCCGACTCCAGCATGTGAATTGTGAAAAATGAATGGAGTTGAAATCAGTCATTCATCCGTTCAATAGTACCACAGGGTCATTGTACAGGATGTGGGCGGATTGTTCCCTTTTCTTCCGGCAGCCCGGAGTCACAGAGCTATCCACTCACTGAACCGCACTGATTCATGAACCCGGCATCATTTCCGGTAAAAAAACGGGAGTGTTGAGTGCTTATTTTCCGGATATACGTGGGTATTGAATACACTCCCTTTTAATCACCTCCACTGATGGTCCACACTACAAAGAGGGATAAAAAAGCGTTCATTGGGGGTTGATTAGGAGTTTAAAGGGCTGACCCCCTCCTAACCCCCTATCAACCCCCTACCAACCCCCTACCAACCCCCTATGAACAGTGGAGAATAAGTGGAGGAAAAGTGGAGGAGAAGCGAAGAGGACCCCCAGCCCCTAAAGGGTGGTAAGATTGACTGAAGAAGTTTTCTGTACTATGATTTAGTTTGTTCAAGAAGAGAGCTTTTTTCCACCCGGGAGAACCAAATACGATATCAAACAATATAAGCTGAAAATCATCGAAAGATCAGACTTTGTGATTTTGGCAGAAACCCGACCTCCCCCAACCCCTCCAAAGGAGGGGAGTAAGATTGGTAGAAGAAGTTTTCTGTACTATGAATGACCCCAAGCCCCTAAAGGGGTGTAAGATCGGTTGATGAAGTTTTCTGTACTATGAATGACCCCAAGCCCCTAAAGGGGGGTAAGATTGGCTGATGAAGTTTTCTGTACTATGAATGACCCCAAGCCCCTAAAGGGGTGTAAGACTGGGAGAACCAAAAACGAGATGAAACAGACTGTTGTAAACAGGCAAATCGTAAATTGTAAATTGTAAATGTCTTAGTGTTTTTCGATATACCCGTCCAGTTCCCGGTGCCATACTTCAGTCGGAAAGACCCTGGGCAGTGTATCGAGTCCGAAAAGCAGGTCGGGCAGGTAGCGGGGATGTTTGCCACCGATGGATACTGACTGGATGCACGATACGCAATAGACGATAACTTCCTCCAGCGGCATGTCACCGGTACGTTTTTTCATCAGCTCATTGACCTTGACGGTGGGCAGCTGGGGGTAGAAACTATCGCCGCAACAGATGCTTTTGGTGCGGGAAGCGGCAGGTTCCACCAGGCGGATGTTCATTTTACGAATGATCGACCGGATGGCTTCGTGGATAACCGGTTTCTCGCGTGCGGGGCAGGCATCCAGTATGGTCATCTCCTGTCCGTGGTAATCGGGAAACTGAAAGGTATCGTTCGAGGCCAGGTACTCCCACAGCGAAATGGTGGAGGTATTGGCATAGTCGGCTGCAAAGCGCTTATCACATCCCGGGCAGACATTGATAATTTCGGTGGGCACGGTAAAGGCGGGATCATGCCTGCAACAGGTATTCAGGACGGACATCGCTCCTGCCTGGCTGTTTAGCATAGTGTGAATCTTTGTGGCGAGTTCGGGTTTATAAAGCATCAAGGCACATCCGGGAGCAAAAATCTGTCGTATCATGGGAGTTGGGTTGGATTTTATTTGTTTCAAAAATACGCATTTCATTTTACATATCAAAAAAGGGAGAAGAAATAGTGGGTAGTGGATAGTTGGTAGTGGGTAGTGGGTAGTAGGTAGTCGGAGGAGTTGACCACTATGATAAGTATTTAAACTCTTGATTCTGTTGGTGAACTCTTACAGAGTTCTGTTTTTTATTTCATTTATAACCCCCGGTTTCGCAGGCTCAACCGTGGTTTATGTACAGGCTACACCTACGGTGTAACTTTCAGTTTATTTCAACAACAACCTGACTGTCCGTTGTTCTGATTTGGTGGTGGCTTTTACGACATAGATTCCCGGGGCGACGGTGGTGTGAAGGGTGGTTATTTGGTTTGCCTTAAACGGAAGCTGTTGAATGATCCGGCCTGTTGCATCACAGAGTATCAGGCGTCCGGGGTCATCCGTTTTGTTATCCACAAACAGGGTGTTTTGGGAGCTGAATACGTTTAGACGAGCGGTTGCCGGTGCTACAGAAGGTACAGAGGTTGCCACATCGTTGGTTGTTATGATTTTAAACCGTTTGATGATGGTGTCGGTCGGGAGAATCTGAAATGTATAGGCTGATCCGCTGGCGGTGATATCCACTGTCTGATGGCTTACGGAATCCATCAGGTAAATATTCCGGTAATTGGAATTCCCCTTTACATGGGTAAAGGTGAGGGTATAGGTACTGTCCTCGCCCGGCTGAAAACCCAGGTAGGTATTGTTGATATCATCGACAGAATTGACCTGGTAATCGCCATCTTCTTCCATGGCATAGATCTGGGGGGCAATGTACGAACCGGTGAATTTCTCACCGTCAAACCCGTTATCAAAACCGTGGGTACATCCGGGTACGGTAAAAAGCCACATACGGTCCGAAAAGCGGGATCCGGTCACATCCACCTGCGTCCAGGAAGGGATTGGATCTTCACTTTTTACGCCGGAAGGAGCCCGTTGCAGGGTCGTGTTCTTCACCATGGTTAACGCCGAACTATACGGAATCGAGAGGGTAGCATTTACGGAAGCCGAGCGGGCGCGGACAATAAAAGCCTGCATGGAAGGAATCTGTGAAGGCAACCCGGCATTTCCGGCCAGGGCAAACGGAATGGCGGTATACTGTCCCGGCAGGGTTTTGGTGGAATCGGCAGCGTGTTGTCCGGATGTGAGCCAGTCGTTCTGAGAGCCTGTGTTATACAAATAAACGGTTGCCAGCATTTGAGACCCAAAAACCATTTTTTTAATGTCAATAGCAGCCGTATATGAATTTCCGATCAGGGATTCACCGGGATAGGATGCGGTGGATGTATAGGGCATGGTTACGGTATAATCCCTGTTTTCAAGGGCTCCCTGAAATACATATGTTTTTCCTACAGACTGGGTTATCTCATAGCCTTTGAACGAAAAAAGACCCGAGGCATTATTCAGTTGAAACCAGTGTGCGGGGGTATCATTTTCATGCATTTCGCGCACATAGGCTCCATCGAAAAGCGGACTTGCCGTGGTAACAGCCTGGACAGGCACACCGAAAAACTGCCATTTGTATTTTCCACCCACCGGATTGGTCAGGTTCCACGATGCCAGCGAGTACATTTCAACGGTTGCCTGAAGGGGTGAACCTACCGCATTGTGAAAAATCAGAGAGCCACCCGGACCTGTTGAACTGGTTTGAATGTAGATCTGTTTCGGATCGTTGTTAGTAGTTACGGTGGTGTTGACGGTCAGGCTCTTCCCGGCAGGTATAAACAGGCGTTTGGCAGAGAGGTTTTTCAGGCTGCCTATCGTCCTGTCGGTATCCACGATCAGATCGGCAGCAGCCGGAGTACCGCTGTTGGCAGAAGTGGCAAATTCCACATTCGCTCCCGAAAGCGGAACATATTGGGCTGTCCAGTTGGACGTTTTGTTCCAGTCGCTGTCGGTGGAACCGGTCCAGTAGGTGGCGCAGGTATTGTCCGTACCGACTGTAAAGCTGTTGCTGCTGGTACATGAGCCGTTCGAAACAGTCAGGTTGTACTGACCTGTTGAAAGTGCGGAGATATTGGGCGTTGTTCGGGTATACGTACCATCGGATGTTTTTGTCCATGCATAGGTCATGATATTGGTCCATACGGGCGTGTTGACAAACGATCCGTTGTGTCCCGCAGGCAGACTTGATAAAACCGTACCTGTTCCTTCAAAGAAATTATACCCTGCTATCAGTCCCACATCGGTTGTTGAATAGATATAATAGCTGGAGGCAAGGGCAGTGATCTGGGCTTGCGTGAGGGCTTTATTCCAGAATCCTACCTTTTTGATCTGGCCGGTAAAAGAGCCTCCATCGAAATTGTCCCAGATCCGGCCGCCGATTTTCGTGGTAGCGGTAGTTGTATTTCCATAATTGCCGGTAGCACTACCACCCGAACCAGCCAGGATTCCATCTACATAAATGGAAAGTGTTGTCCCGTTACCGGTAGCAGCGATGTGATGCCAGGCATTGTCATTGGGATATTTTGAAATCGGGAGATCGACCTGACCACCATCGTATGTCCAGCACTGGATGGTATTGGGGTCGTAAAAACCAAATTCAATGCAGTCATTTTGCCCGAAGATACCTCCGACGCGGGTACCCAGATCATCCGCCAGATTGAATTTAGTCCATCCTTCGATGGTAAACTGAGTGAGGTTAGACAACAGCGAGGCATTTAAATCGATGTAGTCATTGTCCTGTTTCCGGAATTCAATAGCCGGGTCCATGTTATTACTAACGGCAATCACCCCGTCGGAAAGCAACGGACAGGAAGCATTGGTAAGCTGACCGGTAAAAACCGGCGGACACCAGCTGACAACGGTAATGGAAACATATCCACCTGCACCTACTCCACCTACCTTACTGTTTGATGTTCGAATTGCACCACTTCCACCACCGCCATAATTAATACCCGGATTCCCGTTATTTTGAACAGTTACACCGGCGCCACCGTTACCTCCTGGTGAGACAATTGTTGGCGTACCTGTACCGCCAGTTGCACCTGATGCATTGCCACCGGATCCACTGCTGCCTGCCACACCACCACCTCCACCCGAATAAGGCGAAGCATTACCATTAGCACCATTTCCTCCGGCGAACATAACAGTACCTGTTGAATTGGCTACCGTACCGCCCAATCCGGCTGTAGAGGAATTGGAAGTACCACCACTCCCACCGGCAGCAACAACGGATAAGCCATTAAAGGTGGAATTTCCTCCATTGGAGTTGGCAGCACCACCGGCTCCGACTGAAATATTATACGTAGTTCCCGGAGTGACTGATATCTGGCTGGAAGCATAGGCACCACCACCGCCACCACCACCCTGTCTGTTGTTGGATGTACAGCTACTTCCTCCACCACCGGCGCCCCAGCACTGAACAGAAATAATGGTCACACCGGCAGGAACCAGATAGACATTTGTTGTGCCGTTTTTGGATGGGTCATTATAGGCGGTTGTTTGCCCGTAGAGGAAAGAATTCATCCCAACCGACAAGAGAGTCAGGATAAAGGCGAAATTCAACGGAAAAGGCCTCAGAATGCGTTTGGGGTTGACATTGAAAGATTTCTTTTTATCGTGAAAGAGGAATTGTAAAGCGGTGTGATATAAAACAATAAACCCGGAATAAAAATTCAACATACGCATAAAGATAAAAAAAAGAAAAAAGGATATAAAATGAAACTTTACAAAAGTATCCTTATTTATTAAAATCACATTTTTAATAAGCACAATTAAAGTTAATTATTTCTACAACTCATTAATCTACAGCATTTAATACTTTATTCTGCATATAAATGCAGAGTTTGCTACAGGGGGATGTCATAAGATGTGGAAAAAACTTTAGCAGCGAGGATTAAGCATTGAGCATAGAGCATTGAGCATTGAGCAAAGAACCAAGAGCCAAGACAAAAGAGCCAGGACAAAAGAACAAAGAGCTTATAGCATTGAGCATTGAGTATAGAGCAAATGATCAAGGTAAGATACCAATCAACTTTCTTAATTTAATCAACACATTATCACATCATCACATTATCATATCACCACATTATCACATCATCACATTATCAGATTATCACACTATCACATTACCACATCATCACATTATCACATTACCACATTATCTCATCACCACATCATCACATTATCACATCACCACATAATCACATCACCACATTATCACATTACCACATTATCTCATCACCACATCACCACATTATCACATCACCACATCACCACATCACCACATCATCACATCACCACATTATCACATCACCACATCACCACATTATCACATCACCACATCACCACATCACCACATCATCACATCATCACATCACCACATCATCACATCACCACATTATCACATCAACATAAATCTGTAATGATTGCAATAAATTCCTAAACTTTGGAATACAACCCTACAAGTGCTGACAATTTTATAACTTTGCAAATTATTTAATTAATTGGGTAATTGGATAAACATGATTTTATGAGGACTTACCGGACACAATAAAAGTTCAGCTCCCAAATTGTAAATTGTAAATAATTAAATTGTAAATCAAAAAGATGGATTTTAAATACGACATACTGGTTATCGGTGCAGGACATGCAGGCTGCGAAGCTGCAACCGCTGCAGCGAATATGGGTTCGAAGACATTGCTCATCACCATGGACATGAATAAAATCGGGCAGATGAGTTGCAATCCTGCCGTGGGCGGAATTGCGAAAGGACAGATCGTTCGGGAGATTGATGCCCTGGGCGGACAGATGGGTATCATTACCGACCGCAGTGCGATACAGTTTCGCATGCTAAACCGCTCGAAAGGACCAGCTATGTGGAGCCCGCGATCGCAAAGCGACCGTCAGCAATTTATACACCAATGGGTGAAAACAGTGACCAACACCCCCAATCTTTATATCTGGCAGGACACGGTCAAGGAGCTGGTGATTGAAAACGGTGAAATAACAGGAGTAAAATCGGCATTGGGCATTCACTTTCATGCAAAATGCGTCGTTCTCACCGCAGGAACATTCCTTGGCGGATTGATGCATTTCGGCAAAACACAACTCGTGGGAGGCCGTATATCCGAACCTTCCTCTACCGGAATGACTGAACAACTCAAAACGCTCGGTTTCATCACGGATAGAATGAAAACAGGCACCCCTTGCCGCATTGACGGAAGGAGCATTGATTTTACCAGAATGACCGAACAAAAGGGAGATATTGACTTCCATAAGTTTTCCTTTCTGGAAGAGTCAAAACGGGAACTTAAGCAAATGAGTTGCTGGATCACCAGTACGAATGTAACAACACACGACCGGTTACGTGAGGGACTAGAAGATTCGCCCCTTTACAACGGACAAATTAAAAGTATCGGACCCCGTTATTGCCCCAGCATTGAGACGAAAATCATAACTTTTGCGGATAAACATTCGCATCAATTATTTCTGGAACCCGAAGGAGTAGATTCGCAGGAGTACTACCTGAACGGCTTTTCGTCATCCCTCCCACTCCAGACTCAGATAGCAGCCATTCAGACAATCACCGGACTGGAAAACGCACAGCTATTCCGTCCGGGCTATGCCATCGAATATGATTTCTTTGACCCAACCCAGCTAAAACATACGTTGGAAACGAAACGAATCAAGAACCTGTTCTTTGCCGGACAGGTGAACGGAACCACAGGATATGAGGAAGCAGGTGGCCAGGGATTGATTGCCGGTATCAATGCACACATCAATGCACAGGGAGGAAATGAATTTACGCTTGCACGCAACGAAGCATATATCGGCGTACTCATCGATGATCTGGTTACAAAAGGTGTGGATGAACCATACCGTATGTTTACTTCGCGGGCGGAATACCGGTTGCTGTTGCGTCAGGATGATGCGGATATCCGGCTTACCGGACGAGGATATGCTATCGGACTGGCCACAAAAAACCGTCACGACCAGCTTCAGGACAAGATCGAAAAGCAGGCTGTACTAACAGAATACCTCAAAACAACATCCATCAAGCCGAATGACATCAATGATTTTCTGGTTTCCAGGGATTCATCGGAGCTGAAACACGGGTGTAAACTGAGCGATCTGGTGCTCCGCCCCCAACTTGGAATCCATGATCTGGCAACAGCCGTACCGGAATTAGGGGAGAAAATTGAGGAAACAGGCGTCAAAAAAGAAGAGATTGTGGAAGCAACGGAAGTGCTTTTGAAGTACGAAGGCTACATAGAACGCGAAAAACTGATTGCCGAAAAGCTCTCACGGCTCGAACATATCAACATATTCGGGAAGATTGATTACACCTCGATCCACTCTTTATCCACCGAAGCACGTCAAAAACTGACACGGATAGCCCCCGAAACCATCGGTCAAGCAAGCCGCATACCGGGCATTTCACCGAGTGATGTGAACATATTGCTGGTGATGATGGGGAGGTAGTTGGGAGTTTGAAGTTTAAAGTTTTAAGTTTGGGGTTTAAAGTTGGAAGTTTGGGGTTGGAGAAGTGGATCAGAATGGGAGGATTTATACTGAAAAGTACCGATTGAAACGACTATAATTTTTATTTAAGTATAGAAACAAAAGGAGTTTTCAACTGTTTATTGTGTAACAAAAGGAATGCAATATATTGTAAACTAACAAAATTTAAAAAGATTCACTGCAATACAACTTATATAAAACGAATCTATATTATTGAAACGAATAATTTAAATCAACAATTGTTTCACGTGGAACAATTATAACATACTGATACTAAACACAACAATCAAATTATCAACCATAAATCACCAACTATAAACTATAAACTACAATTATGTTCCACGTGGAACAACTACATACAGCAATGAAAACACAATCAACATTAAAAGAACAGGTAAAAGCACTTCCGGATCGTCCGGGGGTTTATCAGTATTTTAATGTCTCCGATGAAATAATTTATGTCGGGAAAGCCAAGAATTTAAAAAAACGGGTTACCTCCTACTTCAATAAAATCCACGATTCGGGCAAGACCAATGTGCTGGTAAAAAACATTGCCTCGATGAAATACATCGTGGTGGATACCGAAGAAGATGCCCTATTGCTGGAGAATAACCTAATCAAAGAGTACCAGCCCCGGTACAATGTTTTGCTCAAAGATGGCAAGACCTACCCGAGCATCTGCATCACCAATGAGCCCTTTCCGCGCATCCTGAAGACACGCAATATTTATAAGAACGGGGGACAATACTTCGGTCCGTACTCGTCGAACTACACGCTTAATTCGTTGCTTGAAATTATACACGACCTCTTCCCGATCCGGACCTGCAAGCTGGCACTGACCAAGGAAAATATACGGGCCGGTAAATTCAAAGTCTGTCTGCAATACCATATCCACCGGTGCAACGGTCCGTGTGAAGCAAAGGAAACAGAAGCAGATTACCTGAAACGCATCGAACAAATCCGTCAGATCATACAAGGAGATGCCAATGAAATCAGCAAGGCCCTGCTCTATCAGATGCAACAACTGGCAGCCGAATACAAATTCGAGGAAGCATACCAGATTAAACTCAAGTATGATCTTATTGAAAATTACAAATCCAAATCGATTATTGCCAATACCGTGGTAGAAGATACCGACGTCTTTGCATACGATGAAGATGAGAATTCGTCATTCATCAACATACTCCGGATATCCAAAGGATCGATTATTCAGGGATACACCATTGAATATCGCAAACGTATTGACGAGGAAAAAGCAGATATACTTGCCATGGCCATTGTGGAACTAAGAGAACGCTTCAAGAGTAGTTCGAAGGAAATTATCGTGCCCTTTGAAATAGACTTTGCACTTAAAGGTGTTTCGGTGATCACCCCTCAACGTGGTGATCGCAAAAAACTGCTGGACCTGTCTATGCAAAATGTACGGCAGTATAAATTCGACAAGCTGAAACAGGCTGAGAAACTAAATCCGGATCAACGTAGCTTTCAGCTACTTACAGCTATCCAGGAGATGCTTCACATGGAGAAACCTCCCATGACCATCGAATGTTTCGATAATTCGAACATTTCGGGTACTGATGCAGTGGCAGCATGTGTGGTATTCAAGAAAGCCAGGCCTTCGAAAAAGGATTACCGAAAATACAATATCAAGACAGTGGTAGGTCCCGATGATTATGCTTCCATGAAAGAAGTAGTCAGACGACGCTATACCCGAATGATCAGTGAAGAGACCCCCCTACCCGACCTGATTATTGCTGATGGGGGCATCGGACAGATGGAAGTCATCCGCCAGGTGGTGGAAGACGAACTTCACCTGACCATTCCGATTGCCGGACTGGCAAAAGACAGTAAGCACCACACCCGGGAAATGCTGTACGGTTTCCCACCGAAAGCCATCGGGTTGAAACCGTCAGACCAGTTATTCAAATTGCTGGCATCGATGCAGGATGAAGTGCACCGGTTTGCCATCACCTTCCATCGTGACAAACGAAGCAAGACTCAAATTGCCTCGGAGCTTGATACGATACCCGGAATTGGTGAAAAAACGAAAAATGACCTGATAAACCATTTTAAGAGCATAAAACGAATTAAAAGCGCTGAATTGAAGGAGTTAATAGAAGTAGCCGGAAGTAGCAGAGCATCAATTGTTTATAACTACTTTAAGGAGCCGTTGAAGGCCTGAGAATTGGATATATATTTATCCCCCGGCATTTATACGGGTTATTGCAGTATAAACGCATCTAAATTCAGATAAAAGTAAACATCCCACAGATATTACTTAAAACAGGTAACTCAATACAGGTAATTTTTTTGATTTTAATAAAAACAGGAAAGCATCAGACATTACCTAAAATAGGTAACCTAAAACAGGTAATTTGCAAAATAATCGTATATTTGTAAAAATATTAAATTATGCGACTAAATCCATTTTTGACCACAGGCTATATATCTGAAGAATATTTTTGTGACAGAATTTCGGAAAGTGAAAATTTAATTCGAATGCTTCGTAACGGAAATAATGTAACTCTTATTTCTCAAAGAAGAATTGGCAAAACCGGACTTATTCAACATGTGTTTGAAAAATTAAAAAAAGATCCTGAAATTACGACAATCTATGTTGACATTTTTTCAACCCGTACCATTGAAGATTTCATAAAACAAATATCAGAATCCATTTTGATAATGTTTCCTGAAAAAACGGAAGTTGGCAAATTATTTTGGGATTTTATTAAAAGCCTGCGTCCCATGATTACCTTTGATAATATTACAGGTAATCCTCACGTACAGATAAATTATCAGACTGAAAATGAAAAAACACATACACTGCAAAACATATTCGGGATCCTCGAAAAGCAGAATAAAAAAGTTATCATTGCTATTGATGAATTCCAACAAATAACAGAGTATCCTGAAAAGAATATTGAAGCAAATTTACGTTCGCAAATACAATTTCTAACAAATACTACTTTCATATTTTGTGGTAGCAAAAGAAAAATATTAATTGATATGTTTTCGAACGCTAAAAGGCCGTTTTATATGAGCACTCAAATGATGTTTTTAGAGAAAATTGACCGGATTTCATATATTGAATTTATAGAAAACAACTTTAATAAAAACAATATTTCAATTGATTTACCTGCCATAGAACTCATACTTGATTTAACGAAAGTATATACGTACTATACACAAAAATTATGTAACCGTATTTATTCATACCAACCCGAAAAAGTGCTCAAAGGAAATGTGGTCAGTGCATTTAATGAGATCATTGAAGAGAACAGACTGGGTTTTATTCAACTCAGGGAATTGCTCACTAAAGCACAATGGAACTACCTGATTGCCATTGCAAAAGAAGATGAAATCAGTAAAATTACGGGCCAGGAGTTTTTAATGAAATACAAAATAGGAACAGCGTCAAATTCAAAAAGACTTATTGAAGCATTAACTGAAAAAGATCTTATTACAGAAATAACAACCATAAATGGAACAAGCTATACCGTAAATGATATATTCCTGTTTCACTGGTTAAGAGAAACTTATTAAAATGATACTAAAAATAGAATCCTTAGAAACTATACGTACAACTGCCAGGCAATTTGTAGATCAAATTGGTGATCGGACAGTTTTTGCCTTTAATGGAAAAATGGGTGCCGGCAAGACAACATTCATAAAAGCGATTTGCGAAGTGATGGGTGTGCAGGAAACGGTGAATTCACCAACCTTCTCCATTGTGAATGAATACGAGGCAGCTGATGGGAGGATCATATACCATTTTGATTGCTACCGGATTACCACGGCTCAGGAGGCACTTGACCTGGGAGCGGAAGAATACCTGTACAGCGGCAACCTGTGTTTTATCGAATGGTCGGAAAACATGGCTCCACTCCTACCCGACACCCTGGTGAATGTGGATATCGAAGAAGGGGAGAATGGGGAAAGAAATGTGATGATGTGATAATGTGATGATGGGGTGATGTGATGATGTGATAATGTGGTGATGTGATGAAATGATGATATGATGATGTGAAGATGTGATGATGTGGGAATGTGATGATGGGGTGATGTGATAATGTGATGATGTGATGATGGGGTGATGTGAAGATGTGATAATGTGAAGATGTGATAATGTGGTAATGTGTTGATATGATGATGGAGTGATGTGATGATAATCATTCCTGTAGGGATGATTTTATTCCTATTGGGACGTATGATTTCCATATCACGCATAGAAATTTCTTTGTAAGATGAATCTTATATTCGCGAACTTGAAATCGCGATACCCACCATTTGAATTAAAACATTTTAATTTATATCCGGAAAATCAATAAACAACCTTGTTCCTTTCCAATCATACCAATTTTCGACTAATCCGGCCTTTACGGGATTATTGATGGTGTAATCAATGGCATTGTATAGATGAGTTTTATCCCGGATACTCGTATCATAACTTTCTTTTTGCCATAAAGAACCATTCATCCCTTCAATTTTAGTGATGACTGTGGATGAATTATGTTTGACCGATTGTAAAATATCCTGTAAATAAACGGGATTACCTTTCTCATCGATATCAAAAACTTTTAAGACCCAATGGACGTGGTTTGACAGAATGGTATAGGCGTAATTTTGAATTCGTTTACCTTCCCAGAAAGTGAAAGCATTCATTAAAATATTACTGTTTGAATCTTTTGATAAATTGACGATTGAATTTTGTTGCATGTGCAACAAATCATCAAATGCTTTCAGGTAATTCCGGCGGGTACCATTAAATTCTACTTTCAGAGAGTTTAAAAATAGTTCATCAACATTTTTATCTTTAAATTGTTGAATTTGCAGGTATAAATTTTGAAGTTTATCCGTATAATCAACCAATGCCTTTGGTGGGATAGCATCAAATAGAGACCAGGTAACAAAATAAGCCTGACCGGGTTGCTGAAAAAGTGGCAAAGCTTGATGGTAAAATTCTTTCTTTTCCATATCTTTGTGCTTTAATTGAGGTTATTGAGGTTGAAATAACTTTATTTATTCGCGATATGTAATTTGACTGACCGGTTAACAAGAACTGTTTGCAAAAAAAGGAATTAATAAACTACTGTTATTTTATATGTTAGCAATTTAACAACAGTATTGAACAATAATTAATACAAAATTAATAATCTTTTAAAAATAAAATGCACAGAATAAAAAAAATTATCCAATGAAAATGAAAAAGAAGAGCTCTGTACTTGAGCAGGTCAAAGCAGCCCGGAAGCAAAGCCGGGAAGAAGAAATTAAAACACATGGGAAATCGATTAATTATCGAAAGGTTATGGAAAGCAAAAAGCAGTATAACCGAAAAAAAAATAAGGCAGACGATGAGGTTCTGCCTTATTTGTTTACTTTTGTAGCATAATATTTACATTTTCCGTTTCTTTATTGCAATTGACGAAATAAAATTCTGTTTAGCATATCTTCTATATGGAAAATAATGCAACACTATTTGTAAATACGGCATTCATTACCAGTTGTATTGCCATGGCCATTGTATTCCTGGCCATTCCCCTACCACCAAACAAAGGTCTGTTTAAATACCGCATATCCTTACGGTTCCTGGCAGGGGCTTACCTGATTGTTGCACTGCTTAAAATAGCAGTCATGATGTTTCAATTTGCCATTGTTGATTTAATATCCATCGAAAGACTAACTATCTCATCTTTACAGGCCACCCTTTTTACCCTGACACTGATCACCCTGATCAATCCACACTTTATCACCAGACGCTTTCTGTTTTATCAGATAATCCCCGTACTGATTTTAAACATCTTCTATATTTTAGTGGCATCACATTATGGAAATCCGGTTATAGCAAATATTAATTCACTGATTGAACAGGCATATTACCCATCGGTGCTGGTAAGAGAATTGTTTGTACTCTTTTATGTGATTCAGATTGTGTATTTAAGCCGCCTGTTTATCATCCATGCACGGAAATATGAACATGAGATAGACAACTTTTTTTCAGAACCTTACCGCTTATACCTACCCTGGGTCAGGTATTGTTATTATGCTGCCCTTTCGGTTGGCATAAGTGCGCTTGTATCGTGCTTTATCCAGTCAGAAATGGTTGTTCTATTCTTTAACATCGTATATTCCATTTTTTACCTGGTATTCGGCATATGTTACATTCAGTATCGACGAACATTCATCATTATTGAACCTGCCATTTATCCACGTGCCAATGACTCAACTGAAGGGTCAAAAAACAGCAAACGGTTGGTGTGGAATGAGTTGAAAGAGACTATTCTCAATGAGAAATATTATCTCAGGCCGGAGGTTAATATTGAAGAGATGGCACGACATTTAAAAATCGGTCGTACGACACTTTCAAAGTTTATTAATATCGAGGAGAATATGAATTTCAATGGCTGGATCAATTCACTGCGGATAGAAGAAGCGAAATCCCTGTTGGTCGAACAACCTAATTTAAACCTGATTGAAATATCCGAACTGGTAGGATACAGCGAATCATCCAATTTCAGCCGTCAGTTCAAACTCATCACGGATGTTTCGCCCTCTGTCTGGAGACAATACCCCAAATCAGAACAAACTATGCAACACATACAATAAGAAAATTTGTAAGAATGTCACCTTGCCATTTAGACTAAAAAAACGAATTCTTTAATCCTCTTCCGGGTAGTTTTATCTTCCCACAAAAAGACTCCAAAAGACTGGTTAACATATCATTTTGGAGTAAATAATTAAGATACTTAAGAATTTTTTCACTTATGTATCAATTCGTACGCAAGATTGTACGATTTGATAAGTAGCCGATTCGTATATTTTTTTTACTTTGTAAAGAAATTCGACGTTTTGTATTCTTATATCAATTGCTAAGATGTTTTCATCTTGTATCGAAAGAAAAAATACCTTGTCTGAATTTTAAGAACGTGTGATTTGCAAGCCATTTAGGAGTATGCCTTTTTCGTCGGTATTATGAGTAGAATAGATCGTTTTTAGCAATAAAAAAAACGGGAGCAATGAAAAAGGTCGTCATCTTATCCATAGATGGAGGAGGAATCAGGGGAATTCTTCCGGGGGTGATTATAGCTTATCTTGAAGCACAATTAAAGATAAAAACCAACGATCCGGAGTCGCACATCTGTGATTATTTCGATTTGCTGGCAGGCACGAGTACAGGGGGAATCCTAACCTGCATGTATCTCGCTCCCGGAGACAACGGGCAACCTAAATTCAGTGCTCAGGATGCAGTTGACCTGTATTTAAAAAACGGGAGTAACATATTTTCCATTCCCTTCGGACGGAGAATGCTTAACTGGTTTGGTTTATTTGAAGCCAGATACCCGGTAAGAAACATCGAACGGATTTTGCAAACCTATTTGGGGGATGCAAAACTGAGCCAGGCATTGAAACCGTGTATGATTACAGCATACGAAATTTTCCAACGAAAGACAGTTTTCTTTAATCAGGTGGATACCCGTAAAGGGATCACCAAAGACTATTTGTTGCGTGATATAGCCCGGTCAACATCTGCAGCACCCACCTATTTCAGACCGGCAAAAATACGTTCAAGCTTCGGAGCTCCCCTCTACCTGGTAGATGGGGGAATGTTTGCCAATAATCCATCCATGTGTGCCTATGCAGAAGCTCGAACCCTGCAATTTAGTAAGATATTGGCTCGCCCTGATAAACCCGATTATCCCAACGCTACCGAGATGTTGATGATTTCCATTGGTACCGGATCCCGGGGAGAAGCTTACACTTACAGCAAAGCAAAAAACTGGGGTGTAGCAGGTTGGTTGAAACCGCTGATTGATATTTTAATGTCGGGTAATTCAGAAACCGTACATTATGAACTTCTTCAACTATTTGGCGCAGTTGATCCGGAGAACGGCAGGTACTATTTCAGGTTGGAACCAACTGTTGGTACGGCAGGTAATGCCATGGATCTGGCAACACCTGAGAATATGAATGCCCTGGAAGAAGCCGCAAAAACATTTGTTACGGATAATGAGAATCAGCTGGATAAAATTATTGACCTGCTGATTGCGAATAAATAAATGATTGAAGCCTGACTGGTTGGTGAAATGATCAGGTTTGATAAATAAACAATTTTTTAAACCTTTAAACTATAAAATTATGGATGTTTTTTTAGCTATGATCGCTTATTTCGGTTTTACCTGGGCTCCGGAAGGATGGGCTCTGTGTAACGGACAAACGTTGTCAATCATTCAAAATCAGGCCCTTTATTCCTTGATGGGAGTAATGTATGGCGGAGATGGAAAATCAACATTCGGGTTACCTGACCTACGCGGACGGGTTGTTCTTGGGCAGGGTTCGTCCTCTGTATCACCCCATACAAATTACACGATGGGGAATACCACTACAGGTCTAGAAATGTTAACCCTGACAACAGCGCAGATGCCGATTCATAATCATGTTGCGGCACTCACAAATGCTTCGGCAACCATCAAGGCAAACTCGGGAGTTGGAAATGCTAACTCTCCCAGCAGCAGGTCATCCGTATTAGCCGGGACTTCAAACGTACCTATATATTCGGGCACAGCTCCTGACATTACCTTAAATGTAGGTGGTGGAAGTGTAACCGGTATGGTTACGGTTGGTGTGAACGGAAGTTCCTATCCTGTCAGTGTTATGCAACCTTACTGCGTCCTAAATGCCTGTATAGCCACTCAGGGACTTTATCCAATGCGACCATAAGAGTCTGTTTCCCCGGAAGAAATATCTTTCGGGGAAATAATCCGGTTTCATTCATTCGTATTCCATTATGAGCAAGGTAATAAAAATAGGATTCCTTTTCCCCTATTCATCAATTCATCCCACTATGTCAAGGGACACTATTGACGGGTTTTACAGTGCCATACCTAAACAATATAAAGGGAGTTTTCAATTCATTCCCGAATACATTGATCAGGGGAGAAAAGAGTTGATCAAAGTGGCCATCAATAAACTGATAACCTTCCATAATGTCGATATTATTTCAGGTTTTATAAGTTATAAGTCAATCCCTGATATTCTACCTGTTCTTCAACAACGAAATAAAATAAAATTCTTTTTTGATATGGGTGAATACCTGCCACCTGTTTATACACTGCCGGTTAATTTATTCGGCAATAGTTTTTTATACTGGCAACTGGAATATGCCCTTGGCAACTGGAGCCAGGCTACTTTTAACGGAAAAGGAGCCATTCTTATGTCGGTTTATGATGCCGGATACCATATGCACAGTGCCTTTTGGCAAGGTGCGATCAGTGCCGGAGCTCAGGAAACAGATGTACATGTGATCCCCTATCATCCTACTTTGAAATCTATACTTCCTGTTTTACCTTCATTCTTTGAAAAAATAGAGAAAAGTAAAGTTGACTATCTGCATGTGTTGTTCTGTGGAAATGAAGCGGTTGATTTTTACAGGGCATTTAAGGAATCGCCGCTATATGGACGGATTCCGTTGATTGTTTCTCCCCACATGGCTTGTGATGAAATACTGGATAAAACCGGAAATCAGGATATTCAGTGCTATTCTGCTTCGGGATGGAATTATAATTCCACCAGTGTTCCAAATAATTCATTTAAAAAAACATACGAATCGGAAACAGGTAAGAAAGCCGGTTTATTTGCCGTTATGGGTTACGAATCGGGTCTTGCATTTATGCGTTTATTACCGGAATTACAACGAAATGAAACGGAAAAGGTGATGTCATTCTTTAAAAACGGAATCGTTACGGGTCCCCGAGGCGAACGTAATTTCTACCAGGGAGCAAAATTGAATCTGCCTGAGATTGAGATTGAAAAAATTTCAATTCAAAAAAATAATCCTTTGAAAATAATTATTGATCAAGGCAAAGCAATGCCCTATAATGATGCTGTTTTTAACAACATACACAATCAATGTATATCAGGGTGGGAAAACCCTTATTTATGCGTTTAAAAAAAATTGTATAACTACTATTTAAAAAACATTATGAAAAAAATTCTACATGTATTACTCAATAGATTTTGCATATTGGTAATGAGCATAGTATTTGCAGGGAATACGTATGCATATACGCCTCCCACCGCATTGCGCGTTCTATGGTCCGGAGCAGACCAATCGGCTACGTGTCATCAATACGGAGATTACATTACCAATGTAACTTTTGCGGGAATCAATAATACGACCACAGTCGGGACATATGGCTGGCATTTCGATTATGGAAGAACAACTCCCCAGGTAACACCGGGAGAGGTTACCATTGGACAAAGTTATCCCATCTCTGTAACAGTAACCGGACAAGACTTAAGTTTCCAGTATCTGGCAGTATATGTTGACTGGAATCAGAACAATGTAAATGGTACAGTATTACCGTATCAATTGGATGCAAATGAAAATCCTGTTGTATGGTATGGTTACACCGGTAGCGGTTCAAAAACACTGACCGGTACCATCAATGTTCCTGCAGGAATTTCTCCCGGGCAGATCTATATGCGTGTTATGGTAGATGCTGATACAGGAAACAGCAACGGGGGTGATTTTACATGTGCTATTGGTTTTGGTGAATTTGAAGATTACGTGTTAAATGTAAATGCTGCATCTGTTCCACCCACAGCAACCACTGGCAGTGCAAGTGGCATATCCACCACCGGAGCAACACTGAATGGTACCATTAATGCCAACAATATCAGCACAGCCGTTGCTTTTGAATACGGAACTACTACCAGTTACGGCACCAGCTTAACAGCCGATCAAAGTCCGGTTACCGGAAGTACGGCAACTTCGGTAAGCAGAGCAATCTCAGGTCTGATTCCCAACACTACCTATCATTACAGGGTGAATGGTGTCAGTACTGGTGGAACATCCAACGGAACTGACCAAACCTTTACCACTACGGCAGCCGTACCGACCGCCGGTACAACAGCGGCTACTTCCATCACCACCACCGGAGCAACGCTTAACGGCAGTATCAATGCGAACAATGCCAGCACTTCGGTTAGTTTTGACTATGGAACGACAACCAGTTACGGAAGTAATGTCACAGCAACTCAAAGTCCTGTTACAGGAACTACAGCAACGGCAGTGAGCTATGTCCTTTCCGGTTTAATCCCTAACACAACCTATCATTTCAGAGTGAACGGGGTAAATGCGGCTGGAACAACCAACGGGACGGACCTAACCTTTACCACTACGGCAGCGGTACCAACCGCCGGTACAACAGCAGCTACTTCCATCACCACCACCGGAGCAACGCTTAACGGCAGTATCAATGCGAACAATGCCAGCACCGCAGTTAGTTTTGACTATGGCACGACAACCAGTTACGGAACCAATGTAACGGCAACTCAAAGCCCGGTTACAGGTACCACAGCAACGGCAGTCAATTATGTTCTGACCGGTCTGGTACCCAATACAATCTATCATTTCAGGGTGAACGGGGTAAATACCGCTGGAACAACCAACGGGTTGGATATGACCTTTACCACTACGGCAGCCGTACCAACCGCCGGCACAACCGCCGCTACTTCCATCACCGCCACCGGAGCAACACTCAACGGAAGTATCAATGCGAACAATGCCAGCACTGCGGTTAGTTTTGACTATGGCACGACAACCGGTTACGGAACCAACGTGACAGCAACTCAAAGCCCGGTTACAGGTACCACAGCAACGGCAGTCAATTATGTTCTGACCGGTCTGATACCCAATACAACCTATCATTTTAGGGTGAACGGGGTAAATACGGCCGGAACAACCAACGGGACGGACCTGACCTTTACCACTACGGCAGCCGTACCAACCGCCAGCACAACCGCCGCTACTTCCATCACCACCACCGGAGCAACACTCAACGGAAGTATCAATGCGAACAATGCCAGCACCGCAGTTAGCTTTGACTATGGCACGACAACCGGTTACGGAACCAACGTGACAGTAACTCAAAGCCCGGTTACAGGTACCACAGCAACGGCAGTCAGTTATGTTCTGACAGGTCTGGTACCCAATACTACCTATCATTTCAGGGTGAACGGGGTAAATACCGCTGGAACAACCAACGGGACGGACCTGACCTTTACCACTACGGCAGCCGTACCAACCGCCGGCACAACCGCCGCTACTTCCATCACCACCACCGGAGCAACGCTTAACGGCAGCATCAATGCAAACAATGCCAGCACCGTGGTTAGTTTTGACTATGGTACGACAACCAGTTACGGAAGTAATGTCACAGCAACTCAAAGTCCTGTTACAGGAACTACGGCAACAGCAGTCAGTTATGTCCTTTCCGGTCTGGTACCAAATACAACCTACCATTTTAGGGTGAACGGGGTAAATACGGCCGGAACAACCAACGGTGTTGATGGAAGCTTTACGACTACTGCTGCAACGGCTTCCACTTTTCTGACTACCGGAAACTTTTCTTCTGCAGGAAACTGGAGTGCAGGCATCCCGGCTTCGACAACCGATGTAACTATTTCAGCTTATTGTACAGTGGATGGAAGCTATCCATTAAAAAGTTTAACCATAAATCCGGGGAATGCAGTAACTATTGCATCGGGGAATAATCTTAGTGTAAGTGGTGATTTCATCATAAAAAGTGATGCCCTCAATGGAACAGCAACTCTAATTAATTACGGATCATTGATTGTAGGTGGCATGACAAATGTAGAACAATACCTCACCGGAGGTTCCGTAAAAACAGATCATCAATGGTGGTATATCGCCAGTCCGTTAACCGGAGCTACCGGTGGAGTAATTACACAGGGCAACCAGAATAATTTAGGATACTATGATGAATCTGCCAATCCCGCTGGATTTATTCAAATAACAGGTAATGCAGAACCACTTATAGCCGGACGTGGTTATTATGCTCAACTTAAAAACACCGGTACATACATTTTTAATGGCGGAAAATTAAACAACGGTGACATTACCATCACTTCTACCCGTAGCGGAACAACCTATGAAAAACGAGGTTTTAACCTTGTGGGTAATCCTTATCCTTCTTATCTGAATTGGGATCTGGCTTATCAATCAGCAACCAATATACGTCCGACTATCTGGTACAGAACATATACCGGAGGAGGTGATATGGGAAATGGAATGGAGTTCGAAACTTACAATAGTGCACTTGGCATAGCTATTCCTGCAACATTGAATAATTTTATTCCACCTGTTCAGGGATTTTGGGTCAGAGTTAATAATGATGGAACAGGAACAGAACCAATACAAAGTACGGGAATGATTTATTTGACCAATGCCATGCTTTCGCATGCCGGTACTGTAGATAATCCATCGACGAACCGATTAAAATCACCGGATGCTTCAATTGAACAGGTAATCCGCTTAACTGTGACAAATGGCGAGAACGGTGACGAAACGGTCATTGCAACAAATGTAAATGCTTTGGATTCTTACGATATTTATGATTCTGAAAAAATGTCCAACAACAATGTGGATATTCCTGAAATATATACTTTAGCCGGATCCGAGCAATTGTCCATCAATGGCTTAAACAGTATTACAGACTCTAAGGAAGTTATTTTAGGCTTCCAGCCAGGGCAGGCAGGCAACTTTAAAATAGAAGCTACCGAAATCAGCAACCTGGAAAGTAATATGAATGTTATATTGATTGATAAACTGACAGGGATTAACAAGGTTCTTACGGTAGGTACACCTTATAGTTTTAGCACCGATGCATTGAAAACCAACGATCGTTTTATAATCAGGTTTAAATCAGGGTCTATATATACCGGAGTGGATAATGCATATGACAACAGGAATGTATTGATTTTCTTCAATTTGCATAATTGGATTACTGTGACATGCAATGACAGGAATTTTAACGCATCTTCAGTTTCAATTTATAATGCAGCCGGACAAAAGCTATGGCAACAGAAACTAACCAATACAACTACTGAAATAAATAGTGTTTTTATTCCGGGAATCTACATGGTAACTGTAAACACCGGCGATCAAAGTGTAACCCGGAAAATGATTATCAAATAAAAACACTTAAAAGCTCATACTAATTGATTGGAAATATGGAAAATAAAAATAAACGACAACTGAAAGATTAAAAATTTATGATTCAGGTTGACAACTTATGAAGTGGTTTTATCCATTGATATCTGATTTGTAGTGTGATACCAAACCATAAGTAAAAGGCTCAGGATTTCTTCAGCAGCACTCCTTGCCGGGTCAATATTTGGACAGATAATTTGTTTTTAATCTTCCGTCAGGACTCAGGCTAATTCAAAAAGTTCACTAAACCTTGATTTGTTTACAAAGAGAACAGGCTGTTTCAAATGAATTGAAACAGCCTGTTTAGTATGGAAGTGAAATATGTATTACCAGATACTTACGCGTTTTTCAACAGGCAGATACATTGGATCACCTGCTTTGATTCCGAAAGCATCATACCATGCCTGGATATGTGGCAAAGCACCATCCACACGCCATTTACCCAGTGAATGGGGATCGGATTTCGTACGTTTGAGTATTTCTTCCGGACGTACATTTCCGGCCCATACATTGGCATAAGCCAGGAAGAAACGTTGTTCAGGAGTGAAACCATCCTTTTTGGCCAAAGGTTCTTTAGCAGTCGCATTTTTAAATGCTTCATAGGATACCTGCAAACCGCCATGATCGGCAATGTTTTCACCCAGGGTGAATTTACCGTTTCCTTTGACTCCGGGGGCCACCACTACTGAGTCGAAATAATCGGCCATCACTTTCGAACGGGCGTCAAATTTCTTACCATCCTGTGGAGTCCACCAGTCCTTGAGATTACCTTCCTTATCAAACTGACGACCCTGGTCATCAAAACCGTGTGTCATTTCATGTCCGATCACCACACCGATAGCACCGTAATTAAAGGCATCATCAGCTGTCATATCAAAGAATGGATATTGAAGTATACCTGCAGGGAAACAAATTTCGTTGGTAGAAGGATTGTAATAGGCATTCACGGTCTGAGGTGTCATCTGCCATTCGGTTTTATCCACTTTTTTACCTGCCTTGGAGAATTTATAGTCAATTTCGAATCTGCCGGCACGTTTGACATTGGCATAATACGAATCTTTCACGATATCCAGTTTTGAATAATCCCTCCATTTATCCGGATATCCAATTTTTACATAGAATGCCTTTAATTTTTCAGTGGCTTTCACCTTGGTTGAGTCGCCCATCCAGGGTAATGCCTTGATACGTTCTCCCAATGATTCCTGCAGGTTATGAACCAGCTTAATCATACGTTCCTTGGCTTCGGCAGGAAAATACTTTTTGACATACATCTGACCAACCGCTTCTCCAAGGACACCATCTACGGTACCAACGGCACGTTTCCAACGAGGTTGTTGTTCCTTTTTACCGGAAAAAGTCTTACCGTAGAATTCGAAGTTCTGGGCGTATATAGGATCACTTAAGTATGCAGCCGACTCATCGATCAGTTTCCATTGTAAATAGGCAATTTGGGCAGCTATGGGCTCCGTAGCGATAATTTTACCAACTTCAACCAGGGATTCTTTTTGTGAAACACTCACATCTTTGGTATCCTTCAATCCAAGTGAGGTAAAATATTCATTCCAGTTAATTTCAGGAACCAGTTTCTGAAGATCAGTCACCGTCATTTTGTTGTAATTGGCATGAGGATCGCGCAATTTCACCTTATCATAGGCTGCTTTTGCCAATCGTGTTTCAATGGTCAATACTGCTTCCATATTCTTTTGTGCTTCGGCAGGTGTAAAACCAACCAATCCGAACATTTTCACCACATGGGCTTTGTATTTATCCCTGATTTCTTTGGTATGGGCATCATTTTCCAGGTAATAATCGCGTTGACCAAGGCTGATACCGCTCTGGTAAGTCTGAACCAAATTAAGTGAGCTGTTCATCGGATCGGCATCTACATACACACTAAAATAAGGATCCAGCCCCGAAAGGTATAATTCGGGCATAAGTTTCAGGATATCCGAAACATTTTTAGCAGTTGCTATTTTTTTCAAATCAGCCTGAATCGGTTTGAATCCATCGGCATTCAGTTTGGTACTGTCCATGGCCAGGTTGTATACGTCACCGATTTTTTGTTCAACGGTTCCTTTTGCAGCTGGTTTTGCAGCAATCTCTTCAATCAATCCCCTGAGTTGTTTCCGGTTGTTTTCAGCCAGTTTATCAAAGCTGCCAAAACGGGAGTATTCTCCGGTAAGCGGATTGTTTTTCATCCAACCTCCACAGGCATACTGGTAAAAATCGACTTTGGGCGATACGGTTGTATCCAGATTCGCCACCTGGATACCGGCACTCAGGGCGGTATCCTTCTTAGAACTGCATGCTGTTGTCATAAGCGCTAAAGCAATAATTGGAATTAAGATTTTTTTCATTGCAATAATAATTTTGTGTTTGTAATGAGACGTTTATTTTGAAATCAGTTGATATATCGGGATTTATTTTTACGTTTCAATAATTACAGAACCAAAGAGTATAACGTATTTACTATTAAATTGTTTGAAATAAAAAGCAGATACTACTGTTCATTAAATCGTTTGTTCTAAAGCCGGATTGTCGACAGCATCTATGATATGGAAAAGTTCATCCAATGTATCGGCACGCAGCATGGCAATCCGTGTTTCCTTGAAATTGGGAATGCATTTAAATACGGGCGTCGAGGCTAAATGCCTGCGGGAATGTATGATTCCTTTTAACCGTTGATGGCTGACACTTTCGATGGATGTGCCTTCTTCGATATCCAGCCATCTCACTGAAGCAAGGATATGTTCCTTGAGGATCGCTTTTTGCTCTTCGAAGGAAAGTACCGGTAGTCTGGATCCGGTATGAAAGAATTGCTTCATTTCTGCAAATACCCAGGGCCTTCCAATCGAGGCACGTCCTACCATCACTGCATCTACCCCGTACCGGTCAAAACATTCGGCAGCCCGTTCGGGACTGGTGACATCACCGTTTCCTATGATGGGAATATGCATGCGCGGATTATTCTTCACTTCTCCGATCAGTGACCAGTCGGCATCACCTTTGTACATTTGCGCCCTGGTACGTCCATGAATGGCCAGGGCAGCTATGCCGCAATCCTGCAATTGTTCGGCCAGCTCCACGATTATCCTGCTTTCATCATCCCACCCCAGGCGGGTTTTGACAGTCACCGGAAGATTGACAGCTTTTACAACTGCAGCAGTAATCTCAAGCATTTTGGGGATATCACGCAGCAACCCCGCTCCTGCCCCTTTCCCGGCGACTTTCTTGACCGGGCATCCGAAATTCAGATCAATGATATCCGGCCCGGCTTCGGCAGCAATAATAGCTGCTTCACGCATGGCATCTGCTTCACGACCGTATAACTGAATGGCTACAGGTCGTTCTTCGAGGCACATGGTCAGCTTTTGTTCGGTCCGTTTGACACTGCGAATCAGTGCATCGGCCGATATGAATTCGGTGTACACCATATCCGCCCCGAAACGCTTGCACAACAGGCGGAAGGCAGGATCGGTCACGTCCTCCATGGGAGCTAAAAATAATGGTTTATCCGGGAATTCTATGTTGGAAATATTCATGTTTATGCAAAAAATGGAATGCAAAGGTAGAAATTTAATTTGCAATGTACAATGTGTATTTAACAATATAACTGTTTACGGGCTATTAACACTGTTATTATGAATGTTACCTGACATTAAGAATATTAAAAACCAATCAATATTCCATTGATAATTTAGAACAAAGAATTACTTTTGAGAAATAATTTTTTAAAATATGAAAAAGAAAACCTATGATTTTGTTCATTTAATGATTAAAGAATATGATAATATTCTGTCTAAAAACAAAAAGAAATTTTATATCAAATATGTGGAAGCGTTGGAATCCGATCGTCAATTTCAAATACGGGAGTTACAGAAAAGGGATTTAAAGAAAGAATTGGATTTTGTAATAGTAAAATCAATGCATGTCGTGAAAGAATTTGAAACAATCTCCTGAAACAAAGCGAAAGCATTTACGATTTATTCATTTACCCCCGATAGCTATCGGGATTACAATTTACTATTACTCCGGTATCATGTTTGTTTTTTCTCGTTTTCGGTCCATCAGTCTTCATATTCTGAGATGATAAGAAACATTCATACACATTAAAAAAGTATCAATGTCCTGTGATAAGAGCTTGATAATGTTTGCATTATTTCCTAACAGCGTTTGTCAACAAAAATTGAAATTCCATACGGAATAAAAAAGGAATTCCCTATTAAAATACAATTGAGTATCTTTGTTGTCATTCAACACAATGACATATGAAAAAAAATGGCTTACTTATTTGCATCCTTCTCTGCTTTCAATATTTAACCGCCCAAACCCCCTACTCTACTGCCTGGTTCGGACCGAATGCCAATCCGGTACCGGAATTTACAGACGCCACCATACCTGCCAAAACTACTATCACCCTGACGGGGGATTATTATTTCGGTCAGGGCGACCATACTGAAAACGGCTACGCAAAAATTGAATTTCCGTTAATTCCCGAACGGGTTTCTTTTAAAGTATGGTCCACCATCCTGGAACATTACCAGGTAACCGACCAGGTAAGTGCCGATCGGGGGATGCTGAATGGGAATACATCCGGAAAAGCGAACGGCGATATCTATTTTCAAACCAGAATCAGAATATTAAACGAGAAAAAAAATGCTCCTTCCATTATTTTAAATACCACCTTGAAAACAGCTTCGGGAACCAATCACCTTGAAAGGCGTTACTTTGATACCCCGGGGTATTATTTTGATGCGGAAATCGGGAAATCATTATTCACTAAAAGCCGTTTTATCAGTGAGATCAGGGCAGTTGCCAATGTCGGATTTATGAGCTTTGAAACGGAAAGGCAAAGTACACAGGATGATGCTCCTCTGTACGGCGTTAAACTGATCCTTGGTAATGATAAGTGGAAACTGGAAAATACCCTGTCCGGTTATTGGGGATGGATGCATACGAATGTCAGGTATGGTTCCAATTACGGGGATGCACCCATGGTCTATGCGGGTAAACTATCAAAAATAACGAAGAATATAACGTATTTTGCTCAATACCAATACGGGATTCATGACTTTCCATATCAACAGGTTCGGGTGGGCGTTAGTTTTACGATAGATAAACTGACTCCAAGATACCCCAAAGAACCCCTAACCCCTAAAGGGGAATAAGATAAGAAAAGAAAGAACCCCTGACCCCTAAAGGGGGATAAGAAAAGAAAGATTCCCGGTTACAATTGGGGAAACTGATTACTATAATTGATTAGAAAAAAATGAATACAGAAAATATACAAAACAAAACTAACCCTGTTCCCCTTCAGGGAATAGGGTTAGACAGGGATTCAATAGAAATCATGGCACCCGCCGGTTCGTGGGAAAGTCTGACTGCAGCGATTAAGGCTGGTGCAGATTCAGTGTACTTTGGCATTGAAAAGTTGAATATGCGCAGCAAATCGAGCAGCAATTTCAGCACGGAAGATCTTCGGACGATAGTCAACATCTGCAGGGAAAACAATGTCAAAAGTTACCTCACGGTCAATACCATTTTGTATGACAACGACCTTACCCTGATGCGCGAAATCATTGATGTAGCCAAAGAATCGGAAGTATCGGCTATTATAGCTGCCGATGTGGCTGCATTGATATATGCCAACAGCATAGGAGTGGAAGTGCATCTGTCTACTCAATTGAATATATCAAATGTGGAAGCCCTGAAGTTTTATGCCCGGTTTGCTGATGTGGTGGTGTTGGCCCGCGAGCTGAATATGAACCAGGTGGCCGGAATATACAAGTCGATTGAAACTGATCATATCCTGGGCACCAGCGGGAAGCCGGTACGCATTGAAATGTTTTGCCACGGAGCCCTGTGCATGGCGGTATCGGGTAAATGCTACCTGAGCCTGCACGAGAAAAACCTGTCAGCCAACCGGGGTGCGTGCAACCAGATTTGCCGTCGGGAATATACGGTTAAGGACAAGGATTCCGAAATAGAACTGGAGATTGACAATGACTATATCATGTCTCCCAAGGACTTGAAAACAATTGGATTTGTCGATGAAATGCTCCGGGCTGGCGTCAGGGTGTTCAAGATTGAAGGCCGTGCCCGTGGTGCCGAATATGTGAAAGCAGTGGTGTCGTGTTACAAAGAAGCCATTGAATCGTGCCTGGAAGGTACCTTTACGGAACAAAAAACAGCCGATTGGAACACACGACTGAGCAAAGTATTCAACCGTGGTTTCTGGAACGGCTATTACCTGGGTCAACGTCTGGGTGAATGGAGCAGTACCTACGGGTCGGCTGCAACGCACAAAAAAATATATGTGGGCAAGGTAACCAACTATTTCAGTAAAATAGGAGTGGCAGAATTCCTGCTCGAAGCACAGAGCTTGTCGGTAGGCGATGAAATACTCATCACAGGCGATACAACAGGCGCCTACGAAGACACAGTCACTGAAATACGTGTTAAACTTAAACCGGTTGATAATGTGGATAAAGGCACTTACTTTTCACTGAAAACCAACGAATTAATCCGAAGGAATGATAAGTTATTTAAGATAGTACCACAAACCCCTCATGGGAAATAAGAAACCAAAAAAGCGAATCAAAGATTCGCTTTTTTAGTGTATACTTTGCAATTTCTAAAATATCAAAACCGTTTGCCTAAACAGATACCAACTCTTGGGTATGCCTGATCTATTGATTCTCCTAACAACCTTCCTCCACCTACAAACACTTCCCCTACAAACCCGTTACGGGCAAGAAATTTGGCCCCTATGGCAGCTCCAAAGCCAAAGTTAGTGGTTGAGCGTGTAGTCACAATTGTTTGGTAAGTAATCCCGTTTTGATCATAAACATAATTACTGCTTGTTTGATTTTGCCCTACCACAGCCATATTTCCTTCAATAAAAAACCCCGATGCTTTTTTATTTCCAAAATAAAGACGGTAAAAAGGGGTAAACATGGAGCGTGTTGACATAGTTGACGCTTTTTCCACTGAGATAGCAACAGCCAGACCGACTCCCATATTGTCAGATATATATCGTTCATAATTCAGCTCCGGCAAACCTAAAATTGCCATCATAAGATTTATTCTCAATTCATTTTGATATGAATCATTGGATGATTCCGTTTGAGAAGCAGGTACATTGTTTGATGTATTTTCTTTTTGTCCAAATACACTGACACTCAATACTAAAAATGCGATACTAATAATGGCTTTACAATTCATTTGATTTCAATTTTAGCAATAATCCGATAAGAATAGTTATCGGGAAATAAGAATAATAACTTCACAAATATAATTATAATTTACAAAGTTACCTTACATTTTTAAAATTAAATTGTTATTCTCCTATAGCTGAATGATATCCGCCATAATATATCTGGCAGAGATGAAATAATCCCATAAGTTTAAGATGATACTCAAAACCGCTTAAATAATTGGATAAAATATATTTTCAGGCATATTAAATGCCATACCATTTTAAAACCATATCTGTTTGAAAAGATTATTTTGTAAGTTTATTCCTTTTATATTCTGCCTCAAAAAGATAGTTCCATAAAAAAAGCCAATCATTAATTGGCTTTTTTATGTATTTTAATTGTGCTGTGCCGTTCGTTGTTGTTCAAACATTTGGTTTGAAAGCTTTTGCATTTCATCCGTGCTAACATTTCGTTGATGAGTACCAATCATCCACCGGTATCCGAATGGATCTTCCAGGGTACCTGACCGGTCGCCGTAAAACTGATTGTCAACGGGCATAATTACTTTTCCACCGGCATCAAGAGCAGTTTTAAATACTTTATCTACATCTTTAACGTATAAACTAAAAGTCACAGGACTTCCACCAAGTGTTTCCGCACTCTTATTTCCCATCATTGGAATTTCATCCGACATCATTAGTAATGAACCTTCAATCATAAGGGAGGCATGTGCAATGAGTCCGTCGGGTGTTAGTAACCTTTCTTTTTCTATAGCACCAAAAGCTTTTTTGTAAAAATCAATTGCACGGTTGCAATTTCTGATCGTAACATATGCGTTTAACGAATATGCTCCAGGATAAATATACGATGCGCTCATAATTTTAATTTTTTAATTTGATTCATTTATACTGTTCAGGAAAAAAAATTATTCCTTTTATCAAATTCCCAAACATACTATTCATAATCTTTGTTCTTCTTTTTACGGGTCTTTTTGATTGTTTATGTGAACTTATATAATTTTGAATTTATTAAAAATTTTAATTGTAAATCAAAGAATTAGATTGTTGCTACTATCAGATGTTAACGATTAGTCAACTTACGAACGTAAATTATTTGATTTATTGGTAGATAGTCTTTTATAAATTGTTTAATAATTACTGATTTTCAGCAACGACTTATACCAGTAATTATTTTGATAAATGGTTTATCAATGAAAAGTTTTATTTTTTGAAGTTATTGTTCTCTTTTTATCATTTTGAAGGGGTTTAACAAGAACAGTAAAAAAAGTTTATAGGGTTTATAACCCTATAAATACAAAAGTAAACTTAGTTGAAATTGTTACAATAAAACCAATTTAATCAGTATAAAATTGAAAATTGGTATCCGCTTTTCTTTGATAAAATGAATTGAACAGTTGAAAGATAAATAATACATAATTTTTTATCTCTTTGATTCATATTAATTTTTAATATAATAGAATTTGGTGAATTGTATTCACCTAATTCTATATTTTATATAAAAGACTCTGATGAAAAAATCATCAGACCCTATTTAAAATAGAAATTAATAATACTGCTAATAATTGCAATATAATAAGTTAAGCTCAATTATAATATTCCTAATACTGTTTTTATTTTAATGATACGTACTTCTTCATCGAATATCTTTATTCATCTATACCATAATGATTTTTAAGTTTATGATCTAATTCTTCAAATACTTCATCTACTGAAAATGTTTCTTCAGTTTTTCCATCCTCTCCTTAAGGTAACGGATATGTAACCTTTACAAGTTTTTTATGCTTTTCCAGTTCACCCACTATCTTTCGTCCGGCCGGAGTGGATATGTCTATTTTAGCTGTTATTTCCAGATTTGATATTGCTTTAAATGAGGTTACAAAATATTGCTTTTTCAGTCTTCCTGTGGATTGGTATAAAAATGAAGATTTAGAAGTTTCAAACGCGTAATTGGTTTTGTATTTTGTAATGAAAATTAGGCAACAAAAAAAAGGAAATTTATCATTCCCTTTTTACTTATTCATTTATTAGCATTACATTAATTGAATCTCATATAATTAATTGAAATATTTTGCTCATTGAAAGTATCAGTAATAACAAAACCTTTTTTCTTATAAATTTCTACATTTCTGGGATTTGCCGTTTCAAGAAAAACCGGTATATTTTCTGACTGGCAATATCTTAATATTGGATTCATAAGTTTACTTGCAAGCCCATTACCCTGTGCTTCATTCAAAACACCTATCATATAGAGATAATAATACTTTGAATCCCTTGGAAAATGTACGTGAGATAGATTGCCCATCTTTAGGTTTTTGACTACACATTTTATTCCCATTTTAAATAAAAAAGAGATATTTCGCTTTATAAATTTAAAAGTAAATTTTTCTGTATTTTCATTTTTCCATAGCGCTACCGCTTTTTTATCGTGTGTAAAAAAGATATTCCCTGTACATAAAGTTTCATCAACTACGTAATTTACAATAATTTCCAATTTATTTTTTTTACTTACTTTTTCAATCAACCAGTTTAAACAAGGATCGTTTTTAAATGTATCAGTAAGTATTTTTACAATTAATGGTTTATCACAAAAGTCAGCCAAAATAAAGTCGTTATTATTTTGAATTTGCATCTTTAATATTATTTGAGTTTATAATACTGCAAATGTATCGCATCAATATAATATATCATTTGACAAAAGTCAAAAAATGAAATTCCAGGTGTAATTAATTTTTTGCTCTTATTCTACTTAAGGTTTCTTGAGTAATTCCTAAATAGGAAGCAATATGACCCAATGATGCCCGTTGAATTAAATTCGGCTTATTTTTAATAATCTGATTATAACGTTCCTGTGCAGATTGAAATTGTAAAGACATTACTCTTTCTTCCAATTTTATATAATATTTTTCAGTAATAAGTCTCCCTATCAGATTTATTTCAATATGTTGTTTATAAAGTCTTTGTAATTGTTCGTATTCTAAACAATAAACAACGCTGTTTTCTAAAAATTCTATTGATTCGAAACTTTGTTTTTGTGATACAAACGAATACATGGAGGCAATAATATCATTTTCTAATCCAAACCATAAAGTAAATTCTTTTCCTTCGTGGTAATAAAATCCTCTTGCAAGACCTTCTTTTAAAAAGTAAATATATTTGCAAATTTCACCTTGCTTTAAAAGTAAAGTTCCCTTTGTGAATTTTTTTTCAAAAATACAATTTGTAAAATCTATACGTGCCTGCTCGCTTATTTTTGGAAAAAGATTTAGTAACTCTGAGAGTTCTTCCATAAGAAAAAATTTACTTTTAATTTCATAGTTCATCTCATAACAGGCATTCTCAATATAGGTTTAGCCTTTGATCCATGCTGCTTCATCGATCTTAATTTCGGAGTTTTTATTCTGTAAAAAATTAATAATTATGAATTGTGAATTATGAAATCGCTCAGCTTAATTCCAGCATTCTGAATATAGGTTTTACTGCTTTGATCCTTAAGACATCATCAATTTTAATTTCTGGGGTTTTATACAACAGTCAATTATATAGCTCTTTATTGAATTAATGAACCTGGCATAATCCTGTGAATGTAAATCAAGTCTACATAAACCGAATAGAGTATAGAAATTTTCTTATAGTTTGTTTTTCGTATATCAAAACCATATTGTTGAGTGAACTTACTATCAATAATTGAAAATGATTCAGGTTGTTTTGATAAAATTTCTATCGTTTTAAATATTCCATTCATATACTTTTTTGCTGTAATTGGTGAATGACATTCTATTTTTATAAAATAAAATAAATCATCAACATCATTCATAGCTTGTTCAGAATAAACGATGGAATATTTTTTCATACCTCATCAAACTTTACTCCATAAGTTTCGGCAAATTTCTCTTTCACTTTATTTTCAAACTCTTGTTGAGTATACGTTTTATTTTGATCAAAATTATCGGGTAAAGGATATGTAACCTTTACCAGTTTTTTATGCTTTTCCAGTTCACGTACAATCTTTCGTCCGGCAGGAGTAGATATATCTATTTTAGCAGTTACTTCCATAATTGATATTGCTTTAAATGAGGATACAAACATACAAAATATTCAATTATAATAAAATGATTTTCAATATTTTAATTTTTAAATAAAGAAGTTTTTTACATTCCAATTTTAATAGTTCAGCTCAATTCCAGCATTCTCAATATCGGTTTTACTGCCTTGATCCGTATTGCTTCATCGATCATGATTTCAGGTGTTTCATTCAGCAGGCAGTTGTAAAGTTTCTCGAGTGTGTTTAGCCGCATAAAATTACATTCGTTGCATGCACAGGTACTGTCGTTTGGCGGAACGGGAATGAATTCCTTATCCGGATTTCGTTTCTGCATTTCATGCAATATCCCCGATTCGGTAGCTACTAAGAAAGAGGTGGCATCCGAAGTAGTGGCATAATTCAGCAATGCCTGTGTCGATCCGATAAAGTCGGCCATCAGTAACACCGTTTTTTTGCATTCGGGGTGAGCCAGGATCAATGAACCCGGATGTTCGGATTTTAATTTCAACAGCTTTTCAACCGAGAATTGTTCGTGTACATGGCACGCTCCGTCCCATAGTAACATCGAGCGACCGGTCACACTGTTGATATAATTTCCCAGATTCCGGTCAGGCCCAAAGATAAGTTTCGCATCTTTGGGGAATGAATCCACTATTTTCTTTGCATTGGTGGATGTGACCACCACATCGGTGAGCGCTTTCACGGCCGCTGTGGTATTGACATACGAAATGACTGTATGGTCCGGGTGGGCCTTGGTGAATGCTTCAAACTGGTCCGCAGGGCAGCTGTCGGCCAATGAACACCCGGCATTCATATCGGGGATCAGTACTTTCTTGGACGGTGAGAGTATCTTGGCGGTTTCACCCATAAAATGAACGCCACAGAGCACGATAATATCCGCATCGGTTTTCGATGCCCATTGTGCCAGTGCCAGGCTATCACCCACATTGTCGGCAATGTCCTGGATATCGCCTGTCTGGTAATAGTGTGCCATAATCACGGCATTCTTTTCTTTCTTCAGTTTGTTGATGGCATTTATCAATTGAGTTGTTTCCATTTTTCAGAGTTATCAAAACTATATTAATATTATTCTTTTTAATTTTTAAAAAAACTTTATGAAGATAATAATAGACTGTTCATTTGGTTCATAAAAATATCTTCAAAAGCTTGTATATTTCATTATCAAAAATGAAACTTGTCTTATAAACAATTTGAAACGGATTATTCTTTTGGAGATAAGAAAATTATATACTTTATGAACATCCTGTTAATAACTGCAAAGTTAGAAAGTTTTACAGAACCGGTAACTCATAACATGAAAAAACAGGTTAAAAAAAAGGTATAAAAAAAGTGCTAACTAATTTTGCCGTTCCAATATTTTGGATAAGCAGGATCGTATTTCATATTTCCAAATTAAGTTATGATGTTTCTTTCACAGGTTTTCACTAAGTTTTCAACAGGTTGTTGATAGGTTATCAGACTACCGGGACATGTAAAAAGCATAGTCCTAATAGTCACTATTGTCCCCCTGTTATGTTATAATACTACCGGGACAAATAACTTTATACGAAATAACTTTTGTGGTTCTGTATACGAAGCATTTAATAAAAAAGAGCGAAGATATTCTCTTCACTCTTTTCAGGGTATATCTTATAACATAAAATTTCAACCATATAGCAGTCCGACCAACCATAACCGGATCCGGGCGGGTAATATGTTAAACAGCACACAGATGGCCTGATACTGAAGTCCCGGTACCACCATGACGCTCATCTTCGTATTTATAATTTGCTGAACCATGCGCGAAGCCACCACATTCGCATCCATCCCGTTTTGTTCTTCTTTTTCCATCTTACCCACCGAGGCCTTCATTTTCGCGGTATAGGCCGAATCGGGCGATTGCGATTTGAGCGTATATTTACGGGCAGCGGTGAATTCGGTTTTTGTATCCCCGGGCAATACCGAGCAACATTGAATACCGAATGGTTTCACTTCAATTGCCAGTGCCTGCATAAATACGAGCAGGGCCGATTTGCCTGCCGAATAAAATGCCTGGAAAGGGATCGGCACAATGGCAGCAACCGATGATGTAGCCATTATTTTGCCATAACCCTGTGAACGAAACACCGGCAGACAGGCATGAATCGTTTTCACGGCACCGAAAAAATTCGTTTCAAACTGATAGCGTACTTCTTCCGTCGAAGTATCTTCCACAGAACCGGCTATCCCGTTGCCGGCATTGCATATCAGGGCATCAAGCCGGTTGTTTTCTTTTAGAATCTGTTGTATTACCAAAGAAATTTCTGCTTCGTTGTTTACATCCATTTTAACCGGTATAATTTCTCCCGACCCGTTCATGGCCTTTTGAGATACTCCTCCCCGACGGGAAGCAGCATAAACTTTCACTCCTTTATTCATTAATTGTACGGCTACAGCCAATCCAATGCCGGTACTTGCACCCGTAATTAATAATACTTTTGTCTCCATTTATTTCGGAATAATTATTGTGGGCTGCAAATATACAGATTAATAAAATGATTCTTATTTTATAATATCAATAAATTGTATAAAAAAATTATTACTTTTGTTGCATCACTTATTAAACCCTAAAAAATGAACGTTTTAGTTACCGGAGCAAACGGATTATTGGGTCATCATATAGTGATGGAATTATTAAAAAACAAACATTCCGTTCGGATCATCGTCAGAAGTCTTAACCATATATTTTTCGATCTTCAACTTGTTTCGGTATTTGAAGGGGATTTTACCGATTATAAAACATTAGCACAGGCAGCAACGGGATGCGATGCAATCATTCATATCGCAGCGGTCACTGCGACCAATCTGTTGAAATTGAACGACTATCGCAAAATTAATGTGGAAGGGGTTTCACAGGTTATTCAAGTGGCGCAGGATTTGAATATCCGGACGATCGTGTATATCAGCTCGGCCAATACGATCGGATATGGAACGAATCAATTTCCGGCCGACGAACATGCTGAAATACAATACCCTTTTACGAACTCGTTTTATGCACAAAGTAAGGCTGAATCGGAACAATTGATGCTGGAAGCATCCAAAAAGCCTGACCGGCATATCATCATCATCAATCCGACTTTCATGCTGGGGCCGTATGATACCAAACCCAGTTCGGGAAAACTGCTGTTAATGGGGTATAAGCGAAAGCTAATGCTATTGCCCGGAGGAGGTAAGAATTTCGTGGATGTGCGGAATGTAGCTGTTGCAACATGCCATGCGCTAACACGGGGAAGGAATGGTGAAAGGTACCTGGCCTCGGGGATTGATCTTTCGTTTAAAAAGTACTACACCAGCCAAAAGGAGGTGGGTCATTACGATCAGAAAATTATGGTGTTGCCTGATTTCATATGGCTTCTGATCGGAAAAGCAGGGGATATGCTCCGAATGTTGGGAATTAAAACAGATCTTGGATCCATAAACCTGCGACAGTTGTTACTTCAGGAGTATTACAGCAACCAAAAAGCAAAAAATGAACTGAATTTACCGGATACAGAGTTAAAAGTTACTATTAAAGAGGCTATTAACTGGTTTATTCATCAAAAGATGGCATAGATCAAAACCTTAAATCACTATGAGAAGAGCCTTTATTCTCGTTTTTATGCTTATTCTTTTGTCAGGCGTATCAGCAGCTGACAAACTCAGGAAAATTGAATCCATTCCGTTTGAAATGGTGGGTAGCTATGTGATCATCCGGGTCAAAATAAATGATTCTTCCTACCTGAACCTGATCCTTGATTCGGGAATTCGCAACACCATTATCACCGAGTTAATGGCCGGAGATCAGATATCCTTAAACTATTCGGATGTCAAAGAACTGATGGGTCTGGGTGGCGGTGAACATTTAGAGGCTTATACCAGCAATTCGAATACCATCCGGATCGGTAAGTTAAAGCTCCCGTATAAAACGGTGTATGTGCTTAAAAATGACGTGTTCAACCTCTCCAAACACACCGGAACCAAGATAAACGGACTGATCGGTGTTGACTTTTTTCAGGACTATGCCGTGGAAATTGATTATACCCATAAACGGGTTCGATTCTATGACTCAAAAAAGTTGACAATCCCCAAAGGGTATGAAGAACTGCCCGTAAGTATTGAATCTCAGAAAATGTTTGTTGAATTAACGGTCGTACAACCGGACAGTACCCGTAAGCAGGTCAGAATGCTGCTGGATACCGGTGCCGAACTGAATGCCTGGTTTCAAACTTCCACCAAAGAGTCTGTTCAACTCCCCGCAAAATGGATTCAGGGAACTATCGGCGAAGGTTTTAACGGACTGATAACCGGTAAGTACGGTCATTTACCCCAAATCTGTTTTGGTAGTTTCTGCCTGAAAAACCCGATTGTTTCTTTTCCCGACTCATCAACCATTACCGGGATCATAACCAATTCAAGGAGGGACGGTACCATCGGCAGTCAGCTGTTAAGCCGGTTCAACCTGATATTCGACTATCCGCAAAAGAAATTTTACTTCAAACCCAACGGGAATTTTCACAACCGGTATTCGTATAATGTGGCCGGGATCGAAATTATCCAGATTGTCCCCTTTATTATGCTAACCGAAGTGCTGGATGTCTGGAAGAATTCTCCGGCAGAACGGGCAGGAGTCAAGAAAGAAGACCGGATCATAGAGATCAACGGCACCAGGGCTTACGATATGTCTGTCAGCGAGATCAGGAAGATATTCGAAACCCCGACTGTAAACCCCATGAAATTAATTCTCCAGAGGGGGGAGCAGGAAATAACCGTTGAGATTGATATGAAAAATAAGATTTAATGTGATGATGTGATGATGATGTGATGTGATGATGTGATAATGTGGTGATGAGATAATGTGGTGATGTGGTGATGTGATGATGTGATAATGTAGTTATGTGATAATGTGATGATGTGGTGAAGTGATAATGTGGTGATTAGGTGATTAAGTTGATTTAAACTAAAAAAGATATTCTACCGATGTACGGGAGGACAGAATTCCGATTCTGTCTTTTTTTGAAATCCCTGCTTCCCCATGACAGAGTCGGAACTCTGTCCTCCCGTATCCTGCGTTAATAAGTTGCTTTAAAAAAGAAATAATCTCCTTGTTCCGGTTTTAAAAGGGACAGTTGCATTCTGTTCTACCGGAAGCACCGACAGATACATGTAACAAGTATGTTTACTACTTTATCCGGATAATCTTTTTGCTATTTTAATTTCCTGCCACAAATCCAACATTCCATTCCGGGAATTTTTTAAAAAGAATCGTTTAAAACTACCATTATTTATCTTTTATCTGTGGAAATTGTCCGGCTTATATTTTTCTTTCCTTTTACTTTCCTTTTACCTTCATAGGAAAATCTAAGAGGGTTGATTAGGGGTTGATTAGGAGTTAACTGGGTTCGGGCCCAACCAACCCCCAATGAACCCCCTACCAACCCCCTATCAACCCCCAATGAACCTAAAACGATAACTGGAGAAAAGCATAACATAAACCACATCAATCTCACACATTTTGAAAAACTCCAAAAATTTTTTTAAGTTGGTTGAACTGATTTATTAACAATTAAATGTAGCCGGACGGGTTCGTATTTCCGGGACGAATTGAACCGGTTTATGGGTTGAAAATGCTAAAAATACCGGAATCGGGATAGAAAATTCAAACGACATTAGAGATTATCAGTAAATAATTAAAAATACCCGGAAAATCGTAGGTGTTAAAATAACGATACCTTGATGAATAACAGTTACTTAGTCTTAGTACATTTTTAAATATTTTTATCTGCTTGAAGTTGCGAAACAGCCGTTTCGGAAATGTATGTTTCGGGAAAATTTAATCCAGGAAACACTAAAACTCAAAATATAAATCCACCCGGATACCGGCAGCCTACGAATACCGGAACCTGCAGCTACTATGTTTAAAATCATTCGAACCATACCATCGAGACATTTTTTATTCATTAAATTCAGCATAACTACAGTTATTTTTCATTTTATTCAAATAGTTATCAGAATCGTTGGAGGTGTTAAAAACCTTTCGTACTTTTGGAGCGTATATCATCGGTTAATGGATTGCAAGTGCTTAGAACAGATTGAGGGAACAGTAAATTTCAAGAACAGGAATGAAAGTTTTCTCTTTAGAATTGGCTTGAGTAGATCCGATAGTTGAACCTTGTGATAATGATCAGTAATAAACTACATTGGTTTTCGGTTAACTTGTCCCTACCAGTGTTATGAAGTTTTAGCTATTAACAGAACTAAAAGTGTATGAACTGATTTAACCTGGATGAAAGAGGAAAACTAACTAGAGGAATTTGTAAAAATAGATAGCTTTTGTATTAGAGTCTATAGAAGAAAAAAAAATGACATCGGTGAAAAGAAATAAAAACATTTTAATTATCACATTGGTATTTATAACAAGTTGCCTGACGAAAATACATGCTGGAGAATATTACAGCTCGTTTAAAGTAAGGTTCGATACTTTTAGGCTTGTTGACAAGGCACGGCAGCGTGAAATTCCTGTTGCGATATACCGGCTAAAAAACAAGAAAGATCATAACCGGAAAATAATAATATTCAGCCATGGGTATGGACATAATCGGGGAGGAGACAATCTGGATTATTCTTATCTGACAAACTATCTGGCAGAAAAAGGTTATTTCGTAATCAGCATTCAGCACGAGCTTTCGACGGACAGTTTATTGCCCTTAACAGGGAATCCGCAAGTACTCAGACGTCCATTCTGGGAACGGGGAGCAGACAACATACTTTTTGTCATAAACGAATTAAAAAGAACAAATCCGGAGTTGGATTTCAGGCATATAACGCTGATTGGTCATTCAAATGGCGGGGATATGACTGCCCTATTTCCACAAAAATATCCGGGCATTGCAGATAAAATAATCACGTTAGACAACAGAAGAATGGCGTTGCCTGTCACGAATCACCCAAAAGTATATTCGATACGTTCGAGTGACCAGCCAGCCGATGAAGGAGTTTTACCAACGATTGAAGAACAAAAAAAATTCAGTATCAAAATTATCAGACTTCCAAATACCATTCATAATGATATGAGCGACAATGCAAATACAGTACAACGGCAAGAAATAAGGGAGTACATATTGGGGTTTTTGACAGAAAAATAACAACGCAGATCAACAATGAAAAATAGAGTCCTACCGATTGCCATAATCCTGTTGTACAGCACATTTATTTCGTCGCAGACAGAAGTTCAGAAAGCAGCATTTCTAAATTTCAAAGACAGTTGTAACAAGGAGCTTGATAGACAATATGGAAAGCAAGAGTATGACAGTGCTTTAATAACGCTCGATGTGGCTCAAAAACGATATGCCGGACTGGATTCAAAATTAAAGAATGAATTGAAACTTGATGGTAAATTGTATTATGCCAAAGCGTTGATGTATACAGCTAAAAACGACATACCGTTCACTGAAAAAAACCTGAATCTGGCAGCGAAATGCGGATATATGGACATTGGATTGTCGAGTTATACTTTCGCAGGGATGTATGCCAAAAAAGATGATGAAAAATCTGCCGTTTATTTTTTGAAAAAAGCAGTACAGGCAGGGTATAAAGGATTGTGTTCCTGGCAAAATCTAATTTGCATTCCGGGAAAGGAAAATACAGATTTTAATAAAGAACTGATAAAACTTGGAGAATTAAAAAGACTCAGTTCACCTGATTCAATATCCCTTCCATGGCATCTGAACGACATAAGAACCCAGCTAAAAAAGGATGTGCGACTTGAAAAACTTGAAATCGATTTTTCTGTATTAAGTGATATCCCGAAAGATTTGAACGTATACATTGCTCCATTGGGATATGGTTTTATAAACAGTCACGGATATTACGGTGGCATTCAGACGAAAGTGCATGGTACCGGAAAACCCGGATTAATATTTTCAAGATGGGATGAAAGAGATACAGCTGCTATCCATACAGACTCAGCAGGTTATAAATGCAGTAGTGGCAATGAAGGAGACTTTATCAGTGTTCGCAAAAAATTTGAATGGAGTAAAGGGCGTTATAAAATAAGTCTTACTGCTGGCAAGGATACGATCATGCTTAGAGGCAACGTACACAGATGGGTAACCATGAGCATCTATTCGTACAACACCAGGCGGGAAGTTGTAAACGGTTCTCTGGCTTTTCCCGGTGACATCCTGATGCTTAATAAAGACCTCTATATTTTTGTAGAAATATATGGCAACGGTAATAAGCCAACTATCGCATTAAAAGATATACCTGAAATGCGTTTCTCGTTTAACAGGTTTGTGGTCAACGGGCAGGAACAGGTACAATCGGGTGAGGCGCGTTATTGGATCGAGTATCCAAAATATGCGGATACGACTTATAAAGATGGAAAAATATTTATTACAACTGGTAAAGAATATCCACGAATAAATCCAGTGATAAATCAGGGTACTTATGTAGAACAGCTATACGACGAGAAAAACTGATCAGTGTACTGTGATTTAAAAAAGGAAAGTGAAAAGAATAATCATCCAGGGAATTATCCACAGCTTAGCGGCATTTATATTGCCGGAAAGGTAGGAGTAATATGTGTTGAACACGGTTGATACTGATCTTTTATTGAAACCAAAATAATAAATCAGGCGGTAAAACGGAATAGATTGAGATTTCCTTCCGACTTTCTGTTTCAACTTACCAACAATGAATTTGAAAACAGGATATCAAAATCTGTGACATCAAGAGTGTTATTGATTTTGTTTAGATGGTTATCAGGAGGTTGGGATTTGTACCTGTTGAATATTGTTTGTAATGATTAGTTATAAACTGCGGATGTTTAGAGTATAGTTGTTCTGATATTTATCAGGAATTCTCCACTTCGCTCTGAACTATTCGGTGGGTGCAAGAGATTAAACCCGAACGAAGAAGGGTTGCTAAAATTTATTTTGAAAATGGGATTAAAAAAATATATGTAACTTAAAAAATTTCACACAATGAAAAATTCAAAGAATTTTTTTCACAACTTATTCTTAGCCATTGGGATTGTATGGTTTCTATGTGCAATAGTAATTTTAGTATTCGAATTGAATTTCCAAAAAAAAGAAATTTTAATGACATTAATTTTTCCTCTCGCCTATGCTGTAATTAGACAATTTGAAAAAAATAAAATGTCAAAGGTTACTCAAGAGTGATCTTATTTTGATAGTTATTCAGCAGAATAATAGGATAGTAAAGATAAACTAAATACATCCAGACTGCTAACAACGAATGTATATTATTTTCATTTTTGGCTAACGAGATTTTGGCAGCCTGGACAGCTATCAGGAGATCACGCATTCACTCTTTCGTACGGATAGGGTTGAACGATCCAGCTAAGAGGCAAATAAATAAGCCCTGAAGATAGTGGCATTTTAAATGTAAACCACAGAATAAACCTGATAAAAATGAATGACTTTTTAATTGCGATCCTGATTGGATTAGCAGCAGGAATAATTGATGTTGTTCCTATGATTATTCAAAAACTTGATACAGAAAGCTGTCTTTCCGCTTTTGTACATTATTTGGTATTGGGGTTGATTATTCCTTTTGTGAACTGGAATTCAGCACCCTGGTTAACGGGAATCTGCATTTCACTGTTGACGGCCTTGCCTGTGATGATCCTTGTTTATCGGAAAGACAGGAAAGCAATAATTCCCATGCTTCTGTTTTCAATCCTGTTAGGAGCGGGCATTGGATTAGCAGGCGCTAAGTTTATTGGTTAAGTTATTTGAATAAAGAAATTATTAGCGGATGAATTCTTAACTGCTATGAAAGCCGGAGCAGTCGGGTAGATGGGAGTATTATCTGTTGAACCTGAATGATATTAATAAGATATAAACAGCAAGGGTTATGAGTCCACTTGTCCCGGTATTTATCGGGAATTTTCCGCTTCGCTCAGAACTATCCGGAGAGTACAAATGATTAAAAACCGGACAAAAGAAATACGTTATCGGGCAACTGTAAAGATGGAAAAGATCAGCAAACAACAAACAGATATATACTATGAAACTAATTTCAATCCTCATTTTTATCTTACTGGCTTTACAACTGCAAGCTCAGATAATTACCGGAAAAGTAATTGATCTGGCAACCGGAAAGTCATTGGAATACGTGAATCTGGGAGTAATTAATACTCCGATAGGCATAACAACAAATGAAAAAGGAGTATTTAGTTTAGACCTGAAAGGTCAATCGCCAAAAGCACTCGTCAGGATATCGATGATTGGTTATAAAACACAGACTCTCGAAATAGGTGAACTTACGAACAAAGAAAACATAGTCAAACTGGTAAACGAACCCATTCAACTGAGCGAAGTAAGTGTAAAGCCCTTTTTAGGTAAACTAAAGAAAGTGGGTACGAGCGACTATACCTGGACCTTGCATGGAGAACTTTGTGGTTGGGGTGGTACGCAACATGGAAAAGGAAATGAGATTGGAACAAAAATAGAATTAGGTACTATACCGGTTTTCATAAGAGGTTTTCATGTACATCTGCACAAACAATCTTTTGAAAGTAGTTTATTCCGGTTACACATACGAAGAATTGTTGATAATTTGCCTTCAAATGAATTACTTACTGAAAATATAATGATTCCAATAACCAAAAGTTCAGGTTGGGTAGATGTTGACCTGACCAAATACAATCTGGTGCTGGATGGAGATATTGCCTTGACAATCGAATGGGTAAATGTTGTTACTACAAATAAAACTAAATTCATTAAGATGCATGGAAAAAAGGAATATTCCGTACTTTTTAATATGAAACAAAAACAAGGAATTACCTATCACCGATGGGGCAGTGAATCAAAATGGTCCCGGGAAGAAGGTAAAAGTCCGGGCTTTTATCTGACAGTTCAGGAAAACAAATAGAATATAAATTAAACAGGCTACTCGCTTTTAGTACGGGCAATTAAGTGAACTCGTTGATAATGATCAGTTAAAAATCTAACTGGTTTTAATTCATTAAACTATCCATTGAGTGCAAGGGATTTAAACCGGATGAAGCAGGAAATTTATCTTGAAATTCCAACATGGAACATAAAGAAGAGGTGGAGAAACATCAATGAGAGTTATTGATTCATTCGGTTTTTTTAATAAGGGAAATAAGGGCGGATTCGTGGAGTGTCAGGTTTTCTACTAAGCGAATAAAAACAAGAAAAATAAGGTTTTTTATTACAATCTTAAAAACGATACCTATTTGCTAAGAATAATTCAGACAATCAATTAAAAAAATATTTATGGTAGTAAGGTATGCAAAAAGGATGTCGTATTTGAAGGCTTCTGAGATACGGGAGATTTTAAAGGTTACAGAGCGGCCGGAGGTAATTTCATTTGCGGGAGGACTACCGGCTCCTGAGCTCTTCCCGGTGGAGGAGATCAAGGAAGTAAACCGAATAGTTCTGGAGGAATCGGGACCTAAAGCCCTGCAATATTCAACCACCGAAGGGTATGCCCCCTTGCGGAGGTGGATTGCCGACAGAATGAACACACGGCTTGGCACCTCCTTTGACCGTGACAATATACTGATCACCCATGGCTCCCAACAGGCACTTGATCTCTCGGGTAAAGTATTCCTGGATGAGGGAGATGTTGTATTGTGCGAAAGTCCTACGTATCTTGCTGCCATCAGTGCTTTCAGGGCCTATGGCTGCGAATTTATTGAAGTTCCAACCGACAGGGATGGTATGATAATTGATGAGCTTAAAATAATACTTCAAAACACAAAGAAGGTAAAATTGATTTATGTCATTCCGGATTTTCAAAACCCCACGGGAAGGACCTGGAATTATGAACGGCGAAAACAACTGGCAGCACTAGCCTCGATATACGGAGTGATCATCATTGAAGACAATCCATACGGTGAATTGCGTTTTGAAGGAGAACCGTTGCCATCGGTAAAATCATTTGATCAGGAAGGTTATGTGCTTTGTACAGGAAGCTTTTCAAAGATATTCTGTCCGGGTTACAGAATCGGTTGGATTGCAGGAGACAAGGATATTATACGCAAGTATGTTTTGGTAAAACAGGGTACGGATTTGCAGTGTAATACAATCGCCCAGATGGAGATTGCCAAATACCTCGAAATCTATGATATTGACGAACATATTACAAAAATAACCCGGACTTACAGGATACGAAGAGACTTAGCTGTCAAAACAATGGAAAAAACATTCCCTAAAGGAATCACATTTACGGTACCTGAGGGAGGACTTTTCACCTGGGTGGAGCTTCCTGAAACCATCAATGCACGGGATGTACTGGTAAAGAGTCTTGAAAGAAATATAGCATTTGTGCCCGGGGGATCGTTCTTTCCCAATGGTGGAAATGAAAATACCTTCAGGATCAATTTTTCCAATATGCCGGAAAACCGGATTGTAGAAGGGCTTGAACGTCTTGGGGAGGTTTTAAGAGAGTTTGTAAGGTAAATAATTGAGAAGATAAAATTAAGGGCAGTTGCAAAAAAAAACGATACTTTAAGTAATCGTTTTGAAAGAAACAATCCAATTGAAATTTTATGATTGATTTGAAAAAAATACAAATCAGAAAAGCACAACCTATTGATTCAGAATTATTAACTGAGATTTCATTTGCTGCAAAGAAACATTGGAATTATCCTGACAATTATTACGACTTATGGAGGAATGAATTAACCATAACGAAGGAATATATCCATCAAAACATTGTATTTGAAGCTTTATACCAGGATTCTGTTATAGGTTTTTATTCAATTATTGAGAATGAAGCCGATTTTTATATCGGCGATATAGTTGTAAAAAAAGGATTTTGGTTAGAGCATATATTTATAAAACCAGAATACCATACATTGGGGATTGGTTTGCAGTTGATAAATCATACAAAACAAGTTTCAAGAGACTCCGGAATTACTGATTTATTTATTTTTGCAGACCCGAATGCAAAAGGGTTTTATGATAAGGTAGGTGAAGAGTATTTATATGAATCTAAATCGTCAATACCTGGCAGAATGATACCTGTTTATGGTTTGAAAATTTGATAGATAAATTCCTGCTAGTGGGTAATCAAAAGAAGACATGGACTGACATTGCAATAAACAGTTTTTTAGTTTGAAATCAGCCAACGTAACACAACTAAAATGACAACTATATTTACCCATAACATAGATAAGGTCATCATTGGCTGACGAGTATTTAGCATGAATTGATCCCGTATTCAATTTGTTGCAGGGAGTCAATGATTTCACCTGCAATTGAAACATCCCCTGACACATTGACCATTAAGTACAAAGACCCATCGGTTGGCGGTCCGGGTAAAAAAGCATAACATAGTAAAAATCACACATATAGGCGAAAATTACTATGGAAATCGAGGGTAAAAAACATCCCACAATTGGCTGTTGTGGAATCGACTGCGGATTATGTCCAAGATTTTATACAAAGGGAGATTCTGTATGTCCGGGATGCTGTGGATTAAATTTTGAAGATAAACACCCTGCTTGTGGACTTGCAAGCTGTTGTACGAAAAAAAAGGAATTAGAAGTCTGTTCAAATTGCAATGATTATCCTTGTAAGAAATTCATCCCTGTTCGAGAAGGTTATGACTCATTTGTAACTCATAAAAAAATAATTTCAAACCTTGACTTTATAAAAAACATTGGAATTGAATCTTTTATAGAACAACAACATAAACGGATAGAGATTTTGACAAGTTTTCTGACTGACTGCGACGATGGACGTTCAAAATGTTTTTTCTGCTTGAGTTGCGCATTATTACCTCTCGAAAAATTAGAAGATGTTTTTACACAGATTCATGAGAATTACAACTTTCTGACAGTGAAAGAGAAAAACAAGATATTAAAAGAAAGTTTACTAACAATTGCTGATGAATTGAAAATCGAATTAAAGCTGATTACAAAATAAAAAGAACAGAAGGAACACCAGATAAATAATTTGAAACAACAAAAGAGAATAATCAAGAACAGCTAACAATCATTCTATTCATTATTGGCTGAGGTGCATTTAGTATTCGGGAGATCTGTAAAGTGGCAAATGGATATTACAGCGTCATTTACTGGTCATATTAAAATGAATAAACCACAGATAAATTTATTTACTGAAAGATTAAAACGTACTGAAATTGGATGGAACGATTTGCAGCATGTCCAAAGACATCACTCCATCTATAATTCGGTAAAAGAGAAAAGACACACTATATACCCGACTACTTATGAACAATCATACAATGAAGCCATTATTTTTCAGACTGATCATTTGTTTGATAACTCTTTCGGTACTGGAATCCTGTTCCATTTTTGGTATTGAGAAAATCATCATTCGTCAATCGGAATTTACGTATACAGAGAATGATATTCTTTTTAAGGCAAAATTGGAGTGTGTCACTACAAACAACGAAGAAAATATTATTTTCCCTATTTATTCTAAAGTACCGACACCGGTTTCTTACAACAGACCAAACGAAAGAGAGAGTTTATCATTCAGAATATCAGAATATCAGCCAACAATTTTGTTTCTGACAAAGGATAGATTTGTATTGAATATGGGTTGTACCTTCTATGGTCAATTATCAAAAGGCAAAGAAAACACTTTTGATATTATTTCCGTGGAGAATTCCAATGATTGTTATTCCAAAGAATTCAACAAAATTGAAACATTAGTTACGAATGCTTTGAAATCCTCTACAAAATGCAAATTAGAAAATGAAGTACTGACTTTTACAAAAGATGGATATGTGTTGATGGTTTATAATGTAATCTAAATTCACGGATAATGAGAATCTGTTCTACTAGTCAAAAAACAGACTAATCATTTAAAAACAAAGGAAACACAACCTTTTGTAGCGACTCAAGAACTTTTATAAAAGGATTACTGTGCACATTTGAAGTTTTGGTTTGAAATTTGTAATGTAAAAATAAGATGTCAGGATTGAATCTTCAACTACTCAGGTATGAAAACAATTATTATACTATTTGCTATTTTTATTGGAATTCCGGCAGGTTATAGCCAGACCAATTCACCAACTCTGTTTTACTCCGTTGATATAATGGGTGATACACTTGTAAAAGACCAACATGGAACTACCATTAAGGTCATATCCAACGATATATCCGGAAACAAAGTAGTGAAAGATGGTAGTGGACAGATTATTGAAACGTATGAAAAAGATATTTTCGGGAATACAGTTATAAAAGATGGTAAAGGTTTTACCATCAAAAGTTATGAGAAAGATATTTTCGGGAATACGGTTGTAAAAGATGGAAATGGTAATACCGTCAAAAGTTATGGAAAAGATATTTTCGGGAATACGGTTGTAAAAGATGGAAATGGTAATACCGTCAAAAGTTATGGAAAAGATATTTTCGGGAATACGGTTGTAAAAGATGGAAATGGTAATACCGTCAAAAGTTATGGGAAAGATATTTTCGGGAATATGGTTGTAAAAGATGGAAATGGTAATACCGTCAAAAGTTATGGGAAAGATATTTTCGGGAATACGGTTGTAAAAGATGGAAATGGTAATACCGTCAAAAGTTATGGTAAAGATATTTTCGGGAATACGGTTGTAAAAGATGGAAATGGTAATACCGTCAAAAGTTATGGGAAAGATATTTTCGGAAATACGGTTGTAAAGGATGGCAGGGGTCAGATCCTTGCAACCTATGAGAAAGATATTTTCGGAAATCACTTTCTAAAAGATGGAAACAGAAATGTGATTGCCAGCCTGGTAAAGGATATATTTGGTAAAGTAATACTTAAAAATGAAAGAGGTGAAATCCTGGCAAAATATCCCGCAGATATGTTTGAAGATACCGGTAAGTTGAATACTGTCGAAATTGACTTGATTGAACAGTTTTTGAACACTATCACGGAATAATTATTTTATAAATTGCCGGCATTTGTAAACTCACGGTTTTATAAAGAAAGATGATAAAGTTCCGGTGAACGAAATTGAACGGGCAGAGCGAATCAGAGACAAATACTTCCACAACAAACAAAAAAGTGAATGACAGGACAATGAAAGAACTAAAAATAAAGACTCTTTTAGAAATGAAAGACTTGTATATCGGAAAAAAAGGAACGAAAGAAAGAGAAGAATACGAACACGAACTCACCATGGATGTTTATGAATACAAACGACAACAAAGTAAAAAACTATAGCGATGTCCTTGACACCAAATATGGTGCGGATGGTATGCAGAACGCACTGTATTTGAACAAAAAGCGTATGATTTTTATTCAGGCATGGTGCTGCATCAAGCGCGAAAAGAAGCAAAAATGACACAGGAGGAGTTGGCAAAACGTACAGGAACAACGAAATCGTATATATCACGCATCGAGAACGGATCAATTTCGCCAAGTGTTGGTGTTTTCTATCGGTTTATAGCAGCACTTGGAATGCGGATAGAGATTATTAAACCCATCGGATAATTGTTATCTTACTTTATGTTTTTGAATCCGGAAATACAGAAATACCAAAAGAACTATTGGCAGTTGCATTTGTAAATCATATTGCTCCAACCAATGCACCCATCGACGCAAGTGTTATGATTCAATTTATAAGCGACTTTCATAAAGGATTTTCAGATATTGCCGTGCAAATTAGCAAAGTATTAAGAGAAATTCGTTTGTAATTTATTTAACTAAATTTATTTTAAACAATTTCCCATCGGGTAATGATAATAGTGCTCAGTGTTGAAGGGGTATAATTAAGAATAAAAGATTACAATCTGTTTCCAGTTACGTTCATTTTGAAATTTCAATAGAAATATCGTCAAAATCAGGTTACTTTTCCATAAAAGGGCGTTTAGTTTATTCTTTTATGAAAGAAAAAGTTATCAACATTTTGCAGAACCAAAAAAAACATCTATTTTTGCACTCCCAAAGTCAGAAACAAGAAATAATAACGCAAAATACTATAAGCAATGAAAAGGACATTCCAACCTTCGGTCAGAAAAAGAAATAATAAACACGGATTCCGTGAAAGAATGGCAACAGCAAACGGTCGCAGAGTATTAGCAGCCCGTCGTGCCAAAGGCAGATCAAAACTTACCGTTGCCGATGAAGGTCGTCACAAAGCGTAACTATTCTGTAAAAACAGTATAAAGAAAGTAAAGACTTCAAGGTGAGTTTTTACTTTTTTTGTTTTCATGTCAGTTACAAGCAATAAATTCATTATTTTTGGACTCTGTTTAAGCTTTTGCAAAAAAAGCTTGTTTAAACTATTTTCTGCTCATGCAGTCCTGTAATTTCTGTCATTTATGGATATAAAAAAATTTTGGAAAGAGACTTTCGGTGGTTTTATCTTAAAAAACGTACTGTTAGCCATTGGAATTATTGTTGTCCTGTCGTGGATCGCCTTAATAAGTATTGATTTTTATACGCATCACGGTGAATCGGAAGTAATACCTGATTTACGGGGATCGTATGTGGAGGAAGCTGAAATTATACTTGCTAAAAAAGGACTTTATCCGTTAGTCATAGACTCGGTATATGTACGGGGTAAAAAACTCGGAACGATTATCGACCAGATTCCACCGGCTAATTCGACAGTCAAACGTAATCGTCCGATCTACCTGATTATCAATTCACGATCCGTGCGACAGGTTGCATTACCCGAAATTAATGATGTATCCTATCGTCAGGCAGATGCCATGCTTCAATCAATTGGTTTAAGCGTATCGAATGCAGAATATGCGCCATCGGAATATAAAGACCTGGTGATCGAAGTAAAATTCCATGGAAGAAGCATTTTGCCCGGTACCCGGATTCCCGAAGGAAGTTCTGTTGTATTGGTTGTAGGTAGCGGTTTAGGGGATTCACAGGCACTGGTACCTTCATTGAAAGGATTAAGCCTGGAAGATGCCACCCAGCAAGCACTTTCGGCATCTTTGGTCATTGGTTCGCCTGATTATGATGTTCCGCCATCGGGAAATGAGGGAGATTATATCATCTACCGCCAACGTCCGGCAGCGGGGAGTTCATTATCAACAGGTAGCCGGATTGATATCTATATGACAACCGATAAATCACGCCTGAAAGAAGTCTTCGAAGAAGATAAAAAGAAGGATGATACAGAAGAACAGTTTTTTTAATTCTCACTTAACCGTGTACACGTGGCTGAAGAATATTTGGATGAAATAGACATAGATGAATTTGTTGAAGTGGGAGAGGAGCAGGAACTTTTTGAACATTTCAGGTTTGTGGTTGATAAGGGTCTTAAAATCATCCGTATTGACAAGTACCTGGTTAATTGCATGTCCAATACATCGCGTAACCGGATTCAGGAGGCTGCGGATGCGGGCAATATATTAGTCAACGGGAAAGCGGTTAAATCAAATTACAAAGCAAAACCCTATGATGTTATTTCGATTGTACTGGCGTATCCACCCTCACAATTCGAGATCATCCCACAGGATATACCTTTAAAAATCGTGTATGAAGATGATGATATCATGTTGGTAAACAAGCAACCCAACCTGGTAGTTCATCCCGGATTCGGGAACTTTGACGGAACATTGCTCAACGCCGTAGCCTATCACATGAAAGACCATCCGGATTTCGATCCGAATGATTCGCGCATAGGACTGGTTCACCGGATTGACAAGGATACTTCCGGTTTGTTGCTGATTGCCAAAACAGAGGAAGCAAAGTCAAACCTGGGGAAACAATTTTTTGAGAAAACAACCCAACGCAGGTATCAGGCACTGGTGTGGGGCAATGTAAAAGAAAATGAAGGGACGATCATTGGCGACCTGGCCCGTGATCCCCGAGACAGAATGTTATTCAGGGTTTTTCCCGAAGGAGAGAATCCGGTTGCAAAACATGCCATTACCCATTATAAAGTGCTGGAACGAATGGCTTATGTCACATTGGTGGAGTGCAGGCTGGAAACCGGCCGTACACACCAGATCAGGGTCCATATGAAGCACCTTGGACATACGATTTTCAATGATGAACGGTATGGTGGCCATGAAGTACTGAAAGGGACCACAGCCGGCAAATACAAACAATTTGTCAAGAATTGTTTTGACATTTGTCCCCGACAGGCCCTGCATGCCAAGACACTTGGATTTGTCCATCCCCGAACAGGAGAATTTATGCAATTTGAAAGCGATTTACCGGATGATATGCAGCAGCTGATTGATAAATGGAGGGGATATGCCAAAATGCTGGCAGAAGAATAAAAAAGAACCCATTTTAGTGAGGGCTTCACTTTAAATGCTATTCAACCAATAATAGTGAAGCCCTCACTATTAGAAAGGTTCACAAGAAAATTGGAATTACTATAAGATTAAGTAATTAAAATACATTAAATAAAAAAACGGCACTAAAATAAATCCCCATTAGGGGTTAGGGGTCAAGCATTATGAAAAAAAACATTGCCATTGTAGCCGGTGGAGATTCATCGGAATTGGAAGTATCCTTAAAAAGTGCTTCAGGACTGAACTCGTTTATGGATAAGGACCGGTACAATATTTTCATTGTTACCATCGTTGGAAAAACCTGGCAGGTTGAATTGCCCGGTGATGAAAAGATTGTTATCGATAAGAATGATTTTAGTTTTAGCAAAAAAGGGGTTAAAACATTATTTGATTTTGCCTACATAACCATTCACGGAACCCCCGGGGAAAACGGTATTCTACAGGGCTATTTCGATTTAATAGGATTGCCATATTCGTGCTGTGGAGTTCTTTCGGCGGCCCTTACGTTTAATAAATTTACCTGCAATACCTATCTGAAAAGTTTTGGTGTGAAAGTAGCCGAATCACTTGTACTTCGTGCAGGTCAAACTGTTACCGAAAAAGAAGTTGCTGATAAAATAGGATTTCCATGTTTTGTAAAACCCAATGTTGGAGGAAGCAGCTTTGGGGTGACCAAGGTTAAAACCATCGATCAGGTTCAACCGGCCATTGCGCGTGCTTTTGAAGAAGGCGCAGAAGTGATGATTGAGGCATTTCTGGAAGGGACAGAAATAACCTGCGGTATTTACAAGACATCATCAAAAGCACAGGTTTTACCGGTTACTGAAGTAGTGAGCGAAAACGAATTTTTCGACTTTGATGCTAAATACAAAGGGCAGGTACAGGAAATTACCCCCGCCCGAATAAGCACTTCCCTCACTGAACGTGTTCAGAAACTGACTTCGGCCATTTACGATATCCTTGGATGCAAAGGAATTGTCAGGATTGATTATATTATTTCGGAAGGAGAGGTGATCAATTTACTGGAAGTAAACACCACCCCTGGGATGACTACCACCAGCTTTATACCTCAACAGGTGGCAGCAGCCGGACTGGATATAAAAGATGTGATGACTGAAATTATTGAGAATGAACTGAATTGAAGATTTTTTGTTCTGCAAGTTTGACCATGTACTGAATAAAAGTGTTACTGATAAAACATTTCAGAGCTATGTGTTAGAATATTACTATAATTGTGTCAACCTTTTTATCGTATGAAATCATTTGACGAAATAAACCAACTTGTTACATTCGAATTAGAACAACTCAACTGGAATAAAGAACCAACCGGATTGTATGAACCTATCGGATATGTCCTATCCATGGGTGGAAAACGCATTCGTCCGGTATTGACCCTAATGGCATGCAACTTGTTTTCGGATGATATTAAACAAGCTGTGAATTCAGCGCTCGGACTGGAGATATTTCATAATTTCACATTACTTCATGACGACATCATGGATCGTGCTGATGTCCGCCGTAACAAACCTACCGTACATAAAAAGTGGAATGATAATACGGCTATTCTTTCGGGAGATGTTATGCAAATTGCATCCTACCGTTTTATGGCCATGACACCCGAAAAATACTTAAAGCAATCGTTGGATTTATTCTCTCAAACTGCCACTGAAATATGTGAAGGTCAACAATATGATGTTGATTTCGAAACACGTGACCATGTAAAAGCGGAAGAATACCTGGAAATGATTCGACTTAAAACAGCGGTATTGCTGGGTTGCGCCTTAAAAACCGGAGCGATCATTGGAGGTGCCGGTGAGAAGGATGCACAATTGCTCTACGACTTTGGCATCAATATCGGCCTGGCTTTTCAATTGAAGGACGATCTGCTGGACGTGTATGGGAATGAAGCTTCGTTTGGAAAAAAAATCGGGGGAGATATCCTATGTAATAAAAAGACGTATTTGCTGATCCATGCCCTTGAGCTGGCAAAAGATCAAGACACCTCCGAATTGCAGCATTGGCTTAAAACAGCCGGTGAAAATTCAGATACCCAAAAAATTGCGGCTGTAACTTCACTTTATAATAAACTGGGTGTAAAGTCCATTTGCGAAGACAAGATGGAATATTTTTATAGTAAGGCCATCGCAAATCTCCAAAAAGTATCTGTTTTGGAGAATAAAAAGCAAGAATTGAGAAATTTAGCTGAGAAATTAATGTTCAGACAAGAATAATTTTTATCTTTGCTGACATAACAATTCAAAATTTTGTTTTTGTATGCCCTACCGAAGATTACCCAACACAGATCAGGCCCGTTTACGTGCATTACGAACGGCAATACTCCTGGAAGAGAATCAAAATTACGGTGACCAGATTGTGTCCTATAAAACAATCCTGGAGGCTAAAAATTACCTGGGTGTTTTTGAGAAACAGTTGGTTCAGTACCAGCAGACACTCGAAAGCCAGGTCTCAGCAAACAGGCATTATCAACAGATTGTTCATAATGCCCGTCTCTATATTTCTCACTTTATTCAGGTTTTTAATCTATCGGTTATTCGGGGTGACATAAAAAAAGAACACAAACTTTTTTATAAACTGGATCAGAATATCCATACCGTACCCGACTTAAGTACCGAGTCGGCATTACTCAACTGGGGAAAATGTATTATCGATGGAGAGAACGAACGATTAAGAAACGGTGGATTACCCATTTACAATCCAACCATTGCCAAGGTCAAGGTCCATTATGAAATCTTCAAAGAATATAAATCCAATCAAAAACTGCATCAAAATACCACCAACCGGAATTGGGAAGAACTGGTCAGCCTGCGTGAAAAAGGAGATGGAATTATACTGGAAATCTGGAATCAGGTTGAAGCAAAGTATAAAGAAGAAAAACCTTATTCCCGTCTTTTAAAATGCCAGAACTACGGATTGGTTTACTATTACCGGAAAGGAGAAAGGGTGTTGACAAAAGCAGATGATTTACTGATTTGACATTTTCTCTTTAATTATAAACCGAATATCTTTAATACCCAAATGGGTTGATTAATTGCTGATCGATTTCCTAATATCAGTATCTGGTAAACTATTTACATTCCCTTTATAGCCTGTTTTCTTCGACCAGGATAATAATTCTTTCCACTATTTTATCCTTATCATTTCCATCATAATCCGTTTTTAAATTCGAACCAAAAACACGTGCCACACCCTGCCAGAAAAACGCTGTGAAACTCCCCTTGTAAGCTTTTATCAACTCATAGGGTGATTCGTTGCATTCACGGTCAATCAGTTTAAGTAGCATCTTACCCTGATTTATATTCATCTTTTTCAAGGTAGGTTCATACTGTTTAAATACTGCTTTTTCGTATTGCGACAGGTATTTTTTACGCTCTTTGTCATCAGGCAAAGAAACTAATTTCTTATTTGTTTTATTTAATTCGAAGGCAATTAATTTAGCATACGGCAAGGTGAGCTTCACATCACTGACTGTTGTCCAGTAAAACTTTTCCTGCCTTTTGTTTTTGAATTTCTCTGGAGGAAAAATATACAGGCCATTGAGGTAGGTCATCAACATGGTGTCTTTTCCCGTCTTTTCAATCCAAACAATCGGATCACCCAACGGAACCGGTTGATAGGGCTTTTGACCAAATACTTCACCACCCGAAACAATCAGCATAATAAAACCAGCTATTAAAACAGTCTTTTTCATATAGATGAACATAAAAATTAAATTCTAAATGACTTAGTCACGATCAGCACTGCAATATCCGTTCCAAATGAATATTTATTTAAGAATTGCTTGTTAATTCGTAAAAATATATTTAATTTTGACATTTTATTTTTTTGATTGATGCTCTTGTATTTACGGCTTATTTGTTGCAAAAAACTTATAAACTATGAAGAAAATCATATCCATAATCTCGTTGATTATTTTATGCCGGTCACTTCAATCACAAATTTCAACCATTATCCCTTCTTCAAATTCTATCGCTTCAACGTCGGTTTCCGATACACGCAACTGGACAGCATTTAACAATCCTGCCATGATCGGTTATCCTGATAAGCCTGAACTGGGCATACTGATTGAAAACCGGTATTTGCTTCCGGAACTATCCACCAAAGGAATTCAATTTGACTATCCGACAGAATACATCAATACCGGAATTTCATTTTCTTATTTCGGCTATTCACTATACCATGAAATGCTTATTGGGCTTGGTTTTGCGCGAAACTTCTCAGATAAATTTGCCATGGGAGTTCAATTCAATTATTACACTGCATTTTTCTCAGCGTCTAATTCCTACAGGGGAGCAATCTTACCGCAAATTGGTTTATCCGTTTTTCTATCATCTGATTTTAGTATCGGTTTCAGTACATTCAATCCATTTCAAACTAATATTAAAACAGAATATGTTGTTAAAAGGCTGCCATCCATTTTCAGTGCAGGAACAGCTTGCTTTTTTTCGCATGATTTTGTCTGGCGAACCCAACTCGATAAGGAAGTTAGCAGTAATTACCGCTTCGCTACGGGATTTGAATACCAACTGGTACAATCTGTTATGATTAAACTGGGTACCTATAACTCCGGTTATTTAGTCCCGTGTCTTGGTGCCGGATTCAACACCGGATTATTCAGACTGGATTTAAACTGTGAGATGCACCCCCTGCTTGGTTTAAACACCCTTGCAGCCATAAAATACAGGTTTGGAAGATAAGGTATCACTTTTTACATAAACAGTGTGAAACGTTTGATTATTTTTCCCGTATTGATTCTGTTTTGCTCTTATCCGGCAAGAGCACAGGAGGCTATTTCTGTCATTGATCAAACAATTGCGGATATTTTTGAACAATATGCAGCCGAAAGTGAGGAAACCGTTGATTACGATTCTTTTTATGAAGATTTGATACAATGTTCCGAAAATCCTATCAATCTGAATAAAGCAACCCGGAATGATCTCGAACAACTGCCTTTTTTAACCGATGTTCAGATAGAAAATATCCTGGCATATGTTTATCAGTCCGGACCCATGCATACAGTTTTTGAACTCCAGCTGATTGACGGATTCGATATGACCGATATCCGTCGCATGTTACCATTTATTTTTACAGGTGAAGGCGGAGATCCTCATAAGCATATTTATTGGAGAGATTTGTTGAAATACGGTAAAAACGAATTGTATTTCCGGTTGGATAAAGGACTTGAAACAAAAGAAGGCTATCAATTCACCCCTGAAGAAGATGTCAATACTCCGGAAACAACATCAACCGGCTATCAGGGTAATGAGATGTATCATTCCGTAAAATACCGTTTTCATTATAAAGACAGGATCCAGGTTGGAATATCGGCTGAAAAGGATGCCGGAGAGCAGTTTTGGGGATCAGACCATAAAGGATATGATTTTTATTCCTTTCATGCACAGTTTAATGATATTGGCCGGTTTAAAAAAATTGTTGCCGGAGATTTCCGGGCCAATTTCGGACAAGGGCTGGTGCTTCACAATGCATTTGGAATAGGTAAAACATCGTATGTCCTGAATGTAACAACCCGTAACTCCGGGTTAACCAAATACAGTTCGATGAATGAAAATAATTTCTTTCGTGGGGCTGGTTTTACTTTTCAGACCGGTAAATTTAATCTTTCAGCGTTTTATTCGAATAAAATGATCGATGGAGATACATTGAACGGAACTTTTCCAACTATTCTCAAAACAGGATATCACCGGACTCCGCAAGAATTAAAAACTAAAAATACAGTCAATGAACAAATCATAGGTGGAAACGCCACCTACACAAATATGAATTTGCAGGCGGGACTAACCCTGGTGCATACATCATTGGATAACAAATTGGCACCTGACAAATCAGTGTATAATTATTTTTATTTTTCGGGGGACCGTCAATCTACAGGTGGTATTTTTTACCGGTTGCGTTGTCTGAAACTTAACTTTTTTGGTGAAACAGCAATGACCGGTCATGCAGCCATGGCTACCGTAAACGGTTGTTATTTCAATCCGGTATCAAAAGTGAGCCTGGTAATCCTGCACAGGTATTATTCGCCGGAATATGATACCTTTTATGCATCCTCTTTTTCTGAAACGTCACGCATTAATAATGAAACAGGTCTTTACATTGGCACGGTGGTTCATCCCTTCAGAAAATGGAAGTTTGCCGCCTATGCCGATAGCTACCGGTTTCCGTGGCCTAAATATGGTATTGATGCACCTTCCATCGGTAAAGATTATTTGTTTCAGGCAGATTATTCGGCCAAACGAAACATCTCCATGTTCTGGCGTTTTAAATTTCAGGAGAAACAAACCAATGTATCGAATGCCGGAGCAGTTATGGCCTTAGTTGTGCCCATTCAAAAAACTTCGTTGAAATATAACCTGACCTATTCATTTGGAAATTTCAGTTTTAAAAATGTACTCGAAGGGAATCTTTCACACCGGTCTGGTTCTGCATGGACGTATGGCATTACCGCTTGCCAGGATGTTAGCTTTTCATTAAAATCATTTCCGTTGAAACTGGATGTCCGCTATCAATTCTTTGATGCAGTGGAATATGAAAACCGATTTTATTCATATGAAAAGGATGTACTGTATGCTTTTTCCATTCCCATGTATTATGGGCTGGGTAGCAGGTATTATTTGAATCTGCGATATGAGATGACTAAAAACCTGTCATTCTGGTTTAAACTGGCACAAACGGTTTATGCCGATGACCGGGAATCAATGGGTACCGGAAATGAGGCTATTTCCGGAAACAGGAAAACAGATGTGAGATTGCTGGTTAAGTGGGAGTTTTGAAGATCACTCATAGACATAATCAACTTAATTAAAAACAGTATTCAAGTATAAAACAAAATACATGTTCTAAAAATTAAGCACTTCTCAGAATGAATAGTAACTTTCAGTCATATAAATCAACAGATACTTATTTTACGGAAAAACAAGTCATTTTTGTTTGTGTTATAGCATTGCAATATGGAGTTGAAACTTAACGTGAAAACGAATCTATCAACAAGAATCCTGATAAATTCCCTGGCACTACATAGTTGAATTGACAGACATAGAATAGAATGTTTTTGAAGTCGGATTTTTAGACTTTAATAAAAGGAAGTAATGTAAAATTGAGGAATATATTTATTGAACCAGAACTTTTATTGACGTTAATATCTATGTTCTTTCTTTCAATAAATGATATAAATAGTATAAAATTTGACATACTATCAAATATTTAGCAAAAACTGCCATCTCTACATAGCAATTTTAGAATATTGCTGTATCTTTGCATTGTTTTTCAGCCTGAAGGCAATATCCTCCCGCCGAATATCACTTTAATTTATTTTTTACAAGATGGAATTATTAGAAAAAATTATGGCACGTGCCAAGGAAAACGTACAACGTATTGTTTTGCCTGAGGGTACTGAAATCCGGACATTGAAAGCGGCGGATATTATTCTGAAAGAAAAAGCAGCCAACCTGATCCTGATTGGTAATGAAGCTGAAATTAAAAAACTGGCTGCCGACAATAACTTAACGAACATTGTAAAGGCAACAATTGTTGATCCTGAAAAGGATTCAAAGATGGCTGTGTATACAAACCTGCTTTTTGAATTAAGGAAAAGCAAAGGAATGACCATGGAAGATGCGACTAAACTGGCTAAAAATCCACTCTATTTGGGTTGTTTAATGATAAAAAACGGTGATGCTGATGGAGAACTGGCAGGTGCCAGGAATACAACGGGCAATGTGTTGAGACCGGCCTTTCAGATTGTAAAGACATTACCCGGGATTAAAGTAGTATCGGGTGCGTTATTAATGTTTACCCCTACTCCTCAATACGGGGAAAACGGATTATTGGTTTTTGCCGATTGTGCGGTAAATCCAAACCCAACTGCCGAAGAACTGGCACAGATTGCCGTTTGTACAGCTGATACTGCCCGGGTAATAGGTGGTTTTGTTCCAAAAGTAGCCATGCTGAGTTTTTCAACCAAAGGAAGTGCCAAACATGAATTGGTGGATAAAGTCGTTGAAGCAACCCGTCTGGCGAAAGAAATGGCTCCTGATCTTCAAATTGATGGAGAATTACAGGCAGATGCCGCTTTGGTACCTTCTGTCGGACAAAGTAAAGCTCCGGGTAGCAAAATTGCAGGACAAGCCAATGTGTTGGTATTTCCGGATTTGCAATCGGGTAATATCGCCTATAAACTGGTTGAACGATTTTCCGGAGCGCAGGCTGTAGGTCCCATTTTACAGGGAATGGCTGCACCGATCAACGACCTGTCAAGAGGTTGTGCTGTGGATGATATTGTGAGGATGATTACAATAACGGCCAATCAGGCCATGAAATAAACAGAAGCGAGGATAAAAAGGTAAGAGGTAAGCATCGTGCTTTTCAATTTACTTACCTCTTGCCTCTTACGTCTTACTACTAAAATCAATAAATATGGCTGAAGAAATTATAGAAGCAATCGAACGCTACGGATTAAGCAAGCGCAACCGGAAAAGGACGCTTTTTTCACGTATAGGCGTTGTTGGTTGTGGCAAAGAAGGAAGTGTCATTGCTACGACTGCTGCACTGAACGGCATGGAGGTAGTATTCCTGGAACCCAATGAAGAAGGCATTGCCAATGCTTTTAGCCGGATTGAAGAAAAACTCGACAAGAAGATACAAAACTGGGGGTTAACAGAAAACGAAAAGAAAGCTATCCTGGGTCGTATAACCGGCACATCCAATTATGATGATTTTAGCGGATGTGATTTTGTGATCGAAGCAATACGCTACCACGACCAAACCGGTGAAAGAAGGGTAATTCAACGCAAAGAAGTATTTATGGAACTTGAAAGAGTGCTTTCGACCAATGCCATCATTGCTTCAAATGTTTCGACGGTGATTGTGACCGATCTGGCATCAGAGCTGAAACATACCGAACGATGCATTGGACTTCATTTCCTTTCCAATGTGCCGGATTCACAAATCATAGAAATTGTTCCCGGACTGAATACTACAACAGAGACTTATGATAAGGTCTGCAAATTTGCCAGATTAATCAATCACCAATATGTTTCGGTGATGGAATCGGCCGGGCTTGTAAGCATTCGCCTGTTCCTGATTCAGTTGAATGAAGCCTGCCAGATATTGATGGAGGGCATTTCTACGGTGGAGGATATTGACCGTGTATTAACGGTAGGGTTTGGTCACCGTCAGGGTGTTTTCCGCACTGCCGATCAGATGGGAATAGAAAAAATCGTTCGTTTACTCGAAAATCTGTGGGATGAATACGGAAGCATTAAATATAAACCATCGCCTATCTTGTTGCGGCTTTTCCGTGCCAAACATTTTGGAATAAGTTCCAAAAAGGGATTTTATACCTACGATGATTTTGGAAATATAATCAAATAAGGAGGAACTGAAACATGAAAATATTAGTATTGAACTGTGGAAGTTCATCCGTAAAATATAAATTGCTGGATATGGTTACCAATGAAGTGTTGGGATCCGGTGGTGTCGAGAAGATAGGAATGAAAGGTTCATTTCTGAAACACATTCGTCGTGACGGGCAGAAGGTAGTGCTTAAAGGTGAAATCCTGGAGCATCAACTGGCAGTGGAATACATTTTAGGAATTCTCACCAGTGAAAAACACGGTGCCATTAAATCACTGGAAGAAATTAATGCAGTTGGTCACCGGGTGGTTCACGGAGGAGAGAAATTCAATACCAGTGTCTTGATAACCGATGAAGTGATTCAAAAAATAGTTGAATGTATTGACATTGCCCCGTTGCATAACCCGCCTAATTTAGCAGGTATACATGCCATCGATGAGTTATTGCCTTCCGTACCCCAGGTGGCGGTATTCGACACGGCATTCCATCAAACGATGCCTGAATTTGCCTATATGTATGGTATCCCGTATTCATTGTACAAAAAATACGGCATTCGTCGCTACGGTTTTCATGGAACAAGCCACCGGTATGTATCCAAGCGTGCCTGTGAATTTTTAGGACTTGATTACAAAAACACCAAAATGATTACAGCTCATATTGGAAATGGTGCATCCCTGACTGCTATAGAAAACGGAAAATCGGTAGATACTTCCATGGGCTTTACACCCATTGAAGGATTGATGATGGGAACCCGTTCGGGTGATGTGGATCTGGGAGTTGTAACATTCCTGATGGAAAAAGAAATGATCGGCTCGGCCTCTGTGTCAACCTTATTCAATAAGCACAGTGGAATCCTGGGAGTTTCGGGTATATCATCGGATATGCGTGATATTGAAAATGCCATTGCCGATGGAAACGAACGTGCCAAACTGGCGTTGGATATGTATGAATACCGGATCAAAAAATACCTGGGATCGTATGCTGCGGCACTGGGAGGTGTTGATGTCATTATATTTACAGGTGGAGTGGGAGAGAACATGACTCAAATGCGGGAGAGTGTTTGTGCGGGTCTGGGATTTATGGGCGTTGAAATCGACACCGTACTAAATGCTAAATCGCATGGAGTTGAAGTGCTCATAAGTACTCCGGAATCGAAAGTGAAAGTCGTGGTTATACCTACCGATGAAGAATATATGATTGCATCCGATACACTTGAAATCATACAAAAACAGTAGAATTCTTTTTATAATCGATACTAAAACGCCCGGCAATTAACCTGTCGGGTGTTTTGTATTTTGGATATGAATCGATTGTTTTTAAAAGTAAGCTAAAAAATCCGATTTATTAAATTAATTTTGCTGCAAATAGGGATGCATACGATTTGAAAGAAGTAAGCAATTAAAATATGGAAATAGGAATACTGATAGTTGGAATTATTGCCGGGATCATGTCCGGTTTATTTGGAATTGGAGGAGGAATTATCATGGTTCCTTCACTGATAGCCTTTTTCGGTATGGGGATGCTCAATGCGAATGCCACATCCCTGGCAGCCATGTTGCTTCCTGTCGGGGTTCTTGGAGTTGTTACCTATTACAAAGCCGGATACATAAACGTACGGAATGCTTTATGGATTTCAGTTGGGTTGCTTTCTGGATCATTCTTTGGCGCAGAACTAGCCGTATCGGTCGATGTAAAAGTATTATCAAAACTTTATGCTGTCTTTTTATTGTATGTGGCAGTGGGATATCTGGATATTCCGAAACTTTTTCGCAGGAAAAAACTTCAGAAAGTGGAAAATCCTGTAACCGGAGAAAATAAATATTATGCTTTCTGGATTTTTATCTGTTTAGGTATTTTTGCCGGTGTTATTGCCGGTTTGTTTGGCAAAGGAGGAGGATTAGTGATTGTACCTATCCTGATAAAGTTCTTTCGGTATGACGCTAAAGCGGCTTCGGCAACGTCCCTGGCTGCATTACAGCTTCCGGTGGGATTACCCAGTGTCATTGTATATGCCCAGGCAGGTTACCTGAACTGGCTCTATGCCGGACTTATGGCATTAGGGATCGTATTCGGGGTATTCTTCGGTACTAAATTAGCCATTAAACTACCGGCAACTACCTTTAAAAAAGTATATGCCTTTTTTCTGCTTGGGGTAGCTGTGTATATGGTGTATAAATATATTTGATTTCTATCTCCAAACATAAAACAGGGAAACTGAATATGGACAGTCTCCCTGTTTTGTGTTTATAAGACTTCTTTTCCTCCACTTATTGTCCATATCCATAGAGAGATAATCAAAATATAAATCTTTTGACGGATTATAGATTATACCAATATTCATTTCTTCGTAGGAGGAAAGGGAGAATATTATTCATTTGGAGAAACTATCAAGCTAAACTATCAGGAATTTCAATACGAAAACCCGAATATCCAATTTGAATATGATTTCAGTCGGGTAATATTAATTGGTGAAGAAAGTCTTTGATAACGGGTTAATCAACATGGTTTATTCAGAAAATGGTTGTATTTTTACCATCTCATTACCCAATTAATACCCTCAACAGATGACCCTTGTACCTCCTTCTTCATTGAATGCACAACGCTTCACGGCATTGGATATTTTTCGTGGTTGTACCATTTGTTTTATGATAATAGTCAATACTACCGGGAACGGGGCTACTACCTACTGGCCATTACTGCATGCCGACTGGAACGGATTCACACCCACTGATCTGGTATTCCCATCATTTTTATTTGCAGTGGGTAATGCGCTCAGTTTTACAGTGAAAAAATGGGATCATATGAAACAATCACTGGTATTGTATAAGATACTAAAACGGACAATACTCATTTTTCTGGTTGGTTACCTCATGTATTGGTTTCCTTTTTTTAAAATCGATGCACAATCCCACTTTATGTTATCACCGGTATCACATACCCGCATCATGGGCGTATTGCAACGGATTGCTCTCTGTTATGGAATTGTGGCTTTGATGGTCTATTATCTTGGAACAAAAAAAACTATCTGGCTGGGAGTGTTTTCCCTGATGGCTTACTGGGCGTTGTTATTATTTTTTGGCGAACAGGGTGCCGAATTAACTAAAACTGGCAATGCAGTACTTCGACTGGATACCTGGCTCTTTGGAATCAATCACCTGTATGGGGGTGAAGGTTTCCCGTTTGATCCGGAGGGTCTGTTAAGTACCTTACCGGCACTTTTCAATGTGATCGGAGGATACGCTGTTGGCAGATACCTTCAACGGATGGGAAAATCGTATGAAGGGCTTACCAAACTGCTGCTTGCGGGCATATGTCTCCTTTTAATAGCTTATTGCTGGAACTCATTCTTTCCGGTAAACAAAAAACTATGGACAAGTTCGTATGCAGTACTGACTGTCGGACTTGATTGTATTATTCTGGCAGGAATTGTCTATGTTACCGATATCCTGGGTAAGACAAAAGGAACCAGGTTTTTTCTGATAACAGGCAAAAACCCACTTGTTATTTATCTGGTAAGCGAACTCGGTGTTACCCTACTCTGGTTGATAAAAATAGGGGATCAACCTTTACACGTGTGGTTGTACCACCATATTTTCATTTTTGCAGGCGATTATTTCGGGGCATTTCTGTTCTCCGTATGGTGGATGCTTACATGTTGGCTGGTTGGATATGTACTGGACCGAAATAAGGTGTATATCCGGTTATAAAAATATTGCAGGGATTGATTATAATACAGGTTGATTTTTCGACAAGATGCAATGTTTATGTCTTGAAATTTGATTCACCAATAATTCTAAATTGACATGGCAATATTAAAATCAGTGTTTATATTTATACTGGCCGGTTTTTGTGAAATAGGTGGCGGTTACCTGATATGGGGCTGGTTGAAAGAAGACAAGCCTTTCTGGTATGGAATTCTGGGAGGGTCTGTTCTGATACTTTATGGAGTGGTTGCAACGTTGCAGACTGAAAGTTTTGCCAGGGTATATGCCACATATGGTGGTTTTTTTATCGTTATGTCCTTGCTATGGGCCATCAAATTCGATCATTTTACACCCGATAAGTTTGATATTTTAGGTGCTGCCATCGCTTTGATTGGAGTTTGCATTATATATTATGCACCGCGATAAGTTTTAGAATCAGCGTTCAAAAATACTACCTCATTCTTTCCGAGCCCGCTGCGTCCAATCTAAGCAAGGTAAAGAGCAAAATGGTAAAACCCCAGAGAGATGATCCTCCATAGCTAAAAAACGGCAAAGGAATGCCAATAACAGGCATTATACCCAGAACCATGCCTATGTTTATCATCAGGTGGAAAAAGAATATGCTTGCCACGCAATAAGCATACACCCGGCTAAAAGGATCATGCTGACGTTCAGCGATCCGAAGAATCCGCATCAGCAGAAGCCAGTAGACAAACAATACGAGTGTAGAACCAATGAAACCATGTTCTTCACCAACCGTACAGAAAATAAAATCAGTATCTTGTTCGGGAACAAATTTCAATTTAGTCTGAGTACCATTCAAAAAACCTTTCCCAAAAAATCCACCTGAACCAATTGCAATTTTGGATTGATTTACATTGTATCCTGCTCCCAATGGGGCATCTTCCATGTTTAATAAAACCTTGATACGTATTTGTTGGTGATCTTCCAGTACTTTCGTAAATAAATAATCCGCCGAAAAACTGAACAAGACCGATCCAATGGAGAACAAGATCAAAAACCAGTATTTTTTATACCGGTTGAAAAGTTCGATGAACATCCAATATATACATGATGCTACCACAGTAAAAATGGCAACATAATTATAATTCAAATAAAACCAAGTGTTTAACACATAAGAACCAACTCCTATGACCAATGTTCCAAGAAGTAAAATAAAGGCTTCTTTGCGGTCTCTTCCGTAGTAAAAAGCATAAAAGAACTGTACCAGCAGGATGATTCCCATAGCAAGCACCATTCCCAGTGTACCATGGTTCATTTGAATGGGTACAATGCTTAATTTGATAATGGTAATAAAAAGCACAACAGCAAAGGTTATCAACAACAGTATAATGCCATTCATCCCTTCACGATAAAGCATCAGCAGGAAAGCCATATATACCAGGGCGGTACCGGTTTCGTTTTGTAAAATGATCAGGATAAATGGTATGAAAATGATGACCCCCAATGGAAATAAATCTTTCCAGTTTTTGAGTTTATAATTGTAGGAACTCATATACTTAGAGAGCGCCAGGGCAGTGGCCATCTTTGCTAATTCGGCCGGTTGAAAACTGATTGGACCTAATACAAGCCAGGAGCGGGAGCCTTTAATATCGTGTGCTACAAAAATTGTAATAATGAGTAATAATATCGCACCAACATATATGAAATAGGCAAAAATGTTATACATTTTCGAATCAATAAGCAGCAACACGCCTCCTATGGCAAAAGCTGTCAAAATCCACAGGAACTGCTTTCCGGCACGTTGACTGAAATCAAAAATACTTGCCTGGTCAAAGTTATAGCTCGCACCATAAATGCTGACCCATCCCATTAGAACCAGGACAACGAAATAAAAAATCGTTGTCCAGTCCAAAGCATATTTTATACTAGCGTTCTTGTACATTCGAATTAGTTACAATATTCGTAATTTTTTCCTGCAGTTCTGTTCGTGTAATTTTTCCTCTGAGGTATTGTTCCACCAACAAACTGAAAATTGGTGCTGCGTAGGTCGAACCGTATCCGGCATTTTCGACTACCACAGCAATGGCTATTTTGGGATTCACCCGGGGAGCAAACCCTACAAAAATTGAATGTGATTTACCGTGGCTATTTTCGGCAGTCCCTGTTTTTCCACACATGTCAATTCCGGGAATTTTGGAAGCAGCGGCAGTACCTGAATCGAATACTCTCCACATGGCTTCGAACACAATCGGGAAATATTTTTTATCCACCTTACAGGTATGTATTTTTCTTCGCATCGAGTCACAACGATTCAAATGTGGAGTGACATAATGTCCCTCGTTGGCAATGGCACACATGAGGTTGGCCATTTGTAGCGGTGTAGCCAGAATTTCACCTTGTCCAATGGAATTCGAGCGGATTGTAATGGCCCGCCAGCCCGTTTCACCCCTGTAAAGCTTGTTGTAGTATTTCTGGGTCGGAATATAGCCCCTCGATTGTTCGTAAATATCGCTGTCGGTAAATTTTTCTCCCAGTCCGAAACTTTTCATTCGGTCAACCCATTCGTCATATCTTGTTCTGAAATTGATATTACGGGCTCCATAACCATCTTTTTCAATGGTTGCCTTGAAAGCATTCCAGAAATAGGGATTACAACTTTCCTCTACGGCGCTGAGCAAACTTACGGGAGAGCCATGGTGGTGAGTACATTTGATAGGAGATGAAGACGGCCCGTTACATGGAAAGTAAGTATGCACATCGATTCCACCCATTTGTTGACATATTAAAGCCTCTGCTGTTTTGAAAGATGATCCGGGTGGATAAAGTGCCTGGGTAGCCCGGTTCATCAATGGCTTTGTAGGATCTGTAACAAGTTGCATGTAATTTTTTGATCGTTGGCGTCCAACTAACAAGGAAGGGCTGAATCCCGGATTTGAAACCATGGCAAGAATTTCACCCGTAGAAGGTTCAATAGCTACAACACTGCCTACTTTACCTGCAAATAATTTCTCAGCTAGATTTTGTAATTTAGCATCGATTGTCAGGGTCATATTTTCACCTGCTTTTGGTGCTATATCCTCTTTCCCGTTTTCATATTTCCCTTTGATTCTGCCCTTTGAATCCCGCAATAAAATCTCTACCCCTTTTTCACCCCTTAATTGTTCCTCATAGGTATATTCGAATCCATCTCTTCCTGCAAAATCACCTTGTTTATAATAATCGTCGTTATCGATTCTTTTCTGCGATACTTCTCCGATGCTCCCCAGTACGTGTGCCGAACCAGGAAAGGTATATTCACGCAACGTACGGCTTTGGATATAAAAACCGGGGTATTTGTACATGGATTGTTGAATGGTGGCTATATCTTCAACACCAAGCTGGGTCATAAAAAGTTGAGGTGTATAGGAGGAATAACCGGGATTCTTTTTAAAATCTTTAATTTCTGCTATCCGGTTGATGAAGAAAGGTTTGTCAATTTTTAAGGCATTGCAAAATGCCACAGTGTCAAGATCATGAATTTCGCGCATGATCATGGCTATATCATAGGCTGGTTTATTATAAACCAGCAAAGTGTGCTTTCTATCGTAAATAAGTCCACGGGGAGGGAATTGTGTCTTTTTCAAAAAAGCATTGCTATCCGCTCCGTTTTTATATTTAGAATCGATAATCTGAATGGTAAACAACCTCAGAATGTACACAACAATCACAGCTGACATGATGATTGAGATCACATATCTTCTGTTTTGAAGCGTATCGTTTATCATATTTTATTTTGTTTTAATCGATTGAATTCCCAAAATCAGCAACAATGTTACCAATGAACTGAGAATGATTTTAGTAACCATGATCCAAAAATGGACAAAAGAAAAAGCCTCCAGGGTAAATAAAGTAGCGTGATGGATTAAAACCATGACTACCACATATTTTATATAACCACTTACCCCAAAGGTATAAAAAGAAGGAGTGGGATTGTTACCTTCTTCGATATTTGTAAACAATTTTATGATACCTTCACGGAAAAAAGCTACTAACACGGTGGCAAAGGCATGTGTGCCCGGTGTATTTGAAAAAATATCGATGGTTATACCAAGGGTAAAAGCCAGAATAAGCAGAAACCAGCGTGGCAATTGTACCGGCAATGACAGAATAAATAAAATGTACACATAGGGATTGATATATCCCAGGAACTGGATATTATTCAGCACCAGCACCTGAAAAAGCACCAGTAGTAAAAAACGGAATATGTTTTGAAGTACTGTAGGCATATTATTATTTACAATTTACAATTTACAATTTAAATTTACAGAAATGTTACAACGAATTGTAAATTGTAAATTAAAAAATTGTAAATCAGATTTATTCCTCTGATTTTTTTTCCAACACTTTTTGTTCCTGAAAATTCAGATAATTAATTACCTTAACATGCGAAAGTGTGCGGAAATTTACCGCCAGTTTTATTTTTATTTTGTAGTAAGCATCGCTTTCTTTTATTTTGAAATCTTCAATGGTCCCAACCGGTATTCCTTCAGGGAATGAGTTTGTAAAGCTGCTGGTTATGATGGTGTCACCCAGGGCAAGTTCAACATGCCGGGCAATATCAGTCAGGTTGGCATAGCGATAATCTTCTCCCGACCAGAGTAATCCCCCCGTATAATTGCTACGTTTAAATTTGCAACTGATCTCAATTTTAGGATTTAAAACCGGTATAACCACTGAAAAACGTTCGGACACGGTTTTTACTATTCCAACCACTCCTTCATCGCTGATAACACCCATATCCATTTTAATGCCATCAATGGCACCTTTATTCAACGTGATGTAGTTTTGTAGTTTATTGGTGGAGCAGTTAATTACCTTGGCTGAAATGAACTGATATTCCATTTCCGGTGAAATACGAAAATGAACCGAATCAGAAGCTTCTGGTTTTAAGGTGGATAATTTGTTTTGCAAATTGATAATCTGATTCTTAAGTGAGGTATTTTCTTCCGACAGATTGTCGTTTGCCGCACGTAGTTTGAAAAATTCAACTACTGAATTGCTCCATTCGTACATGCCCGAAACCATCGAATTGCTGGAAGATAAAAACACACTTTTTTGATACTCCTGATTTTTAACGATCAACGTAAAGGAGATTATTTCTAATAATAGGAATAAAAACACAACACTATATTGAATCAAAAAATTGATGAGGTTCTTCATTATTGATGAAAATTCGCAGAATATATGAAGTTTAAAGAACAAAATTTCCGGTATACACATTCTGAAAATATGTATACCGGAAATTAAATTTTTATTTTATCGAATCAGGAATGAGAATTTATCGACGTTTTTCAACGCGATACCGGTACCGCGTGCAACAGCCCTTAAAGGATCTTCAGCAATGTGAAACTGAATGTTTAACTTGTCAGTCAGACGTTTATCCAAACCACGAAGCAAGGCGCCACCTCCGGCCAGATAGATACCCCGTTGTACGATATCGGCATATAATTCCGGTGGAGTTTGTTCCAGGGCACTCAGGATAGCTGCTTCAATTTTTGAAATTGATTTTTCAAGACAGTGAGCAATTTCCTGGTATGAAACCGGAACCTGCATAGGTAAAGCGGTCATTCGGTTCGGACCGTGAACAATATAATCTTCAGGAGCATCTTCCAGGTCGGTTAATGCAGCCCCAACATTTATTTTTATCATTTCGGCAGTCCGCTCACCAACTTTGATGTTGTGCATACGTCCCATATATTCAACAATGTCCAACGTCAAATCATCCCCGGCAATGCGGATAGACTTGTTGGATACAATTCCGCCAAGGGAGATAACGGCAATTTCAGTAGTACCACCGCCAATATCAACAATCATACAACCGTTAGGTGCTTCAACATCAATTCCGATGCCTATTGCAGCTGCCATTGGTTCGTATATCATGTATACTTCACGACCACCTGCATGCTCTGAAGAGTCACGTACAGCACGAATCTCAACTTCCGTACTTCCCGAAGGAATACAAACTACCATTTTAAGGGTAGGAGAGAAGAGGTGGTTTTTGGTGGGAATCATTTTTATCATACCGCGAATCATTAATTCAGCAGCATAAAAATCAGCAATCACACCATCGCGTAACGGACGCACAGTGCGGATTCCTTCGTTTTCTTTTCCAACCATTTGACGTGCTTTCTCACCGATGGCTATCAGTTTGTCCGTACGTTTGTCCAATGCTACTACCGACGGTTCATCAACTACAATTTTATCGTTGTGAATAATAATTGTGTTGGCTGTTCCAAGGTCAATAGCTATTTCTTGTGTAAATGAAAATAGTCCCATTTTCTTTCTTTATTTCAGAATGTTTATTTTAAGTGTTAATAGTCATCTGTTGTCAGACTATGTCTTTGTATTCGGTTTTAGTGTTTAAAGTGACGGAATCCCGTTGTCACCATGGAAACACCTTTTTCATTACAGGTTTCAATCGAAAGTTTATCGTTGATGGATCCTCCCGGTTGAATTACGGCTGTTATGCCTGCATCCGATGCAATTTGAACACAATCAGGAAAAGGGAAAAATGCATCGGAAGCCATGACAGCTCCTGTTAAATCGAATTTAAATGTGGTTGCTTTTTCAATGGCTTGTGTCAGGGCATCAACTCGTGATGTCTGTCCAACACCACTGGCAATTAATTGTTTGTTTTTTGCCAACACAATGGCATTTGATTTAGAATGTTTTACTATTTTATTGGCAAACAGTAAATCATCAATTTCTTCTTCGGTAGGTGCTTTTTCAGTCACCACTTTCAGGTCTTCCGGAGTTTCGGTATGCGTGTCTTTATCCTGCATAAGAACTCCGTTTAGTAATGAACGGAATTGTTTTGCTTTCGGTTTTGTTTCTTTCAGTATCAGGATAATCCTGTTTTTCTTTTGACTCAGGATTTCTATGGCATCCAGATCATAATCCGGGGCAATAACTACTTCAAAGAAAATTTTATTCATTTCTTCGGCTGTTGCTTTGTCAACAACTGCATTGGTGACCAGTACGCCACCGAAAGCTGAAACAGGATCCCCTGCCAGTGCATCTTTCCATGCATCTACCAGCACTGGACGTGAAGCAATGCCACATGCATTATTATGTTTCAGAATGGCAAAGGTAATATCTTCAAAATCATTTATCAGGTTAATGGAAGCATCTATGTCAAGCAGGTTATTATAGGATATTTCCCTTCCCTGTAATTGTTCGAACAAGTCTTCAAATTTACCAAAGTAAACTCCCTTTTGATGAGGGTTTTCTCCGTAACGCAGAATCTTGGAGTTGTTTTCACTGTAACGGAATGCACTCTCTTCCTGCCCATCGAAATAGTTGAAGATGGCTGAATCATAGTGGGACGATACGGCAAATGCTTCCTTGGCAAACCAACGGCGTTCTTCCAATGTTGTCTGTGCACCATTGGCCGTAATAATGTCCAATAATGGCTCGTATTGATCCTGGGAGGCAACTATTACAACATCGGTATAATTTTTGGCGGCAGCACGGATTAATGAAATACCTCCAATATCAATTTTTTCAATGGTAGTAGGTTCATCGGCTCCGGCAGCAACTGTTGCTTCAAAAGGATATAAATCAACAATCACAAGGTCAATCTCAGGAATTTTATAATCCTCTATCTGTTCCTTGTCTTCTTCATTATCACGGCGTGACAAAATTCCACCAAACACCTTGGGATGCAGAGTTTTTACACGTCCCCCTAAAATGGAAGGATAACCTGTCAGGTCCTCAACGGCCTGACATGGGATATTAAGTGATTCAATAAAGGACTGAGTTCCTCCGGTAGAGATAAATTCAACCCCCTCAGAGTATAGTTTTTGAATAATAATATCTAGTTTATCTTTATGATAAACAGAAACTAAGGCTCTTTTGATTTGCTTTTTTACCATATTCCTTTTTATGTTTATTTATGGGATGCAAAACTACTAAAAAATCCTTGTTTTATCAACATAAATAGTTGATTGATTTTAACCTTCAATCAAATTTAATAAGTTGATACAGAATTATACTAAATTATGGAAATCATTCAGAAATATGAGGTTCGGCAATTTTACACAGGTAATTCAGTAATTTTTTTTATATTCTAGCGTTTTTTTATTGAAAATTGAGTAACTGGTTCATATGCACAAATGAAGAATCTGATATTATTTTTTCAGGTAAGATGTTTTAAATCCATATGAAAATCAGGTTAGTTCAGATTCATTTCAGATATTAACTGAATACTATTCCGTTAGTGTATGAACCCCTTTTTATTAAAGGATTTCGGTCTCATGGATTACTCCATGGTTTCTTTTACTATTTTAAATGCTTTTTCCAGTTTGAGCATTTCAGCAGACATAAACCGGTAAAATTCCATCCATTGTATGCGCCGGTGAAGATCTATATCCTGTTTTAGAGTATATATTCTGCTTACTTCCGTACCGCATTCCCGGATAAAGGAACTGTTCCAGATAAGACCACCGGGAAATTGCTTCTCCATGGTGGATTTATGAAGTTCGAATTGCTGGTATTTTTCGATTCGTTGTTTTGGATTTGAAAGATTGATCTCCAGAATCACCGATGCTCCGGTTCGTGTGGCATCAAATTTCAGTTCCACTCCCTTCATTTTGGTATTGTAAAGCATGAACTTGCTTTTACGACGTTTTAATGCCGGTACCTCACTGCAATACAGTCCAAAACCTTCCCAGAATTCTTTTTTAAGTTGCTTTAATTCTTCTTTGCTATACATTTTCCATTGTTATTTTGAAATTCTTCCTTCACAGGAAAAAACATTTATTTATTTAAAACACCGATAATGCCATTGGCTGTAACCGTTTCAGCACTGACAGTTATCGATTTACTGGTACTGTTGTTGTAAAGAGTGATAGTCGCTTTTCCATCCTTACCGGTTTTGATATCCGGATTCCAGTAAAGTGTCCGGCGAAAATCCTTTTCATTTGGCTGGTTCGTATTCTCGTAATGAGGATGATAATATTCTTTCACATTGGCAAACCCATCATATTTTGTCTGACGTATTCCTGCCGGTACGGTATGATAGTTTTTCTTGGTATGCAAAATGATCAACACACTGCTGGTTGGGTCCATTCTCGGGTTTATTCTGATAATTGAACTAAAGTCCTCTATAACCGATGCCGATTCAATTTCATCCAATAATGGCAGGATAGATGCCTGGTTGTCATTGACTGACGCATTATTATTTGCCGATGGATTTGAACTTCCCGATGAGGAACTGTTTCCTGCAGGCTGGTTACCGGGATTATTGTTTAAAAGCTGATTGGCATTACTCGTACTGAAATCAGAACTTTGATAATTATCCACCCCTGAAAGAATTGAATTGATTCCTGAAATCATTTGCAAAGAGTTATCTTTAACAAACATAACATTTTTTCCTTTGTATTTTCCGGTGGTCGAATTATAGTATTTAGTCATTTTTTCAAGGAATACAAAAATGTCCGAAGGGGCCCAATCACCCGAATCAATCATTTTATCCACTTCTTTATCCACATTGTATACGATGTTCACTTTGACAGGTGCATATTCATCTGTTTTCTTTTTTGCCTTCACGACAATCTCCTGTAACAAATGATTTTTCTCACTTATCGACAAATTCTTCTTGTTAATGTCAGATAAACTCTTTAGTAAATCCTGTGAAATGACTGTATCCCTGACAGTTTTGATATAGTCGGGGATATTGATTTCTGCAAATGAATAACTTTTTAGTCCCGGACTGAAATTTCTGTCCAGTAGAATATTCATCTCCTTGAGTTTTTCCTTTTCTTTGGATTGGACTATTAAATTAGCCTGGCCTTTAAAATCCTGAAGGGCAAAATTAAATTTACCCTCTTTATCCGTTTTGCAGATTCCTTTTTGTGACAGACTATCATTCATTAATACTATGGTTACATCGACATTCTCTTTTTTCTGTTTCAAAAACAAAGAAGTAACTTTACCTTCAACTATCAGGTCTTTCTCAATTGGATACTTTATGTCAAAAGGTGCGGCTCCTGCCATTTGTTTCCAGGAATAGCGGCTCCAACCCTGGGTAAGAAGTAATAAATCGAGCGCCTGTCTGCGCGAAATATCGGTTGACTCGAAATAATATCCCGGATTTTCGATGTAACCTTTCAATTCCGACGAAAGGAGCAGGTTGGTCAGAATATTATCGTCGTGTACATTTGATACTGATGTGACTTTATCATGAATGGCTGCCGAAAAAGTCGTCTCAACCGGATTTCCCTTAAAATCCGATAATTGAAATTGCAAATCCATTTTCTCATATGGTTTATAAATCTCCTTTTTTTGAGTCATATCAAATTTCATCTGACTGTTGTGATTTATAAAAAGCAATCGTTCACTCAGAATTTCACCACGGGTGTTGTACAGGGTTAGTTGTGTTACACCGCTCGGCAGTATTTTTTTATTCAATGAAAGAAGCAACGCATTTTCTTCACCAATGGTAACCTGTTCGAAGCCGTATAATTTTCCACGACACGAAATAGACAACCCCAGGGGCTCAATTGATAATCCCGGACTTTTTTGAATTAAAATATCAATTTTTTGCTCATCCAGGTTATTGATATTTAATACATATCCTGCTGGTAAAGCTTTTGGGATGTCAAATGTATAATCCTTGTTCTGATATTGTGCTTTTACGGTATATTTTCCTGTACCTGGAATAAATTCAAAGACACCCATATTCAGGTATTCGGTTGTAAAGTCTGTTATTTTATTTCCTGTATCATCCGAAACAATACCCGATACAGATATGTTTTCCCCGTTTTTCCCCGTTGCTTTAAATGCAATTTTTGACTTCAGGCCGGTCACCAGGTTTCCACCTTCTGGAAAAAATGTCAGGTTGATGTTTTCTTTTTGAGCATACTCTTTTCTGAGTTGCGGTACTCGTTGGGAAAGGGCACGTTCGGTAATGGCACGTTTGTAAATGCCTTCTTCCGATGGCTTATCATATAGTGGAAATACCCTTGAAAATATATTATCCGGATCAAAATTGAGCATATAACGGGTATAAGCCCTCACTTCAAAGAAACCTGCAAATCTGGTGGTTGGAAATTTGAAATCACCATGACATTGTCCGTTTTCTATTTTGAATTTTTTTGTCTCGATGACATTGCCTTCCGGGGTAATCAATTCTAGATATAAGACTTTGCTCAATTGACTTAACCCATGACGGTCTGCCTTTACAACATAGGCTTTAAACCAAAGTGTTTCACCCAGGAAATAACTTGAATTGTCGAAATGGAGGTATACTTTTTCCTGTGGGTAATCGTTTGAAAATGTAGAAAAATGTTTTGAGAATGCGGTAATTTTTCGAATGGCTGTACTGTCTTGAGCCTGTATATTTATTCCAAAAAAACAAATAAATATCAGGAATTGTGTGAGTGATTTTCGCAATGTAGTCATAAAATAGATGTTGTAAAAGTGTTATTTGACAATTCGATACATTCCTCCGGGTAAACATTTCACCAGTCCTTTAAATTCAAGTTCCAGTAACTGTGAGGATATTTTACTGATAGGTTTTATTAGTTTTAGCGCCAGGTCATTCACCTGTACACCTTCCGCATATTGCCTGAGGGTACTGATAATACCCTGTTCATCTTCCGACAAGTCCATAAATAATGCAGTTTGAACAATGGAAGTTGAGCCGGTATCATTCTTTTCCCAGTTTAAAAAACGTAAAATATCATTGGCCGATTCAATCAGTGATGCTTTGTTGTTTTTAATGAGCGCATTGCACCCCACCGACCATTCGTCTGTTACTCTTCCCGGATAGGCAAATACATCCCGGTTGTAATCATTGGCAATATCAGCCGTAATTAATGCTCCTCCTTTGATGCCCGATTCCACCACAACAATGGCGTCACACAATCCTGCAATTATTCGGTTCCGTTGTACAAAATTCTGCTTGTCAGGATTTGTCTGACTTAAATATTCTGTCAGTAAAGCACCCTCCTGTACCATCTTTACGGCGGTCGGACGGTGAGCTGCCGGATATATCCGGTCCAGGCCATGTCCTATCACTCCAATGGTTGCCAATCCTGTATCCATGGCTGCTTTATGGGCACAAATATCAACTCCGTATGCCAAACCGCTGACAATGGTTGTATCCGGTTGAACAATCCCTAAATCAGTTATTAGCTTTTTGCAATTTTCTTTTCCTGTCTCAGTAGCATTACGGGTACCTACTATTCCCACAAATTTACCAGTGTTTAAATCGCATTTTCCTTTTAAATACATCAGGATTGGTGAATCAGGGCATTCCTTCAGCCGGTAAGGATAGTCCCTGTCGGTAAAATAGAAAGTCTGGATTTTGTTTTTCAATAGAAATTCAATTTCCTGATCCGCTCGCTTCAATACATTCTGGGCAACTATTTCCCTGGAAAGAATTTCCCCGATCCCCGGAATTTTAGCTAAGTTTTGCTGTCTTTCTTTAAAGACGCCTTCTACACTCCCGATATAAGCAATCAGGTTCTTGGCCAGATTGTTTCCAATGCCTTTGATAAGCGTAATGCCTATTTTGTATTTCAACGTATCGTCATTCATAGTTTAAACTACAACAAAAACACATAAATTCAAAATACTGACTGTGGAAAAATTATTCCTTATTCTTTTCCCCCGGAAAAAGTGGGGTGATTGACCGCATTACCATCCATCCGACAAATACCCCGGTTATATCACTGAACCAGTCAAACCAATCGGCAGTACGGGGAGGAAAATAAATGGGTTGTATTATTTCAACAACACCGCCTAACAAAACAGGAAATAGAATACAAATAATTAAAAATGCTGTTATTGTGGTATTCCTGTTTCTGGCATATTGACGAAAATCAAACATCAATATGCCGGTTAAGCCCGCATACATCAATAAATGAACAAACTTATCCTCATTTGTGAATGTCGGAACATCTTTAAACGTCGAAGGTGAGGCAAATGATAAATAAAGGATGATGCAAGTGATGATAATTGATTTCCAATAATGAAAAATTAAATATTTGAATGACATACTTATGAGTTTTTAGTTTCAACAATGATGTAAGTTTCAAATGGTTTAATATTAACAAATACAAGTTTTCTATCTGTTCATCATTTAAACCGGAAGAATTATCAATGCAAAGATAAAATATTTAAATTTAGAATTATAAACATTTCAACAAAAAACATGAGATTAGCATAAAATTCTTCTATTTTGTATTATTTAATTGTATTTTAGGATCTTGTACTACCATTTTCTCTCCATAAAACCATCTTTCTGATTTGCTTTTGTATGAATTTTAAAACGGGATTTAAGACCATTTCGTGTAATAGATTTAAACCTGATTTTCCTATCAAAAATTTAGTAACTATGTCCTTTTGTTTCTCTCATTAAACTAATTCCCTCTTGCCACCAAGTCACTAAGACACAAAGATGCATATCAAAGATTCCGATTTTTCGGAAAAGTAAAGAAAAAAAATAAGCTTAGTGAACCTTAGTGACTTAGTGACTCCCGAAAAATCGGGATGTTCCATTTTGTGGCGAAATAATTTTCTTCTAAATTGCTATTTGTTTCATATCGTTTTTGGTTCGCAAGGGCGGAATAGGAGGCTCTTATGAAAAAATAAATTATCCGAACCATACTTATCCTGAACCGGAAATAACATGGGGTTTAAGTTGATTAGCAACCTTGAAGTAACTAATCAACTTAAACCCCAGGTTGGAATTTAGTCATTCTATCTTACAATTTCTCCCCGAATGCCAGATCGCCTGCATCGCCCAGTCCGGGAATGATATACGAATGTTCATTCAACTCGGGATCAATGGCTGCCGCCCAAACAGTGGTTTTTACTTCCGGGAAATGGGTGGATATATAATCAATGGCCACCTGGCTGGAAATAACCGTTGCAATATGAATGTGAGCCGGTTTTCCTTTTGTGAGCAATGCACCATAGGCCAGTTCCATCGAACCACCTGTAGCAAGCATGGGATCGGTAATAATGAGTGTTTTTCCATCCAGGCTTGGGGAAGCAATGTATTCGATAAAAATATCAAATTTCAAGGCATCCTTGTATTTGCGGTAAGCGGAAACAAACGCATTTTCGGCTGAATCAAAATAATTCAGAAACCCTGTATGAAATGGTAATCCGGCACGGAGAATCGTTGCTATGACAATTTTTTCATCAATCACTTCGGTGTTCGATATGCCCAGAGGTGTTTTTACTTCCTCGGCTTTATAACGCATTTTTTTACTGATTTCATACGCCATTATTTCGCCTATTCGTTCCATATTCCTGCGAAAACGCATGGAGTCTTTTTGAATTTTTACAGAGCGGATTTCCTTGATATAATGATTTAATACGGAATTGTTATCCGAGAGATTGATGACATTCATCTACTAATAAAATTTTAATTATAAATTGTTTTTGTCCTTTTCCCGTATCTCTGTTCTGCGAATTTTGCCGCTGATCGTTTTAGGCAGTTCATCTACAAACTCAATAATCCGGGGATATTTATACGGTGCTGTAACGGTTTTTACGTGGTCCTGTATTTCTTTAATTAATCTTTCACCGGCTCTGTCTTTGTATTCCTTTGCCAGTATAATGGTAGCTTTTACTATCTGACCGCGAATTTCATCCGGTACTCCGGTAATGGCACATTCCACAACAGCGGGATGAGTCATTAACGCGCTTTCCACTTCAAATGGTCCGATGCGGTAACCTGAACTCTTGATCACATCATCTGCCCGGCCTACAAACCAGAAATATCCATCTTCATCGCGCCATGCCACATCTCCGGTATAATACACATCATCATGCCAGGCTTCTTTTGTCAGGACTTCGTTGCGGTAATACCCTTTGAACAGGCCTACCGGATAGTGTTTGTCGGTACGGATCACGATTTGTCCCTGTTCCCCCACTTCTGCCACACGACCTTCCGGAGTCAGCAGGTCAACATCATAATGAGGGTTAATCAATCCCATCGATCCCGGTTTTGGTTCTACCCAGGGGGAGGTGAACAACGACAGGGTTGTTTCGCTTTGACCATAACCCTCCCGCAATTTGATACCCGTGAGTTGTAAGAATTGTTCGTATACTGCCGGATTCAGTGCCTCACCGGCAATCGTGCAATATTCCAGGGAAGAAAGATCATAATGAGTCAGGTCTTCCCGGATCAGAAACCGGAATATGGTGGGAGGGGCACACAGGGATGTAATGTGGTACTTCTGAATCATTTCCAGCATGGCTGCGGGAGTGAATTTTTCATGATCATATACAAATACACATGCCCCAACGATCCACTGGCCGTAGAGTTTTCCCCAGACGGCTTTTAACCAACCGGTATCGGCAATGGTGAGGTGCAAACTATCTTCATGCAGGTTGTGCCAGTACTTGGCGGTGATTATGTGAGCCAACGGATAGACACAATCCAGCAATACCATTTTAGCATTCCCGGTTGTACCCGAAGTAAAACTGATAATCAACGGGTCGTCGTTTTTAGTTACGTTGGCAATGGGGGTGAAGGGTGCAGCATTTTCAATTCCTTTGTGGAAATCAAGCCAACCTTCCGGAATAATATGTCCGACTGAAATCAACATTTCCACACTGGGTGATTCAGGCATGGCATCGTTGATATGGGTGATGATCGGTTCTTCACCTACCGCAATGATTGCTTTTATATCGGCTGCATTGTTGCGGTAAATTAAATCTTTTTTTGTCAGCAAGTGAGTAGCCGGAATGATTACGGCACCAATTTTATGCAGAGCCACAATGGTAAACCAAAATTCGTACCTGCGTTTTAATATCGCCATAACGATATCCCCTTTTTTTATTCCCAGGCTTTGAAAATACGATGCTGTCTGGTCCGTGTATTTCTTGATATCACTAAAGGTGTATTCACGACAATCACCCTGATCATTGGTCCACAATAATGCTTTTTTATCCGGTTCTTTTGCTGCCCAGGCATCCACAATATCATAACCAAAATTAAAATTCTCAGGGACAATAAGTTTGTAATTGGCTTTGAAATCTTCAAAGTCTTTGAATTCGGTTTGTTGAAGGAACTTTTCTAACATAAGCAGTATTTTTGATGAAAGCATTCGTTTTTTTGCACTGCAAAGTAATATCAAATGCTTTAGTAAGACAAATTACAGGGATAAAAACGATCTATTTGGGATAAAACTCCGCATAGTGGGATAAACAGAATTGGTATTTTTCTGGTTTTTATATAATCACAGCCAGAAATTTAACTTTTACTCCGTTCAGTGCTTTCATGCCATGAGGTTTTTCGGAATCAAAATAAATGCTGTCTCCTTTGAAAAGTGTGATATCATTTCCGGCTATCTGCAACTGCATGGTACCTTCGAGTACCAGGTTAAATTCCTGGCCAATGTGTGAGTTCAAATGAATGGGTTTATCGCTTGGTTCAACGGTCACCTCAAAAGGTTCTGCTTTGGCAAACCTGAAGCCATGGGCAAGCGACTGATATTTATAAACCTTGTTGCGTTCCACACTGGTACCGGTACCTTTACGGGTAACTGAGAAAGCCAGTGCATGCGGATCATTGCCCGAAATCAGAGCGGTTGTTTCCACTCCAAAAGTCTGCGCCAGATCGCATAGGAAGCTCAATGGAATATCTGAGTTTCCCGTTTCGTATTTTTCATATTGCTCCAGGCTGATACCGCATTTCGAAGCCACCATTTCGGTCGTTAAATCCAACGCGTCGCGAAGTCCGTGAAGCCTTTGGGCTATTTGTTTGATTTGTGTGTTCATATTGGTTCGTATTTAACAGTAAACTAAATAATCTTTGACTGATACGTAGGGATCTATAAATCAGGAGTTCACACGAGATAAGTCAACTCATTCACATAAAAATATTCTTGAACCTGTCTTACCTCCCTCCAGATAGCTATTTTATGTGCGATGCCTTCAATCCTTTGATTACAGCATTGGTAAATCCTTGTGCTTCCATTTCATTCAGACCTTTGATGGTAGTACCGCCTGCGGTAGTCACCTTGTCAATCTCAACTTCCGGATGCGTTCCGTTTGCTTCGAGCAGTTCAATGGCTCCACGCAGTGTCTGAATCACTACCTCTTTGGCCATATTCGGGTAAATACCCATTTCAACCCCACCTTCGGTGGCAGCACGAATATAACGGAAAGCATAAGCGATACCACAGGAAGAAAGTGACATAAATGCATTTAATTGAGACTCAGGTACCAGAAATGTTTTTCCTAATTCGGTAAATATATCAACAATCAGTTGTTCCTGTTCTTTTGTGGCATTAAAGGACGAAATAGTGGATACACTTTGTCGTACATCAATGGCCGTGTTTGGAATGATTCTGAAAATGGTGGCATCTGTATTGAAAAATTTAGATAACTGTTCAAATTCAACACCTGCAGCAATGGACACTACAATTTGTTTTTTGTAATCAAATTTATTCTCAAGTTCTTCAGAGATACTTTCCACTAACCATGGTTTAACAGCCAGAATGATGATATTGGCATCTTTAATGATATCCCGGTTCGAATTGCTGACAGTTATTTCAGGGGCATATCCTTTTATGGCATCCAGATTCTTTTGGGATACATCGCTTACCCGGATATTTTTTGACTGGATAATTTCTCCTTTTGATAATCCACGTGCTATGGCACCACCCATATTCCCGGCACCAATAATGGCAATTTGTAAATCAGTTGTTTCCATAATTATTTTTATTTGAGTAAGTTCAAATTCAAACAACAAAGATAGAATAAGAAATTTATATTATAGATTCTACTATTAAGAATTATTGGAAAATTACATTAATTGATAGACCATGTTTTCTTTATCCGGATTTAGAAACTCAGGGTTAAACATCCCAACAGACTCGCACGGCTAATTTCTTTGTGATCTAAATCTGTCAGTCTCCAGACATATTGCAGGGAGAAAATATGCAGGATATTGGTTAATCCTGCTCCAACTTCCATGTAGGGTTTTGAAAAAGAATTCATGAATACAGGATAGTCAAGTTGTTCTTTATGTGAATTGCTTAGTCCGCCATACGACATTTTAAACGAAAACATTTCACGCAGGTTCAGATTTTTAATAAGTGGTATCTGGTTCATGATTAATCCGTTCAACATCATTTCGCTTTGGAAATTGATGTATTTGTCGGCAGCGTACTCCATGTAATTCATGAGGTTGAACTGGTAAAAACCATACCCGCCCGATTCACTTCCGGGAGGTAAGCCAAGGAGTGGATAAGGAACATTCCCAACAATGAACCCGGCATCCGCGTTGTAATTAACCTGCCCGAAATCGAAGCGGATAAATTGCTTTACGGAGCACATAATTTTTCCATACTGACCGCTTTTGGTACCAACCCGGTATTTCCCTGCTTCCAAAATCCAATAAATCACCGGCATGTTGTTGGCAACGTAAATGCGTTGCATGTGGTTATCGTAGGTCCTTTCGTCGAATGAAAACCGGGTGGAAACTGTAGCCGACTGTTGTTGTAAATAACCGGCAACAGGTATATTCCCCAATGACATTGGCATATCGGGGTTTGCAAATAACTGATTGGAGCGAAGGTAAAACGTGCTTTCAATACCCGGGTTCCAATCGGTTCCAATTGAAAAAGAATACTCTTTTCGTAAACTGATTTTTCTGGCGGATTTAAATGCCAGAAATGAACCTGATATATCTTCATCACCTGTGACCAGGGGATTTTCAAGGTACATGTAGTTGTTGTAATTGTAATCTATCCTCCTGTAATCGTCGGTATAACTAAGACTTAAAATTCTTCGCTTTGCTCCCTTAAATTTGTATTGGCCAATGCCCGAGTATTTGAAGGTTTCATTTTTAAATCCATACCCTATAAATCCACCCAGTGAGACATTCTTCCATAACTTTTCATTGGTTCGAAAAGGCAATGTCAGGCGCAGTCCTTCAATATCCGTTATCCGTACTAATTGCTCTATTTTACCAATATCAATTTTACCGACAGGAACATATCCCGTAAAAACAATATCAGCTATCCACCTCGCTGTTCGCAATATGGGGGTATTGTTCAGATCACTCAGTTTTTCATCCAGGGTGGTCGGATTGTATTCGCTCTGTGCAAAATGGTTGTCCTTTTGGTTGGTTGATCGGGATGACTGATATACCGCACTCCGGTTGACGAAGATTTCAGGATTAGGGTGCAGGCTGTCGGTCAACAGCGCAAAGTTCATATTCAATGTCAGTTTTTCCGATTCACGCATCCAGCGATACCGGGATACCTGCACGAATTTTTGTGTTATTTTCAGGTTATGAATGAAATTAATGTTGGCCTTAGCTGGTAATTCTGCTTCTATACCTGTTAATGCATAGGTTGTTGAATCAATCCACAGTTTCCCGTCAAAGGCTAAATTCTTGACATTCCGGCTTCTGTAATGAAGTTCGTACTGCTTCCCGTTAACGGTTCTTGTACTGTCGGCTAAATAATAATCGTAAAATGCATTCCCGACATTTGATAATGGACTTACCAGGTTTTTACCATAGACTGTCACTGTATTGTCGTAAAAATTCAGTTCGGTGTCAAGGTCGCCTACCAACTTTTCCAACAACTTTTTACCTGTTTCAGGGGATGAGAATATTTTAGAAGTAAGCTGTTTTTTTTCTGCTGTAGTAATTTGATAGTTATTTTCTGCCATGTACAAAGGAATAACCAGTGACGAATCCGACCCTGATATTTTTCCTTTTTTCAATTGGTCAAAAATCCGTTTGCTCATCTGACGTTGATTGATTTTACTCAGCAATACCAGATTTTGTTCTGTGCTTTTTACCTGATACCCTTTTTGACGGCTCAGGTCGTTTACCCTGATCAGCAATCTGACTTTCTTCATCATTTCCATGGCCGGATTAGATCCCGGAATCACAAAAACTTCCTGAAGCAGCGTGTTTTCCTCTTCGAGTTCAACCTGTAATCCCAGACTTTGTCCGGGTTTTACTTTGATTTCGTGTTTTTTGAATCCCACAGAAGTAAAAACGAGCATGTTTTGTTTGCCGGTGTTACGAATCATAAAGTAACCTTCTTCGTTCGATTGGGCACCACCGGTTGTGGAGTTCCTGAATGAAATATTGACATTTGGTACCGGACTTTTATCCTTGATATTCAATACCTGGCCTACAACAACTGTTTCCTGTGCATGAAGGCTACCGATAAAAAGAAATAACAATAGTAAACTATTGAATAATACTTTTTTAAAATTTAAAGTACGTATGTTGAAAAAGGTGTAAATGGAGTATTTTCTATTCATAGTTCGTTTCAGTATACTCCATGCCGGAAGTCATCACGTAGTATGTGTATTTAAAATCATTTCTGTTCAGTGGTATTTTCAAGTTCCTTCTGCCTTTTGTATAATGGGTGGCAATCAATTACCGTTTGCCTTAAATAATGCATGTCCACATGGGTATACAATTCAGTGGTTGTTATCGATTCGTGACCCAGCAATTGCTGAATGGCCCGTAAATTGGCTCCGTTTTCCAGTAAATGGGTTGCAAAGGAATGGCGGAAAGTATGCGGGCTTACATTCTTACGGATTCCAGCCAGCAACGCCAACTCTTTGACAATGGTAAATATCATGGCACGTGTCAGCTTCGAACCTCTCCGGTTGAGAAACAACAGGTCTTCCTGTCCTTTTTTAATGGGGAGCATGTTTCTGTCCAGTTGCCACAATCCAATCTGTTTCATCGCCTGGTCGGACATAGGTACCAACCGTTGTTTGCTTCCTTTGCCTTCCACGAGCAAATAACCCTCTTCCATGTAAAGCTTTGAAAGTTGAAGACCTATCAGCTCCGATACCCGCAGTCCCGAACCATACAGCACTTCAATGATCGCTTTGTTGCGTTGGCCTTCCTTTTTCGACAGGTCAATGGCATTCACGATCGCATCAATTTCCTGAATCGATAATACCTCCGGGAGTCTCAATCCGATTTTAGGGCTTTCGAGTAATTCGGTTGGATCATCCGTGATGTGATTTTTATAAATCAAAAAGTGATAAAAGGACTTTATGCCCGATAAAATTCGTGCCTGTGAACGTGGATGAATGCCTAAACTGCTGATTTCAATGGTAAAATCACGTAGATGTTTCGTTTCGGCTGTCTCCAATGTCAGGTGGGCATCCGATAAATATCCCGATAATTTTAACAAATCACTTTCATAAGCTTCTATCGTATTGTTTGATAACGCTTTTTCAAATTTCAGGTATAAATGATATTCATCCGTGATGGGAAGCATTGATCAGTTTTCGGTTACAGGATTCAATTGTTTTTCAATTTGCAGGAATTGCATATCAATAGTTTGCAAAGATATTAAAAAGATTTTATTCGTGCTAAAATGGACAGGTGAGAAGCAATATCTTTACACCCATTCTCACTTACAGTTATAAATGGTTCGTTTTTCGAAGTCGCACAATGACAAATAGTTTTTATGTTTTCAAAAAAATCCTTCTCTTCATACTTTCTTCATTTTCTTTCTGAATAAATATCCTATCTTTGACGCTGAATAAATCAATCGAAAAAAAACAATCCAACCAGCATATCCATCCATTTACAATTTTAAAATATGAAAATCAACAAACTTTTACTCTCCATTTGTTTTTTAGGATTAACCCTTTCTGTGTCTGCATACGATGCAGTGGGACACAGGATCATTGCAGACATCGCGTATCATAACCTGACTGATAAGGCACGTACCCAACTGGATAAGATCCTGGGAAAGCAAGGCATCGTGTATGAAGCTACCTGGGCCGATGAGGTTCGTAGCGACAATAAATATGCCTACAGCTACCAGTGGCATTTTCAGGACCTGGACGATAACATGACTGCTGAAGGTATTCAAAAACTCCTGGATAACCCCAAAGCGGAAGGCGAACATTTATTTTTTGCCATTGATACCATGACCACCCGTTTAAAGAAAGATAAGAACGACAAGGAAGCCTTGAAATTCCTGGTACATTTTGTAGGCGATCTTCACCAACCCATGCACATGGGTCGTAAAGACGACAAAGGCGGGAATAAAGTCGATTTTAACTGGTTTGGTAAAAAGACCAACCTGCATTCTGTATGGGACGGTATGCTGATAGAAAGTGAAAAAATGTCCTTTTCCGAATTCAGCCAATACCTGCAGGACAAGTTTGAACCCCGGAAAGCCGAAATCAAAAAATGCAATGTCCTTCAGTCGGTCGAAGCAGTTTATGCTGTCCGAAACCTGATTTACGGGTACGATACTTCCGATACCAGCAATTACCATTACGTGTATTTCTTTGCCGATAAACGCGATGAAATGCTTTACCGTGGCGGACTCCAACTGGCCAATATCCTGAATGCCCTGTATAAATAACCGGATAGATCCCATTAAAAAACGCTTGTCCTGAATCGGGGCAAGCGTTTTTTTGTTTTTTTCTTTTTAACGCTGACATGTCTTCGACGATGTCAGGTTAATCTCCTATTCGCAAAGCGGAACGCGGAACATTGAACGCGGAACTCTTCAAACCTTTCAAACTCTTCAAACATATTAACGCTGACATGTCTTCGACGATGTCAGGTTATTCTCCTATTTACAACGCGGAACACGGAACATTGAACGCGGAACTCTTCAAACCTTTCAAACTCTTCAAACATATTAACGCTGACATGTCTTCGACGATGTCAGGTTATTCTCCTATTTACAACGCGGAACACGGAACATTGAACGCGGAACTCTTCAAACCCTTCAAACTCTTCAAACTCTTCAAACATATTAACGCTGACATGTCTTCGACGATGTCAGGTTATTCTCCTATTCACAATGCGGAACGCGGAACATTGAACGCAGAACCCTTCAAACCTTTCAAACTCTTCAAACATATTAACGCTGACATGTCTTCGACGATGTCAGGTTATTCTCCTATTTACAACGCGGAACACGGAACATTGAACGCAGAACCCTTCAAACCTTTCAAACTCTTCAAACATATTAACGCTGACATGTCTTCGACGATGTCAGGTTTGCTGGTAAAATAAGGGTTCTGTATTAAGTAGTGGATTCTTTAAAAATTTATGCCTGTTGAATTAAATTTAATTACGTCCGTTATTCATCACGGTTAAAAATTTTGCAATTATTTCCCCGTTTTCAGGCGTAAATTGTTTTCTAAGCCGTACAATTAAAATATTATCATTTAATTCAATTTCCAGACCCTTTACTTCACGTATTGTTTCAATAAATTGGGTTGAGATACTATTCCTGAAAAGTGATTCATTCGTTGCTATGACATAATATTTTTTACTGAATTCTTTATCAAAATCAAAATCGATATCTACATGCGAAAATAAATCATTTATCTTATCTTCCAATGTTTCCGGTTTTATCAATACCCGACCATACTTTTTCTTCAAGACAGCTAAGCCGATCAGCTCATAATCCGAAATAGTCGATTCATTTTGTGGAATCCGTACTCCTTTAATGGTAGTTTGCAAATTTAACAGGAGTAAATAGGAGCTGTTGCCATTTTTAGTAATTTCTACAGCCTCCGATAGAACTGCCATTGAATAATTTTCAAAGGAATCAAAGCATGATAAATTGTTGACAATCATTTCTTCTTCCGATTCCGTGAGTTTTTTCAGGATACAATTTTCAAATTTCGTTTTTAAACTCTCGATTACTATGTTCACAGTCACAAATGTTTAAGGTCTGAATTTTTTTTCAGATATACGTTATTGTTATATTTCAAGTCAACCGTATGCCACTTTTAGGGCCTCCAATAGATCTTAAATTCCATATTATCTGCGGATATTATCTGATTTATTTCCGGCATCTGTATTTTATTTCACCCATTGTGACCCATTTCTCGTTTCAGTTTTATCAGTTGCTGCAAATAAAAATATAAGTATTCTCTCAAATAAGTTTAATGGCCGCCATTTCACGGGCCATTTTATGGACGGCCTCTTCTATTTTAGCCAATTGATTTTCCGAAATATACTGGTTTCCGGATTTGTACTGCCGCATGAGAGAGGCATTTATCCCGGCCATATGGGCAAATTTGCTTACATTTATAAAATCATACTGATTAAATAATGATGCCAGGTCATATTTATATTCAAATTGTAATTTTTTCAATTCGGCGGGTATTTCTTTATTCAGCTCAGTATACGAAGCAACCATCTCCTTCACAGAGTTTTCAAAATCCGTTTTGGCTTCTGCAACTGTATTTCCTTCACCCATAATGGTATGTTGTAAATCGGGAGTAAAAATACCGAAAGCTCCATCTTTCCCTTTTTCAATTAAAGCTATTGTTTTCATTACTTATATTAGATGAATGCATGATTGTAATACGTTGATCCTTTTTTAAAAACCAATCTGTTTTTTTAGTTTGTTGTAAATGCCGGTTCTTACTTCTTGTGAATCATGTCGTGGAATCTGTATTTTAAAATCTTTGTCGGGATGAGCATAAATATCATGCTCTTTCCCATTACGCAACAGATACCATCCCTGTTGAGTGGCTTTCCTCTTTAATTCCGACCATTTCATAGAATTACAAATTGGTTTTCAATACAAATATATAACATATTCGTTATATGAATTGTTTTTTTCTTAATTATTTGAGATATTTAATATTTAACGTTACAATTATTGCAAGTAATCCGAACTCCAGCACTTTTCAAAATGATTTAGAGGTCATAAGCTTGTTATTTGCAATCATCTTGCCCCGGTTTATTCTTCGGTTTTCACTTTCTTGTCGTACTTTTCAAGTAAGATATTCTCAAACTGCAACATTTTATTGAGTTGCCCGGAATATCCGTCTAATGATTTTGTTGTTGGTAAATTGTCGTTCTGATAGTTCTCTATGATCGGCAATGTAGTTGTAATCATCAATACCTCCTGCAAATCGTCTAAAGTCATTGTCTTTTTCTCAATGGACTTTAGGATTTCCTTGTGTCTTGATATTTTAGAGTTGTAGCGTTTCAAACTGGAAGAAATCAACAGCCTTAGTCTCTTTCTTAGCACCGAATCATTGATTTGGTTCACATGGCTGTATGCTGAACTATAAAAGGACTGATTCTTTCTGCTGTATCTGTCATACAAGCCTGTGGAGTCATTCTTACTTCCGGATAAACTCTTCATTTTATTTTCCAATTCTTTAAGTTCAGGAGTTTTGTACGCAAGTTCTTTGTATAAACTTTCCAGGATATCGTTATACCCACCCTTTGAGATAATTCCGGATGATCTATCCTCCTGCAATGCTGCCGGTGTTTCCGGTTTCTGTTCCTGCTTTTCTTTATCATGGGAGTTATTGCAAGAGACAAATGTCAATAGAATCAATGTCGATAGTAGGATAAGATTCTTCATGTTTTATATTTTATGAATATCAGAATTCAGAGATTTTTCATTATCTGTTTTTATTGTTCCGGTTCTTTATTTTCAACCCATTTCATCTCGTTCAACAATCTGAATTTTCCGCCACACTCACAATATTCGACTTTATTGAACCGTTTTAGTTTACCGCATTTTGGGCATAGTTTTGAAGTGTTAATATTGTATTTTCGAAGTGCTAAATAAAATAAAATTCCACCTATACTACTAATACATTACATCCCGGGCATCATATTAAAAATTTGCACCCAGCTCAATGTAGGTCCAAAAGATGCTCCTCGATAAGCTTGTGTTCCAAAAAACTTGTTTTGAACCAATTCAAAAATTGGAATAAGAAAAAAGATAAGTATTCCACAATATCGTGCGGTTTTTTCTCCTTGTTTAATATCTACTTTAAGTTCTTCGTCAGTCTTAGGTATCCACATCTTTTTTCGTGTTAAATCATATTCAATTTATATCCCTATTTAATATTCTTTTCACGATGTTGTTAATAATCTTAATTTTTATTTGGTACAGGATACACTGGAAGTTCCATTTGCTGGAGTGTTCTCTGTCCTTCAGTTGACAATCAACGTAAATGCCGGAACAATCCCCGATAACTATCAGAGATTTTATTAGCGTAATTTATTTTAGTATGTTTTTAATTATGCAGCACATTATCAGACATATAAATATATTAAACTCTAATATAATATGGCGGATATATATATTGATTGAGTTTGAATTTACAGTGGCATTATATTTTTAATAACCATAACATGGAACATAATACGCAGAACAAATATCCTGCTGTGTTCTCCTTTTATTCATGTGTGAACTGAGTATCGGTGACCAGTTTCTCTTTATATGGGAAGTTTTTTTCAAATTCATTAATTTCTTCCTGTTGAATTTCAAAAGCATTGTCTTCAAAAAATCGACCTTTTATTGAAGATAGTTCATTGGCCCGAAGCTCCAACGCCATAAATGGTTCAAAATTCTGGCCCTCTTTTGTTGTTATGCTATAATCCTGTGCATTTCTAAATCCAAAGCGATGATAGTAATCCGGATTTCCAAAGAGTATCATTCCTGAAAACCCAAGTTCTTTAGCTCCCTGAATGGAATGTTTCATTAGTTCTGTCCCAATCCCCTTTTTTTGAAAACCAGGTAAGACCGATAATGGTCCAACACATAAAATTTCATGTTCCTTGTGGTGCACATCTATTACTTTTGCCTTAGTAGTTATAATGTGGCCGACAATTTCATTTTCAACCAGTGCAACTAAATCAAGCCCGATGCAGTAGCTCGTGCTGTTCCTAAGGTTGTGTAGAATTAAATGTTCAACACATCCGGGCCTGTATAGATTCCAGAATGCTTCCCGGGTAATGTTTTCTGTCAGTGGAAAATCTTCTTTGGTGGTTGGTTGAATACTTATTATCATAACTGTTTTTTGTTGTTTAAAAGAGGGTTCGGGCAATAGATGTATATGGTGTTTAGTACTTGTTTTTCTTTAAATCCTTTTTATAATTTTGTACAAATTTCCCGAATTCTAAATCTTTCTTTCATCTCTCTTCGGCTGTTGATTCAATATGGACCTGCTCACTTTCCATAGCGGCGTTCGTTAATAAGGCATCCAGAGTTACTATAAAATTGTCAATGTCATCATGTTTTAAAGATAAGGGTGGTAAGAACCTTAATGTGTTAGTCTTACATCCTACCAGGAAACCATTGTCAAATAACCGGTTGTTAATGGAATTGCCATCAACCTGTTTTGAAAATTCCAATGCAAGTATCATTCCTCTTGCCCTGACATCGGTAATTTTATCGGGGTGTTTACTCATTAGAATGCTTAACTTTTCCCTAAAATAAGTTCCTGTCTTAGCGCTTTTTTCAATCAGTTTTTCATCCCCGATAATCTGAATCACTTCAAGTCCGATAGCACAACCCAATGGATCGTTAATATGTGATTGTAAATAGTTTAAAGGATTCTTTTTTAACTGATTTACAAGTGTACTGTTAATTGTAACTCCACTGATGGGGAAGCCGTTTCCCAATCCCTTTGCTGTAACCACCATGTCCGGTTCAATGCCATAATGCATATAACCAAACCATTCACCGGTCCTTCCAAAGCCGGTGGTTACTTCATCTACAATCATCAAAGCTCCGTGGGCTTTAGCTTCACTCACTAATTTTAATACAAACTCTTTGTCAGGAAACCTGACTACATCTACAGACGCTCCTCCGCTTTCTAATACAAACGCAGCTATGTTCTCAAAATTAATATCCTCAATACAGTCGGTGTTGTTAAATTCCACATCTGTTTTATGTGGGTTTTCGGATGTTAAGTGTCCATATCCATAGGCACTTAAGAATGAGTTGTTAATCTTTAGGATTTTATCTTTTTGTGTCAAATGCATGGAAATTGTAATTGCCAGGTTAATTGCTTCGGAGCCCGAACTTAAAAAGACACTTTGTCCGCCTTTAAACCCTGTCAGGTCATTTAATTTCGCTGCAAGTTTCTCCGAATACAGGTTTCTGAACCGGTATCCATGGTGCATGATTTCTTTACTCATGGATTCAATTACCTGAACTACTCTTGGATGATTATGCCCTACATTTGCACACCATACGCCCGATTCAAAATCTATGTATCTTTTATTTTCAGAATCGTATTGATAACAACCAGTTGCTTTTACAACTATTTTTTCCGTAGGATTGTAAAATGGAATTAAATTTTCAATCATTTCAATATCTTTAAAAACTGATTTTTACTCAGGGAATGTATAAAAAAATGTATTCTATAGTCAAGTTGCCGGTTGAATTAATTGTTACTGTATAATTCTCAATTGGGGTTCCTTTAATTTTTTCAGGTATTCAGTTGCTTCCGATTCAGGTATTAATTCAAGTTTTGTTCTGGCGATAACAATACCCATTTGAACTTTTTGAATGATATAATAGTTCTTCCCGGGTTGTGGATCAATTGTAATCAATGATGTATTTTCTGATTTACTTTCGATCTTAATCGCTCCGGTATTCGTCTTTACTTCCCACAATAAAAAACTTTTAGGCCCTAATTTTCCAACGGGTTTTTCATCCTGATAAATATTAAATGTAACTGCCGAACCAAAAGTAGAAGGCCTAATGACATAAATTTTTGCAGTTTCTTTGGCAACACTGGCTTTGTCTGGATATTTTACAAATTGTGTTGTCGTTGCACAACCGACAAAAAGCAAACAGATAAGCAAAATCAATGAATTCTTTTTCATACTGATATTCTTATTTATTGATGTTGCCTACTCCTGTTTAAAGTCCTTTTTCGGCTTGTTCCGACTCTTAATTTATCACATCTTTGAAACCCTCACTACACAAAAATAGCTACCTGGTGAGGGTTTCAATATACCTTGCAATAGTAACTCAAAATATACATTGGGACATTTTGTTTTTTTATGTTAACAAATTGGCATGATATTTGTTAACTCTTTAACTATAAATTAGGTACAGTTATTCAATAAAATGGGTTTTTATCTAATGCTTTATTTCGTACACGGTAAAAATATTAAATGTTCTAACTAATATAATTTATTATGAAGAAATTATTCTTATTTATAGCATTATCCTCCATGGTTTTTTTACCTGTCTTTTCGCAATTAAAGACTCAGCCCAAATTTAACAACAAAATCACAGGTATCTCTGTTTATCAAAACTGTGATCCTTATTATCATGCAAAGGATTTTGATTTTACATCCTTTCTAAAAGATTCTGTATATATCAATAAAAGATTTATTCCGAAGATTCCGGATATAAAATTGTTTTTTGGTCGATCCCATGTTGTGATACCAAACTACAACTATCAAAAATCAATTGATAATATGCCTTGTTTAAAGCCAGAAGGAAAATTTTCTATGCCTTGTTTAAAGCCAATAGGTGTATATCCTATGCCCTGCTTAAAGCCAGTCGGTGTATTTTCATCAATGAAAATTGAACAACCGGAGCCTCTGGATAAATATCCTTTACTTATAAAAGACTAATATATAAACTTATTACAGATTTAATGAGTGAGGACTTTACTTCGAGTGAAACCCTCACTTAAAATTTAATTCAGAGTTGTTATTTTTCAATTCCACATAAATCCCTTTATGGTCCGAAAGTTTCTTGTATGAATTCCAACAACCGATTTCTGTTTCCATGTTTGATATGAAACCTTCGGAAATCGCAATGTGATCAATACTCACTTTCCAGATGATAATCAGGTCGTATATCTTTTCCGTTCCAAAAGTACAAACTCTTTTTAACACCTCCAACATTTTGTACCTATATTTTAAATAAACATAAAATGTATTGAATTTAAGAAATAAAAAACCACTCCCTCAATATCCAACTTACATTAAAAAGTGCGTAAACCATTATTGGTCTTCACGCTTTTTAATTCGTTATATGTCGAGGAAAAACTATTTTATAGTTGGTGTTTTATCACACTCTCCTCATTTTTTTTACAGTCCAGACTATTACCTACTAAATAGAGGTCGTTTGCTTCATCGGCTTGTTGTTCAAAAATGACATTCCCTCCCAGAAATTCAGCTATTTGACTCGTTGAATCTTTGCAGCTGCTCAGAATCGAAATTGGACATTTCAGTATTGAATTCGATTTCGTGTACCGACTATTAACCACCAGCTTTTGTCCTGTTTATGTCCACGTTATGTCCACTTTTTAGAGGGGGTTCAGAGAGGGTTCAGAGAGGGTTCAGAGAGGGTTCAATGAGGGTTAACTCTTTGAACCCTCACTATACCCCCTATGAACTCTCAATCAATCCCCAATATAGAGTGGACGAGAGCCACATGAGAGGTGGACAAAGGAAGAAGAGGTGAAGGATAGTTGGTAGTCGATAGTTGGTAGTCGGTAGTTGGTAGTAATGAGAAGTCGGTCGAAAGGAATGGGGTATGAATGTTCTGCGTCCCGGGTAAAAAAGTGACCTTACGCTTTCAGGATGAGCAGTTAAATGCTAAATATTGGTGGAGGTAGTGCGACTTTAGAATTATTCCGCATAATCAGGTTTGTTTCGCGATATGGAAATCGCGAGTCCCAACAAGAATAATGTTTGCAGTAACTTTCAAACCTCAAACTCTTCAAACTTCAAACCCTTCAAACTTCAAACTCTCAGAATGCATCCGGCACATTTACTTCGATCTTAAATACTGAACCGGCCAGTCGGTATCCTCAACGGCTTTCAAGGCGAAATAGGGATTTCGCAGTAGTTCACGGGCCAGGAAGACCATATCGGCTTTTCCGGTTTCAACTATTTCGGTTATTTGTTCAGCGGTGGTTATCATTCCTACAGCAGCAGTGAGTATCCCTGTTTTCCTGATTTCTTCGGCAAAAGGAACCTGATAACCGGGACCAACGGGTATTTTAGCCGTGACTATATTTCCTCCGGAAGAACAGTCAATCAGATCAACGCCCTTTTCAAGCAGGATCTGACTTAATTTTACCGAATCAGCAATATCCCAACCTCCTTCAGCCCATTCGGTAGCGGAGATACGAACAAACAGGGGATTCTCAACAGGCCAGACCGATTGAACGGCATCTGTAATTTCCAACAGCAACCGGATTCTGTTTTCAAAGCTACCACCATATTCATCAGTCCGGTTATTACTCAGGGGTGAATAAAACTGATGAATCAGGTATCCGTGGGCTGCGTGTATTTCAAGAACCTTAAAACCCGCCTGTTTAGCTCTCAATGCAGTGGCTTTAAACTGGTTAATTATAGTACTGATCTCCGTTTTATCGAGTTCATCCGGGCTGAGTTCGTGCGGTTCAAACGGGATTGGAGATGGTGCCAGCGTATGCCAACCACCGTCTTTAACGGCCAGATGTTTTCCACCAAGCGAAGGACTGTCATGGGATGCTTTCCGTCCGGCATGGGCAATTTGAATTCCGGCAACAGCACCGTGTTGATGAATGAAATTTGTAATTTTCTGTAAACCTATAAGTTGAGTATCGTTCCACAATCCTAAATCAAACGGGGTAATCCGGCCTTCGGGAGATACCGAGGTTGCTTCCACCATGATTAATCCGGTGCCACCTACAGCCCTGGTGCCATAATGTACAAAATGCCAGTCGTTTGCATACCCATTTACCGATGAATACTGACACATGGGAGACATCCCGATGCGGTTTTTAATGGTTACACCTTTTATGGTAAGCGGTTCATTTATTTTAGCCATTTGATTTGTTTGATTTAATGTTACAAATTTACCTGAATATATTTAACTGCAACAATGTTTGTGGAATAATGTTTGAACAGAATCAATATTTGAAAAAGGATTTACAAGTATTGAAAGAATAAATACCGGTTTTATTGCAATAATCAGGGTAAAGACCAGGATTCTGAAGCTTAAAAAAAGGGCTACTGTCTATTACCGAAATGTAACCTTTTGATTAGAATCTAAATCATCCTTAATAATTACTGAATAAAATGGATTTAAGGTCTTTAAGAGTCAAATATCAGCATAGAACAAACTGAATTTTGAAAAAAACATATTTTTCAACCATTCATAATCGGGGTTATCGATAAAAGTCGTATTTTTGTGGCTAGGACGTCACGCATTTAAAGTTTTCAATCAACATACAACGGATTTAAGTTGTTTATTGAAAAAATAAAGTTGGCAAGAAAGTTGAATCCTTTATTTTACAAACAACATTATATCCATGAAAATTAATATTGTAAACCATTCAAAGCATTCATTGCCCGAATACGCCACACCCCTGTCGGCCGGGATGGATTTGCGTGCTAATATTGAACAGCCAGTTTTGCTTAAACCGTTGGAACGAAAATTGATACCAACCGGATTATTCATTGAATTACCGGCGGGTTATGAAGCCCAGATCAGACCCAGAAGCGGGCTGGCTATCAAAAAAGGAATTACGGTGCTCAATTCCCCCGGGACCATTGATGCCGATTACAGGGGGGAAATTTGTATTATTCTGGTGAATCTGTCGTCAGAGGATTTTATCATTAACGACGGGGAACGTATTTGCCAAATGGTCATAGCATCACATGCACAGGCCGAATGGACTCCGGTATCCGAATTAAGTGAAACCGGGCGCGGTTCAGGAGGATTTGGCCATACGGGAAAACAGTAATCAGGTTAGCCGTAAGGTAGAAATTAATTTGAAACGATCATTAAAAATCAGGCATTATCACTCAGGAATTAACTTGAATATGTTTAAAAAATATTATCTGTGTTTATTACTTGTATTTATTCTGACAGCATGTTCTACTTCTAAAAAAGCGGTTGCAACATCTCCATACAAGGTTCAGCTGACCGATTCGGTTCAACGTCAGTTTGATTATTATTTCTACGAAGGCATCCGGCAAAAAGATAACCAGCAGTTCGATCAGGCATTGGAAACATTTCGGTTGTGCGTGGCTATTGATTCCCTGGATGCAGGTGCCCAATCGGAAATAGGAATTCTCTATGCCTTAACCGGATTTAATGACCAGGCGATTCAATGTCTGGAAAATGCTATCCGGATTGATCCGGCAAACTGGTGGTATAATGTCCGGTTGATATCGATGTATTCAGCCAATAAAAACTGGAAACGTGCCATTGAAATAACGGGTAACCTGCAAAAGATTTATCCGAATAAAGAAGAGGTCTATACCATGCTGGCTACTTTTTTCAAAGAAACCAAGCAATATGAGAAAGCAATAGCAGCATACGATAGACTGGAAAGCCTCAACGGAATTGATGAGTCAACCTCATTTGAAAAATTCCAGTTGTATATCCAGTTGAATAAACCTCAAAAGGGAGTTGCCGAAATTGACAAACTGGTCAATAAATATCCGAGTGAAACCCGCTACAAGGTGTTGCGTGGTGACATATTCATGCAACAAAAGATGCCCGATAAAGCGTTTGAGATTTATCAGAAAGTGTTGAAGGATGATCCGGATAATCCCTATGTGTATGTATCCCTATCAGAATACTATAAATCGGTCAATCAGCCAGAAAAGGCCATGGAGTCGATTGTCAGTGCACTGAAGAGCGATCAGCTCGATGTTGAAACAAAGGTAAGTGTACTGGGTCAGTATGTTGAAAAATTCGCCCAGGATTCTACGAAGCTGGTTCAAACCGAGAGCTTATTCAAACTCCTGGTAGACCGCTATCCCATGGAAGAGCAGGTACACGGTTATTATGCCCTTTTCCTGCAATACCAGAAACGGACCGTCGAAGCATTGTCGGAACTGGAAACAATGATCAATATCAACCCTAAAAATGATCAGACATGGCTGCGGATCATTCAGATTTATCTGGGGGATAAGAATTACAATCATTTACTGATAACTACTTCAAAAGCCATTGATAATATTCCGAAGAATCCCCTTTGGTATTTTTATCGCGGAATAGCCCAGTTTCAACTGGAAGATTATCATTCCGCTTTAGGAACCTATCAAAAAGGGATACCATTTATCAGCACCGAACAGGCTGATTTAAAAAGTGATTTCTATGCCCAGGTAGCAGATATCTATTTTAAGATGGAGAAAAAAGATTCTGCATTTGTGAATTATGAAGCTTCCCTTCAGTCAAATCCTAAAAATATAATGGTAATGAATAATTACGCCTATTATCTTTCATTGGATAAAACAGAATTGAAGAAGGCTGAACGAATGAGTTCCAAAACAGTAGAGCTTGAACCAAAGAACAGTACGTACCTGGATACCTATGCATGGATTTTGTACCAACAGGGAAATTATTCACTGGCTAAGTTCTACATTGAAAGGGCCATTGATAACCTGACAAAAGAAGAAAATCCAGGGGTAGTGCTCGAGCATTACGGGGATATATTGTGGATGAACAGCAAGGACAACGGAAAAGATGATGCAAAAGCACTGGAGATTTGGCAAAAATCATACGATGCCGGGAATAAGACGGAAGAGTTGAAACAAAAAATCGCCAATAAAGGGTGGAAGAGATAGGGAAAAAGATCCAAGAACAAAGATCCAAGATCCAAGACAAAAGATCCAAGAACCATGAATCAAGAACCAAGAACCAAGATCCAAGACAAAAGATCAAAGATCAAAGAACCAAGATCCAAGACAAAAGATTAAAGATAAAAGGCAATAGAGAAAAACAACGGGTTTTGATGATACATAAGAATCAGAAAATGAATGATTAAAACTCGTGGAATTATAAAATCAGTCAATTAAAATGAATATGAAACAAAGAATAATATTATTTACAGTGATCTCAATGCTGATCATGTCTGCCTGCAAGACTACCAGACAAGTAGCAAAAACCAACGCCACTGCTTCAAACGGGGTAATTCAGTTGATTGAACAGGTAAAGAAAGTACAACCTGATTTTAAAACGGCCAATGTGAGTAAAATGTCCCTGGCATTTAATGTGAATGAACGGGAAGTAAATGTATCGGCTGTTTGTAAAATAAAAAAAGATTCGGCTATATTCGTTTCTATCCAACCCTTTCTGGGAATCGAAATGTTCAAAGCCGAACTGATGCCCGACAGCATGAAAGTGTATGATAAAATGAATCACCGGTATTATGTCACCGATTATGCATTCTTTAGCAAGCATTTTGGGGTAGATGTCGATTTCTATAGTTTTCAGGCTTTGCTTTCGGCTCAGTTTTTTTGTGTCGGTAAAAAAGCCATTATCGCAGATAGTTGCAGGATAATTCCCCTGGGAGCCGGACAGAATAAAATAGAATTCAACAGTGAAAAAATGCTTCAAAACACAGAATTATCACCTTCAAACACCATTCAAAAGGTTATATTAAAAGCAAAAAACAGCGATTATCAATTGCAAACCGATTATATGGATTATACCGTGGTAAACGGAATAAACTTTCCACAAAAAATTGCATTGCTGGCAACCAATCAGAAATCAAAAGCTTCCTGTGATTTTTCTATTCTTAGAATTGAATTCAATACCGATATCAAACTGTTACCTACAAACCCCGATCGATATGCACGTGGTGATATAGAACAGTTGCTTAAAAAATAATGCCAGAATTGAAAAGATTTTTATTAAAAACTACATTGATGCACTTCCAGATCCACTTAAGAATATTCGTCACGGTGATTTCACTCATGACTCTTGCTTTCACTACACAGGCACAATCCGTAAAAGACCTGGAAGCCCAGCGTAAACAAACGCTCCAGCGACTTGAAACGACGAATAAAATGCTGAACGAAACTAAAAATTCGAAGCGGAGTACGTTGAATAAACTGACGATCATTAAGAAAAATATTACCGAACGAAAAGTCTTAATACAGAATATCAGCACTGAAATTGGTCAGCTGGATGTACAGATTGTGCAGCTTGATAATGAAAAAAGCAAACTGGAAAGCCAGTTGCAGTCGTTAAAGTCGGATTATGCCAAATTGGTTCAGGAAGCACATATCAATCAAAATTTATATGCCAAAATTATGTTTGTCTTGTCAGCCAAAACGTTCGACCAGTCGTACCGGAGGTTGAGGTATTTGCAGGAGTATTCCGATTACCGGAAAGAACAGGTCCGTGAGATTGAGGATATAAAAACCCGGATCATTCATAAAAACGATAGTCTGGTGGTACATAAAACTACCAAAGTAAAGGTCGTTCAACAAAAAGAAACAGAAGCCCAGAAACTGTCGAAAGATGAAAAGAATGAAAAAGTCCTGCTGACTGACCTTCAAAAGAAAGAAAAGAGCCTGCGTGCCGATGTGAGAATCCAACAGAGAAAAGCAAATGAGCTGAATAATAGGATTGAAAGAATTATTGCTGATGAAATTCGCAAATCGGAAGCCAGGCACCTGGCAGCTGAAAAGAAAAGAATGGCAGCCGAAAATGCTGCGAGAAATACCGCGAGAAATAATGCCAGGAACGCTGCCAAAAACGAACCGAAAGGTACTGCCAGAAATAAAGCAAGTCATACTGCCAGGCCTGAATCGGATACCGCAAACGACCATTCACCATCAGTATCTGTGCTCACCCGGGAAGAATCGCAAGTATCCGGTAATTTCGGACGAAATATCGGGCGGTTACCCTGGCCGACATCAAACGGATTTATCAGTGGCCACTTTGGAATACATGAACATCCGATTTTAAAGCACGTAACCACCAATAATAAAGGTGTGTACATTCAGACACCGGCAGGCAGCAACGCACGGGCAGTATTTGAAGGGGTGGTAACGCAACGGTTTTCTATTCCGGGAAGCAACAATGCAGTCATCATTCAACACGGGAATTACCGTACCGTTTATGCCAACCTGACACAGATATTTGTTCGTGAAGGTGAACATGTAAGTGCCAAACAGGCTATCGGTAAAATATATACCGATGATGAAAACGGCAATAAAACAGAATTGTATTTTCAGGTCTGGAAAGATAAAAACCTCCAGAACCCTGAAAGCTGGATTGCACGGTAGGGGGATTGGTTAATTAGTTGATTGGTTAATTGGTTAATTGGTTGTCCCGATAGCTATCGGGAGAGTTGAATGGATTTTAAGAAATTGATCTGAGTACTTTTAAAAAAGTTACAGGAAAATATAATAACTGGAAATTGAATTCTTATGGAAGAGTTAGTATCGGAATTGCAATTAGTAGATTATGGTGATAGTAACATTATCACCCTCGAAGGGCTCGAACATGTTCGTCGCCGGCCGGGAATGTATATCGGTAAGCTGGGTGATGGCACCCATGTGGATGATGGCATCTATGTATTATTAAAAGAGGTTCTTGACAACTGTATCGATGAATATCGTATGGGTGCCGGGAAATCCATAGAAGTCAGGGTAAATGAGGGCCATGTGGAAGTGCGCGACTATGGAAGGGGAATACCCCTTGGAAAGATGATCGAAGCAGTCTCTATCATGAATACCGGTGGAAAGTACGACTCAAAAGCCTTTAAGAAATCGGTAGGATTGAACGGGGTGGGTACTAAAGCTGTCAATGCCCTGTCGGCTAAGTTTGTCGTACAAAGTTTCAGGGAAGGACAAAGCCGAAAAGCTGAATTTGAAAAAGGAAAACTCATCAGCGATTCAGAGATATTCTCCGATTCTACAGATCGGGGAACCCTTATTTATTTCGAGCCGGATGGTACCATGTTCGAGAACTATTTATACAAAGAAGAACACATCGAAACCATGTTACGCAATTATGCGTACCTCAATACCGGTTTGACCATCAATTTTAACGGTAAAAAAATACTTTCCAAAAACGGTCTGACCGACTTGCTGAATGAAAATATAACGGCTCAGGCGCTTTACCCGATCATCCATTTAAGGGGGGAAGATATTGAAATAGCCTTTACACACAGCGATCAGTATGGTGAGGAGTACTATTCGTTTGTAAACGGTCAGCACACTACCCAGGGCGGTACCCATCAGAGTGCATTTCGGGAAGCTGTTGCCCGAACTATCAAAGAGTTCTATTCTAAAAATATGGAACTAGCCGATATACGAAACGGGATTATTGCTGCGGTTGCTATTAGTGTAGAAGAACCGATTTTTGAATCACAGACAAAAACAAAGTTGGGTTCGCGGGATATGTCTAAGGATGGAGTATCTGTCAACAAATTTATATCCGATTTCCTGAAAAGAGAACTGGATAATTACCTGCATCGTAACAGTGAAACGGCAAATACATTGCTTCAGAAAATACAGGACTCCGAAAAAGAACGTAAAGCCATAGCAGGTGTAACTAAACTGGCCCGTGAACGCGCCAAGAAAGTAAACCTCCACAATAAAAAACTCCGTGACTGCCGCATTCATTACAACGATTCAAAAGGTGAAACCGACAGTTCGTGTATCTTTATTACCGAAGGGGATTCTGCCAGCGGTTCCATTACCAAAAGCCGGGATGTGAATACTCAGGCTGTGTTCAGCTTAAAGGGAAAACCACTCAACAGTTATGGACTGACTAAGAAAATCGTTTATGAAAATGAAGAATTCAATCTGCTTCAGGCGGCATTAAACATTGAAGATGGAATTGAAGGATTAAGGTATAATAAAGTGATTGTGGCTACCGATGCGGATGTTGATGGTATGCATATCCGGTTATTGCTCATAACATTCTTCCTGCAGTTTTTCCCCGATCTGATTAAGAAAGGGCATGTACACATTTTGCAGACACCACTTTTCAGGGTCAGGAGTAAAAAGGAAACACTGTATTGCTATTCGGAAGAAGAACGCCTGTCGGCGCTGGCTAAACTGGGCGTAAATCCTGAAATAACACGATTCAAAGGATTGGGAGAAATTTCTCCGGATGAATTTCAACACTTTATCGGGAAAGACATGCGACTGGATCAGGTATCCCTGAAAAAGGAAGATGCCGTTGCCGACTTGCTATCTTTCTACATGGGGAAAAATACTCCCGAACGCCAGAATTTTATTATTGATAACCTGGTGGTGGAAGAAGACATAGATTGATTTACAATTTACAATATAAAGATTTACAATTGGTTTTATAGATGGGAATTTCATATTACAGCCTTGGGGATTCGAAGGAACTGAATCCGGATGAGTATTACATGAAACAAGCCCTGTTAGAGGCTCAGCAGGCTCTTAAGAAAGACGAAGTGCCCATTGGTGCAGTTATCGTATGCCAGGGCCGGATTATCGCCCGTGGTCACAACCTGACCGAAACACTGACCGACGTTACCGCCCATGCCGAAATGCAGGCCATAACTTCTGCAGCGCAGTTCCTGGGTGGAAAATACCTGACGGATTGTACCCTGTATGTTACCGTTGAACCGTGTGTGATGTGCGCCGGTGCATTAGGCTGGTCACAAATAAGCCGCATTGTGTATGGTGCAACTGATGAAAAACGGGGATATTATCGTTTTGCACCCAATGCCCTTCATCCCAAAACAGAAGTAGTGAAAGGTGTGATGGAAGAAGAATGCAGTAAGATGATGAAGGAGTTTTTTTTGATGAAAAGATAATTGATGTGATGATGTGATGATGTGATGATGTGGTGATGTGATGATGCGTTGATGTGATGATGTGATGATGAGGAAATTAGGTGGATATATTGGATTTTAAATATATATATACTAATTTATTAATTTAATAATTATTGAAAAGAAAAATGAAATTTTAGAATTGAGTTTTGAATTTGCAGTTGACATTATTGAATTTTCAGAACTATTAGAAGATTACAAAAAGTACATTGTAGCCAGGTAATTATTAAAGTCTGGAACTTCTGTCGGAGCAAATGTCAGGGAATCACAAAATTGCGAAAGTAGTGCCGATTTTGTTCATAAATTAAAAATTGCTGCAAAGGAAGCTGATGAAACTGAGTATTGGTTACTCTTGTGTGAGCGGCTAAAAAATATCCTTACGATCCTTAATGACTAAACTGATTAGTATAAAAAAACTTCTGTCGAGTATTATTTCAAAAATGAAAAATAAAATGTAATAAATGATTGATTTATAGAAGTTGTTTAATATAAATTTCTATAAATCATTTTATTATCCAATCACCACATTCCCACATTCCCACATTATCACATTAACACATCATCACATCACCACATCACCTAATCATCACATCACCACATCACCACATCATCACATTCTCAAGTGAATCACCACCAGTTCCGATTCCGTCCCAATCCGGTATTGTGGTCCCCAGAGGCCAAGACCGGAAGATACGTAGTAATGGGTTTTCCCTTTTTTAAGGTATCCGTATCCAAGTTCATACATGCTTTTTACAAACAGGTTTCCCGGGAAGAATTGGCCGTTATGGGTATGGCCTGAAATTTGCAAATCGATGTTATTCTTTTCTGCTTCTTCCAGATGAAAAGGTTGATGGTCCATGAGAATCTTTGGAAATTTCACGTCCATTCCGTTCACAATGTCCTTCAGGGATTTCCGGTTTAAATTGGAACGGTCATCCCTTCCAACGACATAAAAACTGCCATTTACCAGGCAGGATGAATCGCGTAAAAAGATAATGCCTGCTTTTTTTAAATAATCTTCTGTGGCAGTAGGGGTTTCGGCATAATGCTCATGATTCCCGTTAATGGCATATACTCCCATGGGTGCTTTAATGGCCTTGAACTCCTCCAGCATATTTTGTTTAATGACCGGTATCATGGACCTGTCGGAAACATCTCCCGCCAGTAATACGATGTCCGGATGCTGATCATTGATCAATTTGACATAACTGATTAATCTTTTTTTATCAATCGAGGTGCCCAGATGAATATCGCTCACGGCTACAATTTTCAGGTCTTTACCTTGTGTAGGGTTATTCGTACTCAGATTTAGCGTTACAATTTTAGGGTGATTGAACTTATAATTTCCAACCAGCATGGCTACTCCGGTAAGGGCTAAAGTCAGAGCCATCATTCCCAATCGGAAATTGGCCACATATGCAGGTGCAATATGAATAAACAAATTGAACAGTCGAAGTACATCAACAATTAAAAACGATAAAAAGAGATAAATAAAAACAATGATATAGGTAAACCCTGCGAAACTGATTGCTTTTGCAACTACCTGAGGCATGGAATTGCTAAAAATCATTCCGGTCAACAAGGCTACAAACAGCACGATTGATGCTGTCAGATATACCGGACGTAATGCAGAAGCAGAAGATAATGCCTGCCAGCCACGCATCATCACATATCCGTTTAACGAAAAAAGTAATGCCAGTGCAATGAATACAAATCCTATTTTCATACCGTAAAATTAAATGAGTTTTGTTACTTGAAACGTTTGAATGGACAGATTGTTTTTATCCTCAATTTGAGTTAACGAACAAAATATCATTCTTATTCTCTTAAAGTAAACTAAGAAGGCAACAAAGGTAATTATAAAAATGAATCTGTCAATTGCTAACTCAGATGTGCAATACCGGTTTTAATTTCTTTTTACACATTTTGTAACCATCCATAAAGTTGAATTTTATATGTTTTTTTATAACACAGGTATATACCTCAATCATTGACTTAAAGTTGTAATTTTGTACGGTAAATTGACCTTGTACTTTATTTTAAATAGATTCTCAACAAACATATTATTATATTATTTTGTTGTATTTTTACGGTGCTTAACTAATCTTTCTTTTTCATGAAAAATAATTTGGTTGTTTTATTTCTGTTTTTAGGCGTAACATGCTTTATACAAGCTCAAAAGGTGGGTCTTGTATTGAGTGGTGGTGGTGCTAAAGGTATTACCCACATTGGAATTATCAAAGCACTCGAAGAAAACAATATACCAATTGATTATGTTGCCGGGACATCGATGGGTGCCATTGTTGGGAGCATGTATGCCATGGGCTTTACGATCGATGAAATGATCGAAACCATTAAATCAAACGATTTTAAACACTGGTCCACCGGAGAAATTGATTCCAATTATAAGTATTATTACCGCAATGCGGATCCAAAACCCAGTTTTGTAGAAATAGCATTCAACATTCATAATATTGATTCCATCAACTTAAAATCGGCTATCATTCCCACCAATATCGTATCGCCCCGGCAGATGAATTATGCTTTTGTTCCGCTTACATCACAGGCCAATGCTGTAGCAGGTGGTGATTTCGATAAATTGTTCGTACCATTCCGTTGTGTGGCTTCAGATATTTACAACAAGGAAGCTGTGGTTTTTCGTTATGGAAATTTGGGCGATGCCGTTCATGCTTCTATTTCATATCCTTTTATGTTTAAGCCTGTTGTCATTGATAACCGACTGTTATTCGATGGTGGTATTTTTAATAATTTTCCGGTGGATGTTATGCGCAATGATTTCAAACCCGATTTCATGATAGGCAGCGTGGTGGCCAATAATCCCCGTAAACCCGATGAACGTGATATTTTGATGCAAATTCAAAATATGATCATGAGCAAAACCGACTATACCATCCCCAAAAGAGAAGGATTACTTCTTAAATTCCACATGCCTACTTTCCGGCTTTTTGATTTCTCCAGGGTAGATGAAATGGTCCAACTGGGGTATGATTCTACCATGAAACACATGGATGAAATCAAAGCACGGGTGAAGCGTCGGGTTTCAACCGAAGAAATAAATCAGAAACGGAAGAGTTTCAGGGACAGGTATCCGAAATTATTATTCCAGCATGTAGAAGTAGAAGGGGTAGACAGTCTACAAAAGAAATATATTCAGCAGGTTTTTCACAATAACAACGAAGTTTTTACATTAAAAGATTTTAAGGAGGCTTATTTTAAACTGATTTCGGATGTCAAAATTCAGGAAGTTATTCCTCATGCAGTTTATAATTCCTCCACGGGTAATTTTAATCTTAAACTGAATGTGAAAACACAGGATCACCTGAAGGTCATGTTGGGAGGGAATGTGTCTTCCTCTACTTCCAACCAGGCTTATTTCGGACTTACCTATCAGAATCTGACGGAATATGCCCAGTCTGTTTATATTGATGCCCAGTTTGGTAAAGTTTATAACGGGTTAGGAATAGGAGCCCGGATTGATATGCCAAGTCAGAAAAACTGGTACGTGAAAATGGGTATTATCCTGCATAAATTCGATTATTTCGAAGGCGATCAGATATTCTACAACGATAACCGGACTGCAAATTTCAGACAGAATGAAATATACAGCAAACTGAGTGTGGGAATTCCTTTAACCATGAAAGGCCGTTTGGAGTTTGGGATAGGTTATGGCTATTTAACCGATAACTATTTTCTGAACAGGGCATTGATAACTTCCACCACAAAAGAGGATGAGAGCTTTTTTTCGCTGGGTAGTGTCTTTAGCCGCATTGAAAGCTACACGCTGAATAATGTTATGTATCCGACCAAAGGGTATAATCATACCACTTCCCTGCAACTGCTGGGAGGCGAACAAACCTACAGGTCGTACAATAATCCGCTGAACGATGTGACTGATGTATTTGATATCTGGGTTCAATGGCGGGCAAAACACGAACAGTATATTCAGGTATCGCGACGATTTACCCTGGGAACGTATGGTGAACTGGCACTTTCTTCCCGGAAACTACTGCTCAACTACACCACCAGTATCATAGAAGCGCCGGCTTTCCATCCGACACCTTATAGCCGGACGGTCTTCAATGAAGCTTATTGTGCGAATCAGTTTATAGCTGTGGGATTGAAACCAATCTACAACCTGACGAAAGATTTTCATATCCGGGGTGAAGCATACTGGTTTGTGCCTTATCAAACAATATCCCGTGCTGCTGATAATTCGGCCTATTATTCGGCTCCATTCCATACAACGCAGTTTATGGGAGAAACATCCCTGGTTTACAACTTTAAAATTGCTTCAGCCGGCATGTTTGTAAATTATTACAGTTCGGCAGTCAGCAAATGGAATTTTGGTATCAATATCGGGTTCCTGTTGTTCAATCCGAAATTTACAGAATAAATAACTGACAGAAAACTTAGAAGAGAACAAAACCTGTCTGATTCTGTTACATAATTTCCTATCAATAGGTAAATCCGAGTTTAGTAAGTCCGGCCTGTACGTTGGTGTTTTGCATAAAAAGATTCCAGAGCTGTCCGGTGCGGTAGTTCTCAATCATGGCCACGATGGGTCCCTGGTCAATGGCCAGGTAAGAAGTGGCAAACCATCGTTGGTTCAGGTTGAAGGCATCGTTAAATCCATACGTTCCCCAGATTTTATCCCCCAATGTATAGTAAAAGAAATGCAATGCCTGCATACTTTCAACAGGAGTATACGGAAATGACGACAAGGCCGCGGTAGGAGCAATCACACCCACATCATTGGTTGGCGATGAAGCCGTATAACCGGTTGAAATATCGCTCGCTGTCAGGCCCCAGCAATTGGGTCCGTATCCATAGTTCTTTCGCGGATTTGCTACGCAATACTGGTAGTTAATCCGGGCATGGGCGGTGTTTTGTTGCCAGTAGTTGGCGTAAGTATCGGTTAGCTTCCTTGGATCAAGCCCCAGGAACGAATAATGCGCAAAGAACATGGGGCCGCCATAATCAGAACCCAATGGAAGTGTGATGCCATAAAATGTCTTTCCGTTTTTCATTCCGCCATTCAATGCCCAGCCGGCATCATATACTGATTTGGTAATCGGGTAGGTTGGTGATGAAGCTGCCAGTACATATACGATCAAGGCTTCGTCCCATCCAGAGATAGGCATATTCATTGCCCATCCGTAATTCGGCGACCAATGCCAGTAAAGCTTTTGCTGTCCACCTTGTTGGAACCAGGTCCATTCCACGTTTTCATAGATGGTTTCAATATTGGCACACATGGCTTTTTCAGCAGTATTTCCATTTTTAAAATAGGACTGAACCGTAAGCATTCCCTGAATAAAGAATGCAGTTTCTACCAGGTCGGCGCCATTGTCCTGCGTACCAAAAGGAATGACCTTTCCGGTAGTCCCGTTCATCCAGTGGGGAAAAGCACCATGAAACTTATCAGTAGTAGCAAGGTTCAGAAAGGTGATTATTTTATTCATTCGGTCGAGTCCATCAGCCCGTGTAATAAATCCACGTTCAATAGCCACCGGAATTCCCATGATGCCAAATCCGGTACCTCCGAAAGTGACGATATCACCTGAATTCAGACGCTCACGTGCCATACCCGAAACGGGATGTGAAGTGCTCCAGAAGTAATCGAATGTCTTTTTCTGTACCAGGGTCAGCAAGCTGTCATCTGAAATAGTGGGAAATTTAGGGGTAGGATCCAGGGAAGTGATAAAAGTATATTCGTAGGAGTCAATGAGTTTAATCCCCATATTTTCTCCGGCAATAAGTTCTAACTTATAGGTGGAATAGTAATTAAGCGTTTTTTTGATTCGGAATGAAAGTTCTGATTTGCTGGTATCAGGAAGAATGGTAAAACTGGTATCCACATTATTGGTGATATACAGTTTGGACGGATCCAGTTTGGTTGGATCAATTTTTGAAGAAAAGAGAATATGAATGACTGTTGAATCCCGATTTATACCATAAACACCACCTCCGTTACTTAAAGAGCTTCCATTGATTGTTACCGATTGAACATAGGTATTTACGGGTGTCAATACAGATACCGGATTTGTACTGCACGATGTTAACAGGTTCAGGATACAAACAAAACAGAGGAAGTGGGTTTTCATAACAAGAATGAAATTAGAAAAATACAGGGAGAATGGACTCCATCCTCCCTGTAAAATTGAGATTTAAATGTGATTAGTTTATTACAGTTACCTCAGCATCATACAATGCTTTTACTTCAGTAGCAGATAATCCTTTATTATAAATACGCAGTTCATCAATCATGCCGGGATAATAAACCATCCATGAATCAGTTGCAGTGCCAAGTGCAAGTTTTCCCCATGCACCAATGTAAAATTTAGTCATATCTACAAAAGTCAATGCTCCTAATAAAGGTTGGGCACCTACTGTTGGAACCGGTCCCCCATATTTTATACCTGTATTGATTAACAAACCATTGACATACAATGCCATCACTGAAGTGGTTTTATTGTACGTACTTACAACATGAATCCATTTATCAGTTGTATTTGTTTTTTTAAATGTCCACATATCCTGACCTTGCCATTCAGAAGTTGAGTTTCGTAAATAAGGTTTCAATGCCAATGAATCAGCATTTGATTGACTTTCAATCACCAGGTTGAAATTTCCCATATTGGCATCACCTCCATTTACACTGAACGCTGAGGCAGCTCCACCTGTTGGTGCCGGTGTCTTGATCCATGCAGCATAAGAGAATTCAGACAAATCTTTAAATAAATTTGCTGTTGCAAGATTGAATTCAATAAAACCTCCACTGTTAGAGCCTTGATAGGCATTACCACGGCGGCCGGTTACAAAGGTTCCTGCTCCTGATATTTTACTAAAAGTTACACCTGTTCCGGTCGTAATAGTACCGGTTGCAGATTCCAGCGGAAAATAGGCAACTAAGTTAGCCGCTGCAATGGTTGATGGATTTGTCTTTCCGGCATATGGATCAGGTGTCGGACTATTTGATGTACACGATGTGATAGACATGCCTAAAAGTAAGGTACTTACGGCAATCCCGCTAAATAATTTAATTTTTTTCATACTGATTGTTTTTTTTTGAATTAGACTTCGTTTTAAAATTGTTGTTGTTTATTTAATTTGTTTTTAATAATTTGGATTTTGAGTTAATGTTGTATTTAATTGCATTTGAGCTGAAGGAATAGGGTATACATTGTTTTTAGGTGATTTAAATCCTAACCCGGATAAAACGGTTGCGGCTTGACCGGTACGTACCAGATCAAAGAACCTGTCTTCTTCCAGTGCCAGTTCGGCGCGTCGTTCATCCCAGATATCCTGTAAGGTTACTGAATTTAACAAGGGAAGTTTCACCCGGTCACGTACTTTGTTGATGGCTGATAGGGCAGTAAATCCACTGCCGGTACCTGATGAAGCTCCCTGAACTTTTGCCTCTGCAAACATCAGCAGTACATCCGAATAGCGGATGATATGCACATTCTGATCAAATCCGTATCCGTTGAAGCTCCATTTGTTGAAAGCCGAGGGGGTATATACTTTCCCATTGTATACCGGATTGGTGCAGGCTGCAATAATGCTGTCACCTTCGGGCGTTTTAGTACCACGGTATAAGAATGTGGTTAGTGCACGAACAGAATCATGCCGCGCGGTAAAGAAATTGATCAGGTTCGTGCTTGGTGTGCAAAACCCCCAGCCCTGCATGCTACCGGGTGAATTACCACGTGGCCCCTGGACATAAGCATATTCCAGGTAGGTTTGATCACCTGTTGATTTTCCAAGTGTCGAACTTTGAATCTCAAACAAAGATTCCACGCTGTTCTTTCCATTCAATGAAAATTCAGACCGGTAATTCGGAAGCAGATCAAACTGTCCTGATGCCATGATACGATCGGTGAGGGATGCTACTGAATCCCACTCATTGCGGTACATATGAACTTTGGCTTTGATAGCCATTGCCGTGTATTTAGTTATTCTTCCGGCCCAATTGGATGTATAGGTTGCTGGTAAAACCTTGATTGCTTCCAGTAAATCCTTTTCAATAAACCGGTATATCGAATCGGTCGATTCCTGTTTCTTGGTTGCCAGCTGATCCGAAGTCAACGATTTGTCAATCACGGGTACCCGTCCAAAAAGACGTACCAAATTGAAATAAGCATAGGCACGCATGGTTTTAGCTTCCCCAGCGCATTGTTTGGTATACGCTTTATCACCGGCATTTAATAATGCACTTTCAAACAAAGGCATTTGATACAGGGCATTATTGGCCCCACTGACTATGTTAAAGTACCCACCCCATAATTCATTGATCAGGGTATTACTGGCATCGAAGGTGAAATTATCGATTTGTTTCATGGTCGGATTATCTTCCGGAGAACTGCCTTTATCCGCATTATCCGAAGCGATTTCGAATGCCCCGACATATGAAAATGAATGTGTGCCTCCGGTTCGCATGGCTGCATAGGCTGCACTGATCGGCAGGAATATATTTTCTGGTTTGGTATAATCCATTCCACTTGAAGGAACCGTTGCCTCCGGACGAATGTCCAGAAAGCCATTACAACCTGTAAACAGAAATATGCTTAAAACGACTAATATCAGCTTAAGTCCCCCGACCCACAACATGAGTCTAAAAGAGATATTAGATTCATTCATCCTGGTTTTAATCTGACTGAATATATTTTTCATAATGTTACTTATTTGTGATTTTACGAAATAATAATTTTTCTAAGTTCTCACGATAACCCCCATTTAGGGGTTTGGGGTCTATAGATTTAATTTAAGTCCGACACTGTAAACTGCCTGCATGGGATAAACATTGGTATCAACACCATTTTCAGTTGGCTTTCCACTCACTTCCGGAGAAAAGCCATTGTAGGTGAAATAAGAGAACGGACGTTGAGCTGATACGTATACCCTCATATTTTTCATGCCCAATATTTTATCAAATGTATACCCTACCTGAATGTTTTGAATCCTGACATAGGAGCCATTTTCTACAAAGAAACTGTTGGCTTGCTGTATAAACGAAGTGTTATAAGCAGCGGCCGAAGGATATGTAGAGGAATGATTGGTTGATGTCCAGGCATTCTGATAAAAGTTTAAATCGTAATTGGCATCGGCAAACACATCCCGGTTCATTCGTTTGGCATTTAGAATTTTGTTTCCAAATTGTCCCTGAATAGAAATGCTTACATCAAGTTTCTTGTAATTGAGTCCAAAGTCAACACCTGAAGTTAACCAGGGAATCGCACTGCCCAGATACACTTTATCTTTCTCATCAATGATATTGTCGCCATTCTGGTCCTTGTATTTGAAATATCCGGCATCTTTAATGGTCTGACTTACCGGGTCACGTAAAGCATCCCCTTCACTGGCATAAACTCCTGCTACCTGATACCCGAAAAATGAACCGATCGGGTATCCCACTTTCGTCTGGGTGGCATAATTCCCACGAATCAGCGCTCCCGGGATTGGTGTATTCCTGCCATTCAATGCCAGTACTTTATTCGCTATGGTTGTTGCATTGAAGCCAATGTTGTACGAGAAATCCTTGTTGATACTCTCCGACCAGTTTAAACTAAGTTCTACCCCCTGATTCTGTACAGAACCGTTGTTGGCTAATAATTCGGTCACTCCACCTCCTGTAGCAATAGGAGCTGCGAATACCACATTGTTTGTAATTCTGTTGTAATAATCCAGCGAACCTTTTATTTTCTGGTTTACTATGCTGAAATCAAAACCTCCGTCAAATTCATTCACCACTTCCCACTTGAGGTAATTTTGTACTACGGTTTGAGCTCCTACACCCGTTACCAGTGTATTCCCGAATATAGCCGAACTGGCGGCGCCTGTGGTTCCCAATATAGCAGCAGAATTAGCCGGTATATTATCATTTCCAAGCATTCCGTAACTGACCCGTGCTTTTAAGTATTGAAAAGCTGTCTGATTCTTCATAAACTCTTCACCCGACATGATCCAGCCAAGTCCCAGGGAAGGGAAATAACCCCATTTGTCCTGGTATTTTGAACTTCCATCTGCACGGAATGTCAGGGTTGCCAGGTATTTGTCACTTAAATTGTAGGTTCCACGGGTAAAGAAGGACAACGCGTTATACTTGTAAGCTCCATCAGTGGCATAGCGATTATCGAACGAACCGGTTGCTAAATAAATGGATTGATCATCAAACCCCGGAACGTTGATGGCAGTTCCTGTCAGTGTAGATTGTTTTTCGATCCGGGTGGATTGACCTAATAACACACTGAAACTACTCTGACCAATTTTATCCGTATAGGTCAACAGGTTATCAATAATTTGCTTGGTAGTCAGATTGTATGTTTTTGTCAGATTCGAATTGGAGACTCCCTGTGAACCTCCGACATTGTATTGCGGGGTATAATTCTGGGATTTAAAAAACGCATAATTCAGGTTATAGGCTGTTCTGAATTTTAGTTTAGGATTGAGGGTAATCTCAGCAAATGTCGAGAAGATCAGATTTAAACCATCTTCTTTGTTATTGTTGTAGTATGCCTGGGCAACCGGATTTCCATACTGATTCCCAAAACCGTATTTTTGAGGATTCCCGAATTTTACAGGATATGCTGCCGTATTTGTATTATCGTATGGGCTATAAACAGGCGGATTGACAAAAGCCTGGAAAAAAGCATCATTGTTTGGAATATTTTTTGTGTAATTAGAGATCACCGTATTAAAACCCATGTTCAGCCAATCGGTCACCTTTTGATCAATCCGGGCACGAAAGTTATACCGTTCGTAATCGTTTTTAGCATTCATGATTCCTTCCTGGTAATAATAATTACCCCCAAACGAATAATTTGTTTTTTCTGACGCTCCTGAAATGTCAAGAGAATGACTATGAGTCAATGCATTGCGTAATAGCTGGCTGTACCAGTCGGTGGATGTCGGATAATTGGCTGCTACCTTTGGTACATACCCTGTAATGCTGGCGTTGGCATCATTCAGCATTTGAACATACTGATCCTTGTTTGCCAGTTTCATAACATTAACAGGAACCTGATAGCCTACATATCCATCATAACTGACATTGACCTGATCCATCTTTCCTTTTTTGGTAGTTACCAGTACAACTCCGTTGGCAGCTCTTACACCATATATTGCTGCAGCCGAAGCATCTTTCAATACGGTAAGATCTTCAATATCACTACTGCTTAAAAAGTTGATATTATCTACAAATACCCCATCTACCACATACAAAGGGTTTCCATATTCACCAATGGATCCTAATCCACGGATTTTAACATCAGGTCCTTTGCCGGGTTCACCACTGTTGACTACCTGTACCCCTGCCATTTTTCCCTGCATGGCTGACATGGCATTGGAGGCTGTTTGTTTGGTAAGTTCAGATCCTTTTACGGTCGAAATTGGTGCGGTCATGTCTTTCACCTTTTGCGTCCCATACCCAACAACTACCACTTCGTCAAGGTTTTCAGTATTTGAGACCAGGGAAATCCGTAACTGGTTATTGTCATTTATAACCAACTCCTGGCTGGTGTAACCTACATATGATATCAGTAATACTGATCCTTTCGTTATGGCAAATGAAAATTTACCGTCCAGGTCGGTAATGGTACCGATACCTGTTCCTTTTTGCATCACAGTTGCTCCAATCAATGGATCGCCTGTTTTCTTATCGACCACTATGCCACCAACATTTAAAGTTTGTGCCAGAAGTGTGCCGGAGAGAATAAGTGCAAACAATAAAAAACAGCATGCTCTTTTTTTCATGGTTTCGTGATTTAAAGTGTAAATTGAAATTTCTCTTTCTCTCAAGAAAGTTGTTTTAATACATAATAATACAAAAATAAAAACTTTGAAATAATCGATTGTTACATAATTTCAGAAAATAATTACATAATTCACATGTTTTCAAATATATACAATCTTGAATGCCTTCAAACCTGTATTTATAATAATTTTTTAAAGCGTGGTTTTAAATCCTAATCTGGTTAAACCCTGATGAATCTCCGGATTGCTCATAAACAATTTCCAGAGTAAACCACTCCTGTAGTTTTCGATCATAACGGCTATCGGTCCCTGGTCGATGGCCAGATAACTGTGAACAACCTGTTGCCCTTCCGTTAATCCATTATTAAACGAATCGTAAAAGCCATATTTCCCGAACAGTTTATTCCCTTTTTCGTAATAAAAATAATGGAGAGCCTCCAGTGATTCCTTCGGAGTATATACGATGGAAGCTATAGCTGCTGTAGGTGATATCGTTCCGTTTTCGTCTTTTGATCCTATATCGTGTGAAGTATAGCCGTTTACAGGGTCGTCAGAAGACGTAAATCCCCAACAATTCTCACCATAACCAGTCTGTTTCTTGGGATTTTCCTTGGCATAAGCCACCTGAATCAAGGCATGTGCACGATTCCGGTCGAAGTAATTGGTATATTTATCCGATAAACCATTCGGGTTTAATCCTAAGAATGAATAATGGGTAAAGAAGAGGGGACCGCCGTATTTCATTCCCAGGTCAAGTTTTATTCCAAAATAGCTTTTACCGTTTATAAAATAATCCGATTTTGTGTAGCAACTGTACACTGAAGGTTCAATTGCGAAAGTAGGCGATGAAGCTGCCAGTACATAAGTTATCATAGTTTCGTCAAATCCTGTAATGCGATGGTTCAATTTAAAGCCATAATTCTTCGACCAGTGCCAGTACAAGCCATCTTTTTGTCCCTGGGTATACCAGTTCCATTCCACAGTTTCCCAAAGTGCTGTAATCCTCTTTACAAGATCCTGTTCTGTTTCATTTCCATTTCTGAAATATTCCCTGGCTGTCAGTAAGCCTTCCATCATAAAGGCTGTTTCTACCAGATCACCCCCATCATCAAACTGGCTAAAACTGAAAGCTTTTCCGGTGTTCCCATTGTACCAGTGCGACCAGGCACCATGGAACCTTTCAGTCTTTTCAAGAAAGCTGACAATTTTATCAATGGTTGTAAACGCATTCTTGCGGGTGAAATAATTCCTTTCGGCACCGGCAATCAGGGCCATGATGCCAAATCCTGTTCCACCGGTAGTTACTATATTTCCATTTATATCATTACTCCTTTCACGGGCCATGCCGGTCACCGGATCGGCATAATCATAAAAATACCGGGTGGTATATCGTTGGGTCATATCGAGCAACGTACTGTCTGTAGCAGGATGAACCGGAACAATTACTTCAAACTTTCCGGCATTCCGGCTATCTACAGATATTCCTTTCGGCATGATCCGGTAATTATAATTTTGATCTTTTTGAATCGGTTTTCCAAAGAAATCAAGGTAACTGTCTTTATTTGATTCGGCTATTTTGCTGAAATTACTATTTCCATCATCCGACCGGTAGATCTCATACACAAATCCGTTGCGGTTATCCCAGGTTAGTTCTGTATGGGCAGCATATGCGGTCCCTTTCACGTTGGCAGGTACCACATAGTTCACCTTTTGGGCAATGCAATTGCCAAAGACCAAAAGGAAGACGCTAAATAGAATTGTTTTTTTCATAATTAATAAATGACCCCCAACCCCTTAAGGGGAGCTGAGTTAGTCCGGTTTTTAATGTTTTGTTTTCAATTGTATTTCAAATCTGATATACTATAAACCTTTTAACTTGTTTTCTTTATTACCAATCAACCAATTAACCAATTAACCAATTAACCAATTAACTAAATCAACCAATTACCTAAATCAACCAATTACCTAAGAACAAACCCTGTTTCTTTCACATCCCTCGAATTACCACCTATAAACAACCTGAAGTCACCCGGTTCGGTTCCGTAAGTCATATCCAGGCGATGAAAGGCAAGCATATCCGGGGTTATGGTAAAAGTTATATTTTTGTTTTCACCGGCTTTCAACAACACTTTTTCAAAACCTTTCAGTTCTTTCATCGGACGTGTCACACTGCCCACCAGATCACGCACATAACATTGAACTACTTCTTCCCCGGCAACAGTTCCGGTATTAGTTACATTGACAGTAGCTTTTAATTCTCCTTTATCAGTAAGTACGGTTGAAGATAGTTTGATATCCGAGTAGGCAAAGGTGGTGTAACTCAATCCAAATCCAAAAGGATAAAGCGGTTCATTTGGTGAGTCGATATACCTCGATTTGTATTTTGGATTGGACAGATAAATCGGACGGCCTGTATTTTTTTCATAATAGAATATTGGCACCTGTCCCAGGTTACGTGGAAATGTCATGGTCAGTTTACCTGACGGATTGTATTCACCATATAGCACCTGTGTAATTGCCTTTCCACCCATTGTACCAGGAAACCATACTTCCAGAATGGAACTTGCCAGGGTGCTTTCTTTTGATAAATCCAACGGACGACCATTCAATAACACCACCACAATTGGTTTATTCAATGCTTTCAATTTCTCCAGAAGCTCTGTCTGAACTCCAGGTATGTTGATGCTTGTACGGCTTGCTGCTTCTCCACTCATATCCCAACTTTCACCAATTACCATAATAATTTTATCAGCAAGACGGGAAGCCGCAATAGCAGAGGAAAAACCGCTTCTGTCATCTCCTGTTTTTTTGCATCCTTCAACATAGATCACATTCGATGCTCCATTGTATATTTTCAATTCATCTAAAACAGATTTTGTACGATTTGAATCTCCTGCTGCAATCCATGAACCAAGCAAATCCCTGGTTGAGGTAGCCAGTTGTCCTATAACTACAATCTTTTCTCCTTTTTTTAAAGGCAAGGTGTTGTTTTCGTTTTTCAGTAATACCATGGATTTTTTGGCCATATCCATACTGGCGTCCAAATGGGCAGGGGCATATACTTCCCTTTTTTCACGGACTTCATTGCAATACAAATATGGATTTTTAAAAAGGCCCAGCATAAATTTCACACGTAAAATACGTTTTACGGCATCATTAATTGTTTTTTCGGGTACCAGCCCTTCTTTGACCTGTTTTTTGAGGTATTTAAAATAGATATCACCCTGCATATCCATGTCCACACCGGCTTTCACGGACAGTAAACCTGCATCTGCTTCATTGGCCACAATGCCATGGTTTACCATTTCGTTCATGGAAGTATAATCGGTTACCACAAATCCTTTGAATCCAAGTTTTGTGCGTAGTATATCGGTGAGCAGGTATTTACTTCCGGAAGCAGGAACCCCGAAAAGTTCATTGAAAGAGGACATGACACTCATGGCACCTGCATCAATGGCAGCTTTATAGGGAGGAAGGTATGTATCCAGGAAAACACGTTCGGACATATCCACGGTGTTGTAATCGCGCCCGGCAATTGGTGCGCCGTATGCTGCAAAATGTTTGACACAGGCCAGTATGGTCAGGCTATCGCTTAGGTCATCACCCTGAAACCCGTGAACGCGGGCTGCTGCAATCCTGGAACCTAAATACGGATCTTCTCCGGCCCCTTCGGATACCCGGCCCCAACGTGGTTCAACCGATATATCGCACATGGGGGCAAATGTCCAGTTAATACCGGAAGCTGCTGCTTCTGTAGCCGAGACACGGGCTGATTTTTCAATGGCTGCCAGATCCCACGAGGCAGATTCTCCCAATGAGATAGGGAAAATCGTTTTATGCCCGTGGATCACATCATAACCAAACAACAACGGTATACCTAACCGTGATTCTTCAACAGCAATTTTCTGTAATTTGCGTGTATATGCTGCTGTATGTGCATTAAATATATTACCACAATTTCCTTTGCGAATTTCATCCAGATACCCTTTTTTGAGTGAAGGGCCGGTTACATCCCAATCGCTGGTATACAAAACCATCTGACCAATTTTCTCATCCAACGTCATTAACCGGAGTACGGAATCTACTTTTTGATCCAGAACAGCTTCCTTATTCGATTTTCCAACAGAGGCACAGGCTGATAATAATGAGGCAGCCAGAATTGCAAAGAAGATATGTTTTTTCATATAGGGTGATTTATATAAACTAAATTTTCAACAACACAAAGTAACACGTTGAATTATCGAAAAACAAATTATTACACCCAATAAGAACCCTACTCTAAAATAATGATAAAATGAGCGACCCTATTTTAACCCTACAACCAGTCTTTTAGATAACTCAATTGCTTCATATATAATAAAATATCACAAATAGTAATTTAATAAATATTTTAAGAATTCCAACTTGAATACCCTTATATTTCTGTTTAAGGGTTTAAATATTAAGCTTAACTTATAAAAAAATAGCCAGATTCAACAAAACATCTATCAAACTGTCAATAAATATAGTTTGAAAAGGTGGAATTGAGCAATAATGTTGACGATTTGTCAATATCATAGTTGCTTTTTCTTTCATATCTATGTAATCAATATTTAATGTTGATTTCTTAATTAAATCAAAGGTGATGAATAAAAATTCTTATAAAATAATATATGTATCATTTTATGTGTATGGCTTTGTTGACATTCTAAACCAAACTCCCTAAATTTAGAGTGAGTATCCATTTTGATATAAAATAAAATGATTATCCAAATAACATCCTAAAACGCATTTATGAAGCCCTTATCTTCGGTTGTGGTTTTATTGTTGTTTTATTCCGGTTTTTCATAGGTCCATATATACTCCATTATATGGAGCTGAATTGGACAATTTACCGGCTCAAATAAAAGGGGAGTAAAAGGGCTATAAAAGGATAATAAAAGAGGAGTAAAAAATTAACGGTGTGTGGATTGGAGTCGATTGTTATTATAGGATTTAAAAACAATTGGTTTGTAAGAAAGATGAAGATGCTACTCTGAAATTCCAAACGGAATTTTATCAGATTATGATTTAACTATTTAAGTATGATTAGGCCCTTTGCTGATACTCATTTAAAATAAAGTTACCGAAAATAAGGATATTTTATCCTCACTTCCGGTAATTTTATTTCCTGAAATTATGAAAGGCATTTTTACACCTCACACGGAAATCATTCCTGAATACTATCTTCTGTTGTTCTCTTTTTGATCCGTAGATTCATTCCTTTTTGGGGTTTGTGTGTTTGTTTCAGCCGGTTTTCGCATTTGTTTATTTACTTTCACCGGACTACCAATGGTTCGTCCATAGTAATTGGTATTTTGAGGTGCCCTTACAGGAGTAATTTCCTTTTGTTGACGTTCACCTGATTCAAATCCGGATATGCGTGGAGCAGTCACTATACTCTTCTTTTCATTGTCCGGGCGGCGGTTTGTATTGTCGTTGCCCGGATTAACCGGTACAGTTGGGTTGTTATCCCTTCTGTTTGGCTGCTGATTGTCAGTTTTGTTATCACCTCTGTTAGGCTGTTGTGATTTATTATTTCCATTATCCGGTTGTTGACGGTTGGAATTGTTATTGTCCCTGTTGGGTTGTGGCGGCATAGTAATAGTCTTATCCGGACGCCGACGGTTTTCAGTATTTAAGTCAGGTGAGCGGGGTGTTTCGTTATTGAGGTTGGAATTGTTTTGCTGACGACGATCAGATTCCGAGTATTTGAACTGGTGGTTATTTCTTGCATTTTCATTATCCCAACGGCGTGCACGATTCCGTTCGTTTTCGGACCAATAGATGGCACTTCTGCTATTTTCATTGAATCCTCTTACATAAGGAATATTGCTGTGATCATAATAATCCCGGTAGTAATACCTTGGATAATGCGACACATAATACTGGTAGTGTAACCATGGCTGATAGGTATTAAAGTCGATAGCGACAGTAAAACAATCATTCAGATCATAGCTTGCATAGATAGGAGGCAATCTTTGTGAATAAGTCCATTGTCCGTTATCCAGGTACACGAATTGCTGATTCGTCAGATCATAATACGTTTCTATATCCGGTAAGTAATAATAACGTACTCCCTGATAATAGGGTGGTGCCCACGAAGGATTATCATAACTGACTTGTACGGATGGCGTGACGTACGTGTATAAATCGCATGCATTGAAAAATAATACGAAAAGCAATGCGGCAACTATCCGCGTAGTTTTTGTTAATCGTTTCATGATGTTGGTTTTTAATAGTTGATTCGCTTATAATGATCTGAATAATCAAATGATGATTTAATCTGACACATACCAAAATATATTTCTAAAACAAATTAATACTGAAATGGTTTTTTAAACAGTATTTATACCTGATTCATAAAGTCAGATTGCTGATAAATAGAAGTATAAGTATCATCCTTCTGTCCTGAATTTATAAATGGAAGTACACCAAAGGATCATATCAAAAGATATGCCAAAATAATGATACTACAATTGTTGACTGTAGGGTCTCGAGAGTTATAACCAGATTTTCAATTGACGATACATTATTTATAAGAAATGAAGTTGCATTTTCAAACACAAAAGAGGCGGCCTGTAGATCAGACCGCCTCTTGAAGATAATTTCATGTAAGCTGATAAATTGGTTATTCGCTCAAAAAAATGTAGCGAGTGACTACCAGCACAAAAAGCAAATACATCATCCAATGAACCTTTTTTGCTTTTCCGGTTACGACTTTAAGCAATACGTATGCCACAATTCCACCGGCAATACCATTGGCAATGCTGTAAGTCAGGGGCATTAATATAAATGTCAGGAATGCAGGGAAGCTTTCGGTAAAATCATTGAAATCGATATCCACAACCGAAGAAGCCATCAGAACGCCTACGATAATCAATGCCGGGGCAGTGGCTGCACTTGGTATAATCGCGGCCAGAGGTGCCAATACCAGGGCAAACAGGAAAAGAACACCGGTGGTCACAGCCGTTAATCCGGTACGTCCTCCTTCGCTGATACCAGCAGCACTTTCGACATAAGTGGTTACTGTACTTGTTCCCATTAAGGCACCGAAGGATACACCAATAGCATCTACCAACATGGCTTTCCCGATTTTTGGGGAATTGCCATCCTTATCGATCAGACCGGCTTTAGTAGCGGTCCCGACCAGTGTGCCAAAGGTGTCGAATAATTCCACAAAGGTAAAGGTGAAAATCACTGTCCATATCCCCATATTTAAGGCCCCTTTAATATCCAGGGCTCCTACGGCCAGATGCTTGAAATCGGGCAGGCTAAAAAATGAGAAATTAGCAGGAATCACCGTAACGCCCATCGGGATGCCAATCAGTGTGGCAGCAACTATGCTGATCAAAAGTGAACCTTTGACGTGCAATGACATTAAGATAGCCGCCATGCCCAGCCCAATCAGGCAAAGTACCATGGATGGATTGCTGAAGCTTCCCATGCCAATATTCCATTCAAAGAATTTCAGGGTGGTAGGGGCCACATTTTTTGATAATGCTTCCAGGGTAGGAGGGATGACCTTTGCTGTCACAACCATTATTTCAGATAATTTGAATCCGATAATCGTAATGAACAAACCAATACCTACTGTTATCGCTCTTTTAAGTGAAAGAGGAACTGCCACAACCAGTATCTGGCGGATTTTAGTAACAGTCAGTAAAATAAAGATTAATCCTGATATAAATACTGCACCAAGGGCAGATTGCCATGGCATACCTACACCTGCCAGGGCTACTGTTGCAAAAAGTGCGTTCAGACCCATGCCCGGTGCCAATGCCATTGGAAAGTTAGCCACCAGACCCATGGCGATGGTTACAAAGCCGGCAGAAATAGCGGTTGCAAAAAACACGGCATTTTTATCCATCCCGGTAACCCCTAAAATGTTTGGGTTCAGGAAAAGGATATAAGCCATGGTCATGAAAGTGGTTATACCGGCAATGATTTCTATCCGTATGGTAGTTCCGTTTTCTTTCAGCTTAAATATTTTATCTAACATAATCGTTTTGTTTTAATGATTTAGAAATTCCATTTTATCCCAACTTTCGGAGCCACTTTAAGTCCGTTGACTGCACTGAAGTTACTGGCAACCTGTACTTCACCTCCCAATGAAAGATGCTCGGTGGCATTGTACCAGAACTGAGGTTCGGTGATAAACACAAAATCCGTTGAGGATGGAGTGATGATATCGCCATTGGCATTGGTGAAGTTTACATTGTCTTCCCTCCAGAAATCGGCGAAACCTGATACCGTTAGTTTCTTATTAAAATAGTTCAGGTTCCAGACACCGGTCAACTGAAAGGATGCCGGGTTTTTACCCTGGATATATTTGTAAAGCACTTTAAAATTCAGGAATTTAGTAAACGAAGTATCGTGCCATCCGTAGTCAACACCCGCCAGCCATGCATTATTAATGGGAAGATAGGATGAGCCTACTCCAAATAACCCGCCATTGTATTCGACATGTGCACTTAAAGGTCCATTCCAGAACTTAAGGGTTCGGGCAATTTCAGTATAAGCCGTGGAAGGGTAATGTTGGGTACCACCGTTGAAGTACATGTCAACAAATAAGTAATTGGTTCCCCATTTATCCGCTTTAAACATTTCTACGGTTGTTGTCAGATAATTACGGTCTTTACCAAAATCGTAAAGTACCTGAAGATTAGTTTGTGCTTTTGCTACCAGGGCAACAAAAATACATAATGTAATTACAAGTCTTCTCATAAATTGTTTTGTGTTTTAAATTTAAGATAAAATAATGATTATAGTTCGATATAAGCGGAAAATGCACTGTTTCAAAATTTTGAGAACAGAACATGCATCAGCGCAAATATATGATAAACAGGTATATAAAAGAAAGTTAAATCACCTATTTTGCAAAGATAATCATTAAAAGTCGTTATTCATCATTTCATTCAGAGTGAATTAACGGTATTCATATCAAGGTTATAAAAGGAAGAATGATTCCCAAAATGATGATTATACGTGTATTTACTCAGTTTTTAAAGATGCCTGAAAGTCTGAATTCTCATTAAACATTTGTATGTAAATCAGGAATTGACAGATCAAACTAATGATCTTATTTGAATTCAATCATAAATTCGGTCAGGCTTTTGGTTGATGAAATACCTATTTTCTTACGGATACGGTATCGCCCTACTTCTACCCCTTTAAGTGAAATATTCATCAGATGTGCAATGTCTTTACTCGAGAGATTTAATCGTAAATAGGCACAAAAGCGTAAGTCGTTAGAGGTGAGGTCCGGAAAATTAAGTCGAAGGTTCCGAAAGAAATTCTCATGAATCCGGTCAAAGTTAGTCTGGAATATAGCCCAGTCATCTTCTGAAGATAAATTCTCATCGAGCAAACGAATGAGTTTGTCGTAGTATTTGTTTGGATATTGAGCTCCTAAGGTGTTTTTTTGCAGGATTACTTCTTCCTTTATTGTCACCAGGATCTCGTTTTTCTTGATAATGGTCATGGTGGAAACAGCTAATTCTTTACTTTTTACAGTTAACTCCGATTCCAGTTTTTCATTTTCAAGGGCAATAATTTGTTGTTCTCTTTTTTCAATTTCTTTCCGGCGGATTTCTTCCTGTTCCTTCAATACTTTTTCTTTTTTCAGATGAATCAATCGAAGGATATAAAAATAAATTGCAACTGCCAGTAAAATGATGATTAGTACATAAAAGATTTTTGAAACGATGCTTAAATAAAATGGTGGAGCCACCTCAAAGGTATAATTTGCCCGTGAAAGGATAATCCCTGTTTTTGTAAGTACTTCTATCCTGAGGGTATATTCTCCGTGAGGCAAATAATTGTATGACTTTTGAGATGCAGGGCCGGCAGTACTCCAGACTTTATCCAATCCCTCGAGTTTAAAACGGAAATTAATGTTGTTCAGGTTGTTGTACAGGGGATAAAATACAGTAAAAAGTAAATTATTCCTTTTAAAGGGAGTTATTGGTGTAGTTTCGGAATATATGGGAAGGAAAACGATATCTTTTGATTCAGCATCCGAAGTTTGAATACTTTTCAAATGAAGTGAAGTGCCTTTCACTTTCGCTTTAATATTGTCGGTATGATATATTGCTAATCCGTTTTCAAGGGTAAAAATACATTCTTCATCCGAAACAGGTACGATGTTTTGATATTCATCAACCGTCTGATTCAGGAAAAGGGCATACTGAACAACATCCAACAGCTTGTTGGAACCTGTTTTTACCTGAACAAGGGCTGCTTCACCATCCAGTATAAACCAGTATAAATCGGATTTAAAATGACAAACCCGGTATGCATGTGAAAAATAACCCAGGCTTCTGTTTAATTCATTAAAAGGAACAATTTTTTTCTGAATGTCATCATAGGTATAAATTGCAGTATTATCAGTAAAGACCACCCGGTTGTTAATGGAAAATACATTAATGGGGTATTTATGTTTTTGATCCAGGGAATTGAAGGTTGTCAGGTGTTCGATTTTATGCAAATCCGGACTGAGCTGAATAGCATACAATCCTTGATGCAAATGGCTGGCCCAGATTGTTCCGGTATAATCAATCTCAATATACCGAATCGGATTGATAAAGTTTTCTATGGCGTGGCTGAATTTCCATGATCCGTTTACTTTCTCGTAAATGCAAATCTGAGTATAAGTGCCCTGTACCAGTACTTCTTTGCCATGTATAAATCCTCTTTTGATACAGATGCCACCTTTTACAGGAGAAAGAATGCTGGTTCCGGACTTTGTAATATCAAAAGTTTCTTCGTTGTTCCCGCATAGTTGCTGGTTGTCAAATTGGTTAATGCTCCAAACCTGACCCTTGATGGTTGATTCCAGTTGAAGGTTTCGGATACTTTTTTTGTCGTTGCTTAATTCCGCTTTATACAATCCCTGATTTGTTCCGATATAAAGGTTTGGATCGTTGTAAGTCAGGGAATAAATCGCTCCAATGGAAGGACTGAATGAATGGATATAGCGGATGGAAGAATTGAGTTGGATCATGGTGATCCCCTTATCGAGTGCCAGCCAGAGATTGTTGTTCCGGTCACAATACATCCCAAGTACGGTGTTGTTCTGAAGGATGTTTGACGTGTTGAGTGTCCAAAGCTTCTGTCCCTGACGATTAATTGCTGTAACTCCGTTTAAAATGGTACCAAGAACGATCGTCCCGTTGGGTGAAATGACAGCACGGTTTATTTCAGCTTTTTTAATTTCGTCATCAACATTTGTCACAAATCGGGTGATATTGGTTCCATCATATAAAAATAAACCATTGGAACGTGTAACCAACAGTGCATGTGAACCATCGAAAGTAAGAACTGATAAAACCGGACTTTTCAACAGATCATTTTTTACCGGGGCGAAAGTGTTTTTAGCAGCATTATACGTGCTAAGCCCCAACTGATCAGTATGAGTAAAAATTGTTCCATGATAAATGTTGAAAAACAGAAAGGTAAAAGGAAAACGGAAGCCTTTCACCTCTCCGTTTTTGTAGGTAAAAAAGGAAGTAAATGATTGAAAGATAATGGTTCCGTTATATTCAAGGATATTCCAGATCTCATCGTTTTGCATTTTATAATGCTTCAACCCGGCTGAAAGTGAATGATAAGTCAGTTGACCTGTCTTGTTTTTATCAAAGAACCCAAATTCTTCAAATGAACCGGTGTAAATCCGGCCATCCGTATTGATAAATAAAGACCTGACTATTTTGTTTTCTGCAATGTGGTGCGTTTGCCACAAAGATCCATCAAATTCAAGCAAACCCTGGTTATTGCCAAAGTACATAATGCCATCTTTCCCTTGTGCGACAGCCCAGTTTTGATTGGAAGCATGATAATCATTTTTTGTAAACTGACTGACTATGGGGGTGAATTCCTGTCCGCGACATAAAATGGGAATTAATAGAAGCAATAAAAGTATATTCTTTTTCGTCAGAACATTCATAGTGTTGATTTCTCTTTGAAGTTTACTTCGATGTAGGTTTTCCGTTTACAAATTACGGAAAGTTCCTTGACATGACAAAATAATATGCTTGTTTTCTCTTTTTTAAGTATTTATATCTTAGAAATAGCTTATTAAAAAAAAGCCTTACTGAAATTTCAGTAAGGCTTTTCCGGCTTTTATAAAACGTATTTCTATGAATTATTTCTTAATTGCTACTACTGCTGCTTCTTCTTTTTTCTTTTTTCTTTTTACCAGTTTATCCATTTCAACCGTAATTGGAGAAGCGATAAATACTGACGAATAAGTTCCGATAAAGATACCAAATAACATGGCGAAGATAAATCCACGGATAGAATCACCACCGAAAATAAACATGGCAAGCAATGTTATGATAACGGTAAAGGTGGTACTGAAGGTTCGGCCTAACATTTGATTTACCGAGTCATTGATAATCGTTACCCTGTCACGTTTAGGGAACAATCCGACATTTTCACGTATCCTGTCGTAGTTAATTACCGTATCATTGATCGAATAACCAAGTACCGTCAGGATTGCCGCAATAAATGACTGGTCAATTTCCATAGAGAATGGTAGAAGGCCATAGAATAAAGAGAATAGCCCCATAGTAATAATCACATCATGTGCCAGAGAAACAATTGCTCCAAGGGTATAACCCCATTCCCTGAATCGAATCATGATATACAATCCAATACCCATAATGGCGAGGAATACTGCCCAAACAGCAGCCCTTTTAATATCATCGGCAATAGTCGGACCTACTTTTGAAGAACTTTTAATATTCTCAGTTATAAATTTAGCTTCCGTTACACCACTCTTCAACATTGGTTTCAAACTGGTATACAACTTCGATTCAATTTCATTATCAATATTTGTTCCGTTTTCCTGGATTTTGTATTTCGTTGAAATACGTACCTGACTTTCATTTCCAATTGTTATAACCTGTGGTAAGTCACCTTCAAATGCATTCTTTAATAATTTCTTTACATCTTCCGTTTTTACAGGTTTCTCAAAGTTTACCACGTAATTACGTCCACCGGTAAAATCAATTCCTAAACTGAATCCACGGGTTCCGAATGATATAAAACTTATAATGAACATAGTTGCAGATAAAATGTACATCGTTTTACGGATCTTCATGAAATCAATATGGGTATTTTGCAACCAATGTTCCGAGATCTTTGTGTGGAAAGGAAGTTCTTTAGCATCTTCACGGGAAGCATAAGCTTCTACCATATAACGGGTAAGGAATACTGCGGTGATAAATGTTGTCAGGATACCAAAGCTTAAGGTTACACCAAATCCTTTGATAGGTCCTTGTCCGAATATAACCAGTACAATACCAGTAATAAGTGTTGTGACATTCGAGTCAATAATTGCATTCAATGCGTGCTTGAATCCTTCTTTGATAGAAGCCCTCATGTTCTTGCCATGTCGCATTTCTTCCCGGATACGCTCATAGATAAGTACGTTGGCATCCACAGCCATACCCATGGTGAGCACGATACCCGCTATACCCGGTAAGGTCAGTACCGAACCAAATGAAGCAAGAATACCAATCAGGAAGAATACATTGGCGAACAATGCGATATCTGCAATAAGTCCGGGTATTAATCCATAATACATAATCATGTAAACAAGTACCAGTAAAAATGCTATGATAAACGACCATAAACCATTGTTGATAGCTTCCTGACCCAATGAAGGACCAACTATGTCTTCCTGTACAATACGTGCAGGAGCAGGCATTTTACCCGATTTTAATGTGTTGGCTAAATCCTTTGCTTCTTCAACTGTAAAGTTACCTGTTATCTGGGAGCTTCCTCCTGAGATTTCGGTGTTAACGGTAGGGAATGAATAAATATAACCATCCAAAGCAATAGCAATGGATTTTCCGATATTATCCTTTGTCATTCGTGCCCAGGTTTTAGAACCTTCAGCATTCATTGACATGCTTACATTGGCATAGGCTGAAGTCTGGCTAAAGTCGGCACGGGCATCGGTGATTACATCACCTCCCAGTGGAGCACGACCATCGCGGTTTGTTATTTTAATAGCGATCAACTGATAGATTTCTCCTTTTTTGTCAATTGCCTTTACCGACCATCTTAATCCTAAATCACGTGGCAAAACTTCTTTTACCTGTTTGATTTTAAAATATGTATTTATTTGAGCCGTATCCTTGCTTTGAGCTAATCCGATTACCGGACCGCGGGCGACTTGTCCTCCCTGTGCATTTATTTGTAGAATGGCAAACAACGGATTTTCTTTCCGGCTCTTTTCAGTTACCTTGGTTGAATCAGTAGCTGTAGCTGTTTTCTTTGATAAAGCAGCCTTCAAACTATCTACATCTGATATTTTTTTTGATTTCGAAAAAGCAGTAGTGGTAGTGGTAGCAGTGGTGGTTTTTGAACCTGTTGTGTCAATTACGGCAGTGGTAGTTCCTCCATTAGCATTTAACGAGGCAATCACTTTATTGGCTTCACTAATATTGTTGACGATTTCATTTAAATCATATGTTTCCCAGAATTCAAGGTTTGCAGATCCCTGAAGTAATTTACGAACACGTTCTGGTTCCTTAATACCCGGTAATTCAATTAAAATACGTCCGTTACCAAGTTTCTGAATATTTGGTTGAACAACACCAAAGCGGTCAATACGTTGACGTAATACATTAAATGAATTGGCAATGGCGCCATCCACTTCTGTTTTCAACACTTTAACTACTTCAGTATTCGAAGTTGTTAATAAAATTTTGTCCTTTAACTCGAAAGTACTAAAAATGGTTGCCAGTTTGGCCTGAGGATCCAATTCGGTATAAGCCTGCACGAATAAATCAATGTAGGAAACCTGACTGTTAGTCTTCTGACGTTCTGTGGCAAGATTTAATGCCTGATTAAAGTTTGGATTTGTATTGAAATCAGATAGTGAACGGATAATATCGGCTACCGATACTTCCAGTGTAACGTTCATACCACCTTTCAGGTCAAGACCCAGGTTAATTTCTTTTTCGCGACATTCTTTAAGCGTGTAGCCTAACCACACTTTTTCGCTTGCAATAGAATCCAAATAATTGAATTCTTTCATTTTATCTCCCAGGGCGAAATCTTTAGCCTTTTTGTTGTATGAATTGGTTACAACGCTAAACGATAGATAAAATATACACACTAAAGTTAGTGCTACTGCAAAAAGTCTGACAAGTCCTTTGTTTTGCATGGAAAAATTATTTAAAATAAGACATTAATTATTTTGATTTTTTTAACGAGGTGCAAATATAGCATTTTTTTTATTACAAACATATAAAAAAAGTGAGCAGAACATAGAATGCTTACAAAAATGTAGTAAAATATTCTTTCTTTCCAATTTGAGAACTAAGAAACACACCGTTTCTATCTTTTTGCGCCATAGTTTGTTCTATTCCACGAAAAAGATAAGGATTGAATTGACTTAAAATCAAATTTATAAGAGTGAGTCGTTACTAAAAGTCAAAAAAAATCAGAGAAACATTTGATTATTCAAAATAAAAGAGTACTTTTGCACCTACAAAATATCGCAGAGTGAATCAGTATAGCTCCTTGGGCTAATGGATTTATCAAGTCGATATTTTTTCAAAAGATCTTACAGGTTAAGTTTTTACTTAATTTAAAAATATATCGCGGAGTGGAGCAGTGGTAGCTCGTTGGGCTCATAACCCAAAGGTCGTTCGTTCGAGTCGAGCCTCCGCAACTTAGAAGAATTCATGATTAGTTTCATGGATTCTCTTTTTTTGTGCTCGTTGGGCTCATATCCGTCAGCCGACGGACGTTCGTTCGAGTCGAGCCTCCGCAACTTAGAAGAATTCATGATTAATTTCATGGATTCTTTTTTTTATATGCTCGTTGGGCTCATATCCTTTAGCTGACTTCGAGTCGAATTCGGCAACTTAGAAGAATTCATGATTAATTTCATGGATTCTTTTTTTTATATGCTCGTTGGGCTCATATCCGTCAGCCGACGGACGTTCGTTCGAGTCGAATTCGGCAACTTAGAAGAATTCATGATTAATTTCATGGATTTTTTTTTTTGATTATTTTTGTATTTCAAAATTAATCAAATGTTTACTGTTTATGTTTTACATAGCCAAAGTTTTGATAAGATTTATATTGGTTTTACTTCCGATATAGAAAAAAGATTATTTGCTCACAATCATATAAGCAATAAAGGTTGGACAAAAAACTTTCAACCATGGAAGATTATTTATACAGAAGATTTTAAATTGAAAGCTGACGCTATGATGAGAGAAAAGCAATTAAAATCTTCAAAAGGAAGAGAATTTATTCGAAAAAACTTATTAATTTAATAGGCTCGTTGGGCTCATATCCGTCAGCCGACGGACGTTCGTTCGAGTCGAATTCGGCAACTTAGAAGAATTCATGATTAATTTCATGGATTCTTTTTTTTATATGCTCGTTGGGCTCATATCCTTTAGCTGACTTCGAGTCGAATTCGGCAGCATATGAGCCTCATATTCCGTATTGAAGAACCAATAACGATATGAAACAAATAACAATTTAGAAGAAAATTATTTCGCCACAAAGTTACTAAGGTTCACAAAGTTTATTTTATTGATTTTCTTTACTTTGTGCATCCTTGTGTCTTAGTGACTTAGTGGCAAGGGGGAATTAGTTTCATAAGAGTGCATTATCCGTCGGCTGATGGGTCAAAAATGAAATGAAACAAACGAATGTAAACGGTTAAATTGTAAATCGTAAATTGTAATCCCGATAACTATCGGGGGTAAATCTGATGGGTTTGTTTAATGAGAAAATTCATGATTAATTCCATGGATTCTTTTGTTTTTTATGATAATCATCAGCATTATTGTTGCAAATATCTTTGATAGCCTCCGAAAGAAAGGAATGAACAAAAAAAAAGGAACTAATGTTCCTTTTTTTGTAGCTGTATCAGAAAATAAATAGTGCCCTGGTATTTTAAATAAAACTGATTTAACTCAAACCTTGAACACACTCTCCAAGAAAGAGGGAAAGGGAGGGGTCTGATTAATTGAGCATAAAATCAGTCAAGTTATTGTATAAACAGCCTAAACCTTTATAAACCGGTCTTTAGATGTTCCACAGAAAGCACATTTTTCGTCTACAGTAGCATAATCATAGGTGTTTCCACAAACCGGACAAACGGCATATTCGTAAGGTAAAGTCTTTTCGGTTTTACTGTCCAATGCTGCCAACGCTTTTTTGTAGAATGACAGATGTTTCAATTCTGTATCAAATGCCCACGTAAATGATTTTTCAGCTTTTTCCACTTTTTCAGCTTTCGCTTCGGTCAGAAACTGCGGATACATGGTCGTAGTTTCGTACGTTTCACCATCTATAGCTGCCTCGAGGTTTTCCCTGGTGGTTTTAACTGTAAAGTCGGGTTTAAAATCTTCCATCTTTTCGCCTAAACTTTTCAGAACTTTCAGATGATTGGCAGCATGGATGCCTTCTGATTTTGATGCAGCATCAAAAAGCTTTGCAATGGTATCATGCCCTTCGGCTTTTGCCTTCTCTGCAAATGCTGCATACTTGGCACTGGCAGTCGTTTCTCCTTTTATACCTGCTTTTAGATTTTCAATGGTCTTAACAGGTTTCGCCTGATTGCAACCTGTCAAAATTAATAGACATGCAAAGGTAAATAACAATGTTTTTTTCATTTTCAACTTGTTTTTTAGATGATTATTAAAGAATAGGTGGATAATGGAATATACACCCTGTGATTGTTTAACAAATCTAATTAAAAATTGTTCATTGTTACACTCTGTTTACTATTTATGATATGCCCTAATTTTAATTCCTGTAGAATAATAATTTTAATTATGAAACAGCGATTCCAATCATTCTGCCGATTCCAAAAGTAATGGCAGCTGCTATCAATCCGAAAAGAATCTGCCTGAACCCTGAATACCATAAATTTTTACCTGTAAAGAGCGTGATGGCACCCCCGATAATAAATAAACCAATAGTACTAAAGATAACGCTGAATACAATTGCATGAATCCCTGATGTGAAAATAAAAGGAAGTACCGGGATAATACCACCAACGGTAAACATCATGAACGAATAAACGGCGGCTTCAACAGCCGAACCTTTTAATTCTTCCGGATTAATACCCAGTTCTTCTTTCACCAACACTTCATGGGCATGTGATTTGTCTTTCATGATTTCTTCAGCCATCTCCTTGGCATGAACTTCAGGAATCCCTTTTGCCATATAAATCAACACCAGTTCTTTTTTTTCTCCTTCCGGATTATTCTCAATTTCATCCATCTCGATGGCCATTTGATTCTCGTAAAGTTCCTGAGAACTTTTAACCGAAATCCATTCTCCCAATGCCATCGATAAAGCACCGGCCAGTAAACCGGCAATACCGGCAAGCAAAACACTTTGATTCCCACCTGTTGCTCCGGCAATTCCCATGACCAGACTGAATATGGATACCAACCCGTCATTACCACCCAATACGGCTGCCCGGATTGCATTACCACCACCTGAGTGGTGACGGGATTCAAACTTGGCAAGTTGTGGTCCGTTTATTTTCTTTTCTTTTTCCAGAATCGACCACAGTATTTTTACGTGATTGGTTTCACTCCCGGTTATTTCTTGTTTGTTTTTCTCTTTGATGGATATAATGGCATTTGAAAGGCTTTTCTCTGTATCCAGCAATGAATTCAATACCTGATCGTAACCAAATATCTTACCAATCAGGATAAGTGTTTTTGCTCTCCAGGATGGTTGTATTAAATTCTCAGTCGGGATATTTAATGATCGTGCAAAAGCTTCGGCATGCCCTTGTTCTATTTCACTCATTTGACGAAATACATCTGCAACCGTTTCATCCGATTCGTGTTCGGCTAATTTACGATACAAATAACAGGCATCAATTTCTGTCTGAACATTTTTATTTTTCATATAGGTTCTGTTTTGTTGTCAAAAGTAATCAAAAGAAAGTTTCAATGCAAAAAAAAGCGGGTTCCCGAATTATTCAGGAACCCGCTTTGTATGTGTGCTGGTTTTATTTTCAAATGAAATGGAATGTTGAAAGCGGAAATTGAGCATGGTTAATGGAACCCCTTAAAAACGCGAATGGTAGACACGCCTGTCTACCAATCTTTGTTAACCTTAAATCTAATACTATGAAAAAATCACGATGCAAAGATACGGCGTTTATCAATTCAATGCAAGTGTTTTCGGATATATTTGTGTTAATAATATGTTATATAACATATATTTATTCTTTTGGGTTGTTTTTGACCTATAAACGGCAGTTTTTTATGGATTTTAACATAGTTGAATTCTCTCACTTTGCCAAAATGTTCTTTTTGTGCTTTAAGACTGTCAATTTATGGAAATAAAAAAGTGGTTGGGATATGAATCCTGAACCCTTTCTATGCCCTTTAAAATCGGTTGATGTTTTTGAATTCTCTTTTATCGGAAGGCAATGCTAAATCAACTCTGATGCAACCTCTATAAAACGCGAATGGTAGACACGCCTGTCTACCAATCTTTGTTAACCTTAAATCTAATACTATGAAAAAATCACGTTGCAAAGATACGGTGTTTATCTATTCAAAGCAACTATTTCCGAATTATTTGTGTTAATAATATGTTATATAACATATATTTATTCTTTTCGGTTGTTTTCTGTCTAAAATACGATGTTTTTTATGGCTGTTAACATTTCAGCAGTTGGATTTTTACCTCTTCAAATCTGATTGTACAATAAACAGACTGGCGATTCAATAAATGGTTCACGCATAAAAAAACGGATTGGAAAATATTCCATAACCCGTTCAATGTGTTTTAAGAATTTGTCTAATGAATGAATTAAAATTCACGGTCATAAAAATGGCAATTCTTCGTGATGGAACCTCTATAAAACGCGAATGGTAGACACGCCTGTCTACCAATCTTTGTTAACCTTAAATCTAATACTATGAAAAAATCACGATGCAAAGATACAGTGTTTTTAAATTCAATGCAAGTATTTTCCTAATTATTTGTGTTAATAATGTGTTATATAACATATATTTATTCTTTTCGGCTCTTTGTGAGCTAAAAACAGTTGTTTTTTATAGCTGTTAACATAACACTAACCTACTTGCTTGTATTTTTGTTTAGATATTCATCAAAAACCGCTGGCTTTAAGTCCCAATCCTGTCTTTTCGTCTAATCCTGCCATCAGATTCATGTTTTGAACCGCCTGTCCCGAGGCTCCTTTGAGTAGATTATCAATCATGGATACTATCAGCAGCTTGTCACCGTGTTTTTCAAGATATACCAGTCCTTTGTTGGTGTTTACCACCTGTTTCAAATCCGGATTTTTATCCGTCACAAAGGTAAAGGCGCTGTCCTTATAAAAATCAACATAAAGCTTTTTTGCTTCCTCCAGGGATAATGTGCAATGGGTATAAGTAGTAGCATAAATTCCCCGGGCAAAATTTCCCCTGACAGGTATAAAGTTTAATGCTTTCTTGAAACCTGGTTGTAATTGCCGGAGTGACTGTCCGATTTCTTCCAGATGTTGATGGTCAAAAGCTTTGTAAATAGAGATATTATTACTCCGCCAACTGAAATGGGATGTATCCGATGGTTTTACACCTGCTCCTGTTGAACCGGTAATGGCATTGATATGGACTTCATCGGTCAGTAAACCTGCAGCTGCCAATGGGAATAAAGCCAATTGAATGGCTGTGGCAAAACAACCGGGGTTGGCTATGCGGGTTGCAGTTTTTATATCCTCGCGGTTCAGTTCGGGCAAACCGTATACAAAGTCGTGTGCAGGACTCTTGGCACGATAATCGGTGGACAGGTCAATGATTTTCAAAGAGGCAGGCAGTTCATTCAAATCCATAAACTTCTTGCTGTCGCCATGTGCCGAACAAAGAAACAGCACATCCACTTCACTAAAAGGCAAACCGGAAGTAAATACCAATGAGGTTTCACCAATTAACCCACTATGGACATCGGTTACCGGATTTCCGGCATTGCTGGTACTGTTGACAAATACGATTTCCACATTCGGATGATGAATCAGGATCCGTATTAATTCTCCGGCAGTATATCCTGCTCCACCTATTACACCTGCTTTTATTTTTGTCATAAGAGAGTTTGTATTTATTTTATCGGACATATATATTTAATTGTTTATCGGACATTTTATCGACGGAAGGATAATTACGATTACTTTGCTAAGGCATTAATGTAAACTTTTTAATATATCAACATTAGTCGATTATAAACTTTTTATCGGACATTTTCATTTTTATCAAAATCATCTTGTAATCCCTGCCAGAACTTTGCAGAATTACCAAAATAAGAGCTAAGTCTTAATGCAGTATCTGCCGTTATTCTTCGTTTGCCTTTTATAATTTGAGAAATACGAGTTTGAGGTATTTCCAAATCCTTTGATAGTTTGTATGCCGAAATCTTCAATGGAATTAAGAACTCTTCATTCAAGATCTCACCAGGGTGTATGTTGCTTAACTGATTCATACTAACTATTTTTAGTTAGATACTGTCCACACTTATATTTAAATGTCCGCCAAGACCTTCACGAATTATTCGCATAAGAGTAGAAAGTCGAATGTCACTGGCATCATTTTCAATACGTGAGATGTATGTTTTAGTTGTGCCACATTTTTCGGCTAATTGTTCCTGTGTCAACCCTTTTTCTTTTCGAAGTTCTTGAAGCATTACCCCCAGTTTAAATGATTCAAATCCTTCCTCATACTTTTCGCGTGTTTCCGTACCACGTTTTCCATATTCTAAATCCAAATGGTCTGCAAATGACGTTAAGTTTTTATCTGTCTTTTTCATCGAAGTATTGTTTTTTTAATTTTTCAGCTAATTCAATTTCATTTTTGGGCGTCTTTTGTGTCTTCTTTTGAAATCAATTTAAAAGAATTATCAACTTTTCCTTATCAAATATACAAAAAACACGATATATAGTTGAGCTAATCTCAACTCTGATTTCATAAATCCCGGTAGATCCTGATAGATGTTTAAAGTATTTTTCCGGAACTCTTTCAATTGTAGCTATCAATTGTAATGTCCAGTATATTTTTTTCTTAACTTCCGGATTTTGCTTCTCTAAGTAGTCAGGAAAATAATTTTTATAATATACTATGTTCCTGAAAAACATTCTATTTACGATGTAAAGTTAGCTAATTAGATAACATTCTCCAAATTATTTGATATAAATTAATAGATATTGAAGTCAAAAGTATAAAACAGTGTAAATTGGAACTTAAAATAACTCTTTATATACTCAATCAATCAAACAGCGTCTGTTGTTTCCCTGTGTACCTCAATGGCTTCTTATTGATAGTCTCAATTCCCTTTTGCATTTTCAAAAAGTCCCTGAGCTTGCTGTCACTCCAGTTCATATCAAGCCGTTTCAGGATATCTTTGGTGGTATATTCCCCTGTTTTAAGTAATTCCAGCACCTTTAGCTCATACTCCGTATCCAGTTGGTTGGCAAGCAGGGCCGTTTCATCTAATATCAGGTTGCCATTGATATCGACAGGAATGGCTCCTTTTTCGATCAGCATTTCATTGGCTGTTTCTTCTGTTGGTTCAGGTTTCCGGACATATATCTTTCGTTTTTTCCTTAAGCCATCGATTACTCCCGACCAGGTACCTCCTTTTTCAGAGGATTCGGCTACGTAGATTTCATCGGCCAGTGCATAGATAATCGGGTTACGGGCCATAGCCAGCTCTGCTTTCCAGGGTGCGCGGGGATGAAACACGCTCACCACCAGTACATCCCCATCAACAATCTGTTTGTAATAGGTTTTAAAACCTGTACTGAAGGTCATAATCCCCTGAGGTAATACAATAATGCTTTGCCCGGTATACCCGATGGCTGAGTCCAGTGCCTGCTTGTCCACCCCTTTGGCAAAGCCGCTGACCACCACCTTAAATTCTTTGGTAGCCTTTTTGGCAATGTTATCGGTGAAATCAAGTGAAACAGGCGAAGCATCCCTTGAACCGACAATGGCTACTGACTTCTCTTGCAGGATTTGACGGTTGCCTTTTACATACAACAGGGCCGGTGCATGGTTGGTTTTTAAGTTTGTTTTAAGGGCAGGTGAGTACTCGGGCGAAGTAACGGGAATCAGTTCATACCCTTCATTCTGTAATTGTTCAGCCAGAAAAGCATTATTTGGTAACTCTGCTTTTGCAGCATTCAACTCTTCAACATCTTTCGGTTCAAGAGCATAAAGTTGTTGCCAGTCAGCTTCAGGCAAATTAAAAAACTCTTCGATGCTCAGGCTGTATTCATTCGTAAACCGGTCAATCAGGGCGTTGATTTTTGCATATCCCCATTGAGGGATATGTGCCAGGGTAATCCAGTATGCTGCTTCCTTAATCATGTATGTATTCGAAAAACGATGAATGATCTATTTGTTAATTCACAACGTACTATATTCATTCCCCTGTCAATTATGAATTATGAATTTTTAATTACTAATTATTTATGTCTCCTCCTACGGTGCGGGCAATGATAAGTGGCGCTATGCTTGCCGCACCCAACTGTGTCAGGTATCTGCCAATTTCTTTGATAGTTGCACCACTGTCGAAAATGTCATCGATGATGAGAATGTTTTTTCCTGAAATCTCATCAGGCGAATCGTAGATAAACGCATCCGCCACATTGTCGTGCTTCAGGATATGATTCTCAAATACTTTCTGTTCACTGGTTAACCGATGCTTTTTCAATTTATGCGATAAGGGGATGTTTAGACCCGTCGCTATCTTTTCAGCAAAGTTTCTTACCAGGTTCCCCGAAACAGTGGGTGGAACATAAAGCAACAAATCAAACGGTTCCTTTCCTAATTTTGCACGGAAAGCCTTTAATGTCTGACCCACCAGGAACTCAGGAAAATCACCTGCATGTTCGTATTTACAGCGGTGAATGGCTGCCCCTACATTTGAAAATCCATAAAACGAAGCAGCTACACCTTTCGTTAAGCAGGTTCCTTTTGTTTCTGCATTGATTTCAGGGAAATAGTTTTCACGAAAATCATTTAATTTCTCAGTCCATTCAGAGGTGACAATTACGTTGATCTTTTTCTGACCTGTATTATCACAGTTGTTGAAATCCTGTTTCGACTCATCACCCAAGTAAGCACAAAGGTACTTCATTCTCGATTCGGTTGTGTCAACATATCCCAACATTTTTTCTAATTCTTCAGTCTTACATTCACGCAATTCTTCAAAAAGTGACGTGTTAAGTTTCGGTGCACCTGCAATGTATTCATATTTCTTCTTTCTGTCGAATGTAACTTCCCGGATAATTTTTTGTTCAATCAGGTCAGCTTTGATAACCCTGATCTGAGTATTATTCAGGTTTGTTTTTCGCATCAACTCTTTTTCACCCATCAAATCGTTTTTTATCGCCCGGATCACCCGCTCGTATTTGGCAATGGAGGGTCTTCCACCCTCTATAAATACCTCCGGGAGACGATTGTCATCCGGGTGATAAAAGAGAATGATATAGGCAGGTTGCCCATCCCGTCCCGCACGACCTATTTCCTGGTAATAATGAATGGGTGACTGAGGTATCTGGGTATGAATGATAAAACGGATATCGGGCTTGTCAATTCCCATTCCCAGTGCATTGGTGGAAATGATGCATTTCCATTCATTGTTCATCAATCCGTTTTCAATGGCAATTCTCGAATCGGTGTCAAGCCTGGAATTGTACCCTATGGATGATATGTTGAGTGATTCGAGCCATTTAGAATAAATCTCCGTATCCATGCGTGTACCTGTATACAGCAGTCCGGTGCCGGGCAATTTTTCCAGGTTCTTCCCCAGCCAGATCAGCTTTTCATCTTCCGATTTTACTTTTACCACAAACAGCCTGAAACTGTCACGCATCAGATTACCCCGGATCACCGACAGGTTACTTCCCATTTGTTGTTCAATATCACACTGGACACGGGGGGTGGCTGTTGCAGTGGTTGCCAGTACAGGTAGTCCTTTGGGCAGTAACTTTACCAGATTAATAATGCGTTTGAAGGCCGGGCGGAAATCATGTCCCCATATTGAAATGCAATGTGCCTCGTCCACCACCACCATCGACAGGTTCAGTTCGCGGGTGGCTTCCATCCATTCGGGGTTTTCCTGTCGCTCGGGGGCAATGTACAGGATCTTGATTTTGCCTTCTTTGGCTTCGGCAATAATGTTGGAATTTTCTTCGCGTGTCTGTTCGCTGTTGATGCATTTGGCCGGGATGCCAAGCAAGGTGAGTTTTTTAGCCTGATCACGCATCAAAGCGATCAGGGGTGAAAATACAACGGTTGTTCCGCTAAACAGGATGGCCGGGAACTGAAAACAAAGAGATTTGCCAAATCCTGTCTTTTCGATCAGTAATACACGTTCTCCACGCAACAGTTTTTCAATGGTCGACCATTGTTCGTCATAAAATCGGGGGATCCGAAACCTGTTCCGTAAAACAATTTCTGCTTCCTGCCTGTTCATAATTCAGAGTGTTTGGATTTTATATGGAGCTAATAATTTGCGTTTATTAAAGCCTAAAAATCATCAAACACGATCTATGAGGATCTTATTCCATCATTTCACCGGAAACATTGAAACAGATTTGAGAATCATTTTGTTTTTATTAATTAAAAATATTTTAATAGAAAATTAGTTTTACAGTTCTAACGAATTATTTAATTTCTTCTTTACATGTTTTGCAGTAGTATCTTACCCGTACATTTCCAATAGGAATGGCAATTAATATTGCCAGCAAAATATTAAAAAACTTCAATATTTTATGCTTTCCTAATCCCATTTTTATATCTGTCGATCCACAAAACGGACAAACTTTCTCCTCGTGTTCCGGCTCCAATTTATCTATTACCAGTTCCTTCGACTTTTCATAATCTCTCTCCATGACAAATAACTGTACTCCCGATCCAAACAGATTGTAATAGTTCGGCAACAGGCTCGTAAAATTCTGATTTGTCAGGAAGCAATCAATTCCTTCATTGTTCAGCCTGTTCTTAACGAAATAAGCATCTGTAATGGTATCACAGGTTATAAGTCTGATTGTTTTGGTTTTATCCAAGGGTGCAGTTTTTATTTTTAGACTTCATTCTCAGTAATTGTGTTAATTAGTTTTTGAATAACATAAATACCAATTGGGGGAATGCATATCAGATAAACATAATTCAAATAATCGGACTTTGTCTCAGTACGTTTGTCATAATTCCGAACAAAACCTTTTATCCAATAATAAACTATATAAATTATCGATGAAATTTCAAGTATCCCAATAACTATAATAATGGGAATTCTAATTTCGATATTTATTGACGTTTTATAAAGTTCAATTATTAATGATAATATTAAAGAAATAAATATTAACAAAACAGAAAGTTTGAATTTTATGAATTTATTTTTACTATTTTCTTTTTTATCTTCTAAAAACAAAGCATAACCAGTGTATAAATACCACAACAATAATGGAGTAATATTAAAAGTAAAAAAGATGGGTACATTTAATGAAAAAGAACTAATATCAAACATTGAAATAATAGCAGCAGAAATAAGGAATGCCAATATTTGAAATACAAAAAAAATAATTAAAAAAACTAAGGGTTTTATACGAAAGATCTTATTAATCATCTTTTTTTTATTTGAAATTTATAAAATAGATACTTACTGTCCACACCATCATCACCACCCACGTCACTCCATAATACCGAAACTTCCGGTTTTTATGATGAATGCTATACATCAATACCATATTAGCAAAAACGCCACCCACTATTTCCAGCATATGCAACGTACTTTCCGGAATACGACGGTGGTTTTTTATAGCAGCACGTTTATCATAAGAAAACAGAATACCACTTGCAATATTAATTATGGCCATGTAAATGATAAATATTGAATCAATCTTCATGTTTTTATTTTCTTCTTTTTACAACGCGGAACATTGAACGCGAAACTCTTCAAACCTCAAACTTTTCAAACTTCAAACTTATTAACGCTGACATGTCTTCGACGATGTCAGGTTATTCTCCTATCCCAACACAGAACGCGGAACGCGGAACGAGAAACTTTTCAAACTTCAAACTCTTCAAACTTATTAACGCTGACATGTCTTCGACGATGTCAGGTTATTCACCTACAGTAGTCAATCCGTTTGCGGGATGCTCATGTCCCCCAAAACGGATCACAGAACTCGGAACTCTTCAAACCTCAAACTTTTCAAACTCTTCAAACTCCTTATTCTTCGAGAAGATCCGGTCTCAGCCTTTTCGTCCGTTCCACCGATTGTTGGTGATTCCATTCATCCACTTTGGCCTGATGACCGGATAGCAAGATGTCCGGTACTTTCCAACCCTTGTAGTCGGCCGGGCGGGTGTAAACGGGTGGTGCCAGCAGGTTGTCCTGGAATGAATCGCACAGTGCCGATTGTTCATCGCCGATCGCTCCGGGCAGCAGACGCACGATGGCATCCGTCATCATGGCCGCCGGCAATTCACCGCCGGTAAGCACAAAATCGCCGATGGAAATTTCACGGGTAATCAGATGTTCTCGGATTCGATGGTCAATGCCTTTGTAATGACCACAGAGAATAATCAGGTTTTGAGTCATGGACAGGTTGTTCGCCATTTTCTGGTCGAATTTCTCACCATCGGGGGATGTATAAATCACTTCGTCGTAATCCCGTTCACTTTTCAGCTGGGTAATAATACGGTCGATGGGCTCGATCTGCATGACCATCCCGGCACTGAACCCGAAGGCATAATCGTCCACCCGGCGTGTTTTGCTGGTGCTGTATTCCCGCAGGTTGTGGACATGGATTTCCACCAGTCCTTTTTCTTTGGCACGTTTAATAATGGAATAATTCAGCGGGCTATCCAGTAACTCGGGTACGGCGGAAATAATATCGATGCGCATTTTTTTGTTTTATGATTGAATATGCAAAGGTAGAAATAAATGTTTAAAGGATGATCTGCTTCCTTGAAACTCTGCCATTTCTGAGTATACCCTAACATTGTTGACTCCAATATTACAGGTCTGAATTAGAATGTTGAATAATTGAACCCGTTTTGTTCCCGTTTTGTTCCTGTTTATCAACATTTTTTAAATTTCATTTGATTTACTTTATGAAATCACTCAAATATCCCTTAGCATTTAATGATAAGAGATATCTAAGGTATATCTAAGAGACAAATAAGAGATAACCAAGAGACTACATAAAACAGGAAGCAAATATTTAGCGAAGCTAAAAAGAGATCTTTAGTATAAAGATATCAGGTAGTAAAAAAGCAGCAACGATTTAAAGAAAAAAGAATTAATTGGCATTATCCGGATTAATTCATCTGATTTCATTCATTCAAAATGATTGTGTGAATCAGGTTTGTGTGAAAAGGTTGGAACAGAAAATGAAAATTAAAGCAGTAATAATAAAATATATTCAACTTGTGAACTCAAAAAGTCAAGTCACAATAATCATTTATAGTTTAATTATAATCTGTCTTGGTTGGTTAAGAATTATGATTTGATACAAACTTCGGGAAACTTAATGACTTAGAGTCTCCCGAAATTCGGAATGTCCAATTTGTGGAAGGAAAATAATAACCACCAAGGCACGAAAATGCGAAGTCTGACTAAGAAATACAGGATTAAATTGAATTGAAATCTAAATGATTATTCAACCCAATTACCCTACCGATAGCAATCGGGATAACTAATCAACCAATCACAGATTCGACGCCAGCCATTTCCTGAGTACTTCAGGCTTCATATTGCGCCGTGCTGCATAGTCAGTAAACTGGTTTTCATCAATCTTGCCAATCATAAAGTATTTGGATTGCGGATGGGCAAAATAAAGTCCGCATACCGAAGCATTGGGGAACATGGCTCCGTTTTCGGTGAGTTGAATGCCAATTTCGTTGAAATTCACCAATGGGTCGAGCGTAAAGATGATCGATTGATCGGGCAGGGAAGGATATCCCACTGCCGGACGGATGCCTTTATACAGGGTCTTGAGCATTTCTTTTACCGTGAGGTCCTCGTCAACGGCATATCCCCAGTATTTTTTACGAACCTGGGTATGCAACCATTCGGCAGTAGCTTCTGCCAGGCGGTCGGACAGTGTCTTGATCAATATGGAGTCGTACATGTTATCGTCTTTTTCAAACGTAGCGGCAAATGCTTCCACGCCCTGGATGGTGGTGGCAAAGGTGCCCACATAATCATTTTCCGGAGCCAGGAAATCGGCCAGTGAATAGCAGAACCCATCGGTGGAAGGATGTTGCTGGCGAAGGGTGGGAACAACAATGGTTGTATCCTGATACCGGATATAAATATCTTCATTTTTGGCATACCCTTCGAATATGCCAATGGTGGCATTGACCTGCAGTATTTTTTCATCTTTAAACCTTCTGAGCATTCCCTGAGCATCTTTATACAGTTTCAATGCTTCTTCCGCTTTGGGACGATCGGTTTCGGGGAATTGCTGCAACCAGGTCATTTTGCACGACTGGCAATCATCCACCGTTTCAATGCCTTCGTATCTGCCCGATAAACGCCAGGCCATAAAGAAAAAGGTCCAGTCGATAAAGGGTACGATGTCACGCAAATCGATATCCGTTAAATGGATGATGCCAAGAGTTGCCGGTTTAGAAGGAATGTAGGACATGTTTGAAGAGTTTGAAGAGTTTGAAGAGTTTGAAGAGTTTGAAGTTTGAAGGGTTTGATGTTTAAAAGTTAATAACTAAAACACAAAAATAGATGAAAAAGTTGTAAGTTTGCGTTTTAAGAATTAATTCATTAAACATAGCAACATGAAACACTTATTTTTAGCAATCTCGATCGCAGCATGTATGTTTACTACGGCGCAGGCAAAAGTAAAACAATCAAACGAACCAATGGTTCTGACAACCTTCGACACCATTAAGTTACTGGCTCCCGATACGCTGGGAGGAAAACCATTGATGCAGGCTATTTCACGCAGAAAAACCGACCGTCAGTTTGACACCCGGAACCTGTCGTTGAAGCATCTTTCGGAAATATTATGGGTTGCCAACGGCATTAACCGTTCGAATGGCAAACGTACGGTTCCATCGTCCCAGGGCAAGTATCCACTTCAAACGTATGCCGTATTGTCGAATGGTATTTATTTCTATGATGTCATAAAACATCAACTTGAGCCGTTGGTAAAAGGTGATTTCCGCAATCTGGCCGGCAAACAGACTTTTGTCGATACTGCACCTCTTAATCTGCTGTTCATTGCCAAAGGAAAAACAGCGACTGACAATTTTAATGCATCGCTGGAAGACTCCGGATATTGCGGTCAAAATGTGTATCTGTATTGTGCTTCTGAGGGATTGAAAACCGTGGTACGTGCCGGGGCAAAAGAAGTGGAACTCCTTAAGGCAATGAACCTGGGAGCAAATTACAAGTTTATTTTAGCTCAAACAGTAGGATATTGATTAGTCGGTAGTTGGTAGTAGGTAGTCCCGAAAATTCGGGATGTCGCACGCTCCATAGGTAGTCGGTAGATGAGGCTATGAATATCGAATCTGACAAAAAAAATAAAAAGTAAATAAGCCCCGGGTCCTTTATTATGGGATCAGGGGCTGATTGTTTTTAATGTCTTATTATTTCGTTAATTTTCAAAAATTAAATAAGCAATTAGGAGAAAATTGTAAATTGTAAATGAATAAATTGTAAATTCTTATAATGTTGGAATGCTCATCCCTGTTATCTTCCGATACAGATCGAGCGCATAGATGTCGGTCATGCCAGAGATATAATCCAGGATTGCCATGATTTTACCGTATACCGTTGGACTGTTGGTTTCGTACTGTTCGGGAATGCGCATGAGCAATTGTTGTGAATATGCTTTTTCGGGATTCAATACGGCTTTTATAAGATTTTCAAGCAAAGTCAGAATGATTTTATACCCTGCCAGTTCGATATCCAGCACTTCAGAGGAGCGGTAGATTTTTGCCATGGCTTTTTTCTCACAACTCTTGTAAGCATCGGCGGATTGTTTAGGCAACTGCTTGATTAAGGATAAAGTGAATGTCCCATTCAATATAGCTTCTTCATTTTCAACAAAAACGGCTGAACACTGATCAATCAACTGACCGATCACCGATGAGCGGAGATACGAGATCTGTTCGTTCACATCGGTCACCATGTTCATGGTCTCCAACCTACGTGCCTTACGTTCATCATCGAAAAAGTCGAGGAACAGGTTTTTGGTTTCATCGGAAGTAAGGATCTTCAGTTTATGGGCATCTTCAATGTCCATGATCTGATAACAGATATCATCGGCGGCTTCCACCAGATACACCAACGGATGACGGGCGTAGCGGTTTGGATTATCTGCCAGAAAAGGGATTCCCAATTCATCGGCTATCTTTTTAAAATCGGCTTTCTCCGAGTCAAAGAAGCCAAACTTCTGTTTGTTCGGATCAGAATAAACAGATGCGTACGGATACTTCACAATGGAAGCAAGGGTACTGTAAGTCAATACAAATCCACCGGGACGCCGTCCGATAAACTGATGGGTCAGCAACCTGAATGCGTTGGCGTTCCCTTCAAAAAAAGTACAGTCTTTCCATTGTTCGGCAGTCATTTCGTTTTTAAGGTTTTGCACGTTACCTTCCGAAAAGAAGGTGGCAATGGCCCGTTCGCCCGAATGGCCGAAAGGAGGATTTCCCAGGTCGTGAGCCAGGCAAGCTGCTGAAACTATGGATCCGATTTCATCAATAAAAGGGGATGCAAAGGCATTTATTTTATGAATCCGGTGGGCCACATTCACCCCTAAAGATCTACCTACACAGGCTACCTCCAGGCTATGTGTCAGTCGGTTGTGCACAAATACGCTGCCCGGGAGCGGAAAAACCTGTGTCTTGTTCTGTAACCTGCGGAAAGGTGCCGAGAAAATCAACCGGTCATAATCCCGCTGAAACTCACTGCGGTCATCGGCTTTTTTAGCATGATAGGCTTCCTGTCCGAAACGTTTGGTTGATAATAGTTGATTCCAATTCATTTGTCCTCCTTACCTCCCCATGAAGGAAGGAATTTTGTGTTAATATATTGTTTGTACGTAAATAGTGCTAATTTGTTAATTCTGAATGAAGACCTCTCTTTTTCCCGGTTAGGGGTTAGGGGTCATCATCCGGGCATATGATACTGCTTCAATTGCGCCCTTAATTCCTTGCTTTTGTTGTCGGTGACCTGATCCATCCATTTCCAGAATTTGACACCATGGTTCATCTCTTTGGTATGGCAGAGTTCATGCAGGATCACGTAATCGATCAACGGTGCAGGCAGTAACATCAGATAAAGCGACAGGTTGATGTTTTTCACCCCGGAACAACTACCCCATCGGCTTTTGCTGGATTGTATCTTTACTCCTGCAAAGTCGAATCCGAATTTATCAGCGAGTTGCTGCGTCCGGTCAGGCAGCAGTCTTTTAGCTTCCTTGCGCAGAAAATAACTGATCCCATTCCAGAAATGTTGTTGGGTCTGAACATCCGAGCAATCGGTTCCAAGGGGGAATTCAATGTCTAAGACGCTGTTTTTTAATGAAAAATAAATATTCTTTCGTGCAACAGGCCTGGCATTCACTACGAATGTGAGTGTTTTCAGTTGTGACTGATCATCAATCAGGATATTGCTTTTTTGCAATCCCTGTTCTAATTTTTCCTGCTTCTGTATGAGCTTTGTCCGAATGGAGTTAATAAACTTCATGGCTTCATCCTGTGATGCCCTGACAGGTAAGGTAACCTTTAACCCGGTAGAAAGAATCCTGACGCGGATATGTTTTGAGCGCTCATGGTGAATGAATTCAATGGTACCTAATTCAGTATCTGTGATCATAAAGGATATAAAAAATGCGGAATTTGACAAAAATGCCATACAAAGGTACATTTTTTTTACTCAGGTTATAGGAGTTTATTGTCTGAAACGAATAACTTTGCACTAAATTTTAGAAATTCACATAGCAAGCATTCCGATGCCTGTTATTCTGGCAATTTTGTAACGAAAAACATATAATTTATCATGGAAATGATTCAGGCTAAAAATATCCATAAAAGTTTTGGTGAGCTGGAAGTACTCAAAGGAGTTGATTTAGATATCATGAAAGGCGAAATAGTCTCGATTGTCGGGCCCAGTGGTGCCGGTAAAACGACTTTGCTACAAATACTCGGGACACTGGATAAACCTAATGCCGGTGAGGTGCTGGTAGATGAAGTAGATTTCAGCAAATTAGGAGAAAAAGAACTGGCTGCATTCAGGAATAAGCATATCGGGTTTATTTTTCAGTTTCATCAACTGCTCCCCGAATTTACAGCTTTGGAGAATGTGATGATACCGGCATTGATCGCCCGGAAGGATCAGAAAAAAACCATGCAAAAAGCAAAGGAAATACTGGCCTTTCTGAAACTCACCGACCGGATGGAACATAAACCGAACGAACTCTCTGGGGGTGAAAAACAGCGTGTAGCTGTTGCCCGGGCATTGATCAATGATCCATCCCTTATTTTAGCCGATGAACCATCAGGGAGCCTGGATACCCATAATAAAGAAGAGCTGCATAAATTGCTGTTCGAATTGCGCGATCAATTCGGATTGACCATTGTAATTGTCACACATGATAAGGAGCTGGCAGCACTTTCAGATCGTGTGATTCAAATGCGGGATGGACAAATTATTAGTTGAGAGTACGTTTTTAGTTTGAATTGTTTCATTGGCTATCATTTCAGGTAAACGATTCATAGTTGTACATTTTCTTATCGTATTTCATAAAAAAAAGATTCCCCAAAAAATCAAATCGATTGACGGGATATTCAGGACAGATGTTGGCAGGCTATTTGAACTCGTTTTATAAAAATAACACTTAAGATAATGGATCTATGAACAAATTTACCCCGTTGATTAAAATTTATTTCATTTTTCTAATACTGACTGCTCAAACTCTTTCTGCTCAGGACAGTACTGCCAGCCACAACATAAAATCCTTTTCAACACATTTTATTGCTTTCTCCAAAAGTTATCCTCAGGAAAAAGTGTATCTTCATTTCGATAACAAATCGTATTATTCAGGCGAAACCATCTGGTTTAAAGCCTACAATGTCAGTGCCGGCCGTAACTCGTTAAGCAAGATCAGTAAAATCCTGTATGTTGAATTGCTGAATGCCGAAGGTTTTGTTGTAGAGAGTAAAAAACTTAAACTGGAAAATGGGGAGTGTCACGGTGATTTCAGACTGAATGCCACCAATATCGGCGGTTTTTACGAAATACGCGCCTATACCCGTTACATGCTGAATTTCGGAACTACAAATTATTTTTCAAGAATCTTTCCGGTATTTGACGCTCCTAAAATTCAGGGAGAATACATACCTGTTATCACAGACCGGCCCAATTCACAGAGAATACCGAAAATAAGACCGGACGAATTGGCGAAAGATCAGTTAAATCTGAGTTTTTTCCCCGAAGGCGGAAACCTGATTCAGCATGTGACATCCAGGGTTGCATTTAAAGCTACCATGCAACATGGTGAAGATGCCGTTATCACCGGATCGGTTTATAACGATAAAAATGAGATAGTTGGGAATATCAATACCGAATACCAGGGTATGGGTTCGTTTGACATGACCCCTGATGGCGGGAAGTATTATGCAAAAGTTTCGTGCGATGGAAGTAACTACAGGTTCGAACTACCTGCGGCATTACCCAATGGATATTCCATGGCTATTGACAATTCAACAGACGAGAAAATTGATGTGCTGATTAAAAAAAATCCTTCAACTAAAAGCGAGCCCCTGGGTCTGTCTATTTCATGCCGGGGTGTATTATATGCTTTTCAGGAGATAAAACCCGATACTGCGCGGGAGCTTGTTATTAAATGCCAAAAGAATATACTTCCCAGCGGAGTAGCCCAAATTGTCCTTTATAACGCTTCTGGTGACATTTTGAGCGAGCGTATGGCTTTTATAAACCATCAGAGTCAGTTGAAAATAAATGTGACGCAAAAAAAATTAGTATACCAACCTTTCGAAAAAGTAAATTTAGATTTTCTATTGACAGATGTCAAAAACAATCCGGTTGAAAATACATTTTCATTGTCGGTGGTTGATGGTTCAACCAGTCCCACTAATCCTTATGGCAATACTATCCTGACTGACTTGTTGCTTTCATCCGAAATTAAAGGATATGTTGAAAATCCGGGGCTTTATTTCCGGTCGAATGATAAGGCCCACCGGTTGGCATTGGACCTGTTGTTGCTCACACAGGGATGGTCACGTTATTCGTGGAAACAAATGGCCGGCAAAACAAATTTTACGATTAAACAACCGGTTGAAAAAGAATTGGTACTCGAAGGAAATATTGCTTCCATTGTACTTAAAAAGAAAATGAAAAATGTGGATGTATCTATGATTTTAATTACCGACAGTTTGTCGCAACAAGGCAAATGCAAGACAGATTCAGCAGGTGATTTCAATTTTGCATTGGCCGACTTCAAGGGTGATGCTAAACTTATTCTGCAATCAAAAGTAAAGGATAAACGGAAGGACACCCGCATCATGCTGAACCGACAGTTTTCGCCTGACCCACAACCTTACACGGCAGCTTCGCTCAGAATCCCCCGAAACATTACTTCCGGAAATGAGTCATTAAAGAATTCAGAAAAAGACACAACAGGTATAAATTCTACGAAGGACCAGGACAATTTGTCGATGAGCGAACGAGAACATTTACTGAAGGATGTAACCGTGAAGGAAAAAACACTGCCGTTGAAAGTAAGCTTGAAATACGATGTTGTGAAAGAAGTAGACAAAATGGAGGATACGGGCGAATGGCAACCAACTGATGTGTATGGTTTTCTGAATAAAACAAATAAATATATAAGCTATTTACCTCAGCCGGATGGCAGCATTAAACTTACCTACAAGGGAAAAAATGTGCTGTTCATTCGCCGTGACTCAAAAACTTTTGCCAGTGAGATTGGTGATGACTCACCCCTTTCAGGTACCGGTGATCCAGCTAACAACGATGCATCGAACAGTGGTTTTAAAAGCAGGATGCCCCTGATTGATGAAATAGAATCCATATCCATCATTGAAGATGAAGGCACAATGACACGTCTGTATGGTGGTGTTTTGTTGAATCCTTCAAAAACGGTATTAATAGCTATTACACCCAAAAAGGACTATCACCCTGTTCCAAACGGAGTGCGGAGTACCACTTTTGCCGGTTACTCGTATACCAGGGAGTTCTACAGTCCTCCATACAACCGCTTCCGGGTACAAAACGAGAATGACTATCGTCGTACATTATACTGGAACCCTGATGTTAAAACCGATCAGAACGGTCATGCCAGCATTGTTTTTTATAACAATAACACCTGCAAATCGATGAACATTAGTGCCGAAACGGTTACTGAAAACGGTGTACCAGGAGCTTTGAATAAGTAAACAGTGTGGATGTTGTGTATTTTAGCATAGGAAAGTGCTAAAATAAATCTATTCCTACAAAACCATTTGAAGTAATGGTATGTTTGTTGCAGAATGATTTAATTGTAGTCTAGCCGGGAATCGAACCCGGATCTAGTGTTTAGGAAACACTTGTTCTATCCATTGAACTACTGGACCGCATTTGGAAGTGCAAAATTACATTTTTTAAAGCACATATACAACCGGCTGTCTATAGTAAATTGCAAATTGATAAATAGTAAATAAATCAACATGAGTAAAAATAAATTCTTTGTAGTCTGGGAAGGCAAAGAACCAGGTATTTATAAGTCCTGGGAGGAATGCAAGCGTCAGATACATGGATTTGAAGGTGCTATCTATAAAGGATTTGCCACCGAAGCCGAAGCCCGTGAAGCCATGGTTTCTCCCTGCTGGGATTATATCGGGAAAAAAGCCAAAGAAAAGAAAGCAACGCCTGAAGAAATAAAAAAAACAGGATTGCCCAATTTCGAAAGCATGTCGGTGGATGCTGCCTGCAGTGGCAATCCCGGTGTAATGGAATACCGCGGGGTATATAGCAAAACCGGCGAAGAAATCTTTCATCAGGGACCATTCAAATACGGAACCAATAATATCGGTGAGTTTCTGGCACTGGTTCATGGATTGGCTCTGTTAAAACAAAAAAACAGTCCACTGCCAATCTATACAGATAGTAAAACAGCATTAGCCTGGGTGAAATTAAAAAAGGCAAAGACCAAACTGGAAAAAAATGATTCAACTGCTGCATTGTTTGATTTAATTGCCAGGGCCGAGATCTGGCTTAAAAACAACAAATATACTACCGTCATTCTAAAATGGGAAACAGCAGTATGGGGTGAAATACCTGCTGATTTCGGGAGAAAATGATTCCTGAATGACAGAATCTTAAAAAAGCTTGTAAATTTACTTCAACAAACAACGTGGCTGATTGTTTAATATATTTTTGTAATTTTGCAACCTGAAAAATAATAGTTTAATAATAGATTCATAAATCTGTCATAACTGATGATTCATATGTTGTCATTTTAATCAACATTTTTTTTAAAATCCCATAAATCATTATCATGTTTAAATTTATACACATTTATAGCGATGGGCATAAAATTTAATATGAAAATAAAAGGAAATATTTCCATAAAAAGAAAACAAAGGCAGTTATTTCATCTTGACATAAGAAGAAAAACATTTAAAACATGTCATTTGTTTTACTGATGGATTTTAGGAGAATTGTTGAATTGAATTATACTATAGTATATCATAATCGGTTATAAATTTATAGGAATTCAAATGTCTGTTTGAAAATTCAAGTGAATGAATATGAGGACAATTTGAATAGTTAGAATGTATGAAAAGGAAAAAATTATTAATAGATCTTTCTATTTTAAAAAATATTAATTGTGGGCTTGGACAAGTAGCGCTTAATTATGGGAAATATTTTAAGCAACATTATACAGTAGCTGAGAGCTATGACTTATATATTTTACTGCCGAAAAAAATGATCGGTGATTTCGGTTCAGAAGTTAAATATATCTCTTCCAACTGGTGGCGTAAACATTTTCCTATTTTAATACCAAAGTTCGATGTCTGGCATTCAATACATCAATTAAGCAGATTTCGACCAATATATAAGGATACTAAATTCATATTAACCATTCATGATTTTAATTTTCTGTATGAAAAGGGGGAACTTAAATCGGGATTGTATTTAGAAAAAATACAACGAAAAATTGACAGGGCCAATAAGATTATTTGCATTTCAAATTTTTCAAAAGAAGAGACAGAACGTTTAACCGATTTAAAGAGTAAAAAAGTAGAAGTAATTTATAACGGAGTTGAACAATTTGAATCTGATCGCTCAAAGAAACCCGATTTTATTAAAAATGAGAAGCCGTTTTTTTTCAGTATCGGAGAAATTAAGAAAAAAAAGAATTTCCACGTACTTTTACCCCTTATGAAAATGTTTCCGGATAAGGAATTGTATATTGCCGGAAAATTGGGGTCCCCCTATGCAGATCAAATTCTATCTGACATAAAATCTGATAATATTTCAAATGTCTGTTTGGTTGGAGAAATAACGAATGAGGAAAGAGTATGGCTATATAAAAATTGTGAGGCATTTTTATTCCCTTCCCTTTTTGAAGGATTTGGTTTGCCTGTTATTGAAGCCATGAATTTCGGGAAGCCCGTCTTTACTACAGAAGAGACCAGTTTAAAGGAAATAGGAGGAGGACTCACTTATATCTGGAACAATTTTGAAACAACCTACATGAAAGATATATTGGATGAGAATTTAACAACCTTTTATTCGACGCCAGGCAAAGCTGAACAGAATATTGAATATGGTAACACATTTTCCTATGAAAAACACATGTCAGGATATTTAAAGATTTACAACCAATTATTAAAGTGACAAAATCAATGAAATTGCAGGTGTTTTTTGGAACGTGGTTAACCAGTGTAATGGCATGCCTGTTTCTTGTCTTTGCGCTTTTTTTTAGTTTTGGTCATTCAAATTTATCGATACCAGAGTTAATAAATCGTTATAATACTACTACAAAAATAGTATACTTTATACTGGCGTTTTCACCTGTTGCGTTTTTTTTACTTTCTAAAACATGGTTAAATACCATTTCCACCCCTCGTAAAATACTTCTGGTTGGATTTGCTTTGTTTCTCACCAGTACATTTTATTCAGCACGTTATGGCATAAACGCAGGTGGTTTGTTCCTGGCTTGTTCCCTTTTTTTTGTAATTAGCCAACGTAAAATTTATAAACCTGAAAAAGTATATTATTGGTTTTGGGCTTATTTATTCATTCAAATGATCAGTTTAATCTGGACAACTGATTTGCAGGAAGGAATGAAAGAGTTACGGGTTTACATGCTCTTTTTTACATTCCCATTGGCGTTTTGCTTTTTTAAATTAACAAGCGAAGAAATAGACAGGTTCTTCCTGTTGTTTTTTAGAGCGGCAACTGTTTTTGTGTTTGTATCCTTGTTCTCTTGGGTTTATGAAAGCTCAAGATTAGAAATACCATTGACAGATTGGTTTGTATTTCACAAAAGATTGTTTGCGGATCAGTTTCCGTATTCTATTATTTTTGAATGGGTCGGTTATGACCATCCCAGTTATATTTCACTTGGTTTAAATATAGCATTCGCCGTTGGTATATACTTGTTTGACAAGCGAAAGTCTACGGTTAAAATTAATATTTTTGACCTGACTATCTTTGCCTTATTTGCAATTGTATTGACAATTATCATACAAAGCCGGATTGGATTAGTTAATTTTATGCTGATTGCACTATGTGGAACCGGATGGCTTTTACGAAAAGAAAAAAAATATTTATACGGTTATTTGTGTTTATGCTTCTTATTGACAGCTATTGTATTAGTCAGATTGGATTCTGTTTTGAAATTTATCCAGGATCCGATACGCATTCAACAATATCATACAGCCATCTTTTATATTAAAACAAATCCATGGTTTGGAACAGGGATAGGAGGAATGGCCAACGTGATGACATCTCAGGAACTGGCATTGAAACTTGGTTTTCCATCAGCATCTGTGATAAATATTTATCCTTCCAATCAATTTCTGGGTGATCTAATGCAAACCGGAATTTTTGGTTTAATGACATTGACCGGCATGCTAAGTCTGATTGTTTACAATTGTTTTAAGCAACGGAATTGGATGCTTTTTTCTTTGATTATGAGTTTTTTATTATTGATGTTCATTGAAATGCCATTCTTTTTATTGAAAGGAACAACCTTGTTCGTGCCAATGACTTGCCTGCTTCTTCAAATGAAAAACCGGGAAAAGGTTGAATAAGATATCACGATAATCATTAGAATAAAATTTCTCACTTTCTTTTTATTGAATAATATCAGTCTGCTATTGAATGAACAGGTAACGGGGACAATTGAAAAGACGGATTAAAAAGATTCGTAGTCCCAGGTAACGGACAGTTTTTTTTGAACCAATAATACCGGCAAAATAGAAGGCCTCCGATATTATTTCAGTTGACCTAAATCCTTTACGAACCATTTTTTTTATTAACCTGAATAGATTATTCTCTTCAATTTTTGAAATCTCATGAAGCTGTTTTTCAGAGATATCCTTTAAGTGCAGTGGTAAATAACTTTCCCATTTTTTAAAAACCGATATTAAATTTCTATAATACCGAGCATCGGTTTTTCCTCTTGAAAAATGCTCCAGATCCATATCATAGATCACATAATTGACATACCCTTTTACGGTCGACTGAATTGAAATATCAAAATCGTATCCATGGAAACCTGTCATTTTTTCGTCAAATTGAATGGATTCCATCAAGTCACGCCTCAGGCACATAAATACCCCATCCAATAAAATGACCGGCCTTTTTGACAGATTAAAATTTTCAGGCTTTCGCACAATTTGTGTTGGTTCTTTTCCTGTACGATCCGATTGAATAATATTTTTACTTTGAGATAAAAAACCTGACCATGATGCAGGCACTCGTGACACTAAATCACCACCTGCCAACCCGAGGATTCCGGTTTTGGGATCCTGTAAATGTGCAATGACTCTCTGACCCCAATTCACCGAATGAAAGAACACATCATCGTGCACAAAACAAAGGTACTGATACTTGCTTTTATAGAATCCCAGGTTATAGGCAGAAAAAATAGTAAATTTATTTTCTGAATTGTCGATATGAATGATTTCATAATCAACACCTACCGTATTCCTGATATTATCAGCAAAATCTTTAGAAAGGAGTTTGTTTTTTGAACAAATAACGATTGATAGCATAAAATAGATCAATTATTTTTTTTCAAGTCCGTTTTTACAAATAAAATTATTTTCTTGCTGGTTCCTGATGCAGATTTTCATGTTTTCAACGGTATCGACCCAGTTCTCAGGGTGATACAAATGATATTGAACAGCCAGGTTGCGTACTGATTTATAGATAAAACCGGCAGCCTTAAACCGCCAGGTTAAATCAAAATCTTCACCGATTGCAGGCAATATATAGTCTTCGTCAAAACCGTTAATCGCGTAGATTGCTTTTTTTGAAAATGACATATTACAGCCTTTCAGGTTGTTTAAACTTCGAAGCCCGGGAATAAAACCCAGTAGACTATCAGGTGATATGAAAACACCTTCTTCTATATTTCTGATTTTACCTTTACCAAAGATTAATTTCCGGACTAATTGGTTATTCAAAGATTTCAGGAAATCAATATCAGCTATTAAAAGTTCAGAACTTTTTTCATCTAACTTGACCCGTTTTCCTGCCAGAATCAAATTTTCACGGGCGTACCGCACATGCATCTCAATAAACCGTTCATGAAGTACACAATCACCATCAATGAAAATTAACCATTCAGACCTGGATGCTTTAACGGCTTTATTCATAGCCTTATTTTTACGCCATCCTTCGTCTTTCTGAGTTAGATGCTGATACGATTGATCAAAAGGATATTGGCTGATAAATTCTTTTACGTCTGAATTTTCACCATCTTCAGCTATAATAATCTCAAAATCTTTTTCAGTCTGAAAGTGAAGTGAATCCAATATTACTTTCAGGAATCGGATATTGTCGTAAATAGCGATAATTAATGATGCTTTCATAATGAGTTGGTTTCCGTTGATGATTTTTACGTTATCGGGTAACAAAAGTACGTTCTTTTAAGCAGTAACAAAAATATATTGCTATTATTTTGAATTTTAACTGATTTGAAGTTTAATCAAACTTTCATGCTGTTTTAGATTTAAAATATCATTCATTATTCAACTTGATTGTATCGAATCTAAATGATAATTTATATTGATTCAGTCACATATTTTATATATCTTTGTACGAATATAAATACACTTCTTAATTAATTTTGGATGAAGTTTCTGACAAGAAAACGAATATATCAACTTCTCCGGTTTGGAATAGTCGGAGTATTTGCAACAGGCATTCATTATGGCATTTACCGTGTTTTCCTGAAGTGGTTGAATCCTACATTAGCTTATAGTATTGGTTATGCAGTTAGTTTTATCTTTAATTTTTTTCTTTCCAGTTATTTTACTTTTAAAGTTCGTCCGGATGTAAAGAAAGGCATCGGTTTTGCTTTTAGCCACGGAATAAACTACTTGCTCCACATTTGTTTGTTAAATGTATTTCTGTATTTAGGTTTATCAGAGGCATTGGCACCGTTTCCGGTATTTGCCATCGTTGTTCCAATTAACTTTCTGTTAGTACAAACTGCTTTAACACATACAAAAAAAAATGCAAAAAGTATCAATCCTGATTCCGGCCTATAACGAAGAGGCTGCGTTGCAATATTTATTCGAGAGATTGGTGTTACTAATGGATGCAAACGATAAATTTGCATGGGAAGTATTGTTTGTAAACGACGGAAGCACTGATAGTACGTTAATACTCATGAGCCAGATCCATGAAAAAGACGACCGGTTTAATTATCTCGACTTATCACGCAATTATGGGAAAGAAGTTGCTATGCTTGCCGGATTTGATTATCTGACCGGTGATTGCATGATTATTATGGATGCCGATTTACAGCATCCCCCTGAATTGATTCCTGAAATGTTGAAATACTGGGAAGAAGGTTATGATGATGTATATGCCCGTCGAAGTGTACGTAACGGTGAATCTTTTCTAAAAAAACAAACCGCCCTGATCTTTTATTGGTTTTTACAAAAAACCACCAAGGTGGAAATTCAACAAAATACAGGCGACTTCCGATTACTGGATAAGACTTGTATTTCTGCTTTGCGTTCGATGCGTGAATCACAACGATTTACAAAGGGAATGTATAGCTGGATCGGATTTCATAAAAAAGAAATTTTATTTGAACAACAGGAACGTATTGCCGGTGTCTCAAAATGGAACTATTTTAAATTATTGGAATTAGCCATAGAGGGAATTACTTCCTTTACCATTTCACCCCTTCGACTTTCTTCCATCATAGGAATTGTTGTATCATTAGGAGCTTTTTTTTATATGGCATATGTCTTTATGGAAGCTTTAATTTTCGGTGATTCGGTGAAAGGTTATCCGACCATGATGGTTGTGATCCTTTTTTTAGGCGGATTTCAGTTGCTTTCCATGGGAATCATGGGAGAGTATCTCGGAAGGATCTTTATTGAAACTAAAAACCGGCCACCTTACTTTGCACGTTTATATAACGGGAAGAAAATTGAAAAATAAGTATCTGAAATGAATTTTAAAAATAACAATTCTGATTAACGATATCAATACTAATAATGAAAAAAATTGTTGAATTGATTAAATTATTTTTAGATCGTCCTTTTTTTAGATCTCAAAAGACTTTATTTTATCTTTGGGTCATTATCCTGCCTCTGATCTCATCGTTCAAATATCTCTTAGGAAGCAGTGCCAATAATTTTCTGATTTTTAGAAAGGTATTCTGGCATACACTAGATAAATTGCCTTTATACTCCCAATATCCCTCTGAGTATAAAGATATAAACCATTACGGCGTTTTCTTTAGCCTTTTGATTGCACCTTTTGCAGCCATTCCCCAATGGTTGGGATTGCTGTTATGGTTGATGGCAAATGCAGCCTTTGTGTATTATGCCGTCAGGGAGTTACCTTCCAACAACCGGATATTCATTTATTGGTTTTGTGCCAATGAGCTGCTTACCGCATTATTTATGCAACAATTCAATATTGCAATTGCTGCATGTGTGATCCTGTCCTTTGCATTGGTTGAAAAGAAAAAAGATGGATGGGCTACCTTTTTTATCATGTTGGGTGCCTTTGTAAAGATCTACAGTCTGGGTGGTCTGGCATTTTTCTTTTTCTCAAAACACAAGTTGAAATTTGCTCTTTCTGCCCTTGGGTGGGGAGTACTTTTCTTTATGCTACCCATGCTCATTTCATCGCCCGAATACGTCATTTCTCAATATTCAGCATGGTTTACTGATTTAATTCAAAAGAACAGCCAGAATTCATTTTCATTTTATACCAATATTTCGTTTTTAGGAATTATACGTAAAATATCCCATTCTACTGCTTATTCCGACATTTACCTGATTGCGGGTGGACTACTGTTATTTGCATTGCCCTATTTACGATTGAATCAATATAAAAATCCGGCTTTTCGGTATTTTATGCTCGCTTCGGTATTAATGTTTATCGTACTGTTCAGTTCCGGGAGTGAATCGAGTGGCTATATCACAGCCTTGCTCGGAGTTGCCATCTGGTATAAGGCTGCTCCATGGGAAAGGTCAAAGTTTGATATGGGATTAATGGTTTTTGCTTTTATTCTTACCAGTCTTTCACCCACCGACCTGTTCCCGCATTATTTAAGGACGGAATTTATAAGGCCGTATGCCCTGAAAGCTCTGCCCTGTACCATCATCTGGTTTAAACTGTGTTACGAACTTTATACCAAAGATTTTGCAGCTAACCGTATTCCTGATAAAAAGCGTGAAATGACATCTAACATGGTTTTAAATTTAAATGAAACAGACAATACTTCTCGGATTTGATATCGAAGAATTTGATTTGCCGCTTGAAAATAATGGCATAATCTCGTTTGAAGATCAACTGAATACTTCAGAAACAGGTGCAATAAAATTATTGAATCTGCTGTCGGAATACCAACTAAAAGCTACTTTTTTTTGCACGGTAAACTTTGTAAAAAACCGTCCTCACGTGCTGCAACGGATTGTTCGGGATGGGCATGAAGTGGCTTCCCATGGATGTTTCCACGATGTGTTTTCACCCGGTGACTATCAAAAATCAAAAGATGAACTTGACAGGTTATCGGGAGGTGACCTGGTGGGTTTTCGAATGGCCAGAATGCAAACGGTTGATTTTAAGGCATTGAAAGACGCAGGTTATTTGTATGACAGTTCTTCCAATCCCACATTTATCCCAGGAAGATACAATAATTTAAAAATGTCATATTTGTGGCATTTGGTTACAGAGGGGATGGTGGAAGTACCTTCGGCCGTTACACCCCGATGGAGGATACCACTTTTCTGGCTGAGTTTTCATAATTTCCCGTTAAAGTTTTATTTCTTTTGCCTGAACAGGGTTCTTAAAACGCGGGGGTATGCAGTTCTTTATTTTCATCCCTGGGAATTTGCCGATCTGAGTGAATTTCCTGAACGTAACATATCGTACATTATTCGCCATAATTCGGGTGAACAGATGATCAATAGGTTTCAGAAAATGCTACAACATTATCTGGCAAAAGGAGTAGTGTTTGATACCACCCGGAATTATCTGAATGAAGCAGGGGCATTTACTAAAACAAAGGAATAACTTAAAGCATATTTTGATAGACGGTCATTAAATTGCGGGCAATCTGATCATCGGTAAATTTACCGGCATGCCGTAAACCTTCTTTTTTCATGGTTTCCTGAAGACTTGTATCCGTTAGCACGTTGAGAAGAGTTACCCCGATTTCCTCAGGGACAAGAGGATTTATATACCGGCTGAAGGTACCTCCGGCTTCTTCGAAACAACCTCCTGCAGAAGTTATTACGGGCGTTTCACTACATAGTGCTTCCAGGATGGGAATGCCAAATCCTTCAAATATGGAAGGATAGATGAACAATCGTGCCATTTGATAAATTGCCGGCAGATCGACTGTTTCTACCTGATGCAGGAAAACAATCTGCGACGAAATATTCAGTTCCTGTGCTAATTTCTTCAATTCATTCGTGTAATCCGTCTGACGGCCGACAATGACCAACGGAATATCTATTTTTTCCTGATAGATAGCTTTCAGGATTGCACCGATATTTTTACGCGGTTCAATTGCCCCCACAAATAACAGATAATCAACCGGTAAATTGTAAGCTGACCTTATCTTGTCTTTGTCAACAGTACTTGCTTTGTGCCTGAAGAGGTTATTACAACCCTGATAGACAACTTCTACTTTTTCGGCATCGGCATGAAAAAATTCTATGGCATCACGCTTTGACTGTTCGCTTATGGCAATAATTCGGTCGGAAATCCGGCAAGCGGTCATGTTTTTCAACGTGAATATCCGGCGATAGGCAGATGGGTACAACTCCGGATAGCGGATAAATATGGCATCATGAAACGTGATGACTTTTTTAAGGGGCATTTTCTCCATCCCCACCGGTAATTCCTGGCTTAACCCGTGAAAAATATCATCTGCCTGCTTTTTTATATCCGACTTAATACCCACACTTCTCCAAAGGGATGAGGGTAATAATTGATATATGCCTGAAGGTTGAATAATTTGGGTATTATCCGGATTGACAGGAACATCAATCTTAATTTTGGGAGTGTATAAATCATAGTGGTTTTCAGGATAATACTGATTTAAAATTCGTATTAAATCCCTGCTGTAATTGCCAAGACCGCGATGATTACAAAATAACCGCTTAGCATCAAACCCTATTCTCATGATTCAGAGTTTTTTTTGTTTTTTGATCTTTTCCCGGTTGAGAAGAATTTAGTACTGTACTTAGTTATTTCACTCACTGTTTCCGGTACATTCAGGCCGGATGCTTCCGCATATAGTTTAGCAAGGATACTTAATACCTGTTCGTTTTCAGCTAACCTTTTAAAACTTTTATATCGTTTTATCTTTGAAACAGTTGGCAAAAACTGCATGCGATTGATATCGATCAGGGTGAAGTGATAGTTGTTTTCTTCCTTGAAATATAAAATATTACCCGGCGACATATCCAGATGCAGAACACCTTTGTTATGCAGGTCAGCAATGTAATATGAAAGTTCTTTCAGCAACAAATCATCAGTCTGAATTCCTGACATATATTCACGAATAACAGAATAATTTTTTTCATAGATGGATATGAAAAACGCATAAGTAAGCAATCCTGACTTGTATTGTTCAATATAGGCAATCGGATCCGGGGAATCAATACCCGATTCGAGCAATTTAAAGGCGTATTCATAAGCCCGTTTTGCTTTGGATGGACGAAAGTATGTATACGCAATCCGGTTGATTAAATGAGGCTGTTTATAACGTTTTACAATTACCTCATAACCTTCGACTGTAAAATGCCTGAGTTGGTTTCGGGCTGTATAAACAAGTTCACCTTCCTGTTCAAAAAGAGCAGGTAGGTTCGTTATGAACGTTTTTAAAATATTGTATGCTGGATTGAGTACAATTTTCATAAATCAAAAAGGTTTTTTTCAATACGGTTGATGATATTTTCCGGTGAAATCTGATACAAACAGGCATAATCCTTCCGGTAACAGGGTATCTGTCCGTAAATGGAACAGGGCCTGCAGAACAGATCCACCTGAATGGCATTCTCATTGGATTGATTCCAGCCCATAAACCCGGCATACGGATGCGTGGCACCCCACACTGATACTACCGGGGTATTCACCAGCGAAGCTAAATGCATGTTAGCCGAATCCATGGAATACATAAGGTCCAACCGACTCATTAGCTGCAATTCCTGGCTCATATTCAGTTTGCCTACCATGGAAGTAATAGACGGATATTTTACGACCAGTTCTTCAACCAGTTTCTTTTCTGATTCACCACCTCCAAAAATAAATACTTTTATCCGTAGGTCGTTCGCAAAATGGGCGATAACTTTTTCCTGAAGTTCCAGGGGATAAATTTTCCCCTTATGTTTAGCGAAAGGTGCTATCCCAATCCATTTAAAGTCGTTTTTATCAACTGTAAAAGTGGTTAAATCAGAACTGTGTACCTCTTTTTCAACAGATACAGACTCAAAATTCACATCGAATTTAAATCCCAGTTTTTCAAGGACTTCGTAATACCTGTTAAAGCCGGATTTTAGCTGAACGAATTTTTTATTTTTCTTTCGGGTAAGTTTTTTCTTTTCATTCCGGCCTTTGTCAATGGAAGCTGTTTTAACTCCGTCCAGCATTAATCGTATCCGAAGATATTGGGAACGTAATACGGAATGGAAATCAGCTACAAATTCATACTTCTCATCACGCAATTCGTTGTACAATAAATTCAGTCCATGAATTCCATTGTATTTCCCTCTTAAATCAATGCCCAAAAAACGAACATTAGAAGGCAATTCCTGAAACAAGGATTGAAATGAACTTCGACTCAACACGGTTATTTCATGCATGGGATATTCGCGTGCCAGTGAATAAATCACCGGTATGGTCATGGCAACATCCCCCAGTGCCGAAAATCGTATGATCAGAATCTTAGACATTATTTACTTTTAGCGTATAGAACCGGATTCAGGGAAGGATCATTGTACATTTTCATTTGTTTGTATACTTTCATCCTCTTATCACCCCTGGCAAAGTCTTCGATTAATTGATCGATAGAGGTTGACAAATCTGTCAGTTGTTCCAGTAAAATGTTTAATTTAACCCGGCATTGTGCACTATGTTCGACTGAAGAATCTTTTCTTTCCACTTCCTGTTGCATGTGATAAATTTTCAGGTGCAGAATTGATAAGCGGTCAATAGCCCATGCCGGACTTTCGGTATTTAAAATTGCGGTAGATTTTACGTCGACATTTTTATTCTGGTCATAGAAATAGCTGTCAATCAATTCAACCAGGTCAGTTCGTTCCTGATTCGACTTGTCTATCCGGCGTTTTAAGGCGAGTGCTTCAATCGGATCGATGTCAGGATTACGGATGATATCTTCCAAATGCCATTGAACGGTATCTATCCAGTTTTTCAGGTACAGATAATACTCAATGGTCTTGAATTCATACGGATTGTGAATGGGAGCATCAACATGGTCAGTTACATGGTATGCCAGTACAGATTCATTAAAAATCCGGTTACTTAATTGGCTAAAGGTCATATTTTTCAATTATTAGAAATGTAAATTTAAAAATTAGTTATCTGAAAACATACCGGTAATTTTTTTCCAGTAATACATGATTGGTTGTGAATTTTTAAGGTGTTTCCAGGGATAAATGCTGTGCTGAAGATGAATAACCGGAATCGAAGTCAACAAATAATTTTTATAACCCAGTTCAATGGATTTCTGAGATATAAACTGATCATGCCAGGCTCTTTCAGGATTTAACGTATCAAAATTAAATGATGTTAATAAACTATTTGTCAGCAAAGAACAACAAAAACGGAGTTTCTTTTTTGAATTTACGACCTCCTGCTTGATTCTTTTGGCGTATACATATGGAAAATTTACCTTGTGATTTATATCTGTGGTAATAGCCGAGATCATACCGGGATTATCCAGTGTTGAAACAGCATCATACATGAGTTGAATCGTATTTTTTTCAACGAGTACATCCGATTCGATAATTAGTAAATGAGCGTTTTCAAAATTGGCCCTCTGCTGGGCGATTTGCAATATCATTAAATAATTAGGCGAAGGATGCATGGTCATTTCTTTTAAATTGACCAGTGTAAACCCCGATTTCTTAGATTCACTTTCAAGAATGCCAGTTGTTTCTTCCGTACTGAAATCATTGTATACTGTATAACTGAATTCAACGGAAATAGTTGAATCCATGATGCTTTTTATGGTTCGTAGCGCAATTTCGGGCGAATCCTTTACCGGAGTAAGAATATGCAGTTTGTTCATTTAAATTTATTTGAAATAACGATTGATGACAGGTATGGATCGTAGCGGGAAATCACGTTTTACTAACAACACCAAAAATGCCACCATTAAAATTGATTTTAATGCTATGTTCAAACTTATATGGGGGGTTTTTATAAACAGGCTGATGCCGTAAAATAAAACAGTAACACCCGTATAAAGCCCTATGGTTTTAAGATCATAATGGATAGGCATATGTTTCTGACCGTAAAAATAGGATACTAACATGATGACTAAATAACAGACAAAGGCGGCCCAGGCACACCCCATATAGCTGTAAAGAGGTACTAAAATAACATTTAGTACAACAATGATAATCGTACCCAATATGGAGAACCACGCTCCGTACATTGTTTTATCCGTCAGTTTATACCAGAGTGACAGGTTGAAGAATATACCCTGAAAAATAAAAGAGAAAAGTACAATGGGTACGACATCCAACCCTGCCCAGTAACTCCGTTGGATAATGTATTTAAATACATCCATGTATAAAACCATTCCGAGGAAGATCAACAATGAAAACAGGATAAAGAATTTCATAGCATCCGCATAAGCCGATAAGCTGTTTTTATCCTTATTCTGTGCAAAAATAAAGGGTTCGTATGAATAACGGAATGCCTGGGTAAACATTAACATCACCATGGCTATTTTCGAAGTGGCGCCATAAATACCCAGTTCGGCAGCACCTGCCTTTCCGGGCATTAGGAACGGGAAAAGTATTTTATCCAGGGTTTGATTCATGATGCCTGCTACTCCCAAAACAAGTAATGGCATGGAATAGATAAGCATTTTTTTTAATAACACTTTATCGAACGAAAATTTTACGACAAACACATCCGGTAATAATGCAATTGTAACCAGGATAGTCGATAACAGATTGGCCACAAAAACATATCCAACACCGTAATGAGGATTGTAGAACCAGCTGATCAGGCCCGGTGCTTTTACTGCCAGCCACGGACAAACCAACAGGAAGAACAGGTTGAAAAATATATTCGTAAAAATCATAAAGAGCTTCAAACCTGCAAATTTAATAGGGCGGTTTTTATAGCGTAGGTAAGCAAATGGAATACACCCAAATGCATCCATGGCTACCACCACGCCAAGCATGGAGATGTATTCGGGGTGTTTGGTATACCCCATGGCAGCTCCGATCGACTGAGAGAAAATAACGCATCCGATTGCAAAGAGAACTGATGTAACACCTACAGCAATTAAAGTAGTGCTGTACACATTACCTGCATCATCTTTGTTCTTATTGGCAAAACGAAAATAACCCGTTTCCATTCCATAGGTTAAGATAACGAGCAGCAAAGCCGTCCAGGCATACAAATTAGTAACAATACCGTATTCGGCAGAACTCGCCAGTACGTATGTGTAAAGGGGAACCAGCATCCAGTTCAGGAATTTACCCAAAATGCTGCTAACTCCGTAAATGGCGGTTTCTTTCGCCAGTTTTTTCATTTGTTGTGCCATAGTTAAGCCGTAAGTTAAGAAGGATGATTTTGTTTATTTAGATGATAGAAAGCGACTTTTCTGATTTTTATTTTTAATAAATCCAACTCATTGAGCAGATTCGTTCCGGTTTTTTACTTATTGCAGTGCGTTCATAAAGCATGCTGCCCATGCTTTCTTGTAAAGTCCGGACACTCCAGCGTTCGTGAATGCAAAGTTGGATCTAAAATTCACGTTTTATAGGATCCTTAATTGGAATTATAGTGCGAATATGTGTCCAACTCAATTGTGTACTCAGTGAGTACACAATCTTATAGTCTTACTACCGACTACCGACTACTTACTACCGACTACCAACTAATTAATAATCAATTCACTCTATTCTTTCCGTTTAAAATAATTTATCAGCTTTTCCACCCATTTCACTTCAGTTGATGGTTCAAAATCTTCTGGTTTCAGGTAGCCTGCATCCAACAGATGTTTTATGGCTTCCTCTGCCTGTTCTGATCGTACCTGCAACTTAACGCCTCCGTTAGCATTCGCATAATCACGGTTTAATATTGCATCCTGTCCGTAACATTCTATTTCAAACGATTCAAGATACGATTTGCACATTTCATAATCGGTCGACCACGTAAAGGTCCTGACAGTAACAAGTTCCTCCATATACATTAGTTTTAGATTAATAATATTCCAATAAATAACTACTTCCTTCTTTTTCTTACTACCTATTCATGACTACCACTACAAACTACCTACTAAAAAAGGGTTCCTGTTTCTCCCAACCTGACTCTTCCCAAATGTTTGTAAGCCAGATCGGTCACTTCACGTCCACGAGGTGTCCGTTTCAGGAATCCTTCCTTAATCAGGAAGGGTTCATATACTTCTTCCAGAGTGCCGGAATCTTCACCAAGTGCTGTGGCAATGGTGGTCAATCCTACCGGTCCGCCCTGGAATTTATCAATGATGGTGGTCAGAATTTTATTGTCTATCTCGTCCAGCCCGTATTTGTCGATGTTCAGTGCTTCGAGGGCATAACAGGCTATTTCCATGTCGATGCTGCCGTTTCCTTTTACCTGAGCAAAATCACGGACTCTACGAAGCAATGCATTCGCTATACGGGGTGTCCCACGGCTACGGCCACCTATCTCCAGTGCTGCCTGATCTTCTATTTTTACATTCAACAAATGAGCCGAACGTTTTATGATTCCGGTGATGACTTCAAGATCGTAATATTCAAAGTGGCAGTTGATACCAAAACGTGCCCGTAAGGGTGCTGTCAGCAGGCCGCTTCGGGTGGTGGCACCAATGAGGGTAAACGGATTTAATTCCAGTTGGATGGATCGTGCACTGGGTCCTTTATCGATCATGATGTCGATCCGGTAATCCTCCATGGCCGAATACAGGTATTCTTCCACAATGGGACTCAGTCGGTGGATTTCATCAATAAACAGTACATCGTTTGGTTCCAGACTGGTAAGTAGTCCTGCCAGATCACCCGGTTTATCCAGTACCGGACCGGATGTGATTTTAAATCCAACGTTCAGTTCGTTGGCAATGATGTTCGAAAGGGTCGTTTTTCCCAATCCCGGAGGCCCGTGCAGCAGGACATGGTCCAGCGATTCGGTACGCATACGGGCGGCTTGAACAAAGATTTTCAGGTTCTCGACAATTTTATTCTGTCCCTTAAAATCAGAAAAAGTCAAAGGCCGCAGTGCGTTCTCAAACTCCTTTTCACCTGTCCGGTTGTTACGTATGTCAAAATTGGTTTCTTCCATATTTTATTGTATAACTTTTCCAAAGTTCGCAACTTTGGAAAAGTTGCATAGCGAATTAATTCGTCAGACTCTTAAACACCTCTTCCATGCTCCGCTCTATCGGTTTTATCATCAGTAACTTATTGTTTGTTGCTACTGCGAAATCGAATAATACTGAACGGATATCTTCAGATGCAATGATGGTAAAATGCTTTCCGGTGATTTTTTTCACATTCGTCACTACTTCTATTTTTTCCAATAGATCAGTAGCTACGTCAAAGGCAAATTCCACTTCGAAATGAAGACTGTCTTCTTCAAATGCCTTTATTTTTGATAAATCAGAATAATCGGCTACAATATCACCCTTGTTGATCACAATCACCCGGTTGCAGATAGCTTTAATTTCCTGCATAATGTGGGTGCTGAGCAATACCGTTTTATTTTTCCCGATTTCGCGAATCAGATTACGGATTTCTTCGAGTTGGTTCGGATCAAGTCCGGTAGTGGGCTCATCCAATATCAGCACTTTCGGGTTGGGGATCAACGCCTGTGCCAGTCCTACCCGTTGTCGGTATCCTTTTGAGAGTTGCCCTATTTTTTTATGAAACTCTTGTCGTAAACCAACCTGATCAATCAATTCGTTTACCCGTTTATGCTTTTCTTTTCCCAGGCCATATGTTTCGGCTACAAAAAGCAAATATTCCTTCACATACATATCCGGGTAAAGTGGATTCTGCTCAGGCAGATACCCTATAAATCCCTTTGTTTTCAACGGGTGCTCACTCACTTCCACCCCGCATATTTTCACCTTTCCGGTATCATACGACAATGCTCCGGCCAGAATCCTCATAGTGGTAGTTTTTCCAGCCCCGTTAGGACCAAGAAATCCTACTACTTCGCCTTCGCCAATTTCAAAGGTAATGTTGTTGAGAACAGTTTGTTGGCCATACTTCCTGGTCAGATTGGAAATGCTGATTGACATGAATACTTTATTTTGGTCAAAAGTACGAATAAGCGGTGATAACCGAAAATGTTTTACAGAGATATTGAGCCCGGAATTGTGTAATAATTTAATGCAGTGGCTTTACCTGAACTTTCGGCTCACATTAATCCCGACTGACGAAGCAATGTACCAGCTAATAATCAGGGCAAAAGCACTTAACTTAAAAACTAACAGGATGACTATACAACCCAGTAAAAATAAGTACTGGTTTTGATTATCTTTCCAGGTGATATTTTTGAATTTAAGTGAAAACATGGGAATTTCGGATACAAGCAGAAAGCAGAATACAGCGATAAGAATCAGAAAAAACAACATATTGTTGATTAAAAACGGAGAAAACGAATAAACTAATCCTGCCCAGAAGATAGCATTTGCCGGTACGGGAAGTCCCAAAAAAGAAGAGCTTTGACGGTCATCGATATTGAATTTAGCCAGGCGGAGTCCCGAAAATACAGGTATCAGAAAGCCAAGGAAAGGTACCCATTCGTTTATTCCTGCACCTGTCAACAATGAAAAAACAATAGCCCCCGGTGCCAGTCCAAAACTCACCATGTCGGCCAGTGAATCCAGTTCTTTGCCCATAGCGGAATAGGCGTGGAGCAAGCGGGCAGCAAAACCATCCAGAAAATCGAATACGGCAGCCAGTAAGATGGCTATAAAAGCACCCTCGAAATTGCCTTTGAAAGCCATGTAGGATGCCACACAACCGGAAAACAGGTTCAGGCAGGTTATAAAATTTGGGATATGTTTCTTCATAATATACTAATTATACGAATTTATAAAAACTAATTACACGAATTAAAAAAAGATTTACACAGATAAGAAATATAGATTTACACAGATAAGAAAATAAATGATAACTAATAGAAAATCTTCAAATCATCACATCATTATATTACCACATTAACACATCACCACATCATCACATCTTCATATCATCACATCACCACATCACCACATCACCACCACATCACATCACCCCATCATTCTTTATTCTTACTGTCTATCCAGATGGTTACCGGGCCGTTATTCACCAATGAAACTTTCATGTCGGCAGCAAAGGTACCCGTTTGCACTTCTTTTCCAAGTTTTTGACTTAGTACTTCACAAAAATGATGGTATAGCGGGATGGCAATTTCATGTTTTGCAGCCTTGATATACGATGGCCGGTTTCCTTTCCGGGTCATGGCATGCAAGGTAAACTGGCTGACTACCAGTATTTCGCCATCTATATCCATCACTGAGCGGTTCATTACACCATTTTCATCATCGAATATGCGCAACCCGGTTACTTTGCCGGCCAGCCATTCGGAGTCATCCAGGGTATCTGCTTCTTCAATTCCAACCAGAACCAATAATCCGTTGCCAATGCCGGATTTGATTTGATTGTCAATTTCCACTGAAGCCTGGTTAACCCGTTGAATTAAAATTCGCATAAATACAATGATAAAAAAGATTTCAGCCTACAAAATTACAAAAAATTGTCGTAAGTCAAGATGGTTCATTTATTCCGTTGAAAGATATACCCTAAATCGAATCAGGCATCTGCAAACCGGTTAAATTTTTTAGCTGAATATGAAAAGGAATAATTCTTTCAATTCGCTTAGAGGATCAATATAACAGTTTATGATTACATCTAAGAATTAAAAATACATGTTATTCAGTTAAACCACATTTTTTGAAAAATAAGCTTTCGAACCCTTCAACAATAGTCTGATCGAAAAAGTTGATTGCCGGATCTTTTTTCACATTGGGTGAAACTTTCAGGTATATCAATAAGTCTGGTGGTTTGGTCAATTTGACAATATTACTTCTTTCTATCGTCTTAGTTACACAGTGAAATGATTGGGTGTTGATTAGGTGTTGGTTGGGGGTTGATTGGGGGTTGATTGGGCCCGAACCCTGTCAACTCCTAATTAACCCCCTATCAACACCCATAGATTTCCCAATGAAAATAAACCATAAGTAAAATATTAACCAGAGGGATAGTGAGTGTTAGAAAAAGGATTTTAACCATTATTTTGTAATTAGTAATTTTCAAAGTTGACAGAAGGTATGACAACTATTTTAATCAGTCGAAGAGTGCAAAATTGATGACGGCTATTTTCCGGGCAGATGGATCTTCTCAATTAGCAGCAGGAAAAAATCGGGGATATTTTCAGTCTGTTTCCGAAGCATGGAGAATTAACAAAGTACTGTTTATGTTGAATAGTAAAGACTGGTTATCGAACATAAAACTTCGTCTGAGTTATAGAGAGGTAGGTAACGACCGGATTGGAAACTTCCAAATGCTGCAATCTTATGTTTTTGTATCAACGCCTGTATTGAATAAAACAGGCTATATAATACTGCTGTATAAAATGAATGATTTAAAGACAAATTGTCAAATGAAGTCAATTTAAGAAAATTCTGCAACAATGATCAACCAGAATTTACCATTAGAATTTTAAATGTTCGTTACAGATAAAAGATCCACTTCAGATTCATAACAACAAAAAAAGATTAGTTTATTCTAAAATTGTATTTAACTCTGCCTTTTTATCAAAATATCCTCATAAAAAATCAATTTTTCTACTTTCTGAGAATAAAAATACACCAAATTTGCATTTGAATTTCAGGTCTTAGGAGATAGGGGATTAAGAACATGATTAGATACTCGAATGGATCGTCGTTTGCTCCAAATGAAAGTTTTATCATTTCAATTTAAACTATAAAAATTGATTGTTTTTTGGTGAGCTAAGTAAAGCATTGTAATACGAAAATTTAAAAGTCAACAAGACTTATTACATTTATAATTAATACATAAAATGAGGGGTTTAAAAAAGATTGTTATTGTTGGTTGTTTATTGTTTATGAGTTCAAATGTTCTTTTTTCTGGTAATACAATGTACGATTACCTTTACCGGGATCTGAGTTTTACCATGAATAAAGTGCCGGTTCCGGAATTTCCTTCCACGGAGGTTGCACTTTCGGAATATGGCGGAGTAGGGGACGGAATTACCTTAAATACGGATGCATTTAAAAAAGCAATCCGTGCACTTTCTGAAAAAGGAGGAGGAAAATTGGTTGTTCCACGTGGTATTTGGTTTACCGGACCTATTGAGTTGAAATCGAATATAAACCTGCATTTGGATAAAGGCTCCGTGATTTTATTTTCACCGGATTTTAATTTGTATCCAATCGTACATGTTATTTTTGAAGGCCTTGACACCCGACGTTGCCAATCACCGTTAAGTGGAAAAAATCTTGAAAATGTGGCTATAACCGGTGAAGGTTCAATCAATGGGTCAGGTCAGGCGTGGAGGCCTTTAAAGAAATCGAAAGTGACAGAATCTAAATGGCAGGAAGTGACCAGGTCGGGAGGGGTTTTCAAAGAAAAAGACTATTGGTTTCCTACGGCTAAGTCATTGAAAGGAGAACAAATGAGCGATATGAATGTTCCGAACGGAAAACTTACCGACAAAGAATGGAATGAAATTAAAGATTTTCTTCGTCCGGTGATGATTAGTTTTGTGGAATGCAAAAACGTAATGCTGCAGGGTGTTTTGTTTGAAAATTCGCCCAGCTGGAATATTCATCCATTAATGTGCGAAAATGTAATCATTGATCATATATTTGCCCGAAATCCGGAATATGCACAAAATGGTGATGGGCTGGATGTAGAATCGTGCAAAAATGTATTGGTTGTCAATAGCACTTTTGATGTGGGGGATGATGGAATTTGTATTAAGTCAGGTAAAGATGAAGAAGGACGCAAACGTGGAAGAGCTACTGAAAATGTGATTGTAGATAACTGCAAGGTGTTTCAGGGTCATGGAGGTTTTGTGGTAGGAAGTGAAATGTCGGGCAGCGTGCGTAATATCTCGGTATCGAACTGTGAGTTTTTGGGAACGGATGTTGGATTACGATTTAAAAGCAATCGTGGCAGAGGGGGTATAGTGGAAAACATTTATATCAAAAATATCTATATGCTGAATATTGTGACCGATTCATTTTTATTTGACCTGTACTACGGTGGAAAATCGTCATCCGAATCATTATCCGATAATACTTCAGTGTCCAGGGATCAGAAAGTTGTTCCTGTAACCGATGAGACTCCATGCTTCAGGAATATCTATGTCAAGAATCTTGTTTCACGGAATGCCCGCAGGGCTATGTTCTTCAATGGATTACCCGAGATGAATATCTCCAATATCAATCTGGAGAATGCAGTTATTACGTCGAAGCTTGGTGCTGAACTGGTTGAGTCAGATGGAGTGAAATTCAATAATGTAACTGTCATGCCTACCCAGGGTGCTGCATTTATATTGAAAAACGTCAAGAATTTTTCGGCAAAGAATTTAAAATACCCTGATGGTTTACAACAGCCTTTTGAAATCAATGGTGTAAAAACAAAAAATATTGAATTGCCTGTAAGTTCTGTAAATAAGAACCTTGTTTCTTGTTCCGGGAATATTGATTCGAAAGAAATTGTATTTTTAAAGTAAATCTGTCATGTTCAATTCGTACATTTGTATAAAAAAACACAGGAAAATGTCAACTACAAAAATTAAATCACTTCTTATTAGTCTGATTTTGTTAATCCCTATGCTGGCTACAGCCGTAAAACCCTATTCGGTATGGATGGCAGATTCTGAAATGAAACGGTTTCCTGAAAGCTGGATGATCGATTTTTCCAAGAAGCTGAAATGGGACTATTGCAACGGACTTGAACTTCAGGCTATTTATCAGGTTTGGCAGAAGACAGCTGAACCACGGTATTTTAATTATGTGAAGAGTTATGCCGATACAATTATACTCGAAGATGGTACAATTACAGGCTATAAACCTGAAGATTACAACCTTGATAAGTTGAATTCGGGAAAAATGTTGTTCGATTTATTTGCGATAACAAAGGAAGAAAAGCTAAAAAAGGCAATCGATCTGCTCCGTAACCAGATTAAGAACCAACCGCGTACCAGTGATGGAGGTTTCTGGCATAAGAAAATCTATCCGAACCAGATGTGGTTGGATGGACTCTATATGGCTTCCCCGTTTTTAGCTGAATATGCTTTTCGTTTTGGAGAAAAAGGATTGTATGACGAAGTGGCAAATCAAATATTGACAGTAGCCAAGCATACGTACGACCCTAAAACAGGGCTTTATTATCATGGATGGGATGAAAGCCGTAAGCAACGTTGGTCAAACCCAAAGACAGGTACTTCGCCAAATTTCTGGTCACGTAGTATGGGTTGGTACATGATGGCTATGGTGGATGTGCTCGATTATTTGCCAAAGGATCATCCAAAGCGTGCTGAAATTATGAATGTATTGAAGAATTTAAGTGCTTCACTGGAGAAATTTCGTGATCCGGCCACCGGAATGTGGTTTCAGGTAACTGATAAGCTGGGTGAAAAAGGGAATTATGTTGAATCATCGGGTTCTGCCATGTTTATATATAGTTGGGTAAAAGGGGGTAAAAAAGGATATTTGCCAAAATCGTATGCGGAAAAGGGAGAAAAAGCGTATACTCAGTTTGTAAATAAATTCATTCGTGAAAATAGCGATGGTACAATCTCGTTAACTGATGGTTGTTCAGTAGCCGGACTGGGTGGTGAACCGAGGTATCGGGATGGCAGTTATGAGTATTATGTTTCAGAACCGAAAAGAGATAATGACCCAAAAGCAGTGGCACCATTTATTATGTTGAGTGTGTTGTTGAAAAAATAGGGGTTGATGTGATGATGTGATGATGTGATGATGTGATGATGTGGTGATGATGTGGAGATGTGGTGATGTGATGATGTGGTGATGAATTATATTTCGCGATTTAAAGATTGCAATCCTTAAATTAATACTGAGTGTGATACTGAGGTGATAGTAAAAAGTATATGAAAAAATCAGTTTCAATAGTTGTTTTTATGATAGTTATGGTGCATGCATTTGCTCAAACACCTGCATTCCCTGGTGCTGAAGGTGATGGAATGTATACCACAGGTGGTCGTGGAGGACAAATTGTTTATGTAACCAAACTAACGGATGACGGGTCTGCCGGAACTTTACGATGGGCCGTTAACCTGACAGGTGCAAGGATAATTATGTTTAAAGTAGCAGGATTGATACCGCTGACTTCAGAACTTCGTATTAAAAACGGCAATCTGACCATTGCGGGACAAAGCCCCCCGGGTGATGGGATATGCATTAAAAACTATCCGGTAGTATTGCAGGCAAGCAATTTGATTATTCGGTTTATGCGTTTCAGGATGGGTGATGAAGCTGCCGAAGCTGATAAGGTTGCAGGTAGCACTTCTTATGGATGGGATGGTGCTGATGCTATCTGGGGAAGGGACATGACGAACGTAATAATTGACCACTGCTCAATGAGCTGGAATATTGACGAATGTTCTTCATTTTATGATAATAAAAATTTCACACTTCAGTGGTGTGTAATGGCTGAAAGTATGCGTAACTCCGTTCATTCGAAAGGCGGACATGGGTATGGTGGCATATGGGGAGGTGAACCGGCTACCTTTCATCACAATATTCTGGCCTTTCATGATAGCCGCAATCCGCGTTTTTGTGGAAGCCGATATACAAACAGCCCTTTAACGGAGCGTGTAAACTTTGTCAACAATGTTATTTACAACTGGGGTGGAAACAGTGGGTATGCCGGTGAAGGTGGCTCGTACAACATGATCAATAATTACTACCGGTCAGGCATTGCAAGGAGTACCGGTTCTACAAGTTACCGCATCTTTAGCCCGAATGCCGATGATGGTTCGAATAGCCAGCCATTGGGAACCTGGGGAAAGTTTTACCTGAGTGGTAATGTAATGAAAAATTACTCCCCTGTAACAATGGATAACTGGTTAGGATTCCAGCCTGTCAGCCTTGGAACAAAAAATATTGCTGATCTAAAATCAACAATCCCTTTTCCATCACCTGTTATTTCAACACAAACAGCTGAAAATGCTTATAACAGCGTAACCTCATACGCCGGAGCAAGTCTGAAACGCGATGCTGTCGACACTCGCATTATCAACAATATCCTCAACGGAACAGTTTCATGCACCACAGGAAGTAATGGAAGTACGGGCGGTTTTATTGATTCACAAAAAGATGTGGGTGGATGGCCGGCTTACACATTCGGTGTAACTGAAGTTCCTGTTGATACAGATGCTGATGGTATGCCTGATGCCTGGGAAAGTGTTCATGGACTTAATCCGAATGATATAAACGATGGTGTATCGACATCACTTGATGGAAATTTTACCAATGTAGAGGTTTACCTCAACAGTTTAGTGAAATCAATTACCGATGTTCAATCGGGAGGATCTGTTTCCGGGTTATTCTTTCCGAATGATAACAATCCGGCTAAGATTTCTGTTGTTTACCATGCTCCATCAAAACAACTGGAAGTAAATTCAACGTTTACCATCAAAAATATTTCACTGCGGGATGTATCGGGCAAATTAATTAAGTCCGTTACATGCCAAGATCAAAAAGTATGGATAGATATTACCGGTGTTCAGTCTTCCATTTATATTCTTACCGCGATAACAACAGGTTCAACTATCTCAACACTCAAAATAGGAATTTAAAGATCCAACATTTTCAATTAAAAACATGAAGAAATTAGTAATCTTATATTTTGTCCTGATTAGTATGGGAGCTTACTCCCAACAACAAAACTATATTGTTGTTGACAGGAACGGAACCGGCAATTTTCGTACTATCCAACAAGCGATTGATTCAGTACGGGCATTTAATCCGGCAGGTATTGTTACCATTTTTATTAAAAAAGGGGTTTACAAGGAAAAACTCGAAATACCGACTCATATTTGTAATGTCAGGCTAATCGGAGAAGACAGGGATAAAACCATTATCAACTACGATGATCATGCCAATATAAAAAAAATGGGAACTTTTAAAACGTATACATTGAAAATTTGTGGCAGTGATATCAGGCTTGAAAATCTGACTGTTGAAAATACGGCTGCACAGTTAGGCCAGGCTGTTGCACTTCATGTGGAAGGGGATCGGGTTGTATTTGTAAATTGCCGCTTCCTGGGGAATCAGGATACAATTTATACCGGAAAACAAAATGCACGTCAGTATTTTGAAAACTGTTATATTGAAGGAACAACAGACTTTATTTTTGGCCCTTCGACAGCATGGTTTGAAAATTGTACCATCTTTTGTAAACGTAATTCATATATTACAGCTGCCAGTACTCCGGAAAATATAAAATACGGGTATATTTTTAATAAATGTAATGTGATGTTAGGCGATAGTATTACCGCTGAATTCCTGGGTCGTCCATGGAGGGCATATGCCATGACATTGTTCATGAATTGCCGTTTGCCAAAAGGAATCAGACCGGCAGGATGGGATAACTGGAAGAACGTGGAAAACGAAAAAACGGCCCGTTTTATGGAATATAACAATACGGGAGAAGGGGCAGTAACAACAGGTCGTACCTGGTCAAAAGTTCTTACTGACAAACAGGCTTCTGAATATACCCTTGAAAATGTCCTGAAAGGGTATGACGGGTGGAATCCAACAAAATAATGTGCAATTTACTCATTTACAATTTGTTTACATGAAAATCAACTATCTGATATTGTTTTTGTTCTTTTTTAGTTTAACACAGGCAAAAGTAAAAATATTTACCATCGGTGATTCTACCATGGCCGATTATGATACCATTAAGTACAGCGGTGAAAAAGAACAACGCGGCTGGTGCCAGTTATTTCCATCCCTGTTATCCAATGATGTGACATTAAAAAATGCGGCTAAAAATGGCCGAAGTTCAAAGTCCTTTTATAAAGAAATATGGGTGAAACTTCGCGATCAGATTAAACCGGGTGATTATGTATTCATCCAGTTCGGGCACAATGACGAGAAACAAAATGGCATGGATACAGATGAAAATGATTCAACCGCAAGAGGAACCAACCCGTGGAGCCTGTATCAGAAATACCTCAAATTATACATAACTGAAACCAGAGGAAGAGGTGCAATACCTGTTTTGTTTACTCCTGTAGTCCGGAGATATTTTGTGGATGGAAAGCTCACTCAAAAAGCACAACACAATTTACTAGAGAATGCATTGGATACTACATTGAATTATGTTGCTTCCATGAAGAATGTGGCTCGACAGTTGACTGTTCCATTGATTGATATGACTTCTTCCACTAAAAACCTGGTGGAAAAATATGGACCTGAAAAATCAAAAAAAGAACTGTTTATCAATACCGATGATACACATTTGAAAAAAGAAGGGGCCCTTCAGTTTGCAAAACTCGCAGCTGAAGAACTTAAAGTCAACAATATATTACGTGAATATATTGTTTTAAAATAAAAAAGCTATTTAAGAATTATCAGACGCCATGAAAAATATTATAATACTGTTTATTTGTCTTTTTTTTATTACCACCACTCCGGTAAAATCACAAAATATCTCCAAAGTATGGGTGTCCGATTTAGGTAACGGGAGTTATAAGAACCCTGTTCTGTATGCCGATTATTCCGATCCTGATGTATGCCGGGTTGGAAATGATTATTACATGGTAGCATCCTCGTTTGCCAGCATTCCGGGGTTACCTGTTCTTCATTCGAACGATATGGTGAACTGGACAATTATCGGATATGCTCTTCAGCAGATGATCCCGGAAGAACGATTCAGCACCATGCAACACGGGAATGGCGTTTGGGCTCCAAGCATACGATTTCACAACAAAGAGTTTTATATCTATTTTGGTGACCCGGATGCCGGGATATATATGACCAAAGCGACCGATCCTGCAGGAGTATGGTCCCCACTGACTTTGGTAAAAGCAGGAAAAGGACTGATTGACTCCTGTCCGTTATGGGATGAAGATGGAAAGGCTTATATAGTACACGGTTTTGCTGGTAGCCGTGCCGGAATGAAAAGTGTATTGGGAATATTTGAAATGACAACCGATGGGACAAAAGCACTTACTGAAAGCCGCCTGGTATTTGATGGTCATCCTGATAATCCAACGGTAGAAGGTCCTAAATTCTATAAGCGAAAAGGCTTTTATTATATTTTTTGTCCGGCAGGTGGTGTAAAGCCGGGTTGGCAACTGGCTCTACGTTCTAAAAATATCTACGGTCCATATGAAGATAAACGCGTTATGGCACAAGGTAAATCGGATATCAACGGACCCCATCAGGGTGCCTGGGTGGATACCCCTGATGGAAAACAAAACTGGTTTTTTCATTTTCAGGATTTATATGCCTATGGTCGTGCTGTACTCCTTCAACCAATGACCTGGGTGAACGATTGGCCGGTGATAGGGATTGATAATGAAAATACAGGTTGCGGTACACCTGTTTCAATGTATAAAAAGCCGGACGTTGGTAAAACCTTTCCAATAGTAACCCCAACAGAAAGCGATGAGTTTAATGAACAAACCCTGGGGCTTCAATGGCAATGGCAAGCCAATAGCTCGCCTCTGTGGCACTTTTGCAACAGCGAGTGGGGTTATTTGCGTTTATATGCCTGGCAGCTTACAGGAGAGGCTAAAAACCTTTGGAATGCACCGGCACTGTTACTTCAAAAATTTCCGGCACCCGATTTCTCTGCTACGACAAAACTGACATTTAAACCACTGGTAAAAGGGGAACGTGCCGGATTAGTGGTGATGGGAATGGATTATGCCTCTGTTTTTATTGAAAATACCGAAACCGGTTTAACATTAAATCAAACAACCTGTGTAAAAGCGGATAAAGGAATTCCAGAAACTATCAATGCATCCATAGCTTTGGCACTTTCGACTGTGTATCTGAAGGTAGAGGTGAAACAATCCAGGGAGATAAATAAAGATCGGATCATAGAACCAAAAGCAATCTGTGCATTTAGCTACAGCATTGATGGAAAGAATTTTATTAAACTTGGCGAAAAGTTTACTGCCCGTGAGGGACTTTGGATTGGAGCTAAGGTAGGCCTGTATTGTACCCGTCCGAAAATTAGCAACGATTCGGGTTATGCCGATGTCGACTGGTTCAGAGTGGAAGGGGTCAGAAACTAAGGAATGAGGTATGGGGAATGAGTGAGAAAATTTGTAAGTCTCTATTCTTGAAAATAAAAAAGGAAATAATGTTTATTGTTTCCTTTTTCCTGTTTTGAACTTAATGTAAGTTAATCCAATTAATTTAGCTGAAATTCAATTGTTTATATATCTATTTCTCAAAATATGGGTGTCCTAACTAATTGTTTATGCATATTACCAATTGTTTCAGAATATAATTCATGAATTTACTATCACTCTTTATGTTTTAGACAAACTGACAATTTCATAAATGAAAGCAAAACAAATTTTATTTTGAAATATACAATTCTCAGAAAATAAATTATGAAATATGTAATTGAATTTCTAAATTATTATTTTAAAATTGACCAAACATTAGTAATCAGCATTTTATAAAAATAACTATTAAATTTTCAGGGTGTCCCTGTGACCAAAACAGGAGGTATGGGGAATGAGTGAGAAAATTTGTAAGTCTCTATTCTTGAAAATAAAAAAGGAAATAATGTTTATTGTTTCCTTTTTTTTATAAGTTTTATTCGTAGATGATTTGAATTTAAATCACCCGATAATTTTTATTTTGGGTAAGATAGAACCCGGCTGTACCCACCAACGGAAAGCAAAAAACACCACCGAGAATGTAATAAATGGGAACATGTTTCAGAATTATAAGAATCTGATCAATAAACCCCGTCGTAATTCCTAAATACAGGGAAATAGCCATTCCAATGGCTGCAAAAATCCATACTATCCAACCACGGTCGGCATGATCGGGGAGTCTGAGCATGACCCGCCGGGTAAAGCCATTATCCACGATTTCGTGTTTGTTTTCACTGAAGAAATCTTTCAGTAATTTGTCTGTCATATTAGTTTCCATATCCTGCTTTTGTTAAGTAAACAGTTAATCTTTCTTTTCCTTTCAGAATATATGTTTTGGCAGTTCCGAGAGGGCAATTCATGATGCTCGCAATTTCTTTGTGTGTTTTATCTTCCATATAAAACAATAATACAGCGGTTTGTTCTTCTTTGCGTAGCATTTTTAACGCTTTATAAATATCCATTTTCTCAGCAGAGAAGTCATTCAAAGTATGATGTTGGTTATCAATAACGTGTTCGTCAATGTCTTCGTAATGTTTTTGGGCTCTCACCGAATCGTAATACACATTGTAAGCAATCCGGTAAAGCCAGGTTGAAAAGCCTGATAATCCTTTGAAAGCTGTGATATTGAGATAAGCTTTAATAAACGTTTCCTGTGCCAGGTCATCACTCAATGGACCATCGCCCACGGTGAGGTTCAGAAAAAACCTCCGTATGGGCGACTGGTATTTACAGGTTAATTTATCAAATGCTCTTTTGTCGTCAAATAAGGCAACCTGCATGACCCAGCGGATATCATCCGTGTTGTTCATCGTTATATCCTCTTGTATCAGTTTTCGGCTTTTCAAGAAAATGAACCAGCAAATAACCAATGCCAACAAAGGCAGGAACAATACCCACAATGAGTGCATCTTTTTGCCCCATTACAACAAATGAAATCAACAAGGCTAATCCAACTACCAGCCATAAAATGCCCTTTTTAAGATTTGTCGAAGGATTTTCTTTTTTCGGTTCATCAAAGAAATGTTCCGGTACCGTCTGGCCCATTTCAAGTGATTTCGAATATAAATCGTACCGGCGTTTTGATTCAGCGTTTTTGGACCTGACATTAATGATAATAATCACAGCAACAAAAAGAAATGGCAACATACAAATCATAAAAATGGCAAAAGGACCCATCGGTAATTTATTGCCGTTCTCCGCATCAATCTTCTGACGCTGCAGTTCTAATTTGTCCTGTTCCAGTTTCATTAACTGGTCGGATGACAGTTTTTGCATCAGCATGGAATCACTGGTTGAATTTTCACCTTTTTCAGTATGAATAATTCTCACTTCTTTCACACTGTCTTTGTGAATTTCTGTGGGTTTGGCGGCATTGGCCCCGACAAATAAAGTCAAAGCCAATAAAAATAATCCAATTCGTTTCATAATTGTAAATTTTAAAGTGTAAAATAATAGTTGTTTTCTAATTAGACGAAACGAACAAGCCATTTGGATTTAGAAAGAATAAAAAAACTTCTTTTTAACTTTTAAAAAAATCAATTATTTGTGAAACAACATAAAATAAACAAAATCAGTTGTGTAAAGTTCTAATATTTTCGGGTAACAGAAAAAGAAAGTTTTGGAAATAAAAGGATCGGTAAAGATACACCCACCACTAATGCCAGTAATATAAACAAAGTGGTTAATCCATTATGAAAAAAATCAAGCATGAAACCCTGTGTTTTGATCACATCCGAATTTTGCATAAACCGTATCAGGCTCAGGATAGTACGGTAAGCAAACATTCCGGGGATCATGGGTAACAGGGATGGAAATGAAAAAACTTCGGCAGGACAATGGATAATCCGTGCAAATACAATGCTTAATAGCCCAATAAATGTTGCTGCCACAAAGGTTGCCAAAGATATATCCAAACCTGATTTAATGAGGAAGAACCTCAATGAATGGCCTAAGGCAGCCAGGATAGCCGAAACGAGTATGGCATTTTTAGGCGGATTGGATATAACGGCGAAACCAATGGCGGCAATCGCTGCCATCATTCCATCCAAAAGTACCAACCGAATCAATTCATTTGTCATAATTTTTCCAATCCTAAGATTAACATAGATGTAAATAAACCGATGGCAATGCACACAATCAAACTGGTTGCATTGACCAGCCTGGCAATGCCTGTCAGGATATGTCCCTGAAGTATATCCAGGATGGAATTTATTAGAGGAACTCCCGGAATCAAAAACAATACGCTGGATGCCAGTGCTATTTCAGGTGTATGACCGATATGCAACACGTATCCCATACCGGCTAATAAAGAAGCGACGAAAGCACTCGTTGTAAATACAACCAGATGATTAATGTGTTTTTTCAACATCCCCTGTCGAACAAAAAAACCGGCCACCGTTGCAAAAAAGACAAATATCATGGCACTAAAATCACCTTTAAATAATCCGCAAAAAGATGCATTGGCAATGGCAACCAGCAACAATACCAACCAACTATTCATCCTTTTTTTGGTTATAATCTGGTGGTAAATGGATGTGACTTCATCAAACGGTAGTGTCTTATCGTAGGTATCCCAACTTAAGGAACTTAATTCGGATACAATGGTGAAGTTCAAATGTAAGGGTTTAATTTTTCGGATTTGTGTGAGCAGTTTTCCCGGGTCATCTTTCGAGACAATGGTCATCATGATACTCATCTGAAATACCGATAAATCCATTTCGTATCCAAAAGTTTCGGCCATTCGGGATACGTTTTGAATAATTCGCATGGTGTGGGCTCCTGAAGACATTAAAGCAGAGGCTATATCAATTAATAATACTGCCGTTTGTTCTATAGTAGGTTCGTTGTTTATCGGGCTCCCGTTCATCTTTAAAAATGGGTTTGTACTTATTCAGGTTGCAAAGGTAAAGAAAATTGACAATCCATTCATAGTAAAACTATTTTTTTGCTAATTTTGCACAAGCAATAGACATGAAGTGAACTTAATTGAATGACTGCTGTTTTTGTGCTAAACGCAATATTGGTTGAATGAAAACTGAAAAATACGATGTTACGGGTATGACATGTGCTTCCTGTGTAGCTCATGTAGAGAAAAGTGTTAGTAAATTAACGGGTGTAAAAACGGTCAATGTCAATTTACTCACAAATAGTATGGCTGTCAGTTTTGATGAACAAAAGCTCAATACGCTTTCCATTGAAAGTGCTGTTGTAAATGCCGGTTATGAGGCACACTTACATGAAATACCCGGAAATTCCGTAATAAATGTTTCCCCAAAAGTCGATTATGTGCTGAAGGAACAAGAAGAAATGAAGCAACGATGGTGGATTTCACTTGCTTTTCTTATTCCATTGCTTTATATATCCATGGGACACATGGTTGGATTACCTTATCCACATTCGTTTCATGCAGTGGAAAATTCCCTCATTGTTGCATTTACCCAGTTTTTACTTACTCTTCCAATAGTTTTTGTCAATAAGAAATATTTTAATACGGGTTTTAAAACACTGTTTAAAGCGGCACCCAATATGGACTCCCTGATAGCGATTGGCTCTTCAGCGGCGATTGCATATGGCGTTTTTGCTATTTACCGGATAGGATATTCACTTGGGCATGGTGATATGGAAACTGTCAGACAGTTTTCACAGGATTTATATTTTGAATCCGGTGCAACCATACTTACCCTGATTACTTTGGGCAAATACCTGGAAGCAAAATCAAAATCCCGTACTTCGGATGCAATTACTCATTTGATGGACCTGGCACCAAAAACAGCGATAGTTATTCGAGATGATACTGAAATTGAAATACCTGTCGAACAGGTTTTGGTAGGTGATATAGTGGTTGTTAGGCCCGGACAAAGGGTGCCGGTGGATGGAATAGTTGAAAGTGGTAATTCTTCGGTCGATGAATCAGCTTTGACAGGCGAAAGTCTACCTGTTTATAAAGAAAAAAATGATACCTTACTTTCAGCGAGCATCAATAAATCAGGGTATTTTACACTGAAGGCTACCAAGGTTGGAAACGATACCACACTGGCACATATCATTCAGCTGGTTGAAGACGCTTCGTCTTCCAAAGCACCGATTTCCAGGCTGGCAGATAAAATCAGTTCTATCTTTGTACCGGTGGTTATTGGTATCTCACTCTTATCGGTCATTGTTTGGATGTTGCTGGGTTATCCGTTTGATTTTGCATTGTCTATTGGTATTGCCGTACTTGTGATTTCCTGTCCGTGTGCACTTGGACTGGCTACTCCGGTAGCCATCATGGTAGGGACAGGCAAAGGGGCACAATACGGAATACTTATCAAATCAGCCGAATCGCTCGAAATGGCCCATAAAATAGATACCGTAGTACTTGATAAAACAGGCACAATTACAGAAGGTAAACCTAAAGTAACCGATATTTTCACTGTGAAGCCAATAACCGAAAATCTTTTATTGGAAATTGCATCCTCCCTTGAAAAACCTTCCGAACATCCTTTATCCGAAGCTATTTTACTGGAAGCGGAAAAACGAAGCTTGAAAACCCAACCGGTTGAAAATTTCAATGCTATTCCTGGTCAGGGTATTGAAGGTATTATCCATGGAAAGTTGTGTCTGGCAGGTAATTTAAAACTCATGACTGACCGAAAGGTTGATTTGCTACAGTTTATAAGTTTGTCCGACAAGCTGGCTGATGAGGGGAAAACACCTTTGTTTATTGCCCGGGATAAAGAGTTATTAGGAGTTATTGCTGTTGCCGATGTGCTCAAACCGACCAGTAAAGAAGCCATTGAACAATTAGAGGCAATGGGAATTGACGTGGTGATGCTTACAGGGGATCATGGGAAAACGGCTGCTGCTATTCAGGTACAATTGGGAATTTCATCTTTTGTAGCGGAAGTTTTGCCTCAGGATAAAGACAAAGAAATAGCCAAACTGCAAGCTGCGGGTAAAATTGTTGCCATGGTTGGGGATGGTATCAATGATGCACCAGCTTTAATGCGATCCAACCTGGGAATTGCTATTGGTGCCGGAACTGATATTGCCATTGAATCGGCCGATGTAGTACTGATGCGTAGCGATTTATTGGATGCCGTCACTACCCTTCGACTAAGTAAGGCCGTTATGAAGAATATCAAACAAAACCTATTCTGGGCCTTTTTTTATAATGTTATTGGAATTCCTTTAGCAGCTGGTGTTTTTTACGGAGTCCTTGGATGGAAACTGAATCCTATGTTTGCTGCTGCTGCCATGAGTTTCAGTTCAGTTACAGTAGTGTTAAATGCTCTTCGATTATTGCGTTTTAAACCAACTTTGTCTGGAAATTCAACCAATAATCAATTATTTACAGTCAATCAACAATTAATTAATACAGATAAAATTATGTTAGAAAAAACGTTACAAATAAAAGGTATGAGTTGTCCTCATTGTTCTGCCCGTGTAGAAAAAGTCTTGAATGCTATCGATGGTGTTGATGCAAAAGTTGATTTGGAATCAAACTCGGCTATCATTAAATTGACTCATGAAGTAAGTGACGAAACAATAAAAAGCGCTGTCGATTCAATTGGATATGAAGTCGTTGAAGTTAAATGAATAAATAAAAATTTCAGGTGAATTCATTCATATTGTATCTATTTTAAAAGTGAGAGTATCTGAAAACCAGTTTTCAGATACTCTCACAATATTGATTTAATGATTAGAAACAACTTTAAAGTAGATTATTTCTGATTTTTAACGAATTTATCTAAACCCGATAAGTGTTACCAGATTTAATCCTCCATGAGCAGTTCTTTCATGATGAGTGTCATTAACGGTTGAACAGAATTCCCAATTTCCTGTACTTCTTCATGACTTACTTCAACGATTTTTCCGGGTACACCCAAGTCAGTAACTATAGAAATACCAAAACATCGCATACCTGCATGATTGGCAACGATCACTTCGGGGACTGTGCTCATGCCTACTGCATCGGCTCCAATAGCCCTGAAATAACGGTACTCGGCCGGAGTTTCAAAGGTAGGCCCGGTCGTGCCGACATAGACGCCTTCTACTACTTTTATTTTATGTCTGGCAGCAATTAGTTTTGCTTTCGCAATCAATTCTTTTGAGTATGCTTCACTCATATCCGGGAATCGAGTGCCTAGTTCACTCAAGTTTTTCCCACGAAGCGGATGTTCAGGGAAAAGGTTGATATGATCTGTAATAATCATTAAGTCACCGATCTCAAAATCCGGATTAACACCTCCGGAAGCATTCGAAACCAGTAATGTTTGAATGCCAAGTGCTTTCATTACCCGAACCGGAAAGGTTACCGCTTTCATATCATAACCTTCATAATAATGAAACCTGCCTTGCATTGCCAGTACTTCTACATTACCCAGTTTGCCAAATATAAGTTTTCCACTGTGGCCTTCCACTGTAGAAACGGGAAAATTTGGTATAATCTCGTATGGTATTTCTGTTTTATCAGTTATCTGAGTGACTAAATTGCCCAATCCGGTACCCAGAATTATCCCGGTTTTAGGATTTGATTGGAATCTGGAACGAAGGAAATCAGTAGTTTCTTGAATTTTCGACAACATAATTTTTAATTTTTTGAATGAATAATGATTCTTGATCGTGTAATATATGCACCCGGACAGGCATAGAGAAAATGTGAGTTTTTAATGATTCAGGGAAATCCGGATTCGAAACTAAACGAGCAGCATCTTTTTCTGTTACCAGAATAATCTTTTCAGATGATGTAAGTGCATCGAATTGTTTCTTAATTAAATTGAAATCTTTTAAATGGAAAGCGTGATGATCCTCATAAAATATGGTTTTCACGTTTGTGCTGTAGAGTAATAATTGTTGGAGAATTGGTTTTGGTGATACGATACCTGCTACCAGTAAGATCATGGCATTTGTGTCTTTAATCCGTTGAAAAGTCCATTCATCGTGACTTGATACCGGAAAAACAGGAATTAATTCATTGTATTTAAAGCAGGAGAAAAATAACAATTGATTATTCTGTGGTTTTAATTCAGTTTCATATAACCGCATATCAATTGGCTTCATATCTTCCGGACATTTAGTAATCACTATGATATTTGCCCGGGTACTTCCGCTTTTCCATTCCCGTAAACGACCTGCAGGGAGTAGCATGTCGTGACAATATAAATCTGAATAGTCAGTTAATAAAATGGATAACCCTGCCTGAATATACCGGTGTTGAAAAGCATCATCGAGCACTATTAGTTGCAAGTCAGGAATTATTTCAAGTAACTTTTTTACCCCGTTAACCCGCTTTTCATCTACTGAAACATGAACCTCTGGAAATTTTTGATAGATTTGAAACGGCTCGTCTCCAAGTGTAAAGCTATTTGATTTTGTATCAGCTAATTGAAAACCTCTTGTTTTGCGTTTATAACCGCGGCTTAATGTTGCTATTTTCCAATCGGGTTGCAGAAATGAAAGAATAAATTCGACATGGGGTGTTTTTCCTGTTCCGCCAACCGCCAGGTTTCCAACTGAAATAGTAGGGATGTTGAATGCAGTAGAGTGAAGAATTTCCTGATCAAATAACCAATTGCGAATTCCTACTATTATCCCGTAAATCAGCGCAAGCGGGAAAAAAATAATATGTTTCAGGTGGTTATTCAAGCAATACAGGTTTTTCAATAAATGGAGTGAATGACAAAGATACAATTTTTCTTTATTGTACCAATCAAACCTTAAAGATAATGTTCCCGACAAAAACAGGTTTTTAATACTCAGGGAACCGGATCATACCCTTTTCCTCCCCAGGGATGACAACTGCTTATTCGTTTAATTGCCAACCATCCGCCTTTCAGTACACCGTGTTTTTTTACTGCTTCAATGGCATATTCTGAACATGTGGGAGTATACCTGCAACGTGGTGGAATAAGTGGTGATATGCTGTACCGGTAAAAATAGACAGGTAATAAAACTATGAATTGAAGTATTTTTTTCATAATAGCTCAATTTTATCAATCAATTTAAGCAGTGAAAGTTTCACTTTTTTCTCAATTGTCACGAAATCCAGTTCATCATCCGATACATAGTTGAATGCAATATGAATTTGCATTTGTTTACCAGTCAATTTTTCAATCAGAAGATGTTTGTTCAATCGGTATGCTTCACGTATTAAGCGTTTTAATCTGTTTCTTTTGACTGCTCGTTTGAACCGTTTCTTAGGCACACTTACTAAAACAGATGAATATTCCAGATCCTTTTTAACCTCTATCAAAAAAACGACCCGCAATGGATAAGCAATAAATGCATCCCCTTGCGTGAATAAACGGCTTATGCGTTTCTCGCCACATAGATGTTCTGATTTTGAAAAAGAATTCTGGAGAATCATACTTATAAAATAAACTATCCCAAAAGTACAGAAATTCTTCAATACTTTTGGGATAGTAACTATATATTAAAACGAATTATTTTCTGATTTTTTTATTGCTTTCTTTTAAAAAGTTTTCTAACGCCATTGTCATGGACGGCACACCAGGTAGAGGAGCTTCAATATCTAGTCTAAGTCCGGCATCGCGTACAGCCTGGGCTGTAGTAGCACCAAAACAACCGATTTGAATGTCTCCCTGAATAAAGTTGGGAAAGTTTTTCAATAAAGAACTAATTCCCATAGGACTGAAAAACAACAACATATCATAATTAAACTCTTCTTCAGATCCAAAATCATTGCTAACAGTTTTGTACATAACTGCCTTGTTATAATTAATTTTCGATTTTTCAAACGTTGCAATGGTGTCTTCATTTTGAACATCGGAAGTAATAAATAAATATTTTTCTTCCAGATGTTTGTTCATTATGGTGATCAGTTCAATCAATTTACCCGTTGCACCAAAAAATACTTTACGTTTGCGGTAGTGAATGTAACGTTGTAAATACAAAGCAACCGATTCGGAAACGCAAAAATATTTCATTGTTTCCGGAATGGTAATACGCATTTCTTCGCATAACCTGAAAAAATGATCGATACCATGACGAGCATTAAAAATAATAGCCGTATGATCCGGAATATTGACACGTTGAGTCCTGAATTCTTTCGCTAAAATTGGTTCAACTTTGATAAACGGACGAAAATCAATTTTGACATTGTACTTTTCACTTATATCAAAGTAAGGCGACTTTTCTGTTGCCGGTTGAGGTTGAGATACTAATATCTTCTTAATTTTCAAAGCAATAAAGTTTAAATTTAAATCACACTATATTATCAGTTTATACACCCTGTATAATAAAACAAGAGGCAAAATTTCAAGGGTGCAAAGATACAACAATATATAAAAAGAAGCTACTGTTTTGTGGAAAAATATTTGAAATAGTTTAATTATGACGGCAATACATGCACCAATGCCTATTATCAGGCTGCTTATTTCAGGAATACGGTACAAATTGTATGGTATGTATATCTGAAGTATGAGCAATGGGAAAAGAATTATGCCTAAAATAGAGACAATGTTGTAATAACTTTCCTTTGCAATTTTAAGGGTTGAGTGAGGAAGAAACACAAAACCGATCAGGTCAAAAAGGAGTGATTTTATTCCAAAAAAGAGGGCTGTAACAACCAGGAAATAGCCGTATTCTTTCAGAGAGAATGAATTGTCGGCGGTGAAGATTATTAGATACATGTACAAACTCAATACACCGATCGAAAAAATCACCAGCAACAATCGTAAACGAAAATCATTAACCGTTGCTTTGCTAAATATACTTGAACGTTCTTTTACCTGAAAAAATGTTTTGATCGTTTCCCCGATTATACCGGTTGATCCGGAAATAGAAAAAATGAACAGAAAGAAAAGAACAGTTAAAAGAATAAATACCCAGCTTTCGGTGTGAGGGAGTGAGGGGTGTGGAATGCCTGGAAAGCCTTTCGGAATTTGAGCAATTGCCTTTATTGAATCAGCAACTGCTTTGATAGAATCCAGCCTGGCCAGTGAATCTATTCTTGCCAGTGAATCGATTTTAGCTAGTGAATCCGGGAAAATTTTTGCGCTGTCGTTGAGGGCCTGTATAGTGTCTTGCTGAATCATATGTTACATTAAAGTGCTGCAAAGCTCCGGGCATTAATATCCCAGTTCATTGAATGTTGAATTGCTTCAAGGACTTCTTCCGGTTGCTGGACAATTTCCCACATTTGTCGATGTTCATCACGCATAAAATGTTCTTCCACCGCCCGGTTAAGCATGGATATCAAGTCATCAAAATAACCTTCCAGATTCACAATGACAATTGGTTTTGTGAAAATTCCCAGTCTTTTCCAGGTAATTACTTCTAATAATTCTTCCAGTGTGCCACATCCACCGGGCAGAGCAACTACTGCATCGGCCATCATGGCCATTTTTTCCTTCCGTTCATGCATGGTGTCAACCAGAATCAATTCCGTTAAACCGGTATGATTCCATTCCACATCACACATAAATCGGGGTATAACTCCCGTAATTTTACCACCAGCCTCCAATGTGCTGTCAGCCAATTGTCCCATAAGACCCATAGATCCACCACCATAGACTACAGACAGTTTAGCGTCTGCTAAAATCTTACCCAACCGGCTGGTGGCTTTAAAATAGCCGGGTTTTACCTGAGAACTGGAAGCACAATAAACACAAATTGTCTGCATGATGAAATTTGTAAACCGTTTTTACCTGACACTGAAAATATATGCAAAAATACAGTTTTCTTTCCGTATTTTTGAACTTCAATTCAAAAAACGAAAAAATGATACTGATTACCGGTGCAACGGGTTTAGTGGGAGGAAATTTAATCTGGCATTTATTACAACAAAATGAAAGTGTTGAGGCAATACGACGTCCATCGAGTAATTTAAATGCATTAAATACGATTTTTAGTTTTTATACTTCCACTCCGGAACTTTATTTATCCAGAATTAACTGGAGAATTGCTGATGTCCTGGATGAAAAATCCATTGATGCTGCCATGCAGGGAATTTTAACGGTATACCATTGTGCAGCAGTTGTCTCATTGGGCAATGATTCTCATAAATTAGTTGAAACTAATGTGCTGGGAACACGGAATGTTGTTCAGTCAGCACTTCGGAATAGTATCCATAAGTTTTGTTTTGTAAGTTCAATTGCAGCATGTGGCAAGACATTCAACGGATCCCTTATCGATGAAAACTCTTGTTGGACTGATTCTCCAACCTTGTCAGTTTATTCACGCAGTAAATATGATTCCGAACTTGAAGTATGGAAAGGAATGGAGGAAGGATTAAATGCTGTGATTGTAAATCCGGGAGTTGTTTTAGGCGTCTCCGGTACTGATTCGGGTAGCTCACAACTTTTTCATCAGGTACAAAAAGGATTGTTGTTTTATGTAAATGGTGGTAGTGGGTATGTAGATGTTCAGGATGTAGTGAAAGTGATGATGATTTTGACTCAGAGTGAAATCTCAGGACAACGGTTTATTGTTGTTGGTGAAAATTGTTCCAATAAAGATATTTTAAATTGGATGTCTGATGGTTTCGGAACTTTCCGGCCATTTATATGTATAGGTGAAAAGCTCTTTTCTTTAATCGCCTGTTTGTCAGAATGTATGGGTAAAGTGTTCCATTTTAACCCTTTGATTGACCAGAGTACAGCCAGATCAGCTACTTCCAGATCGTCATATTCCTCCCGGAAAATATTACATGCTTTCAACTTCCAATTTACTCCCATTGAAAAATCCATCAAAAGTATTTGTCAGTTTATGAAGAAAGATTAGTTACTGGCACAACCGATTTAGACAGTTTACTGTTACTGGATTACTTCTTTAAAATTTGCCAAAAAGGAATCGGCGTCAGATTTTGATAAACACAAAGGAGGCAATAATCTGATAATATTAGTTCCACTTGCTCCAGTGAATATCTTTTTCTCAAATAATAATCGGCTGCGGATCTCTTTAGCTGGTTGATCAAATTCAATTCCTATCATTAAGCCCAAGCCTCTTACTTCTTTGATGAGTGGGATTTTCTTCAGTTCTTCCATCAAGTAAAGCCCAATTTTGTTGGCATTTTCTAATAAATGTTCCACTTTAATGATGTCAAGTACGGCAATTGCTGCAGTACAGGCAAGATGATTACCACCAAATGTAGTCCCAAGCATTCCGTAAGATGCCTCAAAAACAGGACTTATCAACACGCCACCAATTGGAAACCCATTTCCCATTCCTTTAGCAATTGTAATTAAATCGGGACGTATACCGGCATATTGATGAGCGAAAAATTTACCACTACGACCGTAACCTGATTGAACCTCATCCAAAATCAACATAGTTCCGGTTGCCTGGCACTCGGCACTTAATTCTCTCAGAAAGTCGGGATCCGGCACTCTGATGCCACCTACACCCTGTATGCCTTCAATAATCACGGCACACACATCTCTCTTTTTAAGTGATTTACGAACTGCTTTGATATCATTCAATGCCGGAAATTCAACTTCGAATCCTTCGTTGATGGGTGCCACTATTTTTGGATTGTCGGTGACACGGACAGCAGCGGAAGTACGCCCGTGGAAACTTTTGTTGAAAGCAATTACTTTTCGACGACCGGTATGAAAAGATGCCAGTTTTAAAGCGTTTTCGTTAGCTTCAGCACCGGAGTTTACCAGAAATAATGAATAATCTTCATATCCTGAAATTTTACCTAATTTTTCGGCCAGCTCTTTTTGTAAAGGGTTTACCACTGAATTAGAATAAAATACCATTTTTTCCAATTGTTGTGTCAGTTTTTGAACATAATACGGATGGGAGTGTCCAATGGAGATCACAGCATGGCCACCGTATAAATCAAGGTATTCAATGCCGTGGTTATCGTAGATGCTACAGCCTATTCCTTTTGAAATTTCAATATCGAAAAGCGGATAAACATTAAATAAATTCATAATTTCGGGGGTTCATAGTTTTTAGTATACTTGAAAACAAATAAGTAAACTTTTAACTTGTCAGAAAGTTGAATGCAAATGTAATTCAAAAATTAGAGACCTTCAAATAAATACATTTAAAAAAAATAATGTAATTTTACGCCCTATATAAACGAAACACATTTTTAACACTTCCTGCCCAATGGACAAACAAGTCACGATTTATTGTAAAAATACAAAATCATATCATCCTTATCCACTAGGAACATCTTTAATTGAAATATACCAGGATCTCAATATCAAATTAAAATATCCTGTGATGGCTGCCAGGGTAAATTACAAAGTAGAAGATTTGAATTTTTTGATCTACAAGCCCAAAGATATTGATTTCATCGATCTTAGTACTCCTTCCGGGATGCGTGTGTATGTACGAAGCCTATGCATGGTAATGGCAAAGGCTGTATCAGAGCTTTTCCCACAGGCAACCCTGCGGATCGAGCATCCCATTTCAAAAGGGTATTATTGCAAGCTGGATAATCTTCAACAACCGGTTACTAGGGATATTATTGCACAAATTAAAGAACGGGTGAATGTCATAATTTCACAAAAGAAAAAAATTGTCTGTGAAGAAAAACAAACCAAAGAAGTTGAGGAATTATTTGTAAATCATGTCCATCAGCAGGATAAAATTGCCCTTTTTGAGACACTTGGTAATCCCTATTTTCGTTTCTTTAGGATTGATGATTTTATTGATTATTACAATGGAGTATTGTTACCATCAACCGATTATCTGACTATATATGATTTGGTTGAATACTATGATGGCTTGTTGATAAGGGTGCCAAGCAGGGATAATCCTGTTGAACTCGAAGAAGTGGTTTTATTGCCCAAAATGTATGATATATTCAAGGAATATGTTGGATGGAATAAAATCTTAAATTTAAACAATGTTGCAGATTTTAATGTAGCTTGCCGGAATAATCAGACTTTTAATTTAATAAAAGTTTCTGAGGCATTGCACGAAAAGAAAGTGGCTTCCATTGCCGACATGGTTTCTCAACGGTCTGAAAAAGTCCGGTTCGTACTGGTCTCAGGTCCAACATCTTCCGGAAAGACAACGTTTAGTAAACGACTCTCCATTCAACTTATCGTCAGTGGTCTAAAACCGGTTGTGCTCTCTCTCGATAATTATTTTGTGAATCGGGAAGATACACCATTGGATGAAAACGGTGACTGGGATTTTGAACATCTTCATTCCCTGGATTTAGCTTTATTTAATCAAAATTTAAAACAATTACTCAATGGAGAAGAAATAGAAATCCCGTTTTTTAATTTTGAAGATGGTAAGCGCTATTATAAAGGCGAAAAACTTAAATTACACGAAGACAGTATTTTGATTATGGAAGGCATTCATGCCCTGAATCCTGAATTGATTCCGGATATACCTTCCGAGACCACTTTTAAAATTTATGTCTCAGCATTGACCACTATTTCCATTGATAATCATAACTGGATTCCCACTACTGATACGCGTTTACTCAGGCGAATAATCCGTGATTACCGTTTCCGTAATTATTCTGCCCGCGAAACAATTGCCCGTTGGCCTAGCGTTAGGCGAGGTGAAGAAAAGTGGATTTTCCCTTACCAGGAAAACGCCGATGTGCTCTTTAATTCAGCCCTTTTATTTGAATTGGCTGTTTTAAAAAGACATGCTGAACCAATTTTAGCTGAAGTGCCAAAATACTGTGATGAATATACTGAAACTCACCGTTTAATCAAATTTCTAAACTATTTTGTACCAATTCATGACCGTGAAATACCACCAACCTCTTTATTGCGTGAATTTGTTGGCGGAAGTAGCTTTAGATACTAAAAAATTATTAGAAAATTAATATTTTAATCACTTTTTAAACAATCCATTTAGAATTATTTTTGTATTTTTGTTACCAAAATTCGTAAAGTTAAAATATTGACGATTCGTAATGAAAAGACCACTTTTATCTGTTCTGTTTGTACTGTTTCTGATAGGTGGGTTGCATGCTCAACGCGGAAGAGGATTAGTTGATAAAAGTGATGAAAGTACAAGTTATCTGACACTTTCAGTAGGTCCTTCTTTTTGTTTCTCAGATACTAAATCAATAACCTATTCGGAACCTCTTTTAAAAAACTATGATCTTTCAATAGGGTATAGAAAATTGTTCTCAAATAATTTTGCGTATAAAATTGCGTTCAGCTATAACAATTACACAGGCAGAGATACTATCAGCACATCATCTACCCGGTTTTATTCTTTTTCTACGAGTGTCATGCAACTGGGAATAAATGCCGAATATTTTATTAAAATTGGGCGGGAGTATTATTACAAACCCACTCCAAATTCCATATATTTATTTTTAGGAGCAGGTGTTTTGAGAAGCAAAGCAGTTTTAAGTCAAAATGAACCGAGAGCTGATTATGATTATAAATCCAACATATATAATTATGCTCCTGTTATCCCTTTTGGATTCGGTTATCAGTATAATTTTAATAACAAATTTATACTTGGTGCTGAAATTAACTGGAAATTACCGTTAACCGATTATTTGGATGGTTTTAGTCCCCCTTACCCTGAGTCAAAAAGTAATGATATTTTATCAACGTTTTCTGTAACCCTTACTTTTTTATTGGGATCAGAATATTTAAAAAGAAATTAAATTCACTTGTTTGTGATTTTCTGCATTACCAGTGTCGTTCGTGCACCGCTTTTCCCTGTGCTTGGAGAAATTCCGATTCCACATAACTCATCGACCACTTTTTGTATTAAATGTTGCTGAATCGGTTGATTATGGGTGTAACTAAATTCTTGCTTCCCTTTTTCTATTGTTTCCATTTGTAGTATCATTGGACTTCCAAAAGTATTGAATGAAAGAGTACCGGTTGATCCTACAATCATGGTATTGTCCTTCTCGTAAAAAGAATTTGAAGTAAAGCACCAGATTCCGGAGCCAATCACATTCTTTTCAAACCTGAATGTAGCGGTCACCAGATCATCGGCCGGATAGACATCTCCCTGATTGACAGAAAAACCCTTTGATTCTACAATTGGACCAAAAATAAAATCCAGAAAATCCAATTGATGAGATGCCAGGTCATGAAAATATCCTCCACCTGAAATTTCAGGATGAACCCTCCAGTTTGTCTCTGTTTGGGCAACTATTTTTGGTTGAATAGACTGAACCATATCTATGTTTACAAAACGAATTTCTCCCAATGCGCCACTATCAATAATTTCCTTTATTTTCATAAATCCGGGCAATGCTCGTCTGTAGTAAGCAACAAAAAGCGGTACATTAGCCTTCTGACAAGCCTCTATCATAGACAAACATTCTGCGTATGAATTTGCCATTGGTTTTTCTACATAAACAGCTTTGCCTGCCGCGGCACATAGTAATGTTATCGCTGCATGTGAATCAGGTGGAGTAGCAATATAAACTGCATTTATTTCCGTATCATTCAATAGTTCAGCCAGGTCGGTTGTCCAGGAAGTTATTCCATGCCGTTTGGCAAAATCGGATGCTTTGGCTGCATTTCTTCTCATGACCATTTTAACCCCTGAATTTGCAATTGAATACATGGCAGGTGCACTTTTCACTTCACAAACATCACCCGCACCAATGATTCCCCAGACAACTTTTGTTGCTTTTTCCATTTTATGTAATTTGAGACAAAAATAAGAATTAAAGTGAACACCAACAATAAGAATTTAAAATAAAAATGCAGAGGCATTTAGCCACTGCATTTTTCGCAAAAAATAATCAACAATCAATATGTGTAGTGAACATATAATCCATTTAATATACCAGAATTTTTGATGTAACATTTTCTGTCGGAGTAATTCCATGAATGATATACGATCCTATTGGAATTTCCAACGGAATCACCGTCAAATTATTTGAGGTAAAATCTACCGATTTAAGTATCATTCCGTTTTCAGCATGACAGAGAGTTATAGTTCCTTTTTGATTTCCGGCATTTTGTATAAAAATATTTTTATTCGAATAGTATATTTTTAAATTATTGTTATTTGATGTAGGTTGACTTTCCAGTGTTAGCGAGGAAATAGTCTGACCAGACAGATTTCCCGTGTCTGAAGTCACAATTTTAAATCGTTTAACCGGTTTAGCAGTTATATGACTGGTAAAGGAATATTTTGCACCGGTTGAATAAATATCAACAATTTTTTGTTCCACTGAATCTATTAAATAGAGCTTTTGATACCGTGCTTCTATTTTCTGATGAGTGAAGGTGAAAGTATACATCGTATCTATGCCAGCTGAAAAACCCAGGTATGTATTGTTAACATCCGGAATGGAGGCAACCTGATAATATCCGTCAGGTTCCCAGGCAAAAATTTGTGGTGCCAGTGCTGTGCCAAACATTTTAAATCCATCCCAGCCATTGTCAAAACCATAGGTACAGGATGCTACTGAAAAGAGCCACATTTGATCTGAAAACCTGGTCCCTTGTACATCAATACGGGTGCCGGTCAGATCTTGCGCTGAAGCTCGGGTTACCATGAGTAGTAGTGGTAGCTTAAGCAGTATCAGTTTAAGGGTTGTTGCTTTCATAATCTCGATTTAGGTAAAAATGGTTAGGTTATTTTGAGAGATATGGAACATGTAACAAACGGTACAAACATACAATAAAATTTGTAATTCATTGATATGAAGATAAATGTAGTATTTATTTTGAAAACTGTAGCATTCAGTACAGGCCGTTTTATCCTCCTGAAAATAAATACAAAGAATTCGAATAATGCAGATTACAACAAACGGGGGAAAGGGTACTTAAAATTGAAAGCAAGATTTAATTTGTAGTATTATTTGTTATTATTAGATTTCTTTAAAGAATAATTATTACATTATTTGATTAAAATGGAAGTACAAAAGTTCTAAAATGTAAAATAACAAACACTTATATCAATAATATTTACTTTTCTATTATATTTATATAACTTTGTGAAATAAAATATTAACACATATTTATTGTAGAATGATCTTTAAAACACAAAAACAGATTTATTTTCCATCTTATTTTGCTAATAGAATAAATTAATTACAAACAATGTAAAATAAAATTGGGATAATAGCATGAAATGATAAGTCATATGACCAAACAAGAGTGACGATAAGGGAGCTGTATGCTTGTGTTGATAAATTAAATGATTATTCAAATGTATAGGATTACACAGAAAGATTAGTTATTCAAAGATTTTTTATAAATAATACAGGTACTAAAAATCCGGAACTCCTGAAAATTAAAATGAATCAACTTTTATTGTCCCGAAAATGATTTTTTTTTAATTTGATTACGGCGTACAGTATTCCTGAGAAGATTAATATTCCCCAACCATCCCCAACCGGTATCGGATTCCCCACCGGGTCCCCACCCGGGTCAGTCCCTCCAGATGGTTGATCGCTACTTATACTTTGTTTAGAAGATGAATTAATAACTTCTGGAGTTGATGATAAAGTTGTTATACCATTCGCCATGACAACAGTTGAAGAACCTTCATTGGCTCGTGAATGTCCTCTTGCAAAAGCAGTTATTCCGCTTTGAAATTGAATTCCAGATGGGGTATTGATGCATCGGTAAGACTGACTTTGCATTCTGCTGTACGAAGATCCCTGTTCAACAGTTTTTATCGACTGAAAATTACACAGTGGATGAATTGATTTTGATTCCTGATTCAGTTCCGGTAACCCGGCATCGACCTGGTTATCGTTGCCTGTAAGAGTTGATTTGGGAGCATGGAATGGCACTCCTTTATTTTGGACAACATACTGATTGTCCTGATAGTAATTTTTAGATGAATATAAACCAGGGCTTCCCACGGGAGAATACAGTACTACTATGAGCAATGATGCCCACACCAATATCCAGACCATCAATTTCTCCCGGTTTTTTGCCACTTTTAGTTTCCAACAATAATTTTTTTACTCAGTTTTTCGTTCGCTGTATAAGCATTTACAATATATGAACCGGATAAGGTGCCTACCTGGAACTCATAGAATCCAAACGAACCGAATGAAGATTTTTTCAATGCATGACCCATCAGATCATACAACATTATTTCACCGTTCAAATTACTTTTGTTTTGAACAAAAACTGTCTTCCCGGCGAAAAAAATATTTAATTGAGAAGTATTCATCGCATTCGTATCAATGGGTTGAGTCACAATCATAAACCGTTTCAAAGCTGTTGGAGTCGATTCGGCTACAAACGAATAAGTTGAACCATTTTCGGTGATATCGACCATTTTATTTTCCATCAGATCACGCAAAAAAATGCCTGAATATTTACTTCGTAGATTTTGGTGGGTAAAAGTAAGTGTATATTCCGTGTCAGCACCTGCCTGAAAACCCAGTTGAATATTATTTATATCATCCACAGCATCAACCTGATAGTTCCCATCGGGTTCAATGGAAAATATCTGTGGTGTAAGTGCATTTCCCATCAACTTAACCCCATCCCATCCGTTATCAAAACCGTGCGTACAGGAAGGTTCTGTAAACAGCCACATTTTGTCGGCTGAATTTGTACTTGTCACATCTATCCGTGTGCCAACCTTGCCGGAAGCGGATGAATCGATAGCCGCTTTTACACGCTGAGTTTCAACATTCATAATCACGGCATTGTAAGGGATTGTAACAGTTGAATTTGTAGTGGAGTTAGTAATGGATGGTTTAAATTGAACCAACATACCTTGCATGGAGGGTATTTGAGAAGTCATGCCTAAACCACTTGGACCTGTTACCACAACTGTATATTGTCCCGGACTGGGTGTCCCGGATGTTGTGTGTACATTTCCCCAGTCACCATATGACCCGGTAGTATATAGCCAGACTGCCTGCTGAATATCAGAACCGAAATTTATTTTTGTTACATCAATAGCAGCTGTAAATGGATTCGACAGAATACTTTGACCGGGGAATAAAGCAGGTGGTGAAGATACAGTAAAAGGTAAATTTTGAAGTGTCACATTCGAATTTATTAATTGTCCCTGAAAAACGATCGTTTTCCCGGTACTCACATTTTGAGTCAGTTCATAACCAATACCCGGTTGCAATTGAAATGAGTTATTCACACTTACCCAATGAGTTGCAATGGACGTGCCACTTTCAACCCATTTACGAACATACGAACCATCAAAAGTCGGACTGGCTGTTATTCCATTTACCGGAATGCCAAAGTATTGCCAGTTGTAAAAATACCCATTGGCATCTGCAATTGTCGATTTAAAAGCCATGGAATACATTTCCACCGTAGCATTTGGATTGTTTGACGTATTGTGAAAAATCAAAGTCCCGTTAGGCTGAGTATCCGATGATTTTAAAATCAGTCTGTCTGAATTGGTATTGCTAATACTGGTGGATACAATCAATTGTGCAGCCGGACTGATGGTCAGTGTTGCATTGGCCTCAATAGCAATAATTGATTTACAAACTGCATTGGTTGAATTAACGGTTGCTGCCGAGCGGATAGTTACCGCATCATCTATAGTTGGAATGCGCCCTGTATTCCAGCCGGCTGCCGTATTCCATGTACCGCTTCCGTTTTTATAAACCTGTGAATATTCTACAGGTCCTATATCGATGGTGCCATCATAAGTTCGGTCATTGCCATTCAAATCATTGGATATAATGCCCGAAATATTGATCCCATTATTTCTGAAAGTAGAAGTCGGAGATAAATAGTAAGAAATAGTATTTGCAGTAGAAACTAAAGGATCTGCAAAGCCGGAATAATTAGTTAAAAGCATGTTTCCAGTTCCGGGTGGAGCTGTTGTGCCTCTGATCGCTGAATTGCTTAGCGTTACAGTAGATGCTATCTGGGAAAATGCGGTATCATTGTAAATAATGGAATTCTTAACCGTAAGAGTACCGGCAACTCCCCCCGCAACAGGGACGGCCTGTAAAACCTTAATGGATAATAAGGCAATTAGTAATGTGATTTGATACAGATATTTCATGATGAGGTTTAGTTACTTTTTGAAACAATAGCCATTGGCCGGACTTTTAAAATGTCGCCGTTTTTATTTTTTTGTGCAGGTGTATTTGATGTAGAAGGAAACCAATACCCCCAGGCTTGCTGACGTGAAAATTCATCGGATGACCAATACCAGTTTGCCGATATTGATGTTTTTCCTAATTTTGAAAGAATCGGATTTATGATGGCTAACGCATTGTCAAGCGTTCTTAACTGACCCATAGCCGGTAAAAACCAGATCGCAGGTTTCCCGGCAACTCTTAAATATTCATAGCAGTATTTTGCCGCACAATTTCCGGTTGTTAGTGCGTATGACATAGTAGGATTTTCCTTAAATCCTGTTTCTGTTACAATCAGGTAAGTATTTCCTGATCCATCATAATCGAAAAGGGCAGAAGTCGGATCTGAATAATTTGGTATTCCGGCTATATCGATTGGATTATAACCGTCATTTCCTGTCATTCCACTCGGACACCAGTTGAGTGAAGCTTCATCAACGGATATCACCCAAAATCGTCCATCCAGGTAATTATTATTGGCATTTCCCCAGAAACAAACTCCCCTGACAGTTGACGATGAATAACCTGCAGGGAATGTCAGATTTCCACCTGTATCATAGGTTGGAGTATAGACCGTTCCATCATTCATCAGCATGTCACCGGGATTTACGATGGAGGTATTTAAATAATAATTATCTTTAATGGTGCAGTTTATGACTTCACCTCCATAGCCGGATATTCCGAATCCATTCAGGGCATAATTGTTCATCACGACACAATTCACAATTTTTCCATTATTCTGTATGTAGGCTCCACCCCCTTCGGCTGTTTGTGCTGTCGCAGTTGTTAAGATGCCTGTTAATGCAATTATCAATCGGATATATTTTTTCATACTTTCAGCAATTATTGAACGGTTAAGGCTTTTGAAGCTATTGGAACAGTGAATCCGCCGCCTGTTTTATCGGTAATTTCTAAACCCCAACTACCCCAGGGATAACTTTCTGTATGCAATACCCAAACATTTGTTGCATCATATTCGGAAGATGACCAGTAAGGCCCTTTTGTAAACATAGTTGAACTGCTTCCTGAAATCCAATGTAAAACATCACGGGCGCAGGCGTCCATTTGGGGATAAACTTCCCATATTTTATACATTTCACCTCCCGCCGGAAGATACCAGTCACCCAAAGTCCCATCAGGTAAATTGTAATTCAAGGTATAGGGAATAGGATTGTCATTATCCCAACCTTCAGACCAATTTTTGGGATGTGTTGCAAACCAGTTATAATACTGAGTATTTATAGAAGTTGAATTTGTTTTTCCATTAAAATCAGCCATGGCATTGGCTAGTGTGGTCATATTGGCAAGCGGAAAATCATACATGGGAGTCGAATTAAACCATGGCTGTAATTGTTTCGAACTTACTTTTCCCATAATCAAAAAATGTCCGGTTGTGGGTGATGTATCCACATAAAAAACGATTCCCTGGGCTGTTTTGCCGGTAGGTATTGCTCCTGATAGAGTAGCAACTATATTCCCGTGTGAATCGAGAGTGTATGTAGGATGCAACAAAGTACCATCCGTGCAATAGATATCACCGATACTGGCAACAAATGTTCCCGGAATTGTACCCGGTGAGGATGCTAACTTAGCTGCAATATTATCGTGAAGAATACAATTTTGAACAATTCCACCATCTATCAACACTCCTCCGCCCGCACCATCAAGGGGTGTGATTTTTGTTGCGTCATAAGCATAACCTTTTGTAATGACAAAACCATCCAACGTCCCCTTGACAGTGGCTACGCGGTGTTTGTAATTTCCATCCAGTATTGAAAGTTGGGCAGGAGTTGCAACACCCGGGAAAATACGTTGAGTAAGTGAAGATGCGTTTGTCGGAAAGCCACCGGTAACGATAACTCCTTGAGGAATTATCAGTTCTGCTTCCTTGTAAATTCCTGCTGCTACAAAGATATTCATTCCGATTGTAGCGCCCGTCAGAGCAGTCGTGATGGATGAACATTTTGTAACACCTGGAAAGTCAGTTGTTATATTCACAGTACGACTGAGTATTTGTGCCGACAAATGAGGTATAATAAGCCATATCACCACAAAGAAGAGAATCTTTTTCATAACTTTTAAATTAAAGCAAGGAAACGATAATAACTTCGAAAGTAAGAAAGCGAAAAAAGTAAAAACCGGAATAAATGCTACACCCTGTATATGGGTGAAAACTTAGAGAAAACTAATATCTGGAAAGAGAGATAGTCAAAAATAGACTTTATGGAATAAAATCATGCTTCTGAATCGAAAAACGGTCAACTGTTCATTGTATAGCCAACATGTTAAATAGTTAGCATTAAATAGAAAAACATACAAATGTAATATATTTTCGTGAAATTAAGCAATACATTCTATGATTAAGAACAATTAACTATAAAATGTAGCAAAAAGTATTCTTTATGTAGCTGAAAATACAATTCATGATTAATTACCTCGTCGGTTGACTCATTTATAGACGATATGCAATATAACATAGTTCAGTCTGTCTCTTCTGAGTTTTGAGACAGCCTGAATTTTAAATAAAAGAATATGATTATCGGAATAACGTCCTAAAACGCATTCATGAAGCCCTCACTATGCAATTATCTTCGGTTGTGGTTTTATTATTGTTTTACTCCGGTTTTACATAGGTCCATATATACTCCATTACATGTCCATATATCGTCCATTATAAGTCCATATCTATATAGGTATGGACTTATAATGGATGATATATGGAGCCGAATTGGACAATTTACCGGCTAAAATATAAAGGGAGTAAAAGGGAAATAAAAGGATAATAAAAGAGGAGTAAAAAATGAACGTAGTGTGGATTGGGGATGATTGTTACTATAGGATTTAAAAACAATTGGTTAGTAAGAAAAATGAAGATGCTACTTTGAAATTCCTAACGGAATTTTCTCAGATTGTGATTTAACTATCTAATTATGATTAGGACCCTTTGCGATAATCATATTGAATTTTTATCCGAAAAATAAATTTGTAAGAGTTTTTTTTCACAATAATTTTTTAAAGATAGCATAACACATCCCAAACAAAATGAGTAATTCGTACCCTTCACCTACCGGAATCGGCGGTCCATTAGGGTCACCGCCCGGATCTGTCCCTCCTGAAAGTGGTGTATCGGCTTTCGCACTTTGCCGGTTTGTTGTGTTGTTTCCTGTGGAAGTTAATGACAGGGTAGTGATGCCATTTGTCATGACAACGCCTGATGATCCGGCGCTGGTACCCGAACCCCTACTGGATATGAGGGAAATACCACCTTCAGATAATCCGCCAGTACTGGAATTGGATTTTTCGTACGATGAATTCCCGTTAGTCCCATAGGATGATCCCTGATTGGAAGCATGATCCGGCTGTGAACTACCTACGGCATAGTTGGATGTTAATCCGGTATTGATATCCGGTATGCTCAATCCTTCATCATTACTTTCGGAGGAAACATTTTGTTTGGAGGAATGAATATAAGCCTCGCTTTTAAATGCAACAGGCCGGGAATCAAATAAATAGTTGCGGGAAGAATATAAATCCGGACTCCCGACAGGGGAATACAGAACCACTATGAGCAATCCTGCCCATACAATGATCCATACCATGATTTTCTTCTGTCGTTTCTTCAATGTTATTTTCCTAAAATAATTCGTTTGCTTACCTGTTCATTTCCGGTTGCCGCTTTTACAACATAGGCCCCTGAAATGTTGCCAAAGGGAATAGCTGTAATTCCTAAAGAACCAAATTTTGCTGTTTTTAGATTCTGACCCATCATATCATAAACAACTATTTCACCGTTTAAGTTGCTTAAATTTTGAATAAATACCGTATTATCTGAAGTGAATACTTTCAATTGAGTTGTAACATCAGCTGCATTTTTTTTTATTGGAATGGCTATAATTTTAAACCGGTTAACTGTCTGCGGAGTAGATTCTGCCAAAAAGGGATAAGTTGATCCGCTTTGGGTGATATCAACCGTTTTATTTTCAACCAAATCGAGTAAATAAATACCACTGCATTTGTTGACAATATTATGATGTGTAAAAGTGAACTTGTATTCTGTATCGATGCCCTGTTGGAAACCCAGTATGGTATTATTCAACTCGTCTACACAATCTACCTGATAGTTACCATCCTGTTCTACTGCATACAATTGAGGTGCAAGTGCTATTCCCAACATTTTCTTTCCATCCCAGCCTTTGTCATAGTGGTGAGTGAATATGGAATCGGTGAATATCCACATTCTATCAGAGTACTCCGATCCATTTAAATCAATCATAGTATATGACATCGTTTCTGAAGAGAAATCGGCACTATTTTTTACCCGCATCAATTCGGTATTATTAACAATATCACTATAATTGAAAGTTACTGTTGATCCTGGAAGATTTCCCGTTGTCATCTGAATTATAACAGCTTGCATAGAAGGAATTTGAGTAGGTATCCCTGTGCCGGTTGTTGAAGTAACAACCTGATACTGTCCGGCACTTGTTCCATTATTAAATCCTTTTCCTCCAGTAGTGCCCCAGTCAGCAAGTGATCCAGTGCTATATAAATAAACATTACCATCAGTGTCAGAACCTAACCTGGTCCTGAACTTTTGAATGTCAATGGCAGCAGTATAAGGGTTTGCAAAAATAAATTGTCCGGGGAATAGTGCACCGGTTACTGCTGCTGTTCTTCCCTGGATTGGAGATGTCCAATCAGTATTTATCAATTGTCCTTGAAATACAATAAGTTTCCCAGTTGTAACATCTTGTGTGATTTCATAACCGTAAAATGGGTCCAATTGGCTTGAATTACTTAATTGTACCCAATGAGTTTGTATTGTAGTTCCCGGTTCATACAACCTGCGAACATATGACCCATCAAAAGTTGGACTAGCAGGAATCGAATTTACTGGAACACCAAAATATTGCCAGCTAAAACGATAATACGGACCAGTGCTTAATGGAAACTGAATTCCTGGTGCCGCAATAGAATGCGCTTTCGAATACATTTCTACAGTAGCTTGTACATTTGTTGCATTCGGAAAAATAAATGATCCATTAACTAAATCTTGAGCGGATCGAATATAAATATTACTTGCATTTGCCGTTGTGATGGATCCATTTACCGATAAAGAAAGTGCAGGAGGTATAACTAGCTGTAGATTGGAAACATTGGTTAAGCTTCCTATTGTATAATTATTATCTAATACCAAATTATTGACAGCAGGAAATGCTCCGTTATTAGTTGTTGTGGCAAATTCAACGTTTGATTTTGTTGTAGGAATGCTACCAGTTGACCAGTTTCCTCCGGTTGCCCAAGCAGAGCCTGATGTGCCAACCCAAAAGTTTCGTTGTCCGATAGTAAAGTATGAGGTTCCTGATGGAAATGTCACTCCTGTGGCAACATATAAATTCCCGGAAGAACCACTTTTGGTGAGCTTGTAGAGTGTTGTGCCCGAGCTGAAATTTGTAGTACTGTTTAACATCAGCGCATATGTGCCAGTTGTTCCTCTAAGAGCCGGATAGCCGGTTAGGTCGATCTGGAAATAAACCGTACCAACCGAGTTTGTATTTTGTACTTGCCACATTCTGTTAACAATGTTATCCGCAGAAGGAATGCCTGCAAAATTCCAAGCAGTGGTGGTACCTCCATTGTGCCCCCAAATCAGGTATTGCCCGTTGGTGAGTGACGTTGTTCTGGTCAGGTTCGGCGCCGTGAAATCATTTGTGGTAGCCATTATAACCCGTGATCCGTTTCCCAAAGCAATGTTAACGCTTGTGGATACTTTTTGATTTAAACCGTATGAAACATCATACCCCAAGCCGGCAATATCATTTTCGTAACCTGAAATTGGATAAACCTTGGCACCTCCAAATCCGGCAATGTAATCGTGCCCAAGAGTCAGGCCATATTTTATTGCCAGGTAGGATTCCACCGCATTTTGATAGGTGACACTTCCCGGAAATGCCATTATTTCTGCTATGCTGCCTGAGTATTGACGAGAATCATTATTATTAAAATAGCCACCTAAATAAAATTGAGAATTTAAAGGAGCACTTTTAGTTTGGTTGACTATGTGCCAATTGGTAAATTGGTTACCAGTGACCCCATTTATTTGGCTTAAGCCTCCTTTAGCCCAATCGTTCAGGTTGTTATCGCCAATCCAATCATAAGGTGAGGAAGTAGCACCCAATCGTATTCCAACGTCTAGCGATGTACCAATTAATCCGGCAAGATGATTGGTTGTATTCGGTAGGGTTACAACTACAAATGATTGTACAGATGCACTATTTTGAATTTGCATCTGTTTAAAAACACTTGTAAAAGTTAGCGAAGGATTAAAATTAATTGTATTATCAGCATAAGTTATAGTACCTCCGGAACGAATGGCATTATTATGGGTCGGTGTTTCATCTGGCCAGGTAGTACCGTTATAAGTAGTCGCCCCATCAGCCTTAAACCAGAAAGACCAAGGTGAAATGGCAGTCCCGGTGACAGACACGTTTTTAACAGTTGCTCCTGTGACTGTGTTGGTAATATTACTATTAAATAAAGTTGCTGTTTGTGGTTTGAAATGGACAAAGACTTTAGCGTTCAATGTACTACTAGTATAAGGAACATTAATGGATGATCCGAATCCAGAGCCGGATGATAAGGAAACCTCAAATCCTGTCGGGGCTGCAACTGCTATATTACCAGGATACCCTGAAAGATTTGTTCCTGTAATAGTATAAGAAAGATTCGCAGAAGTTGATCCGCTACTTAGATAGCCAAAATCAAGGCTTGAAGGGGTTATTGAAAGAATTGTCGGTACAATTTCTCCGGTCGACAGAATTTCTGCCCCGTTTGAGTATCCTGTAAAGCTAATTTGAACAAGTTGAGTTGGGGTTAGTCCAGATGTGCTGTTACCAAAAAATATTTTACCGTTTGTACCTCCTCCACTTGTACCGCTCCAACCGTTGATAGTTAAAGTTCCTATCCAACTTAAAGCGTTACTATTTGCAAATTTAAGTGAATGGTTGTTTGATCCTAAATTTAGGCTGGTACTTACGTTTAATTGCAATGTGGATGAATTGGAAATTATTCTTCCCGATGTGATTCCTACAGTACTTAAGGTGCCGCCATTCAAAATAAACTGCGAATTTGAGGTAATGTTTGCAATCGGATTTATTCTTAATTCGCCTGCACTTATTGTTGTAGCTCCGCTATAGGTATTTACTCCTGAAAGTAGCATTGTGCCTGTGCCGGTTTTGATTATCCCATTAGTCCCAGTTCCATTATCAATAATACCACTAACAGTCAGGTCAGTTGCAGAAGTACCATCATCATTAACTATAAAATTTCTGGTTCCATCTAAATTTATTGGACAGGTTATCATGGCCCCGTTGTTTCCGGTTATATTATTTAAAGTCACATTACCTCCAAGATGGAGAATACCTGTTCCAGTGCCGGAAATTATAGAACCCGTTGTACCAATTTCCAACACCACACTTGCTGGTGCATTTGTTGCTCCAAGTGAAAAAGTTGTTAATGCAAGGGTGCTCCCCGCCTTTACGGTTAATGCTCCACTCAAATTCGTATTTGCACTTAAAGTAACTGTGTTTCCTGTATTATTTATAGTAATGTCGGCAGGTGTATGTTGATTTAATCCATTTCCGGTTATCTGAGATGTGGTTCCGTTATAAATATAATTTGCACTCGCTGAGTAAGTCCGTGTGCCGGTATCTTGAATATTTCCACTGGCTGTAGTTCCGGTAGTTATTCCGGCTGAAGATGTAACACCCAAACTACCACCAGATTGTATTGTAAAGTCCCCTCCACCACTAACGGAGGTTGTATTATCAGCCATTTGCAATGTTGCCACGCTATTGACGGTAAAGTTTACTGAATTGGATACAGCACCCCCTGAAGTGTATATTTGAGGTGTTGAACCATTAAAAAAGATGTTACCGGTACTATTTGAGGTTTCTGTTAATGTTCCTCCTGTATGTGACCAGTTTCCGGAAACGTTTATGTTAATCGTATTCCCCGAAGATTTAGAAAAATTAAATGTGCCACCACTCAGAGAGAAATCTCCTGAAATATTTATATATTGTGTGTCATTAGTGCCAGTTGCCTCAGTGATTAGATTTCCACTTGTTTGATTATAGTTTCCTCCAATATTTAATGTTTTGCCTGTAGTCTCAAATAGTGAAATATCTTTCGAGTTTGTACTTGAAATGGTAAAGTTTCCTCCAATAGTATATGATTTGGTTCCACTACCATCTAAATAAATATCTCCTGAAACATTCTGTGATGGACAATTCCATTCAACATTACCACCTATATTTTGAGGTAATTTTACTAATGCTGTGGTTATACCTGTAACTTCTAAAAGGGAACCTGCATTCCAGGTAGCTATAGGAATAATTCCTCCATCTCGGAAATGATTGTAGGTGCTTCCATTATTAAAGGTTATTGATCCACTTCCAGCAACCAAAGCAGCTGTTCCCTGAACTTGTACTGTCCCGTTAATAGTTGCATTGTTTGGAGTTAAAGTATGATTTCCTGTTATTGTAAGCAAGCCATTTACGATTAAATTGCTTGCTGTATGATTATTAGAAATTGTAATTGTATGACCTGGTTGAATTGTAACAAGCCCATCTACATTGGTTGGAATAGTTGTTGCTGGTGCTAACCAGGTGATTCCTCCATCGGTAGATTGTTGCCAGGTTGATGTTGAATTCCAATCCCCTGAAGTTACATTCGAAAGAAATTGTTTTGGAGGTATCACAGTTATTGTACCAGAAGATGTAATATTATTATTGTTTGAAACAGTAAATGCAGTAGTTGTCAATACATTTTTTGTTCCAAAATTTATAGACGCATTTTGTTGAGTATCGGTTATACTCCCAACTTGAATAGGATTGCTTGTACTTGAACTAAAATCAAATGCAGTCCCAACTATATTAGTTCCTGCTATGAAAGTACAGTTTGGGGCAGTACAGGTGCCAGTCATTTTTAAGAATCCAGATCCCCAGCCAGCATAATTATTATTTGTAATGGAACAACTTCCGGTTTGACAATCAAAACTACCGGTGATAGTTAAATTTTGTTGTGGTCCGAAAGTTACCGCTGTATTGTTAGTTAATCGTAAGTTCGGAATGCTATTACCACCTCCAGTGCATAAATTGATTGTTTGGGTAGTACCATTTAAAATAAGATAGCCTCCGGTGGTAGTAATTGTTCCATAAGTACACCCAAATGTCAGATTTCCACTAATTGAAAGATTATAATTTCCCAAATTAATTCCCCAATTTGATGAGCTGTTAAAAGTAGTACAGGCTGCATCTGCAGTAAGCGTAATGGTATAATTACCAATATTTACATTGTCTCCTGATTGTGGATATCCAGTAGTATTCCAGGTTGAACCAACATTCCAGTTCCCACTTTTTGCAGCAGTAAAGGTTGCTCCACTTATACTCCCCGCTACAACTATCAGCAGTATGGCAACGATGAAACTCTTCCAGAAGTTATCGGTACGAAAAGAAAATTCAGTTGAAGAAAAACTGTTCCTGAAAATAGGAAAATAATTAGAGAAGGAAAATAAAGCCATAGTTAAACTTCTAATTCTGATTAATACAGTTGGCTAATGTCAGGTTTTTAGATCAACAATTCACCAAGTAATTCAGAAATTAAAAGGCAGAAATCAAAACATAAAAACACAAAAACGTAAAAATAATTCACTCATTGATTTTAAATGATTATGTCGTAAAAAATAACATAAACATGTAGCACATACTATTATATTTAAAGTATAATGCTACAAAGATAATCAAATTATTTTATTATTTGTATTTTGCAAATATTTTTTATGATGATGATAATCAGCAAACTAACGGATTATGTTGTTTTAAATATTAAGATAAAGTATAATAAAAAAAATTAAACATAAATAAAACTATTTAAATTACATGGTTAACAAATGCATAATAAGTGGTATTTGAGTTAAATAATAAGTGTGTTATAAAATTGATCTTAAAAAAAGATTTTTGATTTAGCGGAAGGTTGTAATTTCTAATTTGATTGTAACAGAAAGATAATAAGATGAATAAAGCAAGAGCTCAGTCCCAATATAAATTGTTATAATTATTGAATGAACGTACATTTTTAAATGAATGGAGGGAGATAGAGTTGAATTACATGGAAGTTTTAGGGTCTTTCAGGAGTTGATTTCTCCTTTTGATTATTGCATACAACGATCCAAACAAGAAAAGAAATCCCCACCCATCCCCAACCGGTATTGGATCTCCGGTAGGATCACCACCCGGGTCAGTACCTCCGGGAGTACCGGTAGTTTGGTTGGTAACAGATTGTTTAGTAGTGTTATTTATATCTGAAGTTGTCGAAATGGTGGTAATGCCATTGGTCATGGTTATGCCCGAAGATCCCTCACTACTCCTTGAACCGCCGCTTACAATAAAAGAACCTCCGCCACTTAAGACCCCCGTACCGGCATTGCTGTTTTGATACGAAGGCGATGACAGATTACTGTAGGATGATCCACCCGAAGAGATATTTCCGGAGGAATACCTTCCACCACCGGCATTTGTTTTTGAAGATTCACCACCATTCGGGATGATCAGTTCATACGAATTATATACTTCAGAAGATTTTGATTTTGGTGCATTTAATGTCGTTCCGTTAGTAAGTGAGACCGGTTGATTTGTTACATAGTAATTCCCGTTCGAAGAATAATAATCCGGACTTCCAATAGGCGAATACAACACCACTATGAGCAATCCTGCCCATAGTAATATCCATACCAATATTGAATTTTGTTTTTTTGTCACTATTCTTTCCCTATTATTATTTTTTCAGTCGCTTTCTCATCGGCAGTTGTTGCTTTTACAATATAAGGACCTGGAATTGTACCGACTTTAACGGCTGTAATTCCAAAAGGGCCAAAGGTAGTCCTTTTAATAGTACGACCCGCCATATTATAAACTATCATTTCACCATTCAGATTGCTTAAATTTTGAACAAATACAGTGTTTTGTGTATTGAAGACTTTCAAATGATTCGAATTAGACGGAATATCACTCTCATTTTTACTAGTTAAGATAACAAACCTTTTTACCGGGGCAGTTGATGATTCAGCACTAAATGAATAAGTTGTTCCGCTTTCGGTAATTTCTGTTATCTTGGTAGTGAGTAAATCCAGTAAAAACATTCCGGTATAATTATTCTTAAGATTCTCATGGGTAAAAGTCAGGGAGTAATTTATATCTTCACCTGCCTGAAAGCCAAGTAAAGTATTGTTTACATCAGCCAGTGCATCTACCTGGTAATTACCATCAGGTTCAATGGCAAAAATCTGAGGTGTAAGAGCATCTCCCATTATTTTTGTACCATCCCATCCATTATCGAATTTCCGTGTACAGGTTGGTTCTGTAAATATCCACATTTTATCGGAGTAACGTTTGCTGTTCACTGTTATTAATGTTCCTGCAATTCCAGTTGATGAACCATTTTTATCAGCAGGACTCCGTTGGGGATAGGTATTTTTAATTGAAACTGCACTGTAAGGGATGCTAAAGGTGGCTAAGGGAGAATTGCTGTGAACTCTCACTAAAATACCTTGCATTGGTGGAACCTGATCTGGTAAACCCAATAGCCTTGATGCAATTTTAATTGGTATGGCAGTATATTGCCCAGGAATTGGAATTTGACCATCTGTAATTGGAACCCCATTAACACCTAACCATTCAGCTGAAGAGCCTGTACTGAATAAATAAACAGTATTTTCAATAATTCCTGCATCAGTACTTCCAAATGATAACCCTGAAATATCAATCGCCGCTGTAAATGGATTTGCAAAAAGATATTGACCCGCAAAAGCAGGAGAACCGGTTGAGGTGTAGGCTAAGGGTGTCGGGGTATTATTCCAGTTTACCAGCCGTCCCTGAAATACCAGGGTACGGGCATCCGGTTGTGTTATTTCATATCCGGCAAATGCTGTTAATGTTGATGAATTTGTTAGTGGAACCCAGTGGGTAGCAGTAGGTGCTGTTTCGTCGATCCTACGAATATACGAACCATCTAAAGTAGGACTGGCTTTTAACGATTCAACTGGAATCCCAAAATACTGCCATTTATAGCCTTTATTTGCAACTTTATCCGTGCAAAATGCCTTTGAATACATTTCAACAGTGGCATAGACTTTTTGAGTAACAGGATTGTGAAATATTAAGGATCCATTAGGCAATGTAGAACTTGAACCTATGTAAATCAAATCCGGATTGTTACCAATCCCTGTATTTATTGAATAATTAACAATCAGACTTCTGGTTGGTGGTATTACCAGACGTTTGGTAGTAGAATTAATTAAATTACCTATCGTGTAATCATTATCCAATGTTAAATCGTTTTTTGCAGCAGGACCGTATTCCACATCATCACCAGCTAAAGGAATATAATTTTGTGACCAGTTACCTATTTTTCCCCAGACTGTATCGATAGTCCCCAACCAATAGTTTGTACGGGCAATAACAATAATAGACACTGAATTGGAGGTGGCAGGATTACCCGTACTTATACAAGGATAATTTGAAGTCATTATACAGGTAACGGCATCGTTATTTATTGGCGTATATGTGAAAGTACCACTCGTTGAACTGGCATTGACAAGACCGTTTACTTTCCATACATATGTTGGATTCGTACCCCCATTTGTAGGTGTAGCTGTAAAAGTAACAGGTGTATTCGTATATACCGATGTTGAAGAGGCTGAAATACTCACGCTAACCGGTAAAGTCGGATTCACAAAAACATCCACTGAAGAAGTCGCCGGCAGGATTTGTTTAAAAGAAATATCGTCCAGAGCAAAATCATTGCCTCCTGAAACAATGTTTTCATTGATCAATTCTAAATTTAATACAGTGTTGCTGCCGGCCGATGCATTAAAAATAAATTGTTTCCAGTTACCTGTATTTGAATCAGCAGTATAAATTGGTCCTGCTAATGCCCCGTTTACAAATAATTGTAACTGAGAAGGAGCTGCACCATTAACACTTTGTACCCAATAAATAAACTCATAACTGGCTCCGGGAATTACCGGCACCGATTGAGTCCAAACAACAGCTCCTGCAACCGGAGCTCCATTTATAACCATTTGTAATCCAACACAAGTTGATCCTCCGATTGTATGATCGGGACTTTTTGAGAAATTTGAATGTTGAGAGCTTGGATCTGCAATGACCGCATAAACTTTTTCAGGTACCAGACCTGAGGAACCACCTGCAGATAAATTATAACTACTACCAAAGCTTGCATTTCCGGTTTCAAAGTCTCCGTTTGTCACCAGGTTTCCACCCACGATAACATTCCCTGTTACGGAATAAGTACCATTCAAAGCTGCTGTAGCATTTGTTGTTAAAACAGGACTTTGAAGAATGGAGTAATAACTGTTTGGCCCCAACCAATAGCGGTTTTGAATATCGGGTCCTGTGCTTATCAGGTTGATGGTGGAACCCTGACAAAAGAGTATCCCTCCACCACTGGCAGTTATTAAAGGGGATGCAAATACTATCCCGGTGCATACAACAGTTAAAGGAGTGACCGATAAAGAAGCCAGAGAAATATTTACGCCCGGATAAGTAGCCGCTGCCAATCCTGATTTTAAATGAACAAAAATGGTAGTCGGGGAAACTGTTCCGGAAACATTGGGTAAAATAAGATTAGCTGTACTGTAGCCAGAACCTGAAGATAATGAAATTTCATAGTTTATAGGACAAGCTACTGTAATATCAGACGTTAATGAAGCGCCACTAACTGTAAATGATTGAGGAGTTGAAGGACCAGTACCTATCAAATATCCAAATCCTGATAAACTGGTTTTAGAAGTTAGTATTGTGGGGGTTCCCGCTCCTACAACTGAACCACTGACTGCCACAGACTTTCCTACCGCATTTAATGAAGCTAAAGTAATATTTAATGGACCATAATTTCCAGCTGTTAAAGCTAATTTAAGTCGTGCATAGATGGTCGTATTGATACTGCCGGAACTTGGAGTGATTGTAAGAGTGGCTGCAAAACCGGTACCTGAACTTAAAGATATTTCAAAATTAGCAGGAGGAGTTATTATAACATTATTTGTGCCGAGATTTGTCCCCGTTAATTGAAAGGACTGTGAATTTGAAACGGAAGCCCCAAAAGTATAAATAAATGTGGATAATGAGCTGGTATTGGTATAAATTGTACCTGATGGGAAAACTGTTCCTGTACATGCCACATTGTTCGATATACCGGTAGAAGCGACTACGATATTTTCATTATAATCTCCGATGCCCAGATTCACTTTCATTCTGACATAAATAGTGGTTGTGTTTAAAGTAGTACCGGTTTTAGTGAGTGTAATTGGAGTTGATACGTAGTTGGCACCAGTTGTTGTCGAAATCTCATAATCGGGTGGGGGAGTCACAGTGACATTTGCTACCAGCAGCGAGCCGGTAATTGTAAACGATTGTTCTGTTGAAGGCCCCTTGGTATAATTGTAATTAAATGGAGCCGGAATCGAAGTAATTGTTAATGCAGGTCCTCCAGTGACAGTTCCACTGCATGCCACGTATTTCGTATCAGCGTAATTCGTCGAAATAGCAATGTTTTCAGCAGAAACTGTTCCCGTTGCTATTCCTGCTTTCATCCGGACATAAAGCGTTGTTGAATTAACCACCCCACCGGTAGCAAAAAGAGTAATGGGTGTTGATTGAAAACCTGTACCGGAAGTTGTGGAAATTTCAAAACTGGCAGTAGGAGTAACCGTTACATTGGCTATTAGATAGGTGGCACTCACTGTGAACGATTGTTGGGCGGAAGCTCCTGTATTAAACTGGTAGGTAAAACCTGTTAAACTGGCAGGTGCTGTCGTGATAACAGGTTTATTTTTCACCGTTAAAGTGGCTACATTCGATTCGTTAGTAGCAACATAAGGATTTGGAGCCACATTATTCACACTGCTTAGGATAGCATTTCTATAAAGATAGTAAGTTCCCGGTGCATTGAATGGCAGAATGGTAGTATTCGGAGAATACGTATCAGCATTGGCTCCGGGAATATTGATTCTTGTATTGTCAAGTATAGTACTGTACGTCCATTGATAGCCTGTACCGGATGAACTTATTCCTGTTCCTAATGCTCCGAATGTATCTCCGCTTATTGGGGTTCCGGTGTCGCCAAGAATAACAGTTTGTATTGTATTGAATGAAAGAGTATTGGCGATTACCTGTGTCAGGTTTTGAAAGAAAACCCTGTTTCCCCCACCGTTTTCATAGAAATCATAGGTCAATAAATTAGAACCGGTCAGATTCATCAATACATTTGAATGTGTAATAACTCCATGATCACCCCAATCGTTATATATTGCCACCCCATCAACATTCAATCTGTTCCCATCATCGGAACCCATGTCAACTGTATATAACCCTTTTTTAGTAGTGTTCATCAGGTACCGGACTGAAAATGTTTCTGTGTAGATTGATCTTCCATCATTTAAACTGCTAGAAATAGGGAAGCAACTGGCATTGCCACCAAATGATTCATCAAATAAGATTGGTTCAGTATAATGTCCATAATAGGTTGAAAAATTTGTCCCCTCGTAAACGTATCCAATCCATGAATCTGCTCCCGGTGTTTGAGGATCGGTACAGATTAAAGGCATAGTAGCAGTAACTATAGTACGTGGACCTTCACATCCGGCAGCACTCAATATGGAAACCCAATAACTGGTTGTAAGTGTTAAAGCGGGGGTCAGGTAGGTATTATTAGTATAGTCCGTACTTGTATACTTTAAATTTCCAGCGGTTGCAGCATCATACCATAAATATTTATCTCCTGTACTTGCACCTGTTGCAGTTAAAGTGACTCCATTGCCAATACAGCTTACTGTGACACTTGTTGTGGTGGGTGCAAGAGGGGTTGGATTAACTGTAATTAGAATAGCCGTCGAAATATCATTGCATCCACCGGTAATAACTGTTCTTCTGTACCAGGTAGTTTGAACGAGAGCTGAAGGTGAATAATTTTGAGAATTGCTGGTCCCGGTAGCTGTACCAAAACCAGTTGAAGCACCTGTAATGCTACTTTCCCATAAATAAGTATAAGTACCGGTTCCTCCGGTTGGTAAAGTTCCTGTAAAGGCTGCAGGCGTTGAACCTGAACAAATTGTTTGAGCTGAGCTTATGGTATTGTTTGCTATTGCCGGATATACCGGAATTTGTATCACTGATGCACTGCTACAACCACCCGAAGTCACAGTTCGTCTGTACCAGGTTGTTTGGGTTAAGTTCGGAGCTGTATAGTCTTTTAAAGTAGCACTTGCGAGAGTTGTAAATCCACTTGCAGCACTGGTAGTGCTGATTTCCCACGAATAAGTATACGTACCATTTCCTCCGGTAGGCGTTGACCCCAGAATTGTACCGGGTGAAGTCCCGTTACAGATTGGTTGTGTATAAGTTGCAAGGACATCTAATTTTTTTGTTGTTCCTATGCAGGGATCTCCAAAATTTCCATTGTTGGCTAAAATACTTGCTGAGTTCATTCCAAGAAAAGCAGTTTCAACTACCGACTGACTAGTGAAAGCATGACAGCTGGTAATTGTGAAATTAGGGGATATACCACCCGGTGACCCATAACTTGCAAAGCCAATATTTATAAATACTGTACCTGCCGGTGCAGTCATAGTTGCTGTGCCTCCTTCAGGTGCCGTTGCAGACAGAGTTCCATGCAAACCATTGGTATAATCTAATGTGTTATTATCAATCAATGGTCTGACTATCATAGTAACAGCATTGGAAATTGCAGGTGTACCTGATGCACAGGTTAAACTTGAGGTAATTTCACAGGTAACTACATCTCCATTATCCGGAATATAGGAATAAGTTGAAGTGTGATCTACAATAACTGCATTTACTTTCCAGGTATAGTTAGGAGTTCCACCATTGACTATTGTTGGAGTAAAGATCACTGAAGTGTTTGGACAAACATCATTAGCAGAAGAAACAATGGAAACACTTACCGGTAAAAGAGGATTTACTAAAAATGCTCCTGAAACTGCACTCGTCGCTGAAGCACAGGTACCGGACACTATACAATAGTAATAGAGTGTCCCTGCAGTTGTTGATTGTGGCGTATAACTGCTGGTTTGTGCACCATTTGCAGCAGAAAGTGAAGCGCCTCCGGTTGTACTTGAGGTAGTATTACTATACCATTGATAAGTTAATGTTCCTGTTCCTGTTGCAGTTACGGTTATGGGGGTAAATGAACTTCCTAAACATTGTGTTTGTGCAGCTGTAGATTGGCTGGTTATTGCAGTAGCCGGATTTACTAAAAAGGCTCCAGAAGCAGAACTTGTAACCGCACCACAAGTTCCGGAAACAATACAATAGTAATAAAGTGTACCGGTAGATGTTGATTGTGGCGCATAACTGCTGGTTTGCGCTCCATTTGTTGCCACAAGCGAAGCTCCTCCGGTAGTGCTGTTAGTGGTATTACTATACCACTGATAGTTTATATTGGTTCCGGTTGCCGTTACAGTTATAGGCGTAAAAGAGACTCCAATACATTGTGTTTGAGCAGCTGTAGATTGGCTGGATATTGTAGTTGCAGGGTTTACTATAAATGCCCCTGAAACAGTACTCGTCGATGTAGCACAGGTTCCTGTTACTATACAATAGTAATAAAGTGTCCCTGCAGTTGTAGATTGTGGCGTATAACTGCTGGTTTGCGCACCATTAGCCGCTGCAAGTGAAGTACCTCCGCTAGTGCTGTTAGTCGTATTCTTAAACCATTGGTAGGTTAATGTTCCGGTACCAGTTGCAGTTACAGTTATTGAGGTAAAAGAATTGCCTATACATCGAGTTTGTGCAGCTGTTGATTGGCCGGAAATTGTAGTAGCCGGGTTTACTAGAAAAGCCCCTGAAACAGAACTTGTAGCTGTAGAACAGGTTCCTGTTACTATACAATAGTAATAGAGAGTGCCTGCAGTTGTTGATTGTGGCGTATAGCTGCTGGTTTGAGCTCCATTAGTTGCAAAAAGTGAAGTGCCTCCGTTAGTGCTTGATGCGACATTACTATACCATTGATAGGTTAATGTTCCTGTTCCCGTAGCAGTTACAGTTATTGGGGTAAAAGAACTGCTCACACATTGAGTTTGTGCAGACGTGGATTGGCCGGTTATTGAAGTTAAAGGATTTACTAAAAATGCTTCTGAAGCTGAACTCGTAACAGTACCACAAGTTCCTGTAATGATACAATAGTAATAAAGCGTTCCAGTAGATGTTGTTTGGGGTGTGTAGCTATTGGTTTGTGCTCCATTAGTTGCCAAAAGCGAAGTGCCACCGCTTGTGCTGTTAGTTGTATTTCTATACCACTGATAGGTTAAACTGGTTCCGGTTGCCGTTACTGTTATAGGAGTAAAAGCTCCTCCGATACATTGTGTTTGTGTAGCTGTTGATTGACTGCTAATTGTAGTTACAGCATTTACTGTTAATGCTGTAGTGGTATTATTTGGTGCTGCTTTGAAAAATCCATTACCTGTATAAGAATAAGTAATGGTATTAGCCCCAACCGGGACGGAAGTTAAATTATAATTTAATAAAAATCCTCCAACACCTCCTGAAATAACTGCGTTTTGTATAGTTCCGCCATTAATTATAATTTTAACATTTTCTAGATTTGCAGGGTAAACCGGACCTGCAGCACTCACGGTTCCACTTAGGGTTACGGTAGCAGTACCATTACAAATACTCTGACTGGAAGTTAAATTCGTAAAACCGGCAGTTAATAATCTTGTATCAGTCACAGGGTTTACCATTCCAGCAGTCGGTGCAAAGTAAATGTCATTTTTATAGGTTGCAGATGAAGCTGACGACCCCCAGGCTCCGGTGTTTGTAGGAAAACCACCCAAAGTAAGACTAACGGGAGTAAGGGTAACTCCTGCTATTATCGAAGCAGTAGCAGCTCCTGTTATGCTTAAATTGTTGTTAATAGTAATTGCGGAAGTGACTGATTTTGCTCCACCAGCAGAAAACATTAGATTATAATAAGGTATTACAGCAACTGTTTGCGCTCCTGCTCCATTATAGTTAATCGTACTTGTCCCGCAGGCAAATGTACCTCCTGCTCCGCCAAAAGTTCCACTCAGATTAAGTATTGTATTTGTTCCTCCGTTGAGAGTCCCATTCGTACTTGTATATACTCCTGTAAGAGTATGTGTTAATCCTGTTCCCAGGTTTAAGGTCCCTCCTGTTCCACTCATAGTCAGTGATGCCCCATTTACAGGTCCTGTGAAAGTAGCTGTTCCTGCCGTTTTAGTCATGGATATAAGACCTGTAGTTGTAAATCCTGCAATATTCTGAGTTGTTGCTGTACCTGCAATTACAATCGGAGAACTTCCTGCGTTTAACAGTGTACCTGTGTTTATAAAATCACCGCCGAAAGTCAATTGGTTATTCCCGGTTGATAGTGTTACTCCTGAGCCGATATTAAAGGCTCCATTTGTAATTAATGCATTACCAAGGGTTTTTGTCCCTGAACCTGAAAGTGTTAGGTTGCTATATGGCAGTACTGCAATTGTCTGAGTACCAGTACCATCATAATTTACTGTATTACCAGTGGCATTTGCAGTTAGAGTTGTAAATGCAGGTACTGCTGGTGTTGCACTGATAATAAGAGTGCCTGAAGCAGCGTTGGTGAAATTTGTGACTGCTCCAGTACCATCCATATTCCAGTTAAGATTGTTGGTAACAGTTGCAGAAGTAATAGTTCCCGAACCAGTGCTGATAATATTTCCATTATTAGTTAGAGTGGACAATGAACAAGTACCATTTATTTTTAATGTTCCTGTTGAGCTATTTGTTAATGTTCCAGATCCTGACAATGCGGTTCCAACTGTCAATGTTCCATTGTTAGTATAAGTATTGTTAATAGCAACATTAGGTATTATACTGACAGTAGTTCCTCCGATGTTATGTGTAGAACCTGTGAAAGTGTAAATTCCAGAACCAGTTGAGCTGAAAGTCGTAGCTTTGTTGATAAAATCACTTGAAAAGGTTTGAGTACTGGTTGTAGTATTAGTCCATGAAGCTCCGGTATTAAGTGTAACATTACCGGTAAATACATTGGCTCTACCCCCTGATAAACTGATTGTACCAGTTATATCAGTTGTTCCATTTATAGTTAATACTCGAGAACAAGTCAAAGTACCTCCACTATTTATCGTTAAAGTCATGAAAGTACCATTATTGGTAGTTACTGTAAGTGTTCCACCGTTATTTATTGTCAACGTCCCTGTTGTATTTTGATTTACATTTGTATTAAGATTTACTGGTCCTGTAATTACAACTTGATCAGTTGCTGCAGGTACACCGAATGGAGACCATGTACCAGCAGTATTCCAGTATCCTCCAGCCACAATACTAGTCTTTAAAGTCCCACTTACACTCCCTACACCCCACACCAAAAGCATCGCGCAAATGATAAAGCATTTCAAAAATTTTATGGTAAAAAAAGAAAAGACATGTGAAGAGATTCTGTTACTGGAAACAGGGGATGAAAAAAGAGAGGAGAAATATGCCATAGTCAAACTTTTAATTCCAATAATTACAAATGGCTACTGTCAGGTTTTACGATCAACAATTCACCAAGTAATTACGAAATTAAAAGGCTGAAATCAAAACATAAAAACGTACAAAAAAAGTAATTCAGAAATTGATATTAAGTATCTAAATGTAAAATAGTTCACTTAAACATGTAGTATAAAAAACTACTGCACCAATTTAATGTTACAAAGATAATAAATTTATTGAAATATTTAATTTTATCAAAAGCTCAGTATTTGCATTTTGTAAATTATATTGACATATAAAACCCTTTTTTTATAAAAACAAAGTAAAAAATATTATTTTAAAGATACAAATAATGGTCAATTTTATAGGGTGACAGATATTTTATAACCGGTTATTTTGCAAATTTGTCGGGGAGTTTGAAGATTAATCACGAAACAGGACAATCGTTTCGTAAGAGGGATAATATTTTTTAATGACTATTGATTTTTTCACCCATAGTACGTTGTTCGATGTTTGTCATGTTGTTATGATGCGTTCAGCGGATCTTCATTGAAATAAACAATTTAACGATTATTACTTCATTTGAGTATTCCGTAAATTACGATAGTTCGATTCATCGGTGTTCATAAATTTCACCTATAAGTAATTGTTTGTTTCATTTTAGATTGCGACTTTAGTACAGTGTTAAATTTACAAATATTAAAAAGTAGGGTGAAAAGCCAAAAGGAATTTGTTTATTATCCGGATTCACACTGTTTAAAAATAAATTGTATCCAAACTAGAACAAATGGAAGTGTTACTTTCTATAACACGGAACGCGGAACCTGAAACATTGAATTTCCTACTCTCCGTCCAACTTTTTTTTGAAATAATAAAAAAACGATGATCGGATTTTGCAACCAATGAGAAAATTGTATACATTATCGGTTTACATTTCAACTTTATCAAAAATTTCATTAGTTTGTGTTAGTTGATCCGGGAGGAAAAACTCTGTTTGATTTTAGTTTGAATATGGCCTATTTCAACTTTACGGGAATTTCCTACGGGAATTGCTATACCGGGGGTTACGGGGATGCGTTTTAGGAGTGATTGCGGATAATCATTAAATATCTTTGTTTCATTTGTGGGCAACAAGCAAATCTGGCTGGAGAAGGTTTCCGCCCAAAATTCACTAACTATCTGATATGTAAATTTATACCGTCTGCTAAAAACTTTCAAATTATCATTTTTCAAACAATATAACTCTTATTCTACGGTCTTATCCCCCTTTATGGGCTAAGGGTTCTTCCCAACCATGATTCTTTTACTTATACGTTCGTTACCGGAGTTGGCTTTTACTACATACCCACCCGGAATTTTATCCATTTGAACGGCAGTAATACAGGATGGACCAAAAGCTACCTTTTTCATGTGCCGTCCCATCATGTCAAAAATAATCAGTTCGCTGTTTGAGGAACTTAGATTTTGTACAAATACCGTGCTTCCTAAATTGAAAACTTTTATTAGGGTGCTGATTGGCTGTTCGTCTTTGATGGCAGGAATGGTAACAATTTTAAAGCGATTAACCGCCTCAGGTGTCGGGACGCATTTGAATGAATAGATGGTTCCGCTGGTGGATACATCGATGGTTTTATTTTCAACCAACTCAACCAGAAAAATCCCGTAATATGGTGTCGGCGCATTCCCGTGGGAGACTGTGAGCTTATATTCCGAATTTTCCCCTGCCTGAAAGCTCAGGATCGAATTATTCATATCCTTCACTGCATTGACCTGGTATTCGCCGTCAATGCCCACAACGTAAAGCGGCGGTGCCAGGATCGACCCTTTCAGTTTATACCCATCCCATCCGTTATTGAAAAGCGGGGTACATTCAGGATCGGAGAAAATCCACATTCGATCGGAAAAACGGAATCCTTTTATATCAATCATCGTAAATACCTTGCCTGTTGAATCGTGTAGAATGACCGAAAGTGCACGTAGTTTGCCTGTATACTTCACAACGGAGCTATATGGAATGGTGATGGTACCCCCAGTTCCAGTGGCTTTCACCAGAAATCCTGCATGGGAGGTCTCAGACCCGGAATCTCACCGGTACCGCTTAACTGCGCGGTGATACATTATACTGCCCGGCACCATCATTCAGGGGAGAATTCGTTGAATTCCAGTCATGGTAGGTAGCGGTGTTATAAAAGTAGATGGAATTCTCGGTGTTGCTGCCAAACGTAATTTTTGAAAGATGTTCCTGTTGTAAATGCTCCGTTTACCTGCCAGAGCATATGGTTAAGAGTGGCTGAATTTATCAGGGTCACGGTTGAATTGGTTCCTGTTATTAATGCCCCGCCAATCCGGATAGTAAAATAAGCGTTGGGGTCTCCCAGGACATCCAATACCAATTCTCCATTTATGGTCGACCCCATGGTTGTTTGATAAATTCCAGGGTTTATTGTCTTGCCACCAAGTGTCTGGGAGGTTACAGTACCGATCAGTGTGGTGATATAATTATTTACCAGATTCAAATCGATGACTGCCTGTCGTGTAGCATCATCGGCGAAGTGTATGGATCCTGTGATGGTTGTATTTTCGAATCCGGTAACGGCACCGGAGTTATTTCCTACATTTCCGGTAATGGTTGATGCGCCGTTATTGGTCATGGCACCAATATCTGTCAGGAATATAAACCCGGAAGCAGTAGCTAAGTCTGGAAGTGTAGGGAATGCTTTTCCGGTGCATACAAGATTGATTGAAATAGCCCCGATTGTGGCGGTTACTATATTCTCAGAAGCATAACTTCCAGTAGTAGCCCTCCTTTTAAACGAACATACATGGTGGTTGAAATTACTATACCATTCGAAGGCGAAAGCTTTATAGGATTCGTTGGAATAAATAAAGCCCCTGTAGACAATGATATTTCATAATCTGCCGGTGGGGTTAATATCAAGTCGGAAATCAGATAGGTACCTGCGACTGTAAAGTGTTGTTCAGGAGAAGGATTCTTACTATATGTATTGAATCCGTTTAATGTATTGACCGAAGTAGATATAACCGGACAATTGGCATTTACAATTACTTCTATGGTAGCGGTTCCGCTGGTACAGGTACCCACTTTTTGTATTAAATAATAGGTTGAAGTGCCTGCTTTTGAGGTGACCGGAGTAGGGTACTGTACTTTGGTTGTTAAAGGAATATTGAATGTTACTGAATATTTGAGTAGTTGAAACGCCTGTGATAACTATTTTATTGTTGGCGTCGGTTTGCGGAAAACTTGTCGAGCTTATGATGTCAAAATTATTATTTTTCGAATTGTTTATCCGATACGACCCTGCATTGGGCAACATCAACCCCCCTTAAAAATGGCAATTAACAGGGACCCATACTGGATACCACCGGCAGATATGGATTTACTCGTGCCCACAAGTGCCCATGTTGAACCATTATAATATTCTATCGTTAACGTTGTTGAATTTAAATCACAATAGTCGTCTGTATATACATCAATTGAATTTACGGTTAAATTTGAAATTGATGTGGTGAAAAATGTATAATTTGTGCCTGAATTATAGGTTTTAAAGGTGGAATTGGTCCAGGTTGTTTTACCAACACAACCGCTACCAAAATCAACCCATTTAAGAGAAGTACCTGTTGCAGTTAATGGTGTAACCAAAGCATTTAAACAATAAATTACTGGTGATACCACTGTTGGAGGAGATGTGCAGTTTACTGTTCCGCTACAAATTACAGGTGTGCTGGTTGCATTTGTACTGGTATGGAGTATTGTTTCCGAATTGGAAGTATTGACAGGTAAGCGGGCATTTAACCGGACATAAATAGTGGTAGCGTATACATTTCCTGCGGATTGAGCAAGTGTAATTGAGTTGATATATCCGGATCCGCTGGTATTCCACATATTCATCAACACCATTTGTGGTATTCCTGCAAGTGGGAGGACGACATCTCACGCAAGTTATTATTCCTTTCAATAGTCGCCCTCCCAATTCTTTTTGTTTGCAGAAACAATGTGTAACAGATGTGGGAGTGCGACTTTCTTCTGCAAAAACACCAAGTCAAACTCCCATAAAAATATGCCGGATAACTATAAATCACAAAAAATCAGATAAAATAATGCCCAATTATGTGAGAAGAAGCACTATGCGGGATAACTATAAATCACAAAAAATCAGATAAAATAATGCCCAATTATGTGAGAAGAAGCACTATGCGGGATAGTTTTTTTCTTTTGTCCTCAATAATTGGGCTGCAAAGGCACTAAATATTTTACTTTTATGATCAACTCACCTTTAATCCACCAGCTTGTTAATTATGGCATAATGGGTGAGTTCGACATTGCTTTTTATTTTCAGTTTCTCGAATATTCGAACCCGATAGGTGAAAACAGTACTGATACTTAAGGTCAATTCTTTCGCAATATCTTTCACTTTTTTACCTGTAGCGAGCATAAACATGATTTCCTGTTCGCGGTTCGACAATTGTTCGTGAGGCAGTTGTTCTTTTTCGGGCATAAAATCAAAGGCAAGTTGCTCTGCCAGGGTATTGCTTAAATATCTTCCACGGGTGTGTACTTTCCGGATAGCGATGACCAGTTCTTCCAAAGCGGTATCTTTGCACAAATAACCGGAAGCACCGGCTTTCAACGTGCGTAATGCAAATTTATCTTCGGGATGAATGCTCAGCACTAAAATGTGGAGTTGAGGTTTCAGCTTTTTGAGGTCGCCGATCAATTCCAATCCACTTCTGCCAGGCATGTTCATGTCCAGAAGCATAATATCACAATCTATTTCATCAATGTTCTGGAGTACTTCATCTCCACTTTGGGCTTCGCCAACTACCATTAAATCAGATTCTTCTTTTAATATCTTTTTTAATCCTTCACGAATTATTTCATGATCGTCTACAATGAATACTTTTATCATACCGGTAGTTTTATGAGTTAAGAAATTGAATTTACTTGATATTATTTACTTGTATTGACTTATTATGGAATTTATTTTATAGAATACAGACGTTTTTATCAGGGCATTTTTTAAGACACTCACATCAAGAGGTTGTTCATGGTATCTGTTATTTAATAAGCCCGATCAGTTTATGATACGGAATTTCAACCTTTATGGAAGTCCCATCACCCGGCTGACTCGTAATAAACAAGAGCCCTTCCAGTAAATAAACCCTTTCTTTCATTCCCAACAAACCATAAGAATTTGGTTTGTTTTTTTGGTTTGATTTAAACCCCCTACCGTTATCAATTACTTCAAGTGAAAGAGTGTCATTCCGTATACCCAGCAAAATTCTTACCTTCGTTGCTTTAGCATGCTTAGCGATATTGGTAAGCGATTCCTGCACAATCCGGTATAATGCAACCGATTGTTGTGAATTTAATTTCAGATCACCAGCCGTATTTTCAAAGACACAAATTAGTTGATTTCTTTCTTTAAAATTATTAATATATAGTTTTACTGCTTCAACAAAACCAATCAGAAAAAGTACCTCAGGTCTTAGATCGGTCATGATTTTTCGGGTTGTGTTTAACGTGTTATCAACTAGTCCGGAAAGATTGTCAAAATTAGTCAAAATATTTTCAGCATCAATACTTTTGATGCTTTTTAATACTTTTTGTTTCATCATCCCTAAATCAATTTTAATGGCAATTAAAATCTGACCAAGTTCATCATGAATTTCACGTGCTAATTGCAATCTTTCTTCTTCACGTACATTTTGAAGATGGGAAGCAAATTCTTTCAATTCAACCTGAGAACTTTTCAAAGCTACTTCTACTTTCCTGCGTTCGGATATATCCCGGATAATAAATACCATTCCGTTTGGATCGTTTTCAGAATTCCAAATGATTTCACCATTTACTTCGGCAAAAAACATGGTACCGTCGTTTCGCAGGACCCGGTATTCGATAGTGCCTATATATCCATTCAACATGGTCTGGCAATTCAGCAGGGCTCTGTTTCTGTCTTCAGACACCAGATAATCAAACATGTTACAACCTAATAATTCATCCGAACTTTCACACCCGTATAATACTAAAGCTGCAGGAGAAGCCATGCGAATACTTCCATCCATTTCAACAACTACAATGGCATTGGGGGAAGCATTCAGAATGGACCTGTGAAGTTCTTCACTGTCACGGAGTGCTTCCATGAATAGTTTTCTCTCAGTAATGTCCTGAACTGTTGCAATTAATTTTGAAGGGTTTCCTTCACAGTCATATTTAAGTTCGCCAATGGCATGGACCCATCTTTCCTCCAGATCAACCGGGCGGATAATTTTAAAATTGCTATTAAATCTTACTTGTTTTTCACTCACAACAGTTAAGAAATATGCCCTAAGTTTTTTTGTCCAGTCAGGATGAACAATCGATAAAATACTACCGAACGATTTAACAAAATCGGTATTTATTCCACAAATTGAATCCATTATTTCCGAACTTATCCAGGTGCCTGCATTTAAATCGATAATACAATTTCCAAGATTTGCAATTAACTGGGTTTTCTTTAAAAACTCTTCATTTTCTTTTAATTCGACTTCTGCCCGTTTCCGGAAGGTTATGTCTACCACAAACCCCAGGTACAATTTTTCGGATAACCTGACTGTATCAACTGAAATAAAGCCAATCGATTTATCTTTACGAACCAATCCAAATTCATCGGTGGCAAATCCTTCCCGTACAACTGTTTTAAAATGATTTATAAACAATTCCTGCGATTCAGTTGAAATCAATTCTGATTGGTTCATAGAAATCAATTCCGCTTTTGTGTATCCGGTGATGTCTGAGGCGGCGGAATTTACTTCAGTGTATTTCCCTGCTTCATCAGCTACAAATACCCCGTGTGGGGCAAATTCAATGTAGTCGTGGAATTTTTGTTCACTTGCGTGTAGTGCCAGTTCAGTCTGTTTCCGTTTCGTAATATCCCGTAATGCCCCATAGATATGGCTTGGATTTCCCTGAGAATCCCTCACAAGCCTTGAGTTAATGGAGATGTTTTTAATGACACCCGATTTGGTTTTTAATTCTATTTCATAATCCCGTAGTTCGCCTTTGGACATTAATTCACCGATCATAGGATCTCTTTTAACAGAGTCAAGATAAAGGTCATTAACAGAGGTACCTATTAATTCATCCGGATTAAATTCAGAAAAATACTTAACAGAAGGACTGATTTCAAGAATTAGACCTTCTATATTCACCTGGTAAAAGACATCCTGAACATTCTCAAAGATAGAACGGTATTTTTCCTCACTCTTTCGAAGTTTTTCATTATCGATTTTTTGATCCGTAATATCCTGAATGATTCCAATCATTTTGACAGGTTGATTTGACTCGTCGAATATCAGTTCGCCTAAACCGTGCACCCAACGAACCTGGTTGTCATTCTTCCGGACAATTTTATATTCTTTATCAAATTTAGATTTTTTGCCAATTATTTCATTCACAATATAATCAGTCATCATTAGCTGCCATTCGGGATGTATTAAACCCAACCATCCGGTTAATGATTTATCATGATTTTTATGAATTCCAAAAATCGAATTCATTATATCAGAACTAATCCATTTATTATTGATAATATCAAATGTATAGGTCCCCAATTGAGCGATTGCCTGGCTTTGTTTTATGTATTGTTCACTTTCACATAACTTTTCTTCATAGCATTTTCGATCCGTTATGTCCATAATTAGTCCTTCGAGTACAACTACTTCACCGTCCTGATTGTATACAGGAATTCCTTGTTCCCAGACCCATTTAATCTGATTATCTGCTGTTAAAATCCGATATTCTACCTGAACTCTTTGATGAAGATGCACTGCTTTTTCCCATTCATTCCACAAAAACTCCCGATACTCCGGTAGAATCAAGTCGTTGAATGATATTTTATTATTATTTAAAATGTCTTCCGTTTGATAACCTGTCAGTGCAAAAAATCCTTCTGAAACAAATTCTTTTGTCCATTGGCGGTCATATTTACAGCGGTAGGCAACACCCGGTAGATTTGACAATAACACGGATTTACTCCGTTCGCTTTCTATTAATTTTTCTTCTGCTTTATATTTTTCAGTTACATCGGAAAAAACGAGTACAACTCCTGTGATAAAGCCGTTAATATTTTTAATTGGTGCTGCACTGTCAGCAATGTGATATTCCTTTCCCTGTTTAGAAATCAAAATAGTATGATTGGCAAGTCCTACAATTTTTCCTTTTTCCAATATACTATTTACAGGGTTCCCTACAGGTAGTCGTGTGATAGCATGAACAATATTAAAAACCTCGGAAAGCTGTTTTCCATGTGCCTCTTTGAACTTCCATCCGCACATATTTTCAGCTATTGGATTTATATCAACAATTGCCCCGGATTTATCGGTAGAGATCACTCCATCTCCAATAGAATGTAAGGTTATCGACAGCGATTCCTCACTTTTATGTAATAATTCAATAACATCTTTGTGCTCGGCAATTTGTTTTTTGAGTTGTTGATTTTTATACAACTTATCACAATAATCATTTGCAATGACAAATAACATTTCAAATATTTTTTGAAACTTTTCCATTGACATTACTGGGACAAGGTTTAATGCTTCCAAAAATTCTTCTTTATCAGCACCAATTTCCTCTCCATAATCAATAATTTTTTTAATATCGGTATTTTCATTAAGCACCTGGCCAATAAGCCAATTGGCTATATGAAAACCATTTACTGTCAATATCGCACCGGTATCCCACAAACCGGCACTCAGACAAGGTTGCAATTTAAATCCCGAAGAAATGCCACTGCAATTCAACCGGTCCGATTTTATGCAATTAGCCAGTCCCTTTTCTGTTTTTCTGATTAAATTACACAACGAGCAGAAATTGCTGGGATTGGTTAACGCAGTTCCATCCGGGTTAGTAATGATGGATGCTACACCGGTAGCATTCGAAAACAAATCCTGCATTCGTTGAATGTCTTCCAAAATAAAAATGTCATGAAACTGAATGATATTTTCATTCACATAGGTCGGAAAAATTAATTCTGTATCATTTTTCATTTTTATCCTGGCATTTACCAAAAGTTAGTTGATCTTAGACGATGGGATTAGTGAGTTGATTTCTATTTCAATGAAGTTCTTAGGTATAGTAAAGATGAATGTTGTCTTTAATCTTTCATCTTTTTTATTTCATATGGCATGACTACCTTAATACTTGTTCCAACATTCTTTTTCCCTGTTATTGTCAATTCTCCATCCAACAGGAATACCCTTTCTTTCATTCCGATCAGTCCATAAGAATCGGAATTCTTTTTGTGATTTTCATCAAAACCAATGCCATTATCCACAATCTCAAGTGATAAATTATCTTGAATAAATTCAAGTTTCACTCTCAATTCAGTCGCTTTGGAATGTTTAGCTACATTATTCAAAGCTTCCTGGATAATCCGGAACAAGGCAACTGATTGTTGAGAATCAAGCTCCAGGTTTGTAACAGAGTTTTCAAAAAAACAGGTTATTTTATATCTTTCCTGAAAAGTATTCAGATGTTGTTTAATTGTTTCAATAAATCCCAACAAGTCGAGGACTTCAGGTCTAAGGTCGGTCATGATTTTACGGGCAGTTTTAATAGTATTATCCACTAACCCAAAAAGCACGTCGAACTTTGACAGTACCTGTTCGGAATGTTCTTTTTTGATGCCTTTTAAAACATTCTGTTTCAACATTCCCATATCGATTTTAATGGCAATTAATATCTGCCCAAGTTCATCATGAATTTCACGGGCTAACAATACTCTTTCTTCTTCACGTACATTTTGAAGGTGAGCCGCAAATTTTTTCAATTGATCCTGCGAAAGGCTTAATGCTTCTTCAGCCATTTTGCGATCCGTGATATCATTGTGTTGAATTATGACATGACTTATTTCATTATTTTGATCGAAAATAGGATAAGCCCAGTTATAATACCATACTTTCTTATTCTCTTTTACAACGATGTTTTGAGAAATGGCCGCTTCGCCTATATCAAAGAAAACCTCCCATTCAGTTGTTTTACCATTTTTGAAAACCGTTTCAAGATTTTGCAGAACACCGGTCAATTGAATTTCTTTGTCTTTATAAATATTGTAAACCTTGCCTTCCAGGTTTTTAGCTTCAACACCGAAAATCTGACTGAGTTTCGGATTAATTCGTTCGCACCACCCCTCTCTGTCCAGAATTTGAGTACTTAAGGAAGATTGCATGAACATTTGTTCAAAAAATTGTTTTTGATCATACAGCTCTTTTTCAGCTGTTTTTCTTTCAGTAATATCCAGCACTAAACCGGAGATTGTCAAAGGATTACCTGAAGCATCCCTTTTTGACACATTGCCCAGGTCATAAAACCATTTGTATTCTCCCGAACTGGCCAGGATCCTGTATTCAGTTTCATATTTATCTTCTTGTCCATACAGATGTTTTTTCATGGCCATCATGGCAAACTCGTGATCATCGGGATGAACCAAATCCATAAAATCATTGAAATGAATGAAATCTTCGGCATTGTATCCCAGCATGTCTGTTTTCCTTTTACCAAATAAAATCTTCCCTGTTTCAATATCCATTTCCCACCAGGCCATATTCGCGACCTTCATGGCGAGTTCAAGTCTTGAATTATTTTGAAATAATGCTTCTTCGGCTTGTTTTCGCTCGGTAATATCAATATTAAAACCTGCTATGCCAATTGTTTTTTCATTATTATTAATTGGGAATACGATTTGTTGTGAAATATGTGTTTTATTGTTAATAAGAAATTCATGTTCTTCATCAATAATTTCGCCATTTAATACCCGTTGATTGTGCATGTCCCACAACAGGGTAATTTCTTTGTTTATATTTTCAACTTCATATGGCGTTTTGCCAATGATGGTTCCGTAATGATCAATCGATTTCTTGTTTTCAAGAATCCCGACATTATTCATATCCCTGGCCCAGATTTCAAATGGAGAATTATCAATAAAGGTGCGTAATAACATTTCACTTTTTTGCAGGGCATCTTCAGCAAGCATGCGGTCGGTAATATCATGTAAACAGAGTAAGAGGCTGCTGGATTCATCATTGTTTATAATGGCAGTGGATCCAAGCAATGATACTTCATGACTTAACCCTGAAATATTTAATGTTGATTGATATTCAATATTCCGGGATCCGACTCCCGTAATAAATGTTTTTTCCATAGCAATCCTTAAACTACAATTCCAGCAATTTGGTCCAAAACCGCATCCTCTGGTATCCATTAAAGAATTAACACAACCTATAGCACCTCCAACAGATTTCCCAATTATTTCAATTTGGGAGATTCCGGTTAAAATTGAAAATGCCTGATTGGCAAATAAAATATGTCGGTTTTTATCAACCACGCACATCATCACCGGTGCATGGTCATAAATAGTTTTAAGCTCATTTCTGCTTTGTTCTAATGCTTTTTCTGTCTGATTTCTCAGGTTTTCAGAATCGATGGCATTGATAGCAAATGAAATATCATCGCCAATTTCTGTCAGTAGATTTATTTCGTCAATACTAAAGAAGTTAGTTTCTGTAGAGTATAAAGTTAATGTGCCAAGAATTTTATCTTTTCGAAGGAAAGGAACTGCAACCAACGATTTAAATCCACGTTTTAAAGCTTCCACTTTCCATGGCTGCATAATAGGATCCGTTGCAACATCGTTGCAATAAATAATTTTTCTTTCCCTGAACGAAGTTCCGGTAGGGCCTTTCCCATATATGTCAAATCCTGAGTTGATGATAATATGATCCAGATAACCATCGTTATGTCCTGCCCAGGCTATTGGATAGACTCTTTCATCCGAATCATCACTAAGCCCAACCCAGGCCATATGAAATTGGCCTGATGCAATGGCAACTTCACAAATTGTTTTAAAGAGTTCTTCCAAACTCTGAGTCCGCACCATGGCCTGGTTGATTTGACTCAGAAAAGCGTAAAGCCGGGCAATATGCCTGATTTTTTCTTCAGCCAGTTTTTGTTCGGTAATGTCAATAATAATTCCTCTTAGACCAATCGGCTTTAAATTTTTAAATATGGGATTCGAATATACCAGAGCTGGAAAAGTTGTCTGATTTTTGCGGGTTAAGGTAAAAATGCTATTTTCACTTAAACTTCCTGATATTTTGGCTTTTATATTTTCACTCGCTTTTTGTCTGTCTTCCGGAATATAAAACTGAATTAAATTTGAGCCGATCATAGTCTCATTCGGGTTATAGCCACAAATGTTATAAGCCTGTTTATTTACATAGGTGAGATTCCCAAGGAGATCTGTTTCAAATACCATTTGAGGAAGAAGATTAGCCATTTCCCTGAATTTTTCTTCACTTTCATGTATTTTTTCTTCTGAATGTTTTTGTTCAGTAATGTCAATCAGAATTCCTCTTATTCCTTCAGTTTTAGTTGCTTTAATGATGAGGTTTGTGTATATTAAAGATTGAAAAGTGCTGCCATCTTTCCGAATCATGGTGTATTCGGTATTCTCAACTTTAATGCCACGGAGAATTAATCGAATGGTTTCTCTGGCAATAATCCTTTCCTCTGGTGAATGAAGTTCCAGGATGTTTAAACCGGTCAGCTCGCCTTCCAGATAACCAAACAGAGAATAAGCCAGCTCATTTGTGTAGGTTATTTTCCCATCCATATCCAGTTCGAAAATCATTTGAGGCAACAAATTTGCCATTTCCCTGAATTTTTCTTCACTTTCACGCAATGCTTCTTCTATTTTCCGACGGGCAAAATTCTCATTTTTTAGATCTTCTAATAAATTTAAAGTAGCTGTGTATGTTTTTTTTAATTCTTTGGTTTGTTCAGTGATTAAAGATGCCAGACGTAAATTTTCATCATGCCTTTCGAGATGAGCCGTTTTTATTTTTACCATAGCACGTATTTGTGCCACCAGTTCACTTTCATCAATTGGTTTTGCCAAAAAAGCTTCAGCACCGTATTCCAATGCTTTAATCCGGCTTTCCTTGTCCCCCTTAATAGCAGTGACAAAAACAACAGGTATATCCCGTAATTTTTTATCGTCCTTTAATCGTTTACAAACCTCATATCCATCCATATCAGGCATGACAATATCCAGCAATATAACATCAGGATCCTCCCTGGTAGCCAGTTCAATGCCATGCATGCCACTTAATGCCTTTAAAACAATCACTTTCGGAAATGATTCATTTACCAGTGCCTGTATAGTTATCAGGTTGTCCGGATTGTCGTCGATGGCCAGAATTTTTATTAACCTACTTTCCATAAAGTACGTTGTTTATAGTTTTAATAAATACTTTTTCATCAATTGGCTTAGCGATATATCCATCAAAACCATGTGACAATATCGTTTCACGGTCCGTAGTCATGGCGCTGGCAGTAAGTGCCACAACAGGGATATGTGCTAGTTGACCGACGTTGCGGATTTCATTAAATGCTTTTATCCCATCAACTCCGGGTAGTGCAATGTCCATTAAAATCAAATGGGGTATATGCTTTTTTGCCATCATAACTCCCTGGTTCCCATCTGATGCTTCCAGAATGGTATACTTATTCTCCAGGATTGCTTTTACTGTGAGCAGGTTGTCCGGATTATCTTCAACGATTAAAATGACAGGCATTCCATTTATCGTTTGTAATTCTGTCTGTTTAACCTCAATTTCTAACGGTTTTGAATAAACCAGGTTTGCTACTGAATTTAATAAATCGACCCGGTTCACTTCTCCTTTTTGGATAAGTTGATGCACATTGTTTCTTTTTAAAAATTTCAAATCATCACTTGTTATGTGTTTTGCGGTAAGAATCAGTACCGGTATTCCTGCAGTAGCTTCTGCATTTCGGATGGTTTTCAATACTTCAAATCCATCAACTCCGGGCATCATTAAATCCAGGATCATCGCATCCGGAATTACTGTTGAAATAATTCCCAGTGCTTCTGCCCCATCTCTTGCTAACAGGATTTTATAACCGCTTTCTTCCATAAAATCCTGTAACTGAATGATAGCCGGTTCACTGTCTTCAACCAGTAATATTGTTTTCTGGCCTTCATTTTTTATAGCTGTAAATGGTGTTACCTGTTTACCGGGTTTCAATTCCAATTTTGTTTCGATAATTTTATTCTCTGCCACATAATTCAAAGGTAAAATGAATGTAAAAGTCGAACCTACACCAGGGATACTTTTCACATGTATTGTCCCGCCTAATAAATCGGCATATTTTTTTGCAATTGACAAACCTAACCCGGTACCACCAAACCTGCGTGATGTCCCGGCATCGGCCTGCCTGAATTCATCAAATATATGGGAAAGATGGTCTTCAGAAATACCAATTCCGGTATCTGTTATACTTATTTCGACCTGGTTATTGTTTTGAGTGGCAGATATTTCAACTTTCCCTTTCTCTGTAAATTTCACAGCATTACCAATCAGATTTTGCAAAATATGCCTGCATTTATCAATATCGCCCTGTAGATAAAAGTCAGTATCAACTGTTTTATAAATCAGCTCAATATTTTTCTGAGATGATTGAGGTTGAATCATGCTAATTACCTCGGATATCAGGTTTTTAGAACTGAATTTCGAAATTTCAATTTCTACTTTGCCCGACTCAATTCGTGATATGTCCAGAATGTCATTTATGAGTGTCAGTAAATGTTTACCGTTTCGTTCAATTACTTCCAGGTAACTATATTCATCCAGCGGAATTTTATTGGCAAGCCGGCGACTGAGTACTCCCGACAAAGCTATGACAGAATTGAGCGGAGTTCGCAGTTCGTGACTCATATTCGACAGAAAATTTGTTTTAAGCCGGTTGGCTTCACTCAACTGAACTTTTTGCATTTCCAATTCGCGGTTTTGTTCTAACAGTTCGGTCGATTGCACTGACATTTCAGTTTTCTGTGCTTCAAGCTCTGTGTTTTGATATTCAAGTTTTTGGGAAAAAACATGCATTTTTTGAAATGCCATTACACCTTCTATCCGGGCAGTAAGCGTGTCCAGAACGTTTTGAATCAATAAAAGGATATCCTGACTATAGGTCCGGACACTGGCAAGTGAAATGATGGCTATTATTTCTTTACCTGAAATAACCGGGATAGTAATAATTTCACGGGGTATGAGTTTTCCACTTACAGTGTGAAACAGGAAACGTGTATCTTTAGGGATTCTTTTTATAATCTGAATTTTGTGTGAAGAAAGAACAGATCCGAATTCACCTTCAAAATTATCCACACTAAAACTTAGTTTTGAGCTGTCCGATAAACCAAAAGAATTAAAATGTTCAAATTTCTGTTTGTTATCTGACAATAAGTAAACGGCAGCCATTTGAGAATTTGTTATTGTTGCAAACAATGGTATGACTGAAGAGAAAAATTTATGGGGGTCCTCTTCCAATAACATGGATTGTGACAGGCTGGATGCTTTTTCACTTAAGATAAAATTGGTTTGAATACTTTCAACCATTGAATTAAATGTATCGGATAAAGTTCCATACTCATTTTTAGTAGTTATGCTGCTACGGGCATTCATATCTCCCTGATGAAATCGTATTGCCGCGTCAGTTAATTCTAAAATTGGTTTTTTAATATGCCTGAGCATCAATAGTATGATCAAAACGGATAGAATTAAAATGGAACAAATTAATATTAATAGCTGGATATTTAAATTATCCCTTAATTTATTCGAATTAGCATATAAATGCTCACTCATATTCAACTCAAAATTATCAATTTTATTTATTTTTTCCATCATGATATCCCTGTATCTTCCCACCTTACTGGTAGGCAGGACATTTCTCTTAACCTCCTCTACTTTTCCGTCAAGAGCCAGTTTTGTATTAAATTCCCTGGCTATTTTCCAGTTTAAAAAGGCTTTATAGGCTTGTTCAATATCTGCTTTAGGACCCAGGTATTTTTCGTTCAACAGGTTAAACTGTAATTCAACATCTGCCGCTGCCATTTCAATCGCCTGAAGAGCGCTTTGCTTTTCATCGCTATTGTTGGCAACCATTAAATCTCTTGTCCCAATCCGCATAGTCAAAATGTCAATTTTTATACTGCTTACTGCCCTTCTGAGTTGGAGAGGTCTGTTATAAATTGCTTCTGTCTGTAGGTGTATTTTATCAGCCTGTTGATTGGCTACCACTCCTAAAATGATGACAAATATCAACATGGCTGCAAAACCCAGTATGAGTTGTGTTCCTATTTTCAAATTTCCAAATTTCATATTTTGTATTACTTTGAATGTGAATATCCCGAATTTACTTCCGGTAATTCACGGAATTTATATTCTTGTGATGTTATCCGACTTTCATGTATTTTATTTCACGGGTTGTTTATGAACAATATTATACCTGAAATATTGCAGTATGAGGATAAACTTCATGAAAACCGGAATAAATCAAAATATCTCTTTCTGTTTCTCCGGTAATGAGATATCCGTTTGATGACAAACAGTTGCGTGTTTTTTGAATGATTTTCTTTTGGTAGTCCGGCTTATAATAGAATAGCAAATTAGCACAAAAAATCAAATCAAAGTCACCAAAGATGCTTTCAGGTGGACAACTGTATTGGTCACCAAGTAAATCAAAAACCGAAAAGTCAATGTTTTCCTTTAATTCAGGTTTCACCGAATAAGTGTCACCCATTTTAGTAAACCATTGGTTTACTCTTTTAAAACTCAAACCGTTTAAAGCTGATTCGGGATATAGGCCGGCATGAGCTTGCTGTATTTGCGCTTCTGATTGATCCGTTGCAAAAATACGAAAATTTATTTTATCATGATGTCCTAATAAGGCTTCCTGTAGTAACATGGCCAGACTGTATGTTTCCTGTCCTGATGCACATGCTGCCGTCCAAATCCGGATCTCATTCCTGTGGGAGTTTGCCATTTTCATTATCAGGGAGGGAAGAATTATTTTTTCCAACACCGAAAATGTCAATATATTACGGAAAAACTCCGTATAACTAACCTTTAAAGAATCTAAAAACAGTTCTCCTTCTATGTGACTTTGTTCCAGATAAGCACAATAAGCTGATTCCGAATCACAATAAGTATTTTTCATTCTAATATGAACTGTTTTAGTTAAAAATACTTCTTCATATTTTGAAATGTCAATTCCCCGGGTTTGAAGAATAAGTTGAGGGATTGATGTTTCTCTTTCGTTCATTGAACAATTTTGTATTTTTCTGTTTGACCGGAATGAAGCAACAGCTCATTTATTTCTTTTTTTAATTCAATCATAGTCATTTCACGATCCACTGTCAAATTATGAAATCGCATCAATTCACTCATTTTTTCATCCAGAATTTCCTGCGATTTTTTACGTTCGGTGATATCCCGTATGATCACCAATTTTCCGTGAAGTCCTTTTCCCAGTTTGTAATTTGAACCATTTACTTCGCCAAAAAATGTTGTTCCATCTTTTTGTTTCATGATAAGTTCCAGATTTACAAAATTATTTCTCATAGAAAGATTTTCTTTAAAGGTATCCACTGCAATTTCAATTGAACCTTCATCCAGAAATTCAATAAAATTATGGCCTGTCATCTCAGATGGCTCCATTTTAAAAAGAGAAACACTGGCGGGTGAGGCGTAGAGTATACACCCTTTGTCATTCGTAATTGTAATCAGATCATTGGTTTGCTCAGCAATCGACCTGAATTTTTCTTCGCTTTCAATTAAAAGTTCAACTGTTTGCTTTCGTTTTGTGATATCATGTAAAACCACAAGTATACTTTTTGTATCGCCATGAATGAAATCTGTTCCATCCAATTCTCCATAAAAAAACGAACCATCTTTTCTTTTCAGCTTCAATTCGATATTGACAGCTTTTTCCTTGTCAGTTACTCCTATTGTAAATGCCTCTATGGCAACTGATATAGAATCTTCATGAATGAAATCTATAAAATGACGCCCAATCATTTCCTCTGGATCAATTTGAAAGAATTCTCTGGAGGCAGGGGAAGCATAGGTTATATTTCCATTCACATCATTGATAATGATCAGGTCATCGATTTGCTCGGTTATCGATCTGAATTTTTCTTCACTGATCCTCAGTGCTGCTTCTGCCATCTTTGATAATGTAATATCCCTGAACGACCATACCCGGCCTCCAATGTCCTCTCCGATTTTATGTGGAAATGAATACCGGTCAAAAATGCGTCCATCTAAGAGTTCTATTTGATCAATCCCTGCCTGATCGGGATGTTGATATAAAAAGCGTACTTTATTTAAGAAAATATCCGGATTCTTCACCTTACTTACTATCAATTCAAGCACTGGTTCATCATCTATTTGGGCTAAAATGTCAGGTGATATTTGCCACATACTGGCAAATTTCTGATTATAGAGGGCAATTTTCCCATTTTGATCCACCACCAGAATTCCATCAGCAGTTGATTCAATCGTTGCATGGAGCAGTGAAATGGATTCCTTTAATGCCTCTTCAGCCTTTTCGCGTTCAGTAATGTCCTGAATCATCACATGCCGTGCATTTTTACCGTTTGATACAACTAAGACGGTTGTAATATCCACATAAATCAGTTCGCCGTTTTTCTTTGTGTGCCGCCATGTACCGGCCGGTTTGTATGTTTTTCTTTTATCCTTTACATCAATTAAAAATTCAGGAATGTCTTCCTGTGGTCGAATTTCTTTAAGATTCATACTCATAAATTCTTCTTTTGAATAGCCATAATGATCAATGGCAGCCTGATTCACTTCAAGAAATGCCAGGGTTTCAATATCATAAATGTACATGGGTTGCGGGTTATTGTCAAATAAATACCGGTATTTTTCTTCATTGACCCGTAATTCTTTGTATGTTTTATCCCGATCGATAAATAGCCCGACCTGATTGGCAAACAATAAAAGCAATTCGTTATTCCGGATTGTTTCATTTTTTGGATAAATTAAAGTAAAGTCACCAATTGATTTGTTGTTCTTGTTTATTTTTACAACAAATGCTTCCCCGATATCAAATAGTTTCTCCAGTAGATTGTTTACTTTAGCTGATAATGAAAAACTGGTAAGTTCTTTAAAAGAATCGAATTTTGTAATTGCTTTATCTTTTGTTTTTTCATCCCTTATTGGATCGAATTTCCACTTTCTATTGATCATTTCGAATCCAAAATACTTACTTGCGTTTAAAATGTGTTCCTTTACTCCCGAAACAGCGACAGTAATTAAATCGAGTCCATTGTCATCAAAAACATTAAAACTGACATATTTTGCCCCGGAAATTTCAAGGATAGTATCGGATATTTTTTCATAATTAATTTTTCCTGATGTGAAATCTATTAATCCTGTACTATCCACCAGAGTCTTTTTTAGAATGGATTCCCTTTCTTTTAAGGAGTCCTGTGCCAGTTTGCGATCGGTTATATCCCGCAAAACACCTTCGTGCGTGACCACTTTGCCCTGTTCATCGGTATTATACCACCCATGATCTTCAATCCAGATTCCGGTACCATTTTTCCTTTTGAGTTGAAATATTCCAATCTCTTCGTTTTTCTCTTTCAATACTAAGCTTTCACGATCGGCCGGATCAAAATACAATTGCGACTTAATATCAATATCCATTAATTCTTTTTTACTTCCATACCCCAGCATGCTTACCAAAGCCGGATTGACATCAATGAATTTACCTTCGGGTGAGCTGGTGTAAACTCCATCAGGAATCCTTAAAACAAAATTTCTGTAAAGTTTTTCGCTTTCTAAAAGTGCTTTTTCAGTATGTTTGCGTTCAGTAATATCAATAATTTCTGTTATGAAATGCATTGGATTTCCTGTACTGTCACGTTGTAAAAATGTACTGATATCAACCCAGACAATATTTCCGTTTTTATGTATGTATCTTTTTTCCCAATGAGAAAATAATTTTTCACCAGTCAATATTGCATTGATTTCCTTTTTGTTTGTTTCAACATCATCTTTATGCGTGAATTCTGCCCAATGCATACAAGATAATTCATTGATGGAATAACCTACAATCTGACTGAATGCTTTATTTGCAATCATCCAGCCATCAACTGAAGTCATTGATTTTCCAATGATGGAATTCTCAAATGCATTTCTGAATTTTTCTTCACTAAGCTGCAGATTTACTTCTGCCTTTTTAAGTTCGGAAATATCCTGAATGGTGGAACGAATTCCATAAATTTTTCCATGTAAATCCCTGAGTATTTTATCCCGGACAAGGATAGGAAACTTTTCACCGTTTTTGTTTTCTAAAATGGATTCAAAGGAAGAGGAAGGAATGTCTTGACCTTTTAGTTTATTTCTGACTTCAAGTTTTGAAAGCTGCTCATTAAAAGCAAATTTCCAGATGTACTGACCAACTATCTCTTCGGATGAATATCCTAACATAGTCATTTCAGTTTGATTCATTCTGACAATCATCCCGGTGGAATCAATTTCATGATACCCAATTGGTGCATTATCAAAAAGATCTTTAAAATCCTCCCGGCTTTCAGATATTTCATTTTTGGCTTTTTTAAGTTCCGTTATGTCTTGTATCGTGGAGCGAATACCGGTTATTTTTCCGTTTTCATTACATAGAATCTTATCCCTTATTAAAACAGGGATAATGATACCATTTTTCCTGCGAAAATCCCTGTAAAATGAATGGTTATCAATTGAACGCCCTTCCAGTTTATCGATTGTTGCTTTTTTTGACAATATCTCGTTTGCACTTATTTTCCAGACATATTGCCCGATAAGATCCTTTTGTGCATATCCCAACATAGTTAGTTCGGTTTGATTGATTTGTGTAATCCGTCCATCTGTATCAATTTCATGATATCCGATTGGAGCATTATTAAATAAATCTTTAAATTCCTGCTGACTGGCATTGAATTTATTCTCAACTTCCTTCTGAAACGTAATATCTCTGACAATTAATTGAACTGCTTGTTTCTCTATAAATATGATGGGCATTGATTTAACTTCCACATATACTGTCGACCCATCCAGGCGGATAAACTTTTCCTGCGACAGAGGCTGTATGGTATTGTCCTTACTGACTTTTTTCATTCGCTCCACAGCAAACTTACGTGAATCAGGATGAATAAATTCAATGACGTGTTTTCCAAGCAATTCATCTTTATTTGTTGCACCCATCAATTTAAGGCATTCATTATTTACAAAAACAATCTTCCCTTCCGAATAAATACTGATGGCATCCGGAGAATTATCAATCAATTCGCGGTATTTAATTTCGCTTTCTTTCAAAGCTTCAATGCTTAATTTCTGCTCTGTAGTATCATACACTATACCCGTCCAAAGTATTTCACTTGCAGAAACTGCTCTGGGAATGGATTCCATGTGCATCCAGATAACTTTTCCGTTAACGACAATCCTGCCATCCCATTTAAACGTTAGAACCAGGTTGCTTGCTTCTTCATTTTTACGTACATATTCAGCTTTATCTTCCGGAAATATTAAATCATTTATTATGGCCGGGTTGCTTGCAAATTTCTCCCTGGTTATCCCTAATAACTCACAAAAACGGTCACTGGCAAACTCCATCCGGTAAGGTGGTATTTCTGAATTATTTCTGACTTTTCTCCACCATTTTCCCTGTTGATTAACACGGATACGATATATTCCGGCATGTTGATTATTCACTATGTCCTGATATAATTCCCTTTCTTGTTTTAAAATAGCTTCTTTTTGATTTAATTCCGATGTGTCAATAGAAGTGACAAGGCAAACATCTTTATCTTTTCCAAGTATCCCCGTCAATTTTAAATCAATTTGAGTATTCCCTTTGGTAAAAACTGTTATTTCACAGTTTACTTTTACGTTGGTATTGAATATATTTTGTAAAAAGGAGTTGAAAACAGGTTTTGAATTGTTTGAAATGTATGTTTCAAATAAATTTCCTTTTAAACTGGCCTTGTCATTTTGAAGCAAAATTGCACCGCTTAAGTTTAATCCGATGATTTTACCACTTCTTGAAAGTGTAAAATATCCCATAGGTGAGAAATCATATTGATCTATCGCATTCTGAGTGGCTGTTTGTGCTTTTACCAGTTCTTCATTTTGCATATCCAGCTCTATTTGCTGAACCTCTATTTCATGTATCAATTTCAATTCATTTATATCTGTAATGGATGCCATGGATACTAAAGGAAACTCATTTAGAGTATCTTCTGCTTTTTGTCGAAGGTTTTTGTTGAAATTTGAGGTGGCGGGAGAGTTTTTCATATGCTACTCGATGTTGAATCAGTGAGACTAAGAAGTTTATTGGCAAGTGCTAAATAAAATTAGCACTATTCCAACATAAAAATGAAAATTACATGTAGCTTTTGCAAATATAGTATAAATTGCTTCGTAATAATATGTAAAAAGTGCTTTATTTCACTCAATATGTTTAAATCTATCATATTCTGTGTTTTTTAACGCTATATTGCTTCATCGTGATTCGAATAATGTTTTTTTACATGAAACACGTAAAAATTCCTGTTCGTTACAAGCCGGTTTTGAATTACCTGAATTTTTTCAGCACCCCAAACCTTTACATTATTAATTCAGTTACCCTACTAATTTCCTTCATTTTTACAGTTTGTATCTATTTCTCCTGTTTTTTCTACCTACTGACTGAAGACCATGGGAGAGGTCATATTAAATGAAGAATCAAAACAAGACTTTAAATTGTAACTATTGTTCATCTGAAAAATAATGAAGTATTAAAAGTGATTTTACAGGCTTAATTTCTTTTAAAAATCATACGTTTAACCTGTCCGGGTTAGTACCTTTTTACCTTAATCCGGCAATCACTGACCAAAATTTCAGTGATTCAAATCTTTATTGGAATGTTGTCGATTGAATTGGATTTCTTCATCGAAGCATATGAATCGATATTTTGATTGTTATTCTGCTAAAATAAAAAAAAGTGGCTTTAAATGATGGTAATTCTTCTGATTGATAAAAGAAAAAGCAGGTTGAAAAAACAAATTGAAATCATTACTACTCATAAAATGTATAAAATATGACACTTATATCTTCATAAGACTTAAAACATCTTGGTGAAATCTAAATACATGTTATAAAACATGCTTTTCATGCAATTATTCTCTAATATGCTTGGAAAGTAAACTATGTTGCCTTACCTTTGCAGAGTGATTTTTTCATAGTATTAGATTTAAGGTTAACAAAGATTGGTAGAATGCCGTGAGGCAAGCTACCTTTCGTCTTTTATAGAGGTTCGCTTTCGTCATTGATAATATTTTAATTCCTCACGTGTTTCATCATCCTGAATTTTTATCCACCCTGCAAGATGTTAGCTAATCCTTTCCTCAACACTTCGCACTTTAGTCAGAATAGATTTTGTCGATTCATAGTAGACTGAATCAGATACGAAAAGTATTTAATTCCACTTTCCCAAAGTAAGAATCTAACCACATTCATTCACACCGTAAAATTCCATTCGGGATTCATTTCAGTTCTTATCGTTTTCTTATTCTTTTATATGATTATCCGCAAAGGGTCCTAATCATACTTAAATGGTTAAATCATAATCTGATAAAATTCTGTTTGGAATTTTATAGTGGCATCTTCATCTTACTTACAAAACATTTGTTTTAAAATCCTATCGTAACAATCGTCCCCAATCCACACTACGTTAATTTTTTACTCCTCTTTTATTATCCTTTTATATCCATTTTACTCCCCTTTTATTTTAGCTGTTAAATTGTCCAATTCTGCTCCATATATAGTCCATTATAAGTCCATATCTATATAGATATGGACTTATAATGGACTATATATGGACATGTATTGGAGTATATATGGACCTATGTAAAAGGGGAGTAAAACAATAATAAGACTACAACCGAAGATAAGGTGTTAATGAAAAGAATTGTTCAATGAACTAAGTGAGTGGAAAAATGTTTCATACTAAAAATTAATTGCGTTGTAATTAATTTTATTTTTGTATTGAATTTTCTCCAGTTAAAATTTTACAAAATTGAATGAATATGAAAAGAATAGCTCTTATTGGTGCCAGTGGTTTTGTTGGATCAGCCTTGTTAAAAGAATCACTTAAACGGGGACATTCGGTGACTGCCATTGTTCGTAATCCTGAAAAAATAACCTTGAATGATCCAAACTTACAAATCATACAAGGGGACGTACTTTCTGAACAATCCATTCCTGACGTGATCAAAGGAGTTGATGTTGTGATCAGTGCCTATAATCCCGGATGGACAAATCCAAACATTTCACAGGAAACGACAGCTGCCTATCAATCGATTATCAGTGGTGTAAAAAAAGCGAAAATTCCACGTTTGTTGATCGTTGGCGGTGCCGGGAGTTTGTATGTTGCTCCTGAAAAACGCGTAATGGATACCGGTGTCATACCGGAATCGTATCTGCCCGCAGTAGAATCACTGGCAAATGTGCTGTATGATCTTCAAAAGAATGAAAAAGAATTGGATTGGACGTATTTTTCACCTGCCGGTAATATTGAACCCGGAAAAAGAACCGGTGAATTCAGGTTGGGGAAAGATCAGCTGATTGTGGACAAAGACGGTAAAAGTAATATTTCAGTGGAGGACTATGCAGTTGCCATGTTGGATGAAGTAGATTCGCCTGTACATCATCGTGAACGGTTTACTATTGGCTATTAAACCGATGGTAAACTAACTATCTAAAAGGTCATTCAGGAATCCGCTGAACGGCCTTTTATTGTTTCAACAATTTCATTTGCCTGAGAGACAAAAAAAAGTTACTTTTGCATTCAAACCATTCAAATTACGTATGAATATTCTACTTCTTGGATCAGGCGGACGCGAACATGCAATGGCCTGGAAAATAGCCCAAAGTCCAAAGCTTACAACATTGTTTATTGCACCGGGCAATCCGGGCACTGCCTCAGTTGGTATAAACCTGCCAATTGCTGTTAATGATTTTCAAGCCATCAGAAAAGCAGTACTCGAGAATAAGATCGACCTGGTAGTTGTTGGTCCGGAAGATCCGTTAGTCAATGGGATTGTTGATTTTTTTGCAGCAGACCTGCAATTGAATAACATTCCTGTCGTGGGACCCGATAAAGTGGGAGCGCAACTGGAAGGGAGCAAGGACTTTTCAAAACAATTTATGTTCCGGCACAATATTCCGACTGCAGGGTATTTCAGTGTAACCAGTGAAAACGTTGAACAGGGAGTTGAATTTCTAAAAAGCTTACAACCACCCTATGTGTTGAAAGCAGATGGGTTGGCTGCCGGTAAAGGTGTCTTGATTCTAAACGATCTTGACGAAACAATATCTGAATTAAAAGCCATGCTCGGAGGTAAATTCGGTTCGGCAAGCAATACAGTTGTCATTGAAGAATTCCTGTCTGGTATCGAATGTTCGGTATTTGTGATGACGGATGGACGGAACTATAAGATCCTGCCAGTTGCAAAAGATTATAAGCGAATCGGAGAAGGTGAACAGGGTCTCAATACCGGAGGAATGGGTGCTGTATCCCCCGTACCGTTTGCAGGTGATGAATTTATGCGCAAAGTGGAGGAACGTATCATTAAGCCTACTATTAACGGATTAATCAGCGAAGGAATCGTCTATAAGGGTTTTATATTCCTGGGACTGATAAAAGTGAATGGTGAGCCTTATACCATCGAATACAATGCCCGGATGGGTGACCCGGAAACAGAAGTAGTCATGTTGCGCCTGAAAAGTGACTTTGTTGATTTGCTGGAAGGCGTTGCTATGGGAAACCTGAATGATAAAACGATTGAAATAGATGAACGTTCTGCTGTGACGGTAATGTTAGTATCCGGTGGTTATCCCGGTGAATATGAAAAAGGAAAAGAAATCAGTGGGTTGGATTCCATCGATGGAAGTATCGTTTTTCACGCCGGTACCATTTTAAAAAATGATCAATTGCTAACGAATGGCGGAAGGGTACTTGCCGTCAGTTCGTATGGTACAACAAAAGCCGAAGCACTGGCGGTTTCGTTTTCAAATGCTCAAAAGATTAACTTTGATGGTAAATATTTTCGGAGTGATATCGGGTTTGATTTATAATATTCAAATTACTTCCAATTCATAACAAGCTCATTCTTCGTTGAAATATCAAAAGGAAGATCTTTTAGACGAATTAGAATGTATTAAAAAAAACAAGAAAATTTTCGAAAAACAACCGGTACATAAATTAGTTTTAATTAAATATTAAAAGATGCATCTGAATCTGGAGATATTGATGATGATGATATTTTTGTAAATTGATCTATGAATCAATGTTTTTAAATAACTAAGGCAGACAAAAATAACATTGATTTTATATCAAATCAAAATTCGTGTAATTCGTAATAATTCGTGTAATTCGTATTTACAATGGCAAAGATATTAGTAGTTGATGACGAACGGAGCATCCGCAGTACGTTGAAAGATATCCTGGAGTTTGAAAAACACGTGGTAACGGTTGCTGAAAATGGTAAGGCAGGACTGGAAGCTGCACTCAACAGTGTTTTTGACTTAATTTTTTCGGATATTAAAATGCCCGAAATGGATGGTATCGAAATGTTGGATCATTTAAAGGAAAAAGAGATCGATGTTCCTGTAATCATGATCTCCGGACATGGAAATATTGAAACAGCGGTAGAGTGTATCAAGAAAGGTGCATTTGATTTCATAGAAAAGCCAATTGATCTCAACCGTTTGCTGGTTACCGTCAGAAATGCACTGGAGCGGAATAATCTGGTAGTCGAATCAAAATCACTCAAAAAGAAAGTTGCCAAAAAGCATCAAATGGTAGGTGAATCGCCGGCCATTGAAAAAGTGCGGATGATGATTGAAAGGGTAGCTCCGACGGACGCACGTGTGTTGATTACCGGAGATAACGGCACCGGGAAAGAAGTGGTTGCCCGGTTATTGTATGAACAAAGCCACCGGTCGGATGCACCGTATGTGGAAGTGAATTGTGCCGCTATTCCCTCTGAATTGATTGAAAGTGAATTGTTCGGTCATGAAAAAGGAGCCTTTACATCAGCCATCAGGCAGCGCATCGGAAAATTTGAACAGGCTGACGGTGGAACCATTTTCCTGGATGAAATAGGAGATATGAGCCTCTCGGCACAAACCAAGGTCCTGCGTGTATTGCAGGAGAATGAACTGACCCGGGTGGGAAGTGACAAAAGCATTAAAGTCAATGTCCGGGTGTTGGCAGCTACGAACAAAAACCTGAAGAAAGAAATCGAGAGTGGTAATTTCAGGGAAGACTTATTCCATAGGTTGAATGTGATCCCGATCCATGTACCAAGTCTGGATGAACGGAAGGAAGATATTCCATTGTTGGTAACTCATTTCTGCGAGATGATATGCAGTGAGCAGGGAATCCAACCAAAGAATTTTGAAGAATCTGCAATTGAAGCACTCAAAATACGTTCGTGGACCGGTAATATACGTGAATTGCGGAACATGGTCGAACGGTTGATTATCCTGGGCGGCTCAACCGTTACCAGAGATGATATTGAAATGTTTGGATAACCCCTAACCCCTAAAGGGGGATAAGAGAAAAAAGATCTTATGTTGAAAGTTGATACTTTCCACTTAAGATCTTTTTTTATTTCTTTTCCACAACAAGATGGAACTTTATAAACCCACACTTCTCCCCTTTAGGGGTTAGGGGTTCTTCTTACACATTAAACCTGAAGTGCATGATATCCCCATCCTGCACCACATATTCTTTTCCTTCCACATTCATTTTACCTGCCTCTTTACAGGCAGCCTCCGAACCCAGGGTGATAAAATCCATAAATTTAATGACTTCTGCCCGGATAAACCCTTTCTCGAAATCAGTATGGATAACTCCTGCACATTGAGGTGCTTTCCACCCTTTTTCAAATGTCCAGGCGCGAACTTCCTGTACGCCTGCTGTAAAATAAGTCTGAAGATCCAGCAAATGATAGGCTGCCCGAATTAACCGTGAAACACCCGATTCTTCCAACCCTACTTCCTGAAGGAACATTTGTCGTTCTTCGTATGTTTCCAGTTCGGCAATGTCGGCTTCGGTGGCAGCAGCTACAACCAATATCTCGGCATGCTCATCGGTGATGGAATTCCTGACTGCATCTACATACGCATTTCCGTTTTTGGCGGAAGCTTCATCCACATTGCAAATATACATGACCGGTTTATCGGTCAGTAAGTACAGGTCTTTTACCAGTTTTTTGTCCAATACGTCCAGGATCACTGTACGGGCTGATTTTCCTTGTTGTAGGGCAGTACGGTATTGCAGTAAAATATCATAGATGGTTTTTGCCTGTTTATCACCGCCTGTCTGTGCTTGTTTTTGTACTTTGGTTATCCTGCCTTCTACTGTTTCCAGGTCTTTCAGTTGCAATTCGGTATCAATGATTTCTTTATCACGTACCGGATTAATACTGCCATCCACGTGAGTGATATTTTCGTCATCAAAACAGCGTAATACATGTAATATGGCATCCGTTTCACGGATATTGGCTAAAAATTTATTCCCAAGGCCTTCTCCTTTACTGGCACCTTTTACTAATCCGGCGATATCGACAATTTCCACGGTGGTTGGAACAATCCGTTGAGGATGTACCAGTTCGGCTAATTGGGTCATACGGTCATCGGGTACAGTAATGACCCCTACATTTGGTTCGATGGTACAAAAAGGAAAATTTGCAGCCTGAGCTTTCGCATTTGATAAACAGTTGAATAAAGTAGATTTACCGACATTGGGTAAACCGACAATACCACATTGAAGAGCCATGATGTTATAGTTTGAAGAGTTTGATGTTTAAAGAGTTTGATGTTTGAAAAGTTTATATGAATAAATTGTTCAACATTTTCGGAGTGCAAAGGTACTAAAAATAACCTTGGGAAGATCTAATGAAAAAAGATGAATGTTTTCGTTGGATATCAGTGATTTATACAGAGTTCATATTAACAGTACAATTCTATTTCCTTTTCAGCCATCAATGATGAAAAAGAACCAAGAACCAAGAACCAAGAACCAAGAACCAAGAACCAAGAACCAAGAACCAAGAACCAAGAACCAAGATCAAAAAACTCGGAACACAGAACACAGAACGCGGAACGCGGAACACGGAACGTTTTTACTTTCCCCAAATATCTTCAATCACTTTGGGAAAATGTTCATACTCGAGTTTATGCACTTTTTCTGCTATTATATCCGGCGTATCCGTAGGTGATACGGGACATGTTGCCTGAAAGATTATGTTACCTTCATCATAGTTCCCGTTTACATAATGTATTGTAATTCCAGATTCTGGTTCATGATTTTCGGCGACAGCTTCATGAACCCGCATACCGTACATTCCTTTTCCACCATACTTTGGAAGAAGGGCCGGGTGTATGTTGATAATCTTATCCGGGTACGCAAGTATTAAAGTTTGTGGAATTTTTAACAGGAAGCCGGCCAAAACGATGCAATCAATGTTATATAGTTTTAGGAATGACGCTATTTTATCCCCATCCGAAAAATCTTCACGTGAAAACGTAAAAGAAGGTATTTGCAGATTCTTAGCACGGGTGTGAATAAAGGCATCTGATTTGTTTGAAAGTATCACAGGAAACTGGAATCCGGGGTTCTGTGAAAAAAAACGTACGATATTTTCGGCATTTGAACCGGCGCCGGAGGCAAAGAGAGCAATTCTTATGGACATATGTTTGGGCTTGTAATTGCACATTTGCGTGCTATTTGTGCAAAATTATACTTTTTTTTCGTCAAACATAAGGTTATGTCGAGAAAATTTCTTTCCTTTGCACCGCAAAATTATAAAACAATTTCTATTTATAAACTTAAAAACAAAAATTATGTCAGAAGTAGAAGCTAAAGTAAAAGCAATTATCGTAGATAAATTAGGCGTTGAAGAAGCAGACGTAACTCCAACAGCTAGTTTTACAAACGACCTTGGTGCTGATTCATTGGATACTGTAGAATTGATTATGGAATTCGAAAAAGAATTCGGTATTTCTATTCCAGATGAACAAGCAGAAAAAATAGCTACTGTAGGTGACGCAATCGCGCACATCGAAGCTTTACAAAAATAAACTTACTCCCGAATTAATTATGGAATTGAAAAGAGTTGTAGTAACAGGTTTAGGTGCAATTACTCCTGTGGGATCATCCATCCCCGAAATGTGGGAGAATATCCTCAATGGAGTAAGTGGAGCCGGACCTATTACGCATTTCGATGCTTCTAAATTTAAAACAAAATTTGCTTGTGAGGTCAAGGATTTTGACCCGTTGAAGTATTTCGACCGGAAAGAAGCCCGCAAATTGGACCGATACGCACAATTTGCCATTGCCGCTGCAAAAGAGGCACTGGAAAATAGTGGGGTGGATCTGGATAAAATTGACAAAGATGAAGTAGGTGTTATTTTTGCTGCCGGTATTGGTGGTATTGGGACTTTCGAACAGGAAATCGGATACTATTATGCCAATATTGAGCAGGGACCAAAGTTTAATCCTTTCTTTATTCCTAAAATGATATCGGATATTGCTGCCGGTCAGATCTCTATCATATACGGTTTCCGTGGGCCAAATTATTCAACTGCTTCGGCATGTGCTTCTTCAACGAATGCCATTATCGATGCTTTTAATAATATCCGCTTAGGAAAAGCCAATATGATTTTGGCAGGAGGTGCCGAAGCTGCTATTACACCGGGTGGTGTTGGTGGTTTTAATGCACTTACCGCATTATCAACCCGTAACGATGATCCGGCAGGAGCATCCCGTCCTTTCAGCAAAAGCCGTGATGGTTTTGTTATGGGTGAAGGCGCAGGATGCCTTATCCTGGAAGAACTGGAACATGCCATTGCGCGTGGTGCAAACATCCTTTGTGAAGTAGTTGGTGGCGGTATGTCTGCTGATGCTTATCATTTGACAGCCACACATCCCGAAGGTATTGGTGCTATCCTGGTTATGAAACGTGCGTTGAAAGATGCAGGATTAAATCCGGATGATATCGATTATATTAACGTTCATGGAACCTCAACTCCTGTTGGTGACATCTCCGAATCTAAAGCAATTAAAGAAGTCTTTGGTGAAGAGGCATTCAAACTGAATATCAGCTCAACAAAATCTATGACCGGACACATGTTAGGTGCTGCCGGCGCTGTTGAAGCCATTATTTCAGTCTTGTCTGTTGTAAACGATATCGTTCCTCCAACCATTAATTTTACCCCGGGTGATGAAGACCCTGACATTGATTACAACCTGAATTTTACCTTTAACAAGGCACAAAAAAGAACTGTTAATGCTGCATTGTCCAACACCTTTGGTTTTGGAGGACATAACGCAAGTGTTATCATGAAAAAATATTCAAAGTAAGTTTGTGATTAAAATTATCCTACGAAAAATAAGGCTCCTTTCAAATGCACGAAAAGAGCCTTATTTTTTATTTTACAACGTGCTGGGATTTTATCCCGACAAAATTGATTACTATCAATTAGCTGTCAGGCATAAATCAGTATCTATCCTCACTGATGACGGTCACAATTTAAGCAACGAACGTCTCGAGTTTTTGGGTGATGCTGTGCTGAATTCTGTTGTCACCGATATTCTGTATCATCGGTACGAAAATCAACGGGAAGGCTTCCTGACAAATACCCGTTCTAAAATAGTCAAACGTGATTCATTAAATCAACTGGCTGTGGAAATTGGTCTCGATAAACTGGTTAAAGTCACAAAGTACGTTGATACCCACACCAATAATAACATCTACGGCAATGCCCTGGAAGCAATAATGGGTGCCATCTACCTGGATTACGGCTACAAAAAGTGCAAAAAATTTGTCGAACAGCGGTTGATTCGTACCTTTATTGATTTAGATAAAGTGGCTGAAAATGAAGTGAACTTTAAATCAAAACTGATTGAATGGTGTCAGAAGAACCATCTGGAGCCACAGTTTATCCTGTTGGATGAAGTTCTTGACAAGGCTAATAAGCACATGTTTCAAACCAGTCTTGTGATTAACGGCAAAATAATCTGTGAAGGATCCGGTGCCAGCAAAAAAGAATCCCAACAACAGGTTTCTCACATTGCCTGCCAACAGATTCAATCTAATCCCGCTTTCCTGACAGAACTCCTGACAGAACCTTCCGAAACCATTATCCCAACAGAAAATCAGCTGCCTGAATCAGACATCTGACAATAGTTTACTACCTTCCAAAAATTCCCGGATGGCACATAATCATCAAATTTGTGTTATCCGATTGTTTTATTTTTTATCTTTGTCCCAGGGATTTATTTATTCATTCAATAAAAAGAAGCTGTATGGAAAATCTTCATTTCTCTCAATTGATCTTTGCTCAGGCAAAAAAATATGGTGATAAAGTGGCTATGTGCCACCGTGAAGAATTAAGTGATCCCTGGACAAAAATCTCATGGGCTAAGTATGCCGGTCAGGTTTTATCCATTGCAAAAGCATTTGTTGAATTGGGTGTGGTTGAGCATCAACGTGTGGCACAGTTCTCTCAAAACAAAGCCGAAAACCTGATGATTGATTTTGCCTTATATGCCAATCGGGCTATCCTGGTTCCCCTGTATGCCACTTCTTCCGAACAACAGGTTGAATTTATTGTGAATGATGCCGAAATTGGAATCATTTTTGTCGGCGACCAGCAACAGTACAATATAGCAAGCGAAGTACGTGAAAATTCAAAATTCCTGAAAGAAATTATTGTTTTCGATCAGAAAGTTGTTTTTACGGAATCAGAACACACCATGTATTATGCCGATTTCCTGGCATTGGGTGAAAAATCATCCAAACATTTTGAAGTGGAGCACCGCCAAAGTGAAGCTGCCGAAAGTGACCTGGCCTGTATCTTATATACCTCCGGTACCACCGGTAACCCAAAAGGTGTTATGATGCCTCATTCATGTTTCAATGAAGCGATGAGGATACATTCCATGCGGTTAACCTCCATTACCGACAAAGACACTTCCATTGCATTCCTTCCGCTCTCGCATGTTTTCGAACGTACCTGGTGTTATTACTGTATTTTCAGGGGTGCCACCATATACATTAACCAACGTCCGACCGAAATTCAACAAACCATAAAGGATGTCCGTCCAACCCTGATGTGTGCCGTTCCCCGGTTTTGGGAAAAAGTATATGCAGGCGTTCAGGAAAATCTGGCAAAGTTCTCGCCCTTTATGCTGGGTGTTGTCACCTGGGCACTGGCAGTCGGGAAAAAATACAATGTCGATTATATACGTGTTGGCAAACAGCCTTATCCGTTCCTGAAATTAAGATACCTGATTGCCGACAAACTTATTTTCTCAAAAGTTAAACATACCCTGGGGATAGAAAATGCCACTATGTTGCCTGCTGCAGGTGCCAAACTGTCGGATGATATCACCTTGTTTTTCAAAAGCATCGGCGTTCCGATTGTATACGGGTATGGATTGACCGAAAGTACGGCTACGGTCAGCTGTTTTGAATCTACGGGGTATGAAATCGGTACAGTGGGAACCATCATGCCCGATCTGGAAGTGAAAACAGGAGAAGACAATGAAATTTTACTGAAAGGGAAAACTATTTTCCCGGGATATTATAACAACCCGGAAGCAAATGCTGCCGCATTTACATCGGATGGATGGTTCAAAACAGGGGATGCGGGAATCATAAAAGGCAATCAGTTAATCATGACTGAACGGATCAAAGACCTCTTTAAAACCTCTAACGGTAAATATATTGCCCCCCAGGAAATTGAAACCAGGCTTTGCCTGGATAAATACATTGAACAGGTTGCTGTCATTGGCGATGAACGTAATTTTGTGACTGCCATCATTGCCCCTTCCATTCCGGCAATTGAAGACTATGCCCGTAGGAAGGAGATACAGTACGATTCGATCGATGATCTGTTGAAAGTAGCAGAAGTAACGGATTTTATGCAACAACGGATTCTCGACCAACAAAAAGGAATGGCGAATTATGAATTGATTAAACGATTCATTCTCATAAAAAAAAGCTTTGCCATTGAAAGTGGTGAGCTGACCAATACCTTGAAAATCCGCAGGTCGGTCATTATGCAGAAGTACAAAATGCAGATTGAAGAAATGTACAAGAAGTAATGCAGGCAATTTAAAGACAAAGTTAATTTCTATACCATTTGAGGTTAAAGCCAATACAAAATTTAATCAAAAAGTCATATTTCCGACATGATTTATCAAAACATGTAAATAAAAAATCTTTTTACATGTTTAATAACATAATATTTGTACTTTTGCGTCGATAAGTTTACAAATAAACATTACAAACCAAACTATTATGTTATCAGAAAAAATTGGAATAAATGCCGGATTAATCTGGACGGCACTTGAAAATGGAGAATTAAATGTAAAAGCCGTCAAAAAAACGACTAAGTTAGCAGAAAAGGACCTGAATTTAGCCCTTGGTTGGTTAGCCCGCGAAGGGAAAGTCAAATTCAACGAAATTGAAGGCGAACTGTTTATAAGTTTGTAACAGTTGAAAATTTAAACGTGGCGGGTGCGGATTTGTTGCATTACCAGCCATAAGCCATATGAAAAGAGGCTGTCCCAATTGGGGACAGCCTCTTTTTAATATTGTTGAAATATCTCAGGCCTTTAAATTCCTGATCCATTCAAGCTAATCACTTTCGAAGTGATTAATCCACCCCCGGAAATAGTCAGGGTTGCCGAATGATTTCCAAAGGCTGTTGGTGTATAGGTAATGGTGATATTAAAACCACCTGTTCCATTGGCTGCATCTTTGGTGATGGTTGTAGCTGAAACTAAAAACATACCGGCATCGGTACCACTTAAAACAAGAGACATGTTGTCGGTCAAATCGGTTGTTTGAACATTCATGGTTTTGGAATTGCCGACATTTAATTTCGTAGCTGCAAAAGCCAGGCTGTTGTCAATCTTACCGGCAAAAATAACCGGCGAAGAAGGTCCAATAGTTGCCGAACCACTAACATTAAAATTTGCTGTTGTTACTCCCGGATTCGACAATACAAGCTGATCGCTTTGAGTTCCTGTCAGGGTAGGAGAATACCGAACCTGTATGGAATCATAAATTTTTCCGGAAGCGGGTATAAGGCTCAGACTTTTACTCCAGGCAATATCAGTTGATAGTTTGATATCAAAATTGGTACCTGTCTGTAAATCCAGATTCAAATTACCGGGTAAATTCATGGTCGAAATGGTAATGGTCTGTGCAGCCGACTGTGCTCCCAGGGTGGTAGTAAATCCCGTAAAAACCCCGGTAGTCGACATAGTCGGAGACATGAAACTAAACGTCACATTTGTGGCTGTTTTTGCGATATTGTTTAATGACCGGTTTATGTCTGCCCCATTCCAAAGGGTTGGGGTAAACGATCCTGTCGTAAAGGCAGTTGTCGGAGGGGTTGTCCCCACACCTGTAGGAGGTACCAGGTATACCCGCATATGGCTCGCCAATGTCTGGGTAGTCCCGGTATACACATTCGGTGAGTTATTATTCCAGGCGGTCTGGTCGTAATCAATATGCCAGATACACATTCCCTCGGCAGGCAAATAGGTATCCCATCCTGTCTTTTGACGGTACTCCAACAGAAAGAACTCATTCGGAACAGGGCTGGTTGCACTCAGGTTATGCGTGGTGGCCGAAAGCAGGAATGCCTGGTTGGTCGTGTTTGCCGGTGGTGTCTTTCCCTGGTAAATAGGGTTTAATGCCAGATTTGCTGTAGCACTTTCCTGTTCGGGAATCAGATATCCCAAAAAGAACCTGTCATAAACCGAATAGGTGGGTGGTGTTCTTCCCAGGTTGTTGTAGTTCCCGGCATCCATGATGTCCCAGGAATTTAAGGTGTTCTGACTTCCGGTTGTATCATAATAATCGGGGAGTCCCAGCACATGCCCGAATTCATGGCAAAAAGTACCTACCCCGCACATGTTCGTCCCTGAGTTACCTCGTAGTTCAGAGGTACAGGCATAATCGAACACCCTTTTCCCGTTAAAGGTTACAGACGCTGCTGTACCTGCATAATTGGAACCGGATGGATATAATGGTGCGGGATATACAGCCCACCGGTGAGGCCAGATGGTATTCGCCGGACCATGTTCCGCTTCGTTATACCCGGCATAATAAATAAACACATTATCCACTACCCCATCATTATCGGTGTCATATTGAGAAAAATCAACCCCTCCTAAGTTAGCCGCTGTACAAGCATCGACTACCATTTGAATGTCATTCGTGTCATTGCCGCTCGCATTATTCTTACCGTAGAAATCGAGTGTCTGAGGCAGTGTAAAGGGTCCCACCACATCAAAGGTGGGTGAAAACTTACCATAGGTACTCGCCATAAAATAATCCCTGGCCGATCCGGTACCGCCGTTGGTGCTGTAACTATCCTGGTTTAGCAGGTTGGTAAAGGCGGTCTGTGGGGTTGGTGTTACAAAATTATTATCGGAAAAATTCACCAGTATGACCAGTGATTTAGGTGAACCGTTCAATGGAAATGCCTTTTGTGGAATGGAAGGTGCTTTAAAAGCGTTACTTTTAAGTGGTCCACTTTGTATTTTTTGCAGGATATCAGCCTTTTTGACCGATTTGAGAAACTGTAATTCTGTAGTCGAACGTTTCGGGGCATTGTGTGCAATCACATTACTCTCTATCTCTTCCCCGGCTGCATTGAGGGTGGCATAGGTGAGGAATCCTTTTGCATTTGCTTTCAATAAGTACCCATCGTCAGAAGTCCGAAAATGATGAAATTCATTTCCATGTAAAAGTACGGTAATCGTTGTTCCATCCGGTTGCGTAATGTTTACCGGGAAAGGGTATGCTTTAACGGCGTATAGGTTAACAACTGCCAGTTGACTCATAATGGCAATAAGGAAAGTCAGGATAATATTTTTTGACATGTATGGAGTGTTTAAAGTGGTATAAATAAACATATAACCCGTCAAAAGTAATAATAGTTTTTGAATTGGATTTTTTCTGTGCAATTATTTTTTGTGTAGTCATGGAATATGACATTTTTTCAGTTATAACAGACTTTTTACCCTATACAAAAAATGCTTTCTATCCGGTTGAATATTAGAATTTTTCGCGTGGTTTTCACGATGTTCCTACTGTATCAATTAATACCGGCTCTGTCTTAATGTCACTAACGTGTAGATACATAACGTTATAATGTCATTTTTAGGTGTTGGTATTTTATTTGTAATAGGAGTGAACAACCTATTAAAACAATGTCTAATTAAAAATGGAGGATTTAACTATGTCACTCGTAAAATTTTCAAATCATGTACCTTCGGTGTTTGACCGTTTTTTTGACAACGATTTATTCGACTGGTCAAACCGTAATTTTTCGCTGACCAATACTACCTTGCCTTCGGTCAATATCCGGGAGAATACCGGAGAATTTAAGGTAGAAGTTGCAGCGCCCGGTTTTGATAAAGGGGATTTCAAACTGGAATTGAATCATGATGTTCTGACCATTTCGTCTGAAAAGCAAATAGAAAACGAAAAAAAGGAAGGTGAACATTACAGCAAACGCGAATTCAGTTACCAGGCTTTTACCCGTTCGTTTACCCTGCCCGACAGTGTCGATGCCGAACGGATTGATGCTACGTACGACAAAGGTATATTGTACGTGAGCATTCCTAAAAAGGAAGATTCAAAACCAAAACCATCCCGTATGATTGAAATTAAATAAACAATGCGTGCATAATGAATGTTACAGGGGAAGCAGATTTCTGTTTCCCCTGTTTTTTATAAAACCTACATGCAATCTCCGTCAGATGACGGATGAGTATATTGTACTATATGTTTGAATGTTTAATCAGTCCATGTCAAACTCTTTCTTGTTTCCGGAGTATGCCAGTTTTGCACGAAAGGTTTGCACAAATGCGTTATCGAAAGGTTTATTTCACTTTATTTTGTGAATCGAAAAAGAATGTTTTCCTTTGTATGATAAAATTAATTTAATTTATAACCATCAAACCACCCTTTTATGAAACAGTTTTTAAAATTCACACTGGCTACCATTGTTGGAATAATCATTTCTTCCATTCTGGTGGTATTGATTTCATTTGCGGTTATAGGAGCTATTGCAGGTGCAAGTGAATCGGCCACCGTGTTGAAACCTAATTCGGTGTATGAATTACCCCTCGAAGGTGTCTTAATTGACCGTTCTCAGGATGATCCTTTTAAAGGCGTTTTTTCACAGGCAATGGGAAAAACTACCGAAAACTCCATCGGCCTGGATGTTGTGCTATCCAATATTGATAAAGCCAAAAAAGATGATAATATCGTTGGAATTTACCTCAAAGGTGGTTCCCTGTCAGGCGGAATTGCCTCCATCAAAGAAATACGCAACGCACTGATCGACTTTAAGAAATCAGGTAAGTTTGTGGTGGCCTATGCCGATAATTATTCACAACGGATGTATTACCTGGCTTCAGTAGCCGATAAAATATTGCTCAATCCACAGGGAATGCTCGAATTGAAAGGGTTGTCTGCACAAACCATGTTCTTTAAAAAGACCCTGGATAAACTGGGCATCGAAATGCAAATCGTAAAAGTCGGTACCTTTAAATCGGCAGTCGAACCGCTGGTCAACACCAAGATGAGTGATGCCAACCGACTGCAGGTAACCGTTTTCATGACTTCCATCTGGAATACCATCCTGAAGGAAGTATCGGCATCCCGCAAAATCCCGTATGAAAAACTCAATGTGTATGCCGATGAAATGCTGATGTTCCAGCCTACCGAAAAGGCAAAACAATATGCCCTGGTCGATTCACTGGTCTACATTGATCAGGTGGACAGCATCTTGAAAAAGAGTGCCAAAAACCTGAAAAAAGGGGATAACCTGGTGTTCGTAAAACATTCGGCGATGACTAAAGTGGCCGATACGGCGAAGTATGATAAAAACAAAGTGGCCATCATTTATGCCATTGGCGAAATTACGGATACAGAAGGCGAAGGTATTGTTGCCAAGGATATGGTGAAAACCATCAATGATGTGGCTAAGGACGAACAGGTAAAAGCCGTGGTGTTCCGTATCAGCTCTCCGGGTGGAAGTGCATTTGCTTCCGAACAGATTTGCCATGCCATCACCATGCTGAAAGCCAAGAAACCGGTAATCGTATCCATGGGTGATTATGCAGCATCCGGTGGATACTATATCGCCGCCATGGCCGACAAAATTGTGGCGCAACCCAATACCATTACCGGTTCTATCGGTATCTTCGGAGTGATCCCCAATATAAGTGGATTGAATGAAAAACTCGGCATTACCTGGGATGGCATTAAGACCAATAAGATGAGTGATGCCATTACAGTCAACCGCGCCTTTACCCCCGAAGAACGCAGCCTGATGCAAAACTACGTCAACCGTGGGTATGAACTGTTTGTCAAACGATGTGCCGATGGTCGCAAGATGAAGACCGATCAAATCAAAGCCATTGCCGAAGGCCGTGTGTGGACCGGCGAAGATGCCCTTAAAATCGGGTTGGTGGATAAGATCGGTGGTATGGACGATGCTATAAAACTGGCTGTTGCCAAAGCAAAACTGACTACCTACAATATCAGCGAATATCCTGAAAAGGAAGACTTCGCTACCAAGTTTATGAAGAACTTCAGCAAAGATATTGAAACCCGCTTCTTAAAAGCACAACTGGGCGAACAATACCGTGCATTCCAGCAAATCAAAAACCTGGATAAAATCAATGGCATCCAGGCCCGCATGTCGTACGACCTGATTATTCAGTAAATATTCAATTCCGTTTTTAAAGGCTTATAAGAGAGGCTGAACTTATCGTTCAGCCTCTCTTTTTGCTGTGGCTTTAAATCAGAACACTCCAATAACTGTCACTCAAAAAGATAGTTACCAACTTGTTATATCCACTATTGCTCCGCATCTCGTTCACATTTCGTTCACATCCTGTCTATAGGAAAACAAAATATAAATGGATTATATCCTGTATGTAGCCAATAAATAATCAATATCTAAATAAATACAGGTTATATACAGGTTATATATAGGTTATATATTGATTATATACTGATTATTTCCAGATGGGATGTGGACGAAATGTGAACGAGATACGAAGGAAATGTGGACGAAATACGGAGCATAAGCAGGTAATTATAGGAAGTCTTCAAAAATTTGATTGGTTCTACTCTACTATAATAAAACACAACCAAATACTAAACCACAATAGTTAACTTGTTAGAACGAAAATAGAGAATGTTGGGCAATTTACCGAATATTCTCTATTAAAATGGGACAGTGGAGATAGGGTATAACCCCAAAAACAAATAATAGTGGTAATTTAGCAGCCGAATACAGCTACGATGCATGGGGACGTATGCATAACCCGGCAAACTTGCAGGTATATGCTCAGGGTTCGCAACCTGCAATGTCTTATGGCGGTCGTGGATATACAGGGCATGAACAGTTGAATGGGTTTGGAATCATTAACATGAACGCCCGCTTGTACGATCCATTGATTGCAAGGTTTCTGGCACCCGATCCATTTGTAGGTTCGGGAATGACAAACGATTGTAACCGATATGTTTACTACCTGAATAATCCATTGATGTTTACTGATAAGAGTGTACGATCAATTAAATCATTCTTTCAGATTCTTTTGTGGAAATGAAATCATATACACCTTATCCATTATTTACTTACCGGAACTAATTTATAGATTTTACCCGATTTCTCGACCGCAACGTACAGGTAACCATCGGGACCCTGGACAATATTGCGTACCCGACCAATCTTTTGCAATAGCTTTTCGTGACCAATCACTTTATTGCCTTTCATGATCAACCGTTCGAGGTATTGAAAACTCAGCGAGCCATTCAGGAAATCGCCTTCCCATCCTTTGTAGAGTGTACCGGTAACCTTGGCCAGGGAACTGGGGGCAATGGAAGGTGTCCAGTAATAAATGGGTTGTTCCATGCCGGTGCGGGCAGTATCGGTAGTGATGACCGTTCCATCATAATCAATGCCGAAGGTGATAACAGGCCATCCGTAGTTCTTTCCTTTTCGGATGATATTCAGCTCATCGCCTCCTTTGGGGCCATGCTCATTCTCCCACAGGATACCGGTTGTCTTTTCATAGTACAGACCTTCCCCGTTACGGTTTCCATAACACCAGATACTGCCAATGGCATGCGGCGTTTTTACAAAAGGATTGTCTGCAGGGATACGGCCATCGTCAAATATCCGGTGAATCTTGCCGTTGTAATTGGTCAGTTTCTGGGCATCTTCTTTTGGACCGCGATCACCCACCGAAATAAACAAATACCCGTTGTTATCGAAAACCATACGGCCACCGAATTGTACACCCGAATTCGTTTCCGGCATGGCATGGAATATCCGCTTAAAATGAAGAAGCCTGCCGTTACTGAGTTCGGCCCTGGCAACCGATGTATTCACCATGCCCGGAGACTCGCCATCAATATACGAAATGTAAATCAGATGATTGGTACTGAATTTCGGATGCAGTACCACCTCCATTAATCCGCCCTGACCCCTGACCGTAATGGGCGGAAGGCCCTCAATGGAAGTCATCACCCCTTTTGATACCTGATAGAGTTGACCTGCTTTTTCGGTTACAAGCATATCGCCATTCGGCAGAAATGCCAGTCCCCAGGGAATATTCAGGTTCTTACCCACCACCTCTTTCAACACAAATGAAAAATTGACTGACTTAACGGTGTCTTTATCATTAAACGTGGAGGGAACAATGGCTGGCACTTTTGCCACTTCCCGGATCATGTAAGTAGCCATGGCGGCAATCTGGTCATCGTCCATGGCTTTGCTGTAACCGGGCATGCCGATAGCAGGGCGTCCGTTCTTAATGGTGGAGGATACTTCTTTCAGGGAACTGCCGTACACCCATTGCCGGGCAGCAAACCGCTCCAGGTTCTGTCCATGACATCCGGCACAAAATTGCAGGTACAATTCACGGGTGGTCTTAGGGGTTAAAGGTACCTGATAGTCGAATACGAATGCGAATGAAAAAATCAGAATCAAAAAAGCAACGGGGATAAATGCTGATTTACGGGGTTTCATATTTTTTAGATTTAGTATAGTATTCTTAAACTAAGAACATAAATTTTTGGAGAAAGTTCAGGTACGATTTTCTCATGAAACTAACCAATCAGATTTACAATTTACAATTTACGATTTACAATTTGCCCGTTTACTTAAGTTTGATAGAATCTCTGTTTTTTCATTCTATCATAAACTGGTTATAAATTCCTTATTCGTACTCAAATACTTTCATTTTCTTTTCCAGGACATTAGCAATTCAACTAAAAAATATTTATATTTGTATCGTAAATATACTTGGAAAATAAACAGTTAAATCCGGAGGTGTAAAATGGAAAAGACAAAGAAATTCAGCATTACCATCAGTCGCCAGCTGGGGAGTGGGGGTGCATTTATCGGTCAACAGTTGGCTAAAGAGCTGGATATATTTTACGCCGATCGTGAAATCATTGACCGGGTGGCACGGAAGTATGCTGTGTTGGAAGAGGATGTCGTGTCGAATGATGAGAAGATCATCTCTTTTTGGGAATCGTTTCTTCAATTCAACACCATATCCACGGATTTGTATGTACCTCCTAAATTGCAGGCACCTACCGACCGTGAATTGTTTCAGGCAGAGGCAGATATCATCGAACATATCGTACATGAACGTTCAGCGGTTATCATCGGACGTTGCGGAGCGTATATCTTACGGGATCATCCGGAGAATGTGCGTATATTTTTACACGGCGATACTGACTCCCGCATAAAAAGGATCAGAAGCCTGTACCAGGTGTCAAAAGATACGGCCGAAAATATGATTGAGCAGAGTGATATTGAACGGGCACGCTATTGCAGGATTGTTACCGGTAAGAAATGGGACTGGAATGATGCCCGCAACTATGACCTGTCAATTGATACCAGCAAACTGGACATCGATAAAAGTACCGGACTTATTTTAGAATACCTGAAATTAGTCGGGATTATAGGGTAGTCAACATAATTGCTGAAAATAATATTTTTGAGGGATAAGGATGTTCCTAGGAGCTGACTCAATGTTCAACATGCTTTTAATGATAATATTTACAACGCAAATAACTTCATAATGAAAACAAGATTCGTCGTATTATTCCTGGTAGTTGCATTCAGTTGCAATGCCCAGTCGTGGTTTAAACTTATGACTTTCAATCTGGAAGATGTTCGTCAGATCTCGGACAGTATGGCCCTGAATGCCAGAGAAACTTTTAAGTTCAGGAGTGCAGAGGTGCCGGTGGATAACAGGATTTATTATGTGGTCACCTATCTCAATACCACGGATGTGAGCGATTCGATTGTCGTAATGTTTAGAATCAACTATGTAGGGGGGACTGATGATGTAGTCAATCCGGGGACTCCACAATACTCCTATAACAAGACAACGGGTAAATTCAGCAACCTTTTTCCTTTCTGGGTGAAGTATATGAAGTCAACAGCCATAGAGGAAAAAGTCAAACAGAAGACTATTGACGAAACCATTGTGAAAGGTGCAACTTTTGACTTGCATGTGGAATTAAACCGCTGGGCGATCGAGAAATTTTAGTATCACCTCAGTTTGTATAATTAATCATTGTGATCTTTTGCTGTGAGGATCTAGTTGTCAGAGGGAGTAACTAATGCTTAGCACTCATTGATTTTACAGCAATACTCCCGATTAGTTAAACACTATCAATATCCACTTTTTGTACCGGGTTGAAATATTTGTAATTTTATGGCCACCAACTATCCGGGTTTTATTGCCCATATCAGACGTTATGTTGATATAACCAACGACGAAGTTTTAATTCTGGAGAAGTACCTTCAACCCCTGGAACTTAAAAGGAGGGAGTATCTGCTTCAGGAAGGTGAGGTTTGCAGCAGTAATTATTTTGTTGAAAAAGGCTGTCTTCGCATGTTTTTTAATAACGATAAAATGGTTGAGCAGACCACTCAGTTTGCCATAGAGGACTGGTGGTTATCCGATTATTTCAGTTTTGCCAGGCAGACGCCCTCTGAATATGCCATACAAGCTGTTGAAAAGTCAGTAGTCGTGGCAATTGACTATCAATCTCAGGATAAATTATTCAGTGAAGTGCCACAAATGGAGCGTTATTTCCGTATTATGATGCAACGCGCCTTGTCGGCTTCACAGTTGAGGGTAAAGATGATCTATCAGCTCTCGAAAGAGGAAATGTACCGGCATTTCAATCGTTCCTACCCACAATTCTTTCAACGCGTGCCACAATATATGATTGCCTCGTATCTTGGACTGACTCCGGAATATATGAGTGAATTGCGAAAGAAAATATGATTTGTTTATTTCTTAAACTGGCTTAATAGTTCCTTTGAAACAATTGTTCTTACTTTGTCCCTGCAAGAGCAAACAGTACAACAGAACTATTTTAACAAATCAGAAATAAATAAAATGGAAACAGAAAAGAGATTACCGGAAAAGTTTTATCAGGTACTTCAACATGAAGGAGTGGTAGCAATAGTATCATGGGGTGAACATGAACCGCATATCGTGAATACCTGGAATTCGTATCTGGTCATTACCGAAGGGGAACATATTTTAATACCTGCATATGGGATGCGCAAGACAGAAAAGAATGTCAATGTAAATCACCGCGTAAAACTTACGGTGGGCAGCAAGGAAGTATTGGGCTACAAGGACTATCAGGGTACAGGTTTTTTAATTGAAGGATCGGCGGTATACCTGGAATCGGGTGATACTTACGATATGATGAAGGAAAAGTTTTCGTTCTTAACCCGGGTGATCGATGTAACGGTAACAGCCATTAAACAAACTATTTGAAACCTGATATGTTACAGAGAGGCGTGCTTCAGTAAACTTAGGGTATTGACTTATCAGCGTTAACTTGTTGAAAAGGGAATGCAATATTAAATCGGGTTTAAAGGATCACCTGATTTGTATTGCATTTTTTTTTGTTATACTCTACAGCCTGAATAAATTATATCTAAACTCATTCGTTTATCCAATGCAACTATGAAAAAAACAACATGCCTACTTTTCATGTTAACAGCAATGATAACTTCCGTTTGCGGACAAATCAGCGACATAGCATACGGAAACAATCCACAGGCCGGACATTATGCGCAGGTAAATGGAATCAATATCTATTATGAAACCTATGGAAGCGGCGAACCGTTACTGCTGTTGCATGGCAATGGTGGTTCGATTGAGGCATTCAGGTATCAGATTCCTTTTTTCCAACAGCATTACCGGGTGATAGCCGTTGATAGCCGTCTACAGGGAAAATCGGGCGGCTCGGCCGATACATTGTCGTATGATATGATGGCTGCCGATTTTGCGGGTTTGCTGGATTATCTGAAGATTGATTCGGCCAATGTGCTCGGGTGGAGTGATGGCGGAATTGATGGATTGATCCTGGCAATGAAATACCCCGGGAAAGTAAAGAAATTAGCGGTAACGGGTGCTAACATTGTTCCGGATACTACAGCCCTGAATATAGCCGATTTGGATGATATGAGAAAAATTGTTTTAAGTTCTTCTTCTACCCAACGGGAAAAGACATTAAACAGGATGATGATTTACCAGCCTCAGATTCCATTCACGGACTTACAGAAAATCAAATGTCCTGTACTGGTCATGGCGGGCGACCGGGATATGATAAAAGCGGAACATACCCTTAAAATATACCGGTCGATACCCAGCGCTTCGTTGTGCATATTCCCTGATTCCTTTCATCATGTTTGCCAACAACATCCCGCCTTGTTTAATGAAACAGTGCTGACTTTTTTGAATAGTAAAGCAGTTGAGCATTAAATTAATTCATTCATGCCGTTTTTTAGTCATATGATTATTCCTTTTACCACAGGATTCATACGGGATAATTTGTACTTGTATCATGACTGGATTCAACCGTCAATGAAAAAACAGGAGGAGAGGCAATACTTATTGAGTTGTCTCTCTCGTTTTTCAAACAAAACATATACCTTTGTCGTCGAAAAAAAATAAGAGAGATGAATAAACAGGTATCTGTTGGCTTTATGATTTTTGGGATGCTTTTCACGGTATGCCTGATAGTGGCTAATATTGTCGGGCAAAAGCTGATTACCGTTGCCGATATTGATATGACAGCCGGATTGTTGATTTTTCCGGTGACCTATATTCTGAATGACCTGATCGCCGAAGTATGGGGCTACCGGAAAATGCGGCTTATTATCTGGACAGGTTTCCTGATGAATTTTTTAGCCGTACTGATCTTTCGCATCAGTATCTGGGCACCGGCATCGAAATTTTTCCCCAACCAACAGGCTTTTGAACTGATATTGCATAACACCGAACGAATAACGTTTGCCAGTTTTATAGCTTTCCTGGTCGGTTCATTCCTGAACGCCTATGTGATGAGTAAAATGAAGATCCTGCAGCGGGGTCGTCATTTCTCCGTTCGGGCGGTTGCTTCTACCATCGTAGGTGAAGGAGCCGATTCGCTGGTGTTCTTCACCATTGCCTTCTGGGGTATACTTGACAGGCATCAACTGATACTTCTGATTCTGACTCAGACCGCACTGAAAACCGCCTATGAAATCCTGGCCTTGCCACTCACCAATTACGTGGTCAAAAATGTAAAGAAAAGAGAGCAAACTGATGTGTTTGATCATAAAGTGTCCTATAATCCGTTCAAGGTGAAAGATCTGTGAGATTATATTTCAGATGCTAACAAAAAGCTTTTCAACTGAATTGTTTTTCACGTATCCTTTTAGTTTCCTTTTATTATCCTTTTATTCCTGTTTTATCTGTGCCGGTATATTGTCCATTATAACCCGGTATATTGTCCGCTATATGTCCGTATCTATATAAATACGGACATATAGCGGACAATATACGGACAGGATACGGAGTATATACGGACATGTGTAAAATGGGAGTAAAACAATAGTAAAATCAGAACCGAAGAATGTACTATATATGTATGGTCACTCCACAGATTACGCAGATTTACACAGATCATTCATTGTAAAGACTATACCGGTTATGTCCTGCTATAAATTTTAACTGGCTGGCAGATCCTTGACAAATAAATTCAATACTTGAAGTTTTTGACGTTTTGCGGATATTCATATTTTATTCATATAAAACTCATAATTTCGAACAATATGTGTATTTTTGCTTAAATTATACAGAACTAATAAAATTATGAAAAAAAGAAATATCGTATTGGCTGTCTGTTTACTGACAATGGTTATCGGACTTGCAAGCTGTTCGGATTCTGCTGCCGGGTATGTTATCACAACCAATAAAAACATTCCTGCTTGCGGGACAACCGACCCCCTGATCAATAATACATGGCTGTCGGACTTTTGTAAGATGCATACAACCACTGATTTTACCGGCATTACCATAGCCATTTCAGTGTATGCCCATAAAACGACCGGTGAAAATCATTTTGTGATCAGTTATGTGAGTACCGATGTAGTTGATTTTAGCAGCCAGGAAGTGTACGATTGTTCAGGAACCAAGATATTATTTAAAGCAAAGGAGGATCCGGCACCAGCCGGTTGGAATGAATTCTTTGCAGCCAATGAAAATGTTGCAACCATTTGGGAATTAAAGAAGAAATAAAAAAAGTTACAAAATCATGAATTTATGAGCTGCTTCAACCATCCGGTCGAGGCAGCTTTTTCTTTATTTATCATTGAGTGGGTGAACTATGCAACGAATTAACAACACAATGCATCTCATCTATGTACGATTAATCTGTTTAGCTATGAAAAAAATGAATTACCTGTTACTTTTAGGAGTTGTTTTTTTACTGTGCAATTGCATTTCACGGAATGATGAGTTAATTTTATCGGGCAGTTATTCATATACCTCGTACGATACAGATTTGAAAAACAATATTCGGAAGTTGTATTTTTATACTGAAAATACAGGCTATTGTACGATAGATTCAGGGAAGATTTACAAATCAACAAATGCCGGGGTTAACTGGATACGATATAACACACCCACCGATCTCCCGTTATATGACCTGTTTTTTGTGACTGATCATACGGGATATGCTGTCGGAGGTCAATCGGGAAGTAATGGCATTAATAGTACTGTCCCCGGAAGTGTTGTACTAAAGACGGAGGATGGTGGAACTACCTGGATAAAGCAGTCTGTACCCTATTCCTGGTCGGAATTGCATTCTGTTTATTTTGTTACACACGAAAAAGGTTTTGCAGTCGGGTTAGGTTTGTTGATCAAAACTGCCGATGGTGGGAAAAACTGGAAAGAATTTACCATTGATTATAAAGGGTATATCACAAAAGTATATTTTGTAAATGAAAAAACAGGTTTTATTACAGGCTTATCCGGCAATTTGTTTAGGACATCGGATGGAGGTGATACCTGGAATAAGATTTCATTGAATACAACTGTTCATCTCTACGACATATACTTTGCGAACGAAAATGTGGGGTATTGCGGAGGTGACCCTCCTGTTTTTAAAACGACCGATTCAGGGAAAACATGGTCTTCATTAGAAGGTTCGGCAACCGGTTATTTTCAGGTGTATTTTGCTTCAGAAAATTATGGCTTTACCATCGGGAGAGGGCATTATACGGGCGGTGACTGGGGCGCCTATACTACCATGCTCTCTGAAACAAAAGATGGAGGTAAAACATGGACAAACCATGATAACCTGGAATTTGCCAGTCCTGTAAGTTTTCCAACTAAAAATATTGGGTATGCTTTTGGAATAAACAGAAAACTTTTTAAAATTCTGATAAAATAATATGAAAGCGAAAACAATTTTAGTTGCAATCGTTATCCTGTTCCTGTTTGGAGGAAGTATGGGTTGTGAGGAAGTACCCTCAGATTATTACAAAGGTAAAATTCTTGCAATCAATAATCACATTGCTTTTTATGATGTGATCGAAATTCAGCAAAGTGTTGAGAACGGATTAGCAGTTGGACAAACACTGTCAGTCGGCGTTCAATTAACGGATAAGGGATATAAATTGAATGATGTGGTTTATTTTAAAATCATACGATCTCAAAAGTCGGTTGGGTTTGAAACAGCAGAACATTTGTGGGCCAGCTACTCGGGAATAATTGAATTGTATCATAAGTAATAATAATATATTTAATTCAACAGTGCTATGAAAACACTCATAAAAAGGGCTTTGGTTCTTTCCACTATTATTAGTCTCTTCTTATCCTGTCAAACAGACCGTGCTGACATTCAAACGGGAATCATAGCACAGGTTTATGCCGGGAGCGGCGATTGCATGCCTGGAATTGATTACAGCAAGAGATTATATTCACAATATTCTGGCAGGGTATATATTATACAGAAAAAAGAATATGATAAACCCGGCAATACCATCGAAACATTAAAGGATAAAAGTATAGAACGGATCATTCAAAATGGTGTACTGGCCATTGCCCTGAAGCCTGATTCATTTGTTGTTTATTTAGATAATGCGTATGAAAGTAGTCGTGTTATATATTTAAAAGAGAATAGCCTGATAAAAACTCCCTTTTATTTTTTTAAATGTACATCATATTGAAGATAAGTTTCGAATCTGATTAACATCAACATTAATTACAAAGCTGACTCAACGCGAAGGTTAAGTCAGCTTTTTATTTATAATTCATACAGTTACTTTGTGAAAATAAAAATTATTCGTATTTTTGACCCATGGTAACTGACGATAAACGATTAACTATTCGTGATTGGGCAGAAGATGACCGCCCGAGGGAAAAGATGCTACGGAAAGGCACTCAAAGTCTTTCGGATGCCGAGTTACTGGCTATCCTGATTGGTTCGGGGAACAGGGATGAATCGGCAGTTGAACTATCCCGAAGAATACTCCATGACTGCCATGACAACCTGAACGAACTGGCACAACTTTCCATTGCCGATTTATGCAAACGTTTTAAAGGAATCGGGGAGGCAAAAGCCATTACCATTATGGCAGCACTTGAACTGGGGAAAAGAAGAAAAACCAGTGACATCCTCGAACGAAAGAAAATTACCACCAGCCAGGACCTGTTTGATTTATTTGAACCTCAGCTGGTAGATTTGGCGCACGAAGAATTCTGGCTGGGATTGCTCAACGGGGCCAACAAAGTGATTGAACTGAAACGGCTGACGCAGGGTGGCAGCAAACAAACAGTAGTGGATATTCCCATGCTGCTTAAACTGGCACTGGAAAAATCGGCGCAGGCCATGGCAGTCGCCCACAATCATCCATCAGGACAAAACCGACCGAGTCATGAAGATGAAGTCATCACCCGACGAATAAAAACAGGTTGCGAGGCAATCGGTATTACTTTGCTTGATCACATCATTATTGCCAGGGGGGAATATTATAGCTTTAGTGATGAGGGGAAAATGTGATGATGGGGTGATGTGATGATGTGATGATGTGATGATGTGATGATGTGATGATGTGATGATGTGATGATGTGATGATGGGGTGATGTGATGATGTGATAATGTGGTGATGTGATGATGGGGTGATGTGATGATGGATATTGAAAGATTGAATTCAATAAAATATGCATCTGCCATATAACTTTTCAAACTTTAAGCTATTCATACTCTTTAATTCAGCAAACTTGAATACTAAACTTTTCAAACTATTTAAACTTTTCAAACTCTTAAAACTCTTCAATCCAATCAATAATGATATTACTCGAGGTAGAAAATGTAGTGAAACAATTTGCCGGACATCTGGCACTGGATAGTGTGAGCCTGAGCGTTCCGGAAAATACCATCTATGGATTGCTGGGACCGAATGGTGCCGGGAAAACCACCCTGATCAGGATTATCAATTGCATCACAGCGCCCGATAGCGGTGAAGTGCGGTTGAGCGGGAAACGAATGACCCCCGGTGATGTAGAGCAAATCGGGTACCTGCCCGAAGAGCGGGGTCTGTACAGAAAGATGAAAGTAGGCGAACAGGCCCTTTACCTTGCCAGATTGAAAGGAATGTCAAAACAGGATGCCCTGAAAGCCCTGAAATACTGGTTTGAAAAATTCGAGATTGAGGAATGGTGGAATAAAAAAGTGGAAGAACTTTCGAAAGGCATGGCACAAAAGGTGCAATTTATCACCACCATCCTGCATGATCCAAAACTCCTTATTTTTGATGAGCCATTCAGTGGTTTCGATCCTGTCAATACGGATTTAATGAAACGTGAGATCCTGAATCTACGCGACAAGGGAGCCACCATAATTTTCTCGACCCATAATATGGAAACGGTGGAGGATTTGTGTGAAAATATATCGTTGGTGGATCAAGCAAAGATTGTCCTTCAGGGGAATGTAGCTGATATCCGGGCATCGTATGCTACAAAGACCTATCTTGTCCGTTCCACCGGGAAGGTTCTGGGAAATGAAGCTTTCACGTTAATCTCGCAATCGGATAAGCATGGCATCGTGGAAAGTGTTATCAAAAAACAAACGACAGAAGGAAATAATGCCTTGCTGGAAGAATTGATGGGCCAGACCGATATTCTTTCGTTTGAACAACTTTTACCGGGTATGAATGATATTTTTATCGAAACCGTCAGAAAATAAATACTATGTCAAAAATATCCCTTATAATAAAACGGGAATATACAACCCGTGTGATCAAAAAGTCATTTATCATTCTGACTTTTCTTACCCCGATCCTTTTTGCCGGAATGATAACGGTACCGCTTTGGCTTTCAAGTATTAAAGATAGCAACAAAAAGCACATTATTGTCGTCGATAAAACGAACAGCTACTCACAGGTACTTAAAAATAATGAGACCTATGTATTTGACTTCGTAAACAAACCCGTAGCTGAAATAAAGAAAGAAAATACGGATAAGGGAGAAAATGAATTTACGGCCTTGTTAGTGATCAGCGGTGATTTGTCTGAAAACCCGAAAGCGGCCGCACTTTATTCGGATAAACAGGTAAACCTGGAACTGAAAAGCTATATATCGGGGATGTTAAGCAAATTCGTTGAACAACAAAAACTGGCAGCTTATAACATTCCACATCTGAAAGAGATGGTAGAAAAATCAAAAGCCAATATAGACATACCCACTATAAAATGGGGAGATAACGGCCAGGAAAAAGTAGGTTCTGCCGAATTGGCGTTGGGAATCGGTATGATATCGGCTTTTGTGATTTATATGTTTATCATAATCTATGGAGCACAGGTGATGTCAGGCGTGGTGCAGGAAAAAACAAGCCGGATCGTGGAAGTGATTATTTCATCGGTAAAGCCGTTTGAATTAATGATGGGAAAAATCATTGGAATAGCCCTGGTTGGACTGACTCAATTCTTCATGTGGGTAATACTTACCGGAAGTATCTTATTTATTGGCACCCGTTTTATTGGTGGAGTGGACATGGCCTCCGTGCAACAAGCTAACCAGGCTGGAATGCAATCGATGGCAGCAACACAAAGTCCGGGAGAAATGCAACAGCTATTTGCCTTGCTTCACGGGTTTGATTTTATGCAGATCATAATTCTTTTTGTCCTTTACTTTTTGGGAGGATACTTATTATATGCATCCCTTTTTGCAGCAGTAGGATCAGCCGTTGACAGTGAAACAGACACCCAGCAATTTTCATTACCATTAACGCTGCCCATAATTTTTGCCATCTATGCAGCTATTTACAGTGCTCAGAATCCTGACGGTCCGTTAGCTTTCTGGTGTTCGATGATACCGTTTACATCACCCATCGTGATGATGGTCAGGTTGCCATTTGATGTCCCGGCATGGCAGATAATCCTTTCCCTTACAATCCTGGTGCTATCATTTATCGGAACAACCTGGATGGCAGGTAAGATATACCGGACCGGGATTCTGATGTATGGTAAAAAAGTGACCTGGAAGGAAATGATGAAGTGGTTGAGGTATTGACAGGCAATAAATAAGAACTTAATACAGACAGTTTGAAAATAGAAAAAACAAATGCAGCAAGAATACTGGATAAGGCGAAAATAAAGTATGACCTCATCCCTTATGACGTGGATGAAGATGATTTGAGCGCCGTTCATGTAGCAGCGCAACTTCATGAGCCCATAGATAAGGTTTTTAAAACGCTGGTACTGCATGGTGATAAAACAGGATATTTTGTATGTGTGATTCCCGGCGGGGAAGAGGTTGACTTGAAAAAGGCAGCTGCCATTTCCGGGAATAAAAACTGCCAGATGATTCCATTGAAAGAGCTTCTTCCGGTCACCGGTTATATTCGTGGAGCGTGTTCACCGATTGGAATGAAGAAACATTTTCCTACCTTCATTCATGAAACATGCCGGGATTTCGAACAGGTATATGTCAGTGCCGGAAAAAGAGGGTTGCAACTGATGATTGCTCCGGCCGATCTGATGGCAGAGGTAAAGGCTACTGTTGGGATTTTGATTTAACTGAAAGGTTTACTTTTTAATCCTGTTGTTTCAGAAATTATGGAATGATAATTAAAAAGGTTTTATATCTTTGAAGAACTTTTTTAATTTGATTTAAACTGATGGAAGAATTATGAAAAAATTAAATGCAATCCTATTGGTTTTATTCGTCTTATGGAATATTTCAACGTATGCACAGAAGACGGAACCTTCACAGCAAAAATGGACGATTAAAAATTGTGTGAATCAGTTTTCAAAAGAAAAATCAATACCCACTAAAGCTGGTTATCAGTATTGGTTTGCAGATCCGGATTTTTTGAACGGACGTACATTAAAACTAAGTGCTGTAAAGGCACATGATGCTACCCACCCTCCTCATAAACACGTGGAAGATGAATTTTTCTTTGTATTGGAAGGAGATGCCAGATTTTATCTGAATGGCGATTCTGTTGTATGTGGACCCTATACCAGTTTCTATTGTCCATCCATGGTTGAACATGGGATTAGTAATGCCGGAAATACAGAATTAAAATACCTTGTCATCAAAGATTATCAGGCTAAAAAATAAGTAGTCCGGAATATTATCTTTTCATTGAAATCAACTATAACAAACTAATTCATGACACCTCCATTTCTCAAGCCTACCGACCAAATCCGTATTCTATCACCTTCGGGAGTTATAAATCCCGATTATATCGATGGGGCATCAAAAGTACTTGCTTCCTGGGGATATCATGTAACAGAGGGTGAAAATGCACGGACGGTGTACGGACGGTTTGCCGGAACAAAGGAGCAACGGATTGCCGATTTGCAACTGGCATTCGATGATCCACAGGTTAAAGCTGTTTTATGTAGCCGCGGAGGGTATGGGCTGGCTCAGATCATAGACGCACTTGATTTCACTGGTTTTGAAAAATCGCCAAAATGGCTGATTGGTTTTAGTGACATTACTATTTTACACAATGTCATTACGAATCTCGGGATTGAGTCAATTCATAGCATAATGGGCATGCATCTTTCCACCTTGCCGGCAGATTCGGAGCAGGTTCAAAGTTTAAAAAATGTATTAACCGGAAAATTGCCTTCCTATCGTATTTCGGGTGAACCAAAAAATCGTATCGGAAATGCTCAAGGAAAATTAATAGGCGGGAACTTGTCGGTTCTCATGGGGTTACGCGGCAGCCGGTTTGATCTGAACTATGAAAATGCCATCCTTTTTTTGGAAGATGTAGGTGAAAAGCCTTACCAGGTAGACCGGATGATTCAAAATCTCCGGTTGAGCGGAGTACTGTCCCAATTATCGGGACTTGTTGCCGGACAGTTCAGCGATTGTGAGGAAGATCCGCTGATGATGCAATCCATGCAGGAAATCATTTTAAATGCTGTAAGTGAGTACAATTATCCGGTTTGTTTTAATTTCCCGGCCGGACATGTTGACTTTAATTTACCACTTATTCTGGGGGCGAAAGTCAACTTGCAGGTTACAAAAGAAAGTGCTGAACTTATATTTTGATGTTGTTTTTTAAGGTTTAAGGTGTTTTTTTAATTTTTCTCTTTTTATATTAAAAAGAGAAAATTGATCCTTCGTTATTGACCAAAAAACATATCTTTGCAAGACACTAATCAAGAGACTCCATCTAATTTAGCCTATGAAAAAACAAATCATACTGTTTACCTCCCTGTTTTTATTATCCTTTTCTTCAATGGCCCGTATGCATTCGGAACCGGATAATTCTTCTGTTGTAGATTCAATAAAAATGAATCGAATGGTTTCAAATCATATTATGTTGACTGATTCCGTCGTGAATTTCGGCAAATTATTTCTAAATACCCCCTATCATTATGGATCACCGGGCATATCATCATTCGATTGTTCGGGATTTACCTCCCATGTCTACCGTAACTTTGGTTATACCTTAGGACGTTCATCGAGCGATCAGGCAAAACAATTCGACTCCATTGACCGCACACAGCTAAAAGCCGGAGATTTGGTTTTTTTCTCCGGTAGCCGCAGAAGTAAGCGTGTCGGACATGTCGGAATCGTAACCAATGCGAAAGAAAACGGTGAATTCGATTTTATCCATGCTGCCGTTCATAGCGGCGTTACCATTTCCAATTCGAATGAAGAATACTACACCAGGAGATTTGTGAAGGCAAGCCGTGTTATAGGCACGAATCAACTCCTGGCAATTTCGAAGTTTGTATCGAATGATCACAGACAAAATAAAGACACTCTTAGATTCACTCCTCAGATATCCCCTTTCCGGACAATCAATAAAAATATACCGGCAGAATATCATCATGTAAAATCCGGAGAAACACTTTCCTCCATTTCTAAGAAATACGGAATGTCTGTTGCCGAATTAAAACGGAAAAATAATATCAAAGGAAATAAATTAAGTTTGAAACAAAGCTTAATGGTGAAAGATGAAGAAACAGTACTGGTTGCTCAAACCGTTGAATCTGCTGAAAATAAAACGAATTCTCCTGAAGTCAATAATTCAAGTAAAACACTGTCATCAAAAACAGAAGTAAATTTAGCTTCAAACCAATCCGATAATTTACACTCGGTAAAAAAAGGCGAAACATTATTCAGCATTGCAAACAGCTATCATATTTCTGTTGAAGAATTGAAGAAAATCAATAACTTATCGAAAGGAAGAATCAAGCCCGGTCAGCAATTGCAAATCCATCCAATAACCGATCCTGTCAGGAATGAAACCTTTGCCAGCGCGAAAGAAGTTTTGAAACCAATGAATCACAAAGTGGTATCGGGAGAATCACTTTTCAGCATCTCAAAATCGGTTGGTATCCCTGTTGACGAATTGAAGAGAATCAATCATATCACAACCGGCAATATACATCCCGGCCAGGAATTGAAACTAACTCAGGAAAAAGAGATCAACAGCAAAAATGAATTTGCATCAAAGACGGATAAAAAACAGGATAGTAAAATAGAAAATGCGGAGAAAGTATTCACCCATAAAATCAAAAAGGGAGAAAATTTAGGTACTATTGCAAAAGAAAATAATACAACAGTTGATGAGCTAAAGAGAATAAATAATCTGGCGGATTCAAAAATACATGTAGGCCAGGAACTGAAAATTATTCCAACAACGGTATTAAAAAATAATAGCAACCTTGCTGAACGGACGGATAAGAAGAGTGAGGTTCGGAGTGATAGCAAAGAAATTTCTTTAACACATAAAATTAAAAAAGGAGAAAATTTAGGAGCGATTGCAAAAGAACATAATACGACGGTGGATGAATTGAAAAGAATCAATAATCTGGCCGATTCAAAAATACATGAAGGCCAGGAATTGAAGATTGTTCAAAGCGATGCTTCTAAAAACAACCGCAACCTGACAGAAAAAATGGATATAAAGAAAGATTTTCAGTCTGAGGGTAAAGAAAATGTTCTGTCACATAAAATAAAAAACGGGGAGAGTTTGATCAGTATTGCCAAAAGCAACAATATCTCTGTTGATGAACTGAAAAGAATGAATCATTTATCCGACTCGAAAATTAAATCCGGGCAGGAATTGAGAATAAGTGAAACAGCCGTGAGATCCGACAGGAGTAATTCAAAATCGGATAACGAGACAAAAAGCATTCAGCACAAAGTGAAGTCGGGTGAATCGTTTTATACAATAGCCAAATTATACGGTTGCACTGTTGAAGAACTAAAAGACTGGAACAGTAAATCGGGCAGTAAAATTAAAGCCGGAGAAAAGATTGTCATCTTTCAGAAGTCGAATAAAAAAGACCTGTCATTAGTCGAATAAACTCTGAAGTACTGCAAGCGAATGCAGCCCGTGAAAGTCGGGTATATGCAGTTGATAATACTCAACTATACTTTCCAACAATGCCGTCCGCCTTGCCCTTGTAAATGCCAGATTATGCATGGTGGCATAGTCGGCATTCAACACCCTGATGAAATCTGCTGAGACTTCGGGCAAAGCAACATGTGCATGCGGTGGTTTTACGTTCAGGAATACTCCGTTCATTAAATCAAAATAATTAACCTGTTCATCATCCTGATTTGGTTCGAAACCCAGGTATCGGGTTAATTTCAACAGAAAGACCAGATGAAAGTTTGAAATCCCTGTAACGGTACAATCCAGCTGAAGGATGGAGTTTTCAATGAAAAGATATAAATTGTCGTCCGGTTCGGTTTGACGCAAGGTTCTGAACAGGACTTCGGAGAGGAATAATGCCAGAGCATTTTTTACCGGATCAAACGGAATTCCTGAAAAAGGGTATCCCATTCTCATTTCCCTTAAGCGCTGGATGTTTTTACCGGGAGTATGGTATACATCCATTTCCACGAGAGATAATGGTTGGAGAATAGCAGCCGGATTCGCTGATTTCTTTTTATTCACCCCACGTACCATGTAAGACACTTTCCCGAATTGCCGCGTATAAACAGTAATAATGGTAGTCGAATCGGTGTATTTTATCGAATGAAGAATGATTCCGGAGGTCTTTACTTGCATGAGAAAACGGATTAGACGACAAATATAACAAAAATTATGAAGTAAATTCTGTTCGGGTTACAGAAAATCAGGAAGGTGAGTCAATCTGAATGATTGATAAATAGCATTTTAAGAAATAAAATAAATATTTATCCGAAAGCCCTTGTCAATTCAAAAAAGTGCCGTATATTTGCACCCGCAATTGAGGCGAACAATACTTCAACTGTAGCAAGCATAAGCAAGCCGAAAGGCCCATTCGTCTATCGGTTAGGACGCCAGGTTTTCATCCTGGAAAGAGGGGTTCGACTCCCCTATGGGCTACAGAAAAAATAAAAATTAAAGCATTTAAAATTAGATTTCGATGGCAAATCATAAATCATCTATTAAAAGAATTCGTCAGGCAGACAAGAAAAAACTGCACAACCGTTATTACGCCAAAACAGCACGTAATGCTGTGCGCAACTTGCGTGCAACTGCTGATAAAACTGAAGCAACACAAATGTTGCCTAAAATCAGTGCTATGCTCGACAAATTGGCTAAACGTAACATCATTCACAAAAACAAAGCCAGCAACTTAAAATCGAAGTTAACTATATTCGTTAATAAGTTAGCATAAAGCTTCCTGTATAAAATACAGAAGCCCTTTTCCATCTGGAAAAGGGCTTTTTTGTCATCCGCCTGCTTTAAGACTGCTTCATGAGTACATCATCAGTAAAGAATTTGATTTGCCGGCTTAACTGAAATGCATTGATTGAAATAAACGGGTTTTTAAGGCAGGAGTCATGCATATGATATCATTCAGCATCTTTTAGATTAAAACAGCATACAGGCCATCTAAATGCCGTATAATCAAAAATCTGGTAGTGTCATATGAGTTCCAGAGTTTGCGTCGGAAATGAGACAGGTAAAACAGTGTGTTTTGATGGCCGGAACTTTTATAAAGAATATCAGGTTTGACGGACTGAGGAAAATAATTCAGGATTATTGAACAGGAATCTTGTCTGAAGAACCATGTCTGTAAATAGGTAAACAGATAAATTCTCTATTTCAGTTTATGATAAAGTAGCAATCAGGCAAAGAGATTATTTATTCTGAATATGATTTTTAAAATCCATATCAGAGCAGTAACATTCAACGAATCTTTCATGGAATACTGAATGCTTAATTGGGCATCCTTCCGTGTGATGAAACAGGCACATTGGGGGTGCTGTAATCTACTGAGGGTTTGTAGTCGGAAATTCTGCAAATAATATTAAAATCAATATTAATCCATTCACTTACGCGTATTAAACCCATCATTTCAACAGGGGGATCAAGTCCAAAATCACGTATATTTATTTTTTTATTCCCGTTTAATTTATAATTGTCACCATCATGAACCGATTTTACGGGAATACTATATTGTTTTGTTTTTCCTGTTATGGTTAAATCGACTGAAACAGTTGCTTTTGCTTGATCAGTATTGATTGTATTTGGATCGATTTCAAAGTAATTGACTTTAACATGAAAGGAAGGATACATATCCGCCTTTACCAGTTTCAAAAAATCACGTTGTGCCATTTTATTTTCTGAAGAAAAGTCTTTTACAAGGATGGTATGTTCATTCTGACTTAAAATAATTTTATTATGACTTTCGGAAGCGGTAATAATAAAATTTCGCTTTGTCAGTTTTTCGCCTGTTTGGATAAGTTTGAATGACAACAGGTTTGTGGTTCCATGTATGGTTATGGAGCTGTTTTTTTGCAGATCAACGGAAAACGTGGTTTGTGCAAAAAAGGAATTTATTGAAAGGGAAAGTAAGAGAAACAGGACAGCTATTTTTTTCATAGAAACCAAATAATTTGGTAAAAGTATAAAAAATAAACCGGTAAGATATAATCTTACCGGCTTAAATATTTTAAACACTAATTTTTAGAATGCTATGACAGCTTCAGCTGTTAATCCGTGGAATTCTGCACCATTCAAAATGTAGTTAACATTTGGAACGCCTGTATATTTTTGGTTTACATATTCCACTTTGGCCATAATGTTTTTAGTCATAAACCAACCACCACTGATTGCCAAACGGCTTATATCCTGTTTGTATGCAGGAACAGCATCTTGTCCAATAGTATAAGCTGTTCCATTAGCAGCGTTTAAAGATGCAGCAGATTTTGCTGATGCATTTGGAACATCAGCGCTCACTGTATTGTAACGTGCACCCAGGAAGAAGTTATCAGCTTTTCCAAAACGGAAAATAAGGTCAGTAGCAAACTGATTTGCTTTTCGATCAGTAGCTTCAGATGCTTTTCCACCTGTTGCAGCTTCCAGAGTAGTAAATGATTCAACAGAAAGACCATCCAATAAATTGTATTTCAGGAATAAATTCCCCATAAAGGTAGTTAACCTGTCGGATAATGCCGGATTGAAACGACCATTAAATGCTGTACCTGTACCGGGAGCAAGGTTATACATAACAGCGCTGTAATTTGAACCGGTACGGTCACCTCCAAATAAAGTGTTTGAACCTGAACCGGCTGTATAATAAGCAGAACCTGTTAAGCGGGCACGGAATTTATCAGTGAGCTGTTTGTCAAAACCCAATTTTCCAATAAAAGATGGATTACGTACCCCGTTAGAATATTTGTTTGAGGCAAGGGCAGTATCAATAGCTGCAAGATTTGGATTTAATTCACCATCAGTTACCGAAACAGATCCTAAAAATCCATTGACGTTTACATCGACTTCACCACCGATTTCAGTTGCAAATTCGTCCATGATATAGTTTTCCATGAATGCGTTGTACATTCCGTTACCACCATCAGAACGACGGAAGTGAGAATCACCGTAGTTAACATCCATTTGTCCTACTTTAATAGTAGTGTATTTCATTATATTGTCCAATAAATCCAGTTTAATAAATGGTACTTTATCAAATTGAATATAACCACCTTTAACCCAGGTTTCGTTGTGGTGTTTAGAAGCAAGATAAAGAGTTACATTCAGAGTCACACCATCAGCCAGGTAACTGTTAATGTAAAGATTTGCCATTGACAAAGCAAAATTAGGTGTGTTTTTAAATAATGCCTGAGAGTTAGCTACAGGATCTGTATTCGTTACATTGTTGCTTTGTGACAATGCAATGTATGGCATAGCAATTGCTCCACCAAATTCAACTTTAGGACCTGTAAACAGGTTGTCTGTTTTTGGAGTTTCAAACACATTGATACCTGTTTGATCGGTAGGGCGCAATTGTGCAAACATAATACTGCTAACAAATAGTGCAGCTGCTACTGTTAAAATTGATCTTTTCATTTTCGTTTGTTTTTTGTTAATATTCATGTTGTTTTAATTTGCATTTTGTAAATAAAATTGAACCAATTTTTAATTGATTGCTGCACCTTCCACGTTGATGTCAAATTTCAATGTAATGGCATCTCCCACTTTCATAACACCAAGCATGGCGGTTGGTGGTTTCATTTTAAAGTCGGTCATTTTGAGTGCAATACTTCCTTTAAATTCATAAGCTCCCGGTTTTAAATTTTTACCGGTAGTTTTAAATGAAATTTTTCTGGTAGTACCCGCCATGGTTAAATTGCCGGTTAAAGTTACACTGATATCATCTCCATTTATCTGCAACGATGATGCATCGGCCAGTTGAAATGATATGGTTGGAAATTTCCCTTCATTGAATGCTTCATACGTTTTAGTATCCATTCCTTTTTCACCACTCTTAATCGACCGAACAGGAATTTCCACATTTAATGACTGGATTTTTTTTGAGCTGCTTACGACTACTTCGCCTTTTATTTGAGTTACCTTACTTTTAAAATCATGAACATTGGTTGTTCCGTAAATGGTCATAGTCGAGGTCTTGGAATTAACTTTCAGACTTTGAGCCTGAAGACATCCTGCAATAAATATGAAGCTTATAAAAAGCAACATCAATGGTTTCGAAAACTGGTTCTTAATCATAAATTATTTTTTATATATTTTGTAAATAAAAGTAAATTAATTCTGATACATTAAAGTTAGGAAACAAATGCTATAACATTAGTAGCATTGAATTCTAAAAAAAATTGCTATAAAAATGAGTTGTTTTTTATTAATATGTACATGCTATATTATATTAAAAATATGAATGCTATAACATTGGTAGCATTGAAATATAAAAAAAATAGAAACTATTTAAAACAGATGATTATTTAGATTATACTTATATAACAAATTGGATGACAACTTGTTTAAAGTACAGGTTCTAAATCTTTACATTCATAATAAGTATCCTTTATAATTTGTTCAAGATTCTTTTTAAATAAAAGTTGCCTGAATTCAATTCCAAACTCATTCCAGTAGTTTTTAGCTTTGCATTCGTGTGTTGCTCTTTCACAAAAACTTTTGTTATTAATGCATTCAATAACCACAATTTGTTCAAATGCAGTGTAAATATCTAACATGGTAATTTCTTTGGGTTCACGGGTTAGCCGGTATCCACTTCCTCTACCCTTTGAGTTTGCAACCAATCCTTTTATTTTTAAGGCTGAAATGATACTATCTAGATATTTAAGAGAAATGTGTTGATTTTTTGCGATGTCTTTTTGCAACACACCGTTGGGATCCGTTGTGTTGGCAATTTCAATAATTGTTCTTAAACCGTAACGTATTTTTGTGTTGACTCTCATATTAGAGAAAAATTTCCACAAATATAAAAAAAAAATATGAATGCTATAACTTTAGTAGGATGTGTTATATTAAAATAGATTAAATACTAAACTTATTTCATTTTATTTTTCCCAGAAAACATAATAAAACCCTGTGAATCAGATGTGAATATTAAAGAAAAATATATGTATTAAAAATATATAATTCGAACTATTCAATGTAAATTTCCGATATTTAACCATAATAAAGTTGTTTATGTCAATTTATAAAATGTTTATTGGGATGAAAACTGATATTAATGAAAAGGCTGGTAATAAGTCAAGATTGAATGTTCGAAAAATTGATAAGGGGAAAGTAAATAGATGTCCTTTATAATGAACTATGGTCAGACATTGAATAATTGCAAAAAAAAGAATTTCTCTTTTACAGGGAAACTCTTTTTATTTGCATATTTTTAAAATATGGGAGTTATGAAGCTAAGGATATAAAAAATCATCAACTATAAAACTTTAAACTTCGAAACCCCAAACCATTCAAACTCTTATTAATGTGCTTCCAGCCAGTTATCCCCTACACCACAATCTGCAATTAACGGAACCCGGAGTTGAATTGCCTGTTCCATTTGTTCGACTACAATTTTCCTGACAGTTTCAAGTTCTAAAGTAGGGACGGTAAAGTTCAACTCATCATGAACCTGCATGGTCATTTTGGTTTGCAGATTTTCATTTTCCAGTTTGTTTTGAATCCGTACCATGGCGATTTTAATAATGTCAGCTGCGGTACCCTGAATGGGAGCGTTAATGGCATTTCGTTCAGCAAATCCACGTACCACGCCGTTCTGTGAATTTATATCCGGCAATGTTCGTTTGCGGCCCAGCAGAGTTTCAACATAACCGTTTTCTTTTGCCCGTTGAATGCTGGCATCCATATATTTTTTCACATCGGGATAAGTCATAAAATAACCATCGATAAGTTCTTTGGCTTCTGCCCTTGGAATCCCCAGGCGATCGGATAACCCAAAAACGGATATACCGTATATAATCCCGAAATTAGCTGTTTTAGCTTTACGCCGCATTTCAGTTGAGACTTCAGCCAACGGAATCTTATAAATTTTTGCCGCGGTAGCTGTATGAATGTCCAGCCCGTTAATAAAAGCATCCATCATATTGGCATCACCACTTAAATGTGCCATAATGCGAAGTTCAATTTGAGAATAATCCGCACTCAGAAAAACGCTGCCTGCATCCGGTATAAAAGCTTTTCGGATCTCTTTCCCAATTTCATCACGTATCGGGATGTTCTGCAAATTGGGATTGGTTGAACTTAACCGGCCTGTTACGGCTACAGTTTGATTGTATGAGGTATGTACTTTTCCAGTAACAGGACTGATTAGCTGAGGTAAAGCATCAATATAGGTACTTAGTAATTTTTTTAATCCACGATAATCCAGAATTTTGCCAATAATAGGATGTTTGGATTGTATTTTTTCCAATACATCTTCCGATGTGGAGTACTGGCCTGTTTTCGTTTTACGGGCCTTATCATCCAATTTTAGCCGGTCGAAGAGTATTTCGCCCACTTGCATGGGTGAACTGACATTGAAATCATATCCGGCTAAACCATGAATTTCCTTTTCCAGGTTCAACATATCATTTGTCAGAATTTCTGAACTTTGGCTGAGTGCTTCTGTGTCCAGACGAACTCCGGTATGTTCCATGGTGGCAAGTACCCTCATAAGTGGCATTTCGATCTCGTAAAAGAGCTTTTCAAGATTGTTTTCTTTCAATTCCTTTTCCAGAATTTGTTTCAGGCGGAAAGTGACATCAGCATCCTCGGCAGCATAATCACACAAACGCTTCAGGTCAACAGAACGGATGTCAGACTGGTTTTTACCTTTCGCTCCTACTAAATCTTCAAAATGAATTGTGCGGTAATTCAGGTAGATTTCTGCCAGGTAGTCCATTCCATGCCGCAATTCAGGTTGAACCAGATAATGGGCAATCATTGTATCGAATAGCTTTCCTTTGAGATTGATCCCATATTGAGTCAGCATTAGAAGATCGAATTTAATATTCTGACCTATCTTTTCAATATTGTCATTTTCAAAAAACGCCTTAAATTCGTGCAGGACATCCTTTGCTTCCGTTTTATCCTCCGGAAGGGAAACGTAATATGCTTCCCCGGCAACAAAACAAAATGATAGTCCGACCAGATCGGACTGGAACATGTCTAACCCGGTTGTTTCTGTATCAAAACATACCGACTTTTGTATAAACAGCCTGGATATTAAATCGGACCTTTTTATTTTAGTGTCGATTAAAATGTATTTATGTGGAATATTAGCCAGGGAAGCCAATCCAGAAGTAACAGGTTGAATTGGTTCCTGTAAATCATTCGATGGATTTGCATCCGATTCGACTGTTTCAGTATCTTCATTATCAAATGCATCAAACAACGACATTTGTGATGAAGACTTTTGTTTGACAGTTTTAATTCTTGATATAGGTTGGTCGGGTGGAAGGGAAGTAAACGGATTACTAATTTTAGAAGACATGGTTCGGAATTCTAATTCATCGAATAAAGCCTTCAGGTCATTTTCATTCCTTGGTTCCAGTTCCAGGCTCTTTTCGTCAAATACAACCGGAACATCAATCCGAATGGTTGCCAAAAAACGGGAGAAAATTATGAGCTCCCTGTTTGTTTCGACTTTTGTTTTCAATGCACCTTTTAGTTCACCGGTGCGTTTAAGCAATTCATCAATGCTGCCGAATTCCTGTAACAACTTAACAGCAGTCTTTTCACCTACGCCCGGACAGCCCGGGATATTATCGGAGGCATCACCCATTAACCCCAATAAATCGATTACCTGCTCGTGACTGTTCAATTCGTACTTGTTTTTTACCTCATCGGGTCCCATAATTTCAAAACCACCGGTATGTTTTGGCCGGTACATGAAAATATGATCCGAAACCAATTGACCATAATCTTTATCAGGAGTAAGCATATATACCTCGAATCCGGCTTTTTCCGCTTCTTTAGCTATAGTGCCGATAACATCATCGGCTTCAAAGCCCGGGACCTCGAGTGCCGGTATATTGTATGCTTTGATCAGATCTTTAATTATCGGAACAGCTAACCGGATATCCTCCGGGGTTGCTTCACGTTGAGCCTTATATAAGTCATATGCTTCATGTCGAAAAGTTTTGCCTTTTGGATCAAAAGCAACGGCAATATGCGTCGGTTTCTCACGTTTTAATACATCTTCCAGGGTATTGATAAACCCAAATATGGCAGAGGTGTTTAATCCTTTCGAATTTATGCGAGGATTGCGGATAAACGCATAATATGCACGGTAAATGATGGCATAAGCATCAATAAGAAATAATTTTTTCATGGGAACAGGATGACTATGTTTGATGAATAGGTGTCAAAATACTACTAACAAATTAAAATACAAATTGTCTTGATGTTTTTTAAACTTTTTTACTCGTTTACTCGTTTAACAATAACAGGTTTCATGTCCAGCTACCTGAAATACAACTTGAAATCATTTATCGACTGTAAAAGTAATTAAAAATTATACAGAAATAAACACAAACCGTTAATCGAACGGCAATTTTGTTTACTTTTGTAGTGCATATTTTTATGAGCATACTTATGAGTTTTATCGAAATCATTAAAAGTCCAATTCTTGAAGAAATGCAAATGTTTGAAAAAACATTTGGAGAAGCTCTAAGTACCGATAATCCATTACTCCTGAGTGTCAATGAATATGTCCTTCAAAAAAGCGGGAAACAACTTCGTCCCATGCTTGTATTATTGGCTGCCAAGTTGTGCGGAAAAGTAAATCAGTCGACTATTTTTGGGGCATTGTCATTGGAACTTTTGCATACAGCCAGTTTAATTCATGACGACGTGGTGGATGATACGTTGGAACGTAGGGGAAAACCATCGGTGAATGCCCGTTGGACCAATAAGATTGCCATACTTTCAGGTGATTACATTTTATCAAAGTCACTCGGGTGTGCCACCCGAACAGATAACTTACCTATATTAAAGTCCATTGCCAATATCGGAATGCAACTTTCAGATGGTGAATTATTACAGTTGGTAAATGAAGATTTCTCGGAAAAAGCTGAAGCTAATTATTTCAATATCATACGCAAAAAGACAGCATTATTATTCTCCACATGCGCTGAAGTGGGTGGATTGTCGGTAAATGCCGTTGAAGATGCACTGATTCACTTACGAAACTTTGGAGAGTTCCTGGGCATTTGTTTCCAGATAAAAGATGATGTTTTTGATTATTCTGAAAACCTGCAAATAGGTAAACCTACCGGAAATGATATCCGGGATGGAAAAGTTACTCTGCCCTTAATCTATGCTTTACTCAACACGCAGGGGGCTGAACGTGAAAAAGTTTTGGCAATGATTGACAACAAAGAATTCACTCCCGATAATATTCAGTTCATCACAAAGTTTGCACTTGATAACGGAGGTGTTGAGTATGCCATGAAATGTATGGATTTATACAAAAACAAAGCCATCGAAGAACTCAATGGCTTTGCAGACAGCGATGTAAAAAGATCGCTTATAAAATGTGCAGAATATACAGCATCACGCGAAATGTAATTTTTATTAGAAATACTTTACTTCTTTTCCTTCAATCGAACTAATCAGATTGTTAGCCAACCGGCTTGCACCAAAACGGAACCGGGTATTATCAAGCCATTCATTTCCTAATATTTCCTTCACAATGGTATAATGTTTTACGGCATCTTCAGTCGTAACAATTCCCCCGGCAGGTTTATAACTTACTTTTATGTCATTTTTTTCATTCCATTCTTTAATGGCTTGACACATCACATAGGTTGCTTCAAGGGTTGCAGCTACCGGAATTTTACCGGTAGAAGTTTTGATAAAATCGGCACCGGCTTCCATGGCTAGTACAGATGCTTTCATGATATTGGATGCTGTTTTTAAAGCACCTGTTTCCAGAATTACTTTCAAATGGGCATGACGGCAGGAAGCTTTTATTTCTGTCAGTTCTTCATGTACTGCTTCGAAATTCCCTTCTAAAAATTTACCAATTGAAATAACAACATCAATTTCTGTAGCTCCTTCAAGAACACACATCGCTGTTTCGGCTATTTTTACTTCTATGAATGTCTGGGATGCAGGGAATCCGGCTGCCACTGCAGCAATGCCGATATTCTCAGTCAAATGTTCTTTTACAACAGGAACCAATGCCGGATAGATACAAATGGCTGCGACATTCGGCAGATGTGGAAATGCTTTTTTAAAACCGTTCACTTTGTTGACCATCGTGATAATTTCCTCATCGGTGTCGGTCCCATTAAGTGAAGTCAAATCGATCTGATTCAAACATTGTTTGTAGACAGCCTTCGTGTTATTTTCGGCATAATGTGCCTCCAGTATTTTATCGATATCTTTTTTTACAGTTTCATCATTCAAATTGCAATTATATTGCATGAAGAGATCATCGTATTTACTCATTTTATTTAGTTAATTAGTTGTCCCGATAACTATCGGGAGGTTGATTAGTTGATTAGTTGACTAAGTTGATAGGTTGACTAAGTTAATTAAGTTGACAGGTAAATTAGTTAATTAGTTAATTGGTCAGAAAAACTAATTCTTTAATTTGTCATTTTCCAAATGGCGTGTATTATCGCGCTCTGTTTTCTTTTGAATATTTTTTTGGAAGGCATCGGTCAGATCGATGCCTGTTTGATTGGCCAGGCAAATGAGCACCCAAAGTACATCGGCCATTTCGTCGGCAAGGTCGGCTTTTTCATCTGATTTTTTAAAGGATTGCTCTCCGTAGGTACGTACAATCACCCTGGCCAGTTCACCCACTTCTTCAGTCAGGATGGCCATATTGGTTAATTCGCCAAAGTAACGAACACCATAGGTTTTAATCCATTTATCGACTTGCTGTTGAGTTTCCTGAAGTGTCATTTAATCTTCGTTTAACCGGGCTATGATGGTTTCATTTCCGGTAGTTGATTCACCAACCGTTACAAATATTTCAGTATCGAGAGGAAAGTAAAGATCAACACGGGAACCGAATTTAATAAAGCCCAGATGTTCATTCAAATGACAATTCTTACCCGGATGAGCATAGGTGACTATTCGACGTGCCAATGCTCCGGCAATCTGACGAACTAAAATCTGTGTCTTACCTTCCGATTCAATGACCACTGTGGAGCGTTCGTTTTCAGTGCTCGATTTAGGAAGAAAAGCAGCCATGTGACGTCCGCTGTGATGAACCGATTTAATGATCGTCCCTTTTACCGGATACCAGTTGGCATGAACATTGAACACTGACATGAAGATGGACACCTGAATCCGCCTGTCGCCAAAGTATTCCAATTCTTCCGTAGGTTCAACCACCACAATGGTTCCATCGGCCGGTGCGATCACCAGGCTGGCATCATCGAGATATACCTTCCTGGGTGGATTCCGGAAGAAATATGCAAAAAAGAACAGTAGCAAGGCTGATATAATAATATTGAAAATCAATGCCCCTATTGGAAACTTTGTGTAGATATACAGGTTGAGCAATAATAGTAATAATGCCAGTGAACCTAAGATTAATCTACCTTCTTTATGTATTTTAATGTACTTCATTTATACTTGTGTGTTTTTCAATACGAAAAGGGAATAAGTCCTATACTTAAAGTCCGGAATTCCGTTTAATAATTTTATTTCTGAAACAAAAGTAAAGAAAAAGAATCAGTGATGCAAGGATGCGAACCAAACTTTTCTAATCCGGCAGATTTGATTAACTTTGCGGATTCAATTTGCAGAATATCCGGCTGGTGAAAACTCCGGTAAAATTTTAAAACATATCCTTATGAATTTGTCGTTACTTACTGCTATTTCGCCGGTTGACGGACGTTATCGTACCAAAACGGAAGCTTATGCCGCCTACTTTTCGGAATTTGCCCTGATACGATACCGGGTGTTGGTGGAAGTGGAATATTTTATTGCCTTATGCGAAATTCCCCTAAAACAATTGTCTCAGGTTCCAGCTTCTGTGTTTCCAAAACTTAGAGCATTGTACGCTGATTTTTCTGAAGCTGATGCATTGAAAGTAAAAGAAATTGAAAATGTCACCAACCACGATGTAAAAGCGATTGAATATTTCCTGAAGGAAAAATTTGATATCCTTGGATTGGATACTTTCAAGGAATTTATTCATTTTGGACTTACGTCACAGGATATCAATAATACTGCAGTACCCTATTCTATAAAAGCGGCATTAGCCGATGTATATTATCCGGAAATGGATACTCTGTTGATTGAACTTAACCGCCTGGTTGATGAATGGCGTGATGTATCCATGCTGGCAAAAACACATGGTCAACCGGCTTCGCCTACCCGGTTGGGTAAAGAATTTATGGTGTATGTCAATCGGTTAAACAAACAGTTGGCTGTGTTAAAGCAAACACCTAATTCTGCCAAGTTTGGTGGGGCAACCGGAAATTATAATGCCCATGCAGTGGCTTATCCGGCTATCGACTGGAAATCATTCGGTAATCGTTTTGTCAGTGATAAACTTGGCCTGGAACGTGAACAATGGACAACACAAATCTCCAACTACGATAATTTAGCCGCCCAGTTTGATGCTATGAAACGCATCAATACGATCTTAATTGATTTTTGCCGGGATATATGGACCTATGTATCGATGGAATATTTCAAACAACGCATCAAGGAAGGTGAAATTGGTTCTTCTGCTATGCCGCATAAAGTGAATCCGATTGATTTTGAAAACGCCGAAGGTAATCTGGCGATTGCAAATGCCATGCTGGAATTTATGTCGGCAAAGCTGCCTGTATCCCGCCTTCAACGTGACCTGACCGACAGTACGGTGTTGCGCAATGTGGGTGTACCATTTGCCCATTCCATGATTGCTACTCAGAGCATCCTGAAAGGCCTGAGCAAATTGTTGCTAAATGAAACCGCTATATACCGTGACCTGGATAAAACATGGGCGGTAGTGGCTGAAGGCATTCAAACCATTTTACGTCGTGAAGCATATCCTTCACCCTATGAAGCGCTGAAAGCACTTACCCGTACCAATGAAGGAATTAATGAAAAATCAATCCGCGATTTTATCGAGACACTGGATATCAGTCAATCTGTAAAAGAGGAATTGCGTCGTATTAATCCCAGAAATTATACGGGTATTTGATGTGATGATGTGATGATGTGATGATGTGTTGATATGATGATGAATAGGTGCTGAATATCTGATTTAAATTTTATTTGTTTATAAAAATAATATGTTCAAATTCGTAACACTTCTTAAGCGATTTATTCCGCCGTATAAGAAATATGTTTTATTGGCCTTGCTGTTTAACATATTAACTATGATTTTCAGCCTATTCTCTTTTGGAACAATCATTCCGGTTCTGCGAATATTATTCAAAATTGAACAAAAACTCGCAATCTATCAAATCTGGACATGGAATGATGGTTTTAAAGCCATTGCCAATGCTATTCAAAATAACTTATCCTATTACATTCAACATTTTGTAACAACGGTCGGTCAAAGCACTGCTTTGCTGTGTCTGGGTGGCTTTTTTGTATTGATGACAGCTATAAAAGTCGGAACGGCTTATATGGGTTCCTATTATGTCATTCCAATTCGAACAGGGGTATTACGTGATTTGCGAAATCAACTGTATAAAAAGATTATTAGTCTTCCCATAGGTTTTTTTACTGCCGAACGGAAAGGAGATATCATGTCACGTATGACCGGTGACGTATCGGAAGTTGAAGCATCTATTATGAGTTCGTTGGATCTGGTATTTAAAAATCCGATTCTAATTATAGGTTTCCTGAGTGTAATGTTCTATATGAGTTGGCAGTTGACAATTTTTTCCTTGTTTTTATTGCCAATTAGTGGTTGGTTAATTGGAAAAATTGGTAAGTCACTTAAACAGCGTTCAAAGTTAGGACAGGAACAAACCGGTGAATTGCTTTCTCAGATAGAAGAAACTCTGGGCGGACTTCGTGTAGTTAAAGCGTTCAATGCCGAATATAAGCTGGAAGCCCGTTTCAGTAACCTGAACGAGAAACTCCGGAAGACATTTAATCGTCTTAATCGTCGTTATAACCTGGCACATCCGGTGAGTGAATTGCTGGGTACTATGGTTATTGCCATTCTGCTTTGGTTTGGGGGGGTACTTATTAACAGAGGCACTATTACTCCTGAAGCATTCATCGTTTATATTCTGATTTTTTACAGTATTATAGCTCCTGCAAAAGATTTGTCGAAAGCATCCTACAGCATTCAAAAAGGAATGGCTTCGCTCGACCGGGTTGATAAGATACTAATGAGTGAAAATAGCATCAAAGAACCTGTCGTACCTAAACTGCTGAATCCGTTTGCCGATAAAATTGAATTCAGAAAAATGAGTTTCAAATACAACACCGATTGGGTGCTACAGGATATTGACCTGGAGGTGCCTAAAGGAAAAACTGTCGCATTGGTAGGACAGTCTGGCTCAGGGAAGTCAACTTTGGTGGATTTGCTTCCGCGCTATTACGATCCGATTGAAGGCGAAATACTGATTGACGGAATTAACATTAAAGAATTCAGTACCCACGATATCCGTTCACAAATGGGTAATGTTAACCAGGAAGCTATTTTATTCAATGACACCTTTTTCAACAATATCTCTTTTGGTGTAGAGAGTGCCACCCTGGAACAGGTGATTGATGCTGCTAAAATAGCCAATGCCCATGACTTTATCATGTCCACCGAAAATGGATATGAATCGACCATAGGTGACCGTGGTAGCAAACTTTCGGGCGGACAACGCCAACGGGTGAGCATTGCCCGTGCAATCCTTAAAAACCCTCCCATCCTTATCCTCGACGAAGCGACCTCTGCCCTGGATACTGAATCGGAGAAAATGGTCCAGGAAGCACTCGAGAACCTGATGCTGAATCGTACTACGTTGGTAGTTGCTCATCGTCTTTCTACCATCAAACGTGCCGATGAAATATGCGTACTCCACGAAGGAAAAATCGTCGAACGTGGAAAACATGATGAACTTATTGCCCTGGATGGCTATTACAAGAGGCTGTGCGATATGCAATCGTTTTAATACAGAGGTAAGAGGTAAGAGGTGAGGAGCGAGGAATAAGTAACAAGAATAATGAGTTTGGTCATAATGATCAGACTCTTTTTTTTATCCCTTTGCAATCTTAGTCAATCCGGGATTCCCGAATACTCACAAAAAATAATTAACAATCATTTAAAGTAAAATATATATTTGTATTATAACTATCTGGTCATTACCTTTAAACGGCAATCTTCGTTTCCGAAGTATTGGAATAATCTGAGCAATAAAAAAGGAGATGCGTTATCAAAGAGTATTCATTTTTTTGTATAGTTTCATTCCCTGATTTGAAACAAGAACTAAAACAGTCTGAAAATCGTTATTTAATTTTTATCGTTTTGTATTAAATAAATATATCTTTGTGATCCTGATTTCAAAATGGAGATCGTATATTTGCAACGGAATTTAAATACTAATAATTATGGCACGTGTAGCAGGTATTAAATATGAAACAGATTCGAATGGAGCAAAACGCTATGTTCGCATTGACTTAAAAAAATATGGTAATAATCAATTGTTAGAAGATTTTTTGGACAGTATGGATGTTGAAAAAAGAAAAGGAGAAGAAACTGTTTCATTAGAAGATGTAATCAAAAAACTAAACAATAAATAATTCAAAATGAATGTATAAGGTTGTATTGACAAAATCGGCTGAAAAGGAATTGCTAAAAATTCCAAAAGTATATTCTGAGAACATTGTAAAACATTTAGTTGAATTAATCAATAACCCTCGTCCGAATGGTTGTAAAAAATTATCGGGGTATGAGGATATATACCGGATACGAGTGGGAATGTATAGAGTAGTATATCGTATTGAAGATGATATATTATACATTGAAGTGATTAAAATAGGTCATCGAAAAGATGTTTACCAGTAATCTAACACTGAATTTAGTAAATTTGTATATATGCAATAAAAATCTTTAAACATCAATGCATATGATCCTTATTGTAAAACAGAAGATAAAACACCTATCGGAAAGAAACTAATAAATGAATTATGTAAACATAGTAAAGTCGTTGGGTTTGAAAATCCATCTGCCAATGGAATTATACCTGAAGGGTATGTGACAGGTGATGAATTTGAGAGCAAGGTAAAAGAGAAAATATTTACGTTATTGATCGAAGCAGAAAATAATAGGATCAACGAATAATTTCAAATCACCTATCTTCATACAGCCCAATAAAAAACCGGAACAAACTAATGCTTGCACCGGTTTTTTTTTATATCAGTTAAATACTTTATTTCAACATTCCATCAATCACTTTGGTCATTTTATTAAACTCCGGTACATCGTACAACCTGGTGAGGAATACTATTTTTCCTGTTTTATCGATAATCACATTGCGGGTAATACCGGCTTCGCGTACAGCGTACAAAGCGAATATATTTGCCTTCGGATCCAGACCGATCGGATACGTAACGGGTATAGACTTAGCAAACTTTAAAACAGTAGCAAGCGGTTCGTCACGATCGATGGCCATCATGGTAAAGTTCGGATTGCTTTTATTTTTCTGCCAGATATCCTTTTCGATAAAAGGTATTTCTTTCCGGCAAACGCTGCACCAACTGGCCGTGAATTGCAGCATAACCACCTTTCCCTTCAGGGTGGAAAGTTTCACCGTTTTACCATTGGTCATTTTTATGCTGAAATCTGGTGCTTTGTCACCAACTTTGACTAAATAAGCCCTGTCGTTTTTTGTCTGACTAAAAGCAGAAACAGAAAGCATGAGTGCAATGAATAAAATAAGTTTTTTCATATAAATTATTTAAATCGGATTATTTTTTAATCTTTCAATTCATAGAAACAAAAGTACAAAAAACGGCACAAGTATTTTCCTGCACCGGTTTTTTTGTCTTTAATCTTTTGTCTTTTATCTTTTATCTTCCTGATAATTACATATCCCACTGTTCGCAGGTTGCAATTAAGTCGTCAAAAGTTTTAATTTTTGATTTAGCCTGTACTTCATTCATTTGTGCTTCCATGGCACCATCGTAGGTTTCTTCTTCTACATCGCGGATCACTCCAACTGCAATCGGCAAATCCGGGCCTTCCATCAATGCCAGTTTCATGTGCAGGGTAGTATCTTCGCAGGAAGCATCATGAATCAGTATATCGCTTTCCTTGATTCCGTTTTCGCCGATAGTGACTACTTTGAGGTTAAAACCATCGAGTACCAACCCTTTAGTCAGGTCCTTACCGAATAGCATGGGTTTGCCATGTTCCAGCATGATTAGCCTTTCGGTCCGAAATTCCCTTTCTGCCAGCCAACTGTGAGCACCATCATTAAAGATGACGCAGTTTACCAGGCATTCCACAATGGATGTTCCCTTGTGTCGGGCTGCCGCCAGCATGGCTGTCTGGGCATTCTTTAAATCCACGTCCAGCAGGCGTGCAAAGAAAGTTCCCCGTGCACCCATTGTCAACTCGGCCGGGCGGAATGGTCGTTCCACCGTTCCTAAAGGAGACGATTTTGTTACAAAGCCTTTTTTTGAAGTGGGAGAATATTGTCCTTTTGTTAAGCCGTATATCTGGTTATTGAAAAGTAACACATTTATATCCACGTTACGACGAACGCTGTGGATAAAATGATTTCCACCGATGGCCAGGCAATCGCCATCACCGGTAATTTGCCAAACCGTTAATTTTGGGTTTGCTACTTTTACCCCGGTAGCCACAGCTGCTCCACGTCCATGAATCGTATGAAAGCCATAACTACTCATATAATACGACAAACGGGAAGAACATCCAATTCCTGAAATAATGGCTGTCTGATGCGGAGGCACGCCAATTTCAGCCATTGTCTTTTGAAGTGTGTTTAATACGGCATAGTCACCGCAACCAGGGCACCAGCGTACATATTGATCGCTTTTGAAGTCCTTGGCAGTATATTGTTTTAATGTTGTTTCTGAAGTTTCCATTTTTTGAAATTTTTGATTGTTATCTCGAAATATTCAAATTACTAATCTGAGTTTAATTCGAAATGTTTATTTTTATTTTACTCGTATAAAAATAGACTAACTGTTTAAAAACACCTCTATGGGCCGGAGTTCTACAACAGATGATTGAAACATTCTTCCAGTTCAGCTACCGTGAATGGTTGCCCCTGAACTTTATTGTATTGTAAAAATTCAACTCCTGCTACTTTCGAACGGAGCACACTGGCAAATTGTCCGCTGTTTAATTCGCAAACCACTACTTTCTTATATCGCTGTATTAACTTCACGGCGTTTTTAGGTAGTGGATTGATATAGTTGAAATGAGCCAGCGCAATTTTCTTTCCATTTTTATTGATCGAATTTACGGCGCTCATTAAGTGACCGTGTGTCCCACCCCAACCGATGACCAGTAATTCTGCATCGGCATTACCTTCCACTTTTAATTCAGGGAGTATCTGGCTTACATTATTTACTTTTTCTTCGCGGGTGTCCACCATTAACTGGTGATTCAGTGCTTCAGAGGATATGCCACCTGTTTCGTAATCTTTTTCAAGCCCACCATTCCGGTGTCCGAAGCCTTCCGTTCCAGGGATGCTCCAGTAACGCACTTTTGTTTTTTCGTTCCGGGAAGCAACATTGAATCCTTCTTCCATATCAGGAGTTACCATATTTAGTTTAATGTCAGGTAATTCTGCCAGGGTAGGAAGTTTCCACAATGAAGTTCCGTTTCCGATAAATGCATCACTCAGTAAAATAACAGGAGTCATATATTCAAGGGCTATCTTCCCGGCCATAAATGCCTGTTGAAAACAATCATCAGGTGTACTTGCCGCCATGACCACAACAGGACTTTCGCCGTTACGACCGTAAAGGGCCTGAAGCAGGTCGGTTTGTTCTGTTTTTGTTGGCAAGCCTGTTGAAGGACCGCCCCGCATGACATCTATCACAACCAGGGGCAATTCGGCCATAACAGCCAGTCCAATAGCTTCTGATTTCAACGCCAATCCGGGACCGGATGTGCTGGTTGCTGCCAGGTATCCGGCAAATGATGCTCCGATAGCCGAACTGACTCCGGCAATCTCATCTTCTGCCTGTACCACCTTTACGCCCAGGTCTTTTCGCAGGACCAGTTCGTGCATGATATCTGTGGCTGGAGTAATCGGATAACTGCCAAGGTATAAATTAAGGCCTGCCTTTTTCGCGGCAGCAATTAATCCCCAGGCAGTAGCTTTATTTCCGCTTATGCTGGTATATTTTCCTTTTGGAGTTTCGTGCGATTTTTCAACAAAATAGGTCGAAATGGCTAAATGTAAATTATTTCCGTAATTAAAGCCATCGGTCAGAACTTTTACATTGGCATGCAAAATATCGGGTTTTTTGCCGAATTTATTTCCCAGAAAATGAATTGCCTGATCAATGGGCCGGTTGAACAACCAACAAATCAATCCAAGGGCAAACATATTTTTACTGCGTAATACCGTTTTATTGTCAAAGCCAAAACCTTCCAAGCTGCTTTGGGTAAGTGCTGACAGTGCTGCCGGAATCAATTGTATTGAATCGGAAATTGCCAGTTCTTCGAACGGGTTTTCAGTTGTAAATCCAGCTTTTTCAAACCCTGATTTATTAAATGTATCCGAATCGAAAATGATGACTCCTCCCTTTTTTATTGCTTTAGCATTTACTTTCAATGCCGCCGGATTCATTACCACCAATACATCGGGATCATCCCCGGGTGTATAAATTTTACTGGAGCCTAAATGTACCTGAAATCCGGATACTCCACCCAGGGTTCCCTGTGGGGCACGGATTTCGGATGGATAATCAGGAAACGTTGATATCTCGTTTCCTAATATAGCCGAAAGATTTGAAAAAAGTGTTCCGGTAAGCTGCATTCCATCCCCGGAATCTCCCGAGAATCGAACCACTACATTGTCTAATTCAGTTTTATTGTTTGTACCCATGATTTTCTGAGTTGTGTTTAAAAATGGATGATTCAAAAAATAATTTGCTTATATACAAAAGTAAGTAAAAAGGTTTGTTTTTGCAATTATCTTAACCAAAGTACGCTATATTTGATTGTACTGAAGTCTAAACGCTTTCCATTATGTATATTTATACTTTATATCTGTATGAAAGTTAATCCCGCAAAAAAACAAACCAACTGATTTATTCTTCCTTAATATTTGAAGAACTGTTTCAACCGGTTTATAGTTCAATTGTTTTTCGAATGAATAACAAATTAGAATTCAGCATTGTTCGGAGTACGAGGAAATGGTATCACATCGCGTATGTTGGACATACCGGTTACGAACAATAACAGGCGTTCAAAGCCAAGTCCGAATCCTGAATGAGGTGCAGTGCCAAATTTTCGGGTCTCCAGATACCACCAGATATCCTTGGTCGGAACACCCATTTCATCCGCACGGTTTTTAAGCCGGGTATAATCTTCTTCCCGTTGTGAACCACCTATAATTTCACCGATTTTTGGAAATAAGACATCCATAGCACGGACAGTTTTTCCATCATCATTTTGTTTCATGTAAAATGATTTGATTTCTTTCGGATAATCAGTCAAAATAACCGGTTTGTTGAAATGCTTTTCTACCAGGTATCGTTCGTGTTCCGATTGCAGGTCAGTACCCCAACCTACCGGGAATTCAAATTTTTGCCCTTTGGCAATGGCAGCTTCCAGAATTTCCACTCCCCTGGTATAGGTTACCCGTTCGAAATCGCTGCTAACCACAGAGTTCAACCGTTCAATCAATTCTTTATCGTACATATTGCAAAGAAAATCAAGGTCATCTTTGCAATTGTCAAGTGCCCATCGAATGCAGAATTGTATGAAGTCTTGCGCCAGTTGCATGTTATCCTCAATTTCATTGAATGCCACCTCCGGTTCGATCATCCAAAATTCAGATAAATGCCTGGGTGTATTTGAATTTTCTGCCCGAAATGTAGGTCCGAAGGTATAAATGGATCCCATCGACATGGCGGCCAGTTCACCTTCCAGTTGACCTGAGACTGTCAGACTGGCTTGTTTGCCGAAAAAATCATTCGTATAGTCAATGGCACCTTCATCGTCTTTTTTCAAATCATACAAATTCATGGTGGTCACCTGAAACATTTGTCCGGCGCCTTCACAATCGGAAGCTGTAATAATCGGTGTGTGGAAATAAAAGAATCCCTTTTCATGAAAGAAGGTATGGATAGCCATGGCCATGTTGTGTCGGATGCGGAAAATGGCACCGAAAGTATTTGTCCGTGGTCGAAGGTGGGCTATTTCACGCAGAAATTCAAGCGTATGTCCTTTTTTTTGCAATGGATAAGTCTCGGGATCAGCTATACCATAGATTTCAATTTTAGTGGCTTGTATTTCGACAGTTTGCCCTTGTCCCTGTGATGCCACCAAAATACCCGTAATACTTAAACAAGCACCGGTTGTAATGGGTTTCAAATACTCATCTCCGAATTTTTCATTGTCGGCAACTACTTGAATATTGTTGATTGTCGAACCATCATTCAGCGCAATAAAACTGACATTTTTATTCCCGCGGCGGGTACGTACCCATCCCTTTATAGTCACTTCAGCACCAAAATCTGTTCTTTTCAGTGCCTCAATAATAATTGTTCTACTCATACTATTCTGTTTATTGAGATTTCTATGATTTAACTTTTTTATTTTGAATGCAAAAGTACGAAATTTCATTGAAAATAACCCTTTATGGATACAAAAAAAGCACCAGGTTCATACTGAACTGGTGCTTTTTTAAAAGTTTTAATCCGAATTATTTTCTCTTTGATTGATCGATACTTCCAATCATGCTCATGGCACAACGGAATCCGATATCATTACTTGACTTATTTTGATCCATATACCTGCGTGTGGATGGGTTTAACCAGTAGGCTCTGTCTTTCCATGAACCTCCTTTATAAACACGTGTGTTATCTGTAATGGATGGTCTCAGAACATCTGTCGGATCAACGACAATATGCGTATTTAAGTTTGCCAGACCGGTACTGTCATTCAACGTGAAATCGATCTGTGAAGTTGGATCGCCATCTTTAAAACTCCGGACATCATCTCCTTTAGCAACTTCATACTGGATTCGACCAAGGGAATCAATTTTGTATGTTTTATTGCCTAAAGCATCTACTGTGAAAACCGGTGTCTTGTATACATTTCCCCTGAAGGAATTGTATTCGGCAATGTCTTCGTACGATGTTGAACGGTACACATCCAGAACCCATTCGTTTACATTTCCGGCCATGTTATACAATCCAAAATCATTCGGGAAATATGAATCAACCGGTGCAGTAATCGTTGCTTTATCATTCAGGCTGCCGGAAGTTCCCATCATATCACCACGTCCTCGAACAAAATTTGCCATCATGCGTCCCATCTGAGCTTTTGTTGGGTTACGTACCTGTGAACCCGACCATGGATAAATTTTACCTTCCGGAACCATTCCGTTTTTACCTGAGGTAAGTGCATATGCTGCAAATTCCCATTCGGCTTCTGTAGGTAACCGAAAATCTGAGAATAAGATTCCATCGGACATATCTACTTTTCGGTTTTTACCATATAAGTCCTTTTTAGCCATTTTGCCAACTGAAGGCTGGTAAGAATCTTGTTTTAAATATTTTTGGGTATTAAACACAAAACTGTTTGAAATCGAATCCTGACTGGTCTGTGTCTCAAGTTTTGAGAAAACAGGAGGTAAAATCACACCAGCACGTATCAGCGCCAATTCGTTCACACGATCTGTTCGCCATTGACAGAAATCCATGGCCTGTTCCCAGGTAACTCCTACAACAGGATATTGATCAAATGCAGGATGGGTAAAATAATTTTCTAAGTAAGGTTCATTATAGGCCAGTTCTTCACGCCAAACGGTAAAGTCGGGTTGAGCCTTTTGAACAAGCCGTGGGGCAGTTTTGCCAAATACAGCCTTCATCCAGTTTGTGTATTCACGCCAATCGATGTTTCTTATTTCAAATTCATCCATATAAAATGAACTTACAGTTATCTTTCTTGGTTTATTGTCACGTGGGGCAGTAATATATTCACCTTTTTCTCCAATGGTAAACGATCCTCCCTCAATTGCCACCATACCAGTCGGAACTTCTGATATGTAACCTTTTTTAACTGTGAAACCTGCTTCAGTTTTGTCATTGTATTTCCAGCCTGTAACACGGGAACTGCCCTCGTTGGTAGGTTTACTGACGCAAGCAATCATGGTTATTGCTAAAGATATCGATGCTAATTTAGCTATGGTTATCAATTTCATATGAGATGATATAATTTAAAGAATGTAAAATGTTTAATAAACTCTGCAAAAATAGTATTTTTTTTCCTGTATATTGACTAATAAGAAGGTTTTTTTGGCGTTTTCAAAAAAATACCGCATATTAATAACTTGTTTTGAACAAAAAAAGTATAGATTCCCATAAAAATTTCAATTTTTTGTTATTCTAACAACTCAGTCGCTATATTTTCTTACTTTTGCATTTGCTTTAACAACATGAAAAAAGGATGATATTTTCAAGGACATGAGATTTAATTCATTGCAACTTAAATTAAATAACCGATTGGTCGATTTATCAACTCCTGTAGTTATGGGAATTGTGAATGTCACACCTGATTCTTTTTTTAAAGGAAACCGGTTTCTAACCGATAAAACTATTTTGCTCGCTGTTGAAAAAATGCTCACAGATGGTGCGGCCATCATCGATATTGGAGGTTACTCAACACGTCCAAAGAGTGAAGTGATTTCACAGGATGAAGAAATCAGGCGCGTGTCTGAGGGATTGGAAATTATCTTAAAAAAATATCCGGATATTCTGCTTTCAGTTGATACATTCAGATCGGGAGTGGCAAGGAATCTTGCTAAAAACTACCGGATAGCTATGATCAATGATGTTAGTGGGGGTACATTGGATGATTTAATGTTCGAAACCATCGCCGATTTACAACTTGCATATGTGCTGATGCACATGCGCGGAACTCCGAATACGATGCAGCTAAACACAAAGTATGAGGATGTTGTGTCAGAAGTGTTACATTTTTTGGAAAAACGATTGGCACAATTGCATTTATTAGGGGTAACCGATGTGGTGATTGATCCCGGTTTCGGGTTCGCAAAAACAATTGAGCAAAATTATCTGTTGTTGAATAAACTGAATTATTTTCAACAACTCAACGTTCCCGTTCTGGCAGGCATTTCACGAAAGTCTATGTTGACAAAAGTACTTGAAATTGAAACATCTGAAGCCCTGAATGCTACAACTGCCGCCAATATGCTGGCTTTAGTCGGTGGTGCATCTATTTTGAGGGTTCATGATGTCCGGGAAGCCAGGCAAGCCATCAACATATACAATAATTACCTGATTAGTTAATAATTTTTCAATTCAAGTATAAAGATTACGAAACACATCATTCTATGGGATTTCAAATAGGAATAAAAGATATTATCGATGTTTTTTTGGTAGCGTTATTACTTTACCAGACCTTTAAACTTCTCAAACGAACGGGAGCTGTAAATATCTTTATCGGTATTTTGGCTTTTATCATTTGCTGGTTTCTGGTTTCGTATGTTTTCAAAATGGAACTGCTCGGTGGTATCTTTGACAGGGTAGTCAGTGTAGGAGCTTTCGCATTAATTGTTTTGTTTCAGGATGAACTCCGCAGGTTCTTAACAAGGATAGGTTCCCGTCGTAAAGGAAGTATTTTCCATTCATTCAAACGGTTTTTTATCAGCGATAATAACAACAAGGAAAAAACTGATTTCGACCTGGTACAGATTGTTTTAGCCTGCCGCAATTTAGCTAAAACCTCCACCGGTGGATTGATCGTTCTGACCCGGAATAATAACCTTGAATTTTATACGCATTCAGGCGAGCAAATCAATGCCTCTATCAACTCCCGGTTAATTGAAAACATATTTTTTAAAAACAGTCCGTTGCATGATGGAGCCTTAATTATCTCCGACCGTAAATTAAAAGCAGCTGCCTGTATTTTACCTGTGTCCAAAAATCAATCCATTCCTAAACGTATGGGTTTAAGACACCGTGCTGCCCTGGGGATTACCGAACACTCCGATTCAATTGCCATTGTTGTATCAGAAGAAACCGGACACATTTCATGGGCATTAAATGGCCAACTGACCACGAATGTCAAACCCGAGCAATTGGAACATTTCCTGTCCGAAGTTATGGCAAATTAAAATGAAATACAAATACCCGGAAATAAAAATCCCGTTTGTTTCCTGACAAGTGAATGCTAAACTCAACAGCTTGAACATTCAATCTAAAATTTTCTTTCTTAATTATCCATAATATTATTCCTGAGTTGGAGCCCGGTTTCGTTGCGCTTTCCCATAGACTGAACGGTCGTATTAGTATTGATGATCCTCTTTATTTATTTTCAGGTAGAAATGTATCAGGAAAATAAGCAGACAGAATAAAAGGTAATCAACTGAAAGAAAATGCTTACCTTTGAGTCGAAAATGAACCAGAAAATACGATCAATTACAATGTCTCTTTCATACATGAAGTTTTCAACTTTTTCAACTTTATATTGTTTTATTATTAATATACTATATTATCAACAAATTAATCAATAGATTATGGATAAAATTTCAAATGTTGTAAAGCCAGGTGTTGTTACCGGAAAAGATTTACAATATATCTTTCAAGTGGCAAAAGCAAACGGATTTGCTATTCCTTCTGTCAATGTCGTTAGTTCTTCTACTGTGAATGCAGTAATGGAAGCAGCAAAAGTTTCCAATGCTCCGATAATGATTCAGTTTTCCAATGGTGGTGCAGCTTTTAATGCCGGCAAGGGATTAAAAATGGAAGGTCAACAGGCAGCTGTTCTTGGTGCAATTGCCGGAGCAAAGCACATTCATACCCTCGCCGAAGCATATGGTGTATATGTTGTTCTTCATACCGATCATGCAGCCAAAAAATTACTTCCCTGGATCGACGGATTATTGGATGCCGGTGAAAAGTATTTTGCTGAAACAGGTAAACCACTTTTCAGTTCACACATGCTTGATCTTTCCGAAGAACCTATTGAAGAAAATATTGCCATAAGCAAACGTTACCTTGAACGTATGAGCAAAATGGGAATGACACTCGAAATTGAACTTGGTATTACCGGTGGTGAGGAAGATGGAGTAGATAACAGTGGTGTTGACAATAGCCTGTTGTATAGTCAGCCAGCTGATGTTCTTTATGCATATCAGGAATTAAGCAAAGTATCCCCTAATTTCACCATTGCAGCTTCCTTCGGTAATGTGCATGGTGTTTATAAACCGGGTAATGTAAAACTTATGCCGGTGATTCTTAAAAATTCGCAGGTATATATTCAGGAAAAACTTGGTCTGTCCGAACAACATCCGGTTAACTTTGTATTTCATGGTGGATCGGGTTCGACACATGCTGAAATCCGCGAAGCTATCAGTTATGGCGTTATCAAAATGAATATCGATACCGATACCCAATGGGCTTACTGGGATGGAGTACGTGGCTTTGAAGCAGCCAACAGGGGATTTCTGCAAGGCCAGATCGGCAATCCGGAAGGATCGGAAAAACCAAATAAGAAATTCTATGACCCTCGTGTTTGGTTGCGTAAGGGAGAAGAATCACTTATTGCCCGATTAAAAGTGGCATTTGAAGATTTAAATGCTATAAACAGTATCTAATATATTTACAATTTATATATTTACAATTTACAATTGATAGATTGTAGATCACAAAAATCAAAAAATGGCTGTCTTATATACTAAGACAGCCATTTTTATGTTATTAATCAGGCAATTGTAAATTGTAAAACTTGTCCGGATTTTGACGGATGAATAAATTGTACATCAAAATCAAGCTTTGCCTGCGCTACCCAATACATTGACCGTTTTGTGGGCATACAGTCTTTTCAATTCATCGCGTGCCGGTCCAATGTATTTGCGTGGATCGAATTCACCCGGTTTTGTAGCTAGTACTTCACGGATAGCAGCTGTCATTGCCAGACGGCCATCGGAGTCAATGTTGATTTTACAAACTGCAGAAGCAGCAGCACGACGCAATTGATCTTCGGGGATACCGATTGAATCTTTCAACGCACCACCGTATTTGTTGATAGTTGCCACATATTCCTGTGGTACTGATGAAGAACCGTGCAATACGATTGGGAAGCCTGGGATTAATTTTTCAATTTCTTCCAGGATATCAAAACGCAATGGTGGTGGCACTAAAATGCCGTTTTCGTCACGTGTACATTGTGCAGGAGTAAATTTATTGGCACCATGTGATGTTCCGATTGAAATAGCCAGTGAATCAACACCGGTACGGGTAACAAATTCAACTACTTCCTCTGGTTGGGTATAGGTGTGGTGTTCGTGAGATACTTCGTCCTCTACACCTGCCAATACACCTAATTCGCCTTCCACACTAACTCCGTGTTCATGTGCATATTCAACAACCTTTTTGGTAAGAGCCACATTTTCTTCGAAAGGTAAATGCGATCCGTCGATCATTACGGAGGAAAATCCTGTTTCAATACAGCTTTTACAAAGTTCGAAGCTATCACCATGATCCAGGTGTAAAACAACAGGAATATTCATTCCCAGTTCTTTCGCATATTCCACTGCACCTTGTGCCATGTAACGAAGTAACGTTTGGTTGGCATATTTGCGTGCACCACTTGACACCTGCAAAATAACCGGTGATTTCGTTTCAACACATGCGGCAATAATGGCCTGCATTTGTTCCATGTTATTGAAATTGAAAGCAGGAATTGCATACTTGCCTTCGATCGCTTTTTTGAATAAGTCACTGGTATTGACCAATCCAAGTTCTTTGTAATTTACCATATTCTTTGAATTTTATAGTTTGATAATTTGACCGCAAAAGTAGTCTTTTTTTATCAATTATGAAAGATATAGCCGTCTTTTTGTATTAATTGTATATTACAAATCAAATTTTTTCTATCAATTTTTACTTCTGTATTTTATATGGTTACGAAATAATTTCTTAATTCTGATCAAATTTTTCATCGAAATCAGTTCTTGAATCACGAGCCTGAAATTGATGTCAATACATTCACAATTCCAGGTAATATTTATCCTCATAATAGCTATAGAAAATTAATAGTGTTCAGTTGTTTAAAATAATGTCTTTTCAAACCTACGCCAAACGTATTAACTGCCACCCCTCTTGTTCCTTTTTTATTCCCCTTTTAATCGCCTCCGGAGATATTACTTAGATAAAACACATGTAACACATACATAACACATACATATTCATATTTATATAGATATGTATATGTATGTGTTATGTATGTATTAAAAAAGTTTTTCGGGTCTAATTTCAAAAGATGGGATTAAAAGAGTAATAAAACACGAGTAAAAGAGGAACAAAATATTATTATTATTTTTTGAGAAGTTGTATTCCATTGAAAATTGGCGTGTTATGTTTTATTTAAAGAAGTTTTCAAGTATTTAGATGACAGAATACAGTTTAAATTTTCAGATATAAAAAAACAAGAAATTGTTTGTGGTTTTAGCGATAGAAATAAATACCTGTTTGTTGAGTAATAAACAAGAAAAAAACATTAAGAATGAATTCGAATTTTTGTAATTTTGTAAATGTATAACAATACATTCGAAATTTTAGTTCTATTAAAACTTCACAACAACTTTATCAACATTTACATAGGATTTAAAAAAAGTAACTAAAGTTATGGGCTTACTAAAAGAATTTAAAGAATTTGCCATGCGTGGCAATGTGATTGATTTAGCGGTTGGAGTAATTATCGGGGGTGCATTTGGGAAAATCATTGCTTCGTTGGTTGCTGATATTATCATGCCGCCCATTGGTTTACTGGTAGGAGGTGTCAACTTTGTCGATCTGAAATGGCAAATGAAACCTGCCGAAATTGTTAATGGTGTCAAAAAAGCAGCTATTACCTTGAACTATGGCAATTTTATACAGGTAACTTTTGATTTTCTGATTGTTGCATTCTGTATTTTCTTGTTTGTAAAAGGAATTAATTCTATGTCAAAGAAAAAGGAAGATGCTACAGCAGTTCCAAACGTACCATCGGAAGAAGTGAAATTGCTCTCCGAAATTCGTGATTTACTGAAAAAATAATACTGAAAGTATTGTCATAAAACATCATTCTGATGACTTTTAAAGTCAGCTGTAATTTTTTTATAACCTTTTTGCTGTACCTTCATCGGGATATAATGCTTTGTTCATCGATTTATACTTGTATCGGGACTGCTTCTGTCTTTATCTTTGCATCATAATTTTTTAAAAAGATACTATTATGGAAAATGAAGTAAAAAATTCGTTTCGTTCGGGCTATACAAAGGGAATTGGCTTCGGACTGGTTTTAATGCTGATTGGTGTTTTGTTCCTGGGATATAATTTCGGTATTATTTCCTATAGTGTGAAAGAAATAATTTTCTCCTGGCCCATGTTATTGATCATAATTGGAGTTATAAATGTTTTGAGAAGGCATTTAATACCCGGTGTAGTTTTGGTCTTAATTGGAGGCTTTTTTATGATTCCAAGAGTAGTTCCTGGTCTTGACGGGCAATTCGTTCATATTTACTGGCCATTGTTATTAATTGGAGCGGGAATAGTCATACTGTTGCAAAGGGTAGTTAACCCGGGTTGGGGATTTGATTCATGGGAACGGAACTGGCGAAATCATGAACATCGTCATCATTCACATCGGTATGATCATTCAAAATGGACGAATAATTACAACAACGGCGGGTTTTCTAAAAACAGTGTATTTGGAAGCGGAGATCATATTGTACTCGATCCGGAATTTAAAGGGGGTGATCTGAATGCCGTGTTTGGAGGAATTACGCTGGACCTGCGCAGGACTAACCTGCCGGTGGGAGAAACTATCCTGGAGGTAAATGCCGTTTTTGGAGGTGTAACGATATATGTTCCGAGTGACTGGTTTGTTGAAACTCATTTGGATGCTGTGTTTGGTGGTTTTCAGGATAACAGGTTGCCAAAAGAACCGCTTGATACAACCCGGAAGCTGCTGATAACCGGATCATGTGTATTTGGTGGAGGAGAGTTGAGAAATTGATGTGATGATGTAATGATGCGGTGATGTGGTGATGTGGTGATGTGGTGATGTGGTGATGTGGTGATGAGGAAATTAATAATGGTTGCATTTTAAATGGATTATTTCTTACTGTTTACTTTAGACTGAAAATGATACATCCTTTTCTGGAAAATACGGCAAAAATATTTCAATACATCCTTTTGTGGGTGGTCTATGCTTTGCTGCAAACTTTTGTATTGCAGGGTTTGCTTACGCTTCCATTCTGGATGGTATTGATTGATGGTGCAATTCATGCGGGCATCTTTGGTATTATTGGTATTCTGCTCTGGAGTGTGGTGAAATACGGTAATTTTGTTGCATTAACCCTGTATCAGAGGTTGGTAAACAACATTGCCATGGCTTTACTGAGCATTGCCTGCTGGTTAAGCAGCGGATATGGCCTGTTCAATTTGATTTTCGGGAGTGAGTTGAGTAATCAACTCATCCCTGTGATGCCTGTCTTAGGTTTTATTGGACTTTTAATTTATTTGTTGATCATGCAACGGTTTCGGATGGCCATCACACAGATCGATGAGTCAAATGATACTCCCGAAACTATCGTTGTTACCGAAGAGATAAAATTAAAAAAAGATATTCAAACTGAAATTCTAGAACGAATAGCAGTAAAATCGGGTACTAAAATTCATGTAGTCCTGGTGCCTGAAATACTTTACCTTCAAGCCGATGGTGATTATGTCCAGATATTTACGGCACAGGGTAAATACCTCAAGGAACAAACCATGAAGTATTTCGAAGAACATTTACCTGAAAATCAATTTGTCAGGGTTCACCGTTCTGTCATTGTAAACGTTGAAATGATTTCACGTATTGAACTCTACGAAAAACAAAACCAATTGCTGACACTTAAAAACGGACAACAAATTAAGACAAGCCCGGGAGGTTATAAAGCATTGCGAATGGCTCTGAATTTATAAATTTCAATGAAATTGTCAAGAATACAAGTACGAATTCCAACACATAAAAAAAGCAGTTAATCTTTTGAGATTACTGCTTTTTTTAGAATTGAGTCGGTCGTTTAATCTTCTTCTTTCTTAGTTGCTTCGTACTCTTTGAGCAATTTATCCTGGATATCCATAGGAACCAGTTCATAGCTGGCAAACTTCATGTTGAAAGAAGCACGTCCTCCGGTAAGTGAACTCAGGGTGGTTGAATAACTGCCTAATTCTTTCAATGGAATCTTGGCGGATAGTTTTTCGTACCCTTTTTCACTTTGCATACCCATAATCACAGCCCGCCGACCCTGCAGGTCGCCCATCACATCACCCAGCCGGTCGGATGGAGCCTGAACTACGACATCGTAAATTGGTTCCAGTAGCTTTGGACCGGCTTCTTTGAAAGCCTGTGAGAAAGCATGTCGTCCGGCAAGACGGAATGATATTTCATTGGAGTCAACCGGGTGCATTTTGCCATCGTATACAATCACTCGAACATCGCGGGCATACGACCCGGTTAGAGGCCCCTGTTCCATACGTTCCATGATGCCTTTCATAATGGCTGGCAAGAAGCGTAAATCGATGGCTCCACCGACGATGCTGTTTACCAGTACCAGTTTGCCACCCCACTCCAGTTGGATTTCCTGTGAATCGCGGTTGCTGATTTTATATTCCTGACCGCCAAAGCGGAACGTATCGGGAGCAGGCATGCCTTCATAAAATGGTTCAACAATCAGATGAACTTCACCAAACTGGCCTGATCCCCCCGATTGTTTTTTATGGCGGTAATCGGCACGTGAATTTTTTGTAATGGTTTCACGATACGGGATTTTTGGTTCTTTAAAATCTATTGGAATTTTGTCGTTATTTTCAACACGCCATTTCAAGGTTCGTAAATGAAATTCACCCTGACCGTACAGAATTGTTTGTTTTAATTCCTTTGATTGTTCGATAATCCAGGTAGGATCTTCTTCATGCATTCGTGTAAGGACTTCACTTAATTTTTCTTCATCCGATTCCAGTTTCGCCCGGATAGCCCTTCGGTATTTAGGTTCCGGATATTTAATTTCCTTGAAGTCATAGTCACAACCCTTTATATTGAGGGTATTTCCGGTACGTGTATCTTTTAGTTTCACGGTGGCGCCAATATCGCCGGCAACCAGTTCGTCCACTTTCGTGCGGATCTGACCTGCCACAGAGAATAACTGGCTGATACGTTCTTTAGAACTCCTGTCGACATTTACCAGGTCATCACCTTCTTTGAGCGTGCCACTCATTACCTTGAAGTACGACACCTCACCAATGTGTGGTTCGACACTTGTTTTGAATACATAAATACTGGTCGGACCTTTAGCATCCGCTGTTACCTCTATTCCATCAACTGTTTTTGGTTTCTCTGTCTGGTTCACACTGGGCGAAACATTGCACACAAATTCCATTAATCGGCGGACACACATGTCCCGTCCGGCGCACACACAGAATACCGGGAACATTTCACGCCTGAGCAATCCTTTACGAATTCCGATACGCATTTCATCTTCCGAAAGAGAACCCTGGTCAAAGAATTTTTCCATTAATTCTTCATCGTGTTCAGCAGCTGCTTCCACTAATAAATTATGCAGGTTTTGTGCTTTTTGAATTTCATTGTCAGGAATTTCAAGTACATCCGGAACGCCTCCTTCGGGTTTCCATTGATATAGTTTCATTTTCAACACATCAACCACGGCATTAAATTGAGGACCCACAGTGATGGGATATTGAATCTGAACAATTTTATTTCCATAATTTTCTTTTAATTGTTCTAAGGTTCGGTCGAAATCAGCTTTTTCCTGATCGAGGTGGTTGGTTACAAATATAACCGGTTTATTAAATTTTTCGGTATAGCGGAAGTGATTGTTGGTGCCAACTTCTACGCCGTATTGTGTATTGAGAAGGATAAGTGCGGTATCAGTAACATTGAGCGAAGTCACTACACCACCTATAAAATCGTCGGAACCCGGGCAGTCAATGAAATTTAGTTTTCTCTCGTGCCATTCGGTTTGAATAATGGTAGAAAATACGGAATATCCATACTCTTTTTCTACCGGGAAATAATCAGAAACTGTGTTTTGGCCATTTACTGTGCCTCTTCGTTTTATGACACCACTCTCGTAAAGCATTGCTTCTACAAGAGTGGTTTTCCCCGAGCCGGAACTCCCCAGCAATGAAATGTTTTTAATTTCATTCGATTGATATACTTTCATATTGTATTAAAATTAAAAGAATTAATACTAAAAAATAGATGTTTTTTATAATGAAAAATCGTATGGCAATGTATGAAATCTCTATTAAAATTGTATTTCAGAAATGTATGTTTTACAACATGGTTTTTAACCTTCGAATAACCACTTGACCTTTAATAGCGAAAAGATGAATCATCGTTAAATTCATTCACAGGAAATCGATTCATGCTGACTTGAAAGTCATTGAATCAATAAGAAGAATTAAAATCAATCCATTAAGCTTCCGAATTGGTGTTTTTGTTGATTTTAAACATGGATTTCGTTTCATTCCGGTATTCCGGGGATTTCAGAATATAGTATAGGGTTACCAGCAGGCATATGGCAAGTATAACGCCAAAAACGGCATAACTGTTTTCTAAGGTAACATAGGTGGTTAGTGAAAACATAAAAGTTCCTGTTAATACGAAAATAAAGGTCACCAGATTCAGATACCCGATCATATCGCCCAGTTTACGTCCCAGGTTTGAATTTTGCAACATCGACAGGCATGGTATTTCAAACAGCCCACCCATAAATGCCGTTGAAAAGACACACAATACAAAGAACCAAAAGCTGATATGGAAAAAGGCCAGTATGATAAACAAAAAACTCATTCCAGAGATTCCTATCAGGATAAGTCCTTTTTTGACTTTTTTCCCCGAGATCCGTCCGGCAGCCCAACAGCCAAGAGCAATGCCAATGGCGGCACATGACATAACCATCCCGGTAGTAGTATTGGATGCCTGATAGACTTGTTTGCAATGGATCACCAGGTTCATTTGCAACATGCCCCCGATCAGCCAGAAAGCTGAAGCACCGAAGATGGCACTGTTGACATTTGAATGATTGCGGGCGAACCGAAAAGAATCCACTAAAAACCGAATGGGGTTCAATGTACCGGGATCTTCTTTATTTTCGGGTAATTCATTTGCATGGATGGAACGTGTTACCAGGTAACCCAAAAGCGCCAGAGTAATGAAAATTGAGAATACAATCCACTCATTGTACCGGTCGGAAACAACCGAAGCGGTTACCGTACCAATCAGGATGCCCAGGAATGCCATCATTTCGAATACTCCGCTTCCAAACGATACTCCTTCTTCTCCACCAATATCCCGGATCAGGCTGTACTTGGAAGGAGAATACATACAACTCAGGATTCCCATGAGCAGAACAGAAAATACCGCCACCATGACCCACTGAAAATAGAAGGCCAGGCATGCCAGAGCCAGTACCGGAATTTCAAGCAACTTGCAGATACGGAACACTTTCTTTTTGGAATAAATAACTGCCAGCCTCCCGGCCAGGGGTGAGAGAAACAGGTAGGGTATCACCAGCGAGGCCGAAACCATAGATATCAGTTGTGACTGTGTCATCCAACGGGGCATGGCCCAGCCCACGGCAATAAAGATGATGCAGTTCTTTACGAAATTGTCATTATATACTCCCAGGAAGTTGCTTAAAAAGAGTGGTGTCCATTTATTGCGGAATAATGCCATGGGTTGATGTGATGATGTGTTGATGTGATGATGTGTTGATGTGATGATTTGATAATGTGTTGATTGGTTCAAAAGTTGGAGATTAACTCAGAACTTACTGAATTCATCAGGTTAATTTTTTCTTTATATTTTCTTTCATCTTTCATCTCCTTATGTGCATACTCTATGGTATTTATTTCTTTTAATTCGAGTGAGCCGGAACATTGTTATTTACAAAGATAGAAAGAGTTGTTGAAAAATGAATTCGATTCTAAGGTTTTTTATAAAAATGGTAAATTGTTATTGTAAAATAATACAACCCGGATAGTAACTTTCAGTTAATATTCGGGTTGTATTTATAAATTTTATATCGAAGCATTTTTGGAAAACAGGACATTTGACTATCTGTCTTAATATTTTCTCAATGAGAATATAAAGCTCAATCCTCCGGTAGGAATAATTTTGGCAGATATTTTGCCACGGTGGTTAAGAACCGCATTCTTTACAATGGCCAGTCCAAGACCGGTACCGCCCATTTTACGGCTGCGGCCTTTATCCACGCGATAAAAACGTTCGAACAGGCGGGTTAGATGGACTTCGTCAACACCCACACCATTATCACTGAACGAGAAATAATAGAACTGCTCATCTTCCCGGTAACAGCTGATTTCAATGGTTAGTTTTTCACCTGCATAGGTCAGGGTATTGTCCATTAGGTTGCGAAAAATGGAATAGATAAGTGAACGGTTACCCTGAATTACGATGTCCGGGGGTATGTTTTTCACCACTTCGCATTCTTTTTGTTCAATTTCCAGATGGACATCGTTCAGCACATCCTGAATCACTTCAGAAACATTGCAGGATTCTTTCTCGAAAAGCCGTTTGGCCTCGTCCATTTTGTTGAGGGTCGTAATATCCTGCAGCAATGCGCTTAATCTCTTGGCTTGCTGGAATGAACGTTCCACAAAGAAAAGCTGGCGTTTGGGTTCCATATCCGGGTTTTCAAGGATGCTTTCCATATAACCCAGGATGCTGCTAACCGGTGTTTTTAGCTCATGCGAAATGTTTTGGGTCAAATGACGTTTTAACTCGTTCTCATGTTCCTGAACGGAAATGTCATTGATGGATATTTCAAAGGTATTATCCTGAAAAACGATGCATTGTACCGAAAAAACATGACCGCCTTTTTCAACAACCAGTCTTTTACGCTTAAGCTCATTGTTCAACAGGCTATGGTCGATAAACTCATTGATTTCAGCAAATTCAGGGAGCAAAAATATCTCGTCGGAACTCTCACATTGCTGGTCGGAGAGGATATTGGTGTACTGGATAAAATGTGTATTGGCAAGTATTTCTTTCTTTTGTGATGAAAAGATACCCAGTCCTTCCTGGGATATCTGAAGATGCTTAATCAGCTTTTCACGTTCACGGTTTACTTCATCCTTGGTGACAAGTAGTAATTTGTAAAGCTGCACAATGTTTTTACTGATTTCGCCCAATTCATCATTCGGGAATTCAATGTCGGTATCCGGCATTTCCTCTTTCTCGGCTTTTTGGGTGAAAATACGCAATCTGTCGATAGAACGTGTGAAATTGCGGGATATAATATACAATGCCATGACTGCCATTATCAAAACAATTGCCATAAAATAAAGGAAAAATGTATTGGCTTTCAGCATGCTAACCAGGCTGACATTGTAGGGCAATGCGCTCCGGACATAGTCATTCGGGAACCTGTGCGCCAGGTAATAATAATCTTTTCCGGTAGAAACCGAGTGGCGGATGGCTTTCCCGTTGTCCAGGTAATTAGCCATTTCAATTTCAGGGCGATTCAGGTGATTCTCGAGTACGGTATCTTTTTTCACGGATGAATCGAACGAGACAACCCCGGTGGTGTCAATCACTGTTACCCGAAGCGTACTGTCGGGGAAAAGACTTACGTAATCTTTCAGTTCATCCCAATCAGGATGCTGTTCCCTGATAAACCGGTTGATGGTGAAATTGTACGTGGTCAGTTGTTGATCGAGTTGTTCGGTACGGAATTCCTTTTCACGTTGATACTGGAAAAAGCATATGATCGCCATCATCAAAAAGAAGATGCTGAAAAAGTAAAGGAATATCCGTTTGTTTAGATTCATAGTCAGGAAGAATTTACTATTTATTCATTTACAATTTACTATTTAAGGTCTGAATATGAAGTGGTTTTAAAATCATGAATTGTAAATAATTAAATAGTAAATGATTTAATTGTAAATTGTAAATCGTAAAATTGTAAATGAATTTATTCTTCGAAGCAATACCCGTACCCCAGCCGGGTAACGATATTCTTTCCGTAAGGACCGATTTTTTTGCGAAGACGTGTGATATTCACGTCAATGGTTCGATCGAGTACGATCACTTCATCACTCCATACCCGGTTCAACATTTCGTCGCGTGAAAATACCCTGTTTTTATTTTCCAACAGGAGTTTCAGTATTTCAAATTCCTTTTTAGTAAAAGGTATTTCGATTCCTTCCAGTGTTACTTTCTTATTCTCCAACGACATTTCAAGCTTTTCATAGCTCAGTTGAAGAGGCGGAAGTGAGTCGGATTTGTTCACTTCAAACCTGCGGATAACGGCTTTCACACGAGCCAGCACTTCCCTGATAGAAAATGGTTTGGAGATATAATCATCTGCCCCGATATTAAAGCCGGTCAGCCGGTCGGTCTCAGAGTCTTTAGCGGTAAGATAAATAATCGGGATATTAGCTGTTTTGGGGTTTTCATTGAGAATGCGTCCCATTTTAAAGCCCGAAATTTCACCCATCATAACATCGAGTAACAACAGGTTGTAACTGCTGATGTCTTTTTTCAATGCTTCTTCAGCCGAATAAGCCACATCAACCGTATAACCTTCCGTTTCGAGGTTGTATTGAAGAATCTCACACAGATCTTCTTCATCGTCAACTACTAAAATTCGATATGGATTCATACACTTATTGCATTATTAATTTAATACAAAGAAACACCTAATTTATTTCGCGACTGTGTAATAACTGTTACAAAGATATGACAAATAAACAAATTATAGTGTTAGTCAATTGTTTCTAATCTAAAAAGAGACAATCCAGTGGGATTTGTCTCTTTTTAGATACATTGTACAGTTTGTAAGAATTGCGAATTGGAAGTTACTTTATACTTTTTTAGGTGCGTGTTTCAACACTTTGGCATCAATATAGAAAAAGATCTCTTCGGCAATATTAGCGCAATGATCACCGATTCTCTCCAATTTTCGAAAGATACCGATCAGTTCCAGGCATTCAAAAGCCCTGTCGGGATTCTTTTGCAGGTAAGAGGCAATAACCTGTACTGACTTTTCATTGATTTCATCCACCTGTGAATCTTCGTTGAAAATAGCAGCAGCGAAGTTAGATTTTTCATTTTCAAAAGCCTCCAGTCCCTGAGCCAGCATTTTATTCACCTGCTGAATCATGACCTGCAAATGCGAATCCGATATCACTTCTGCATCGACAATCACGGATGGATTATTAATCAGAATATGGGAAATTCCATTTGCAAAATCGGCTATTCTTTCCAGGTTAGAATTGATTTTAAAAACCGCCAGCACAAACCGCAGATCCACGGCTACCGGTTGATACAGTGCTATGATGTTTTCACAAAAGCCATCAATTTTCAGCTCGTATGCATCCACTTTTTTCTCACGCATGTTTACCTGTGCAGCCAGGTCTTTATCAAACAAAAGAATCGCTTCACCGGCGTTGGAAACCTGTGAAATCACTAATCTCCACATATCGATTAAATCTTGCCTGAGGGACGATAATTCCTGTTCTATGTGTCTCATATGTTATATGATTTAATACCAACCCCTAACCCCTAAAGGGGAATTTGAGTTAATATTGTTTTGTAATATTTCTTGTTTTTAATATTAGTTACTTTTTTTTCTCCCCTTTAGGGGGCAGGGGGTTCTTTATTCTCAACCAAACCTACCGGTAACATAGTTTTGAGTTGATATCTGTTGTGGGTTGGTGAATATTTTAGTTGTTTCATCAAATTCAATCATTTCACCCAAATAAAAGTAAGCTGTTTTATCACTAACACGTGAAGCCTGTTGCATGTTGTGTGTAACAATGATAATAGTGTAATCTTTTTTCAGTTCGTAAATCAGATCTTCAATTTTAGCCGTTGAAATAGGATCAAGCGCCGAAGCAGGTTCGTCCATCAGGACTACCTTTGGAGAGATAGCCAGTGCGCGGGCAATGCACAACCGTTGTTGCTGACCACCCGAAAGGGCAAAGGCCGATTTCTTCAGCTTGTCTTTCACTTCATCCCACAGGGCTGCCGATTTGATGGATTCAATAACCCTGTTTTCAATGTATTCTTTGTCTTTTATACCATTTACCCGCAATCCATAAGCGACATTTTCAAAAATGGATTTAGGAAAAGGGTTTGGTTTTTGAAACACCATTCCCACCTGTTTTCTCAATTCGTCTACATGAACATTTGGAGCATAAATATCTTCCCCATCAACCAAAACGGTACCCGTCATATGGGTTCCGACAATCAGGTCATTCATCCGGTTGAGTATTCTCAAAAAGGTTGATTTACCGCAACCCGAAGGTCCGATCAGAGCAACTACTTTGTTCTTTTCAACTTCCAGGTTGATGTTCTTCAGTGCGTGATAATCGCTGTAATAAAAATCAACATTTTTAGCGTCAATGGTTAGCATCTTTTTTTTCTAATTGATCGGACCCCCAACCCCTAAAGGGGAGTTAAAGACCGGGTTTGTATATTTTATTATTTTTGGATTAACATTCATCCAATTACCCCCCCCTTTAGGGGGCAGGGGGTTGTTTATTAATTCGTTTTTACTTTCTTAGAGAAATAACTTCGTAATGTTGTCGCCAGTATATTTACCAGCAATACGATAACAATAAGCACTAAAGCCGTACCATACGCAATTCCCCTGGAAGCCTCAATATCAGTTCCGCTGGTTGATATGACATACAGGTGATAAGGCAATGCCATGACCTGATCAAAGATGCTGGTCGGTAATTTTGGTAAGAAATAAGCCGCTACTGTAAACAGGATCGGTGCCGTTTCTCCGGAAACCCTACCAATGGATAAAATTAATCCGGTAATGATATTTGGGAATGCCATGGGAAGTACCACTTTGCCGATCGTTTGCAACTTGGTTGCACCTAATGCCAGGCTTCCCTCACGGTATGAATTGTCGATAGCTTTCAATGACTCCTCCGTGGTTCGAATCACCAAAGGTAATGAAAGTAATCCTAATGTCAGGGATCCTGCCAGAATTGAATCCCCGAATTTCAATGTATTGACGAATAAAGACATTCCAAAAAGCCCAAAAACTACCGAAGGAACACCACTGAGGTTATTGGTCATGATCCGGATAAAAGTAGCTATTTTACTCCCGGCAGCATACTCGTTCATATAAATTCCCGACATGATCCCAATTGGAAAACTAAAAAGACTGCTGCCAGCCACCAGGCAAAGTGTACCAACAATAGCCGGAAAAATTCCGCCTTTCGTCATTCCATCTTCCGGAGCTTTCGTCAAAAAGTCCCAACTAATAACTCCGATTCCTTTTGAAACAATAAAACCGAGGATAAAAATCAGAATGGCTACTACCGAATAACTCATCAACTTAAAGATGGTAAAGGCTATCGCCTGCGACCAACGTTTGTTCCTGTCATTCTGTTTTGCCTGTATAATTGGTGTCATAATGTTTTTTTTAATAATACCCCCAACCCCTAAAGGGGAGAAAGAACTAGTAAATAATTTAATTCGAATATATGATTAAATCCCTCTTACTCCCCTTTAGGGGTCGGGGGTTATTGATATTTTTTCCTGCCGATAAATTCAATGCTGATGCTGATAATCATCGTGATGATAAAAAGGATACAACCCAATGCAAATAATGCCTGATAATGGCCGCTGCCAACGGATGCTTCACCTAACTCGGCAGCAATGGTAGCAGGTATGGTTCGAACCGGTTCCAATAAAGTGTGTGGAATGACTGCTGCATTACCCGTAACCATCAAAACTGCCATAGTTTCACCAATAGCTCGTCCGATACCCAGTACGGCTGCCGAAGTGATACCTGATTTGGAGTAAGGGATAATGACTTTGTAGATCGTTTGCCAGTGTGTCGCTCCCAAGGCAAGGCTTGCTTCTTTCATAGCCCTGGGTACAGTACGCATGGCATCTTCCGCTACGGTAATAATGGTTGGTAAAGCCATTATCCCCAGAATAATACTTCCGGCCAGAGCAGTTTCCCCTACGGGTAACTGAAATGTCCGTTGTAAAAAGGGGACTACAACCACCAACCCAAAAAAACCATAAACAACCGAAGGTATACCTGCCAGCAATTCAATGACAGGCTTTAAAATGTTACGTATCTTCATGGAAGAAATTTCGGCTAAATAAACTGCAACGGCAATTCCAAATGGTAATGACAGCAGGATAGCTCCTAAACTAACCCAGATAGTTCCTAATAAAAGAGGTAATAGACCATACTGTGGTGAAGGGGTTGCAGTAGGATACCACTCTCTCCCTCCAAAGAAATCGCCTGGTCGCAGGGTTGCCTGTTTAAGCAATGTACCGTTAAAGTCTTTAGTAATATATTGTTTGGGTAGAAAAAGTACAATGCCCGGATGTTTAGCCGTTAATTCACTGGCTTTTGCCGGAATGTTTTCAAAAGAAGCACCAAGCTCTTCTTCGGTATAATATTTTGTCAGGTCACTTAACCTGACCAGTTCGATCAGTTGATCTTTTCCACCTACTTCATCCCAATTGGTAATTTTACCATCGAAAATTTCTTTTATTTCATACGAACTTAATTTCTTTACCGGATTGGTCTTGTTAAAAGCCAATTCGTAACCATCTTCAATCACCGGACTGTTAAACAATCCGGAAGCTTCCTTAAACAAAAATAATACAATAAGTAAAATGGTGATACTGGTAATGCTACCGCTTATTAATAAAGCACCTTCTACTAATTTCTCTATAAATCGTTTCACGCTGAGTATGGTTTAAAAAACAGTACAAAGAAATAGGTTTTATATTAAAACGAAATGAAGAATATGTTACAAAGCTGTTACGAAATTCAGTTTTTTTTGTTTTTGAGTATTTATTTGAATAATGAATTATCGATAGAATGAATTGGATGAATGAATTTAAACTAAAATAAAGATTTATAAAATGTAATGACAATGTAACACATTTGTCAAAATACTGTAACTTAATCGCAGTTTCTTTGCATCGAAAATATGTAAAAATAATTATAAGTAAATAACTAAATTCTACATTCAAATGAAATTAAAAAGTTTTACAATTATCGGTTTAGGTCTTGTCAGTTCGGTCTTTGCCTTTTCACAGGAGGAGAAAGTAGATTCTCTGAACGTACATGAACAACGCATCAGTTTACTTGAAGATGCTGCGACACAAGCAAAAAAATTGAAATTCAGTGGATACATTCAGGCTGAATGGCAGTCTTCACAATTAGACTCTGCTCTAAACAAATCGAATGACATGAAAGTTGGTATTGGAATCAACGGACCGGAAAAAGTAGCCGGTACTAAAAATTACAACCGTTATGGAGTACGTCGTGGTCGTTTGAAAACGACTTATGAAGATTTTGGTTGCCAGGCAGTTATTGAATTTGATATTTCTGAAAGCGGATTAAAAACGAAAGATGTTTATTTAAACATTCTTGATCCATGGCTGAATACATTTGCAGTAAAAGGTGGGGTTTTTGACAATCCATTCGGATATGAAATCGGATATTCTTCTTCTAAACTTGAATCTCCTGAACGTAGCCGTTTGATTCAAACCCTGTTCCCTGACGAAAAAACACTGGGATCTATGTTGACGATTCAGGCTCCTAAAACTTCCCCCTGGAATGTGTTGAAACTTGAAGCTGGTTTAGTTGCAGGTAATGCCATCAACAAAGACTATAAAAGCAAGAAAGACTTTGCTGCCCATTTAACCTATAACCAGTCATTTGAAGCTATGAAATTTGGTGTTGGTGTATCCATGTACTCAGGTTCAATTCTTCAAACAACTAAAAAGGTTTATACAATGAATGGTGGTGCTTTTGCAGTGGATAGTACTGCTTCTAATTTAAATTCATATGCCGACCGTTCATATTTCGGAGTTGATGGTCAGTTTAGTATTGCATCTGATTTAGGTTTGACACAGATTCGCGCTGAATATATCACCGGTAAACAACCGGGTGCATCTGCCAGTTCAGCCAGTCCAAATGGTTATGACCCAACTTCTGCTGCTGTTTTTGATACGTATATTCGTCCGTTTAGTGGAGGTTATGTAAACTTTGTTCAGGATATTGCAGATACAAAACATTCAATCGTTGTGAAATATGACTGGTATGATCCAAACACTTCTGTAGCCGGAAATCAAATTCTTACTGCTGCAAAAACAGGAAAAGCCGATGTTGCTTATTCAACTTTAGGACTTGGATACATGTATCGCATGAACACAAATGTTCGCTTAATGGTTTATTACGACATGGTTACAAATGAAAAAGTAGCAAAATACTCGCCATCTCTTAAAGGTTATACCAATGACTTAGCTGATAATGTGGTAACAGTACGTTTTCAATACAAATTCTAAGAAATATAAATTATAAAACAATGTCCTTAAACCCATCAGTGGTTTGAGGTCAAAAAACTAAAAACAAAATGAAAAAACTTATTTTATCGCTTATGATGGTTTGCACATTAGCACCATCTTTTTATGCTCAGAAATTAAAAGGTAGTGATACAGTTTTACCGTTAGCTCAAAAAGAAGCCGAAGCATTTACTAAAAAAACCGGAAAATCGGTAACTGTAATTGGTGGTGGTAGTGGTGTTGGTATTGCTGCGCTTATCGAAGGTACAACTGATATTGCAAACGCTTCTCGTAAAATGAAATTCGACGAAAAAGTAAAGTGTCAGGAAGCAGGTAAATCAATCGTTGAAAAAATAATTGCTTATGATGCATTGGCTATCATAGTAAATCCCGGAAACCCGGTATCTAAATTGACCCGTGCACAACTGGAAGGTATTTTTACAGGTAAAATTACAAACTGGAAACAAGTAGGTGGAGCAGATCTTAAAATTGTTCCTTACTCTCGTGAAACAAGTTCAGGTACCTATGATTTTATCAAAGAATACGTATTGTTGAATAAAAATTATATGAGTTCTATCTTAAGTATGCCAGCTACAGGAGCAATCGTTCAATCGGTTAGCCAGACTAAAGGTGCAATCGGTTATGTAGGATTGGCTTATTTAAATAAAAGCGTAAAAGCTTTACATGTTTCTTTTAATGGCAAAACCTTCGTTGCTCCTTCAATGGAAACAGCCATGAACAAAACATATCCGATTGTTCGTCCATTGTACATGTATTATGTTAAAGCTAAAGAAAAAAACTACTTACCGTTAATCAACTTTATTCTTTCTGCCGAAGGACAGGCAATTGTTGATAAAGTAGGTTATGTGCCTTTGAAGTAAATTGTGTCAAATAGTTAACTAGTAAACCGCCATCGAACTCTTGATTTGATGGTGGTTTTTTTGTTGTGATATTCAATGACCTGTTTGTTACTTATCCGTAAATCTGATCCGGAATTAGTAACTCTATTGTCATACTCCTTTCTTTAAATTGAAATACGTAAGAAGTACTTTTGCAGGATTAGAAACTAAGATTCAAAACTAAATGAAACATTTTTTTCTTTCCCGTCTTTTATTCCTGGCGATCGCATTAGCCTCACCTTTCCTGTTGGTTGCACAAATAAGTATACAAGGTCATATTAACGATAAAAACAACAAAGAACCATTAACCGGAGCAACCATTCTTCTGGAAGGTACCACCAGGGGAGCTGCTGCAGATATTGATGGAAACTATAAGTTGAATGATCTTGCTCCCGGAAATTACACTCTCGTAATTTCGTATGTCTCCTATACCACACAACGCATTCCAACTGTTCTTGTCGAAAAAGGGAAAGTGACCACATTAAACATTGAACTTGAAAATGCTGCCCTGCAACTTAAAAGTGTACAGGTTGTCGGACAGCGTAAAACAGATACCGAACTTTCTATGATAAAAAGTGTCCGTTCGTCTGTACAGGTTGTAAACGGTATTTCGTCACAACAAATCTCCAGGACTCTCGACCGTGATGCTTCAGAAGTGGTAAAACGTATTCCCGGGGTTACCATTCAGGACGACCGGTTTATTGTGGTTCGTGGACTCAATCAGCGTTATAACAATGTATGGCTTAATAATGCTGCAACTCCCAGTAGCGAAACCGATGTGAAAGCATTCTCTTTTGATGTGATTCCAAGCAGTATGATTGATAATATACTGATTTATAAAACAGGAGCTCCCGAATTGACTTCTGAAGCTACCGGCGGATTTATTAAAATATTTACTAAAAACATACCGGATGAAAATTTTCTGAATGTCGAATATGGCATTGGATATAATAACCAAACCACGTTAAAAGATACATATCATTTACCCGGCCATACTCTTGACTTTTTGGGTTTAGGAAGCGGTGCAAGGGATCTTCCTTCCGGTTTTTCGGGTGATCTGAATCTGCTGGGTGTTGCTGACAGGGATGCCAATGCGCTTAAATTAAGTACATACTGGATAGCAAAACGATTTACAGCTTTGCCAAATCAGAAAGCAACGATTGCATTTGGGAAAAAATGGAATCTGAATAATGGCGCTAAACTTGGGACTGTCACTTCCTTCAATTACAGCAATACCTACAGCACACGTAGCAATATGGAAAATAATGCCTACGAACGTTTTGATCCGACTACTGAAACACCAACCTATTTATATAAATACATCGCTGATATCTATACGAATGAATTTAAAGTGGGATTGATGCATAACTGGGCCTACCAAACGCCAAGCGGAAAAACAAAATTTGAATTTAAAAATATCCTGAATCAAACAGGTGTTGACAAAACAGCGAATACTTCCGGATGGAACAATTACCGGCTGGCTAATTTTAAATACTTCAGCAATCAGTATTCAAGCAGGATGACCTATTCAGGTCAGTTAAGCGGAAACCATAAATTGAATGAACAGAATGAATCAAAGCTTGACTGGAATGTCGGGCTGGCGTATGCAAACCGGTTGGAGCCAAATCGCCAGAACTGGAACATGAAAGAGAATGCCAACGGAGTGTATGAATATGTTTTGCCGGTTGGCGCCAGTATCAATGAACTGGGAAGGCTCTACCTCAAAAATAATGAATATGTCAATACCGGAGCATTAAATTATGAACGAAAAATAAAGATGGGTAACCTGTTCACGACACTTAAAGCCGGTGGTTATGCTGAATATAAAACCCGTAACTACAGCGAAAGAAGCCTCTGTTACAAAAGCACAAACAGTGGTTTATACAGTGATGACCAAATAAATGCCCTGAGTTTTGAAACATTATTTACCGAACCTTATCTGGGTCAGAACAAAGTAATAACAATAGATGAACAGACCAATGTTGCCAATACCTATGATGCACAAAACTTACTGACTGCCGGATATGTGGCTTTGAATGTCCCGGTCGGGAAACTGAATGTATATGGTGGTGTCAGGGCAGAGTATAACCGGTTGACTTTACAGGGATACTTTGATGCGAATTCACCGGTAACAATCGATAACCCTTCCGTCAATTTATTCCCGTCCATTAATACGAGCTTTAACCTGACTGAAAAATCATTGTTGCGAATTGCCTATGCCGGTACCATTAACCGACCTGAGTTTCGGGAAGTATCTCCATTGGTTTACTATGATTTCACTGAAAAAAATACGATAACAGGTAATCCTCAATTAAAAGATGCCTTTATTCAGAACCTCGATATTCGCTTTGAAAACTATCCTTCACCCACAGAAACTTTCTCCATTGCTGCATTCTATAAACATTTCACGAATCCGATTGAAATGATCAGTGTAGGAACCGGATCTTCATTCTCATTCGATAATGCTTTGGGTGCCACAAATTACGGACTGGAACTGGAACTTAAAAGATCGCTGGAAAAAATGATTGGGTTAAAGAACTTTGCCATGAGCCTGAATGCTTCCTATATCTACAGTCAGGTACAATTTACCAATGTGTTAACCGAACGTAGCCGCCCTTTACAGGGCCAATCGCCGGTTGTGGTTAATCTTGGGCTGTTTTATCAAAATGACAAGGCAGGCATATCGTCATCACTCATGTATAACGTGATGGGTAAACGAATTTTAGTGGCTGCACAACTGAATCAGGGTTCTGTTGTTATCCCAGATATTTATGAACTATCACGCCATGTGATCGATTTTACCCTCAATAAAAAAGTAGGTAAACACCTGGAGTTGAAATTTGGCATCAAAGATTTGTTGGCTCAAAACTTTGTAACTCAGCAAACATTTGATTATGTGAAAGATGGAGTTTCTAAATCTGTCACACTCAATAATAAAGTGTATAATTTAGGCCGTACCATTTCAATTGGGGCAGTACTTAAACTATAATAAATGCATAAGGTACTTGCATTATGATTTATTTTAGTCTTTTTGACTAAGTTGTTATATTCAAATTTTACCAACAAGGTAATCTTGCAAACCATTCATATTTAGATTAATAATCCATTTTCTTCGGTTATGATTCTATTATTGTTTTACTCCGGTTTCGCTTAGGTCCATATATACTCCATTACATGTCCATATTTAGTCCATTATAAGTCCATATCTATATAGGTATGGACTTATAATGGACCTGATTACGAGTTATAATGGACAATATGTGGACTCTGATTAAAGGGGAGCAAAATGGATATAAAAGGATAATAAAAGAGAAGTAAAGAAATAATGTAAAGTGGAATTTATTATTGATGATAACCCACCCAATCATAAAATATTAGAAAATTATAGGATTCATGATCAAGTGGAATTATTTTTATCGTGACAGATCTGTTCGATGCTGATTCGGATTTTACTGATAAATATTAAAATAAAAAAAGGCAAATCTTTTTCAAGATTTGCCTTACGAATGCAATTACCTATTTAGATTATCGTTGTTGCAATTGGATTTGTATGGGTTCCAGCTCGTTGGTGTTTATTTCAATTGTCTTATCAACATATGAAATTAAGCTCACTTTGAGTTGGCATTTATCACCACATAAATTTGTTAAAGCAAAATTACCATCTAAATCGGTATATATTTTATGACCATTTGCTGTAATTACAGCACCTGCCAGAGTTTCCTTTGTAAGTTTATCAAATACCAGGCCCTTTACTATCCTGGTTTGATCTATTGCTTCGGTTTTTGTTTCAGGATTCATATTTTTCTTTGCGGATACAGTCAATGAAAAAAACATGATTGAAATGACAGAGATAAACAACACCTTTTTCATACTTTATTTTTTTATACTTTATTTTACTTTTTCCCGATTTATAACAGTGCAAAGTAACTAAACCTTTATTTCAAATAAGTTACAAAATGCATACAATGATGTGAATTATATTTCATGATTAAAATCGAAAATATAATTAATTATCTGTTATTCAATACTTTTTTCAGATATCAATTTTCCTTTTTCATCCCACATATACCATGTTCCGGTTTTTTTTCCTTTATCATATTGCATTTCATAGCGCATGATGCCTGAATCGTCCCATACATGCCATGTGCCATGTTTTTTATTGTTGCGGTATTCAGCTTCGGAGATTAGCAATCCGGCTTCGTTATACGTCCGCCACACACCATGGAACTCTCCGTTTCTGTACGATCTGACCTCATTTGCTTTCCCGTTAGCAAAATAGACAATATATGCTCCTTCAGGTTTACCATTCAGTAAGTTCATCTCAAGCTTCAATGAACCATTGTCGAAAAACTCTTTATATTCTCCATTGTACAATGCCGTTTGGGTAGAATCTGTAAAGAACAGACCATCGCTTTGAATTATTTTGCTGTTTTGGGCTGCAATGGAAGTGAAAAAAGTAAATATAATTATACAAGTAATAATTGATTTATTCATGATACTAACTATCTATGGGTTTGTTTTACAAAAATAACTTTTTATTTGACGGGAACTTTATGTTTTAAAAAATTTAATATGTGTTACAAAACTGAATTTCAACAAAAAAGAGAAGTTACGGTGAGGTAACTTCTCTTAAGTCAGTAGATTTATGAATATACGAATTAGTAAACTGTATTTTGTGGATCGAAATTAGTCCATGATTCTTTGGTCCAGTCGGTAGCTCCGAATGCACCAATGAAAGTAGGAGTTTTATCAAAAAATGAATCCTGTAATTTTGAATTTGTAAATTTAGCAGCTCCTAATAATGGTGAACCTGTTGCAGGTAAGAACGAAGTAGGAATAGCAGCAGTACCAATTTTGGTAGCGTCATAAAAAGAACTTGAAATTCCGGCAGTTGCATTATCAGCAATAACCTGGTTTCCGAATCCTGAAGTATTGAAAAAGTCGAGTGCCTGTTGAGCTGTAACACCGTTAGCTCCATTTACTGCGATAACTTTACTGGCAACTAAAGCACAATTCTGAATGGCCAGGCTACCTGAAGTAGCATTGGCATACGTTGTTGTAGCATCAAGCAACAAGCCTGTGTTCCAACCTGCAAATACCGAGTTGAAAGCAGAAAGTGAACTGTTACGACGAATATGCATTCCGGCACCAAAATTACTGCTGATATTTTTATCGGCAGAAGTTTTCCAGGGTCCTATCAAGGTGACGTTTGAGAATATAGCTGCCGTAATGGGAGTATCCAGTGTGCCGGTTGCGTTGTTGTCCGATTCAAAACCGTTCGAAGTTGATACATCAGCAATACGTGGATTACGAACACCCAACGCAAATTGTACGTGACCTGAATATCCGAAGTCTGTATCATATTCATCATCTAAACCGCAATATGCGATCAGATATTTAGCATTTACATTTCCACCAAACCATTCGAAAGAATCATCACCTGCAAATGAAACCTGTACGTGATCAACGGTTGTTCCGCTACCTACGGCACAAAATGTCAATCCGTTGATTTCGTTATCAGGTTGTAATGCGATACCACCAAATTCGAAACGACAATATTGAATAGTTCCTGAATTATCGGCTGGATTGGTACCTCCACCATAATGAAGCGGTTGGGTTAAACCTTCCACTGTTGGGTCAGTCTGGTTAACAGGAGCTTTTCCTACTACGATTACACCACCCCAGTCACCTGCTGCACGTAATCCAGGTTCCATACGTGAGGTAAACACGATAGGTTGTGTTGGAGTTCCAACAGCATTAATTTTTCCTCCTTGTGCTATAATTAAAGCACCTTTAGTCAATTTATCACCTTTAATGATGGTTCCGGCTTGTATATTAATAGTACCTGTAACAAAAATATTACCTTCTAACACATATGTAGAATCCTTTACCAACTGACGAGTGCCGGTAATGTTAGTTTTGATAATGACTTCCTTGGAAGTTACGGTCGGAGCGGGATCAGTTTTAGTTGTACAAGAAGTAATTGTGACTGCTGCACCGAATAAAACAACTGCATAGTTTAAAAAAATCTTTTTCATTGTCAAATAATTTTTGTTTTTAATTATAATTTTTTATTTAATACTTATGGCAAAAGTAGACCCTGAATATTACAGTCATGTTCCAATCAGGTTATAAAGCATGTCATTGTTATGAAGAAAATGTTGCAGGATAAAAAACAGCATTTAAGTTCAATGTCTGAAATAAAAAAAGGATACAACTAAGGATTGATTCTGTATTGATTCTGTATTGACAACCAGACATTTTAGTGTTAATTGCTGTCAGTCAGACTGTGTATATGTCATATGAATTTAATACGGCTGTTTTAATGACGCAATGTGATAGCCGTTACTTTGTATAAAAAAAAGATGTATAATCAAAAGTTTTATCCGACCATCGTTATTTCAGATGTTCATCTCGGAACAGAACATTCTAAAACCCGGGAACTGGCAGAATTTCTCAAGACAGTGAATTGCAACACACTTATTTTGAATGGTGACATTATCGATGGCTGGAATTTAAAAAAAGGCGGAAAGTGGCGGAAAGAAGATACCGATTTCTTTAAGATCATCATGAAAATGATGGAGAATCATAATACAAAGGTTATTTACGTCCGAGGAAATCACGATGATTTTATCGACCATATTGCTCCGTTTACGTTTGCCAATATCTCCATAGTAAAAGATTATGTACACGAAAAGAACGGAAAACGATATTATGTGGTACATGGCGATATTTTTGATAATATAACCTCTAATATGGTTTGGTTGGCAAAACTGGGTGATGTAGGGTATACGTTTTTGTTGTGGATGAACCGTATTTATAATATCTATCGCACTAAAAGGGGATTGCCTTATTTCTCCCTTTCCCAGAGTATCAAGCAAAAAGTAAAATCGGCTGTATCCTATATTTCCAATTACGAAAACGAACTGGTCATATTGGCAAGGTCCCGTCATGTAGATGGAATCATCTGTGGACATATTCATCAACCGGCAGATAGAATGATCGATGGTATCCATTATCTTAATTCGGGAGATTGGGTAGAAAGTTTATCTGCTTTACTTGAAAATGAAAATGGAACGTGGGAAGTATACATGCATCGTGATACAGTGATAAAAACCGATTCAGAGGAACTGATTGAATTGACTCCTTCGAATCAGAAGCCACAAATGGTTGCTTTTTCAAATAATATATTTCACCATTTTTTCTAATCAAGACGCTAATGAAATACATGTTTGTAGTACAAGGTGAGGGAAGGGGCCATTTTACTCAGGCCCTGAGTTTGAAATCAATGCTCGAACGTAATGGTCATCAGGTAGTGGCAGTAATGGTCGGTGGAAGTGCCAAGCGTACCTTGCCTTCGTTTTTTACGGATAAATTGAACAGTAACATCATTCAGTTTCAAAGTCCGGATTTTTTACCAAGTCCTAAAGGGAAACATTCTTCCTTGTTTATCAGCATTCTGTATAATTTTTTATGGATCCCGGTGTATATTCGCAGTATGTTGACTATTCACCGCACGATTAGGGATAAACAGCCGGATGTGGTCATTAATTTTTATGAACTGTTATGCGGTGTTACCTATGGTGTTTTCAATCCAAAACCACCCATGATCAATGTGGCACATCAGTATTATTTCATGACTCCGGCTTTTCAGTATACCGGCACAGATACCTTTCAGTTTCGCTTGCTGAATTTTTACTCCGGACTTACCGCCATGAATGCACTGAAAATTCTGGCGCTTTCGTTCCGTTCGGATGACAACCTGCAATATGGTAAAATAGCCATTGTTCCGCCTCTTTTGAGGCAGGAAGTTTTGCAACAGGAAGTTACAGAAGGAGAATATATTCACGGATACATGTTGAACAGCGGCTTTGCCGGAGAACTGACTGCATGGAGTGAAAACCACCCAACTCAACCTCTTCATTTCTTTTGGGATAAAAAGAAGGCAACTCAAACCCAAATGCTTACTCCCATGCTTACCATGCATAAACTGAGCGATACACTTTTCCTTCAATACATGGCCGGATGCAAGGCATATGCCACTACGGGTGGTTTTGAATCGGTGTGTGAGGCCATGTACATGCAAAAGGCAGTATTGATGGTGCCAACCCATATTGAACAGGAATGCAATGTGATGGATGCAGCCAGGTCAGGGGCAGGAGTAGCCGCCTATGAATTTGATCTTGATAGGTTGCTCGGCTTTATACCTACCTATTCAAAATCAATGGAATTCAACTACTGGACACGCACTGCAGAAGCACAATTTCTATATGAATTGACAAGAATTGATTGCCAACCTTCAACTCTTTTTGCTACTATGTAACAACACACTTTCGTTTGCGTATTATTCATTTATTTGCAAAAGCTGTCTTTGAGAAAAGGCAGCTTTTTTGACTTTTCCAAAGTTTCTTTTTCCATTGTAAAAGTTAAGGAGCTTCAAGTCCGAAATACTGATTGAATTTTTTAAGATTTTGTTCATGTACTTCAATAAATCGATGAAGGCTCTCAAATATCTTCATGATTTTTTCGACTTCAACCACATTGCTTTTCAATTCTATTATTTCGTAATATGAACTATAACCCCAACCGGTATAGTAAGAAATAAAACCATGGTGAATAGGGTTACGATGGATATAAATAATCGCTCTTATAAAGTGCTCTTTATCCAGAATAGGTTCACGTTTGAAATTTTTTATGAAAAGCGACCCCATACGTTTGTACATTTTATTAAACGATTGCGTATAACTGCTAAATAAATTTGCGAATTGTTTCGATATGAATTTTCTATTTCGTATTCTGATATTTCAACTTTTCCAACTTTCGGAAGGTTGGAAAAGATGTTAGAAGTAGAATTATTCTTATTTAGGATAAGTTCTTCAATTACCTCCCGTTTCCGGATCCGTACCACCAGATGAAAATGATTTGGCAACAAACAATAGGCATATGTTTCTGCAACCGGAGAAATAAATGCTGTATACTTCTCAAGGTAAAAACGATAGTTCTCATCTTCCCTGAATATATTTTCAAATCCATTTGCATGATTGAAAATGTGATAGCTGGTATTCGGTTTTAGTGATTTCATACAGGAGATGTTTTACTTTTCCCAAAGTTTCTTTTAACTTTGGAAAAGTTCAGATAAAAATACAACTGGTTAATTTCTGACGATAAAGTTAAAATAATTATTTTATTAAACAAAACATTTGTTGGTTTATTTTACATTATATATCTTTGCCGTTACAATTTTTAAGCTAATCACAATAAGGATTATTCCTTGTGAAAACAAGTAATATTGAGCAACTTGCCTTTTTTTATAAAGCGATCCTTGATATAGTTAGTGTTCTGTTTTATCGTGCTGAATTCAATCGTTCCTTTCCATCCAAGGGTTGCAGTTTTAATTTGACAAACATTGTTTCACTTTCTCCAGAATCCTAATAAACTCTTATTATTCTTAAACCCGGAATGGTATCGGACTTATTTTTAAAGTTGTTTCTTCAATTTACTTTTGTAGGAATGATTCTGATTATTCAATTTCAATATTAAATCAAAGTCTCTGATAAAATAGAAAACTAATCGTCTCCGTACTTTGTAAGCAAGTCTATCCTTTGATTTAAATCCTTCCTTTTTATCTGCTTCCTTCACTTTTGGCAGACCGTGTTTATTTAAATATCATTTTTGTTTTTTAAAGTTTTTAATTTAATACACCCTTCCTGTGGAGGTTGAACTGTTATTGTTCTATATATAAAGAGAAATTAGAGAGGGCTCAGAGAGAGTTCAGTGAGAGTTGAAAGACCTAACCCTCATTGAACCCTCTCTGAACCCTCACTGAACCCTCTCTGAACCCCCTCTGAACTATGGACGAGAACTGGACAAAAACAGAACAATCCCAAGGGATATGCAACAATAAAAAGGAGGTGACAATCGGGATTTATCTGCCGGAGAAACTTGGCACTGTGTTGAATCAACAGAAAATAAATCTAATTATTTAATGCTGGTTTCCTTCTGATTTGATTTTGATAATACAAAAAAACTCTTCAGGATTGTGCGGAATTGATGATATTAAAAAAAAATCTGGACATTTTTAGTTAAATCATCCTATAGTATAATCGAAATAATTCTTAATAAACAAAAATACTATTATTTTTGTTATTGATTAAATAAAAACAAATTTTATGCCAATTTAATATATTTAGCATTATGAAGAAAAAGAAATTGAAAATCAGTACGGAAAAAGCGTTGGAAGTGGTGACTGCTCTAAAAGCAAATATTGAAATATTTAAAGAAAAAGGTGAAGACATTGTGTTTATCAAAACACTTGAAACTTCAGTAAAAAAAATGGAACGATTGGAAAAAGAACTGGTTACATTGAAAGAAAAACTGAAGACTAAGAAAAGTGTATTTGAAGAAGAAAAAGAATTAACGCTTGGACTAGTCAAAGATGCTCAAAAAGTACTGAAAAAAGAAGTGGGTTTAACTTTGAAAGATGAAAAAAAACAAAAAGCAGAAAAAAAACAAAAACCGGTAAAAGAGGGAAAAAAACTCAAACAAAAAGTTGTTGAAGAAGTTGAGATAACTGAAGTCACAAAATGATCATTTTTGGCATATACAATATCAAGGGCGGGGTAGGTAAAACAGCTGCTTCCGTAAATCTATCCTATTTATCCAGCCTTGAAGGGAGGAAAACTCTTTTGTGGGACCTAGATCCACAAGGTTCTTCTTCGTTTTACTTTCATAAAGAACATGGGAATGATGCCAGTTTAAAAAAAATAATTTCCGGTAAAGTTGATCTGAATGATATCATTGAGGGCACAGATTACAGGAATTTAGAAATCATTCCTTCTGATTTCTCCTATCGTCACATGGATACATTATTGGATCAGGTCAAAAAATCGAAAAAAAGGATTCGTGAAGTTTTAAAGGAATTGAAAAATGAATATGATGTCATTTTTCTGGATTGTCCTCCCGGAATTTCAATCCTGGCAGAAAACATATTTCAGGCATGCGATTATATTCTTGTTCCCACTGTTCCCACACCACTTTGTCTGCGAACCTATGAACAAATCATATCCTTTTTTAAAGAAGATAATCTGGATAAATCGTCAGTGATACCTTTCTTGTCAATGGTTGAAATGAGAAAATCAATTCACCGGAATTTGATGAAGGAACTTACGGAAAAAATTCCAAATCTTTGTACGTCAGTTATTCCTTTCCTGGCCGATGTTGAGAAGATGGGCATATATCGAAAGCCTCTGGCTGAATTTAGTCCAAATTCCAAAGCCTCTGCAAGTTTTAAGGCACTTTGGAAAGAAATCAGGAAAAAAACTTCCAACCATAAATAGTTTTTAAAAACAGTTTTTTAAATCTATCTTATTTTCCCCAACCTAAAATATTTAAAAAACATTGATGATATTGCATGAAAGGAATGAATTTCTCATTCATCTGATTAAAATACCCGAAATCGTTTATCATTGATAATTTGACCTTTCTTTCGCTGCTCGAATTATGCTATCGATCAACTAAGCTATCCCCCGACGTAGTTATTTTCATCAAAACTGAAACGTTACTGAAATACAGGGAGATTATTAAAAACATGCTTAATAAATTATTACTTGAATCTGTTGAAAATAAGTGAAATTACGGTATATTTGTGATGAAAATAGCTGCATATAACTTATTATTCAAATAATTTTTTGATACTCTGATTTATGAAAGCAGTAGTTTATACAAAATACGGTTCGCCGGAAGTGCTTCAACTCACAGAAGTGGAAAAACCTGTTCCAGCAGACAATGAAGTTCTTATAAAAATAATTGCCACTTCAGTAAACCGTACCGATTGCGGGTTCAGGCAACCTGAATATCTTATTGTCCGGTTAGTGAGCGGACTTTTTAAACCCAAAAGAAAGATATTAGGATCTGAAATGGCAGGTGAGGTTGAAGCCATCGGAAAGAATGTCAAAACTTTCAAGCCCGGTGATGCAGTATTCGGTTTAAGCACTTTTAATTTCGGAACCCATGCCGAATACGTCTGTATAGCTGAAGAAAAATCCATCACCACAAAGCCCGCCAATGTATCATTCAATGAAGCAGCTGCCGTTAGCGACGGGGGCTTTCTTGCATTATCAAACATCCGGAAAATTGATTTTACCAACTCACCAAACATCCTGATTCATGGTGCTTCAGGTTCAATCGGTTCGGCATGTGTCCAGTTTGCGCATTACTTTGGGGCTAAAATTACTGCTGTATGCCAGACAAAAGATTTTGATTTGTTGAAATCGTTGGGTGCCGGCGAAGTAATTGATTACACAAAAGAAGATTTTACCAAAAACGGCCAATTGTACGATGTTGTAATTGACGCGGTAGGCAAGAGTTCTTTTTTTCGTTGCCGAAAAATACTAAAACCGCATGGGATTTATTTCTCAACAGAACTGGGCTATTTATCTCAAAACATTTTTCTGGCAATGCTGACACCACTTTTCGGGGGTAAAAAAGTGCTCTTTCCTATACCAAAGGATACCAAAGAAGATATCGTTTTTATAAAAGAGTTGATGGAGAAAGGCAAATACAAAGCAGTAATTGACCGTACCTATCCTTTCGGGCAACTGGTTGACGCAACCAGATATGTTGAAACAGGACAAAAAGTTGGAAATGTGGTGGTCATTATTTAAAGAATTTATGCAATCGATGTTTTAAATTTATCTGATAGAAACAATTGACTTTTTTAAACTTTAAACCAATTTCAAATGAGTAAAAAAGTAGTAATAATCGGAGGAGGAATTGCCGGATTGTCTGCCGGCATTTATTCTGCCATGAATGGTTTTGAAACGGAAATCATCGAGATGCACGATGTGGCAGGAGGGCAGTGTACGGCATGGGATCGCAAAGGATATCGTTTTGACTATTGTTTGCACTGGTTGGTCGGAACGTCAAAAGGGGCTTTTCACGAGATATGGAAAGAAACGAATGTCATTAATAACGAAACCGAAATAATCGACCACGAAATTCATTCGCGGATTTTGGATGATCAGGGGAATGAATTTATTATCTATTCCAATATCGACCGTTGGGAAAAATACCTGCTTGAATTGGCTCCCGAAGATAAAGCCTCGATTCAGAAAATGTGTGCTGATATGCGTAAAAGCGCTTTGTTGGAACCATTTGCATTAGCACCCGAATTGCGCAGCCTGCTTGATTATATTAAAATCCTTCCTAAAATGCTTCCTGTATTTAATGTCATACGGAAATTCGGAAGGATGACGTGCCAGGAGTATTTCGATAAACTCAATTTTAAAAGCAAACGGATTAAATCGGTTTTCTTTTCACTGTATGGCAACCGTAATTTTTCGGCTCTGGCATTTATATTTATGCTTGGATGGTATCATCAGAAAAATGCCGGATACATAAAAGGAGGATCATTTCCATTGGCGCACCGAATGGTGGAAAAATTCGGCCTACAGGGTGGTAAGATAAACTACAAAAAGAAAGTAGAAAAAATCCTTGTTGAGAATAATATTGCAACAGGTGTTTTGCTAAGTGATGGAACAACAATTCCGGCAGATTTTGTCATCAGTGCAGCAGATGGATATACCACAATTTTCAACATGTTGGGTGCAAAATACATGTCAACAGAAATTGATTTTGCGTATAAAAACTGGGAACTTTTTACCCCTATCGTTCAGGTTTCTTTCGGAATAAAGAAAGCTATTCCTTCTGTTTCTCCAATTCTAATAAATATCTCACAAGGCAGGAAAATTGGAAAAACAGTATTGGATAATGGATATTCGATTATGAATTATTCATTCGATCCGACCATGGCACCTAAAGGAAAAACAACAATGGTGTTGAGATACGACAGTCCCTGGAAACTATGGGAAAGTATGCAAGAAAAAGAATACAGAGAAGAAAAACTCCGGATTCAGAAGGATGCGACAGCATTTCTTGAAAAAGAATATCCGGGCATTTCAGCATTCATTGAGGTAATTGATGTGGCAACTCCTAAAACCGATGTCAGGTATACCGGAGTAAAAGATGGTGCTTATGAAGGATTTATGCCTTCGAAGGAAAACATGATGAAATCCCTGAAAATGCAACTTCCGGGGCTACAAAACTTTTATATGGCTGGTCAATGGTTGTTTCCGGGGGGTGGACTACCACCTTCGGCTCAAACCGGAAAATGGGCAGTTCAGTTGATTTGCAAAAAAGAGAAACAACAGTTTATTTCAAACAAATAAATCATTTACAAAAACTATAAAATAGGTATGCAACTAATTTCAATCCAACACATTGACAGGTTCCTGAATTGTAAACTCATTGCCGTTGCGGGTGCATCACGTAAGGACAAAAGCTTTAGTGCTTCGGCAATTACACATCTCAGGGATATAGGATATACTGTTCTAAGTATAAATCCGAATTTTGTTGAAAATAATGCCACCAGCAATGAATTCAAATCAGTTAAGGATCTTCCTGAAGGTGTAAATAATTTACTGGTACTCACGAATTCATCACAAACTTTTCCGGTAGTAAAAACGGCTATCGAAAGCGGAATTAAAAATATATGGGTGCAACAGAAATCGGAAACCCCTGACGTAATTGCATTATGTAATAGTAATAAAGTGAATCTGATTTACAATGAATGTATCTTCATGTTTACTCATCCTAAAGGGATGCATAAATTTCATTATCATATGAAAAAGTTTTTTGGAGCTCTTCCAAAATAATTAAATTGAATTTACCTCTATCTGATAATTCATGATAACCATATTTAAATGAAAATCAGATTTTTAGAAATTAATAAAGCAGTTATATGTACAAATTGTTATTTTAGAAAGATAGTTGTTTTTAATTTTTGATAGTTATTTTTATTCTGTTAGTCCTTCTATCAGGACTTCTATTTATTCCTCATTAGAAATGAAACGGACAAATAGTATTGTTTAAATTCAGCATTTAATATACACCAATTATTTTTTTTTCATAAGCTATTGCTGCATTCGTAATTCAATCTTTATTCGATATTCTATATGTGTATTTGTAATAATTAATCTTTTCTAAGTAAATATTGTTATACTCGTGTATAAGTTATTCATCCTTCAATCTCATCTATATGAAAGCAGATAAACTATTGGACGAAATCCTGATGATTATTCGTACTGTAAAGGAAGACCCGGTACCATTACAAAAAATACTCGATTTTCTGAATGAAGAAATAGTTTTACCCGAAGAAGAAGAGTATGAAGTGAAAATTCCGGAAAAATACAACAATGCTGTAAAAGATATTGCCGGGAGTATTGACGCCGGTAATGTCTGTTTTCTAAATACGAATACACTGGCAATAGATGAAATTCCAAAGGGAGTATTCTTTTCCCCTTCTGCTTATGAAATGGAAACCGGATATTCTTTAAAAGATTTTAAACCAAAATATACCAGGTGGAAAAAATACATTACGATAGAACCATTGGAATCCAACGAATCATTTAAAATAATAGAAAAATTTGTTGACCAACTTGATAATTCCAAATTACGGGAACGACTGGTTTATGCGTTATATAACGGCAGGCCGTTTGCAAATTTTAAAAATATCATTGATAACTCCGATATCAGGCAGGATTGGTTTGATTTTAAAGATAAGAAGTTGCAGGAATATGTGAAAACGATGATTGAAATGAATATACCGGAAGAGCTTAGCTAAATAAATGACTCAAACATTCGATATCTTGATTTATAACAACAAAAACCAGAAAGGTATATCATGATATCAAATTTTCTTTTTCCGTGAATACAATGTAAATCGTTTGTCAGGATTTCAGGTTTTAGGCTTATACCGGAAAAAGATACTATATCCAACAAAAATCAGTAAATTTGTCCATATAATTTCAAATATTTATGGATAATTTTATGAACCTGGAGCCTTTAAAACAATCTTTTAATAAACATGCCTCCCTGTCTGAAAAAGAATGGGAGATCGTGTTATCATTTATTCAGTTGAAAAGCTTTTCAAAGGGTGATATTCTGCTCAGGCAAAATGAGGTATGCAGTTTTATCACTTTTTTAATATCTGGTTCAGTGATTTATTACCAACTTACTGATAAAGGAGATGAAATCACCACTGATTTTGCCTTTGAGGGCGAATGGGTGACGGATAACCGGAGCCGAATCAGTCAAACGCCTTCACACCTGAATATAAAAGCTTATGAAGAAACACAGGCAGCCATAATCCGTCAAAACGACCTGGAGGAATTGTTTAAACGGGTACCTTCCATGGAACGGGTGGGCCGTTTACTGATCGAACAGGCCTACGTAAAGAACGTGCAACTCAGTATTGATTTGCAGACACTGTCGGCTGAAGAACGCTATCAAAAACTGATTTCCGAATCACCACAGGCATTTCAACGTCTTCCGCTCTATCACATTGCCAATTACCTTGGAATTGCCGCAAAATCACTCAGCAGGATCAGAAATAAAAAATAAGATCCATTCATTTGGTAACAAATGCGGAGAAGAATTCTTTTTTCAATACCGACCTTTGCATCATAAAAAATTCAAAGTTTATCCGTATGAAAAAGAAAATCTTATTTATTGTTTGTTTGTCGCTTACCTCCCTGTTTATGTATGGACAAAGAGATACGCTGAAGGTGAAATCAGTAGCAAAAACACATGCTAAAAGTTATGATGTAAAATCAGCCATTGAGGTTGAAAGCCTGGTACCGATGTTTCTCACCGGTGGTTATCACGTTGCAATTGGTTATCGGTATGAGCGGTTCAGAGTCCGGTTCAGCATCATAAACGGCGGAAAATACGATGCTGAAACGGCAGGAGTGAATAATTCATCGGCTGAGTTCAAACGATTTTATAAAACCTCTCCCGGGTTATTTTTAGGGTATAATGTATGGCGAAACCTGGAACTTTACACCTACCTGGAATCTCATACATTTGATATCGAGCAAAAAAGTACCGGAATTCATAAAGATATTCACTCGATCGATACCGGATTAGGACTCAGTTACCAGTTTTTTGTCGGACGTTATTTTTACATTCAACCAGGCATGCATGTATATGTACGGGGTGATAAGAGTATTGATTTTGGGGATGTAAACTATTCGATTTCAAATATTGACCTGTCTCCGGTTATTCGGCTTGGTGTCAGGTTGTGGAGTAAAGATAGATGATTACAACCATAATGCAGCATATATCCCGCTTTAAAAATCTGTATGATCAGGTTAATCTTAACGGTCCCGTTTACTTTCTTTTTTAGAAAAATACATATCATGAACCTTGAAATTTAAGTGTGAATGTTGCAACTTATTACCAACATCTTGTAACCTCATCATACTGTGAAGTCTTTATCTTTGTAATCCTAAAAGATTATTTAATGAATTTCAATCTGTTTGTATGAAAAAGATATTGATTATTAATGGGCATCCTGATAAGGATAGCTTGTGTTTTGGATTAGCTGATAGTTACAGGAAAGGGGCTGAATCAACCGGAGCAGTATGCAAATTAGTCAATCTGATTGATTTAAAGTTTAATCCGGTATTGATGCATGGTTATCGGGAAAGGACTGAATTAGAGCCTGATTTATTAATTATTCAACAGGATATATTGGATGCTGATCATTTAGTGTTTGTATATCCTACCTGGTGGGGCACTTATCCGGCATTATTAAAAGGACTTATTGACCGGGTTTTTCTTCCACAGTTTGCGTTTAAATACCGTGATGATTCCTTGTTTTGGGATAAATTATTAAAAGGAAAAACGGCCCGCTTAATTGTAACAATGGATACACCTACCTGGTATTATTCACTCATTTACAGAAGCCCGGGGCATAATTCGATGAAAAAGACGATCCTGGAGTTTTGCGGTATTAAACCGGTTAAGATTATTACTTTTGGACCTGTAAAAACATCTGACGAGAAAAAGAGAAATTATTGGTTGTTTCTGACTGAAAAACTCGGTAAAAAACAAGTGTAAGTCATTGTTCTGTTCAGTTGATGATGAATCTAACACAGTATAAAAATCGGATAATTTCCATAAAACTTTTGTCTTTTATTCTGTTTGATGAATAGTAAAAACTCTATTTAGTATGAAATTATGTTGAACAAGAAACATGATGTTAATATTTTATTGTTATCAGTACCCCTGGCAATTCTAACTGCCATTGCCAGTTATGCCGGTATTTTTATTGAATCTACGTATGCCAGAGAGACAACTTTGTATACTTCACAGGGCATAGGGCAGGATATCGTTAATCTTTTTATAGTTGTTCCAATTTTACTGGTCGCATCATTTTTTGCCAGTCGAAAAAGTAAATTGGGATTATTGGTTTGGAGTGGAGCGATATTTTACCTGGCTTATTCGTATACGATCTATAGTTTCGGATTGCATTTTAATCAGCTGTTTATTCTTTATTGTGCCATTTTAGGGTTGTCATTTTATTCGTTTGTATATTTCATACTAAGTGCACATAAGGTAAATGCAGCTGAATTGTTTTCTGATAAAATTTCTACCTTGTCGACCGGAGTATTTTTAATTGTTATAGCAGTTTTATTTTATTTCATTTGGCTTTCTGAATTAATCCCTTCCATCAATCAGAATGAAACACCAAAGAGTGTCATTGAAAGTGGTTTATTAATTAACCCTGTACATGTTCTTGACTTAGCCATTTGCTTACCGGCATTGTTGATAACCGGTATTGCGTTGATTCAAAAGAGAAGTATTGGATTTCTGCTTGCACCTGCCATGTTGATCTTTTGTATCTTAATGGCCATTGCCATTGCAGCCATGGTTCTTGTTATGATGTCAAAAGGGCTGGATTCGGATCTTGTTCTGTTTACAATTTTCGGAATAATTACAGTCATTAGTATCTTTTTTCTCATTCGATACGTTCGTACATTGAAATAATATTGAGTAGCAATGAATCAAATTTATTTGCCTGCAGAATTGTCTGTTAAAATAAAAACAGAACCTGTTATTTATACTGCTCAACGATTTCTTTCCACCACATAGATCAAAGATTTGAGATGAAAAATGAGGAAGATTCCTGCCTGATTTCTTATAGTGTAATCAAAATCCCCGTTAATATTAAATTTCTACCTAATACCGATTGTACAAATATTATCATACATGTTATAAAACGATTACAAAATGTAGTCGGGTTATCCCAATAAGCATGAAAATCTGATTACAATCCCAAAAACTCTCCTGGCAGTCAATAAATTAATTATAATTCATAGTATATTTGCTGTTAGTATTCTGAAACATTTTGAGTGAACAAAGTACATCCATCATGGCAAATAAGTATTCCTGTTGTCATGAAAATCTATTATAAGCAAGATTGAACTTATCGTACTAATAAATGTTTTTCAACTATTAGTTTTAAGCAAATTGTAAATTACATGAATCGACTGGAATTAGTGAGAAATGAAATAGATACTATTTTATTGAATCAGGAAAATATAGATATTCGTCCGGAAGGATATATACACTTGTACGGTGTAGCTCAGAATTGCACCATGCTGGCTATAAAACGAGGTTTGGATGTTGAATTATGTACAATAGCAGGTCTGTTGCATGACATTTATACCTACAAGATCGGATATGTAAAAGAACATGCTTTGTTAGGTGCTATTGAAGCAGAAAACCTTCTCAGGGATCTGGAACTTTTTACGGATGAAGAGATAGAAATTATCAAAACCGCTATCAGTCATCACAGTGACAAAAAAACAATACATGATAAATACAGCGAATTACTTAAAGATGCTGATTTGTTGCAAGACTCACTGTACAATACAACGTTTGAGGTAAAGCACCGGAAAAGATTAAAAAAAGTGTTTAAGAATTTGAATGTGAAAATCAGGATTAAAAAGGATAAGAAATTAAAAGGCAATAAAGCAGAAGCAGTTTAGCCGATGCTGAATTATCCGGTTGATTATTTAAAAAAACAGCTATGAAATTATGAATTCAATTATAAAAAATTACAATTTACTTATAAAGAAGTATCAGAAGATAGAAAATGATCTGACTGAAAATGAGATACATGATAAAAGAGTCATACTCAGACGGATATTTCCTATGCTGGCTGCCTACAAGATGAAACCATCCAAAATAAAAAATGGAGAAAAAGCTTTTAAGCTATTCGGAAAATTGAGGGATATTCAGATACAGATATTGAAAATTGAAATCATTGAACTGACACCTGAATTACAGGAATATCTATTATTCTTGAAAACACAGGAAAATGAGATCAAAGAAAAAGTACGTAAGTTTTGTAAAAAGAAAGAACTTGAATTTCCGGTTATTAAGAAAAAAAACAGACCCGATAAATCAGAACTGGTTTCTAAAACAGAAAAATCGCTTACTAAACTGATTGATATAGTACAATCAAAGAGCATTGACGATGCTGAGGATGTTCATAAAATAAGAATTGAGTTTAAAAAATTCAGGTATAAAGTTGAAATTCTGTCATACATAGAAGAAATTGATGAAGCGAAGCTTGATATGCTAAAGATGTATCAGGATAAACTGGGAGATATACAGGATTACGAAGTATTAATCAACGGAATCAAAAAGTTTTGCAGGAAACGTAAACTGGACGAGAATGAAATGATTGAAATTTTTGAACACGATCAAAATACATTGATTGAAAATTTTGATAACCAGATTGAGTTGTTTGTTGCAGTATGTAGGGATGCTATAAGTTTAACTGATAAAACAGAAAGTGTTGATGTTGAAAAAACTGAAATCGGAGATTTGACTGATTTAGATGAAAGTGAACTTAAATCAATAAATCATCCGGGTGGTTCAACTGATGATGATGCTATTGAAAAAAAGGATGATGTTGACGTTTCAGATGTTCTTATAATTAAATTAAATGAAGACTTTACAGATAAAAATGAGTCCCGAAAATCATAAATAAACAAGCTCAGGCACCAACAATGTCTATCAGGATAGACTATACAATATATCATTTTAATCCGGACTGTATCAAAAATCACTGTTCAATAACATGCAAATCATGCTGTTATTCACCGACTATCGATAATACATTAAATTTTAATAACCTGGCAGAAACTAAAAAAAAGGCTGATCCAATAAACAGGACAGCCTTTTTTATTCTATTGAACGGATTTTACATCACGACAGTTTCTACCACTTTATTCTTTTCTTTCCATTGAACATACAGCATGTGTACAATTCCATCGGCAAGTCCGATAGTAGGCACAATCACATGACTTGCACCTACACCTTTAGCCACTGTAATATAAATATCACCAGCATGAGTGATCACATCAGCCCGGTCGGGTTTCAGTTTATAATTTATGATAAGTTCATCCACTGTAAATTGCTTGAGCGTATTGTTCAGTTCTTCCAGTTTTTGAAGGGAGAGCTTCGTGTTTTTACGGGTTTTAGCCAGTGAATTCAATTTAATGATATTTCCACCTGATCCGATGATGTCGTTTACCTTATACAGTTCTTTCCATTCGGATAAATCGTGATTCAACCTTTCAAATTCCCCGTCTTTTACTTTATCATTCAGCAACCTCACTGTCCCGATGTCATATGATTTTGATTCCGACAATTCACCATTTATCATCAGACTTAGTTCGGTACTACCACCACCAACATCGACAAAAACATAATTCTGGTCTTTGTTCAGGTTATCCCCAAAATGGCTTTCATAGATTATGGAAGCTTCTTCCTGTCCATTAATGATTTCTATTTTTAAGTCGGTTTCTTTACGGATTTCTTTGACCAGTGCCGTTGAATTTTTAGCTTCACGCATTGCTGCTGTAGCACATGCCCTGTAATCGGTCACATTGTACACTTTTATCAGATGTTTAAAAGCTTTCATAAGCCTGATAAGTTGTTTTTCCTTATCCCCGTTTATTTTTCCGGTTACAAATGATTCCTGACCCAATCGTAATGGTACCCGAACCATTAATACCTTTGCAAAAGAATCGGAGGGGTCGCCCGGCACTATACTTTTGATTAACAGACGTACGGCATTTGATCCGATATCTATGGCTGCAAAATAAATCGTGTTCATAAAATTTTATTTTTGAATATTATGATAATATGTATCTGGTTTAATATTTTGAATCAACCTAAATCATATTCTTTCCTGTAAAATTTATAAAGCTCTTCCTGTGACCTGAATGGTTCCTCTGTGAATGCATTATTCAATTTGTTTTCACCTGAACCATCAACGATCCTTGCTTTCACATTGTCCTTTAATCCAAATTCGATGACCATTTTCAAATGTTGTTGAAAGTCAGGATCATATACCGGGGTATACACTTCAACCCTGTAATCGAGGTTACGTTGCATCCAATCGGCCGATCCAATAAAATAACGTTCGTCCCCACCGTTGGCGAAAATCATGATCCTGCAATGTTCCAGGTATCGGTCGATGATTCCGTATGCCTGAATATTCTCACTTTGTTTTGGCACTCCGGTAATAAGAGAACAATTCCCGCGAACCAATAGTTTAATTTCAACCCCTGCATTCGAAGCCTGGTAGAGTTTTTCGATTATTTTTTCATCAACAATATGATTGATTTTGCAAAGGATATAGGCCGGTTTTCCTTGCCGGGCATTATCGGTTTCAGTTTTAATCAGACTAATGAGTTTCTTCCGCATAAATTGCGGGGCAACCATCAATTGTTTAAATACCGGGTTTAAATAAGGTTGCTCCAGAAAAGAGAATACACTTTCCACTTCATCGACTATGCCTTTGTGAGCTGTCATCAGTGTAAAGTCGGTATAAACAGTGGCGGTTCCTTCGTGAAAGTTACCAGTACCAATGCATGCAATATTTCCTTTGCGGGCAGAAATATGTGCCAGTTTAGAATGAACTTTCAGTCCTTCGACGCCAAGGATCACCTTGATGCCTGCTTCCTGCATTTTAGTGGCCCAGTTGATGTTTGAAGATTCATCAAAACGGGCCAACAGCTCAACGATAGCAGTCACTTTTTTACCATTCATGGCAGCGCAAATAAGTGCCTTTATCACTTTGGAGTTTTTGGCCAACCTGTAAATGCTTATTTTAATCGCTTTCACCTCGGGGTTGATAGCCGATTCGCGTAATAAGCGGATAAAATTATCAAAGCTTTGATAAGGGCAATGTACATACCTGTCTTTCTGCCTGATCAGAGAGATCATGCTGTTTGATTCCTCAAAGGCACGGATGGGAACTGCCGGATGGCTGATGTATTTTAATCCCGGCTTTTTGAGCTTGGGAAACGAGATCAGATCTTTTAAATTGTGATAACGACCACCGCCGTCATGCACATCATGCTTGTCGATCTTCAGCAACTTTTCTGTAAAGCGCAACAGATCGGATGGTATATTCCGGTCATAAACAAACCGGATAGGAAGGCCGTATTTTCTACTTTTTACACCTTTCGATACTTTCTCCAGTACACCCTGATAAGCTGAATTGTCTATCTCCATTTCAGCATCACGGGTAAATTTAATCGTGTAAGCTTCGTATTTATCGTGGTTTAGTTGTGCAAAAATGCGAGGCAAGCAAAATCGGATCACATCTTCCAGAAACATGATGCAATTCATTTCACCTTCTTTGGGCAATACATAAAACCGTGAAAATTCGCCCGTTGGAACTTCAATTAACGCATATTCCTTTTTATCGTTTTTCTCTTGTTTGACTGCATTGGATATTTTGACAGCCAGGTATATACTTTTATCATTTAACTTTGGCTCCACCGACATGCGTGAAACTAAAACAGGGAAAAGTGAATTCATCAACTCTTCCCTGTAGAAATTTTCAATGTGTTTTTCCTGTTCAGCCGTTAACTGAGTCTCGTTTACTAAAAATACATTCTCTTTTTGTAATTCAGCATTCAGATCCAAAAAGATTGTTTCGAAATCAAGGGCATACTGATCATTTAATTTTAGGATTTTCTTTAGGGTTTTCCTGGAAGTCGTACACACAGGATGCATGTTCTCTTCCAGTTCAATCATCCGCCTGAGCGTGGCAATCCGAATCTGAAAAAACTCGTCCAGGTTGTTCGAATAAATGCCCAAAAAACTAAGTCTTTCAAGTAATGGATTTGATTGGTTTGAAGCTTCATCCAGTATCCTGCGGTTAAAATACATCCAGCTTATATCCCGGTTGACCGTGTTATTTTTCTTTTCTTTTTTCATGATCATAGGAAAGGTAATCGTTAGCCGGAATTAATGGATAGTAATTTTATAACAAAAAATAATATTAGAAAGTTCTACTCATTCAGATTTTGAATTTTTGAATAAATTGGTGTCATGTAAGGTGTTTTGAATCCATAAATGCATTATCTCAGGGTAATAAAACCCAATTTTACAAATATAGGCTTTTGAAATCAATATGAAGTATGAAAATCAATAATAATTTAGTTTTTCCGGTAAATAAAGCTCTTTGTATTAATTCTTTGTGAAAAATGAGAATTAAGATATTTCATTTAATGGATTATACATCTCAGTAAACAATATTATTCCAAATCTTTATACCCACCATATTACATATTTTTCAATTTTTGTAACTTCTTATACACAACTCTTTCATTAAACCTTAATCACTTGTTAATTTTAGAAAACTACTTTTGACGTTGATTCATTAACCCAATAAACAGTAAATTAAAAATGAAAGCAAAATTACAACATTCATTAGTAATGGCTTTGTTGCTCGGAAGTACCGGTTTGGTACAACCGTTAACTGCACAGAGTTATTTAACGGGTGACTTTCACCAACACACTACCTATACCGATGGTAGTTACACAATTGGACATATGATGTCCAAAAACAACCAGTTTGGTCTTAACTGGTGGGCTAACAGCGAACATGGCGGTGGATTTACCACAAATGCACTTGTTACAGGAAAGGACAATAACAATACAACTGTATTTTGGGATAGCTACACTCCAAATCCAATCATCGGAACTTCGGCTATGAGCAATGGCCATCAGGTTATGTGGCGCTGGCAAATGCTTCGCGACAGTTCATTTACTCAAATTTTAAATGCCAGAATCCTGTATCCTTCAAAACTGATTCTTCAAAGCTATGAAATGAATGTTCCCGGTCACGAACACGGTAGCATGGGTCTGATTACGAATCAATTTTCATCTACCCCGAATTGTAATCCACTGGCTGAATTTGAGTTTAAATTTGATGGTAGTGATGCTGATCTGATTGGTGGAGTTGCTCAGGGCTGGACAAAAAGCACATTGTCTGGTCATGCCAAAACAATTGAAGCGTTGACATGGTTACAAACAAATTATCCAACAACAAGCTATTTAGTTCCTGCACACCCTGAACGTAAACCTGCTTCTTCAGGTTATTCGATTTCCTCCTTTCGCGATATGAATAATGCTGCCCCGGGTGTGTGTTTTGGTTTCGAAAGTATGCCCGGTCATCAAAAAGATCCGGGACGTGGGGGTTATACTTCAACGGCACAAGGCGGTGGTACTTTTGGTGGTACAGGATATTTCTCGGCAAAAATAGGTGGAATGTGGGATGCCATGTTATCAGAAGGCCGAAATTTCTGGTTATTCGCCAATTCAGATTGTCATGATGAAGCCGGTGATTTTTATCCGGGAGAATATCAAAAAAATTATACCTATACAACCGGTAAAACGGCTCAGAATATAATTGATGGATTACGTTCCGGTAATACGTGGGTAGTTCAGGGTGATCTGATTGATTCGTTGATTTACAATGTTGAAACCATTGGCACTCAGAAGACGTCGGCTGTTATGGGTTCTAATCTGGTTATTTCAAAAGGACAATCTGTCAAAATTACCATCAAAGCACGTGACCCGCAGGGAGTCAATTATAACACGTACAGTGCTTATAACAATCCTGTTTTAAATCACATTGATATTATTAAAGGTAAAATAGGTCCTAAAATTCAATCGACCGACTCCAGGTACAATGTAGACAATGTGGCTACAACTTCGGTTATTGCCCGTTTTGATGCAGCCGGTGGTGTAACCGATTCTAAAAACATTGTTAGCCAACAATGGAAAAGTCTCGGTAATGGTTGGGTTGAAATGAGCCTTATCGTTCCTAATGTAACCGATTCGGTCTATTTCCGTTTGCGTGGATCTAACCTTGGATTAAATGTTACCAACGAAACGGATGCTGATGGTAATCCATTAGCTGATGGGTTAGTGGGTGCAAATGATGCCACAAAAGCGTTTGCTGATCTATGGTTTTATTCAAATCCTGTATTTGTTTATGCTTCTCAAACTCCACAAATTCAACTGATTTATACTTCCGATTCGCATTATGGAATTACACGGTCGGCTTTTCAGGGAGCGAGCAACGTAAATGCACAAGTAGTAAATGCTGCCCTGGTATCTGGAATAAACAGCATGTCTTCTGTTTTATTCCCTGCTGATAAGGGAATTAATGCAGGTCTACCTGTAGGTGCCGTTGATTTTGTGATTAATACAGGTGACATTTCGAACAGACAGGAAAGTGCATCTTCCATCCAATCAGCTGCAACATCATGGGCACAATTTGCCAATGATTACCTGAGTGGAGTGACTCTCAAAAACAGAGCAAATCAACATGCACAATTCCTTTTAGCCCCGGGTAATCATGATGTTACAAATGCTATCGGATACTATAAAACACTGGTGCCGGCAACTGATAACACATCCATGGTAAACATCTTCAACATGATGATGAACCCAACGACTCCTAAAACAACATTGGATTATAATTATACCACTGATAAAGTGAATTATTCCAAAAACATAGGTGGTGTTCACTTTATGTTTGTGACTTTGTGGCCTGATTCAACAAACCGTATTTGGATGGCTAATGATCTGGCATCAATAAGTGCTACCATGCCGGTTGTGATTTTCACACACGACCAACCGGATATTGAAACAAAACACTTACGCAATCCGAATGGAACCCATACGATCAATTCTACCGATAAGTTTGAGAACATGGTGGAAGAAACCTGTAAGGATGGGTTGACAGTATCTGCTTCTTCTGCAACGGAACAAAGAGGTTTTGCAAGCTTTGTGAAATTGCATCCGAATATCAAAGCTTACTTTCACGGAAATTCTAACTGGAATCAGTTTTATACTTACACCGGACCAGATAACAACATTGCATTGAAAACGTTCCGTGTTGACTCACCCATGAAAGGTGAAGGTGAAGTCGGAAATAACTCTACGACTGATGATAAGAAACTTTCGTATCAGGTTATTTCGCTGGATTCAATTTCTAAAAATATGACAGTGCGTCAATGTCTTTGGAATCCAACTGCCACTGCCGGTGCTCCTGTTCAATGGGGTACAAGTATCACTTTTTCATTGAGTAAAGCCGATTCACTTGTCAGTGTGGCTAATAATCTGGATGAAGCAAATTTTACAATTCCATCGTGGACTCTGTTAAAAAGGGCAGTTACCTCGGCCAATTCATTAAAAGATTCTACTTCGGCAGTTGCACTTCAAAATGCCATCAATACGCTTAAAAGTAAAGAATTGCCTTACAATATTGTCAGTTCGATCAATGGCAATCCAACTTCAGGATTGGGATTTGCCTGGTTTACGAATCCGGGTGTTACCGGTGGAAAAGTAGAAATTGTATCGGGAACTTCCAACGATTTTACGACTCCGTTATTTTCTTTTAATGCCAAAAGCAGTGATGTTACAAATCTGAATTATAATGTTTCAGCTAACGGACTTCTTAGTTTGGCAGGCATAGCAAACAATACCAAAAAAAGCTATACCAAAAACAAAGCTTTAGCTACCGGACTTGCACCGAATACCACGTATTCATACCGTGTTGGTAAACCCGGAGCATGGAGTGAAACAGGAACATTTACAACGGCAAAAACAACGAAAGATAAATTCTCGTTTGTATATATAACCGATACCCAGGCACAGACAGATGCCATGTTTGATGTTACTCAAAGAACCACACATGCTGCAAATGCAAAGTATCCGGGAGCTAATTTCTGGTTAGGTTGCGGTGATTTAATTGAATCATCAGGTACGTCAAATTCTGAGTGGGAATATGAACAGTTTTTTCAGACTCAGCAGGATATTTTCCTGAAAAAACCATTTGCTTCAGTCATCGGAAATCATGATTTTTCTACCAATAGAAACTTTACAAACCACTTCAATACGGATAGTGTAGGTTTCGATGCTAAAATGTCAACTGTTCCGGGAAGCATTTATTCATTTGTATATGGTGATGCCTTGTTTATGGCATTGGATTATGAAAATTACAGCACAGCCGGATACCTTGATTCGATTGGTAACTGGATGAGAAGACAGGTAGCAGCTAATTCAACTACAAAATGGAGAATTGCATTTTATCATAAAACAATGTATACCGGTAGTTCAAGTCATCAAAGCGATACTGATGGTAAGGCTGTACGTGATGCATTGGCACCGGTTTTTGATGAATTGCATATCGATTTAGCCCTGCAGGGTCACGATCATATCTATGAAGTAATGGGACCAATCAAAAACAAAACCCTTGTTGCAAATGCTGTGTTAAATCAAATATCGGTCACTTTTGATGCACGTGAAAATGTAACTGCTAAAAACGGTGGTATATTTAATGTCATGAACGGAACATTGTATTTCCTGAATAATTCTGCCGGTAAGAAAAAATATGAGCCCCGTTCTAAATCTGATATGGACGCAGTTGAAACCGGATTAGGATTAACCAACTATTTTGGAATGTTCAGCGGACGTTTCGGTCAACGGGGTTTACCTACTTTCAGTAATATAACAGTGAGTACTGACACGATTGAAGTAAATACCTATGAGGTTAACGATTCAGGGGTATCAACGTTATTTGATGGTTTTAAAGTGGTAAAAACGAATAACTTCACTACCGCAGTTGATAATACCTTCACAAACGGTCAAAATGCTGTCAGTATTTACCCCGTTCCGGTTAAAGACTACGCATTTATCAGCTTTAAAGATGCAGTTAAAGCCAGGGTGGATGTTTATTCCTTAAATGGAACATTGGTTAAGTCTGAACAAATTAATGGTTCAGCTCAGATAAATTTAAAACAACTCAGTAAAGGTGTTTATACCATGCGGGTTGTATCTGGTGAAAGTAATTATTCGGTGAAGTTTATTAAGGAATAAAACTGAAAGAATAAAAGTAAAATTAAAAGGCTGTCCAATTTAGGACAGCCTTTTTTGACTTGAATAGAGAAGCAAAAATTGACTCTGATAGGATAAAAAAAAGAAAATGACTTTCAACCTTATCACCCGATTTAAAATTATTTGTATATTTGCCTATGAATTGTTACTTTCAAACATGATTATCTGAAAAAATCCCCAATGTTTCAAAGAATTTATTCAACTATTTTGATTTTTATAAATCATTCGGTTCTGGATTATGGTTTTGTTTTTAGATAAATAGCAGATAACCCTTTATTTTATTTATAGTTGTATTACAAATCTATACCCTTATCTGATTGGTTTTTGATCGTTTTTGCATTGGTTTAGCATCCGTAGCTATTCTGATATATCAGTCATTTAACATTCATTTATCAACCATATAAATGCCATATATCTTAAAAGGTATATGGCATATATTTTGAAAATAAATGAATGAATTATAGTTACCAAAACCAATGCACAACCAATGTACAACCAATGCAAAAATAATGGTAAAATAGAAAGACAAGATATTGTGATTAAATAAGATAGCTGTGTATTGAATTCCGGTTATTATAAATCTATAAATTTAGGATTGAAAAGTAGAAATCCGATATTCATTCCGATATTCCAGTGGCCTGCACTGTTGTTCATAAACAAACCGGCAGAGGCCAGTTTAAAGTTATAAACCAGTGTGGATTCAGCCATAAAGCGAATGGAAGAAACCCGTGATAAATAATATGCTGTATTGTCTGGTGCTCGCAATATTTGTTGATATGGCAAAAATAAATATCCTTCTGCACGTACATGGAGCTGATCGGTTATCGTGTAAATGGGTTTAATGCCAATTGCTAAAAATTGATTGGCACTGAATGTACCGTTAAATACTGTCCGGCTGAATGGCGTTGGTTGAAATGCAGGTGCCTGAAGTAGTGATACCGTATAATTTTGTAATAGTTTTCTGGATGAATAAACAATTTCGGCATAGGTGCCCATTGTGAAACCGGATGAAACCTGGAAGTATTTATCGAACTTTGCACGATATTGTACCCATAAGTCCGTTGTCTGCAAAAAGTTTCTGTTCTGAGTTGTTGCCGGCTTAAAACGTTCAACTCCGGTAAGTAACTGAACCGATGACAAGTAATTGAATCCTCTGGTTGGATACATCAGGTTATTCAGGGTATTGCTTTCTATACGGGCATACAAATCCCCGATTGAAAAAGTACTCATATCATTCCCTGCAGAAGGATTCAACATGTTTTCGGATTGATTATAACGGTCGGTTAATTCGCCGTAACCTACGCCAATCTCAAGTCGGTTCCTCATGGTAAGTGGAAAGCCGGCATTCAGTCTGACATATACTTCGTTCAGATTTAAATTTGCATCCTGTGTGTTCTCATAAAACAGACTATTACCATTGAAATATTTAAAGTTGTGCATTACAAAAGCAGCCTTGAGATACCAGCTTTTTTGAGTAGGTATTTCAAGGCGACCACTGACACCTACTCCATTGTAAAATTGACCGAATTGTGCATCGAAACAGGCTGTTTGAGAATAGTCTGACAGGTTTTGATACAAGATTCCTACATAGGTCTGATTAAAAATGGATGAAGAGATATTTCCGCCAAGCATTACTTTTAGTTTGTCTTCTGTTTTTACGTTCAGATTCAAATCAAACTTACCATTTAAGGGGTTAAAAACAGCATGGGGGATAACCTCCGATATTTTATCATCGGATATTAATTTGAAATAGGACTGCTTGAATTCCTTTAAGTTAAATGCTTTTTCCTGCTGATGAAAAGACTGGATAATGTATTGCTTTTGCAGGCTGTCAACTCCACTCACTTCAACATGTTGAAATTTTAATTCAGGAAATGAATTCCGGAAATCTTTTCGTCTTTGAGCCATTTCTTCCTTTGTAACCCGCCGTGGAATCCGTGCCTTGATTTGATCCAGGTGTTTGATAACCGAATCATAGCCCATTTTTACCAATTCATCTACTTTTGAAAAATCAAAGACATTTACTTTTTCCAGATCAAATTTTAGAAGTAGCCCATCCATTGGTGATAATGAATAATCAGTACGGGTTATGATCATATTCTGAAGTTGCATCATGATGTCATCCTCATCGGCTTTGGGTGGGTTGTATGCCACCACACTGCCAAGTATAAAATCAGGCTTGTAATCGATTTTCATTACATCTACCGGGAAATTATTATATATGCCGCCATCAAACAACAATTTATTATCTATGCTGATGGGTTTATACATAAAAGGATACGTCATGGAGGCGCGTATAGCATCACCCAGAACCCCATTCCGGAACACAACTGCCTGTTTGTTGTAAATATCTGAAGCAACACATCGAAACGGTACCATCAATTTATCAAAATCACCACCGGTTACGGCATTGGCCTGTGCAAATAAAGGAACAAAGGCAAAATTCATCTGGCCCGGTGACACGAAATTCGTAGGGAGTATTCTGGTCTTGAAATTGATGGATTTCTGTTTGTTAAACTTAATCCGGATATCGATCATTCGTGGTTTAGGGTCTGCATTCTGATAGAAATATACATTATCAGGTTCGATATCCCCGGACATCCAGTTTTTAAAATCAGTAGATTTAAAGACCTGTATCATTTCATTCGGGGTCATTCCCATGGCATACATACCACCCACAATAGCTCCGATTGAAGTGCCGGCAATATAATCTATGGGGATGTTGTTTTCTTCCAGCGCTTTAATAATACCTATATGAGCAATTCCGGGAGCACCTCCACCACTCAATACCAATCCGACTTTCTGAGCGTGTAAGAATGTTATACATAGTATCCAACCAACAAAAATAAATATTATTTTTTTCATGAAGCAGGTTGGTTATCATCTGAGTAAGATTCTGATTCTTTTTTAATCGAAGTATGCTTGTAAAAAGAAAAACAGAAAATGTCATTATCCTTCAAAACAATATCCCAGCCCGAGTTTGGTCACGATATTTTTTTCATAAGGTCCGATTTTCTTTCGAATCCGGGTGATGTTTACATCAATGGTTCTGTTTAAGACAAATGCCTCTTCTGACCATACGCGTGAGAGTAATTCTTCCCTTGTAAATAAACGGTTTTTATTCTCGATAAAGAGTTTCAGGATTTCGAACTCTTTTTTGGTAAACTTAATTTCTTCTCCTCCCAGTAATACCTGTTTATTTGTCAGATTCATATTCAGTCTGTCATAAGAGATTGTGATTATAGAGGGATATTCTTTTTTGTTGATTCTGCTCAAAACGGCATGTATTCTTGCCAGTAATTCCCGGATTGAAAAGGGTTTGGTGATATAATCTTCTGCACCCAGGCTAAACCCTGTAAGCAGATCGTTTTCACTGTTCCGGGCAGTCAGAAAAATAATCGGCGTACCTGTCGTATTCGGATCATTAAAAATAATATGGGCCATTTTAAATCCTGAAATTTCACCCAACATAACATCAATCAACAATATGTTATATCCCTTAATATCCCGGTTCATAGCTTCTTCGGCCGTATAGGATACATCAACCAGATAGCCTGCATTGATCAGGTTATACCGTAGAATTTCAGAAAGATCTTCATCATCTTCAACTATCAATACTTTAAACGGATTCATAACCGGTTTATATTATATTTTTCAACAAAATTACAAACCTGATATGAAGGAAATGTGTGGTTTATATTACAAAGTGATTTTATTTAATGATAAAAAATTAGCTATTGCTCTTTTTTTGATCATTCTGTTGAAATGCATTCTGACTTTTTTCTTGCATAAATAATCAGTAAAAATTAATTCTTAAAAAATGGTTGAATTAATTCTGTTTTTTATACCTTTAGTGCGAAATAAAAGAATGTGCAAATTTCAATGTGAATATTTCAGTTGACATAGTAAAGTGTTGACCCTCATTGAAAATAATTCTGTCAGAATTTTAAATGTACATTATACACAGACAATTTTGATTCACAATACTGCTTGAATTCCAATGAGCTAAGATTGTTTTATGTTGCCTGATATTTTACCGGTTATGAGAAAAGGATATTTGATAGCATTGGGTATTTCCATTTGTTTGATTGTGATAGTTATAGTTGTTGTCAGGATGTATTATGTTCCAAAGGGGATCAGCATTGATAAGACTAAATATCCCATCACGGGGATTGATGTGTCACGGCATTCGGGGGTTATTGACTGGAATCTGATCAGAAGTCAGAAAGTCAGTTTTGTGTATATCAAAGCCACTGAAGGGGAAGATTACCTGGATCCGAATTATGTGATCAATGCCACTGCCGCCCAAAAATCCAACCTGTTGGTAGGTGAATACCATTTCTTCCGCTTTAATAAACCAGGGAAAACGCAGGCGACAAACTTCCTGTTGCAAACAAAGAATATTACCGGCAAATTAACCCCCGCACTGGATATTGAGGAATGGGGTAATATGCCCGTGACGAAATCAGAAACTGAGATCCGTAAGGATATAGCTGATTTCCTTGAAGTTGTTGAAAAAAAGATCGGGAATAAAATGATTATTTACACCAATGTAAATTCATATAACCGGTTTATAAAAGGTCAATTCCCTGATAACCCAATTTGGATTTGTTCCTTTAATAAAAACCGTATTCTGCCTGATAACCGGAAATGGCTGTTCTGGCAACATGCCCACAATGGTAAATTAGCCGGAATTAAAGGCTTTGTGGATATGAACACATTTAACGGGGATGAGCTGACATGGAAAAATTATGTTGATTCAGAGTTGAACTCTTTTCAGATAAAAGATAAAAAAAAAATTAATATTTCATTATTTACCCAGGATGGTATTGACCGAAAATAATCACAGTGAATTTATCGGGTTGGAAGCCCTGAAGTTAGCACAAGCGAACCAATTGATCCAGTTCGAGGAATGGGCATTAAAAGCTGACTGGCAAAAATTTCATGTATCACACTTTGACTGGTGGATGTTCCCGTTTAGTAAACCAAGTCAGTTTGGTTATACCTATACGGTTTATGAATCAGAAGTCCAGGCATTAAAGCAAGATCCTGAATTTATAAAAAATTATCTGCGAGGTATTGAGTTGTTGCTGTTGTCGTGGGGATGGGATCTGTATAAAGAAGTAGCCATTGCTGAACCCGGATTAAATCAGGAATGGCATAACTGGCCGATCCGGCTGTATAAATGTGCGATGTCTCTTCAGGAATTTGAATTTGAGACAGAGTTTAATTCCGTTCGGAAATATGCCAATATGCTTTTAAAACATGGCAAATCTTTTGAATATATGGGTATTGATCTGGCTATAATTTTCAGGTAATAATTCCCGCCAAATTCAACTCCTATTCGTGTAAATCCCTTTCAATTAAGTTCCTTGTAGGAAGGGTATTCTACATTACAGAAAACTGCTTAAATACCTCCTGTTTGCCATCCCTGCGATCCGGTAAAGGCTGTTTTTGGACATGAGTTGTTTGAACTATATTCCGATTAGATTTTTATTTTTCTGCCTAGTTGAGTTTGTCATTTTTATTCATTCATGACTCTCCAAACTCCAAACTTCAAACTTCAAACTCTTCAAACTCTTCAAAAACGGAACGCGGAACTCGTTTAGATGACCGTCATTTCACCACACATGCTTATGCTCAGACGATGTTTTATATCATCCATGGAAGTATATTCGCCCAACAGGTACATTAGTTTGGTGACAATGGCTTCTGTAGTACAATCATATCCGCTCATGACTCCTGCGTTTACAAGGTTAAGGCTTGTTTCATACCGGCCCATTTCAACAGATCCGGTGCTGCACTGTGTTTTGTTTACGATCAGTATTCCACGGTCGGTAGCTTCTTTCAACGCATTGTAGAACCACATCCTGCGGGGTGCATTGCCTGCTCCGAAACTCTCGAGTACAACTGCTTTTAGTTTAGGGATATGCAGGATGGCATTCACCGTATGTTCTGTAATGCCCGGGAAAAGTTTCAATATGGCTATGTTCTGGTCGAAATTGGTACGTACCCTGAGGTTTGTTCCTGCAGATGGGTAATGGACATAGGAACGGAAGTACTTTATATGGACACCTGCTTTAGCCAGTGGGGGATAATTGTACGAATTGAATGCGCTGAAATGTTCGGCATTTTTCTTGGTAGTGCGGTTTCCCCTGAAAAGGGTATCTTCAAAGAATATGCATACTTCAGGAACGATTGCCTGTCCGTTTTCCATTGCTGTAGCTATTTCAATGGAAGTCAGCAGATTTTCCTTGGCATCCGAGCGCATCATGCCTATTGGCAATTGTGCCCCGGTAAATATCACGGGCTTTGACAGGTTTTCGAGCATAAAGCTAAGGGCCGAAGCTGAATAAGCCATCGTATCGGTCCCGTGAAGAATAACAAAACCGTCGTAATTATCATAATTTTCTTTTATCAGAATGGCCAACCGTTCCCATACAGGTGGATGAATATCCGAAGAATCTATTAACGGAAGAAACGGTATGCTTTTTATGCGAATGCCGGTTTGTTTGAGCTCAGGCAGATATTCCTGAAGCCGGTCAAAATCAATAGGACGTAAAGCTCCGGTAGTCGGATCTTCTGACATACTGATGGTTCCTCCGGTAAATAGCAATAATACAGCACTTTCTTTTTCCACGACAATTTTGGTATAGAATTCAGGACAAAGATAGTGTAATAATCAATGCTTTTGATAACAAAATGACAATTTGAATTCAGGAATATCTTTTTTTTTAGTTGAATTAGTTAACTCTTCGGAATTTATCACTATTTTTGTAATCGACACCCTGAAAACGTAAGTGTTTGATATGAATCAGAATATATTAAAAAAATGATGCGAATTTTTCTGATAGGTTACATGGGCTCCGGTAAAACAACGGTTGGTAAGTTGCTGGCTGCCAAATTGGGGTTGCGTTTTACAGACATGGATGCTCACATTGAAGAAAAATCATTTAAGTCGGTATATCAGATATTTACAGAGCTTGGCGAACAGCAATTCAGGCTGTTGGAGCAACAAAGTCTTCACGAATTGGCTGATTTTGACAATGTCGTAATTTCTACCGGAGGTGGTGCTCCCTGTTTTTTTGATAACATGGAATTCATGAATAAACATGGTATTACGATTTATTTAAAATTGACGCCGGAAGAATTATCCGAACGTCTTGATACTTCGCAATCGGATAAACGACCGTTACTTTCAGGTCGAAAAGGGGAAGAATTGCTCCGGTTTATCCGTGATGGACTGGAAAAACGTGAACCATCTTATTTACAAGCCCGGTACACGGTTACAGGTGAAATTGAACATACGGTAAGCCAGATATGTCGTTTATTGAACATAAAATAACTTGATGTTTTTACCTGAAAAAAGAATATAACTGAAATCAGGAAAATCAGGTACTACAAAAGATGATTTGATAAAATTAAAAATAATATAAATCATATCCGAGTTTACAAAAAATACGCATAAAAGCAAATTTATTAATCACCCGAACATTTAAATTGGAAAAATGAATAAAAAAATTTATAGTGTAATTACAGGCGCAGGGAATTATATTCCAACAATTCAGGTTAAGAACGAAAATTTCCTTACAAATGAATTTTATGAGTCAAATGGAGAAAGAATCAACAAGACAAATCACGAAATAACAGAAAAGTTTCACGAGATTACTACCATTGCTGAAAGACGTTATATTACAGATGATTTAAAAACTTCAGATATGGCTTATTTTGCTGCCCTGGAAGCGATAAAATCAGCCAATATTGAAAAAGAAGAATTAGACTATATTATTGTTGCCAACAATTTTGGAGACACACAATTTAATAACAGGGCCTCAGATCATGTTCCTAGTCTGGCATCTAAAGTAAAGCATAAGCTTGAAATCAAGAATCCGGATACGATTGCCTATGATCTGACTTTTGGCTGTCCGGGTTGGTTGCAGGGAGTTATTCAGGCTGATTATTATATCAAATCGGGTGACGCTAAAAAGATTTTAGTTATTGGTGCAGAAGTTTTATCCAGGATTAGTGATCCTCATGACCGTGACTGCATGTTATATGCCGATGGGGCGGGAGCAGTGGTGCTTGAAGCTAAAGAAAGCGAAACTCCAATTGGAATACTGGCCCATAAGACGCGTTCGGATACCTTTTCGCATGCCGGATTATTGCACATGGGGAAATCGTACAATCCTGAATTTGAGAATAAAAACGACCTCTTTTTGAAAATGAACGGCCGAAGATTGTATCAATATGCACTGGATACAGTTCCCCAGTCTATAAAAGCGTGCCTGGATAAAGCCGGATTGACCATTACGGATGTTGACAAAGTGTTGATTCATCAGGCAAATGGCAAAATGGATGATGCCATCCTAAAAAGACTTTATGCACTTTACAATATCACCGAAGTACCCGGAAACGTCATGCCCATGACTATTGCTACATTAGGAAATACCTCGGTTGCAACCTTGCCCACGCTGTATGATTTATTACTAAAAGAAAAATTAGACGATCACAAACTGAAAGAGAATGATGTCCTTATTTTTGCTTCAGTAGGTGCGGGTATGAATATTAATGCCGTAATTTATAAAATGGATTAAATAAAATGAATTACTTTATTTCTTTCCTCCAATAACAGTTTTAAATAACATTATAAAGAAAGTAACGATAAAATTAAGCACTGAATTCAACACCAATACGTGTGTTCAATTCAGTGTTTTTCTGTCCTGTATAGAATATTGATAATTTATATTTCAACATTTTACCTTTTCACTACAAGCCATCGAGAAGTTCATTCTTCTTTTTAACTCAAAATTGTGAATAACTTCTGACAATTTTTCGATCCTCCTTTCTAAAATTGCTGTATCTTTAGCAACCTAAATACAGTTTTATACCGGGGGCTGTAAGCCACCAAAAAACAAACACTTAACATGGATTCCTTTGTACATTTACACGTTCACTCCCATTATTCTGTCCTTGATGGCATGTCCAGCATTTCGGGATTGGTGGACAAAGCCTCAAAAAACGGTATGCATGCCCTGGCACTTACCGATCATGGAAGCATGTACGGTATCAAGGAATTTTTTAATTACACCAAAAAGAAAAACGGCAAGATAAAAGATAAGATTTCGGCTATTAACAAGCAACTTCTGAAAGAAGGTGTCCTGGAAGAAGAAAAGGCAGGATTCCTAAAACAGATTGAAGAGTATAAGCAAAAAATATTCAAACCTATTTTTGGCTGTGAGGCATATGTAGCTCATCGCGGATTGCTTTCAAAGGATGGTTCTGAAGACCGTAGCGGATACCATCTTGTGATACTTGCCAAAAATAAAATCGGATACCGGAATTTGTGTAAGTTGGTATCGACATCGTGGATTGACGGGATGTATTATCGTCCACGTATTGACCATGAATTGCTCGAAAAATACAGCGAAGGACTTATTGTTTCTTCGGCATGCCTGGGAGGAGAGATTCATAAGAAAATTGAGAAAGGGAATCTGGATGAAGCCGAAGAAGCCATTATGTGGTATAAAGGTGTTTTTGGAGATGATTACTACATTGAACTTCAGCGTCATAAAACCGATAAGCCCAATGCCGATTATTCTACCTACGAAAAGCAACATATCCAGAATGCCGAACTGATTAAGCTTGCCCGAAAAACAAATACGAAAATTATTGCCAGCAATGATGTTCACTTTGTGGAAGAGGAACATGGTGAAGCCCACGAAAGGTTGATATGCCTGAGTACCGGAAAGGATTTAGACGATCCGAACCGAATGAGGTATACCAAACAGGAATGGTTGAAGTCTCCGGATCAAATGGGACTGATCTTCGCCGATATACCCGAAGCACTTGAAAACACGCTTGAAATAGCTGATAAGGTAGAGTTCTATGACATTGACTCCAATGCCATGATGCCCATATTCCCTATCCCCGAAAGTTTTGCCACCGAAGAGTTTTATCGAAGCAAATTTACGGAAGAAATGCTCCGTGAAGAGTTTGGTGATGGATTTGAGCGTTTGGGGGGGTATGAAAAAGCTGTACGTGTAAAGCTGGAAGCCGATTATCTGGGTGAATTAACCCTGGTAGGGGCCAAACAGCGTTACGGAGAAACGATCGATCCTGAAACCATGGAACGTATCGAGTTTGAATTGCACGTAATGAAAACAATGGGATTTCCGGGATATTTCCTGATCGTGCAGGATTTTATAAATGCTGCCCGTGCGATGAAAGTATCCGTTGGCCCGGGTCGTGGATCAGCTGCCGGATCGGTGGTGGCATACTGCTTGCGGATTACCGACATTGATCCGTTGAAATACGATTTGCTGTTCGAACGTTTCCTGAATCCGGATCGTATTTCCATGCCCGATATTGATATTGACTTTGATGATGATGGCCGGGGGCAGGTGCTTCGGTGGGTAACTGAAAAATACGGAAAGGAAAGGGTCGCCCATATCATTACGTACGGTACCATGGCCACCAAATCATCGATTAAAGATGTGGCACGTGTGCAGCGCTTACCACTGGCGGAGGCCGACCGGTTAACCAAGCTGATACCCGATAAATTTCCGGAAGGTTCAGATGGTAAATCGCCCAAAGTGACCATTGCCAATTGTTTAAAATATGTCCCTGAGTTACAGGCTGCCCGCAATTCTTCCGACCAGAACCTGGCAAGCACGCTTCGGTATGCGGAGATGCTGGAAGGCACCGTCAGGCAAACAGGTGTCCACGCCTGTGGAGTTATTATCGGAGCCGCCGATTTGACTTACCTGGTGCCACTGAGTACTGCCATTGATAAGGAAACCAACGAGGAGATGCTGGTAACCCAGTACGAAGGATCGGTCATTGAAGAAATCGGGTTGATCAAGATGGACTTTTTGGGGTTAAAGACCCTGTCGATCATCAAAGAAGCCTTGTCTAACATTAAAAAATCGAAAGGAATTGATCTGGATATCGATGCCATTCCTATTGATGATGAAAAAACATACGACATGTTTAGTAAAGGGTTGACGGTTGGAACATTCCAGTTTGAATCGGCTGGTATGCAAAAGCACCTGATTAACCTGAAACCTACACAGTTTGAAGATCTAATTGCCATGAATGCCTTGTACCGACCGGGTCCAATGCAATACATTCCACAGTTTATCAACCGCAAACACGGGCGTGAAAAGATTGACTATCCGTTTCCTGTCATGGAAAAGAGGTTACACGATACGTACGGAATAACGGTCTATCAGGAACAGGTCATGCTCTTGAGCCGTGACCTGGCAGGCTTTACCCGTGGACAATCGGATGAATTACGAAAAGCGATGGGTAAAAAGCTTGTCGACAAAATGGAGCACCTGAAGGTGAAATTCATGGAAGGTTGCCAGAAGAATGGATATGGTCCGATTGAAAAACTGGAACAGATCTGGAGTGACTGGTCGGAATTTGCTAAATACGCCTTTAATAAATCGCATGCTACCTGTTATTCGTGGATTGCTTATCAGACAGCTTACCTGAAAGCAAATCATCCGGCTGAGTTTATGGCTGCCAACTTAACACGCAACAAGGATGACATTACCGAGGTCGGTAAATTCATGGATGAGTGTAAAAACCTGGGAATGCAGGTAATGGGTCCGGATGTCAATGAAAGCGATTTGACTTTTACCGTAAACGAAGAAGGTAATATCCGTTTTGGACTGGGTGGTGTAAAAGGAGTGGGTGAAGGTGCCGTTGAAGCCATTGTAAACGAACGAAAAGCAAACGGTAAATACAAAAGCATGTTTGACCTGATTGAACGTGTGAACCTGAATGCCTGTAACAAAAGGGCCGTAGAAAGCCTGGCGCTTTCGGGGGCCTTTGATAGTTTTCCGGATATTAAACGCGAACAACTATTCATTGAAAACAGCAAAGGGGAACAGGTGCTCGAATCCATATTGCGATACGGTAGCAAATACCAGAATGATGTGGCAATGATTCGAAATTCATTGTTTGGAGGATCAGATTCAGTAGAGATCACTAAACCCGAGATACCGTACGCACCCGAATGGTCACCCCTGGAACGATTGAATAAAGAACGTGACCTGATTGGCATGTACCTTTCAGCACATCCATTGGATGAATTTGAATTTGAAATCAATCATATTTGCAATACAACAACTGTTGATTTAAAAGATTTGATACCTTTGCAGGGTAAAGCTCTTAAAATTGGTGGAATGGTCACCAATTTCAGGCACGGTACTTCCAAAGCAGGAAATCCCTATGGTATCTTTACCCTGGAAGATTATGCCGGCGCATTTGAATTCCCGTTGTTTGGAAAGAATTATATTGAATACGGTAAATACATGATAAAGGATCTGTATCTGTTTCTTCATATAATTGTCCAGGAAAGAGGAGCGGACTTCAAGTACAAAAAAGTGGAAGCAACCGATCCGAATATTCCAAAAGAACTGGAACTTAAAATTCAGAAAATCGAAGTGTTTTCAGAAATAAAGGATAAATTGATCAATACGTTGACACTGACTATACCTATTCAACAGATGACTGATGATGTTGCCGTTGAATTGACTGAATTGGTGTTGAAAAACAAAGGGAATGTGAATCTTTATATTCAGGTGGTTGATGAAAGTTCACCCAATAAAGTGATGCTGTTTGCCCGTCAGCACCGGATAGAAATCAATAAAAGGGTTTATCGTTCGCTTAAACATGACCAAAGCAATGGGATACTTGATTTTCAGGTATCTTAAAAAAGACATTCAATTTTTTTCTTACTAATAATTGATAAAAACGTGTATCCTTATTTTTATTCCATACCATCATTGAACATGTAGGTAAATAGATTTTATAAATAAGGATATTCATTTCATAATTAAAACTATTTGAACAGGTAACTGTTTAACCAATAATTACACGAATACAATTTAAAAAATAAATAATATGACAGCAGAGTTCACTGATGAAAACATCAAAGAAATTATTAACAGTGGAAAACCGGTAGTAATTGATTTTTGGGCAGAATGGTGCGGTCCATGCCGCATGGTTGGCCCACTGGTAGAAGAATTAGCAAAAGAGTACGAGGGACGAGTCGAAATCGGGAAAATGAATGTAGATGATAATGTCGAAACTCCTGAAACTTATGGCATTCGAAACATACCAACGATCCTTTTTTTCAAAGATGGTAAGCTGGTTGACAAACAGGTAGGAGCGACTCAAAAAACAGTTATTGCGAATAAAGTTGAAGCTTTATTGTAATACATTTTAATCAGATACTTATACTATTCATCGGGAAACAGATTATTACAACCTGTTTCCCGATATTTTTTTTGTTTGCTTAATTATAGCTTCAGGTAAAAATCTTTAGCCAATGCTGAGAATTCTTCCGAATAACAATGCCGTTCGTTCGATTCAATTGTCAATTCAGAGATCGTTTTCAGGCATGGCTGAGTGTTAAATTCCAGCATTATGCGTTTAACTTCTCCTTCTGGTTTAGGGATAACTCTTACTTCCCTGTTACAATACAATCCCCGGGAGATAGCGAAAATTTCGCATTTTACCGCTTCAATAACCGGAAGTATCATACAGATTCTTCCTGTTGGTTGAAGTAATGCCATTGAGTGAACTATTAATTCCTCATGGGTTAAGGAGTCTGTATGCCTGGCAAGGGATCGGTCGACAGTTGGATTTTTTAAGGAGTTAACAAAATAAGGCGGATTGGAAACAATCAAATCGTACCGGCTGGAAGTGGATTTTGCATAATCCTGAAGGGATATTTCCTTTACGGTAACCCTCTGAGCCCAGGGGGATGATGTTATATTTACGGAAGCCTGCATTGCGGCATTTATATCAATGTCAATGGCGTCAATTGTTGCGGTTGAACGTTGTGCAAGCATCAATGCTATTAAGCCTGTGCCTGTGCCGATATCCAGTACGTGAGAAGTGTTTTCAATGTCCGCCCATATTCCCAGCAAGACGCCATCGATTCCTACTTTCATGGCACAACGATCGTGATAAACTGTAAATTGTTTAAACCTGAAATAGGGGTTAGCCATAATCTACCTTCTGTTTGGATTTCCGGGAGTTGTACTTCTTCCGGGAGCATTAGCCGGTGGTGTCTGAGGATGAGTATTGTTACGCGAAGGTGCGCCTGTTTCTGTTCGTCTGGAATTATCAGCATTGTTTCTGAAAGTTGAACGTGTTGAAGGTGTGTTGTTCTGACGCTGATTTGATGATGGAGTAGTTGTCGTACTTCGTCTTACCGGCTGATTGGGTTGATCGCCAGGGTGAAAGTTAGGATTGACGGGACGGAAATTCTTACGAATATTTTCTCCGGAAGTCGTAGGATACCTGTTCGTTTGATTGGTACGAAAATTGGGTGAAGGCCTGAAACCGGAAGATTTTATGGAAGTATTCCGGTTAAAGGCATTATTTTCCAGGTATGTACGTTCGTATCGTTTGGATTGAAGCCTTTCATTTTGTTCAGGATTTAGAACCTGATTGATTTCGGCATTTTTATTTTTCATGCGTTCCAACGCTTCGCTTCTTTTGTTTGATATCTGACGTTCACGGGCATAATGCAGGTTAATCTCGTATACCTTGTTAGCTTGATCCTGATTCAGATTTAATTCCTGTTGAAGCTTTTCTGTTTGTTTTGCCGCTTCCTGTTCCGGAGTCCGTTTAGGTACAACAGAAATCTCCTGGCTACTCATTGGCAGAACCATTGATAAAAATAAAAAAACGAATAAAACTATGTTTAATAATTTCATAACAGATAAATAACTTTTTAGGCAAAAGAAATTGCAACAATGACCGTGCCAAAAGAGTTAGAAGTACACTATCTAACGTTAAATTAATATTTTACCGGAAATTTAAATGAACGTGTATCCAGTATGGCAATTTTTTAAATAAAACAACTACTGATACGTTTTGTATTTCAATGGTTTAAGGGAAGTAACGGACACTCGCCGGAAAATTATCAACATAATTTATTATTTATTAAAAAAACGGATGAAAGTCAATTCTTTCACCCGTTTATTAAATAATCTTTTTTAGCTCTGACTTATTTATTAAAATTTCGCAGTTTAATATTCGTCAGTACTTTTTTGGTGTGAAGTGAGAAATCACTGTTCATCATCCAGCCATAGTAACCCATATCTGTTTTCAACACATCGGTCACTTTCTGGCCTTTGTATTTTCCGAAGTTGATGATTTCTTCGCCTTTGTCATTAAATATCAGCCGGCCTGCAAAATCAACATTGTTGTTTTGTGTGGTAAATTTAGCCAGAAAATCGATATCATTTTTTAATTCAGGATAACGATCCAGCTGGGCCTGAAGTACTTCATAAGTTGCCAGTGTGTCAGCTTCCGCTCCATGTGCACCCACCAGATCCTTGTCGCAGTAAAACTTATATGCCGCTCCCAGGGTTCGTTGTTCCATTTTATGAAACACCACCTGTACGTCCACAAATTTACGTTTCATTAAATCTATTTCGACTTCAGCACGAAGCAATTCCTCCGCCAACAGAGGAATGTCAAACCTGTTAGAATTGTATCCTGCCAAATCACAACCTTCGATATCCTTGACAATTTCGCGGGCAACCGACTTAAAAGTCGGGCAATCGGCTACATCGGCATCTGTTATTCCGTGAATATCCGTAGCTCCTTTAGGAATTGGCATTTCAGGGTTGATCCGGATAGTTTTAGTTTCCTCCCGTCCATTTGGAGAAACTTTGTGATATGAAATTTCCACGATCCTGTCGGATACAATATTAGTACCGGTAGTTTCAAGGTCAAAAAAGATTATTGGATTTTTAAGTTGAAGTTTCATTTTGTTTTCCAGGATAAGTTCTGTTGTTTAAGTCTAAAAGTTTAAATTCAATCTGTGATGAAGTTCATAATCAGCTTTTATGAATAAAATGGTACTCAACTAAAAATTACAAGGTCTAAAGACTTGCGACCTTAGACCTTGTAATTTTGAATGGATAAAAATTAGTCATTAAGCAACATGGGCATTAACAACATAAGTATTTCTTCATTTGATTCGTTCTCAAAAGGTAAAATCAGGCCAGCCCTGGAGGCATCTGATAACTCAAGAACAATATCGGTGGCATTAATGTTCCCTAAAATTTCAATCAGAAAAGATGATTTAAACCCTATTTTAATTGGATCGCCCTCGAATTGACAGCTGATAGTCTCTTCTGCTGAAATGGAAAAATCAATATCCTGAGCCGAAATATGAATTTGATTAGCCGTAAAAGCTAATTTGACTAAATTGCTTGCCTGATTGGCAAATACAGAAACACGTTTCAATGCATTCAGCAATGTAACCCTGTCGATAATAATTTTGTAAGGGTTTGATTTTGGTATTACTCCGTTGTAATTCGGAAATCTTCCTTCTACCTGACGGCAGATCATGGTATAATTTGCCAGTTTGAAATGGGCATTCTTGCTGTCGAACCGGATTTCCACTTCCCCGTTTTCCTTAGGCAGAATATTTTTGAGCATGTTAGCCGGCTTCTTTGGAAGAATAAAATTCACCAGTTCTTCATCTTTGACCGAAGCAGTCGTAAACGTAGTTTTATAGCGTACTAACTTGTGGGCATCGGTAGCAACCAGTGTCAGGCTTTCGGAAGTAATATCAAAGAAGATACCGTTCATAACCGGACGTAATTCATCATCGGCTGTACAAAACAGAGTCTTGGATATTCCGGCAGAGAGAGTCGGTACCGGCAGGGATAACGAACGGGCATCATCCTGCAATTGAGGTAAACGTGGATATTCATCCCCGTTTTGTCCGATAAAGTTATACGATCCGTTGGCCGATGTAATCACCAGCGCCAGGTTTGAATCGTTTATATTAAATGAAAGGGGTTGTTCGGAAAATTCCCGTAAAGTATCGAGCAATAAGCGTGAAGCTACAGCAACCTTACCGTTTCCTTCGGCTGTTTCAACTTCCATCGATGTAATCAACGTTGTCTCAATGTCCGAAGCAGTCATAGTAAGAGTTTTTCCTTCCAGTTGAAGTAAAAAATTATCTAATATGGGCAGAGAGTTCTTGTTGTTTATTACACGGCTTATGGCTTGTAAATGGCTCAAAAGTTCGGTGCTTGAAACAATGAATTTCATATTATTCGTTTTTAGGATTTGAGAATGGAAATTATTTAGCAAATGTACTGAATTTTTTAAATAATAAAAAATTCTTTCAATTTATTTCTTTAAAAAGTTATGAACCCGGGGCTATTTCTGTCTGGATTGTGGTGTAATTATTAAAAACCTGTATTTTAAAAACTTGAAGAGAATGATTAATTGCCGGAAGAGAATAAAGCACTCCTGATATTTTAGTTGGAATAGTTTTTTTAATTCCCTTTTATAGTCAAAAAAGTCATTACGCAAAATATATATTCATAGCTGATTTAGTCGTTTAATTGAGTTAAACAATGCATTTAGCTTTTTACCGTTCAGCATTTTTTTTTACAGGATACTGAAAATAATTGTTACTGTATCATACAGTATGCATCTTAAAAAATTAACAATGAAAGAGTTGCTATCGTTTGATATAAATATAATATTGAAAATAGAATTACTTTCCTGAATCCACATTCAACTTTTTTTGTTTAAATCTGTTTTTATATATGCACGTATTTAAACATTCATTGTATCGGTCTTTTTATCCTTATTGTCCAGAATCACCATTTTAATATTTCTAAATAGCTGTCTTTTAATTTGCGATTATTTTTTTATCAATTAACTGACTCAACAAAAGAGAATTAAGTTGCACTTGAAAACTTTCACGATATCAATAAAAACTTACTTCATATGACAGATAAAATGATTGCTTTTTTTGTTCCAACACTACTGTATATCACTCTTTTTGTGTTGAATGTTTTTTTGCCGGGCCGGTGGGTAAAAGGGTATATTACCAAGCCTCAATCATCGGAAAAAATGAATTATCGTCTCAATGGCATTGTTGTGTTCTTTGTTGCTGTACTTATCTGGTTCCTATCGGGTTATTTTAATATCTTCCCCTACGACTGGCTGTACCGGTACCGCTGGTATGAACTGGCGGGTGCATTTACATTTGGAATCTTTTTCAGTCTGGCAGTGGTGGTGCCTTACCCTTCGGTCGGAAACTCATTTTGGAAGGATTTTTACCTGGGGAGGCTGGAAAATATCCAGTTGTGGAATGGACGGATTGATGCTAAAATGTGGTTGTATCTGGTTGGAGCAATTGTATTAGAACTGAATGCGTTGAGCTTTGCGGCGCATCATCAGGTGCTGTATGGTGAAAATGCATCATCGGGTATATTCCTGACTACTTTGTTGCTGACTTATTTTTTAATTGATTATCTGATTTTTGAAGAAGTCCATTTATATACCTATGATTTATTCGCCGAAAGGGTCGGGTTTAAATTAGGGTGGGGGTGTCTTGTTTTTTATCCGTACTTTTATTCTATTTCTTTATGGTCAACCACTGACTTGCCCGATCCGCATACTCCATCCTGGTTATTAGGAATCTATGTGCTTATCTTTTTTACCGGCTGGGGACTGTCGCGTGGAGCAAATCTGCAAAAGTATTTCTTCAAAAAGAACCCGGGTAAACCTTTCCTCGGGATTGTACCTGAGACAATAACCGACGGGAATAATTTTATACTGGTAAACGGTTTCTGGGGTATCAGCAGGCATGTGAATTATCTGGGCGAAATACTCATGGGTACAGGCATCATACTTTGCACCGGATATCCGGCTCTGATCTGGCCATGGCTATACCCGCTGTATTATGTGGTGTTATTATTCCCGCGCCAGGCTGATGACGATAAACGTTGCATCCAAAAATATGGAGAATTGTGGATGGTTTATCAGCAAAAAGTGCCATACCGGATCATTCCTTTTATCTATTGATGCATCCACAAATAAATTTCCCGGTTATAATCGATACATCGTTTTGGTATTATCGCCCATAATGGTGACAGCCATTTTGCGGGACATTAACTTTTGCATGATAAATGATGCCACTTTATTTCCCGTACCCGAAATAAAAGAAGGCTGTTTGCCTAATTTCTTAAAACATTCGGCAACTACTTCATCCGGCGATTGTACCTTCGGGGCAAAAAAACCGGCTTTTTCCGGTTTCGTACGGATAAAGTTAGGTGTCGAGGTTGCTCCGGCACAACAGGCTATCACATCGACACCTTTGCTTTTCCATTCATACCACAAACTTTCAGCCAGAATTCTGTTGTAGGCTTTCGTAGCTGCATACATAGCCAGAAATCCACTGCCCTGGAAGCCCGCTAATGAAGCCATGAGTATAATGGCCCCATTCCCCTGTTGAAGCATTTTTTCTCCAAATACGTGTAACAGATTAAGCGGGGTGACCATATTTACCTGCACCATCCGGGTATGGTCTTCGAATGTGTTTTTAATGAATGGTCCTATGTATGACAGTGCTGCATTGTACACAAGCAGATGAATCTCCCTTCCGTATAAAGCCGATACAATTTCATGAGTTGCCTGGCCGTCGGACAAATCACAGACAATACAGGTAACGACGACAGCATACGTTTTTTCAAGATGAACGGCTAACTCCTGCAAAGGCTTTATCCGCCGCGCAATCAGAACTAAATCCATTCCTTCTGATGCAAGACGTGTTGCAAAAGCAGCCCCTATTCCTTCGGAAGCACCGGCTACCAAAGCTGTTTTACCATACCTTTGAGATAAATTCATTGTCATAGTTTATTTGAATAACAACTGACAGGATGTTTTGACTGATGCAGGTACAATTATAATTTTTTTGAACAAACATTCACCTCGTTTTAAGCATGTAACCATTAACGAAATACGATGACAACGGTCACATAAAATACGGATATTTAAAAGTTCAGTACCAAGCCAAGAGATATCGCCCTGACATCAGGTCCTTTTCCTGATTGAAAGATGCTGAATGGAGAATATTTAGCAAATACATTCATTGATCCATATCCTATCTGACCATAAAAATCCAACGAGAGTGGCGCAGTGTTTAAACCCTTGCTCACCACATCAGATACTGTATGTCCATTCTCATCCACGTATTTTACCCGGTTCGATGCAGAGGTATTCACCCCTCCAATCACACCTGCCGAGACAAAGCAATCGTGATTCTTGCCGAAAGTTGGTTGCCATTCAAGTAATAAAGGCACTGTAATGTGAAATGTACGGAACCGGCTATATTCATAATTTATGCCGGTCGGGGCATCATAAACGTATGTAATTCCTTGATTTTCCATTAAATATGTATTCATGTCTAAAAAATAATTATGCCAGTCAAATCCAAGACCCATCGTTAAGCCGATATTATTACGATAAAGCGGAACAATTTTTTCAAACAGATTTATAAAAAATTCATTGGAAGATTCCGATTTCAAAGAAAGGCCGTTTACAGAATTTATTTTATTATTCTTATCCACCAGGTTCGTAAATCCCCAACCTATGCCGGCCCAATGGGGTTGCATGGAATATTTGTGATGAGATTTTTTGTTTTTAGTAGTTAAGAACGGCAATTGAATGCCCAGTTCCTCCATAACAGTCCACTTTTCATAACTTTTACCTTCACTGAATATGCCTTCATACACAGGTTTCAACGGTAGGGAGTCATTCTCATACACTTTAATTTTTACTTGTCCGGTGCTGTCTTCCAGGTGTATGGTTTTGTTGTTAAAGCGGATTGTCGTATCATTCTGATTTTTTTCAACCGCTTGTAACGGTAAATAACCGACTATGAATCCCAACAGTAATGGAATAAATTTTTTCATGGTGTTTAAATTTTAAATGTTTTACCTTATTTCTTTTTTAATATTAGTTTCAATACTTCATCCGAATCGTTTTTCGATTCGATATAGATAAGGGTGATCCTTTGAGCCGGAGAGAATGATTCATTAAACAATATCAGCCGGTAAAGATCCCCTTTGCGTGGCAGTTGGAGGTAAACGGAAGTCAGAATGCCATTTGCTACAACCTGCTTTACTTTCTTTGCACCCGGTTGGTCCTTCAGAAGGCATTTCCGGATAAAATCAGCTGCCTGTGGATTGTTATGAATGGTAATACTTTTGAAAAGCGAGAAATCATACCCATCCAGCATTTCATCGGTCAATTCAACCATGACAGCTCCTTTTTTATTTCCGTACAGATCAAAGACTTTGCTGATCTGCAAATCCTGCTGAGCCTGTAAAGCGGGTGATATTCCAACTATACCAAGCAGGGCCAGGAATAAATACTTTTTTATTGATCTCATATCATTTAATTTTTGAATCCCTGTAACGTGAATTTACACGGATTAATAAGATATATTTTTAATTATCTGATTCTGTAAAAACATTCAACTGTTGTAACATCAAATCCTGATTATTCACATTTTTGAATCCCTCGTCTACTTCATTTACATTTCCCGAAATATCGGAAATGGAAGCCATTGCACTTGATTTTATTTTCAGTATGTCTGTTGTCTTTTGGCCATTTATGCATGCGTAATTTGATTCATGCTTGTTTGTCATTACTTGCAGGGAGAATACAATCGAAAAAACGACTGCGGCTACAGCACCCCAACGTATAACAGGCAGAATGCGGAAAGTTGGTTTGTGTTTTTTATGATCGAAATAACCGAAAATTTCTTTATCGGCTCTGAATCGTTCAGGAAGATCACGTTTCATTAGGAATTGATGCAACAGTCGTTCCTCTTCAACCGTTGTCAGTCCATCATAGTATTTTTCCATCAGTTCATCCATTTGGCTGATACATGAAATCTGTTTTTTTTGGATTTTCATTCTTTTGTCCATTTAATGTATTCTTCCCTTACTTTTTTCCGTGCCCTTGACAGATTCACACGGACTGCCTCTGCTGTTGTACCTGTAATCCCTGCAATTTCTTCCACTTCATATTCTTCCACATCTTTCATCCTGATAATAGCTTGTTGCAACTGAGGCAGACTTTTAATTATTTTATGAAGAATATCTTCCGTATTTTTTCGCTCCAACTGCAGGTACGGATTATCTTTTGCTGCCAGTCCATCATACTTGTCATCCAAAAGTTCCTGCCTGTTTTTGACTTTCAATCTGTCCAGGCAGTAATTTTTTGTAACCGTTGTTGCAAAAGCAGCCGGACTTTCTACCTTGTCGAGTGAATCGTGCGAATGCCACAGCTTAAGAAGAACTTCCTGTACGGCATCTTCAGCTTCCTGTTCTTCCACAAGTATTCTTTGTGCAATATGGTATAACTTTTGGCGTATAGGCATTATCTCTGCCTTAAATCGATCCTGGCTCATTTACTTATCTGACGATTGAAATAATAAAACATAACATCAAAAATGAATTATTTTCAGTATGTTGAAAAATATAATTTAAAGGATGCGTCTTAAGTTGCTATTCTTCAGACAATAAATGCAAAATTACACTAATTATTCTGTTTTCATTTTAATTCATGAAAAATATACACAAAGACCTTTAAATAAGTAATTGGAACAATATAAGTACTAAACAGAAAATATTGTCCTATATTTTAAAGAATAGAACGCGGATTTTCGCTGATAAAGCAGATATTTACGGATTCTTTTATTCGTTCGATTTTATTCTGATTTCAACTTCAACAAGTTGAAGTTGATCAAGTAAGACAAATCAATTCCAACTTGTTGGAATTAAAATCCGTTTTTAATCCGCCAAATCAGCGTGTATCCGCGTTCTATTCTTATAGATTTAAAATGGGACATTTAATTGTTCCAATTACTTAATGTCGTATTTATTATTCAACAGGAAATTATTCTTCTTACATGTATGTACTTCTATAAAATTCAGTTTCTCTATTCCATTCATTTCAAACAAACCTTCACTACGCATTCACTACGCATTCACTTAACCTTTTCAAAAGATAAGAACATGTTATGCTTGCTTTACGGTCCTATTACGGAGATATTGCGCTCTAATATTACACCGTATCATCACCGTAATATCACCGTATCATCACCGTAATATCACCGTAATATCTCAAAATGCATGGTGAATGCGTAGTGAATGCGTGGTGAATGCGTACTGAATGTTTAATGAAAATATATTGGATAAAATTGTCAGAATTCTGATTGACAGTAAAAAATTACGGGCTTAAAAATTACGGTTCCAAAATGGAGTAGTGTTTGAATAGCTTTAAATAAGACGTCATTAACCCTTTGCACTATTTTCCTCTCCCGTTAGCAATCTGGAAAGGAAGAGGGCAAAGAAAGAGTAAGTATTTTGAGAATAAAAAAATAAGACATTATATTGTTCCCACTACTTATAAGGGACAATACATAGAAGGAATAATTAAATGTTTCATTTCAATTTCCAAAATAACCCGGATTGAGTATTTCGATTTATCGGAAATTTCGAAGATCAAGTGGATAAAAAACAGGTTTCTTGTAAAGTCGTAAAAGTCAGAATTTATCCCGTTGGATATCGGTAGGATTCAACTTCAACTGGCTATTTCCACAAGGATATTGCTGGAAGTCAAAAGATTCTGAGGGATAATTTTTATGTTCGGTATTTTTATCAGGATTGATATACTCAACACAGCATTACTATCCCTATAATATTGATTGAGTCAGAAATCAGGATCTATTATTCAACCAAAAAATAAAGACCAGTTGGAATTCCCAGTCATTATTAAATCTTAAATTTTATTTATTACATAAAAATGAATGTTGAAAAGTTGGTAAATTAGAAAATGAGTCGTATGTTTGCGACATAAAACACTTCTATGATAAAGAAAGAGAATTTTAATCCGGAATTACAGGAATTGGCCAGGTTTGGCAAAGTAATATCCCATCCCGCCAGGTTAGCGATTTTAATGTATCTGGCTGAAACAAAAAATTGCATTTCGGGAGATATTTCCGATAAGTTGCCATTAAGCCGATCGACAGTGTCACAACATTTAAAAGAATTAAGGGATATGGGCCTGATTCAGGGGGATATCGATGGATTAAAAATTAACTATTGCCTGTGTCACACGGTAATTTCAAAATACATCAACATGTTCGGCGATTTCTTTTCCAAAGTTGAAAGTCCCAAAGGAGATTGTCATTGCTAATCTGATTGATATGCATCGGGAATAAGATAAAGGAAAGTTTATACACTTTTAGAATGAACACATAAAACGATCAGTATGAAAGCAGACGATTTAAAATATATTGTAAAAGAGAAATACGGTAAGATTGCAACACAGTCAAAGATTCAGAATGAAACTTCGTGTTGCGGTGCAACAGGATCGTGTTCGACAGTTGATTATACCATTTTCAGTGAAAACTACGATAAGTTGAAAGGTTATAATGCTGAGGCGGATTTAGGGTTGGGTTGCGGCATTCCTACACAGTTTGCAGGCATTCAGGAAGGTGATTCAGTCCTCGATTTAGGAAGTGGTGCCGGAAATGATTGTTTTGTGGCACGTGCAATTGTTGGGGAATCAGGACATGTAACCGGCATTGACTTTACGGAAGCCATGCTTGAGAAAGCAAAACGCAATGCCATGAAACTGGGATACAAAAATGTGGAGTTTGTACAGGGAGATATAGAAGATATGCCATTGCCGGATAATCACTTTGATGTCATTGTCTCGAATTGTGTCCTGAACCTGGTACCCGATAAAAAAAAGGCATTTTCCGGGATCTATCGTGTTATGAAACCATCGGGCAGTTTTTGTGTCTCTGATGTAGTCATTAAAGGTGATTTGCCTGATAAATTACGGAAAGATGCCGAAATGTATGCCGGATGTGTATCCGGAGCCATAGAAATGGATGAATACCTGGATATTATCAACAAGCAGGGTTTTAAAAATGTGACCGTTCACAAACAAAAAGAAATCGCTATTCCTGAAGAAGTACTTCTAAACTACTTTACCAAAGCGGAAGTTGAAGAATTCAAAAATGGAGACACCGGTATTTTTAGTATAACCGTATCAGCACAAAAATGAAATACCTGCATCCTAAAAAGATTCAATTCAGAATACCGATATCAGAAGATTTTATGTTGATTCAACAACTGCTTATGGTATCGAACCTGCCATTTTCGGATATTGATCCAGCCAACCAACATTTTATTATTGCCGAATATGATGGTGAAATGATTGGGTGCGTTGGGTTTGAAGCATACGGTCAGGATGGATTATTCAGATCCCTGGCAGTGAATCCCGATTACAGGAACCTTGGGATCGGGAAATTGCTGACTGATGAAATGATGGAACTGGCTAGGGGGAGAGGCATTGGAAAATTCTATCTGCTCACTACTACTGCCGAAGCGTTTTTTACAAAACATGGGTGGAATGTAACCGACAGAGAGCTTGTTCCAGTGGCTATAAGCAATACGACGGAGTTTAAGTCAATCTGCCCATCTTCGGCAATCTGTATGTTGAATCATTTATAACCCGAAAAAAAGAGTAGAAAAAATATTATTTTAAAAACAGGACATGGAATTAAATTTAAATACTGTCATTGAAATTTCCCCTATTAAAGGAAATATCTGGCTTAAAGGATTGTTTGGAGTTGAAAAAGAAAATATCCGGGTAGACAAACATGGATTGATATCCCAAACCCCTCATCCGGCTATTTTCGGAGATAAACTGAGTCATGCATACATTACCACCGATTTTTCAGAAAGCCAGGTAGAGATGATTACCCCACCTCTGCCGGACATCAAACAAACACTGGGTTTCCTCGAAACGATTCACGATATTGTGAGCCTTGAACTGGATGATGAATGTCTGTGGCCCCAGAGTATTCCTCCTGTATTACCGGATGAGGACCAGATTCCTATTGCCCGTTATTCGGCAGGTGGTGCTGTTGAACAGGAATACCGTGAAAAACTTGCCCAAAAGTATGGCAGAAAGAAACAAGCCATTTCAGGAATTCATTTCAATTTTTCACTCGATCCTACCTTGCTGGAAATGCTGTATAAGCGAACTTCCGGGGAACTTTCGTATGAATCGTTTCAAAATGAAGTGTATCTGAAAATGACGCGCCAACTCTTACGGTACCGGTGGATCTATGTATTGATTTTTGGAAGCAGCCCCATTGTTGATCCTACCTATGAGTTAAAATGTAAAGACCTTCCATTTTATTTTAATTCAAAAACGCGCGGATTATCCCTTCGTAGCAGTTGCTTCGGGTATGGTAATCTGGTAGATCTTTTCCCTGATTATCATTCGGTGGAAGGGTATCTTCACAGTATCGAACAAATGGTACAAAACGGTAAGCTCACTGCCACCAAGGAACTGTATGCATCAGTTAGGCCTAAATTTTTAACCGATACTGACTCAATCTCGTATGTTGAAGCCCGTTTTATTGATATTAACCCCTTAAGTAAGATTGGCCTGACAGGCGATATGTTGCATTTTTTGCATTGGCTGGCCATCTATGGATTGCTAACGGAAGAATATGATAATTTCACTTCTGTGGATCAGGCAAATGCCAATGAAAATTTTGCAAACATTTCACTTCATGGATTGGGAGATTATATCCAGTTTGTCACAGGAAATGGTACTGTTGTCAATGCATGGGACCAGGCCAGGCAAGTAATAAATTCGATGATGGGTTTGTATTCTTCGCTTGGAATTGAACATGTCGGTTATCTGGAGTCGCTGACGTATGTTCAGGACATGATCAGTCATCCCGGGAAACGTATTGTTCACCAATTATTGAAAGCGACTGATGTGAAAGGATTCATCCCTTTTCATCTTGAAAAGGCGCAACAATACCTGGAACTGAGTAAACAGAATACGTTCAACTTTAAAGGGTTGGAAGACATGGAACTGTCGACACAGTTGTTACTTCGCGAAGCAGTCCGCCGGGGAATCGCATTTGACATCCTGGACAGAGAGGAAAATTTTATCAGGTTGAAACGGAATGAAAATATCCAATACGTGAGACAAGCCACAAAAACATCCCTCGACAATTATGCCAGTATTTTAGCCATGGAGAATAAAGTGGTTACCAAACAGATTCTCCGTGAACACGGTATCCGGACACCTAAGGGACTGGAATATACAGACAGGGAGAGCGCCAAAGCAGGTTTTCAATACTTTAAGGACAAGCCGGTGGTAATCAAACCGAAACTTACCAATTTTGGATTGGGAATTTCAATTTTAAAAACCAATGTGGATACGGCTATTTTTGAAAGAGCGATTGATATCGCATTTGAATTTGATTCTGGTATTCTGATCGAAGAATTTATCGAAGGGAAGGAATTCAGGATATTTGTCATGGATGATAATGTTGTTGGTATACTGTACCGTGTACCGGCAAATGTAACCGGAAATGGCAGCCTGACTATCCGCGAACTGGTTGTAGAAAAGAATAAAGATCCGTTACGGGGAAAAGGGTACCATACACCGTTGGAGAAATTACAACTTGGCGAAGCGGAATTGATGTTTTTAACTGCTCAGAATAAAGATTTTGATACGATACCTTTGGAAAATGAAACTGTATTTTTGAGAGAGAACTCGAATATCAGTACAGGTGGCGACAGCATTGACTTTACGGACGATATTCCCGAATCGTATAAGCTGATTGCCAGTCGGGCAGCTCAGGCCCTAAACGTAAAAATAACCGGACTTGATATGATCATTCCCGATTATACCGATGAAGCTACAAATACTAATTACGCGATTATTGAATTGAACTTCAATCCGGCCATCCATATCCATTGCCATCCTTTCAAAGGGGTGAACCGAAAGTTAAACGAAAAATTACTCGATTTGCTTGGATACCCGGTTTGTTTGGAACCTCAGTTAACTACTCAAAAAGCAAGAAACTGCTTACGAATGGTTTGCTGTGAATTAATAAAAAACGGATCACACTCATAATCTAGTTTTTAATTCAATGTATACTTGTCAACTGATGAAATTCATGAATCCATAAACTTAATTTCAACTGATTTGTTCTATTTCCATTAAAAAAGATGCATTTAAACGTAAATGCATACGATACAATATTATCTCGTTTCTCAGGCATGTTAAGGATGAGAGATATATTCCCGGGACATTTGTTCTGGTTTCTGACAGGTTCTTCATTTAATTTGGAATTTTAATTCTCTAAATAATTGAATAAAATGGAAAAGGGAATAGAGAATATGGTAAAGACTCTGCTCAGTTCGGCAGGTGTAGATGTTAATGGACCCGGTGATGCCGATATACAGGTAAAACATCCTGACTTTTATAAAAGGGTTCTGCGCGATGGTGCTTTGGGTTTTGGTGAATCGTATATGGATGGCTGGTGGGAAGTAAAAAAAATGGATGAATTGATGTATCGCATTTTACATGCTTCACTCCAGGAAAAGGTAAAGACAATGAATAACTACCTTCATTATCTGGAGGCTTTGCTGCTGAATGCCGGTAAGAAATCGAAAGCTTTTGAAGTGGGTGAAATGCATTATGACCTGGGGAATGAATTATTTGAAAAGATGCTGGATAAACGAATGGCCTATTCATGCGGTTATTGGAAAGAGGCACAAAACCTGGATGACGCTCAGAAAGCAAAACTCGATCTGATATGCCGGAAACTTTTCCTGAAGCCGGGTATGAAGGTAATGGATATTGGTTGTGGATGGGGTAGTTTTTGTAAATTTGCTGCTGAAAATTATGGTGTGGAAGTTGTTGGAATAACCGTTTCGAAAGAACAGGTTGAATATGCAACCAACAATAGCCTTGGGCTAAAAGTGAAGATAAAGTTGATGGATTACAGGGATTTATCTAATGAATCATTCACCGAAGAAGGAAACCTTTTTGACCGGGTGGTTTCTGTTGGAATGTTTGAACATGTAGGCTATAAAAATTACAGTACCTTTATGCAAACTGTCCAAAACCTGTTGAAGGAAGATGGTCTGTTTTTACTCCATACCATTGGATCAAACCATTCGGTAGTTACCTCCGATCTATGGAGCAATAAATATATTTTCCCGAATTCGCATGTTCCTTCGATTAAGCAAATCGGTGGTGCCATTGAAAATCTGTTTGTCATGGAAGACTGGCATAGTTTTGGTGCGTATTATGACAAGACACTCATGGCATGGTTTGATAACTTTGATTCAAGTTGGGATCAGATAAAATCAAATTACGACGAACGGTTTTACCGGATGTGGAAGTATTACCTGCTAAGCAGTGCCGGTTCATTCAGGGCAAGGAATGTTCAGTTATGGCAAATAGTGCTGTCAAAAAAGGGAGTGCCTGGTGGATATTATTCAGTGAGGTAGTACACTGTTTCTTCCGGAAATGAACCCTACTGACTCAAAAAGCAAAAATATGTCATATAATTTTTAATTTAGTAATACGTCATATAAACAACAATAGCTTTTGGTTCATTCTTATCAATGATAAAGCTGAAATCATCAAAAGAAGGTCTGTGCAACCCATGAAGAATATAATCTGAAAATCCAAAACCTTTCTTTGGAATCCCTATGAAATTGTATTCCATTTTCCCGTTTCCGTTTTCATCGTCAAGAACAGAGAATCCCCATTTACCCTGCCGGAAAGGAATCTGTATATGAAACTCTCCATTTTTAATATCCTTCTTTAAACAGTTCATATTCCAACATGTTTTTTCTGCTTTAAATCCTGTATCATCAGCAAAAATTGCCAGGCATAGCTGTCCTTTTGTATTCCGAATGTTTTTGATACGAACGTCCAGGGTTTGAGACATCATCCATTGACCAATAGCTAAAAGCAACACTATCAGAAGTTTTTTTTCAAATGTATTCATAGATACCGGAATAAATTAACTGGTTAAAGGATATTCTTTTTTTATAAAGAAATGACTTAATTGTTCCTGATTGTTCTCTTTTACTGCTTTGAAAGGTTCGGATTGATTTAATAAACTTCTTTTGATAAAAAATCGGAGGATCCTGACTGCCAGTTTTGTAAAGAATGAAATGGATTTCTTCGTGTCATTAAAATAACTATTCAATGAGTCTGTCCTGAAATGAAGGATTTCTTCCAGGATATCCCCATCCTTAAATATCCCGCAATGAAAATTTCGCTGTGCAAAAGTATTGGCAGGAAAATTCAGTTTTCCCAACCCAAAAAGGCTGAATGATTTTTCAAGAAACAATTGATACGATATTCTGCAACTTTCTCCACCTCCCAGATTATAAATTCCCCGGCTCAATATCTTCTGATGGCTAATAGCTTCCACAAATGCCCTGGCAGCATCTTTCGGGGTGCATATTTCAAGTTGGGTGTTCAATGGCATGTGGAACATCAACTTCGAAATCTTATGATTTTTCATGATGGCAGCCAACCTGAAAATAGACCAATTCAGTTTGCTGTTTTTTATCAGTTCTTCAGCCTCTATTTTTGTACGTCCGTACAAATCCCTGTCACTTGGGTTTAATGGATCGTTTAACGTGATATTTGGAGTCAGGACCCTGTCACCATACACCGCAATGGATGAACTGTACAGGATAAATACATTTGGTGATGTTCTTTCTAACACTTCTATAACTGATTTTGTTCCGGTTACGTTCACCTTATATGTCAGTTTGGGATTTTCATCAGCTAACGGTGGAATTATAGCCGCTAAATGAATGGCAACATCCATATTGCCGGGAATTTTCCGCACCTGATTTTCATTACACAAATCACCATAAATGATCGTAATTTTATTTTTGTAAGGAGCAAAAAGCCGGGTTGAATGAGTTGTCTTCTGATCGAATACAGTGAGATTGATCGTGTTTTTTTCAACTAGCTGTCGCAGTACTTCAAATCCTACGGTTCCTGAAGCCCCGGTTAATAAAACGTTTAGTGTTGGTTGCATGGTTTATGAAGTATATCGTTTCTGATAGTACAATAATAGACCATTCAACACTGTTTATCTTCAGTATTTTAAAATTCGGACATCAAATAGAAGTCTAACTTTTAAAAGTAAAACCTGTGAACTTTTAAAACGAATGATTCAACTCATTATTTTATTCCGGTAGGCAATCGGAGTTTCACCTGTAATATTTTTAAAAACAGTATAAAAGGATGATTTGCTTGTAAAACCACATTCATAACCAATGGCTTCAATGGAGTATTTGTTGTTTGGGTTTGCAAGCATTTCCTTGACAGCTTCTACCCGGTAAGAATTGACGAACTGAAAGAAATTCATTCCAATACTGGTATTCAGGACTTCGGTAATCTGATATTTGGGAATATTAAGGTGATCTGAAAGTACCCGCATGTCTAATTCCGGATTCAGGTAAGCTTTTTCAACCTTAAAATAATGAATGATGTTCTGTTGAATCTGTTGTTTTAATTCCGGACTAAGGGTCGAATTCTTATATGGAATCAACAGGAGTTCTTCCGACAGAATTCTTTTAGATGGGATTTGCTGTCTTAAACCGTAGAAGCTCATGATATAAACAAGCAGTAACAGGGTGGAATAGTTGTATATATGAGGGGTAAGCGGGTTTAAACGGTTATAATACGCTATAAAAGTGATGATAACTGCAAACAGGCAATAGACCACATAAAATACTGCAAATGCAAGTAGCCAACTCAGGCTTTCGTTTTTTTCAATATTCGACCATTCATTCCTTAGATACATCCTGTGTTTATGAACCAGCATTAAACTCAACGGTATATATGCGCACCACGAAAGAAAGATAGCGGAGCCAAAAAACAACCTGAATATAAAATACGCATCATGAATGAAAAAGGTATCGAGTGAAAATGGTTCCCTGAATAAATAGGTTAGAAATTCAAAGACGATAAAGGGAAGCAAATGGAACACATGATACGGTTTCAACCTGTAATCGGGTTGAGTGAGTGACCTGATATACAAATACAAGGAAGGGTTGAACAAAAGAAACGAACTTGAAAGCATAGGCTTTCCAAAAATTTCATAATCCAGTCCACAGATCATAAAATCCATTGCAATCAGGACAAGCCATACCGATAAAATTTTATCAGGCAAAGAACGTCCTTTTTTTGTAAACATGAGTATGGATGCAAACATACTCTGACAAAATCCAATCCAGGCAATGGTAATCATACCCGTTAAATTAAACAAACGATCAATCATCCGTTATTTAACTTCTGACAAAGAGAAAAATCAAACGGATTATTCTGCAAATATAAACAACATTTTAAAGACAGAATCGATGTGTAATGATTTTTTATCTATTCAAATATATGTTTATCCCGGATTTTACCATTGATTATTTGTCATTCACAAGATGAGCTTAATCATTCAGCCAGGAATACAGGGATTCTTGTAGAAATCAGGAAACAGGTTTACCGGATACTTTGCGTTCAGGGCTGTTGTTTTTTGGCCTGTTATCAGAATTCCGGGGATTCTGATTGATAGGTTCAAGATTTTTTTTACTACCCGGTATTGAGTTTGGACTGTTTTTAGAATCTTTTGAATCAGCTCCGTTATTTTTGGGACGGACATATTTGGGAAAGGTCAGAAATATATCCGATTTCTCATTCGGGCGTTGTTCTTCCAGCCAAAAAAAGTTCTTAAGGTACAGGTCATTTCCCGAAAGTTGTGTCAACGGATACATAGTGCCATTAGAGGCTGTTGTCATTACGACCCGTTCAACTTTTTTATTTTTAAAATACATCACCACGAAACTGCTTTGAGTCTTATTCAGGCCAATTAAGGTAGAATCTTTATCGTCCCTGGGATAATAAATTGTTTCTGCATTCCCGTTAACCTTGACAACCTTTAATTGTCCACTGTCCACGTAGGCGATTATTTCTTTTCCTGAAAGCTGATTGTAATAGATCGAATCTTCCTGTTGAATGGCAACAGCCTGACGTTGAATGTCTATATGGTCTATTTTTTTGTTTTTGGTAAAAGCCTGTATAAATTCACCCGAAAGTTGATTGTTATCCGACCAAAGAATAGGTTGTCCATGCATATTCATGATGGAGTCACGTGCGGAGTACGTCAATGAATCGCAAATGCCCTGTATGTCATTCCGGAAAAACCGTACGTGATAAAATCCACGTGCTACGTTGTAAATAGAATCCTTAGAGGTTAAAAGGGTGTCGGCATGTACAAACAATGAATCTTTACCCGACCAGTCAACCAACATGGCTGAATCGCAGGCCAAGCCTGTTTTGGTATTATCATTATAATAACTGTACTCTCCGTACAAAGTCGATTTCTGAACGCTGTCATTCATGATAACGTGTGTAAATCCTTCGCCGTATTTTAATTTTTTATCATAAAAGATGGTATCGCCAATCAATGTTTTGCCATCTTTATGTTTTACCTTCGAGCGGTCGAGGAGCATGGACCGATCGGTAGAAGTGTTATACCATCCTCTGGTGCTGTAAATATCGGTTTCATCATTATACAAAATATGAGTAGGACCTACTATATTTGCAATATTCGTTTTCGTGTTGTATTTTAACGTGTCGGAATCCAGTATAAAATTTTTATTCTTGAGATGCACCTTGTTTTTAAACACCGCATCATTTGTTGAAGGGGAATACTGTCCCCAGATGGAGGTCAGGTTATTCAACTGATCGGTTATTTTTCCACCGGTATAATAATAGGAAAGATTAGCTATCCGGTCATAATTTAAACTGTCGGTAGTCAGGGTTGTTTTTCTGTTGATCATACGCACATTGTGTCGCATGCGTGCCAGTTTGGTATTCCCATCATAATACAATATATCACCGTAAACAAACAACGTATCCCCTTGAATAATGCGTACGTTTCCATAGGCATTGAGTGAATTGGCCTTTTCGTAAAAATAGGCACTGTCGCAGTATAACAAGACATTGTCGTGCCTGAATCGGACATTTCCTTTGAGGACCTGCATATCCGGGCTCATTATTTTATCAAAAGTCAGTGTCTCCGAATGCTCCAGATAAACCAGGGTAACTCCACGGTGGCTCAACGGATTCACGGTTGGTGCCAACGGCTTGCGTTCAGCTGCTACTTTGGCTTTACGGGCGGCTATACGGGCAGTGCGGGATGATTTTACAGTCGCTTTTTGAGGTGACTGGCTTTGCATTACTTCTTTCCGCAATTGTTTCGGACGAATTTGACCCTGCAACACCACGATAAACAAACACAGCACACCGAAAAGTACGATGTGCCTGCAGCCCCCTGATCTTTTCGGGGATAAAACGGATAAAATGATTTTAATTCTTTTCATGAAAGTATTTACCAGCCTGACTATCTTCAGTGAGACTGAAATCTTTTAATCTTATTTTTTTATCCAACCGGGATATTGGAATGTGCAATTTTGCCAGGCCGGATCAATACTGATATAGGTTTCCTTTTGTTTTTTGATGATCCATTTATTTAAAAATTCCTGTTTCTTTTTGCTTTCGTAAAATGATTTAAGCATTTGATAATCATCCGTCAGATTTGCTTTGTGATTTTCCACTTTCGATTTCACTTTCACAATGGCTACAACATCTTTGTTTGTTGTTTTGCTAATCATGGAAAATGGTTTTGATACCTCACCGACATGCATTTCGTAAACTGCTTTGGCTACTTCAGGAGGCAATTCCTGGTATTCAAATTTAGAAGTCCCACTTTTTTCGTTTAACATCAAACCCGCATTCATTGCCGTGTTTTTATCCTGGGAAAAATTCATGACAGCATGTTCAAAGGTCAGTTTATCTTCCCGTATTAAATTTGAAATAGAATCCAGTGCATGGATTGCTTTTTCTTTTTCCTCAATCGAGACTTTTGGTTTGAGTAGAATATGACGGCAATTGATCCTGTCACCTCTTTTTTCAATCAATTGAATAATATGAAAACCGAATTCTGTTTGAACAATCCGGGATACTTTTTTAGTGTCTGTCAAATTAAAAGCTACCTGGGCAAATTCCGGTACAAGTTGACCACGTCCCATAAATCCAAGTTCACCACCACGCTTGGCACTTTCGGTATCTTCCGAATAAAGCCTGGACAATACAGAAAAGTCTCCACTTCCACTATTAATCCTTTCTGTAAAATCACGCAGACGGTCCTTTATTCTGTTTATTTCTGTAATGGGTACAGGAGGTTCAAAACTGATAATTTGCAGCTCTACCTGTGCGGTAACAGTAGGAATGCTGTCTGCCGGAAGTTCGTTATAGAAACGACGAACGTCTGCCGGTGTAGATTTTATATCCCCAACCAGTTTCTGTTGCATTTGTTGAATAACCTGTTGGTCACGTACCATATCCCGCAATTCTTCCCTCAAAACCAGGGTGGTTTTATGGAAATATTCTTCTACCTTCTCCTTGGATCCAATTTGGGAAACATAAAAGTTTAATTGTTTCTCAACCTGATTCATGACGGTTGATTCACTCACTACAACGCTATCCAATGCTGCCTGGTGAAGGAATAATTTTTGGATGGCCAATTGTTCGGGAATCACACAATAGGGATCACCCTGAATCGGATTACCGTCATATTGAGCCCGGTTCTTCTGTTCTTCAACTTCAGACCGTAAAATCGATTCATCGCCTACTACCCAGATTACTTCATCGATAATATTTTTTTGCGCAAGCATTTTTAAAGGTGCAATACTTAAGAGAAGAAAAAGGGAAAGGATTATTTTTTTCATATAATATATATTGGCTTTCAATGGAATGGATATTTATATTTTAATTTGATCATCACTTGAAACTTAATCTGATAGACAATACAATCAGTCTTTTCAGGTGATGATTTATTTATTTTTTCTTGAAAAATGTAACCGTTTCATTGGCTACAGCATCATTGTATATTTCTGTTTCAAATTTCGAAATAAAGTCGGCTTTCTTTTTGTTTAACAAGATATTTCCGATCCTGTCTTTTGCCATTTCAAATGGTTCCACCTGTCCGGATAACCGGAAGGATTCTATGCGCAAAAAAAAGTGTTCCGTACTATCTGATGTTTCAACGAAACGATTGGAAGATAAAAACTTAGAAGGATCTTCAATTTTTAAAGGTATCCTTTTTAAAATCTCTGACAAAGGCAACCATTTATCTCCAAAGTAATCATAACTTATGGCATTTTGCAAACTATATTTTTCAATACTTTCAAGTGATTTTGAATTGCCGGATTGCACCCAGCTTCGAACAGTACTTAGTTTAGGCGCTTTTTGAGGTATAATAAGCAATAATCCTTTGATTATATTTTCTTTTAATATCAACTGATCGCTGTACTGTGTATAAAAAGCTTTCACTTCTTCTTCCGATGCCTCTTTTGGAAGTCGTTGCTCAATCATTTTTTGTTGGTACTGATGAATCGTTAGTGATTTTCGGTAACTTTCGACCAACTCTTCTATTTCATTTTTATTGGTAATATTCCTTTTGGCATTTTCGTACATCAACACATCAGTCACCCATTTTCGAACATAACTTTGAGCTATTCCAATGCTGTCAGTATCGTTCACATTGGGTGGAATAATCTGTTGAACTTCGTCGGCATACAGAAATTTCCCTTCAACTTCCAGCAAAGGCTTGCGTGCAGCTTCCGGAGTTTTGTGAACACATGAACTGATGACAACCAACGTCAATGAGATAATTGTCAAAAAAATATACTTATTCATGTGCAGGGATTGAATATTCTCAACAGGAACGAAAATAAAACGCAAAAATAAAAGCCAAAGGTAGGGCTTTTATTTTTGCGTGATTTTATTATTAGTTTTTCTTAACCGTTTTCAAAACATTTTGGTCAACATTCACAGGATATTTAGCCCGGAGTGCTTTAATCCATTCGCGTTCCAAAAATTCCTGGTAATCAGCTGTAACTAATCCGCGAACATCGGTGTAATCTTCCGGTTTGTTTTTAAGCAGTTTTCCGGTGACAAAGAAGTAGGGGTAGTCTTTCGTTGGGACGTATTTTTCTTTGGTTTTGAATATCTGATCATCCACAACTTTATTATCACCCTGAACATACAATCCTTTTTCAACTTTCACATATTGAATGCTGTCGTTCAACCGGGTTCGAAGGTATTTATCAATCGAATCGGTTTCCGATTTCTTGACAATCGATTTAGCTGCCGCTAATGTCTCTTTATCCCTGCAAAGTATCACGTGTCCTTTGTAATGTGGTTTCTCCCAGGTATAATCCGTTTTATGATCCGTGAAGTATTTATCTAACCCCTGAGTGTCTTTTGATGCTTTTTCCCATACTTCCCGGTTACTAACCTCAAATAACAGGATTCCGTCATGATATTCCTGCATCAGAAAGCGAAAATCATCATATTTATTTTCCAGTTGAGAATCTTCATATGAAAGCAATTCGGCATCTACGAAAGCATTCAGTTTCTCGTCAATAATTTCAGAAGGAATACTTTTTTCGGACGTATTGTTTTTCTTTAAGTATTTGGCAAAATCAGCCTGTGTATAATTTTTACCGGCGAAACTAAAGAGTGGTTTCGTTAGTTTTGCTGCATCGGCTATAAAAGTAGAATCAGTCAACGTTCTTTTTGTGAGTAATTTGTAAAATTCCTGAACGCTGGAAGTATTTTCCTCATAATTGTTTGCAATACGCGATTTTGCCAGGAAGGCATGTTGACCGCTATTGGCCCGTTCATCATGTTTTACTTTGCGTTCCAGGTCGGCTTTCAGTTCATCATAAGCAGCCAGGCCTTTTTTATCCATCAGTTTGATAATGTGCCAGCCATATTCCGATTGGATAGGTTGGGAAACATCCCCTACATTTTTAAGTGCAAATGCAGCAGTTTCAAATTCAGGTACCATTCTGCCGGTTCCAAACCAGGGTAGTTCGCCATTTTTAACCGATGAACCCTTGTCCTGTGAATATGTTTTTGCCAGCGTTCCAAAATCATCCCCTGCCTGAACACGTTGATAGATTGAATCAATTGTTACTTTTGCTTTTTTGTTTTGATTTTCCTCTCCTTTTGTCGTGAAAATCATAATGTGTGAAACGAGTATCTCACCCAATGAATTACGACGCGAATGGATTTTTAATATGTGGTATCCAAAAGCGGTACGTACAGGCCTTGATATTGATCCCACAGGGGTATTAAATGCCATCGATTCGAAAGGGTAAACCGTCCGGAAGGCAGATACCCATCCGATATGCCCGCTGTTTTTGTCAGCCGACTGATCTTGTGATACTTCCCTGGCCACTTTAGAAAAATCTTCTTTCTGAACACGTTTCCATACAGCATTTATTTCATTAAATGCTTTCAGAGTATCGGCAGGTGAGGCATTTTGTGGGATCCGTATCAGGATGTGGCTGACATCGACATCTTCTTTTGAACGGTCATAGGCTTCATGTAATAACGCATCATCCACCCTCGAATCAGTCAGATAGGGCTTTGTTAACTGTGAACGATAACCGGCCAGTTCTGTAATAAACGATTTTGTCGTATCAATTCCCTGCGATTTGGCTTCTTCAACTTTTAATTTGAAGTTTACAAACAAATCAACATATTCATCCAGTGTCTTTTTGTCCAGCGAGTTGTTCGAATTGTTCTTGTTGTAAATGTATTCAAATTCCGATTTTAATACCGGTTTGTTATTAATAGTCATCAATACCGGATTGGAGGTTTGAGCAAATGAACTCGATGACAAAGCAAGAAAAACGAATAATTTAATTACAGGTGATTTCATAAATATTTTAGATGATTGATAGATTTATCATGACAAAAAGCATTTAAATATGAGCACTTGATATACGTGTCCGTGCGTAAGAACGGATTATTTTGATGATTGTTGTGTTTATTATGTAAAAAATACGATGCAAAGTTATTATAATTAATCTGAATTAACAGTCAAAAAACAAATTATTGTCATTTGTTTAAAATTGATTTAATTATTTTCTCTGCTGTAATTTGGTGCCTCACTGGTAATGGTTACATCATGAGGATGACTTTCAGTAACTCCGGCATTGGTGATCCGGGTGAATTTAGCCTTGTGCAATTCACTGATTGTATGGGCGCCGCAATACCCCATCCCGGCACGTAAACCCCCAATGAGTTGATAGACAACTTCGAATAAGGAACCTTTAAATGCAACCCTGGCTGATATCCCTTCAGGTACCATTTTCTTTACATCGTCTTCCATGTCCTGGAAATAGCGGTCTTTCGAACCTTTTTCCATGGCTTCGAGCGATCCCATACCACGGTAGGATTTGAATTTTCGTCCGTTGAAAATAATGGTTTCACCCGGTGATTCTTCCACTCCGGCAAAGAGCGATCCGGCCATTATGGTGTCAGCTCCTGCAGCCAGCGCTTTGACAATATCACCCGAATAACGGATCCCACCATCGGCAATTACCGGAATATCGGTTCCCTTCAGGGCTTTTGCCACTTCAAAAATGGCAGAAAGTTGAGGAACACCCACTCCTGCTATAATACGGGTTGTACAGATAGAACCCGGACCAATACCCACTTTTACGGCATCGGCACCGGCTTTGACCAATGCAAGTGCAGCTTCTCCGGTAGCGATATTTCCAACGATAATATCGATGGTTTTATACCTTTTTTTTGCTTCTTTCAGTGTATTGATTACTCCTTCGGAATGTCCGTGGGCAGTATCAATTACAATGGCATCAACCCCTGCATTTACCAGGGCATCTATTCTGTCGAACACATCACCTGTCACACCCACTCCGGCAGCTACGCGCAACCGTCCCTGAGCGTCCTTACAAGCCATTGGTTTATCTTTGGCTTTGGTAATATCCTTGTAGGTAAGCAGTCCCACCAGTTTGTTATCTTTGTCAACAACCGGTAGTTTTTCGATTTTATATTGTTGTAAAATGTCGGCAGCAGCTTCCAGATCGGTAGTACGTGAAGTGGTAATTAATTTATCTTTTGTCATCACTTCATCGATCTGTTTTTTCATATCGCGCTGAAAACGTAAATCGCGGTTGGTGACAATACCTACCAGATAACCTTCAGCATCAACAACCGGTATTCCTCCGATTTTATATTCAGCCATCAACGCCAGGGCATCTCCAACGGTTGCTCCCTTGCGAATGGTGACAGGATTTGAAATCATACCGTTTTCAGCACGCTTCACTATTTCTACCTGTTTTGCCTGTTCGGCTATGGTCATGTTCTTGTGAATCACTCCGATACCGCCTTCGCGGGCAATAGCTATCGCCATTTTTGAATCGGTAACCGTATCCATGGCTGCTGAGACAATCGGTATTTTTAATTCTATGCGACGTGAAAAACGGGTGGTAAGATTGACATTACGGGGTAAAACATCAGAATAGGCAGGAACCAGAAGGACGTCATCGAACGTCAAACCTTCTATTTGAACTCTTTCAGCAATAAATGACATAGTTTTTTGTTTTTTTGTTTCTATTTTCAGTCAACGAGCCTGTAGCAGGTTTACGCTATGAAAATTATTGCGTGCAAATTTACATAATAATTACGAGTGATAAAACAACCTGAACGCAAAAAAACTTTAATTGGATTGAATTTGAACTATTTTGTAGGTTAATTGCCTATTCTGTATAAAAATTGTGGTTATTTAAGGTTTTAACGGGATGTCCAACCTGGAAAATGATCATCGAAAAAAACATATTTAGTATTATATGCCGGGAGTTTTATAAATGTATGCCAAAAGTTTATTCAGGAATAAAGACATTGGTTTAATATTATGTTCTCATTAGTACAGGATACAACTGTGTATTATTAATGGTTGTTTCAAACAGGATGAATTAAGTATCTGATGTTATCTGAAAGTAACGATTCTAAATTATGGTTGATACTCCCCGTTGGCTTTCAGAAAAATACAGTTTGCTTCAAACTTATTTCTTTTTATGGTAAAAATGGCTGAAGGGATATTCTTCAGCCATTATAATTAAAAACTTTCCAGTCAACGCAATCAACTATACTTTTTCAGGGTTGGTTGAATTGTATTTAAGATTTCTTGTCAATAGAAAAAAGGATTCCAATATTAAATGAAAGATGAATAATACCAATATAGCTTTCAAACATTAGCATTTTATCACCTTGTAGCCACTGTTATGTCCATTTACAACAATGTTCAAAAAATAGACTCCTTTTGGTAGAAAGCTAATGTTGAATGTGGCATTTGATGACTTTGATTCAGAATGATAACACGGAACTCCGGTAACGTTGTATAACGTAAAGAATATTTCAATTCCATCACTCTTTCCTGTTTCTATACTGACTATATCGGTGCCGGGTATGCAGATGACCTGAACATTATCCGAATAATTATTTGTGTCCAATCCTGCAGGCAGGTCATTGATACGATAGATTGTTCCGCTGATAAGTCCAGCTACATAGAGTTTTCCGGCATTATCCTCCCCAAACGTACTGAAATTATTACCCGGGAAAGAACCGAAGTTTTCTGTAACCCAGTTTCCGGATATCTTATGGAGAGTCCATATGTTGTCAGAACAATAATCGGCAAAAAAATAATAGCCATAAAAAGTATTCGTTGAAGGATACCTGTTTACGAAACCTCCCACAATGGCACATTCAGGTACATGTGTATAGGTATAAACCGGAAAGACCAGTGCTGTTGATGAAATGCATCCAGTGGTATCATACGCTGCATTGCCTTCGTAGCATTTCCATCCGTAGTTTTCACCTCCATGACTTGAAACTGGTTGAAAGTTCACTTCTTCATACAGATTTTGACCCACATCAGCGATCCATAAATCACCTGTTGATCTGTCGAAACTGAACCTCCAAGGATTGCGAAGACCCAGAGCCCAGATTTCTTTCCGGGCATTTATGCTGTTGAAGAATGGATTTGATTCAGGAATGGAATAGGGATTCCCGTGATTCACATCAATTCGAAGTATTTTTCCAAGGTATTCCATCATATTTTGGGCGCGGTTTCCCGGATCACCTCCCGAGCCTCCATCACCCAGTCCGATATATAAGTATCCATCGGGGCCGAAAGCCAAATCACCTCCTTTGTGATTGGTAAAAGGCTGGAAGATAGTCATTAAATTCATTTCGCTGGATGGGTCTGCCAGATCAGGATTGGAGGAACTTACACTGAATCTTGAAATATGGGTACTGTCACCAGGGCCGACATAATTGACGTAAAAATAACCATTTGTTTTATATTCGGGATGAAATGCAATCCCCAGTAAACCTCTTTCACTGCCATAAGTGACATGGGAGCTGATATCCAGAAAAGGAACAGGGTTTACAACACCGGAAGTATCAACCAACATGATCAAGCCATGCTGATTGATGACAAAAAGTCTGTCATCACCTGCATTTGAAATACATACCGGAGTGATTAATCCGGTGGCAAAGGTTACCAGACTCCCCGTCGCAGTATTCTGAATTTCTCTGCAACTAACGTTACTTACCTGTATGAATAATAATGAAACGGCAAGAATTTTGTATAAAATTTTCATTCCGGCTGATTTTATACGATTATACTTAAATTAAAATCAAGTACATAAGTAACAACCATAAAATGAATTTGTTCAGGGATAATATTCTTGAAATGTGTAAACAAAGGAGTAAATAATTTCCTGTTATTCACAGAGTTGGGAAAATGAGAAAGAGGAAAAACCATTATAGTATGGGGGACATAAAAACGCACTCTTAAACATCCTCATTTCAATTTCAAACGGTTTCGAACTCTTTCCACGAAATCCGCGTTGACTGATATTAATCGCATTAAATTTTGTGCATTAAAACAGAAAGGACGTAAATAAAAAAGATGATTATCCACAAAGTGTACTTATTTTTGTAAAGTAAGGAGCTTTTGCGGATAATCATTTTATATAAAGAAGGTTTATGTGTGCTTTTAAAGTGCATTTAGGAGTTTTTAGAATACTATCTCCCATCCTGTGATGAGAATATTAAAAAAACAGTAAGAATATGACCGGCATATTGCCTAGTTGGTGGACATTCGCCTTTTCAACATTCAGGATATTTTCCGGATGATTTTTAAATAATCACATACTTTTATTGCTCTATGTTTCCTCCACCTTACCTCCACCTCTCCTCCACCTTTTGTTCGCATCCGGTACGGATATAACACATATATAATACGTATATAAAACGTATATAACACGTATATAAAATATATTTATATAGATACGTATTATATATGTGTTAGATACAGTTTATTAATATTTATATTATTTTTATATTGCGAATGGGATATGGACCAAAGGTGGAGGAGAGGTGGAGGTAAGGTGGAGGAAAGGTGGAGGTGAGCCAGCCGTTAGCCGGAAGTCGGATATTGGTAGTCCCGAAAAAACAGGATGTCGCAAGCTCCATAGGTAGTCGTAAAGGATATAAAAGGATAATAAAAAAAGAGGAGTAAAAAATTAACGTAGTGTGGATGGGGGACGGTTGTTACTATTGGATTTAAAAACTATTGGTTTTTAAGAACACTTAAGATGCTACTATGAAATTACAAACGGAATTTTTTCAGATTATGATTTAACTATTTAATTATGATTAGGACCCTTTGCAGATAATCATAATAAATAATCTGAAAATGAATTATCGCAATAATAGGGCTGAGATTTGTAAGAGGAAAAAGATAATCTATTTGTCAAGATTAAATGGACAGTGAAACTTTGGATTTACTCAGGTAAGGTCACCTGGAATGGCTAATAACATTTGATATTATAAAATACAATTACTTCAACATGTCTACATTCATGTTTTATTCCTGAATACGTTGAACAGAATTTATTTCTTTAATTTTTATAATGTTTTTACACAGGTTGTTGATGTCTTCCGTGTCATGAACATAAATGTAGAACCTTCCGATAAAGATTCCGTCATTTGTTTCAATGCTCATTTTATTGATATTGACTCCATACCCCTCTGAAATTACTTTGAGTATTTGAATCAGCACACCTTTTCGATCGATTCCTTTAATTTCAAGTACCTCGACAAATGACTGGACTTTATGGGTTGCCCAATCCACCGAAACAATCCTTTCCCCAAAGCTGCTTTTCAATTTGGCAGCTACCGGGCACTGGCGTTTGTGGATGATGACCATTTCCGATTCATCAACATATCCCAGCACATCATCTCCCGGAATAGGGCGGCAACACTCTGCCAGTGTATAGGTCTTTCCGGCATTTTCTTCGGTCAGTTTTATCGATTTCTTGCGATCAATCTTGACATCCGGTACAACAGGCAACGGCTGTTTATTGTTATCGGATGATCCACCGAAAGGCATTTTGAGGTATTTTACAAATACATTCTGACTCTTTGGCTTAAATACAATTTTACCTATTTCGTCCAGATTTAACAATCCTTTTCCTGCCTGAAAAAAGAGTTCATTCCGTTGAGTCAGGTTGTAATGGTTAAGTATGCGAACAATATTTTCGTTATCTGGTAATAAACTGACACTGACTAAAGCTTTCTCAATCAGCTTTTGACCTTCAGTGACAAATGTTTTTTCTTCTTTCTTAAATAAATTACGTAACTTAGTTTTGGCCTTGGCAGTAGTGACATAATCAATCCATTCAGGTTGGGGTACCTGTTTTTTGGAAGTAAGGATTTCAATCTGATCACCGCTGTTAAGCTTATAACTCAAGGGTACCAGTTTGTGATTCACCTTGGCGCCTATACAATGATTTCCCAGGTCGGAGTGTACTGAATACGCAAAATCGAGTGCCGTGGCGCCCTGGGCAATTGTTTTTATTTCGCCTTTAGGAGTAAAGACAAATATTTCTGAGGCAAAAAGGTTCAGTTTGAAAGTATCCATGAAATCGATCGCATTCGGTTCAGGATGTTCCAACAAGTCTTTAATCGTTTTTAGCCATTTGTCCAATTCTGATTCATCAGCTTCGCCCGATTTATATTTCCAGTGGGCAGCCAGACCCTGTTCTGCAATATCATTCATTCGTTCGCTACGGATCTGAACTTCCACCCATCGCCCCCGTGGCCCCATAACGGTCACATGAAGTGCTTCATATCCGTTCGCCTTGGGGGTGCTTACCCAATCGCGGATTCTTTCGGGATGAGGCTTGTATAGTGCTGTAATAGCCGAATACAGCATCCAGCACTGTTCCTTTTCATTCATTCCCTCCCGGGGTTTGAATATAATACGTTCTGCCAGAATGTCGTATACTTCTTCGAATGGGATATTACGGGTTGACATTTTATGCCAGATAGAATAGACCGATTTAATACGGGCCCGTAGTTTAAATTCGTAACCAAGTTCTGACAGTTTTTTGTCAATCGGGTCGGAGAATTCCTTGTAGAAACGATTTCGGGCTTCTTTATCCACCTCCAGTTTTGTTTCTATTTCTTTATACGTATCGGGATGTTCGAATTTGAAGCTGAGGTCTTCGAGTTCTGTTTTAATTTGGAATAGTCCCAAACGGTGGGCAAGGGGAGCATAGATGTATTGCGTTTCGCCTGCAATTTTATATTGCTTGGCCAGGGGCATCGAACCCAACGTACGCATGTTGTGAAGCCTGTCGGATATTTTAATGAGGATTACCCGTATATCTTCCGACATGGTAATCAATAGTTTCCTGAAATTTTCAGCCTGTTCTGATGCTTTTTCACCAAACACACCCCCTGATATTTTTGTTAGTCCATCAACGATCTGAGCAATTTTAGGTCCAAATAGGTTCTCAATATCCTCAACCGTATAATCTGTATCTTCCACTACATCATGGAGCAGCGCCGAACAAATGGAAGTGGACCCAAGGCCAATCTCTCGAACAACAATACGTGCCACTGCCAGTGGATGCATGATATATGGCTCACCCGACCGCCTTTTGATTCCTTTATGAGCGCTCCGGGCAAAATTGAAAGCTTTGGTGATAATTTCAATCTTTTGCCGGTGATTCGTCTTGCTATAATCATCGAGCAATGCTTCAAATTCTTTCTGAATCAGATCATCTTCGGTTAAAGTTTCAAGTAATGTGGGTAGCATACGTTTTTCAGTTATCAATTATAAGTCAACAGTTCGGGGATGCTTTTTCAATCAGGGTAGAAAAGATAACTATTGAATAGGAATGCAAAGATATAAAAAATCAATTTAGCTCGCAATTCACAGGTGCCATACACTCAATATTAATCACTAATCACTAATCACTAATCGTTAATCACTATTTAATATCTCACCAATAATAAACCAATATCGTTGGAAGGAATTCCATAATAATTTCCAATTAGCCGGTTTACCAGTACACCACCGTAGATATAGGCACCATGCCTGAAACCGGCACTTTCATTAATGGCTGAATCAATACAACCTGAATTCCCGATCTTCAACAGAATGGGTGCAAAAATATTACTTAATGCCATGGAGGAAGTTCGGGCTACCCTGGCGGATATATTCGGAACACAATAATGAATCACACCATGTTTTTCAAACACCGGATTTTGTAATGTCCGGCATTCGGACGTTTCAAAACAACCTCCCTGATCAACACTCATATCAATGATGATAGCACCCGCTTTCATAGTTTTCACCAAATCCTCTGAGACCATAAACCGGTCGGATCCGTTTATATACCGAAGATTTCCGATAACAGCATCGGCGGTTGAAAGTGCTTTAAACAGAACGATAGGATGTATTACGGATGTAAACACCTGTTGTCCCAGGTAATGTTGTATTTTTCGGAGTTTATTAACGTCATGGTCAAATATCTTGACGGATGCACCCAATGCCAGTGCAGTTCGGGCAGCTACCGAACCTGCTATCCCGGCTCCTAAAATAAGTACTTCTGTCGGAGTTATTCCAGCCACTCCACCTAATAATAATCCTTTGCCTCCACGTTCATTGCTCATGAGTTCAGCAGCAACAGCAATGGCCGTATTTCCTTCAATTTCAGAGATTGAACTAACAACCGGGAAAGTCTTTTGTTCATCTTTTATCAGTTCATACGCAATGGCATTCATTTTTTTAGTTATCATTAACTTAATGCATTCCGTCGACAAATTTGACAATTGTAACATTGACATGATGGATGATTTATCGTGCATCATGTTTAATTCGTCAATAGTTGGTGGAGCGATTTTTAAAACCAGATCGGCACTAAAAACCTCAGCAGCCTCATCCACCATAAAAGCGCCTGCTTCGCTGTACTGAAGGTCGGAATACTGCATGGGGACACCTGCGCCACGTTGAACATAAACACTATGTCCTTCTTCCGTCACAATAGCCACTCCCTCCGGTGTCAAAGCAAGGCGGGTTTCAACTGAAGTATTTTCTTTGGGGATCCCGATCGATAACCGGGGTTGTTTGGCCATTTCTCTCAACAGGCACTCTTCGGGGAAAAGTGTCCGTTGTTCCTTGGAATTATGTTTCATAGAGGTTTTAATTAAATGTTGACTACAAAACTAAACACTATTCTCGTAACTAGCAAATTACAGAAGAAAAATGTTTCAGGAGTGTAAATAACTTGAAACGTTTGAAACGTTCGAAAAGTTTGAAGAGTTTGAAAGGTTTCGCGTTCAATGTTCCGTGTTCCGCGTTCTGTGTTCTGGGTTGAGGATGGGAGAATAACCTGACATCGTCGAAGACATGTCAGCGTTAATGAGTTTGGAGAGTTTGAAAAGTTTGAAGAGTCCCGATAAATCGGGATGTCGATTCTCCATTTGAAGAGTTCCGCGTTCAATGTTCCGCGTTCCGCGTTGAGGATAGGAGAATAACCTGACATCGTCGAAGACATGTCAGCGTTAATCTGATTGAAGGGTTTGAAGGGTTTGAAAAGTTCCGCGTTCCGCGTTCCGCGTTGAGGATAGGAGAATAACCTGACATCGTCGAAGACATGTCAGCGTTAATCTGATTGAAGGGTTTGAAAAGTTCCGCGTTCAGTGTTCCGTGTTCCGCGTTGAGGATAGGAGAATAACCTGACATCGTCGAAGACATGTCAGCGTTAATCAGTTTGAAGAGTTTGAAAGGTTTGAAAAGTTTGAAAAGTTTGAGAGGTTCTGAGCTTAACTACCCGTTTTTTGAATTTTAAAACACATAAAAACTTTTCGTACCTTTGCCCCCCATATGGAAAAGAATAAACTTAACGGGCACATAGCCATGTTTTCGGCCAATCTGATATTTGGATTGAACACTCCTGTGTCCAGGACATTAATGCCTGAAATACTCAGCCCGTATGCACTTACTTTTTTTCGTCTCGGCGGAGGATTGATTCTTTTCTGGCTTGTTTCTCTTTTCACAAAGAAAGAACATGTTCCGGCCAAAGATATAATGTTGTTATTTTTCGCCTCATTATTTGCCCTGACATTGAATCAGTTGCCCTATTTCATTGGGTTATCCATGACTTCTCCGATCGATGCCTCCATTGTTGTTACTTTATTGCCGATACTTACTATGATTCTGGCAGCCATTATTATCAAAGAACCCATTACCTGGCTCAAAGCAATCGGTGTACTGGTAGGGGCTTCCGGGGCTCTAATCCTGGTTTTTACCAGCCATTCATTACATGCCGGGAAAAGCAACTTTTGGGGAAACGTCATTGTATTTGGAGCAGTGGCTTCCTTTGCCATTTACCTTACGGTCTTTAAGAATCTGATTACCCGATATTCACCGGTCACCTTAATGAAATGGATGTTTCTGTTTGGAACTATTATCTGTTTTCCATTTTGTTATAAGCCGGTTATGCAGACTGATTTTTCGTTACTCAGTTCAGGAACTTACTGGCGAATCGGGTATGTTGTTCTGTTGGCAACGTTTTTGAGTTATATGCTTATTCCGGTGGGTCAGAAAGTCCTGCGTCCTACAACCCTTAGTATGTACAATTACCTGCAACCGGTAGTTGCTTCCTTTGTAGCTGTGTTTATTGGCATTGATACCTTCGGATTTGAAAAAGCCATTTCGGGTGTGCTTGTTTTTGCCGGAGTTTATATTGTTACTCAAAGTAAATCCAGGGTGGATATGGAAGCTGTATTGGTTCCGGATGGGACAGATATAAATACTCCGGAAATAAAAAAATAGATCATTTAACTTTGTAAAGCGTTACTCCATTATTTTTTGGATTATTACGAATCGTTCAAAATATTTCAGGTCTTTATGCAAAAGCATTAAATACATTCTCCCACTTCCAAGTTGACAACTCCAAAAACTGTACAATAAACTCTGATTCAGATTGACAGTATCCTTGTTTGTTGAATATACCTCACATTCACTTTTCTATCTGAACTTCCTTTCCTTTGCAAACGTAAAAGTTTATTCCCTCAAAACTAAAACACGCAAAGTTTGTTACAATACTACTTGACGGAGCTCTAAGTCAATTTACTAATTTTACTATCCGGACAGGAAAACATCACCCATGTTTCGAATTTATTCAGTCATTTAATCATCAGGTTTTAATCACCCATAAAAATCAGCAATATGATCTTTGACGAGAAAAAGAATATGTATTTTCCATCGGAAGATATTATCAGCCAGGCAAATGTGAAGGAATATCAGGACTTGTACACCTATTCCATTGAACACAGGGATCAGTTTTGGTCGGAACAGGCCGAACATCTTGAATGGTATAAAAAATGGGACAATGTGTTGGACGATTCTGAAAAACCTTTTTATAAATGGTTCAAGGGGGGTAAAATAAATATTGTACATAATGCCATTGACAGGCATTTAAAAACGGCTACACGGAATAAATTAGCCATTATATGGGAAGGCGAAAACGGTGATGTCCGCACATTCTCCTATCATGCATTGAACCGGGAAGTCTCTAAATTTGCCAATATCCTGAAAAGCATGGGCGTAAAAAAAGGGAATATCGTCACCATTTATATGCCTCAAATTCCTGAACAGTTGTTTGCCATGCTTGCCTGTGCCAAAATTGGAGCGGTGCATAGTGTAGTTTATGGCGGATTTAGTCATGAGGCCCTTTCCGACCGGATTAAAGATGCCGAAAGCCGTGTGGTTATCACGGCAGATGGTGGATATCGCCGGGGTAAAATAAACGACCTGAAAAGTATCGTAAATGATGCTGTTGAATTATGTCCTACGGTGGAAGTGGTGATAACTGTCCGTCGGACGCACCAGGAAGTATATATGGAAAGTGACAGGGATTACTGGTATCATGACCTGGAATCGCTCCCCATAGCCAGCCCGAAGTGTGAGACAGAAGAAACAGATGCCAACGATATGTTATTCCTGTTATATACTTCCGGCTCAACCGGAAAACCAAAAGGAATGATTCATACCCATGGAGGTTACAGCGTATATACCTCGACCACTCATCGCATGGTTTTTGATATCAAACCCGAGGATCGATTTTGGTGTGCCGCTGATCCGGGTTGGATCACCGGACATAGTTATATGGTTTATTCCCCGCTCATTAACGGATCTACGATTTTTATGTATGAAGGGGCACCCAACCATCCTTATCCAAACCGTTGGTGGCGTATGATCGAAAAGTACGGTATCAATATTCTCTATACTTCCCCCACAGCAATCCGTGGGTTAATGCGTTTCGGCGATTCGTGGGTTACACGTCATGATTTGAGTTCCCTTCGCTTATTGGGCTCTGTGGGTGAGCCAATCAATCCGGAAGCCTGGCGTTGGTATTATAAAGTGGTGGGGAATGAGCATTGTCCGATTATGGATACCTGGTGGCAAACCGAAACAGGTGGATTCATGATTACCCCTTTGCCAATAATGCCCCTGAAACCGGGTTCAGCATCAAAGCCATTTTTTGGCATTGAAGTTGGTGTGGTGGATGAAAATCATCAGGACGTTAATCCAGGTGAAGAAGGTGCTCTGGTTATTAAAAGCATCTGGCCAGGACTGGCTGCCGGTATTTACAAAGACCCTCAGAAATTCATTGAGACTTATTGGACAAAATACGAAAAGGAGGGTTGGTATCTGCCCGGTGATTCTGCAAAAATTGATGACGATGGATATATCTGGGTGATCGGACGTAGCGATGACGTCATCAAAGTGAGCGGCTACAGGCTTGGTACGGCAGAAATTGAAAGTGCGCTGGTCAGTCATCCATTGGTAGTTGAAGCAGCGGTGATTCCCTTGCCTCACAGCCTGAAAGGAAATGCCATTCATGCATTTGTTATTCTGAAAAACGGAGCTTCTCCCTCCAGGGAACTTGAAAATGAATTGAAGAATCATGTTTCAAACATGATGGGGCCTATCGCCCGACCCGAAGAAATACTGTTTGCCGATTCACTTCCTAAAACACGTAGCGGAAAAATTATGCGCCGTGTCCTCAAAGCAAGGGCATTGGGACAGGATGAAGGGGATGTGTCGACGCTGGAGGAATAGAAGAATGTTTGAAGTTTGAAATGTTTAAAGTTTAAACGTTTCGAGAAAGAAAAGGCTTATTTGTCAACTGATTATAAGCCTTTTCTTTAACAACTTTTCAAACCATAAACCTAAAACCCTTCAAACCTAAACTCTTTAAACTGATTAACGCTGACATGTCTTCGACGATGTCAGGTTATTCTCCTATTCACAACGCGGAACGCGGAACATTGAACGCGGAACTTTTCAAACTTCTCAAACTCTCCAAACTGATTAACGCTGATATGTCTTCGACGATGTCAGGTTATTCTCCTATTCACAACGCGGAACGCGGAACATTGAACGCGGAACTCTTCAAATGGAGTATTCGACATCCCGATTTATCGGGACCTTTCAAACTCTTTAAACCCTTCAAACTCTAAACTTTTTTAGCCGGTGCTCCTACAAAACAGGTATTTGCCGGAAGAGTTTCGCTTTTCATAAGTACCGATAGCGGTTCCAGGGATGATCCGTCTTCCATATCAGAATCGTAGAGCACTACAGCCATTCCTCCCACACTGCACTGTTTGCCGATAGTGACATATGACATTTTCATTACTCTGTCTTCAAATAAATGGGTCTGAAGGGTACAATTATCATTTAGTGTGGAATAGTCGTCAATTTTTATAAGGTCAAATTCAGTGATCTGGGTGGTATACAGGCATACTTCTTTCCCTATCTTGCATCCTAAAAATCGCAGCGGATATTTAATAAATGGTGTCCCTGTCAGGATGTTCAGAAAGAAAAGCACCAGGAAATTTTCATATATCCCCGTTATCAATTCGCTTCGCCATACATAATTGCTCCAGAGCGGTTTTTTGGATGGCTTGTATTTTCCGATAATAACCCATTTAAACAGGGCGGTAATCAATACTCCGATAAATGAAGCTGCCACATACAAAAATGGAAATACCAGGAACAATTGCCAGAGTTCACGCTCTACCTGTAAATATGAAACGGCATTGGTAATCAGTGATGCCAGCAAAATAAAGAATGTTGTCGGTAGTATGACCCTGAAAAACTCAATGCAATAACGCAGGATAAATAACTTTCGGGTTGGTTTATAGGTGCGTTCGGCTGAGAAATCACGATTGATATCCCGTTTTGGTAAGAATACAGCGGGTGAACCAAACCACGATGTACCATCCTTTGCTGGCAGATCATCCTGGCTCATTTTCGAAAGCACCCCAACCAATACATCATTTCCCAACCGGGTATCCGGACTTATCACGGCACTGTTTCCAATAAATGTCCGGTTGCCAATATAAGTTTTAGCAATGGTTATGACTCCGTTTCTCACATGGCTTGCACCAACTGAAACAGAATCGGCTAAAAAGCATTCATCACCTGTCACCAGTAAATCGGGTGAAATAAATTCAACCGTAGATATCTCCACCCTTTTCCCCATTTTCACCCCCAGCATCCTGAACCATATTTGCAGGTATAGCGTCGTATACAGGGTGCCTATAACCTGCAGGCTCAGTTTCATGAGTTGGTCGAAGAACCATTTTTTATAATAGAAAACGCTGTCGATGGGATATTTCCCTTCCTTGATATTGCCCAGTAACACCCATTTTAAGATTGTTATGATGACGGTCAATAAAACCACGAAAGAAACCCCCACGCCGATTGTAAGCCAAAGGAAATGATAACTGTCATTCGCATAATCCAGGTGAGTGATTAACATCATGCCCGGGAAGTAAGCAATCATGGTAATCAATGGAATCAGGAAAACACTCAGGAAGAACAAAGCCGTATTGAGTACTGACCAAAGGTTTTGCCTTTTCTGAGCTCCATTCATACTGATTTTAACAGCCGGTGACCCTCCCCAGTTTTCATTCTTCGGGATGGCACTCCATTCGGGAACCAGGGTAAGATCTTCTATGGATGAATTCTTTCCCATTTTGCTGTTTTGCGACAGGCAGCAGCGGGTACCTATGAATGAGTCATCTTCTATCTCAATGCTTCCGATATTCAGATATCCATCAGCAATGGTATAACCCCGCAAATGAGAATCGGTGCAAATGCTTACGTTTTCACCGATAGTCAGTAAATCGAACGCCGAAATGGCGGAAGTATTTATGTACGAGTTTTTTCCCACTTTCGCGCCTAACCACCTGAGAAATATATTCATAAGGTTTGTGCCAGTGAAATACGTAATCGGGCAAATGTTGATCACTTTATCAACAATCCAGAACCTGAAATAGTAAGAACCCCAGAGTTCGTATTTCCCGGGTTTAATCCTTCCGATTACTACCCATTTGAATCCAATGGAAAATAATGTCAGGATTGGAAGCAGGGCAAAATACATTAATAGCATCATGCCCAATGAGTCGACTATTCCCAACTCAGCCTGGTAGTAATATGAATAGACAAAAAACGGTCCCAACCATTCCAGTCCGAATAGCAGGATCAAAAAGAACAGGGATATGCCCTGAAAGAAGGTGCAGATATAGTAGCTCAGCCTGGATGGTTTATGAATATCCCGTATCTTTTCCGGTTTCGTAAGTGTAGGAGGTTGATTCTTTTCAAGTTCATGTGCCAGATCAGAAAGAACAGGAAACTTATAGACATCAACCACAGACATATTTTCGAACATCCTTTGTTCACGCATTTCTGATACTACCAGTGCAGCCAGGAGTGAATGTCCGCCAAGCTCATCGAAAAAGTTATCATCCATCGAGATGTCTTCCCGTTGAATGTTTTTAGAGATAATCCTCACCAACTCACATTCCATTTTTGTGACCGGGGGAATTAATTTCTTTTGGGTGGAAAATTTAAGTGGCATTTTCGGTGCCGGTAATCTCATGCGGTCAATTTTCTGACTCGAAGTCATGGGCAGGGTGTCAATCGTATCCAGTGTCGAAGGAATCATATAATAAGGCAGTTTTAGCTTTAATAAGCTGGCAATACCTTCCCTGTCTATCTCTTTGTCCTTTTCCATGACCGCATATGCAGCAAGCTGCTGGGAGCTTGTATCCAGTGAAACGGCTGCTGCCTGAACGCCCCGGCATTGCATGAGAAGCCATTCTATTTCCGAAAGTTCAACTCTAAAACCACGTACTTTTACCTGGGCATCGGCTCTTCCCAGAAAAATTATTTCACCGTTTGGTGCATATTTAGCACGATCACCTGTGCGGTAGTACCGTTCAGATACACCCGTATAGCTGTTTGTTTCTATAAATTTCTGTGCAGTCAGTTCTTCCCTGTTCAGGTAGCCGCGTGCCACACTGTTGCCTCCAATCAGGATTTCCCCTTCTTCATCATCTCCAACAGGAATCAGTTGATCGTTTACAATCAACACATCATACCCAGGCAATGGAAGTCCTATTGTAACAGGGGTATTTGGTTTTAATACCTGGTATGTGGCAATCACCGTTGCTTCGGTTGGTCCGTATGTATTATAGACCAACCTGCCGGGTGTGCACCAACGGTTGGCAATGTCAGCCGAACAAACCTCTCCTCCAAAGATGAGTATCTTTAATCCTGGAATATCTTCCTTTACCATCGAAAGCAAGGTAGGAGTGCAGGATAAAAAATTTATATTCAGTTGATTCATGATGGCTGAAAACCTGTCGCCCGATCGCATGATATCAAAGGTGCCTATTACCAGGGTAGCACCTACCGAGAGTGGTACCCATATTTCTTCTACCGATGCATCAAATGAAACGGAAAAACCCTGTAATGCCCTGAACGTACTGTCAATGGGATAAATAAGTTGTGCCCCCCGGATATAATTGGCTACATTCCTGTGTTCCAGAAGTACCCCTTTGGGTTTTCCGGTGGTACCCGAAGTATAAATGATATAACAAAGGTTATTGATGGACCTGCCGGCTATGATTGGTTTGGAGTAAGTATATCCTTCTGTTTCACCAAGCTGACTGTCAATGTTGAAAATAGTATGCTTTCCCCATTCTGACCCGATTCGTTGAAGGATAGAATCGGAAGTAATTATGAGTTTTGCCCCCGAATCCTCCATAATAAAGTTCACCCTGTCTGCCGGAATTTCCGGATCGAGCGGAATATACGCGGCTCCTGCTTTCAATACGCCCAGCATGGCAATGGGGACAAATGCACAACGTGGAAGGAGAATCACTACTTTATCTTCGGGAATAATACCCTTAGCCTGCAAATAACGTGCTAACTTATTAGCTGTAAGGTCTACCTGACGGTAAGTGTACCTGGTTTCCCCCTGTTCAATAGCAATGGCATTAGGATGCATTTCGGCAGCCTTTTCAAAACAATCGTCCAGAAACATATGTGAATAGTATTAGATTTAGTTTAAAATATTATAACAAGGTCAGAAGTGAATGGTTTATAATTTTCTTAAAAAAAAATTTGCTGATAGACGATATAAATAATTTATAGAACAAATCCTCATGGTAGGATTACCTGATAAATCAGGATTAAAGCCCGGCATTTCATTCCTGTGAAGTGTTATAAATTTGAATCATCTCGTTCTGTCACTATATGGGTTTAGACTGTAATAATATGAAAAAGTTTAATTGTAAGTATGTTTTGGTTGACAATTGTCTGATCCCGGAATGAGTAAACTTAAATATAAGAGATTTAAGGCAATATGCTCTCCGGGAAACATTAAAAAAGATAAACTGAAATTATAAATATTATTCGTAGCTTTGCCATAATTATATCTACTTTATTGATTTGAAACAGAATGTGATTATTTGATTGTTGAAAAAAAAGATTCCGGTGAATGAAACAATAACTCTGGTAGCCTGTTAGATACTCTGTTGTATCGTTACGGGCGTGAATTTATAAGAATGGTTCAGTAAATGACAGCTTTTCTGTAAAGAAATGGAATAATCCGGACGTTTTTATGTCAACACACACAATACTACTAATATCCATCAGTATGGTTACGCTCTCCCTGACTTTTACGATCATATTGCTTGCCTTGTATTATGCATTTCAGGGTAAGCCTGTTATCATTGAGGGTAAAAATTATAAATTAAACGGCCGTCTTTACGGAAAAGGAGGCAGGCACAAACATGGTTCAGCCATCCTTTTTCTATCCGGATGGAATCCGACCACCCGGTGGGTAACAACCTCCAATTTCTATGCCGGATTCAGTGCCCGGAAACGGAATAATATTTGTCTGACCATTTCGTTGAGAGGTATGGGAAGTGAAGGTGATATTAATACCCTGAGCCGTGCCGATTTTCTGGATGATGTACTTGCTGCTTATGATTATCTGGCAAATTCATCCGGTGTAAACAAAGAAAATATACGGGTGGTAGGTGAAAGTTTTGGTGGTTATCTTGCCTGCCTGCTTTCCACCTTGCGTCCGGTTAAGAAGATGGTATTGCGGGTACCTACCGATTTCCCGAATGAAGGTTTTCACGATATACCACAAATCAGGATTTCAGGTAATTTGTCCAAAGAATGGAAAAGTAAGAGACATGCCTGTACGGAGAGTTTTGCCTTGAAAGCAATCAACGAATACGAAGGTAGCCTGATGATGGTAGCTTCTGAAAAGGATAATATTGTACCCATCCAGACCACTGAAAATTACCTGGCTGCGGTTAAGGATCTTTCTAAACTGGAATACCTTTTTATAAAAAAAGCAAGTCATGGTATGCTTCATCCCAAATTACAATGGGATTATACACGGAAAATACTGAATTGGTTACGATTGTAAGTAAGTGAAGCCCTCACTAAAAAATATTTATGCTTTTAAAACATTATAATTTGAAAACAATCATTAAAAACGGGAATTTATATATCGGGCTATTTATCCTGAGTATAATATTTGCAACCGGTTGTAAAACAATTAACGAGCCTGTATTGGGTGGCACGGTGAAAGATGTTGATGGAAATGAATACCATACTGTGATTATTGGAAATCAAACATGGATGATAGAGAATCTGAAAACAACTCATTATTCCGATAACACCGATATCCCCATGGTTAGTGACAGTGCAGCCTGGAGAAATCTTGTTACGCCGGGGTATTGCTGGTACAACAACGATTCCACATCGAATAAAAACGTATTCGGGGCATTGTACAACTGGTATACGGTGGATGCCGGTAAATTAGCTCCACAAGGCTGGCATGTCCCTGATGAAACGGACTGGACAATCCTGGAGAATAATGTGACAGATCTATTGTATGCTTCAGGTTCGTTGGCTAAGATACTGGCAGCTACGACCAACTGGAACCGCTCTCTCAATATGGGTTCTATTGGTTTTAATCCGGTCATTAACAACAGTTCTAAATTTTCGGCCCTTCCAGGCGGGTCGCGCGAAAACTACATTCATTCATTCAATTCCATTGACTCTACCGGAGCATGGTGGAGCGCAACTTCCAAATCGGATACCACAGCCCTGAGTCTGGTTATGAAATGCGATCAAAGTTCCGTGATCCGTTACAATAAAAAAAAATGGAACGGGTTTTCTGTGAGGTGCGTAAAGGATTCAAATTAAATAATCTCAACCTATTTCCTGAATAGATTATGAAAATCAAAAACTGAAGTCCGAGAATAAAACGATAAAACACATACCTTTAATGGGATAGAAATATTTTTAAAACGGACAGTAACATGATAGGGAATGTTTCCGTTTGTGTTAACCAATAAAGATTAAAAAGCAGTACAATTTATTTTGTACTGCTTTTTTGCAATTTAAGTCAATTCAATTCAATTCCAACTTTATACTTTCCGTTTTTTTTATTACAAGTAATGATAAGTTTTGAACCTGATTAAAATGTGGATAAATCTACTCATCAATAAGTAAAATATTACAGAGATTGAAAAAATGATTGATTGCGTAAATCGTAGACAGAAAACATTATATTTAAAAAACAATAGTGAATAAAATTATCAACTTATGTTTTCAAGCATAATGAGAATATTAGTATCATACGATAAGATTATAGTTAAAATGTATTTCTGTATCAAAAATACATGAAGATGAAACAAATTTGACAGGTTTTGCTATTCAGAGCTTCTATTTTTGCAACGTGATATTTCAATACTTTCTTTAAGGTTGTACTGATTATTTCTTAAAAGACCCTATGGAAAGTATTATTCAATGTAGTTCCTGAATTATTAACCATTTAAAATAAATTATCATGAAGAATTACCATCTGTTTTATTGACAATAGTAACGTTTAATCACTATAGTAACGGGAATTAAAAAACAAATCTCAATGAATGAATGTGCTTCTGTCACATTGTAAATTACAAGTTTAAATATCTAATTATTAAATCTAATAAAATCATGAATGAGAAAAGCAAATTTCAACGTAACAATTTCAACAAATTAAAATTGTTATTACTTTTTTGCAGTTTTAGTTTTGCCATCATGGCTCAGACTAAAACGATTACGGGTGTTGTGACTACCTCAGAAAACGGAGAAACCTTAATTGGAGTGACCATTATGGTCAAAGGGACTTCAACCGGAACTGTTACAGATATCAATGGAAAGTATTCCATATCAGTTCCGGATAATGAAGCCGTATTGGTATTTTCGATGATTGGAATGAAAAAGGAAGAATTAAAAACTGGTGCATCCCAGGTTCTTAATGTCGTTTTATCACCGGACACAAAACTAATGGAAGAAGTTGTTGTAACAGGTTACTCAACTCAAAAGAAAGCCGATTTGACGGGTGCGGTAACAGTAGTTGATGTAAATGAAATCAAAAAAACTTCTGCAAACAATCCAATGCAGGCCTTACAAGGACGTGCAGCCGGAGTGGATATTACTTCAGATGGTTCGCCAAGCGGCTCAGGAACTACTGTTCGTATTCGAGGTATTGGCACGCTTAACAACAATGATCCGCTTTATGTTATTGATGGCGTACCAACCAAAAGCGGAATGCATGAATTAAATTCATCGGATATTGAAAGCATTCAGATATTAAGAGATGCTTCTGCAGCCAGTATATATGGTTCGCGTGCCGGTAATGGCGTTATTATCATTACTACTAAAAAAGGAAAATCGGGAAAAGCAAAAGTTAATTTCGACACCTATTTGAGCACATCGCAATATGGAAAAGTTATTGATATGCTCAATACAAAACAATTTGGTCAGGTTCAGTGGCAAGCCATGATTAACAGTGGGGTAGATCCGAATACAAATCAGATTGGGTACATGTATGATTACAGTTACGATACAAACGGTAACCCGATACTTAATGGTATTAAAGTCCCTAAATATATCGATGCCAGAGACGGAACCAATACCATGTTATCGGCCAATACTGATTGGTTTGGAAAACTAACCCGACCTGGAATTGCTCAGTCCTATAATCTATCAGTAAGCAGCGGCACCGACAATTCCACCAGCTTTCTTTCGCTTGGTTATTATAACAATCAGGGAACAATTAATGACACCTACTTCAATCGATTTTCAGCTCGTATGAATAATTCGTACAAGTTACTGGGTGATTTGATTACAGTTGGTGAAAACTTTACCATAAACAATACCGGTGAGCTACAGGCTCCCGGAGGCGTTCTTCAACTGGCAATTTTATCACTTCCAATCATGCCTGTAAAAAAAACAAATGGTGATTGGGGTAGTGTTACCTCCGGTATGCGCGATAGGGATAATCCAGCCCGAATTTTGGATGCGAATAAAGATAATCCGTACAGTTATTGGCGAACTTTTGGTAATACATATATTGATATTCATCCAATTAAAGATCTTCATGTAAGAAGTAGTTTTGGTGTTGATTATGGAAATTATTATCAACGTGCATTGACTTACAGTTTTACGGGAAGACTGGGTTCAGACCTCACTTCATCCAAGATAATTCAAAGTCATTCAATGAAATGGTCATGGACTAACACGGCAACCTATGATTTTAAAATAGGCAAAAATCAATTCAATTTACTTGCCGGTACCGAATTTATAAATCAGAAAGATATAAATTTTTCAACAGAAAGAAGGACTTACGAACTTGAAGATCCAAATTATATGTGGCCATCTGCAGGTGTTGGTGAAATGTATTCAACCGGTGGAGCAACGGGTTATTCACTAAGTTCACTTTTTGGTAAAATTGATTATGTTTATGATGACAAATATCTTGCTTCAGTAACTCTCAGAAACGATGGTTCTTCACGATTCGGTATTGACAATCGTTATGCTACTTTCCCGGCATTTTCGGCTGGTTGGCGTATCAGCCAGGAAAAATTTATGAACGAGTTGAATAGCACTATTTCTGATTTGAAATTCCGTGTAGGTTGGGGTCAAACAGGTAATCAGGAAATAGACAATTATGCTAATCGTTCTATAATTATTGCCAATTATATTGGTTCTACCGGTGCCGGAATTAATACAGGAAGTGCTTATGATATTACCGGTGCAGGTTCGGGCATATTGCCTTCGGGTTATATGATTACACAACGTGCAAACGACAAAATAAAATGGGAAACAACCACACAAACCAACGTTGGTCTTGATTTCGGATTGTTTAACCAAAGTTTATATGGAAGTGTGGAATGGTACTTTAAGCAAACAGATAATATTCTGGTAAACCCTCCTTATCTGGCTGCAATTGGCGAAGGTGGAAATCACTGGGTTAATGGTGCTTCGATGGAAAATAAAGGACTGGAATTCACGGTTGGATACCGCGGAAAAACCGCTTTCGGACTGGAGTATGATTTGACTGCCAATATTTCGGGCTACCGGAATAAAATTACAAAATTACCCGAAAGTGTAGTCAATAACTATGGCGGGAATGGAACAACTGATAATATTCTGGGAAGACCAATTGGTTCTTATTATGGTTACGTAGCCGAAGGATTGTTCCAAACACAAAGTGAAGTGGATAACTCTGCAACACAAGCAGGAAAAGGATTGGGTAGAATCCGTTACAAAGACATTAGCGGTGATGGCGTTATAGATGAAAAAGACAGAACATGGTTAGGAAGTCCAAATCCCGATTTTCAATATGGATTTAATATTGTACTCGATTATAAAGGCTTTGATCTTACAGCATTCTTCCAGGGCTTGTCAGGAAACGAGGTAAACAATACAGTAAAACAATTTTCCGATTTCTGGGCAGTTAATGAGTTAGGTTCAAACAAAAGCACACGTCTTATGAATGCATGGACACCGACCAATACTTCATCTACTATTCCTGCACTATCATTCAGCGATTTGAATAACGAAAAAAGATTCTCATCATATTACGTAGAACCGGGTGCATATTTAAAATTACGTAATCTGCAATTGGGTTATTCATTGTCATACAAGTTGATTCATAAACTCAAATTAGACAAAGTGCGTATGTATGTGAGCGGACAAAACCTGATGACATTGAAAAGTAGCAAGTTTACAGGATTAGATCCTGAAAATCCAAACTTAGCTTATCCTATTTCCACTACATTCACCGTAGGTTTAAATGTGGCGTTTTAATTTTTAATTATAAAAAAAGAAACAGTATGAAAAAAATCAAAATAACAGTTTTAACTCTGATTGCAATTTTCGCAATGTATTCATGTAGCGATGCTTTGGTAATTCCGTCATATGGAAACCTAACCGAAGATAATCTGACCGGAGTTAAACAAATAGAAAACGAAGTGATATCGGCCTATGCAGCTATAGGTAACGATGAGATAAACAGACCGTTGAGCTTGTGGAATTATGGGAATGTTCGTTCGGACGATGCTTACAAAGGAGGAAACGATCAAAATGATGGTGATTTTCTTCATTTTCTTGAAATTTCCTCTCCTTCTATTGGCAACGAAACATGGTATACCGATGGTTTTTGGTACAATAATTACGTAGCAATTTCACGCGCTAACTTTGCATTGAAGCTACTTAATAAAGTCAATGATAGTGAGATGTCAAACAGGAAAGTCCGCATTGCCGAAATGCGTTTCCTTCGCGGACATATGCATTTTATTCAGAAAATCATCTTCAAAATGGTTCCATACATTGACGAAACCAAATCACCGGAAGACATAGCCAATGTTTCGAATGTGGCTTTGACAAACGATGAACTATGGCAAAAAATTGCCGCTGATTTCCAATATGCTTACGATAATTTGCCCGAAAGCCAAACAGAAGTTGGACGTGCCAATAAATATGCTGCTGCCGCTTATCTGGCTAAAGTGTATTTATATAAGGCTTATCGTCAGGATGATATGCATAACGTCGTTTCAATCGATCCGAATGACATGCAAAAAGTGCTTGACTTGACCGCTTATGTGATGACTTCAAAATATCGACTGGAAAACGACTTTGCAAATAATTTTCTTCCGGGAAGTTTTGAAAATGGTCCTGAGTCCATGTTTGCAGTGCAATATTCACACAACGATGGAACCACTTTCGGACGTTTGAATATGGGAAATGCACTCACAACTCCGACACCAGGTGGAGATTTTAACAAGCCAAGTCAAAATCTGGTAGATGCTTTCAAGACAAAAAACGGATTACCAGTGTTTGATACGTTTGCTGATGCAGATTATAATGAAACATCTGACAAAGTCGATCCGCGTTTATTTCACACAGTGGCCATACCGGGCAAACCATATAAATATACGAATGTGAACTTTCTGCAAAATCAGTCCCGTAATCCGGGAATGTATGGGTATTTCTCTTCGTTAAAGGAAAATGTTGACCCGGCAAGTATATACTACGTAAAAACAGGTCCGTGGAATGCTAATTCGAAGAACCAAATTGTAATTCGCTATGCAGATGTAATTTTGATGCGTGCTGAAGCCTTGATTGAAACAGGAAGTTATAATGATGCATTACCACTTATTAATCAGATCCGTAATCGTGCTAAAGCAAGTACAAGTTTAATTGGTTTTGCAACGAATCTCGATGTCCAACTTTATCAAAATGGGGTAAACTGTATATGGAATCAGGATTTTGCAAGAAAAGCTTTACGGTGGGAACGTAGATTGGAATTTGCAATGGAAGGTAGTCGTTTCTTTGATTTGACACGCTGGGGAGTAACCGATGCAGTTATAAATAACTATTACCGGAAAGAAGAACTAAAACATACTTTCTTTCAAGGAGCACAATTCACAAAAAATAAAAATGAATTCGTGCCAGTTCCCATTCAGCAAATTAATTTCAGTAAGGGAATTTATAAACAAAATTATGGATTTTAAAACAATTGAAATATGAAAAAAATAATATATAATATCCTGTTCGTACTTTGCCTTGTTATTACTTTTTCATCATGTGATAATGAAATAAAGAGCATATTAGATACAACAGGCGATACAGCTATTCATACTTTCAGTATAAATGGAGTGCAAGGAACAATTAATGCTGAGAATTCTACTATTTCAGTTATTTTACCGTCAAGCTCAAGTCTGAGAGCTCTTTCACCAGTTATTACTGTGGCAGATGGAGCTCTTGTAACACCAAACAGTGGTTCGGCTGTTGACTTTGCAGACTCGAAAGGTAATCTGACCCCGATAACTTACACGGTAAAGAACAAAGATCTTTATCAGAAATATACTGTATCTGTTGATGTAGCAAGAGCCAAGATTTCCAGTTTTAAAATTGGTTCGGTACAGGGCGATATTGATGACGTAAACAAAAAGATTAGCCTTTATCTTCCTGTCGGAACTAACCTGACAGCATTGTTTCCCGTTGTTGAATATACGGGCGGTGCGACAATTAGTCCGGCTTTAGGCAGTGCAGTTAATTTCACCAATCCGGTAACATATACGCTCAATTATTTAGGTTCAACTTTTACCTATGTTGTTACGGTAATTGCAGGAGAAAAACCAAAACCTATTTTGGTTATATACAATGGTGAAGATGTAGCTCCGGTTTGGGATCCAATAGCCAGTACTATAAATAATGGTACAATTAATCCGAAAACAAATGGAATCAATTCAACTCCGACCTGTGTTTCAATTATGCGACGAAAAGCTGGAAGTGATGATGGTGGTAGAGCATGGTCGGGAGGTGCTTTGTGGCATAATTATAAAGTCAATATTGATCCGGCAGTTTATAATAAGTTTACAATGATGGTGCTGAAAAACTCTCCTGGAGTTGTGCATTTGGAATTACAAACAGATGGCGAATTGAATAAAGACTTTGTGGCGACTTCTTATTCTGCCGACCATCTCGGAGAATGGCAAGAACTTACTTTCGTGATCCCGGCAAGTCGAACGGCTATTATCAACAACATTCTGGTAGCAGCACATGATGCTGATACTAGTACCGATCCGAATTTTGCAGACCAAATGATCTATTGGGATCAGTTGAAAGCATATCCGAAACAATAATTTCAAAAGTACGCGGTGTAATTATGCACCGCGTACAATATCACAACATATTATGAAAAGAAAATTATTTTTACTTCCAATCGCTTTACTGTTTATATCTTGCACCAGTTGTGTTGGAGGAAATCCTCCTGTCCCGCCGGTAACATCTGAAATAGACACTACAACAACTATTCGGACGATTCAGGAAACGGGTGGCTATGCTACGCTTTACAAACCACAAAGTGGCTATGTGGGTGACCCAATGCCCTATTACAATGAATCAGATAATACTTTTTATGTGTTCTTTCTTCAGGACTGGAGAAATGGAGCTCCAACAGACCATCCTATTTATTGTACTAAAACAGTGGATTATGGAAGTTTTCTAAGTTTTACAGAAGCTATTCCCTGCGGAACTGCAGGTTCACAGGAAACACTTTTGGGAACAGGAAGCTTTATAAAAGATGCAAGTGGAAAATTATATGGATTTTACACCGGACACAATGGAAGTCTGTATCCGGCTGAAAAAATAATGTTGGCAACTTCAACAGATATGCGGATATTTACAAAAGTTCCAACTGCAACATTTCAGGCTCCCGATGGATACGATAAAAATAATTTCAGAGATCCATGTGTGTACTATGACTCTACCCGTTCATGTTATGTTTTGTTAGTTACCTCTATTAAAGATGGAAAAGGAGTTATAGTCCGATATACATCTCTTGATTTGTTAAGCTGGACATTGATTGCCCCACTTACTGACTTTGATTCGGATGCTCAAATTTTGGAATGCCCGGATATTTTCAAAATGGGTAACAAATGGTATCTGGTATTTTCACGCATCAACAGAGATCAACAACGTAAGACATTCTATCGCGTAGCTGAAAGTCCCGACGGACCATGGAAAATTTGCGGAGATGCTTCCGGACATCACGAAACCTTCGATGGCTTATTTCTGTATGCAGCAAAAACTGCAACAAACGGAAATACCCGTTATATTTCAGGTTGGTGTTCAACCGGTCAGGAAGTGAACAGTAATAATGAACTGGACTGGGCTGGTACTTTAGTAACACATAAGCTAGTACAACAACCCGATGGTCGTTTGTATCCTTCAATTCCTGATGCTGTTGATAAGAAATTCAGCAAACCAATCAATTATGCCAAAATAAAATCAAGCGGAAACGCTACAGGTGTTGATGGAAATTACAACATTACTTCAATATCAGGCAGAAGCTATGCCATGTTTAATCGTAACACAACTCCTGTAAAGATTTCTTTGAAAATTGATGCAAGTCAATCCAATAGTTTTGGATTTTCATTTGGAGCTGGTGGTAACATGTCAGAGATTTACTCCGTTGCTTTTAAATTGACATCGACAAACCGCTTGTTAGTTCCAACTCTGTTTCTGAACAAAGAATCTAACTATGTTACAGGATCTTACAGTATGGAGTTGAACTCTTCTCCATTAATAGTTCCTGATGACAAAATATTTAATGTGAAGATAATTATTGAAAAATCAATTTGTGTATTATATGTAAATGATAATGTTGCGTTTACTAATCGGATATACAAAATGGATCAAAATCCATGGACGATATTTGCAGACAACGGAACAATTAAAATATCAAACTTTACAATTAATAGAATTCCTTAAAATGGAATTAAACAACTACATTCTATTCAATAACAATTTAAAAATAATTTTATGAAAAAGACAATTTTACTCTCGTTATTTTGTTTTGCATTTTTTGCTTTGAATGCACAAACAATGGTTATCAGTAATGGTGAAGACATCGGCATAAACTGGTGGCAGGCAGGTTCTACTGCAGTTGAATACGTGGATTGGCATCCTAAAACTGGAAATTCATCATCCAAAGCCATGACTATTTGGATAAGTCCTACAAGCGATGCATGGTCAGGTGGTGGACTTAGCGGATTAAATGTAGATGTTAAGGTCTATAAAACTATTTCTGTTCTGGTTTACAAAAATGTAACAGGCACGGTACGTTTGGAATTACAGGATGGGACAAAAAATTACCTTGTTTCTGCGAATTATACCACAGCAGGAGTATGGCAAAAGCTAAATTATACAATTCCTTCCGAAATGGGAAATATCACAACACTCCTTATTGCTCCTTTTATCGATTATAATTTGTCAACTATTGTAGGAGAACAAAGTCGTTGTTTCTGGGATGATGTTGTTGCCTCTAGCCAAACAACTGGACTTTCAAATACAATGATAACAAAAGATATTGTTAAAACTGAAATCTTTACAATGACTGGCAAACTATTAAAAACATTAAATAATAGTCAGAAAATTCCTTATTCATCTATGTTGAAAGGAATGTATATTCTTAAACAAACAGATATAGAGGGAAATATCGGTTGTTCTAAAATGTCTATTAAATAAGTATTTGTATTCTTTCATTTTATCCATTTTGTCCGACTTTATATAGGTTTGGCAAAATGGATTTGAAATCAATTCAAAAAAATTAAAACATTTTGAAATAATCTTATTTAACTCGATAGTTTGTATCAAAAATACATGATGATGTAACAAAAATGACAGCAGAATATCCTATTTGATTTTATTTTTGCAACGTGAATTAACCTCAATACAGTAATACATGAAAAAAACAATCTTATCAATTTTAGTTGCTCTTTTAGCAATTAGCCTTGGTTGCAATTCTCAGAAAAAATCGGTAGGCGAAAATCTAACCATCGATTATCAGGTAGATTCATCATACATTCTGCTCCCGGTTGAAGAAACAGCTCCTGAAATAAAAATTAAAGTTGGTACTCCCGATCAGAATAACAATCCGGCTTATGATGTGCATCTGGCACAGAATAAGATTGACTATTGGGTGCCTATTGATGTTAAGAAATATAAAGGCCAGAAGCTGATACTTTCATTCCTTACCCTAAAAGAATCAATATTAGGTGTCAAAGAAATCAAACAATCCGATCGTTTTGATTTTCCATACAACGAGACTTATCGTCCTCAATTTCATTTTAGTCCGGAACATGGTTGGATGAACGATCCAAACGGCATGGTATACCTCGATGGTGAGTATCATCTCTTTTATCAATACAATCCCTATGGAGCCATGTGGGGAAACATGCACTGGGGTCATGCCGTAAGCACTGATATGGTTTCATGGACCTATTTACCTACAGCCATAGCACCGGATAGTTTAGGAACTATCTTCTCGGGAAGTGCAGTTGTGGATATCAACAATACGGCTGGATTTGGAAAGAATGCAATTGTCGCCATTTTTACCAGTAACGGTAAAACCCAACGGCAATCAATTGCCTATAGCACGGATAAAGGTCGCACTTTTATCAAATATTCGGGTAATCCGGTATTACCAAATCCAGGCATAACCGATTTTCGCGATCCTAAAGTATCCAGGAATGAAGTATCCAACCAATGGATCATGACATTGGCAACAAAACAAACAATTACTTTCTTCGGTTCTCAGGATTTGAAAAAGTGGACTAAATTAAGTGAGTTTGGTCAGGGTCTGGGTTCACATGCCGGGGTTTGGGAATGTCCCGATTTATTCCCTTTAACGTATCAGGGTAAAACAAAATGGGTTTTACTGGTCAGCATTAATCCCGGTGGACCTAATGGTGGTTCGGCTACCCAGTATTTTATCGGATCATTCGATGGGACTAAATTTACTGCTGACCCTCTCCCTTATCCTTTGTGGGTAGATTATGGTCGTGATAATTATGCCGGAGTTACCTGGAGTAATATCCCTAAATCGGATGGTCGGAGGTTATTCTTAGGCTGGATGAGCAACTGGGATTATGCCACTTCGGTACCGACTTTAAATTTCCGTAGTGCCACTACAACTCCACGAGAATTGTCGCTTGGATTGTCTGGAGGCCATATGATAGTAAAGAGCTTTCCTGTAAAAGAAATGATTGCAATCCGTGGTGTAAGCAAAACGTTTCCTAATCAGTTGGTTGAAAAAGAAGCAATACTTTCAGGTCTCCTTCCGAAAAACAAAGGTACTTATGAAGTGGTAATGACTTTAAAACCTCATCTTGCTGAAACCTTCGGGTTTAGGCTTGTAAATTCTAAAGGGGAATTCCTGAAATTTACCTTTGATTTAAAAACTAAAAAACTAACTATCGACAGGGATAAAAGCGGTAACATTAATTTTAATGGTAAATTTAAATCCGGAACAAGTGCACCATTAATAACCAAAGACAGTTACCAGGTTCGTTTACTCATTGACAAGGCATCTGCTGAGATCTTTATCAATGAAGGGGAGATCGCCATGTCTACCATATTTTTTCCGAATGAGATAATGAACAGTATGACTTTCTTTACCGATGAAGGTAAATTGAATGCAGATAATATCACAATTTATAATATCAAATAAATTAATACCATGTCAAATAACAAGTATTTATATTGGACAACTTTTGTAGCCATAAACGGCGGATTGCTTTTCGGACTTAACATGGCAGGTATCTCCGGAGCGGTAGATATGATCAAGGGCCAGTTTTCACTTACTGACAGCGGTTTAGGAACAGTGGCTGCGCTTTTGACTATTGGATGCTTAGTAGGAGCTCTGTTTACAGGTAACTTTACTGAAAAATTCGGTCGCAAGAAAGTAATGATTTTAACAGCCATCCTTTACATTTTGTCTGCTCTTGGCTGCGCATTAGCCGAATCATCGGCTATATTAATTGTTTTCCGTTTGTTATCCGGACTTGCAGTTGGTGCTACATCAGTTGTAGCTCCAATGTATATTTCGGAAATTTCACCCGCTAAAAGCCGTGGACGTCTGGTTTCCTTCAATCAGTTTGCCATTACAATAGGAATCGTATTAGCTTATATTTTCGATTATTTACTCATCGGATTAGGTGAAAATAGCTGGCGCTATATGCTGGCTGTTCCGGGAATCTTTGGTGTATTGTATCTCGTTTTTTTAATTACAAAGTTTCCTGAAAGCCCGAGATGGTTACTTGCACACGGCCAAAAAGAAGAGGCAATTAAAGTATTGAACAGTATCGGTGGTAATCAATTGGTTAAAGAAGAGCTGCCTGAAATGGAAAAAATATTCCTGATTGAAAAGAGTAAAGAAAAAGCTACATTTGGAGAATTATTTAAAGGAAAAACAGGGAAACTTGTTTTAATCGGGACTATTATTGCAGCGTTACAACAAATAACAGGCATTAACGCTGTGATTATGTTTGCACCCGATATATTTCAGGCATCGGGATCTGCTAAAGGTGATTCCATGATGCAGGCAATGATTGTAGGAATGGTGAACTTTTTGATGACCATTGTTGCTTTATGGCTGGTAGATAAAAAAGGACGCAAGACATTACTTTTGTGGGGAGCTGTAGGTATGATTATTTCGTTGGCTTATTTGAGCTATGAATTTGCAAAACCGGTACAAAATGGGTTAGGAATCATGGTGGCACTATTAGTTTACATTTCGTTCTTCGCTGCATCGTTTGCACCGGTTATGTGGGTTATTATTTCAGAGATTTATCCGAACCGGATAAAAGGTATTGCCATGTCATTTTCAACTGCCGTCAGCTGGTTATGTACATTCCTGACAGTATATTTTGCACCGGTTATACATGGAGCCTTCGGATTACAATACCTTTTTGGTATTTTTGGAGTCTTCAGCATTCTTGCATTCGTATTTGTCAAAATATGGATTCCTGAAACCAAAGGCAAATCACTGGAGCAAATAGAAAGAGAATTGGGATTGAAATAAAGAACCCCTGGCCCTTAAAGGGGAAAAGAGTGGTGTTCGGGATTTATCAGAAAATATTTATAATAAAATTGATATTATAAAAGAAAACACAAAACATACTTAGTTCCCCTTTAGGGGCTAGGGGTTAATTATCACATTATGGAAAACGTTATTGTAGGAATTGGTGAGATATTATGGGACGTATTCCCCAATGGTAAAGTCCTGGGTGGAGCACCCGCTAACTTTGCTTATCATGTTTCGCAGTTTGGATACGAAGGATATGCAGTCAGTGCCATTGGGAATGACCCTTTAGGGAATGAAATCCTTGATAATCTTAGCAGCAAGGATTTGAAATACCTTGTTGAAAGGACTCCCTATGCCACCGGCACAGTGCAGGTGACACTTGACGGGAAGGGGATACCACAATATGAAATCTGTGAAAATGTAGCCTGGGATAATATCCCATTTACAGTTGAGATGGAAGCACTGGCACGAAGGACTGAGACTGTATGTTTTGGATCACTGGCACAGCGCAACAGCGTATCGCGAACAACGATCAATCGTTTTTTAGACTGCGTACCGGAAACAGCACTTAAAATATTTGACATCAATCTTCGTCAGCATTTTTACAACCTTGAACTCATTGAACACGCGCTGTCCCGTTGTAATATACTGAAGATAAACGACGACGAAGTGATCATCGTCGGACAGTTATTCGGTTGGGAGACAAAGAGCGAACTTGAAATTTGTAACCAATTGCTTCATAGCTGCGATCTTAAAATCGTTGTGCTTACCAAGGGTACCGAAGGAAGTTATGTGGTTACTCAGGATGAAACATCGTTTAAACCAACACCGATAGTCGAAGTGGCTGATACGGTAGGTGCAGGTGATTCGTTTACAGCTGCTTTTGTTTCATCGTTATTGCATGGGCAAAGTATTTCTGATGCCCATCAGTTAGCCGTTGATGTCTCAGCGTTTGTATGTACCCAACATGGCGCCATGCCCGTATTACCGGAAGCTCTGTTATCGAGGGTAAAAAAACTCGTTTAAATTGTTATTCTCCTTTAAAAACCGGTCGGATTAAACAGTTCGACCGGTTTATTGTTTTTGAGTAAGGTAATAGTAGCATTTTAAATAGGCAATGCCTAAAATTTCACTACATTTGAATCCGAATTGAGTGCTTAACTTTCACTCATATTCAAGAATACCATGAAACAATACTTCTTAATAGTCATTCTGACAATACTTGTTGCCTTTGCATCCTGTTCCGGTGAGAAGTCCAACAAGTCCCGGGTAATTGGTGTATCCCAGTGCAGTGACGATGCCTGGAGACGCACCATGAACAGCGAAATGCAACGGGAAGCGTCCTTTAACCACGGCATTGAAGTCCGTTTTAAAACTGCCCACGACAGTAATCAGAAACAAATTCGCGATATTGAAAGTTTTATTGCCGATAAAGTCGACCTGATCATCGTTTCCCCGAATGAAGCGATCCCCCTGACACCGGTCATTGAAAAAGCCATGCTCGAAGGTATACCGGTTGTTTTGGTCGATAGAAAGATCAGTTCAGGGAAATATACTGCTTTCGTAGGTGCCGATAATTACCAGATAGGCAAGGAAGTGGGAGTGTATACAGCCAACTTATTAAACGGAAAAGGAAATATCGCTGAAATACGCGGACTGAATGGATCTACTCCGGCTGTTGAGCGTCATAACGGGTTTATAAGTGTCATTGGTAAGTATCCCGGTATTCATGTCGTTTATCAAAATGACGGTGGGTGGCTCCGTAAGCAGGCTAAGGAAAGAATGACTGAAGCGCTTCATTTGAACATTCCCATCGACCTGGTTTTTGCCCATAACGATGAAATGGCTACAGGCGCTCATGAAGCTCTGACAGTAAGCAGTGGTATTAAAAAACCTATCCTGTTGGGTATTGACGCGCTACCCGGTATGGAAGGAGGCATTCAGAAAGTGATTGGCGGTATCCTGGATGCTACCTTTATTTATCCTACCGGTGGAGAGAAAGCTATCCAGACTGCTGTACAAATCTTAAATAACGAACCTTTCGAAAGGGATAATATCCTCTTTACGGCAGTTGTTGATAAAACAAATGCCCGGATATTGAAGCTTCAGACCGACCAGATTATCCAACACCAAAACCGTATAGGCCTGCTGAACTCGGTACTAAACCAGAATCTGGCTAAGTATAGTTCACAACGAACCCTGTTGTTCAGTTCATTACTGATTCTCTTTTTAATTACGATATTATTGATTTTGCTGATCAGAGCTTATAGAAGTAAGAATAAATCAAATAAGATACTCGAATCACAGAACATTGCCATCAATAAACAAAAAGAGGAATTATCGGAACAACGGGACCAGTTAATCGTACTTTCTAAGAACCTGGAAGAAGTTACCCAGGCAAAGTTGGTATTTTTCACCAACATTTCCCATGAGTTCCGTACTCCACTCACCCTGATCCTCGGTCCGTTGGATAGCCTGGAAAAAGAAACACAGAGCGCCGAAGATAAAAGGCTGATCCTGTTGATGCGTAAGAATGTGCACGTCCTGCTGAAATTAATCGACCAGATCATTGATTTCCGCAGGTATGAAAATGGTAAAATGCAAATGTATTTTACCTTCACCGATTTAAAACTCTTTGTGTCACAAATCTGTGATTCATTTATCGAATTTGGTAAAAAGAAGCATATTCATTTTTCATTTACAGCTTCCGATGAAGACTTTACCCTTTGGTTCGATTCGGATAAAATGGAAAAAATATGCTACAACCTGCTTTCCAACGCTTTTAAATTTACGGCCGAAAACGGCAGTATTAATGTGCTCCTGACAAAAATCATGGTAAATGATGAGTCATTTGCCCAACTCACAATATCCGATAACGGGGTTGGAATATCCGAACATCATGCCCGTAGTATCTTCGACCGCTTTTATAAGGTGGATAGCCGTGCTTCAGGATCCGGTATCGGACTGCATCTTACCAAAATGTTGGTGGAGATGCACAATGGCAATATTGGTATAAAAAGTGAGGAAGGCAAAGGCAGTATCTTCACGTTACAAATTCCATTCAAACAAAAAGAAATACCGGTAGTTGAACAATATCCTACATTAAGCTCCCATGCTGTAAAGGAAGATGACCTGTTGATTCTGGAATCGGAGGAAGATATTTCTGAGACCGTTAACCTGCAAACCGACAAGCCACTTGTGCTGATTGTGGAAGATAATATGGATGTTCGGACATTTATAAAAAGTCTTCTGATGGATAACTTTGAAGTCATTGAAGCTCCCAACGGGCAAATTGGATTATTCAGAGCCATGAAATATGTGCCCGAGTTGATCATCAGCGATGTTTCGATGGACGTTATGGATGGTTTTGAACTATGCAAACAAATCAAAGAGAATCTGTCAACATGCCATATTCCGGTAATATTGCTCACTGCCCTGGCACAGGACGAACAACGGGCTATTGGCTTTGAGAGTGGTGCAGATGCTTATATACCGAAACCTTTTAACGAGAGTCTGTTGATTATCCGTGTCCGAAAGCTGATTGAAAACAGAGAAAAGGTAAAGCTCTATTTCCAGAAGAATCTGACATTTGGTGAACGGAAAGAAAATGTGGCCGAATTAGATAAAACCTTTATCACAAAATTCCGGAAAGTAATTGAAGAAAAACTGATAGACAGCGACCTAAATGTAGATGAAATTGGTAAAAGCCTTGGCTTGTCGCGTGTACAGCTCTACCGTAAAATAAAATCACTCACGAACTATGCCCCAAACGAATTGGTACGCATTATCCGGTTAAAAGCCTCCGAACAAATGTTGATCAAAACAGAAAAATCTATTTCTGAGGTAGCCTACGAAACAGGTTTCTCCTCTCCATCCTATTTTACCAAATGCTTTAAGGAATACTTTAACGAAAGTCCGACTGATTTTCTTAAAAGAATAAAGTAGTAGCGGGTTGGTTGATTGACCCACAACTTCCTGAAATGACAAAATCAGAAACATGGGTTGCAACACATTAGGACATTCTCCCCAAGGCGTTTCCCTTCAATTCTCCCCAAGGCGTTGACCCTTCATGCCGTTACCTTGGGCTGACATATGTTACCCTTTCAGGGCGAAGATGTCGATTCAAGTTATTTACCTGGTATTGCTATTTTTCCTATCTTCGCCCTGAAAGGGCATTATAGGTCAGCCCAATCGCAAAGGCCTGAAAGGCCGACGCGTTGGGTGAATGATGCACGCATAAAGATAGGCCGACGCGATGGGCTCATGATTCATGCACAAAGTGTTATAATTTATCATCCATTATTTCAACATGCATTCACGTATGTATTTTACCGGTGAACTGCCATAACTCAAGAACTTTTCATGAAAGTCTTTGAGTTTATACTGCGCACCCATTTTCTTTTTGTATTCATCCCTGAGCGATTTAATAGCCATTGAACCGGTATAGTAAGAACAAAGTTGTACCTGGGAAACAGTTGCCCTGTTGTACTTCTCTGCTGTCTGAGCTTCCGTCTGGAAACACTCATTCATCAGGATGTGTGTAATTTCTTCTTTGGATGTATTCAGACACTGGATATCGAAATCAATAATCACATTCGCCAGTTCACGGAGCTTCCATTTATAAAGTATCAGCTCCATTTCCGGTGCATGATTGCCCCAGCCATTTTCAACCATCATCTCTTCGGAATAAACAGCCCAACCTTCTATCATGGCACCATTCTGAAAAACTGACCGTATTATGTCAGGTGATTTTTTAGTATTGTAAATTCCCTGCAGGCAATGACCGGGAACAGCTTCATGAATAGCCAGTATCTGTGAACTGTAATCATTGTATTCCCTTAAGGCACTTTCGGCTTTTTGAGGGTCGTAAAGTGTCAGATCGTCAATGTTGAAATAGGTAGTCCCCTTTTTTTGGTAGGGAGGCGTAAAATCAGCACTTGCCAATGAAAAACCTCTTGCATATTCGGGCATCATTCTAACTTTGATGGGAGGATTGATTGTATCAAAATCAAATAAGTTTTTCTCTGTGATAAACTTTTTCAACAAGTGTACCTGATGGGTGAGATACCCATAATATTCAGAAGGCCGGACATGTTGCAATTGTATTTTATCAAGTACCAGTTGTATCACTTGGAGGGTATCTGTTGGTTGGGGTCGGTTTTTATAATATTTACCCCATACGCCTGTTGCAATCCGGTACATCTTTTCAGTGTAAAGCTTTTTATCAGCCTTCGCTTTTTCATACACCTGATCCGGGGTAAAGTCGGTCGCCAGATCATAGCCGAATTTTTCGGTATATAGTTTTTTCCCTATTCTGAAATCACGGTATTCATAACCATTGGTCGCATTTATTGCTTTCAATCCTTCCACATATGTATGAATGGCCCTGACGGTTTTGTCAATGTTTTTTTGTAACGCGGTTTTTTCGGTACTGCTTAATTGTGATGCATTGATAGAATCGGTCAACGCTTTTCCAAAAACAGATAACCCACCCAGGTTTTGTTGGATTGCCAGTGCAATATGTTCTTTGGTCGGTTTATGCAATGTTTTCAGGGCTTCGCTGTAATACGTATCAGCATGTTCTAAATGTCTTGTGAGAATTTTAAGTCTTTCTCCTAATGGAGCATAGGCCTGGTTGATAATATTATCACAATCATAGGCTATATTATAAAACGAAGCATCCCACTCCTGTTGTTTAAAAACAGACTGATACCAACTATCACTTTCCAACCGGTTTTTGATGATGTTGAAACTTATTTGGTTTTCAGTATTTAGCTGATCTTCCTTTGTTTTATTCAGGGAGTCCAACCATTGTTTTGAGAATGAAATATTCTCAGCAAATGATGTACTGTCAGGGATAACCAGTTTATCATAATACTTACCATATCCTGCACTGATAGCTGAAGATGGATATTGTTTCCAGTAAGCATCTAAAAAGACATTCTCAAAATCAGAGAATACTTTATCGGCATTGTTTCCACTGTTTTGTTTTTTAGAAGTACAACTTAAAGTTGCCAATAACAGTACAATAAGTACTTTAATAAAGTGTTTTTTCATATGATTTATTTTAATAGATTATGTTTATCCGCAACTCTCCATTACTTACGTATCGTTTCGTAGTGAAGCGCAATGACTCCACATGTAAATGTGATTGATTCTATCAGTTTCAGTTGAGTTGTTCCGGTCACATTTTTATATAGGGGAATGCCATGTCCAAGTATAATTGGATTAACAAATAACCAGAACTCGTCAATAAGTCCTGCATTAAGAAGGGAAAGCGAAGCAGTAGGACTTCCGAATATCAGAATATTTTTCCCGTCCTGGTTTTTTATTTTGTTTATGTTGGATTCAAGTTGGTCGCCAATAACTGTGGTGTTGTCAAGGCCTTTTTCGCTCATGGTCTTTGACAGAACAACTTTTGAAACCTTGTTGTACCAGGCCGAATGTTCTTTGTCGTGCTTTGATGCGTCTGGCTGTTCGCCGGCAGTGGGCCAGTAACTCTGCATCATTTCATACGTTACCTGTCCGTAAAGCGCCGTGTCGGCTTTGTCTGTCATCGTGGCTACAAAGTCAAACATTTCATCGTCAATACGTATCCAGTCCAGTTCTCCTTGAAGTCCTGCCACAAAACCGTCAAGAGAAGTGTGCATAAAAAAAATTAAATTTCTCATCGTCGTTTAATTTTAATTGTGAGGCATTTATTTCCGGTTGATTTTAGTCAGCAACGTTACATTTCATTACTGTCGGTTGTAACAAATTTCGTGTTTTGACTGTTCATATTTTGAAGAATGTTTCTGGTTATCACGGTCCACCGTCCTTCAGGTTATGCTCAAAATGTCGAAACCTGTATTCTCTTTACAAGCGAGCAAAGTCATATCATTTAGATTGTTTTAATTCATTGAGTTGCCATTTTCTCTCCTGCGAAATTTGGTCTGTTTGATCAGGAAATGCTAATTGTATTGTTTTTATAGCATAATCAGAACAAACCATTGCATGCTCTCTCATGTGTCCAACACCAACAGCCTGTCCACAAGCTCTAATAGCATTTTTTGTTATTTCAGATTTACAATGTCGAGCTACCTCGTGTATTTTAAATCCAACTTGTCTTACTTCATGTACAGTTGCATTACCAGTCTGCCACAATTCGTTTATTCTAAATCCGTTTTCGATTGCTGTTACATCAAATTCTTCTTCATCAGACAATATCAATACGTGTTTTGCACATTGAATCGCCCATTTAGCCAAGTCAATCTGATTAGTTTGTTCATACAAATTATCAATTTCTGCTCTTAATACAGAATTGTCAACTATTTTAATCTTTGTTCTCGTTGCCATAATTACAAAATTGGACATCTCTTTTTTCCTTTTTCTATACTGCCACCGTAACGACCGAGTCTATGGGCATTGGCGGTTTGCGGGAGCGTTCACTTTTACCCGGTAACAAAGCGAATGTATAAGCAATCCTCGATAGCTATCTGGACTGCAAAATGCATATCAGCCAGCATGTGCCTCTCTTCTACACCTTATTTGTAACAAGGGGTCGTTGGCTAATTGTTTTTTAATACTATAAACTATCTCCTTTCACCCAGTTATAACCGAAGTACCATTAAAAACTCATTACAAACGATGGGGAGGGAGGGCATCTGTTGTTTTTAGTGCATTTTCATCTGTCTCAATTTAAAATCTAAATATATTATTCTAAAATAACATTATTTTTGTCAGGAGATAATGTATTTGACATAAAATAAAGTCTTGATGTTTTTTATCATTAATAGACGAAATAGCAATAATCTATTAATCCACTTAATAGATGTAGGTTTCTTAGTTATTTCCATATTCTCATAGTTTTATTGATAAATATATATTTATTATGTTTTTGTATATTTGTCCCTGCTTTTAAAATTTGCAATCCCAACAATCCGTATACCATTACCCTGGTTAACCAACATATCCGGAGTGAACGGAAGAGTCGTTATGGCTGTCAATTTATTCTTTTATTTCAATTACACCATAGGATTCAGTTCCAAACCATTTATTATTTTGTCCGTCAATTGCAATTGATTGAATCATTCTAATATTATTTATAGGGTGTTGCGTCCAGTTTTTACCATCAAACTTTGAAATCCCATTTTCTGTTCCAAACCATATATTACCCGATTTTTCTATGGCAATTGCATGAACAGTGTTATTAGATAATCCTTCTTTCATAGTATAAGAAGTCCAGCTTGTACCGTTGAATTTTGAAACGCCTTTTTCAGTTCCAACCCATTTATTGTTCATAGAATCTATTGCAATGGAATTAACTCTATCGCCGGCCAAACCATCACTTATTGAATAATAGAATTTATGAATGTTATCAAACATCATAATACCATTATGCATGGATCCAAACCATTTTTTCCCTTGTTAGATCGATTGTAAACCTGTATAATGCATAATCTCACCCCACGGTGACAGTCACAGTTTTCACTTCAGACGTTTCTACATTCGTTATTTTAAGTTCCGAGCTGCCTTTCTGGAGAGCTTTAATATGAACAACTCGGGGATTATTTTGAATACTGATAGGATCGACTGGCCATGCAAGAAGTTCAGCAGATATAGCATTCGTGTTCGAAACAGTTACTGTGTAGTTGCCGCAACCGGATAAAACATAATATTCTGATTCAGCTCCTAATGCCAGTCGTAGCACATCTGTTGCTGGGGATACAGAAAACAGGTAATGATCTACCACCTGAATATTGTAGATCATGTTTGGCCAGTAATCTTTCAGATAATATAAATAAGCTTGTCCTTTTTTTTGTCCCGTAATTTGCAGATTGTTTGCCGTTCCTCCTACCTGAATGACCGAAGCTGTGTCCATCAGTGAATACAGCGGATGAGGATCAGTAATGGTTATAATTTTTGTATCGCCTATTTTAATAAATACTAAATTTGAAAGAGGAGTTCCCCTGGCAATCAATTCATTGATGGTGACCTTGATTTCCACCTTGTTTTTATCCTGATCGGTCAATGTAATAATGGCATTGCCAATATTATAACCTGTAATATACAGTTTGTTGTCAATCAGCACATACTGAGCAACCGCCGCATTTGAACTACTGGCGCTATAGTTACCTGTCCCCTTTATAACCGTAATTTCGACATAGGGTTTAGTTTTACTTAAAGTTACAGTTGTACTGCTAACCACAAGTGGAGCATCTTTTTCAATTGGACTGTTGTCCTTACAGGAAAACAACAACAAAGTGATCAGAATACAGGAAAGACATTTCATTTTTTTCATTTCATTATCATTTATATTTTTTTTATTGCTTTGATATTCAAACTATAAACGCACAATTTTATCCGGTTTTCTGAACAGCAAGCACTTGGCTAAATCCAAATACCCGGGATATTCCGTTTGCAGGAGCGTTTACTATCCTTCAGCTGACGGATAAAATGAATGCGTGAGCAATCCGCATACCGTTACCTAGGTTAACTAACATATCCCGATTGAACGGAAAAGTCGCTGTGGCTTGCCCATTTATTCTTTTATTTCAATTACACCGTAGGATTCAGTTCCAAACCATTTATTGTTTTGTCCGTCAATTGCAATTGATTGAATCATTCTAATATTATTTATAGGGTGTTGTGTCCAGTTTTTACCATCAAACTCTGAAATCCCATTTTCTGTTCCAAACCATTTATTGCCTTGTTTGTCTATGGCAATTGCATACACAGTGTTATTAGATAATCCTTCTTTCATAGTATAAGAAGTCCAGCTTGTACCGTTGAATTTTGAAACGCCTTTTTCAGTTCCAAACCATTTAGATCCATCTCTGTCAATAGCAATACAATAAACATTATTACAAACTAATCCACTATTTAAAGTATTATAGGTCTTCCAGTTCGTACCCTCCAGTTCAGATACACCGTTTGATGTTCCAACCCATTTATTGTTCACAGAATCTATTGCAATGGAATTAACTCTATCGCCGGCCAAACCATCACTTATTGAATAATAGAATTTATGAATGTCATCAAACATCATAATTCCATTATGCATGGATCCAAACCATTTATTCCCTTGTTTGTCGATTGCAATAGATAAAACCAGTGGTAAAAAACCATCGAAATCAGAGTATTGTGTCCAGTTTGTACCATCAAACTTTGTCACACCGAAATAGGTTCCAAACCATTTATTTCCTTTTTTGTCTATTGCAATACTCAATAAATAAGTATCAATCAGACTGCTGTTAAGCGAATAATTCATCCAATTCTGACCATCAAATCTCGAAACACCGGATCGGGTTCCAAACCATTTATTATTCAGAGAGTCAATGGCAATCGAACTAACATTATTGTCGAGCAAACCATTATTCTCAGTATAAACAGTCGATTTTAAAGAAACTGTTTCATTCTTACAGGAGTAAGTAATGATGATTAAAAGCATTAAAAATTTAGTCTTCATAATTTTTTTTAGTGTCAAGTTTTAACTGTATTAATCCAGTTAGATTTGAATGATCCTGGTATGATTTTTATAAGTTTAGTAAATTTCGTACATTGTGATGGATATGCTCATTCAGTGTGTACAATAACCAGCACAATATTATCCTATTTAATCAACATATCCGGAAGGAAAGATATGAATAAATGATCTGGTATTGTTATCGGAGTCATCTTCATTCGTCAATTAAATTGTTCGGGTACTCTGATAAATATAAATCAAATCCTTTGTCAGCCATAAGCCTCATCAACTTTGAACTAATTACAGCTCCACCTCCTGTTGAGTTTGGTCGTACATCAAACCCAATGTCAATCACGTAGTCCGCTTTAGGTAATATCTTGCAATTTTCAATTAACCATTTCTCAAGTTCTGAAATTTGATTGGGTAAATCCCAAATGTCATCACACAACCATGCTATACTTTCATATGAATTTTCTGTATAAATATTAATTGGCATAGTATTTATTTTCTGTAATTGCTACTAATGACCAAAGCTGTTGGCATTGGTCGGTTTGCTTGATCATTTATGTCACCCTGCGACAACGTGAATCCTGTCAGGAAAACCGGCTAAATCCACCTCAGCCAATAATGAACATGATGTATATTAGCGGGTTATTGTATTCTTTAGTCGTTCGTTATGACAAACGAGTACATTTTTCTTCTCGCCATGCCAATAATGAAACCCATTTCCCTGGCAGTTTTTATAATCCTCACATTCGGCACACTTTCCTGTTTTCGTCCAACTTCGGTCTCTGAATAATTCGTATTTCGTCTGCCAAACAGAAAAGAAGTTGTCTTTGTAGATATTCCCTTGTGCAAATGTCCGGTCAATGTTTGGACAAGCAGAAATTGAGCCGTCAATTAATATCGAGCCTATATTTATACCTGCACGACAAAAGAAATTCGAGTCACGTACGTGGGATTCGTATTCGCCAACAAAGCCTTCACAACTAAATTTTACGTCAATATCTTTTCTGGTTCTTGATTCACTGATAAAATCCATCAACTCTCTGAACTGATAGTCTGTCAAAAACATGTTATCATCCTCTTTTGCTCTTCCAATGGGAACAATTGTAAATAGTCGCCATGCTTTTACTCCTTTCTGAATCAGATAGGTTCGTATTCCTTCCAGTTCATGGAAGTTGCGTTTATTTACGCACGTTACCACATCAAAATTCAATCGTGAAGAACTTGCAGCAAGACCAATGGCAATGTCAACCCGCTCAAAACTCTTTTCATTATTCCTTAGCCAGTTATGCGAGCTTTCTAAACCATCCATGCTTATTGTAAGTGCTCCAAGTCCGGCATTCAGCAACGAAATGTGTTTCTCGATGTCATACAAATAACCATTCGATACCATACTCCAACGCATTCCACGTTTTCTGATTTCCCGACCGCAAATTTCAATGTCTTTTCGTAAAAGAGGCTCTCCTCCGGTCAATACTACTGTGATATATTCAGAAGGTGATTCAATTGTATCAAGAGCTTTTAGAAAGTCATCAAGAGGCATGTCTTTATAAACACTATCTTTCGAACAATCACTTCCGCAATGTCTGCAATTCAGATTACACCTGGTAGTACACTCCCAAAACAGATAATTGAGTTCATGCTGCTTTGTTTCCCATTTTTTGAATACCCTAAATAAGGCTTGTTTTAGCATTGTAACCATTTACTTGTTTTCCAGCTCAATATTCAAATAAACTTTAGGCAGCTTGCTCATAAGTACCGAATCTTTGATGGTGATCAATGTATCTTTATTCGAAAACCAGCTATTCTGAGTAGAGTCTACGTCAGTAAATTTGATTTTTGCATGTTGAAGTTTATCCATGTATAATGAGAACTTCCCATATTCATCGGTATTCGCATATTGTACCCTTCCGTCAACTGAAACCTTAATTCCTTTGATAGGAAGGCCTGAAGTTTTAGATTTTACCTGTCCTTCAATCAATAAATCATGCCCAATGTCTTGTGGAGTACCATAGCATGCCTGAAATACAAATGCAATTGAGGTTAAACAAAGACCTCCAATAATTTTTCTTTTCCAGTCTCTTTTCATAATTTTTATTCAATTATAGTTGTACAATGTTGATCTTTCATTTTTTACAATAACCGCTAACACTTTTAACTGCGAACTCTCCCTTGTGTATTCGAAGTACTAATCGAAAAACTTTACCGGTTAGGTTTGTATATTCCTGATTATATAGCTGATATTCCAATCTATAGTAAACAAGTCAATTCTCACACAAATTCCCATATCCAACTTTTTACAGGATATTTGTTGTTTCCTGTTTTATAAAAACTCAGGGATAAAATCACTCTTTATTAAGCGTGAAATTTATGCTGATTTGTTTTGTATTCAACCACTTTTCAACCGGGCGGACTCCATAAAATCCCTGCTCTGGGCGAATCTTTCAGGTTTTGCTTACCAGAATGATTAGCGTGCCTGCCTGATAGCTTACAAACAGGATAAAAGGAATTGCAATTTGAAACTATATTCACTCTGTATAAATGGACCGAATTGTTTCTTTCCTTTAAATTCCGGTCAAATGTAATAACATTCTTTTATTTAACCATGTGTTTATTTGATTAATTTACATTTTATTTAATCAATCAGATGGATTCGGCTTTGTTTGCATATATTCGTTGTGAGAGGCGAGAGGTAAGGAGAAGGAGTTAAAGTTATCAAATTTAATTTACGACAAGGAATTATACCAATGCTGAGTTTCAAAATCAATTTGTTGGTTAGGGGAGGTAACAACATAAAAGCAAGAATTACAGCATTTCCTTCCTCCCGGATATGCTCATTAAATGTATAAAAGCTCCATCTGTAATTGGATTCCAACAACAAGCACTACCGTTATCCTATTTGACCAACATATCTCGACGTAAAGAGTGTATAGCTACAAGTTATTTGATTTAGATTCCCATTTTCTTTGTAATTTTATTAAAGTCTTCCTCCTTGTTTACTTTCTTCATTTCTTGAAAAATCATTTCAATTATTTTCTGTGTGTCTTTTACATATTCTGATTTCTCGTGTTGATATATTTTTTGAGCAGTCAATACGTATTCCAAAGAACTTTCAAATTCAGTTAAAAGGAACAAGTTCTTTCCAAGTCCAAAATAACCTTCTGCGTTGTCGGGGTAAAGACGAACAAGTTTTTTGTAATATTCATTAGAAGTTTTATATTCAGACTTCTCGGTGTATATTACTCCAATATTCATAAGAGCAAAATCTCCTTCAGGATAAATACTTAATGATTTTTTATAGTATTTAATTGCATTGTCATAATCCCCCATTCGTTTGTAACAAAACGCAATATTATCGAGTGCAGGAACAAATGTTGAATCAACTACTAAAGCCATTTTAAATTCTACAATTGCAAATTTAAAATTCTTTTGTTCTATCATATCGTTACCGATAATATATGCATTATTTACTTCCTTATTTTTTGAATCAGAATAAAACTTTTTTTTATACTGATCAAGTTTTTCGTTACTAAAAACTACGCAATTAGTTGAAACTATTGAGTCCATTTTCTTTAGAACATTTTTAATCCCAGTGGAAGTTTGAATTAACAGAATATCGTTTGGGTTTTTGTTTTCGGCAATTACATTGGCAAGAGAATTTGCCAGGCATTTCCTGTAATTATCGTCATTTAGATTCTTTGTTTTTTGAACACAGTCACATGCTCGGGTTGCAGCTCTTTCTTCTAAAGTCTGGCTGAAAACGTTTGTCGATAAAATAAGTGTCAGGATAATCAATAATTGTTTCATGTTTTCTGTTTTTTAACTTGCTGCTAACGAGTTAACTATAGGTATTTATCTGTTTTCTGGAGCGTTTACTTTACTCTGCTATAAAGTGACTGCTGGAGCAATCCCGATAGCTATCGGGACTACTGAATGCACGTTAAGCCAGCCAATGACTTTAAAGTTTGTTATGCATTCGGTGTTTGGTATTCTGTTAATCATTTCTCACCTTCAAAGTTGAGAAATATTCCGATATACTATTTCTTCACGTTCTCTAAATATTGGAAATAGCTAATTGTTGTATCACCTCGACTTTCAAATATTACAGGACCTTTATAGGTTTCACGAATAAAATAATACCAATTATCTTCTAATTGATAAAGCAAATAAAAATTATCTTTATTAATTTGAGGAATAGAATCGTTCAGGCAGTAAAAGTATCCGTTGTAATAATCAAGACTTTCATCTGCAGGGTAAACTTCATTGGCAAATTCAATAAAGTTTTTTTCACGTGAGATCCATTTAATGTTCAGGTTTGACATTAAACCAAATATATCATTAAGGCCTTTAAATGTAAAACTTTCTTTGTGTTCTATTTCGCACTTAGTATAAAGTTTATCAGAGTCATTTGAATTATAAAGTGGTGAAATTAGTGCGGGATTACTTTTATCAGTTATTGTTTTCATAAATTTCCCCTTTAGCCGTGGTATTGTGAAGTAATCACCAAGTATTTTACACGGTCTTCCAAATATTATTCCTCCTCTGCTTTTAGCAATAACGTTAAACATTTTGAATTTTTGAAACTCTTTTATTAATAAGTCATACTCTTCATGATACTTATTTTGAGGTTTAATTGTTAGGTCCATATCGCTGTAGTTACTATTAATTCTACTTTTATCAATCCTGTTGTCAGTTTCTTGTAAACAATAGCTTATTAAAAAGTAAAAAATCACAGCTCCGATCCAAAATAACGGCTTTCTTGTTATTCGTTTAATTGCAAGGTATATAGTCTCCCGATTTATCATATTACATAGTATGTTTGTTAACAGCCTTTCATATCTATCAGACTGGTGATTTGTTTTTCAGGAAATAGACATTGATAACATGAAAATTTTCCATCCTTTTTTCGTTTTTTGAATGACATAAGTCGTACTACTTGTTAATTCAGAAGTTGAGATTATGTACGTGTCTTTCATCTTGTCACATTTAAACATCGGTGTGCAATCACTTTTAATAAAATGAGACGGGTATTTTAACTTGTAGTTTCTGTATTCTTCCGTTGTCATAATGATCAGCTTCTCAGTTTGAAGATTTAGATGTTGAAAATCAGGATCATCAGTTACTAATAAGTTGACCGTATTAAAATATCCATACAATGAATCCATTTCACTTTTCTTACATACCGGAGGATTAGCTATGTCGATTTCCATTACTCCTCTGTTGTTGGGTTTAAAATTCTCAATCAATGTTTCATAGATAAGCGACTTGTCTGTTTTTATACTTTTAAACCGTGGATTTTTATCGTCGCTGTCATTAATTCCATCGCCGTCTGTATCCGCATTGTTGGGATTGAGCAACATTTTATCTTCGACAATGTCAGTTAATCCATCATTATCTGAGTCCTTACAGATTTTTGTCAAGTCTAACTGTATGGCAATATTATCATGAATTGCTTCAAATTCCGCTGGCATGGGATGCATTACCTGAGTTACCTGCCGGACAATTGCGCCTTCAATTTGAAGTGTCGTGGAATCTTTCCATAACGGGATCTTTGAATTTCGTTTGAAGAAGTAATAATAATTCTCAGTAAGTCCTGTATAGAAGTGTTTCCAGGTTATTCCATTGTCGGACGAGAGAGCAATCCAATATCCCCAGCCACCATAAATGAAATCGTCGTATTTTGAATCTGTATAAATCATTGCCAGGTTGTTTCCGTATTTCCCCTGCTTGATGATTGACATTTTGGGAATGCCACCAATTTTATCATTAAACATTGCCTGCATAATAGAATCATATTTTTTGAAATCTTTTATGTTCTCTTTTTGAGAGTCCATAATTGAATCCCTGTACGCAGAAAACACCTGCTTCGGATTATAATATGCCGGATTTTCGATGGTATCAACCTTGACATAACCGTACGGATTTTTTGTTGCAGTTTCCAAACTCACCGGGGTAAATTCTTTATGTTCCCATGATTTTCTCAAATTCTCATAATAGAGATCTTGTTCTTTACTGGAGTATTTTTTCTCATCTCTGTCTTGGGCAAAAGTGTTGCCACAAGATATAATTGTCAACATACAAATCGAAATAAATTGAGTCAGTTTCATGCTGTTATCCTTTTATTGTTAACTGCCTTCTAATGGCCTGTTTTAATGACTGGTGGCTGTTTATAAGTGTGTTTACCGACGACCTGTGACAAAGTGAATGCATGAGCAAAGATCACTTAATGCACTACTGTCCCGATTTATCGGGATCAGCCAATAATGATCATGTTGTGTGTTACTGGAATATCCTTTTTGTATAGTTATATTTCCGTTTCTTCAACAATATCGTCAAGATTATTATTCTTATCGAAATATAAAATCAATTCCTTTTCAGGTGTTTTTCCTTTTCCTCGAATAATGTAAACCAAAATTAGAAGCTTATCTTCTTTCCCAAGTCCACTACTCTTTGGCTTTCCTAAAAGATTTAAGATTTTCTCCTTATTATAGCCTTTTAAAGTTGCTTTGTTAATGCGCCAGGTTCGATTTGAACTGTCATAACTGTAATGATTCATTCTAAATCCGTTTTGTCCCAAAGAATCGGCTTTCCACTTTACTGAAAATTCGGTTAAAAGAGAATCCTTTTCTTTTTCTTGTTTTGTTAGTTGTCTGTTCTCTTTCTTGTCGTCTTTGAAATTGGAGCTGTCTGTTTTAGTTTGTTGTTGACAAGCAATCAAAGTCGCAATAGATAATATGAATATCAGTGTCTTTTTCATCTCAGCTATTTTAAAAATCTAAGTTTTCTTAATTCTTTTTGGATTGCAACTAACTACCAGCTTTATATGCATTTTGCATACCTATTACTCGGATGTTCTATTTGCTTAAGCGCTCACTGTCGCCTTGCTACAAACTGAATGCATGAGCAAACCCGAGATAGCTATCAGAACACCTAAATGCACGTCAGCCAAGAATAAACAAAATGTGTATTAGCAGCAGGGTCGTTGTTGTTATTCATTTGTTCGCTGTTTCCTTTTCTACAGTGTCTATTTCCTTTTCTATTGTTAGCTTACTTACCACGCGTTACAACTCGTGCGGAAGCGATGTTTTTAATTCTGAGGATAAAACCTCAGTTGTTCGAAAACGATATTTTTATCTTTTCGCAGGCGGTCAATTAATTTTTTCAGGTCACTTTCTTCCCAACGTCGTTGAAACATTTCATCGTGCAACAGGATAACGATATTGTTTTTCGTGAATGTATTACCCGAATTCAGTTGTTGCATAATTTTTCGGTACATTTCATCAACGCTTTGTACCGGAGTACCGTCTTCGGCATGATGCTGCCACTCTACATCCCAACCAAAAACCTTAAATCCTCTTGCAGCCAGGCTATCGGCAGTAGCCACCGCATTAATTTCAGAATCATCTTGTTTCTTGTGATTAATTCGCCAGGTATTGCAAGCCGGCATGCGTATGATTTTAAACTGAATTTTCAGATATTTCTGATTCTTCAGGAAATCCTCGGTTGCTTTATGCGGATTGCCGTAGAACACATTATATTGATCGTTGCCATGTGTAAAACTATGATTATACTCCTCGATATACGGATTCTCTTCATAGTACTTATAATAGGTCGCCATTTCCCTGTCGCCAACTACTTCCGAACCAATCAGAAATACACTAATTTTTATCTTCTCTGCCAAAATAATACTATCAATATTTTGACTACCGTTCAAAGGTCCGTCATCAAAAGTCAGATACACATATTGCTTCTGAGGAAGAGAGGCCTCTTTCGGCTTGTCATTTTTACAGGACTGACAAATGACCACTATAAGTAAAATAAATAATAGACTTGAAAAAAGACGATTCATAGATTATGATTTTTGATTGTTTTGAATTGTATTTATTACTCTGTCATCGGAGTTTGGCATAGCATCCCGCTATGTCAAAGCTAATATAAAAGCTCCACCTTTAATATTATAGATTCAATCATAATTAGTTGACATATTTAGTTGTTTTTGTATTTTATCTCGCTGTCTGCAAATGCATTATTTGGAGCGTTGCTGTTCTCTTGTTTTTTTCGACTTGCTGCTAACGACCGAATTATGGCATTTGGCGTCCCGATAGCTATCGAGGATGCGGGAGCAAAACTGCCGGAATGCACGTCAGCCAGCCAATGAACATAGGGTGTGTTAGGCGGTCGTAATTTTGTTATTCGTTTTACAAGTCATAGTTTTCTCGGTTAAATCCACCTTCCGAATGAATTATCTGACCTGTAATCCATTCTGCATCTGGACTTGATAAAAAAGCGATAAGTCTTGCTACATCTTTAGGTTCGCCAAGTCTTCCCATAGGAAAGTATTTTCGCCATTTTGTCTTTTCTGATTCACTCAACCAACCGCTGTCTGTCAATCCTGGATTTACAGCATTAATCGTAACTCCTTTCAACGCAGCTTCTCGTGCAAGTGTGGTCGTCAATGTTTCAATTGCTCCTTTAGTTATAGCGTAAGCAATTTCACTACTCATAGCACTTAATGATTGTCCAGAAGTCAGGTTTATGATTCTACCATTTTTCTTTCCGTCAAATCGCTTAATAAATTCTACTGTAAGCATGGTTGTAGCTTTCATATTTACAGCATAGTGTTTATCTAATTCACTTTCTGTAATTGTCTTTATGTCAGTCTGAGTGCTGTATGTTGCGTTGTTAACAAGAACTGTTGGTTTACCAAGTTTAGCTTCAACTTCGTTTAGCAGAATGTCATAAGATTTCTCTAACGATAAGTCTAGTTCTAACTTTTCACATCTTACTCCAGTCTTTTTAATCTCAATCTCAATTAAATCTGGTTCGTTTTCAAGCGTTTTCCAAGGCATTTGAGAGTCATATTTTCTCCAGTAAGTGAAGAATATATCAAAACCTTTTTCTGCCAATTCACAGCAAATCGTTTTACCAATTCCGTCTAATCGACTCGCTCCTGTTATGATTGCTATTCGTCTCATTTCTTTTTTTCTATTATGCTGCCATACGACCTAGGCTTTGGGCATTTGGCGTTTACCACGCGTCCTGCAACAAAGTGAATGCAAGAGCAATCCCGATAGCTATCATATCTGCTAAATGCAAGTCAGCCAATAATGAATATAATGTGTGTTAGCGGTTCGTTGTTTTATCTGTCAAATATTATCATTGTTTTCTGTCGTCCCATTCTCTTTTCAGCATTGCGTATTGGAATTCACTTCCCCATTTCCCTTTGAAAAATATGTTTTCAATAAAGAGTCCTTCTTGTTTAAATCCTGTGCTTTTTAGTAGGTTAATTGAAGCAGTATTTTCAGCATCTACTATTTCAACAACTCGGTGTATTTTTTTTGTGTCAAATAGAAAGTTCAAAATGCCAAGTAGAGTTTCTTTTGCATAACCCTTTTTTTGTTCCAGGTGTGAAATAGTAATTCCAATTTCTGCAATTCTTGTGTCGTGCTGGCAAAGTCTAATTGCACAGTCGCCAATAAGTTGGCTATTTTCATTATTTTCAATTCCGTACTGTACCCATTCTCCTGCTTTTCCAAAATGCTTTGTCGAGTTGTCTTTAATAAATTCTTCGGCTTGTTCAATTGTCATAACATCAAAACCTTGATATTTTGTAACTTCTGGATTTGAACGATAAATATGAAAGTCAGATAGGTCAGATAATTCGAGATGTCGAATATTAAGTTGTGTCGTTTGTATATTTAGTATTTCCATTGTTTAAATTTATGTCGTTTATAATTTGTCGGATTTTCGCACTTACAATGACCGTTAACGACCGAATTATGGGCATTTGGCGTCCCGATAGCTATCGAGGATGCGGGCCTATTCGCTGTCCGTCAGCCGACATTCAAAGTGAATGTGGTAGCAAAAGCATCAAAATTCACTTCAGTCAATAATGAACATAATGTGTGTCTTTACTGAGGCTTATTGACAATTTCCATTATCTTTTCCGGAGATACAGTTCGTTTAAAACCATACTTCTCATATAATTCGTGGGCATCATTTGTCGCAAGCATAATACGTCTCAAACATTGTAAATCAGAGTGCTGCATTATTGCACTTATAAGTTGTTTACCTAATCCTTGCTTTCTGTAGTCTTCTAAAATAAAAACGTCCATGATATAAGCAAATACAGCATAGTCTGTAAGAACTCTTGCAAATCCGACTAGTTTATCAGAACTGTCATATACTCCAAAACAAATAGAATTCTCAATGGAACGTTTAACTGTCTCAAAACTTCTACCAATAGCCCAATATGAACGATTTGTAAGAAAATCATGTATTGCAATTAAATCTAACTTGTCTTTATCTGTTGATATTTTATAATTACTCATATTCAGTCTTTTTTCTAAACTTGACCATAACACTTATATCTGTGAACTCTCAGTTGTGTATGCGAAATGCTAATCGAAAAATTCTACTGGTTAGGTTTGTATCTTCCTGATCATATAGCTGATATTCCATTCTATTGTAAGCAAGCCAATTTCCATTCAAGTTCACATATCCAACTTTAACAGATCGTTTGTTGTTTCCCGTCCTTTCGGATATCCTCATTAAATGTATAAAAGCACCGTTCATGACTGTTGGTTCTCAACTACCAGCACCCACCATTATACTATTTGATTAACATATCTGGAAGGGCAAAGAAATTAAATTGTCTTTTCCTGTTTAAGAACATGCATGTGTTTGCAATTCAACCACTTTCACATATTCGCCAATCTTCGCCCTGAAAGGGCAGCATAAGTCAGCCCAATTGCAAAGGCCTGAAAGGTCGACGCGTTGGGTTTATGATGCACGCGCAACGTTTTTCGCCCTGAACGGGCAGCATAAATTTAGGTCCACAAATAATCATCATTATATTCCACATCGTTTTCTTTCAAAAATTGAATGTATTCATCCTCAAAAATTCTCCCCAAGGCGTTGACCTTTCAGGCCGTTACCTTGGGCTGACATATATTACCCTTTCATGGCGAATATGTCGATCCATGTTATTTAACCGGCTTGCTATTTTCCCTATCTTCGCCCTGAAAGGGCAGCATAAGTCAGCCCAATCGCAAAATCTGAAAGGTCGACGCGTTGGGTTTATGATGCACGAGCAACGTTTTTCGCCCTGAAAGGGCAGCATAAATTCAGGTCCACAAATAATCATCATTATATTCCACATCGTTTTCTTTTAAAAATTGAATGTATTCATCCTCAAACGTTTGTGTCTTATGATGTTCTTTTTGATTGGCAATGTATTTCTTAACAATATCCACCCTGGAATGACTGACTGAATACCCTGCATATCCACCTTGCCAGGCAAATTCGCGATAATGGGGTCCCAATGTTTTGATCCATCTGCTACTATTGGTTTTTATTTCTTCCATTAGATCGGACAATGAAATGTTTTTAGACATAATACACAATACATGCACGTGATTATCCATTCCATTAATGATAATAGGTATAGATTGACTTAACTTCACCACACCACCCATATAGGCATACAATTCCTTTTCATCTTCTGGCCGTATCAGGCATTTGTTGTTTTTTACATGGAAGATAGCATGTAAATTCATTTTTGATAATGATTGTGACATACTTACATGATTTTAAAATTTATATTGCCCTTTCAGGGCGTAACTTATCGGGGTGACATTCTCCCCAAGGCGTTGACCTTTCAGGCCGTTACCTTGGGCTGACATATATTGCCCTTTCAGGGCGAAGACCCTGGTTCAATGTTATTTATCTGGTATTACTATTTTTCCCTTTCTTCTCCCTGAAAGGGTATTATAGGTCAGCCCAATCGCAAAGGCCTGAAAGGTCGACGCGTTGGGTTTATGATGCACGCGCAACGTTTTTCGCCCTGAAAGGGCAGCATAAATTTAGGTCCACAAATAATCATCATTATATTACACATCGTTTTCTTTCAAAAATTGAATGTATTCATCCTCAAAAATTCTCCCCAAGGCGTTGACCTTTCAGGCCGTTACCTTGGGCTGACATATATTACCCTTTCATGGCGAATATGTCGATCCATGTTATTTAACCGGCTTGCTATTTTCCCTATCTTCGCCCTGAAAGGGCAGCATAAGTCAGCCCAATCGCAAAATCTGAAAGGTCGACGCGTTGGGTTTATGATGCACGAGCAACGTTTTTCGCCCTGAAAGGGCAGCATAAATTCAGGTCCACAAATAATCATCATTATATTCCACATCGTTTTCTTTTAAAAATTGAATGTATTCATCCTCAAACGTTTGTGTCTTATGATGTTCTTTTTGATTGGCAATGTATTTCTTAACAATATCCACCCTGGAATGACTGACTGAATACCCTGCATATCCACCTTGCCAGGCAAATTCGCGATAATGGGGTCCCAATGTTTTGATCCATCTGCTACTATTGGTTTTTATTTCTTCCATTAGATCGGACAATGAAATGTTTTTAGACATAATACACAATACATGCACGTGATTATCCATTCCATTAATGATAATAGGTATAGATTGACTTAACTTCACCACACCACCCATATAGGCATACAATTCCTTTTCATCTTCTGGCCGTATCAGGCATTTGTTGTTTTTTACATGGAAGATAGCATGTAAATTCATTTTTGATAATGATTGTGACATACTTACATGATTTTAAAATTTATATTGCCCTTTCAGGGCGTAACTTATCGGGGTGACATTCTCCCCAAGGCGTTGACCTTTCAGGCCGTTACCTTGGGCTGACATATATTGCCCTTTCAGGGCGAAGACCCTGGTTCAATGTTATTTATCTGGTATTACTATTTTTCCCTTTCTTCTCCCTGAAAGGGTATTATAGGTCAGCCCAATCGCAAAGGCCTGAAAGGTCGACGCGTTGGGTTTATGATGCACGCGCAACGTTTTTCGCCCTGAAAGGGCAGCATAAATTCAGGTCCACAAATAATCACCATTATATTCCACATCGTTTTCTTTCAAAAATTGAATGTATTCATCCTCAAAAATTCTCCCCAAGGCGTTGTCCTTTCAGGCCGTTACCTTGGGCTGACATAAATTGCCCTTTCAGGGCGAAGATCCTGGTTCAATTTTATTTATCTGGTATTACTATTTTTTACCCCGTCCTCCAGGATATGCTCACTAAATGTTTAAAAGCTCCGGTCTTGACAGTTGGTTCCCAACAATAGTACTACAGTTATCCTATTTGACCTACATATCAGAAAGGGCAAACCAAATACTTCTTTGTTAATCTGTTATTTATTTAGATAACTGTCCAAATATTCTTTTAATTCAACAATACCTACAGGTGCAATCATATTTTCCATATTCCAAAAGCTAAATTTACTATTCGATACAATTCCAACTAATTTACCATTGCTGTCAACAACTGGCCCACCACTCAAGCCTCCCATTTTTTCAGGGACAATTAATTTTTTCAATAAGAGATGTGTTCCATTCGTTTTATAAAATTCAAATTCATATACACGTTGTGATCCCTCTTTCATGTGTCGGGTCCAACCAACTATATATAGTTTTTCCCCTTTAACCAATGGTGTATCTCTAAATTCAAGAGGAAGAACATTTGACCTGTTTTCTTTTATTGAAAAAACAAGCCAATCTTTTTCAAATAGAGTTTTCGAGTTTAATTTTTCAGATTTATCTTCATTTAATAATTTATCAATAATTACTGTTTCGTTTTCATTATTTAATGGACTCATTGTCCAGCTTTTTATAAAATTTTCAAGTGTGAGATTTTTTATACTGTCAGGTTTAAGGATGGCAAGAATATGCTTGGCTGTAATGGCAAAAGTGTCATTTTTATATTTTAGTAAAAATGCTGTCCCTAATTGATTAAATTCGTGTTCACCACTAAAATACTTGAAATGATTTATTAAGCTTATCGGTGGAAATTTCTTGTCAGAAACAGAAACCTTTGCTTTTGAACACGAAGAAAATGCAATGATAAATAATAAAAAATAAAATAGTTTTTTCATGATATTTCAATTTAAATTTTAAAAGTCATGTATTCATTCTGTGTCGTAAATTCTGCGTTTTTCACCCAGTCCTCCACGGATATAATCATTAAATGTATAAAAGCTCCTGTCTGTAACCAGGAACCAACGGACACGTCCGAATGGAGTAATTGGATTCCCGGTTCTTGTATTCATTATATTTTCAATACAGCAATATATCCGGTTGTAAAGTGGATTTGTATTTTTGGCTACAATTCCACATAATATATACAGTTGAGATTTCAGCTTTCAACAACAGGTGCACTTTTATCTTATTTAACCAACGGATTCAGAAAGACAGAGATCTATAATTTTAATTTATTTCAATTTCAATGTATGGTTTATTTAAATCTTTAATAATATATTCTAATGATTTTAATAGGAATGAATTATTGTAAAAATTTATTGTTAATTTTTTATTCAAGTTTTCTTTACTTAATGGAAAGTTCCAATACATATATTCATTTATTTTTATTCTGCCTATAAATTTATTTTTGAATAATATTTCAACTTCAACATTTTTATTTAACTCCATCCATTTTACTTTGTTGATAATTACAAATCCATAAATATTCTTAACAAGTAAACAATTTTCTTTCTTTTGAGTCTTTTCAGCAAAAAAATCATATTGCCCATTTGGATAGTACAAATATTCTATTTCACTAATTAGGGACTTGACTAGCACATAAATAATACTACAACATAAAATCATAATTAACCATGAATTTAATGTTGAATCATTGATAAAAGGAATTTCATAAAGAAAAATACTTTTAATATCAAATTGACAATTAACAATAATATGGATAACTATGGTAATTGAATATGTTAATAATATAAATATTACATTTCTACAAAACACAATGTAAGCAGCAGTTAAATATAAATAATCTCTTTCGTCTTTATCCAAATAATAGAATACTTTGTCATAATTCCAATTTTCAGACATCCAATTTCCAATTTCAGATGTTTTTTTAATACTTAGAAATATGTATTTAATATAAGTTGAGATATGTTCAATTAGACAGCCTAATACAAAAGATAATACTATGGCTATAAGACCAATACTATTTACTTCAAAATCTGAATTTATAAATGGTATAAAAAGTAATAGCATAATTGCAACAGGTAATACATATTTAAGTATATCCCTATATAAAAAACCGCTAGTTGACATATTTTTATTTTTTTAATATGTTAAAAACTGGTACATCTTCACTAAATTCGTCAACTCTTGAAATAACGGTTTTCAAAACACATCTATGTGGTGGACAATTTCCTATCCCCAATGCATTAAACCCTGGTTTTTTATGTATTTGCCAACCTTTTTGAATATCACTTGCTTTTATAGTTGTTTGTCCATATTTTTGCGCATTCTCAATACCAACTGCAACAATTGCGGCTGAAGCAATAATTATATCTTTTTTTGTAATTATGCCGTTTTCGATAGCTAACCCCACTTCATTAAGAACATATTTCTTTGCATTTAGTGTCAATCTCATATTAGGTCTTGAATTTAAATATACTTGCTCAATTTTAGATACCGGTTCTAATGTATTTGCAGCTATATAAACATTAGTTAATTTTAATGGAAGAGTTCTATCAGATAATAATTTTATAGATCTTAAATAAATTCTTTCGGTATTAACCTCGCTCGTTTTATTTTTTTTTGATTTATTCATATAATTGTTTTGTTTAATATTTCAATTATTTATTTTGAATGTTGTATATTTTATAAACAATTTAATTAACTATTGTAGTGTGATTTTACAAATTCATTACCTCTTCTTACTTCAGTTTTAATTATTTACATTTACATGCTCTTTTCACCATAATAACAATAGATTTTGTTTTTTTTGAATTATAAGTTGCTGTCTTTTGAACCCCATCCACCCGGATATGCTCATTAAAAGTTTAAAAGCACCGATTTGTTGCCGGGAACCAACATCACGACCGATGGGATTAATTGTAATCCCAGTTCTTGTATTCATCGGATTATCAATCCAGCAATATCATTTGGTTGTAAAGCTGATTTGTTTATTTCGGATTACAAATCCTCATAATACATACAGTTGGGATTACAACTTCCAACTACCAGCACAACCGTTATCCTATATAACTATCATATCTGGAATGATATGGAATTAATTTAAAGTGAATTAACATTAATACTTAATGTATTTTTCTCAATGTTTTGATATTTCTCTGATTCCTTTTTAATTACTTTTCTTTTGAATTGATTTAATAACGAACGCAATAAATTAAGTTGGTTTATATATTTTTGTTATTTTTTAGAGTTTGCAATAATAATTTTATTAGAGATAATAAGCCCTAATAAGATCATAAGACTTTGAATAACCTAATTCACCTGCTTTTACAAAATCCAACCGTGCTAAATCTTTCAATTCAAGCCCGTATTTAGCAAGTCCTCTGTAAAAAAAGGATAATGCATCATTAGGCAAAAGTTCAATTGATTTAGTAAAATCATTAATTGCTGTTTGATAAATGTCTGATGCTAATGCAGCAATACCTCTGTTACGATATGCTTCACCATAATTTGGGTCAAAATCAATAGCTTTCGTGTAATCTGCTATGGCTCCCAAAAAATCATTAATTTCACCCTTTGCATTTGCTCTAAGAAAAAAAGCATTTCCACCATCTGGAAAATATTCTATTGACATATTGAATTCGTAAATTGCTCCATAATAATCATCTTTATTCAACTTTTCAACACCTTTCATATAATACTCTTGTGATAGTTGTATATTCATAATCGTCAGTTTTTAATAAATTGGAACCTTTATGATTTGACTTGTGTAATAATTGAGACAATAATATTTATTATAGTTTTCCGAATATAATGTCGAAAATATTTTTCAACTTAGTTTTTATTCTTATTATATCTGTTAGGTTTGCACCAGTTAAGTCTACATTAGTTAAATCTGCCATGGTTAAGTTTGCACCAGTTAGATTAGAGTTTCTTAGGCTTACATTAGTTAGATTAGCATTATTTAGAATTGCATTTGTAAGATTTGCTCCAGCAATTGTAGCATTTGTTAAGTTTGCGTTTGTAAAGTCTGCGTTTGTCAGATTAGAATTTGTTAAATATGTACCTTTCAAGTTAGAACCAGACAAGTCTGCATCTGTAAGATCGGCACGTAATATCATCGCATCTGAAATGCAAGTATTTTTTAAGTTTACACCTTTCAAAATTGAATCAGATAATTCGACGTTTTTTAGATTAGATTCTGATAGATTAGCATTAGTTAGGTTTGCTCCTAATAATTTGGCATAAGATAAATCAACGTTTAGAATTAATGTATCTGTCAAATTAGTGTTTGATAAGTTAGTTTTTATTAATATCGCATTTGACAGATTTGCACCTGATAGGTCAGCACCTGATAGATTAGCTTCTGAAATATCTCCACATAAGTCAGTATTTTGTAACTTTACATATCTAAGATTTACACCTTTTATTTTAGCACCTGTCAAATTAGTCTCTTTCAAACATGCATGTGATAAGTCTGCATTAGTTAGATTTGCAGATGTGAAATTCGCACCAGTAAGGTCAGTACCACAAAATTTTGTATTTGTAAGATTTGCATTTACGAATTTCGCATTATATAGGATTGCTCCTGAAAGGTCAATGCCAGAAAGATCAATCCCTGAAAAGTCAGCAGTTAATGAAATAATACCTTTAAGGTTGACATTTTTCAAAATAGTGTTTGATAATTTAATGCACGATAAATCAGCATTTGTAAGGTTAGCATTTGTAAGGTTTGCGTTTGTCAAATCCCCAGATATATAAGCATTTGTTAGATTTGCTCTAGAAAGATTTGTGCCGATTAGGTTATTTATATTTATTACATTTGTTAGGTTTGCACCAGTTAGGTTAGCATTTGATAAATTTGCTAGAAGAAAATCTGAACCAGATAAGTTTGCTCCAGTTAAGTTAGCATCTTCAAAATTTATTCCAAAAAGAAAAGTATTTGATAAATCTACATTAGACAAATTTGCGCCCGATAGATTAGCACCTGAAAGTTTCGCACCTCTTAATTTTGCACCTGATAAATTTGCATTAGGCAAATTTAAATACTCTTTAACGTTACTTAGTAAATAGTTTTGTATTTTTTCTAAATCAGTCATGGTATTGCTCTTAATTTAAACCAATATTAATTGAATTTTCAAATTTATATAAAACTTAAGCCCAAGGTGAGTTTTAAACAGTGCTTAGTATTTTGATAGGTAGAATTTCAATGTGTATATTGTAGTCAATATTGAAATAATGTCTTAAAAGTAGCTTCAAATTTCTTGTATTTATCGGTCGTTTTGTTCTCTTTTAAGTCGCATATATAATTGTCAAAGTACTTTTTTTGTGCGTCAAGGAAATTCCAAGGGTTTACCAAAATTCCATTTTTAATTGGACTATTATAAAAAACCTTTGTTTTCTCCATGTGAATACTGTCAATGAGCAGACCTGATTTAATTGTCATGTCATGAAAAATTCCACATCTGGAAATCCCATAAAAATTTGTTGCTCTGATTTTCCCTAAAGTTGTCTTGTCAATAAGAGTATGTTGTTCCAGAAACTTTAGAAATGGGTCAAATCCAAATCGGAAACAATTTCCATTTGGAGTTATTGTGTTGCCAGATAAATATTTCCCATGCGGCTCAAAGAATAAAAGTTCAAGTCCTAACATTGCATAGCCATTTTCAAATGAAGTAGTTTTGTCAAGTGCCAATTGCTCTAAAGGTCGAAACAACCAAGTATTTATTTGTTCTTCATAAACGTCAATTGGAGATTTTCTGCCTAATTTCAAATCCTCGAATGTTATATTTCTAGTAATTCTAATTAAATTATCCATTTTGTATAATGTATTTTTCACATTGGCTAAAACACAAATTTATCAAATGTAACTTCAGATTTATTTATAACTGTTCATTTTTTTTTACACTGGAACCTAACAATTTCTTATGATAAACTAATTCTTTATGAGAAACTCAGTTTCACATATATCCGCCATACAGTAAAGTTTCTTTTTATTTATCTTGTTTAATTTCAATACTTTATTGGAAAATTGATTTGTAAGATTATTTCATAGTAAACTCTTAATCCCTTTTCTAGGTGAAATGTTCATTCTTCCCTGAATTCTTCCCTTCCCACAATACTTCACAAAAAGAATGTCCGAAATAACAAGCAGAAACCAGGCTCTTTATATCCGGAATGATCGAAATGTTTCTTTCCTTTAAATTCCGGTCAAATGTAATCACATTCTTTTAATTAACCATATGTTTATTTGATTAAATTACATTTTATTTAATCAATGAGATGGTATACCAAAACCTGTGTGTCTATTCATATAGAGTACCTTCCGGTTTTTAGTATAAATAAACAGATACTTATTTATCCTTAATCAACTTCGCGATAGCTATCGGGATAACCAATCACCCTCCCGTCAGCTATCAGTTCAACCAAATCACCCTCTGTTTTCCTCCGCCTTTCCTCCACCTATCGTCCACAGTTCATAGGGGGTTGATAGGGGGTTGATAGGGGGTTGGTAGGGGGTTGGTAGGGGGTTAGGAGGGGGTCGGCCCTCTATACCCTCAATGAACACCCAGGAAACTCTCTTTCATCCCCGAAAGAAGTTAGAACGAAAGGCGGAGATGAGTAGGAAGTGAATAGTTGAAGAACCCCCGGCCCCTAAAGGGGTGGAAAAGAAGAGAAGGAATTTGGTAGTTGATAGTTTGTAGAAAATAGTCGAAGTCGGAAAGTCTTTAGCGGGTAGAAAAAAGTAGGTAGTTGAAGAGGTGAGGAAAGAAGAAAGAGGTGAGAGGTGAGGAATGAGGAACGAGAAGTAAGAGGTGAGAAGTAAGATGTAAGTAAGAAGTAAGGAAAGAGGAAAAAAAGCAGTTGGAAATTTGGTGTTTGCTTCGGGTTGATGGAAGGGTGACATGCTTCGAAAAGGAGGAGGTGAAAAAGTGCTAAAATGAAAGGCGGACAGGGGGGTGTGAAGGACTAAGTGTATGATTGATAGCCGGAATTTGGAATCCGGGAAGGGGTTTTTCGGTGGGAAAGACATGTTTAACAACAGAAATTGAAAAATTTACTCCAAGGCTATTGTCCATTAAAATATTATGCCTATCTTTGCAACCCATTTTGGATAAAAATCAAAGGGATAAAAATAAAGCAGTTAAAGTTTAAAAAAACAAAGTAAAATGCCTACAATTCAGCAATTAGTTAGAAAAGGAAGAGTAGAACTCATTGACAAAAGCAAATCGCCAGCATTGGATTCTTGTCCACAGCGTCGCGGAGTGTGCGTTCGTGTGTATACTACAACCCCTAAAAAACCGAACTCGGCTATGCGTAAAGTGGCTCGTGTACGTTTGACTAACCAGAAAGAAGTGAATGCTTACATTCCGGGCGAAGGACACAACTTACAGGAACACTCGATCGTAATGGTTCGTGGTGGTCGTGTAAAAGACCTTCCGGGAGTACGTTATCACGTGGTTCGTGGAACACTCGATACAGCCGGCGTAGCAGGCCGTACACAACGTCGTTCGAAATACGGGACAAAACGTCCGAAAGCAGGAGCTGCCGTTAAAGGTGCACCAGCAAAAGGTGGTAAAAAGAAATAAGTAGAATACTGAAATCGGGTTGATTGCTTGTTCATACAGGCCTATAATCAACCGCTAACGATTCAAAATTCCTTTCAAACAACTAACAAAATCAAGTTTAAACACTTGTTTGAGTTTTAGGTAGCAGATGAAAGGTTGAGTAAATAGCTCGGAGGAGTTATTGAAGTAAGACTAACAGCAACCAAAAAACAAAAACGGAAATTTTAAGTAAAAATGAGAAAATCGAAACCAAAAAAGAGGGTCGTATTACCTGATCCGGTTTTCAATGAATCAATGGTCACCAAGTTTGTGAACCACTTGATGTATGATGGCAAGAAATCTACCGCCTTCGACATTTTTTATTCATCGCTCGATACTGTGAAGAACAAGCTACCGAACGAAGAAAAATCCCCACTTGAAATTTGGAAAAAAGCCCTCGAAAACATTACTCCGCTTGTCGAAGTAAAATCTCGTCGTGTAGGTGGTGCTACATTCCAAGTCCCAACAGAAATCCGTGCAGATCGCAAGGAATCAATTTCAATGAAAAATCTTATATTGTACTCTCGCAAACGCGGAGGTCGCTCGATGGCTGATAAACTGGCTGCCGAGATTGTCGATGCCTTCAACAACCAGGGTGGTGCTTTCAAACGCAAGGAAGATATGCACCGTATGGCTGAAGCCAACCGCGCCTTTGCACACTTTAGATTTTAATTGAATCAACTCTTATAAAAAAGAAAATCGTAGTTAACAAATGGCTAAAGGAGATTTAACATATAATAGAAACATCGGTATCATGGCGCATATCGACGCCGGAAAGACAACAACTTCCGAGCGTATCCTGTTCTACACCGGTTTGACACACAAAATCGGTGAAGTGCATGATGGTGCTGCTACCATGGACTGGATGGAACAGGAACAAGAACGTGGTATTACCATTACATCGGCTGCCACCACAACCTCTTGGGATTATCTGGGTGAAAAATATAAAATTAACCTGATAGACACTCCGGGACACGTTGACTTTACAGTTGAGGTGGAACGTTCATTACGTATTTTGGATGGCGCTGTCATGACTTTATGTGCAGTGGGTGGTGTTGAGCCACAATCTGAAACCGTATGGCGTCAGGCTGACAAATACAATGTACCCCGTATCTGTTTTGTCAATAAAATGGACCGTTCGGGAGCAGATTTCTACGATGTGGTTCGCCAGATCAAGGAAGTACTTGGTGCTAAACCATGCCCTATTCAAATTCCAATCGGAGCTGAAGAAAAATTCAAAGGCTGTATCGATTTAGTGATGATGAAAGCGATTCTTTGGCATGATGAAACCATGGGAGCCCAGTATGACGTGGAAGAAATTCCAGCCGACTTACTGGAAGAAGCTCAGGAATGGAGAGATAAAATGCTCGAAATTGTAGCTGAATATGATGATGTATTGATGGAAAAATATTTTGATGATCCGACAACCATTACGGTTGACGAAATCAAAGTAGCCATTCGTAAGGCAACCCTTTCGATGGAAATCAATCCGGTGATCTGTGGTTCGGCTTTCAAGAATAAAGGTGTACAGACCATGCTTGATGCAGTTTGTGCTTACCTTCCAAGTCCGTTGGATACACCCGAAACAATCGGTTTTGATCCACGTGACCCGGAAAAACAAGTCGTACGCCATCCGGATGCCAATGAACCATTGTGTGCATTAGCATTTAAGATTGCTACCGACCCTTATGTAGGACGTTTGTGTTTCTTCCGTGTATACTCAGGTAAACTGGAAGCAGGTTCATACGTTTACAATACGCGTTCTGACAAAAAGGAACGTATTTCGCGTATCTTCCAAATGTTCTCCAACAAACAAAATCCAGTTGATATGATTTCAGCCGGTGATATTGGTGCCGGAGTTGGTTTTAAAGATATTCGTACCGGTGATACATTGTGTGACGAAGCTCATCCGATTACCATCGAATCCATGGATTTCCCTAAACCGGTTATTGGAATCTCTATTGAGCCTAAAACTCAGAAAGATCTTGATAAATTAGGTATCGGCTTATCCAAACTGGCTGAAGAAGATCCAACGTTTACGGTTCATACCGAAGAACAATCGGGTCAGACGATCATTAGTGGAATGGGTGAACTTCACCTTGAAATTATTATTGACCGTTTGAGACGTGAGTTCAAAGTAGAATGTAACCAGGGTCGTCCACAGGTATCGTACAAAGAAGCCATTACCCAGGCTGTTCAAATACGCGAAACGTATAAGAAACAATCGGGTGGTCGTGGTAAGTTTGCCGATATGATTGTCAAGGTTGAACCCAAAGACAAGGATTTTGAAGGAGCTTTGCAGTTTATCGATTCAGTGAAAGGTGGTAACATTCCAAAAGAATTTATCCCTTCTATCCAGAAAGGTTTCGGACTTGCCATGAAAAATGGTGTATTGGCCGGTTTCCCATTGGATTCATTGAAAGTGACCGTTCTTGACGGATCATTCCACGCAGTGGATTCGGACGCATTATCGTTTGAAATATGTGCCCAGATCGCTTATAAAACCGCTTGTGCCAAAGCAAAACCTGTACTGTTGGAACCAATCATGAAAATGGAAGTGGTAACACCGGAAGAAAACATGGGTGATGTGATTGGTGATTTAAACAAACGTCGTGGTCAGGTGGAAGGAATGGAATCAAGCCGCTCAGGAGCCCGTGTAGTGAAAGCAAAAGTGCCGTTGTCCGAAACATTCGGTTACGTAACAGCTTTGCGTACGATCAGCTCAGGACGTGCTACATCGTCCATGGAATTCGATCATTATGCCGAAGTAACGAATTCGATCGCGAAAGTGGTGGTTGCCGAAGCTAAGGGTAAAGTGGAACTGTTGTAAGAATTTACAATTTAAAGATTTACAATTTACAATTTAAGGTGTATTCGAAGCCTGAGGTAATATTGAAATCTTCAATATGTATCATTTATCATTTACAATTTAAAATTTGAAACTGATTCGCGGTTAGCGAATGACTCTTAACCGGAATCAGTTTCATACTCATAACATAACAAACTATATAAACGACCATGAGTCAAAAAATCAGGATTAAATTAAAATCTTACGATCACAACTTAGTTGACAAATCAGCTGAAAAAATCGTAAAGACCGTAAAAGCTACCGGTGCTATTGTAAGCGGACCAATTCCATTACCAACACACACCCGTATTTTTACAGTGAACCGTTCTACTTTCGTGAACAAGAAATCACGTGAACAATTTCAACTTTCTTCGTACAAACGTCTGATCGACATTTACAGTTCGACCAGCAAAACGGTTGATGCGTTGATGAAACTTGAATTGCCAAGCGGAGTAGAAGTAGAAATCAAAGTATGACCCCCTGCCCCCTAAAGGGGGTTTTGGGATAAGAAATATTACAAAAATTAAACAGGGCCGGTCCCCCTTTAGGGGTTAGGGGTCTATTAAAACAACAATTGAAATGCCAGGATTATTAGGAAAAAAAATCGGAATGACATCCGTTTTCAGTGCCGATGGTAAAAATGTACCATGCACTGTTATCGAAGCAGGTCCATGTGTTGTTACTCAAGTCAAAACTGTTGAAACCGACGGTTACGAAGCTATACAGGTAGGCTTTCAGGTGAAAACCGACAAGCACACCAACAAAGCGGAACAAGGTCGTTTTAAAGCAGCCGGAGTAGCACCACAAAGACACTTGGTTGAGTTCAACGGATTCGAAAGCGAATTCAAACTGGGTGACGCCATCACATGTGAATTGTTTGAAGAAAATACGTTTGTCGACGTAGTAGGAACTTCAAAAGGTAAAGGATTCCAGGGAGTTGTAAAACGCCATGGTTTTGCAGGGGTAGGACAAGCTACACACGGTCAACATAACCGTTTGAGAGCACCGGGTTCATTAGGAGCTTCATCATACCCTTCACGCGTATTCAAAGGAATGCGAATGGGTGGACGTATGGGTGGTGACAAAGTGACCATGCAAAACTTACAGATATTAAAAGTAATTCCGGAACATAATTTGATTATGATCAAAGGTTCGGTTCCAGGAGCGAAAGGTTCAATCGTAATCATTAATAAATAACCATGGAACTGAATATAGTAACTATAAAAGGAGAAGACACAGGAAGAAAAGTATCGCTGAACGATACAATCTTCGGTATTGAGCCAAACGACCATGCTATTTATTTAGATGTGAAACTTTATATGGCCAATCAACGTCAGGGAACGCACTCAACCAAAGGCAGAAGCCAATTATCCGGTAGTACCCGGAAACTGGGCAAGCAAAAAGGCGGTGGCGGTGCGCGTCCGGGTGATATCAAGTCAGGTATTCGTGTAGGTGGTGGTCGTATGTTCGGTCCAACTCCCCGCGATTATAATATGAAACTGAATAAAAAAGTGAAACAACTGGCCCGTCGCTCAGCTTTGTCATACAAGGCATTGAACAACGAAATTACAGTCGTGGAAGCTCTCGAATTCAGCGTTCCAAAAACGAAGGATTTCGTTGCCATGACAAAAAGTTTACAGGTAGCAGATAAAAAGCCGCTAATAATTTTAGCAAATGCAAATAAAAACGTATATTTGTCGGCTCGTAATATTTCCTCTGTAAATGTTGTAACAGTTTCGGAATTAAGCACTTATACAGTACTTAACGCCAAGACTCTTGTACTAACTGAAGAATCAGTTGTAGCATTAGAACAAATATTTAAAGCATAAGGAGACAGAATATGGGAATTATCATAAAACCAATCGTTACAGAAAAGATGACTCAACTGGGCGACAAACTGAATCGCTACGGCTTTAGAGTTCAAAAAGATGCCAACAAGATTGAGATCAAACAGGCTATTGAAGCCATGTATGATGTCACTGTAAATGAAGTAAATACTCTCATTGTAGCACCCAAGAAAAAGAGCCGCTTTACCAAAGGTGGCGTGATCAGCGGTAGTTCATCAGCTTATAAAAAAGCGATTGTGACAGTGAAAGAAGGAGACAAAATTGATTTTTATAGCAATATTTAATAAAAAAAATGGCTGTACGTAAACTAAGACCCACAACACCGGGGCAAAGACACAAGGTTATTGGTACGTTCGACACAATTACTGCGAATGCACCAGAGAAATCTCTTGTGAAGGGCGGAGTAAATTCCGGAGGTCGTAACCATGATGGTAAGATGACCATCCGCAACGTAGGTGGCGGACACAAGCAGAAATATAGAGTAATTGATTTTAAAAGAACCAAAGATGGTGTTCCAGCCACAGTAAAAGAAATTGAATACGATCCGAATCGTTCGGCCCGTATTGCATTGCTTTATTATGCTGATGGTGAAAAAACATACATTCTTGCACCAAACGGATTGCAGGTAGGTCAGGTAATCGTTTCCGGAGCTGATGCAGCACCGGAAGTTGGTAATTCATTACCATTACAAAACATTCCACTGGGAACAATCATTCACAGCATTGAATTACGCCCGGGTCAGGGTGCCGCGATGGTACGTTCGGCAGGAACATTTGCACAACTCACATCACGTGAAGACAAATATGCCATTGTAAAATTACCTTCGGGAGAAGTTCGCAAAATACTATCTACTTGCAAAGCAACGATTGGTAGTGTTGGAAATTCTGATCACGCACTGGAAAGATCAGGTAAAGCAGGTCGCTCACGCTGGCTTGGACGTCGTCCACGCGTTCGTGGTGTTGCCATGAATCCGGTCGATCACCCAATGGGTGGTGGAGAAGGCCGTGCTTCTGGAGGTCACCCTCGTTCACGTAAAGGCTTATTAGCTAAAGGGTTCAAAACACGTTCCCCAAAGAAAAAGTCAAGTCAATATATTATTGAAAGAAAGAAAAAATAATCGAAAAAATTAAGTAAATAATATGAGCCGTTCATTAAAAAAAGGACCATTCATCAACTTGAAACTCGAGACTAAAGTTTTAGCCATGAATGAAGGCGGTAAAAAAACCGTTATCAAAACATGGGCTCGCGCTTCAATGATATCACCTGATTTTGTAGGTCACACAGTTGCAGTTCACAATGGTAATAAATTTATCCCCGTATATGTAACCGAAAATATGGTAGGACACAAGTTAGGTGAATTTTCACCTACTCGTAACTTCCGCGGACATGGTGGTAAAAAGAAATAATCCATTGAAATTTTAAATCAGAAAAAAATAAACATTTCAAGAAAATGGGTGCAAGAAAAAAAATATCAGCCGAAGCAAGGAAAGAAGCCAGCAAGACTCTTTACTTTGCCAAGCTCACAGGAGTTCCTACCTCACCACGCAAAATGCGACTTGTTGCCGATATGATTCGGGGCATGGAGGTAAATAAAGCCTTGAGCGTACTGAAGTTTTCGTCAAAAGAAGCTTCAGGACGATTGGAAAAATTGCTAAAATCAGCTGTTGCTAACTGGGAAACCAAAACAGAGCAGAAAGCCGATAATGCAGACTTATACATCAGTGGAATATCCGTGGATTCGGCTACCATGCTGAAACGGTTACGTACCGCCCCACAGGGTCGCGGATACCGTATTCGCAAACGTTCGAACCACGTAACCTTGTTTGTTGAGTCGAAGATTACTACTAACGATAATCAAATTTAATTGCCAGATGGGACAAAAAATAAATCCAATAAGTAACCGCTTAGGAATCATACGTGGATGGGATTCAAACTGGTATGGTGGCAACAATTATGGCGACACTCTGCTGGAAGACCATAAAATCAGAAAATATCTCAACGCCCGTTTGGCAAAAGCCAGTATCTCGCGCATCGTGATTGAACGTACGTTGAAACTGGTTACGATCACTGTTTGTACCGCCCGTCCGGGAATCATTATCGGAAAAGGTGGACAGGAAGTTGACAAGTTGAAAGAAGAGTTGAAGAAGATTACCGATAAAGAAGTACAAATCAATATCTTCGAAGTGAAACGTCCGGAACTGGATGCAGTGATTGTTGCAAACAACATCGCCCGTCAGGTAGAAGGAAAAATAGCTTACCGTCGCGCCACCAAGATGACTATCGCCTCTACCATGAGAATGGGAGCCGAAGGAATCAAGGTACAGTGTTCAGGAAGGTTGAACGGAGCTGAAATGGCACGTTCGGAAATGTATAAGGAAGGTAGAACACCTCTTCATACGTTCAGGGCTGATATCGATTATGCACATGCAGAAGCGATGACCAAAGTAGGTATCATTGGTATCAAGGTTTGGATTTGCCGTGGCGAAGTATATGGTAAGAAAGACCTGGCTCCAAACTTTACAGCAACCAAGGAAGTATCCCGTGGTGGCGACCGTTACAACAACGACCGTGGTGGTGATCGCAAAGATCGCAACGATCGTGGAGGTAAAGGCGGTTTTAAAAAGAGAAAAAATTAACTGTTATAAATGAATTTGATTTAAGGAAATTATGTTACAACCGAAAAAGACAAAGTTCAGGAGACAGCAGAAGGGGCGCATGAAAGGAAATGCCCAAAGAGGTAATCAGTTGGCGTTCGGATCTTTTGGAATAAAATCATTAGAATCTAAATGGCTTACTGGTCGTCAAATTGAAGCCGCCCGTATTGCTGTTACCCGTTATATGCAAAGACAAGGTCAAATCTGGATACGGGTTTTCCCGGATAAACCTATTACCAAGAAACCAGCCGAAGTACGTATGGGTAAAGGTAAAGGTGCTCCTGAAGGATTTGTGGCTCCGATCACACCAGGACGTATGCTGTTCGAAGTAGAAGGTGTATCCTTTGAAATCGCTAAAGAAGCATTGCGTTTAGCTGCTCAAAAACTACCCGTAACAACGAAGTTTGTTGTACGCCGGGATTATGATTCAACTACTGTAATTGTGTAAGGAAAATGAAAACAAGAGAAATTAAAGAATTAAATAACAAAGAGATTCAAGAACGTATGGATGTCGAGATAGGACATCTTCAACGTTTGAAATTGAATCATGCCATTTCTCCACTTGATAATCCATTGCAAATCAAAGAGGTTCGTCGAACAATCGCCCGTTTTGCTACTGAGTTACGTCAGAGAGAAAATAATCTATAAAATTCAGATCCTGATGGAAACAAGAAATTTAAGAAAAGAAAGAACAGGTGTTGTTTTCAGCAACAAAATGGATAAGACCATTACCATTGCTGTAAAATGGAAAGAAAAACACCCTATTTACGGAAAATTCGTAAATAAGACCAAGAAGTACCATGCTCATGACGAGAAAAACGATTGCAACATTGGCGACACTGTACGCATTATGGAAACCCGCCCGCTGAGTAAATTAAAGAGATGGAGATTAACCGAAATTATCGAAAGAGTTAAGTAATTATGATACAACAAGAATCAAGACTCGTAGTCGCCGACAACAGTGGAGCAAAAACTGCATTGTGTATACGCGTATTAGGAGGAACCAGCAAACGTTACGCTACATTAGGCGATATTATTGTTGTTGCCGTCAAGAGTGTAATCCCTTCGAGCGACATCAAGAAAGGTATTGTTTCAAAAGCAGTGATCGTTCGTACGAAAAAAGAAATTCGTCGTCAGGACGGATCTTATATTCGTTTCGATGATAATGCCTGTGTATTGTTGAACAATGCCGGTGAAATCCGTGGTAGCCGTATTTTCGGCCCGGTAGCACGTGAATTGCGTACTACAAACATGAAAATCATATCACTTGCACCTGAAGTGCTTTAATCTTCGAAAAATAAAACAGTGATGAGCAAACTACATATAAAAAAAGGAGATACCGTTTACGTAAATACCGGAGTTGACAAAGGCAAAACCGGTCGCGTGTTAGAAGTTCTTGTGAAAGACAAACGCGCTATTGTAGAAGGTATTAATTTGGTGTCAAAGAGCACCAAACCTAACGCTAAAAGTCCTCAGGGTGGCATAATCAAGAAAGAAGCTACAATCCATATTTCAAATTTAAATCCGGTAGAGAATGGGAAACCTGTTCGTGTTGGACGCAAATTGAATGAAGAAGGAAAATTAGTTCGTATTTCTAAAAAATCAGGAGGAGAGATTTAAGCATGAATACAGCAAATTTAAAACAAGACTACAGAGAACGTATCGTTCCGGTCTTAATGAAAGATTTTGGATACAGCTCAGTAATGCAGGCTCCAAAACTAGAGAAAATAGTTCTAAACCAGGGATTGGGTATTGCAGTTGCCGATAAAAAAATTATCGAGGTTGCGATCAACGAAATGACCACTATTACCGGTCAAAAAGCCGTTGCTACCATGTCGAAGAAAGATATATCAAATTTCAAGTTACGTAAGAAAATGCCGATTGGTGTTCGTGTTACGTTACGTGGAGACCGGATGTATGAATTTTTAGAACGGTTGGTTCGTGTGGCTTTGCCCCGTACCCGTGACTTTAGAGGAATTGAAAATAAATTTGATGGCCGTGGAAATTATACACTGGGTATCACTGAACAAATTATTTTCCCCGAAATCAATATTGATGGCATTTCCCGTTTATTGGGTATGAACATTACTTTTGTAACAACTGCAGCAACCGACGAAGAAGGTTTTGCTTTGTTAAAAGAATTCGGATTACCGTTCAAAAAAAACTAATTTAGACATACAATGGCAAAAGAATCAATGAAAGCCCGTGAGGTTAAAAGAGCCAAACTGGTTGCTAAATTCGCAGACAAACGTGCAAAATTTATTGCAGAAGGCAATTACGAAGGTCTTCAGTCAATTCCTAAAAACGCTTCACCGGTACGCTTGCACAATCGTTGCAAGATTACAGGACGTCCAAAAGGATATATGCGTCAATTCGGAGTTTCACGTATTCAGTTCCGCGAAATGGCTTCCAACGGTTTAATCCCCGGAGTGAGAAAAGCAAGCTGGTAATTTAGTGATGAACGATTAGTGATTGGTTAAATTGGTTTTATCGAAGAACGAATTAACCAATCAACTTTCCCGATAGCTATCGGGACAACTCAATCAATAAAGAACCAAACAATAAGAAATTAAATATTGTCCCGGCATTCGGGATCAATTTAAAAACAATCATATGACAGATCCAATAGCAGATTATCTAACCCGATTACGGAACGCCATTAAGGCAAACCACAGAGTAGTGGAAATTCCGGCATCGAATTTGAAAAAAGAATTGACCCGGATATTGCATGAAAAAGGCTATATCCTCAACTACAAATTTGTAGAAGAAGGTCCACAGGGCTCTATTAAAATTGCCTTGAAGTACGATCAGGTTAACAAAGTTAACTCGATTAAAAAAATGATCAGGGTTTCTTCTCCCGGTCTACGTAAATACGTTGGTTATCAAGATATGCCACGTGTATTGAACGGATTGGGTATTGCAATTCTTTCTACTTCTAAAGGAGTTATCACCAACAAAGAGGCACTCGACTTAAAAGTGGGTGGCGAGGTATTGTGTTACATTTATTAATAGTAGGAGAAAAGTAATATGTCAAGAATAGGAAAATTACCCATAAATATACCTGCCGGAGTTACTGTTTCGGTTCAGGATACCTTGGTTACCGTTAAAGGTCCAAAAGGAGTGCTAACTCAAGAGATTGATCCACATATCACTGTGACAGTTGAAGAAGAAATTTGCCATGTTTCGCGTCATGATGACGAAAAGCAGAATCGTGCCTTTCACGGTTTATACCGCTCATTAATTCACAATATGGTTATTGGTGTTTCGGAAGGATACAAAAAAACGATGGAATTGGTTGGAGTCGGATACCGTGTATCCAACCAGGGACAGGTTTTGGAATTCGCGTTAGGTTATACTCACAATATCTTTTTGAGTTTACCTGATGTTATCAAAATCGAAACAAAAAGCGAACGTAATCAGAACCCGATCGTGATTCTGGAAAGTTGTGACAAACAACTCATAGGTCAGGTTTGTGCTAAGATCCGTTCATTCCGGAAACCGGAACCATACAAAGGAAAAGGTGTTAAATTCGCGGGTGAAATACTTCGCCGCAAAGCAGGTAAATCTGCTGGTAAATAATTTACGTAAACTTGTGAAATTATGACAGGACATACAAACAGAAGAATCAGAATTAAAGCACATATCCGTCACAGAGTGACCGGAACTGCAATAAGACCACGCATGACAGTATTCAGAAGCAATACCCAGATTTACGTTCAACTCATTGATGACGTAACGGGAGTAACTTTGGCTTCAGCTTCATCGTTGGGAGTAAAAGAAAAAGCAACCAAAATAGAACAGGCTGCGAAAGTAGGTACCTTGGTAGCAAAAGCGGCCAAAGAAGCCGGAATTACAGAAGTGGTATTCGACCGTAACGGTTATTTGTATCACGGAAGAGTTAAACAATTAGCTGACGCCGCCCGTGAAGCAGGGCTTAAATTTTAATCAAGTATGGCAACAAATATGAATAAAGTAAAATCGACCAACGATTTAGAATTGAAGGACAGATTGGTAGCCGTTAATCGTGTGACGAAAGTTACAAAGGGTGGACGTACTTTCAGCTTTTCGGCAATCGTTGTTGTTGGAAACGAAGATGGAATTGTAGGTTGGGGACTTGGTAAAGCCGGTGAAGTCACTGCAGCTATTGCAAAAGGAACTGAAGCAGCTAAGAAAAACCTGATCAAGGTACCTTTGTTGAACGGAACTATTCCTCACGAACAAGTATCAAAATTTGGCGGAGCACAGGTGTTTATTCACCCAGCCTCCCACGGTACCGGTGTGAAAGCCGGTGGTGCCATGCGTGCGGTACTTGAAAGCGTTGGTATTACCGATGTTTTGGCAAAATCAAAAGGTTCGTCAAACCCTCATAACCTGGTAAAAGCAACCATCGTTGCTTTAGGTGAATTACGTGATGCCCACATGGTAGCACAGAACAGGGGCGTTTCACTTGATACAGTGTTTAACGGTTAAATCGAAAAATTATGGCAACAATAAAAATTAAGCAAGTACGAAGTAAAATCAGATGTCCAAAAGTTCAGAAACTGACATTGGAAGCATTAGGTTTGAAAAAAATGAATGCCGTAGTTGAACACGAAGCTACTCCCCAGATTTTGGGTATGGTTGCCAGAGTTCATCACCTGGTAGAAGTGATCAAATAATATTATTCTTAGACTCTTTAAAAAATAAGATATGAATTTAAGTAATTTAACCCCGGCAGCAGGTTCTACTCAAACCAGAAAACGAATTGGTCGCGGTACCGGTTCCGGATTAGGCGGCACTTCTACAAAAGGGCACAAAGGACAGAAATCACGTTCGGGATATTCCAAGAAAATTGGTTTTGAAGGCGGTCAAATGCCTATCCAACGACGTTTACCAAAATTTGGTTTTAAAAACATCAACCGTGTTGAATATAAAGCCATCAACCTGGATACGTTGCAGATTATTGCAGAAAGCAAGAATTTGACTAAAATTGGTTTGGTTGAATTGAGAGAAGCAGGTTTTCTTTCAAGAACAGCACTGGCTAAAATTTTAGGCAAAGGAATTCTGACTGCCAAAATTGAAGTAGAAGCAAATGGATTTTCAAAATCGGCAGAGGAAGCAATCGTGGCCGCAGGTGGAACTGTCGTAAAATTATAAGCGGATGAAACTCATAGAGACAATCAAAAATATCTGGAAGATCGAGGATCTTCGTAATCGTTTACTGACAACTATTTTGTTGGTTATGATTTATCGTTTTGGTTCTTATGTAGTTCTTCCGGGTATTGACCCAACTGCCTTGTCTGCGTTAAAGTCACAAACCCAGGGTGGTTTGTTGGCTTTGCTGGATATGTTCTCGGGTGGTGCATTTGCAAATGCTTCGGTATTTGCATTGGGTATCATGCCTTATATTTCGGCATCCATTGTGATACAATTATTGACTATTGCCGTACCGTATTTCCAGAAAATGCAACGGGAAGGTGAAAGTGGTCGTAGGAAAATGAATCAGTTTACACGTTACCTCACCGTGGGTATCCTGCTGTTGCAGGGACCTTCGTACCTGGTTAACTTAAGTGTTCAGTTGGCTCAGGCAGGTTCTGCCATACCAAACAATATCCTGTTTACCATCACATCTACCATCATTTTATGTGGAGGAAGTATGTTTGTTATGTGGCTCGGTGAGCGCATTACAGATAAAGGAATTGGAAACGGAATTTCATTTTTGATTCTCGTTGGAATTATCGCCCGTTTCCCGGGTGCCATAATCAAAGAATTTGCTTCACGTTTAGGTGATGCAGGTGGTGGTTTGGTTATGTTTCTGGGGGAACTTATCTTTTTACTGGTTGTTATCGCAGCTTCTATCATGTTGGTTCAGGGTACTCGTAAGATCCCGGTACAATACGCAAAACGTGTTGTTGGAAACAAACAATATGGTGGTGTGCGTCAGTACATACCTTTAAAAATAAATGCTGCAGGTGTTATGCCTATCATTTTTGCCCAGGCAATTATGTTTATTCCTATCACACTGGTTGGATTTTCAAAATCCGATTCAATGAAAGGAATTATCGGAGCATTTATGGATAATAACGGATTCTGGTACAACTTCGTATTTGGATTGCTCATTGTGGTGTTTACGTATTTCTATACGGCTATCACGATTAACCCAACCCAAATGGCTGAAGAGATGAAACGTAATAATGGATTTATTCCGGGAATTAAACCTGGTAAACGTACTGCTGAGTATTTAGATTTAATCATGTCACGCATTACATTACCCGGATCTATATTTCTGGCAATAGTAGCCATCATGCCGGCATTTGCCAAAATAATGGGTATAAATCAAGGCTTCGCATCATTCTTCGGTGGTACTTCATTGTTGATTCTGGTTGGGGTAATTCTCGACACATTGCAACAAATTGAAAGTCACCTGTTGATGCGTCACTATGATGGATTGCTGAAATCAGGTCGTATCAAAGGACGTACTGGTGGTGCATCTGCCTACTAAAAAATAAAAGATCGAATGATTTTTTTAAAATCGGACGAAGAAATTGAATTGCTTCGTATCAGTAATCAGATTGTAGCTAAAACGTTAGCTGAAATGGCGAAAATTATCAAACCGGGCATTAGCACGGCAACATTAGATAAAATAGCCGAAGAATTTATCAGAGATCATGGCGCAGTACCCAATTTTCTGGGTTACGGCGGGTTTCCAAAATCTATCTGTACTTCTGTGAACGAACAGGTTGTTCACGGGATACCATCGGACAAAGTTATTTTAGAAGATGGGGATATTATTTCGGTTGATTGTGGTGCTTATATCAATGGATTTCATGGCGATTCAGCGTATACATTCTGTGTAGGCGATGTGAAACAGGAAATCAGAGATTTATTGCGTGCCACCAAAGAATCCCTTTACAAAGGGATTGAACAAGCCGAAGAAGGTCACAGGTTGGGTGATATAGGGTATGCCATTCAAAACTATTGTGAAGAGCGTAAATATTCAGTAGTTCGTGAAATGATCGGACATGGGGTAGGACGCAATTTACATGAAGCTCCTGAAGTTCCGAATTACGGACGAAAAGGAAATGGCGTGATGCTTAAATCGGGAATGACAATTGCCATTGAACCGATGATAAACCTTGGATCGAGGAATCTGGTGTTTGAAAAAGATGGTTGGACCACCCGGACATTAGACCGGAAACCTTCCGCCCACTTTGAACATTCGATCGCAATACGTCGTGGCAAGGCCGATATATTATCGAGTTTTGAATATGTAGAACAAATTTTAGGCAACAAAGCAATTTAATATATGGCCAAGCAAACTGCAATTGAACAAGATGGGAAGATAATCGAAGCATTATCGAATGCCATGTTTCGTGTCGAGTTGGAAAACGGTCACGTAATTACAGCACACATCTCGGGTAAAATGCGCATGCATTATATCAAGATTTTACCAGGTGATAAAGTGAAAGTTGAAATGTCGCCTTATGATTTGTCAAAAGGAAGAATTTCTTTTAGATATAAATAAATAAAAAGTACTTCAAATGAAAGTAAGAGCATCTGTTAAAAGGCGTACGGACGATTGTAAAATTGTACGTAGAAAAGGTCGCCTGTATGTTATCAACAAAAAAAATCCTAAGTTTAAACAACGTCAAGGATAATTATTTATTATTGAATAAAATAATGAGTTTATGGCTATAAGAATTGTCGGAGTAGATTTACCTCAAAACAAAAGAGGAGAAGTTGGTTTGACTTATATCTACGGAATAGGTCGCAATAGTGCAAAAAAGATTTTAGAAACTGCCGGTGTCAATTTTGACATCAAAGTGAAAGATTGGACAGACGACCAAGCTGCTAAAATCCGCGAAATTATTGGAGCGGGATTCAAAGTGGAGGGTGACCTTCGCTCTGAGGTACAAACAAACATCAAACGCTTGATGGATATTGGTTGTTACCGCGGTGTTCGCCACCGTATCGGTCTTCCTTTAAGGGGTCAAAGTACGAAAAATAACGCTCGTACTCGTAAAGGTAAAAAGAAAACAGTTGCGAACAAGAAGAAAGCAACCAAATAACGGTTAATAACTGTTTGCGAATTTTAGAAAAAGCAAAATAATAGAAAAAATATGGCAAAGAAAACAGTTGCAGCCAAAAAGAGAGTCGTTAAAGTAGACGGTGTAGGACAATTGCACGTACATTCATCATTTAACAACATTATTGTTACACTTACCAACAGCGATGGACAGGTTATTTCCTGGTCGTCAGCGGGTAAGATGGGATTCCGTGGCTCAAAGAAAAACACTCCTTATGCTGCACAAATGGCTGCTCAGGATTGTTCAAAAGTGGCAATAGACTTAGGGTTGAAAAAAGTAAAAGCCTATGTGAAAGGTCCGGGAAATGGTCGTGAATCAGCGATTCGTACGATCCACGGAGCAGGTATTGAAGTAACAGAAATCGTTGATGTTACTCCTCTTCCACACAATGGTTGTCGTCCTCCAAAACGTCGTAGAGTATAATCGTTAAAGGGTTTCCCCGGCTGAGAAATTGGTGAAATTATAAATCAGATTGCATTAAAACCTCTCTGCAATCGCGGCTGTGTTAAGTTTCGGCTGATTTGTGCCTGTGGAACGCATATTAAAATTTTAAACAAAAAAAGAAAAAATGGCAAGATATATTGGACCTAAGTCAAGGATAGCTCGTAAGTTTGGTGAAGCTATTTTCGGACCTGACAAAGTGTTGGCTAAAAAGAATTATCCACCGGGACAACACGGTCAGGGTCGTCGTAAGAAAACATCGGAATACGGTATTCAGTTACGCGAAAAACAAAAAGCAAAATATACATACGGGGTATTGGAAAAACAATTCCGCAACATGTATGAAAAAGCTCAACGCATCAAAGGTGTAACGGGTGAAGTATTGCTGCAATTACTGGAAGCACGTTTAGACAACCTGGTATTTCGTTTAGGATTTGCTCCTACCCGTTCAGGTGCCCGTCAGCTGGTAAGTCACAAACACATTACCGTTGATGGTAAAGTAGTGAACATCGCTTCGTATCATACGCGCCCCGGACAAGTTATTGCTGTACGTGAAAAAGACAAGTCAATGGAAGTGATCAGTGCTGCCTTGAATGGTTTTAACCACAGCAAATATCCTTGGATTGAATGGAATTCAGCTACTATGTCAGGAACATTTTTACACATTCCTGAACGCGAAGATATTCCTGAAAATATCAAAGAACAGTTAATCGTTGAGTTGTACTCTAAATAATAAGTGAATCCATGGCTATATTAGCATTTCAAAAGCCCGAAAAGGTAATCATGTTGGAAGCTGACGCATTTCAAGGTAAATTTGAATTTCGTCCGTTGGAACCCGGTTACGGTATTACAATAGGTAATGCTTTACGCCGTATCCTGTTGTCTTCTCTTGAAGGTTTCGCTATTACTTCCATCAAAATAGAAGGTATTGATCATGAATATTCAACTATTCCGGGAGTAATTGATGATGTAACCAACATCATATTAAACTTGAAACAGGTTCGTTTCAAGCAAATTGTAGAAGATAACGATATCGAAAAAGTGACCATTACCGTTTCAGGTGTATCGTCATTTAAAGCCGGAGACATAGGTAAATACTTTACCGGATTTGAAGTACTGAATCCAAAGCTGGTAATTTGCCAACTCGACCCTTCAGCGAGTTTCCAGATTGATATCACTGTAAATAAAGGACGCGGTTATGTTCCTTCGGAAGACAACAAACCGGCTAACGCCGAAATTGGCTTAATTCCAATTGATGCTATCTTTACACCTATCCGTAATGTGAAGTATTCAATTGAAAACTACCGCGTGGAACAAGTGACCGATTATGAAAAATTGGTATTGGAAATCAGTACCGATGGTTCTATTCACCCAAAAGAGGCCTTGAAAGAAGCTGCTAAAATTTTGATTCACCACTTCATGTTGTTCTCTGACGAAAAGATTTCGCTGGAAGTAACCGAAGGTGAAACAGGAGATGAATTTGACGAAGAAATCCTGCACATGCGTCAATTGCTGAAAACAAAACTGACCGATCTCGAACTATCTGTTCGTGCGCTGAATTGTTTGAAAGCTGCTGATGTTGAAACATTAGGCCAACTGGCCGGATATCACCGTCATGATTTATTGAAGTTCCGTAACTTTGGTAAAAAATCACTTACCGAACTGGAAGAAAAATTAGAAAGCTTGAACCTATCCTTCGGAATGGATATTGCCAAATATAAATTAGATAAAGACTAAAGAGATGAGACATAATAAAAAATTCAACCACTTAGGCCGTACAACATCTCATAGAAAGGCAATGTTGTCCAATATGGCTTCTTCTCTTATACAACATAAGAGAATTGCTACAACCCTTGCCAAAGCAAAAGCTTTGCAGGTTTATGTAGAACCTTTGTTGACAAAATCAAAAGAAGATACAACACATTCACGTCGTACCGTATTCAGTCACTTACAAAATAAAGAAATGGTTACCGAACTGTTTCAAAATGTGTCAGTGAAAATCGCCGGTCGTCCGGGAGGATATACCCGTATTTTACGTACAGGTTTCCGTTTGGGTGATAATGCCGAAATGTGTATTATCGAACTGGTCGATTACAATGAAAATATGTTGAAAGAAAAAGCAACCAAAAAAGCTGCCCGCACACGTCGTGCCGGAACAGCCAAGAAAGCTGATGTTGCTGCAACTGATGCTCCTGTTGTTCCTGTAACAGCTGAAGCTCCTGCTGCTCCTGTAGCAACAGAAGAAGCACCTGCTGCCGAATAATTCAACCTTCCATACTTTCAAAAAAAAGGAATAAGCCTCGGCTTGTTCCTTTTTTTTGTAATTTAACAATATAACATCTCTTAATTTTAAAATATATATTTACATTTGTCCATACTAAATGATTACTCAGGTTTTCATTCACAACAAATTCAACCCGTAACCGGATGTGTCGGCTTCTATGCGTGTATTCTACCCTATTGTCCCCATTTAGATATAATTGAATGAATAATTTTAGAAATGAAGATGAGTCAGAAAAAGTTTGAATAAACTCATTCAAACCAACAGTGTTTATTCTTTATTTATAAAAACACTCATTAAATCCATAAAGATTTTATTGCAACGGAACTTATAAAATGATTAAATGAATAAAAACAGAGCTTTGTTAAATTGCCTTTTTATTTTACTGACAATCCTAATTTCAACCGATGGATTAAAAGCACAGGCTAATAACCAGTCAGGATATATTATTACCAATTCATATGACACGATCAGAGGATATATACTTAATGTCAACATTGGTCAATTCACAAAGTGTTTATTTAAAAAAAAGAGTGATTCTGAACCTGTAACCTATTATCCTAAAGATATAAAAGGTTATCGTTTTGAGAATAACGGAAAATATTTTGTTTCAAAAGAAGTGGCACTGTCAACGGGAAAGAAAATGTTATTCCTTGAATATCTGATTAAAGGAAAAGCAAACATGTATTTTATGAGAGACAACTCCGATCATTATTTCATTCAAAAAGAGAATGAATTATTGATCGAACTCACTGAACCCAAAAAAAATGCCGATGACGTTGTGGGGGAAGTTTATTCACGTCCCCAACAATATACCGGAAAATTAAAATATATTTTATCAGATTGCCCCGGAATATTTAAGGAAATAGATGCTGTTAAATTGTATCCCGATCAGCTGATCAGGTTGGCTAAAGATTACCACAATAAAGTATGTGATTCGGCAAAATGCATTATATTTGAGAGAAAGATACTCCCCTTAAAAGTAAATCTTGGTGTGTATGCAGGTATATCGTACAATGATTTTAAATTCAATGCTGCCAATTTTACCGACAAACGTTCCGGTGGATTTGTCGGGTTAGCAGTTGAATTTGAAAATATATTTTTTTCACAGGAGAGAATTACGTTGAATACCGGCCTGGCAGCACAGTACTTTTCAACCTATTCATTTAATACGGATGAATTCATTTATCATGATATTCCATATGTAAAAAAACAGGTTTCTGATATGAATATGAAAGCTTTTACCATAAAAATACCAGTTACCATCAATTATATTTTCACTCAAACGCGCTTAAGACCCTATATTGGCGGAGGGATTACGAATATGTTCTTTCTGTCTCAAAACAAAGAAATCTATATTTCAGACTTTAATGAATATTACGGAAAGCCAATTCCACTTTACCACCTGGGGATCATAGGGTCGGCAGGGTTGAAATATAAGCTCAAAAAGTCGCATTCGGTATTTGTAGAATTCAGTTATGAAAAAATCCAGAATATGAACATCAATGCCATGCTCCGAATGCATAACGAGACCATTTCATTTCGTGCCGGATGTATGTTTTAATCACTAAACAAAACATGACGATTAATTACAATTGAATTTTTATTATTCTTGTTTTGTTGCGTACGAACATTTGCATATACGATTCAAATCAGTTACTTTTGCTAAAATTTAAAAGTACGGCAATAGTAATCCCGATAGCTATCGGGGGTAAATGATTAAATTGTAAATATATATCATGGCAGCATTTAAACGCATTTTGTTGAAATTGAGTGGTGAATCGCTTATGGGCGAAAAACAATACGGAATTGATGAGAAACGATTGGGTGAATATGCGACTCAGATTGCTGAAATAGTCGGAATGGGCGTTCAGGTAGGCATTGTCATTGGCGGGGGAAATATCTTTCGTGGACTGAGTGGTGCATCCAAAGGGTTTGACCGTGTACAGGGCGATCAAATGGGCATGCTGGCTACCGTTATCAACAGTCTGGCATTAAACTCCGCTTTGCAGGCCTTAGGTGCTAAATCAAGGGTCCTGACTGCCATTCGCATGGAACCGGTTGGTGAGTTCTACAGCAAACAGAAAGCCATTGAAGGACTGGACAGGGGTGAAGTGGTAATCATATCAGCCGGAACGGGAAATCCCTTCTTTACTACCGATACGGCATCTTCGCTCCGGGCGATCGAAATTGAAGCAAATGTCATGCTGAAAGGTACCCGGGTAGACGGAATTTATACCGCTGATCCGGAGAAAGATAAAACGGCCGTTAAATTCGAAGAAATTACATACGACGAGATATATCACCGGAACCTGAAAGTAATGGACCTGACCGCTACCACCATGTGCAAGGAAAATAACATGCCGATCTATGTTTTCGACATGGATACCGTAGGCAATTTAAAAAAGGTGATGATGGGCGATAAAATCGGTACACTGGTACGGAACTAACAATCCTGTAAGCCATTGTTCCATGAAATCTGTAATTCATTGGCTCACTCTTTATAACTTCAAACTTTTCAAACATCAAACTTTTAAACTCATAAACTTTACGATAGTATGCAAGACATTAAACCAATTTTGACACGCGCAGAAGATAACATGGAAGCATCCATTTTGTTTTTGGACGAATCGCTGGCACATATCCGTGCAGGTAAAGCCAACCCGCGCATTCTGGATGGTCTAAAAGTGGATTATTACGGACAGCATGTGCCCATTGCCAGTGTAGCAACCATTACAACTCCGGATGCTAAAACCATTACCATTCAACCCTGGGAAAAAGGACTTATATCGATCATTGAAAAAGCCATTTTGAATTCAGACGTTGGGATTACACCTATGAATAACGGTGAAACCATCCGATTGGGTATTCCTCCTCTGACAGAAGATCGTCGCCGTCAACTGGCAAAGCAATCAAAGGGTGAGTGTGAAGATGCTAAAATCAGCGTCCGCAATGCCCGCAGGGATGCCATTGAACATTTTAAGAAAATGGTAAAGGAAGGCCTGCCCGAAGATGTGGAGAAAGATGCCGAAGCCACTGTACAAAAGATTCATGACAAATATATCCGGAAAATTGAAGATTTGTATGTAGCCAAGGAAAAGGAAATCATGACAGTCTGAATATTGATTTTTTTATTGTCTGCTTTTTCTGTTCTAAAATACAAAACACAGTCATCTCAACCCGGTTGGGATGACTGATGTGTTTTTATACTTTGAGGTAAAGTAACAATTTATAGTAAGAATCCTCTAAAGAACAGGTATCTGTTTAGATACTTAAGTTATTGGAGCACTATAATGTCTTGTTTTATTATTATTTACATCAGACCTCTCCCCCTGCCCTCTCCCAAGGAGAGGGTGATAGAGCCAGAGGTTGATGTGTTTTATTTTAATAAAGAATATGACACTATTTATTTCTATTAGTAAAAAAGAATCAGCTATAGAACAACAGAATGCATGAACCTGTTTTTACGCATAAAATAGTATCTTTGTAAAATCAACTGACGTGGATTTCAACACGAAGAAAAAAATGAGTTTGTTGTTGAAATTATACTGGATTTGATTTTAAAAATAAAAGTGTATAAAATTACGTGTACCCGTATGAATCATAACAATCTTCAAACCTTTCAAACCTTTCAAACTCTTCAAACTCTCAACCTATGACTGGATTAGTGGTGAAGAATACAGGCAGTTGGTATCAGGTCAAAACGGATACCGGTGAATTGTTTGAATGCAAAATAAAAGGCCATTTCCGGTTGCAGGAGATTCGCAGTACGAATCCGATTGCAGTGGGTGACTTCGTAGAGTTTGAGAAAAATGCCGATGGAACAGCCATGATCCATGCCATTTCCGACCGCCGGAACTACATTGTGCGCCGATCATCCAATCTGTCCAAACATTCACAGATCCTGGCAGCAAATCTTGATCTGGTAGCGTTGATCGTTACGGTGAATTATCCTGAAACATCCACAGTGTTTATCGATCGTTTCCTGGCTACTGCCGAAGCTTACCGTGTTCCGGCATGCATTGTCTTTAATAAAATCGACCGCTATTCAGAGAGCGAGAATACCTTTCTGGAAGCGTTGGAACATCTGTATGTGTCGTTGGATTACCCTGTTTTCAAAATATCGGCACTCCATTCGAAAAACGTTGAGGCATTAATGACTTTCCTGACCGGTAAGACAACACTTTTCTCCGGGAACTCAGGTGTCGGGAAATCAACGCTGATCAATGCCATTGCCCCGCTTTCACTGGCCCGTACAGCAGAGATATCTTCCTACCACAACAAAGGCATGCACACCACCACATTCTCCGAAATGTTTGAATTGCTGGCCGGTGGTCATATTATCGATACTCCCGGAATCAAAGGCTTTGGTACGATCGACATGGTAGCAACCGAAATAGGACATTATTTCAAAGAAATATTTGAAATGTCTAAAAATTGTAAGTTTGCCAACTGCACCCATGTGCATGAGCCGGAATGTGCCGTGATACAAGCAGTTGATAAACAATTTATCAGTTTATCCCGATATCAAAGTTATTTAAGCGTTTTGAAAGACTGTGATGAAGGAAAATATAGATAAAATGAATATTATTGCACATTTAACTATCAAATTATTGCAAAAAGGGAACAAAATACAAAAATATTAAATACATTTGTAATCTATTCATACATAAAAAACGAGTCTACAAATTTTAAGGAAAAAATTGAATACTATGGCACAACATCAAATTGACAGATTGGATAAAAAGATTCTTCAGCTGATTTCTCAAGACGCACGTATTCCATTTTTGGAAGTTGCACGTGAATGCAATGTTTCCGGGGCGGCAATTCATCAACGGATTCAGAAATTAAGAAATACCGGGATTATCAAAGGTTCGGAATTTGTCATTGATACGTATAAAGTTGGTTTTCAAACCTGTGCCTATATCGGTATAACCCTGAGTGATATCAAGATGTTTACCTCTGTGGTGGAAGAACTTAAAAAAGTGCCGGAAGTAGTTGAATGCCATTATGCCACCGGAAAATACTCCATGTTTGTCAAGATATATGCCAAGGATAACCGCCATTTGTTGCAAATTATCCTGGAACGGTTAACCCTGATACCGGGAATAGCCCATACCGAAACATTCCAGATCTCCCTGGATGAAATCTTCCGCCGCCAACTGTCCGTATTCGAAATTGAGTCAACGGTTGATGTGATTGACGAAGAATAGTTTTCAAACTGATAGATACAAAAAACGCCTCTGAAAAGAAGCGTTTTTTTTTATTCCTAATTTATCATTTATTAGAACAAGAATTACAAATAATCGATTATTTTCAATCCTAAATTGTAAATTGTAAATAGTAAATGTCCTTACATTCTTTCCGGTACATTTATTCCCAGCAATAACATGCCGGTTTTGATGACCGATGCGATTGTTTCCGACAGAACAAGCCTGAATTGTTTTAAGGCAGGATTTTCTTCCTTTAAGATGGTCGTGTCGTGGTAGAACTGGTTGAATTCCTTCACTAACTCATAGATGTAATTGGCAATCAATGCCGGGCTGAATTCTTCGCCTGCCTGTTGAACAATGGTTGGAAATTCAGTAATGAGTTGAATCAGATAACTTTCCTTTTCTGAGATAGTCAGTTGGGTATCGGTGAGTGAACTGAAATCAATGCCTTGTTCGTTGGCTTTGCGTAGTACCGATTTGATCCTGGCGTGGGTGTACTGGATAAACGGACCTGTATTACCGTTAAAATCAATGGACTCTTTCGGATTGAAGGTCATGCTCTTTCGTGGATCCACTTTCAGGATAAAGTATTTGAGTGCTCCCAGTCCAACCATCCGTACAATGGTCTCAATCTCTTCCGGGGTACTGTTATCTAGTTTCCCCAGTTCCTGTGATGTCTCACGGGCCGATTCAATCATTTCATCCATCAGGTCATCGGCATCCACCACAGTTCCTTCACGGCTTTTCATTTTGCCTTCGGGAAGCTCCACCATGCCATAGGAGAAGTGTACCAGGCTTTTCCCCCATTCAAACCCTAACTTATCCAACAGGATAGAAAGTACCTGAAAGTGGTAGTTCTGTTCGTTTCCTACCACATACACCATTTTATTGATGGGGTAATCCTCATAGCGTAGCTTGGCAGTCCCGATATCCTGGGTCATATAGACCGAAGTACCATCGGCACGCAGCAATAGTTTCTCATCCAGTCCGTCACCTGTCAGGTCAGCCCAGACGGAACCATCCTCGCGGCGATAGAATGCGCCACTTGCCAGTCCTTCCTCTACTTTATCCTTGCCTTCCAGGTAAGTCTGCGATTCATAATATATTTTATCAAAACCTACACCCATTTTCTTGTAGGTAACATCAAAACCGGCATATACCCAAGTGTTCATGGTTTCCCATAAGTGGCGCACTTCCGGATCATTGTTTTCCCAGGCAAGAAGCATTTGTTGTGCCTGAAGAATCAGGGGAGCCGTTTTTTTAGCTTCCTCTTCACTTGCACCTTTTTCCATGAGTTCTTTGATTTCGGCCTTGAATGCCTGATCAAAAATAACATAGTATTTCCCCACCAAATGATCACCCTTTAATCCTGCACTTTCGGGTGTCTCGCCGTTACCAAAGAGTTTCCAGGCAAGCATTGATTTGCATATATGAATACCACGGTCGTTCACGATGTTGGTCTTTACCACCTGCCAGCCGTTCGCTTTTTGAATTTCGGCAATGCTGTGACCCAGCAGGTTGTTACGCACATGTCCCAGATGCAGGGGTTTGTTTGTATTGGGGGATGAATACTCAATCATCATTAATGGAGAGTCCTCAGTCGCTTTTTTGATGCCAAAGGAGGCATCTTGATGGATCAGGTTCAACGTTTCGAGCCAGTAGCTTTTGTTGATGCTCAGATTCAGAAAGCCTTTAATAACATTGAAGGAAGAAACCACCGGATTATTTTTCAATATAAACTCCCCGATTTCCTGCCCGGTTTGTTCGGGTGATTTACGGGCTGCCTTAACAAACGGAAAAATGACAGCCGTCAGGTCGCCTTCGAATTCCTTTTTTGTCTTTTGAAGTTGTATCTGAGTAGCCTCTGTCTCCAGGCCATAAAGTGTCTTGACTGCTTCGGCAACTACGGTGCCAAGGATGGTTTCTAAATTCATAGGAGTATGTTATTTCTTTCGGAGTGCAAAGATACGAAAATTAGAGGTAAGAGGCAAGAGGCAAGGAATGAGTAGGTAGTCGGTAGTTGGTAGTTGGTAGTAGGTAGTGAAAGAGGAATGAGGAATGAGGAATGAGGAAAGAGTAGGTAGTATGTAGTCGGTAGTAGGTAGGAGAATGTTGATGCCTGAATAACGTTGACCGTTTTATTACTTAGTTTTTCATTTAAATTTTAAAAATTATGATAATGATAATGCAACCATTGTTGATTACGGGAAATAACTTTTAGCGAAGCGTTAAGAAAG